>Ga0233375_1000003_pt1 | contig 219676 bp, 177 predicted proteins | sample ElkDunMinimDraft_10_FD_191539 | JGI IMG/M metagenome (GOLD analysis project Ga0233375, IMG submission 191539) | Fecal eukaryotic communites from dung pellets of Tule Elk in California, USA - Elk Dung E16 | ecosystem: Host-associated > Mammals > Digestive system > Large intestine > Fecal...
ACCCCACCACCACCGGAACGGAGGTGAACGCCGTCCTCGAACTCAGCGCCTGACCCAGCAAGGATCACCGACCGCTACACCACTCCCGGGGACTTGACCTCGTGGCGATGCCCAGTGGTTGGCTGGTGGCCCAGTCCGGGGCGAGGCGATGGGCCCGATCTAGGTGGTGAAGCGCGTCCTCGTACCGCCGGGTCTTGAGGGAGGCGGACGCGATGTGCAACGCGGAACCAGCCTCCCAGAACGCAGGGAGCTGACCGGGCACGGACTGCAAGGTGGCCGCCTGGTGGAGCGCCGTTTCGGGGTCATTGCTCCGCGACCAGTGGTCGACTTCTTGGAGCGCTACTGCGCGTGGGCTGAAGATTGCCGCTTCGGTCACGACGCTGGTCATGGTCCTCGCGGCGGCTGACCGCGCTTCTGCCAGTAGATCGGCTGCGCGGTGCACGGCACCTGCCTTGACGGCAGCGGTGGCGGCGTTGAAGAGCAGGTTTCCGAACACGGCGGTGCGCACGGGTTCCGCGTCGAGCATCGTGGGCTGGATAGCCTCGGCGGCGTTCGTTGCTACTTGCTCGGCTTCGTTCTCCCGGCCTTGTCGGACCAGGGTCCAGGCGAGGTAGCGCAGGGCGATGGCTTCTTGAAGTTCGGGGTCATCCGAACTGCGTGCGACGTCGAGTGCTCGTTCTGCCGCCGTCCATGCCAGGTCGTCCTGGCCCAGGCGTCCGGCGATTCCTGCCGCGATGCGATACGTGGTGGCCAGGAGGCGCCGTCCGGCAGCGGCTTCATCGTCGTGGCTTGCCTCGACCAGCCGCCGGGCGTCAGCGAGCACAACGGGAAGCAGCGCCAGCAGCTCGGTGTGGCGCCCGTCGACGTAGAGCCGCCATACCGCCGTGGTCTGGCGCTCCGCGTCCGTCAATGACACGGTCTCGGTGTTCTCCGCGAAGTCGGACAGGCCCGGGACCAGGCCGCCACTGGTGATGGCTTGCCGCAACCGGACCATCTCCGCGTTCGTGGCTAGAGCCGACTGGCTGTGGTCGTCTCCCGTGAGAAGGATTTGGGCTGAGACGGAGAGGGCTGCTGCCAGGCGGTGAAGCGTGGCCGGGCGGCAGGTGGTCCTGGTGCCGCGTTCGATGCGCGCCACCGTGTCGACGCCGACTCCGGCACGTTCCGCGAGCGATTCCTGTGACAGGTCCTTCGCCTTGCGCAAGCGTGCAAGGTTCTCGGCGAGGTCCGTCATGACGTACCCGAGATTGGCACTCCGTCGTCGCACAGGACCGGGGCAAGACCGCTCGTCACAGCGGCGAGCGCGGTCGACAACCGGCGGGCCAGCGGGCCAGTTGTCTTCCCGGTGACCTCGTCCAGCCGGTACAGACCTACCGAGACGATCTCTGGGTCGTCGAGTGACAGTGCCGCCAACTCGTGTTCGCTGATGGGGCCGCCGTCGAAGACCCAGGCGATGCCCTCGGGCATCCCGTCGTCCGTAGGGGCCTCGTGGTCGATGACCAGCGGTCGCATCTGTTGACGGACGAGCCCGAGCTCTTCGGTCAGTTCACGTGAGGCGGCATGCCAGGGCGCCTCCCCGTCGTCCACGACGCCGCCGGGGATATCCCATTCCGGCTTGTACGACGGCTCGACAAGGACGACTCGGCCCGCGTCGTCATACAGCAGGACACCCGCGGACATGCGCTTGCGCGGGAGCGAGGCGACGTACTCGTCGAAGGGCAGCAGCTTCACCGTTCGACCATAGCGGCGCGCTCCTGTCAGAACCATGCCTGCCAGGCAGGGTTCACCAGCCCCGACGCGCCCAATCCTGCACGAGCGGCCGTGGTGCGAGCGGTGGCGCCAGCGGAGGCTCGTTCTGCGAGTTCACGGGGAACCCGCGAGAGGGGGTCGACCATGCGAACCGCATCGCTACTGACCGAGAACCACGACGACCTGCTGCGCGCGATCTCGAATGCCGGGGCTTCCGTGAGCGAGGTCGGCGCGCACCGGATCGAGGTCGTGACCATCACCCGCAACCGCATGTGCCTGCATCCCATCCACCTGGCCGAAGGCGAAGCCATCGCCCGATCGCTCGGGTTGAACCACCCCTTGGACCATCGGATGTTCGTCCCCGGCAACACGCTGTGGACCGGAGAGCGCGACGGCCTGGAAGTCCAGGTGCGCTCGGCGCTACGTCAGGCGGTGGCCCGATGAGCATGGCGACAACCACCAGCACTCGCGCCCTGGTCGCACTCGACATCGACGGGACCCTGGTCGATGGCGAGGCGCGGATACCTGCGGGGACGGTCGAGGCTCTGGACCTGGTCCGCGCCGCGGGTCATGAGGTGGTGCTGGCTTCGGGGCGGTCGTTGACCGGGCTGCTGCCGATCGCGACGAGGCTGGGCCTGACGCACGGGTGGGCGGTGTGCTCCAACGGTGCCCTGACCGTGCGCCTGGACCGCTCGGCGCCGTCCGGTTACGTCGTGGTCGAGACTCGCACGTTGGACGCCGCGCCCGTGCTCCGCCGTGCCAGGGACCTCGCCCCGGCCGTGCGGGTCGCTGTTGAAGAGGTTGGGTGGGGGTGGCGTACCAGCGGCACGTTCGAGCCCGGCGAACTGAACGGTCAGCAGAAGACCGTTCTGCTGGCTGATCTGAAGGCTGAACCGGCGACTCGGGTCGCGCTCGCTGCGCCTGGTATCCGGCGTTACACGGACGCCCTGCGCGCCTGCGGGGTGACGGTGGCTCCGCAGGGCCCGGACTGGCTGGACGTGACCGCACCCGGCGTGAACAAAGCCGCCGCGCTCGACACCGTCCGCGCCCGCATGGGTATCCCTGACGGTCGCACGGTGGCGGTCGGGGATGGGGTCAACGACCTGGACATGCTGGCGTGGGCTGGACGCTCGGTCGCGATGGGACAGGCACCGGCGATCGTGCGCAGCGCCGCGAACGAGACCACGAGCAGCATCGACCAGGCCGGGCTGCTACCCGTACTCGCTTCCCTGGTCCCCACCGTGGACCGCACGCTGTCGCGGCTGGCCGCGCAGATCGCGACCGCTGAGCGAACCGCCCCTGGGCCGGTCGTGCTGCGGGTCTGGCACGGCAGCGGACCCGACCTGGCCCGCTGCGAAACCTGGACCCTCCAGGACGGCCACTGGACCAGGCACGCACCGATCCCCTCCGGCGTCGGGGTCACGATGCGAGCGATCGAGACCGCTGCCCTGGACGCCGGCATGCCCTACCCCCGCGGTGACGAGGGCCGACGCCGGGCGCAGTGGCGCAGCGTCACCGGCGACGGCCCGGCCGGGTTCGAGCTACCCCTGAGCGGCCTGTGACCGCTCACCCCTGATCTTGCGGCTGGGCAAGCCCCCGGACACCCCCTCTGCCCGGCCGCAGGCCCGCCCTCTTGGGCGGGTGTACGTGCAGGCACTACCCCGCACTACGAGGAGGAATCCCATGACCACCACCACCGGACGCGACCTGCGCGAGGGCAGGTCGCTCGTCGACTCGGCCTTGTTCCACAAGCTCACCGAGCGCGTTTCCACCGAGCACGACCACGACCTCGGCATGGCGGCGCGGATCGTGGACCAGGCGCTGGCGTTCCTGGGCACCACCGCCACCCACCTGGGCCGGCCCCTGTCGCCGTCGGACGAGGTCGACCCGGGGTGGCACGAGTTCATCCTGCACACCGTTGACTACGCTGCGTTCTGCGACCGTGTCGCGGGCCGGTTCATGCACCACGTGCCCACCGACCCCGACGACCCCTCCGCCCATGGGCAGGGCGCTCACGAGACGCTCCAGTACACCGTGGACGCCATCGCCACAGCCGGGTTCTACGTCGACACCGACCTGTGGCCCACGGCGCACTCGGTCGCCTGTTCCCAGTGCCACCAGGGCTGCACCAGCTCTACCGCACCCTGACCGACTATGCAGGGACCGAGCCGCAGGGAGAGATGATGCATCGCCGTTCATGGGAGGAACTGCCCACCGCACTCCGGCACGCCGTCGAGGCGGAGACCGGACCTGTGCTGCGTGCCGAGACGCCATCGGCGGGGCGTAACTCGACCTTCGCCGCGTTCCTGCACACGGCCGGCGGGTCGGTGTTCGTCAAGGGTGTTCCTACCTATGACCGGCTGGTGACGGTGCATGAGCACGAGATCCAGGTCAACGCCCGCCTCCGGGAGACGGTGCGTGAGGCACCGCGGCTGTTGTGGGTCGTGCGCACCGAGGGATGGCTGCTCGCCGGGTACGAGACCGTGCCCGGCGAGCACGCCGACTTCACGCCCGGATCGCCCGATGTTCCGGCGGTGGTCCATGCCCTCTCCCACCTCGCACAGCAACTCAGTCCGAGCCCTGCCCCCCGTGTGGCTCCGCTGCGCAAGCGGTACGCACGACTGGCCGGTTGGCAGTGGCTCGCGGACCACCGCGCCGATGATCTGGATGCATGGGAGGCAGAGCACCTGGACATGCTGATCCAGCTCGACAACGACGTGCCGAGCAGCCTGCTGGGGGACTGCCTGGTCCACGGCGACATCCACCAGCTCAACCTGCTCGTCGAGCGTGACCGAGTGCACGTCATCGACTGGGCGTGGTCCCGGACCGGGCCGCCCTGGGTCGACGCCGCCCTGCTCACCGCGCGGCTGATCGGTGAAGGGCATGAACCAGCCCAGGCCGAGCACCTGTTGTCCGGCACCTGGAGCATGCAGCACCCCAGCGCGACAACGGACGCTCTCACCGGCTTCGCCGCGACCATCTACGGGCAGTGGCGACGTCTGGCTGCCGAGTACCCGAGTCCACATCGGGAAGCAGCGGTTCGCGGCGCGCACCTGTGGGCCCGATACCGGATTCCCGCTAACTAACAGTTATCGGGAGCCAGACAGTGCCCGGTCAGATCGTTGTGGACCGGGCTCAGTTGTCGCCCAAAAGCGAAACCTTGTGCCTGGCTACGGCGAGTCGAAATCTTCCGCGAAGAAAGTGTCGCCTTGTGAGCAACTGCGCAGATAAACAACTAGGCGACGCCGTCTTGCGGGTCCGGAGCTGACGCTGGCTGTGGAAGATACTCGCCGTGCTTCCGCCTCAGGTAGTTGAGCGCATCCGCATCGTCGGCCTGATACTCCAGGGCGTTCTTAACAAAGTTGAGACGGTGCTTGGCGTCTTGGATCACCTGTGCCCAAGTAACCGCACGAACTACCGCCATACCACCGTCCTTCTCCCATGCGACCTGCGGGTCGCGGCCGTCCTGGTCGAGGTAGTGATCTGCAGAGTCGGCTATAGCATCGCCAACAATCCAGAACTCCCAGCGCGTGCTCTTTTGATCAAACCGACTGTCGTTCCGCACGGCTTGTGCATATTTGACGATCTGTCGAATCTGATCCTCTCCGATATGAACCGTTGGACGCTTCAGTTCAATAATGACATGCTCGCGCTGATTCCGAGCCTGTTCGATCGAGCGGCTAAGCATCATGTCAACAATCGCCCGTCGACCGTCACCATCTAACACATCGGCCTCTTCCACTTCATGTGGCTCAAGGTCATCCCGGCCGAGGATACCGATGTGCTCTCGTAACGCAGTTCGCAAAGAAACGTCATCCGCAGTGAGCGCGTACTCCTCTCGGAATACCCAGGTCTCATTTGCGAGTATTCGATGCAGTTGGCTTCGTTCCTTCAGCGCCTTCCGAAGATCGTTCGCGAACACAAGGTGCTCAAGCGCCAGGAGAAAATCTAGGCGGTCGGTAATCGATCTTGTCGCCTTCACCATGGCGTTGAAGCTGGTCTTTTCCAGAAGTTCACTCAACTCGTCAATTTGATGTTGAGGAAGGCTGAGCACGTCTTGCAGCACTCTCTGCAGAGAAGTTGGGTTAACCTCAAGCGCTTCACGGATGAGTCGAAGGGTAAACTTCCGGGCCTCACGATCGACCCGCTCGACGACAGGGGCTGCGGTCACCGCGACAATATCGAAGACATCCCGCTCAGCCTCTTCCCTGCGGGTGGTCGGCTCGTCAGCGTATGGATACGAGTGGTCGGATTTCCACTGGGCCACGAGCTCGGCGCCACGCTCTGAGCCTCGTCGCTTGAAATAGCGGCGCATCGCCGACTTGGCTTCGGTGATCAGGGCTGGAATCGGGTCGTCCGCAAGGTCGCCCAAGCCAATCTGTGACGAGAGGTCGCGGAATCCATCCCATCGCAAGTAGGCCGTGAACTCAAACCCCGGCGCCTGAATGCCTGGCGCCATCTGCCCGAGCGACGACCCTGAGGCATCACAAAGGTGGAGTGCTCGTGAATCGACAGACCTGTTCCATTCGATAATGACGAGTCGCACCTCACCGTCGACCCCGTCCACGAACAGCTCTTCGTCATACTGATCCTTCTGAAGGGCGGCGGGATCGACTTTGCGACCACGCCACTTAAGATCTATTGGGTACTGCGCGATCACGAGAGCGAAAGTACTCGCAAGGAAATCGTGTACATCATTGGTCTCGATCCAGTTGAGACAAACGTCATTCAATTGACGGATGGTAACGGATGTCCCGGTCGGCTCGCTGGTGGGTGACACTGCACTGACGTCGAATTCGTTAAGGTGACCTCGGTTTCCCGATATGGTCAGCAGGCCATTTCCACCCTCCACCCGACTGGCCACAGACCGCCATTCCACAGATTCGCCGACGCCAAACGCGGCCCACCGCCCTTGACCGGCCTGTCCGTGGAGCGTCCTGCCACTATCGGTCGCCGCGACGTTCTTCTTCCACGACCCACCAAGTCGGCCGAAATACTCGCTCGCGATCCGCTGTGTGATCCCTTGCCCGTCGTCGCGCACCACAACAGCCTCGACCCCACCGAACGCGCCATACTCGATGTCAGCGGTGATCGTCGTCGCATCCGAGTCGATCGCATTCCAGATCAGTTCGCTGAGCCCGTGCGAGGGCTTGCGCACCAGCCGTTCCAGGTGATCGGGCACAACCTCGACCTTGACCAGGCTCATGGCGAGATCTTCCCACGAGGACCGCCGTGATTGAAGGAAGATTGCGCATCAGGCCAGCGGTTCACCCGGCAGTTCTGCAGCGTCGCTAGCCGGGCACGCCTGTCCGAGGCTTTAGGACGCTCGAAACCGTCCAACGGGTACGCGCATCTCACCCGATGCTGGGGCCGTGCAGGTGGCGCGGTGTCATCCGCTGGATGGGTATGCGGTCGGCGCGGCTGAGGTTTTGCACCAGGGCACGGACGCGGCGCGCATCGTCGTGTTGGATGAGGGTGGTGGGCGGTCCGCCAAACGGGTCGTTGGTCGTGATCCCGTAACGGTCGCGGTAGGCGGCCACCGCGAAGATGGCGTTCTGCCATTCGCCTTCGGCGGGGCCTTGAGGTCCTGGGGGTATGTGTCGGGTCCAGGGTTGGCGGTCACGGAGGGCTTGCCCGGCAAGGACTCGGGCGCGGTGCTGAATGAGTTCGATACGGCGGTCGAGCGCTTCGCGTACATCGTCCGGCAGCGGCCCCTGGGCTCGTGGGATGAGGCCGACGATCCGGTTCCGCCCGCCGTTGGTGCGGGTGGCGGCGTGGGTAAGTCGGTCGTGCAGGACGGCGGCGACGTCCTCGGCGTCGTAGAGGCTGCGGGCGGCGGCAATCCGGGGCAGGAGTTGGTTGACGTTGTGTCCGTCTGCTTCGGCTCGGCGTAGTTCCGCACACAGTGCCCCGAAGGCGTCGGAGTCCACGGCCAGAGCAGTGGCGTCCCTGGTGAATCCTTCCCGAGCGAGGGTGTGCGCGACCAGGCGGGTCCAGCGGGGTCGTTGGGCGTGGTTAGCGATGGTGTCGTACTCGGCGGCGAGCTGCGCGATCGAACCCCAGCGGTGTTCCTCGTCGCGGCGGGCCTGGTGCGCGGAAGGCTCGGCGCCGACCCGGTGCACGATGCCGGTCAGGATGGTGCGAGCGGCGTCGAGGTCGGATCGGTCGGGGTCGAGGTCTGCGCCGATGGTGTGCTGGTGGTTCTGGTTGCGGTCGGGCTGGTCGACGGGCACGAACACCGTGTTCGCGTGACGGCCCCTGGTAAGGGCGACGTACAGGTTCTCCCGGCTCATGGTCGTGCTAGCGATGGTGTGCGCGGTGTCCACGGTCAGGCCCTGGGCACGGTGCGCCGTGATCACGTACCCCAGATCCACATACTCAGCCACATACGCAGCGGGCAGGCGGACCATGCCGCCACTTAGCTGCGCGCGACCGGTGTTGCGGGTGTCGGTGTGCGTGTCGGGGTCGATCCGCTGTGCCGTAACCGACCCGTCGTGGTGGACGGCGGTGATCTGCCAGCGGTCGCCGTTGCGGACCCATCCGGCGTGCCCGTAGCGCAGGTTGCGGTCGTTACGCCGGGTGACGATCAGGTCCCCGGCAGAGGCCCGCACCCGCCCAGTCAGGCGCACAGCATCACCGTCTGAGACACGCCCCGAGAGGACGCGTTCGGCGCGGGCTCGGCGGTTGAGGTCGTTCATCGTGTTGTTGTCGACCACGACGAGCACCGAGGACAGCCCGGCGTCAATATCCTTCTTCCAGGCGGTGTACGCGGCATCGGTCATCTCCTCCGTGTCGCCTGCCTGGATGCGGTCATGATCCTGGTACGCGCTGAGGATGCCCGGGTCCCCCTCGCGCAGCCGCAGAGACGCGCGCTTCTCCCAGGTGGCGTGGAAGCGGTGCACCTCAGTCAGCGTCGGCACATCCCCGGTCGCACGCGCTCGTTCACTAGTGAGGAGGGTGAGGGCTCCGCCTGTTTCGACGGCGGGGAGCTGGGCGGGGTCGCCGACCAGCAGCACCTTCGCACCGGCCCGCACGGCGGCCTTCGTGAGGCGGTCCAGGGTGTGCGTGCCGGCAAGGGACGCTTCGTCCACGATCACCAGTTGCCCCGCCTGAAAACCCGCGCGGTTGTGCTGGTGGCGGGTGAGCCACATCGCAGTGTTCTCACACCCGATCCCGAGCTCCGTCGCCAGCACGTCCGCGGCAGCCGCAGACGGAGCCAGGCCGACGACGGACCCGGGTCCGTGCTGCCCTTCCCACAGAGTCCGCAGCACACGCAGCGTGGTCGTCTTCCCGGTCCCGGCCGGACCCACCAGGAGATCCAGCCGCCGCCCCGAACCCGCCACAGCGCGGACGGCGTCGGCCTGGGACGCGTCCAGCGCACCGTCACTCACACCCTGGCGCAGGATGACCCGCAACAGGTCGTCCGGCAGCCGGGGTGCGGTGCGGTCGTCCATGAGGCCGAGAAGGCGCTTCTCGGCATCCAGGACGGCTTGTGAGGTGAACACGGTCGAGTGCTTCGGGCGTAGCGTGCTGGACCCGTCCGCACGCAGCATCGCTACCGGAGTGGGTGCCAGCTCGGGCGGAGTCAGCGTGACCGAACCGGTCTCGGCAGCCGTGACGATCCGGGCCACGACCTCGACCCGGTCCTGGTGGGTGGTCATACGCCAGTGCATGGTCTGACGTTCGGCCTCGGCCCACAGGTTCCAGTGCTTCCATGTCCCCCTTTTGTCCCCCACCACCCCGAGGACTACCGAGGCGGCCATGTCCACCACTTCTTCGGGGACGTCACCGGCCGCGAACACCTGTCCCGGGTCGGCCAGCGCAGCAGACAGCAGACCTTGCGCCCACGCGGTGGGATCTTGGCCTAGGAGGCGTCCGGCTCGCTGGCGCCACTGCGCGGACAGCTCGGCCAGAGACTTGATGCTCTTCGGTGGCCGGGTCTCCAGATTGGCCTGCTCCCGGAGCCGGTTGATCGTGCCCCGCGACGGAGCGTGTCCGTGCTTCTCCCGGTAGTCGTTGATGAGCTGGTCGGCGCAGTGCTCGATCTCCGCGGACCGGTTGGAGAACTCCTCGATCAACTCGTCGCTCAATCCGACGATCTCCGTGCGCGGGCTGCGGTCCTTGCCCCGCACCCGCCGCTCCCACTTCACACCGAGGGCGGCGGTGAGGCGGTCGGCCAGGACGGCGTTGTAGTGCTCGCTGAACGCGACATTCGCATTGAACAACGCCCGCGAGTCCAGCGTGCGCCACTTGCCATCGATCACGGCACGAACCTTGTTCGCGATCACGACGTGGGTGTGTAGCTGCGGGTCGTGCGCGCGGGAGTCCCAGTGGTCATAGGCCGTGGCGATCAGGCCGGTGACGTCCGCTTGCATGATCGACCCGTTGCCCGCGTCGGTACCCATCCGGGTGGCCGCAACGTGCTCCTCGATGAACTTCAACGTTTCGGCTATCGCGGCCCGATGCGCACTAAGGATGACCGCCTGCGTGTTCTTGTCCGACAGGCCCCAGAGCACCGAGACTGACTTGGTCGGGGAGAACGTCAGATCGAAGCCTGCGATGGCCTTGCGGGGTCCGGCCTTGGTCTCGTCCCGGATGATCGCGTCCACCGCGGCCTTACGGTCCTCCGGACCCAGGTCCGGGTCCAGGGCACTGGTCCGGGTCTCGATCCGCTCCCGCAACGGCGCGATCTTCGGATACGCCCGCCCCAACGGCTCCGTCGTGACCGGGTCGCGTCCGGCCTCCAGGAGACGCTGGAGCTGAGTGGTCGTGACAGCGGCACCAGGAATGATCGCGCCGTTGCCGAGGTCCGCGACGCCGTTGCCGAGCCAGTAGCCCTGCGGGGTACCGACCGCCGCGTAGTACGCGGTGACTGGGTCCAGGCCGAGGCCGTCTCCGAGGCTTGGGGCGTCGCAGTCGGCGTTGGCTACCGAGCCGGTCAGGTACTCGGTGCCGTTACCAACGCTCATCGGAACGATGCTGACCGTCACGACCGACCACCACCCCAGGGCCGCCCGAGCCGGGTGCGCGGGCAGGTGCGCACGCTGGACACCAACGGCGCCAACTCGCACCAACACCAACGCTCCCGATGCTCCTCAACTGCCTGAGGTGTGATGCGTTTTCTGGCGGCACACAACCCTCGTTCGCCGTCGCCCGCCTGCAACTAGCCAGCCGCGTGCCGCCGCATGTACCGCTGCCGCCGCGCTGTTCCCGCGCGCCAATCGTCCAGTTCGCTGCAACGTCAAGCTGCTTGTTCACGTAGGCCAGGCGGGACGGAACATCGCCGCGGGACTCCCGCCAGAGGGCGCTGCGCCGCTCTCTGGCCCTCGCCGCGACCGATGACCAAACGGATGGCATGGGTCGGCCGGCGACGGCGTCGTTGGCCGAACCGGGAACGGGGTTCGGACACCGAAGTGCCCGAACCCCGTTCCCCTGCCGACCCCTGGGCGTGCAGTCAGACTGCCGCGTTCTTGGCACCAGCCGCCTCCTGCGCCGCGAGCCATGCCAGCACCTTCGAGCGCCGGTAGACCACCCGACGCGGACCAAGCCGGAACGACTCCGGGCCGTACCCGACATATCGCCACCAGCGCAGCGTGTTCTCCGGAACACCCAGGAGTTCAGCGACCTCCCGGGTGCGTAGCAATGGATCAGACTCCATGAAGACCACTTCCCCTAGTCGTAGCCAACTTGAAAGTCAAGTACACCACAGTGTCTAGTGGTTGTAAACAAGAATCGCTAGTACGGTTGGCGCATGACAGAAGAACGAGACATCAACGTCGGCACGAACGTGGCCCGCTACCGGGGCTCACGCACCCAGCAAGCAGTCGCGGACGCCATGCGGGAACGCGGATGGAAGTGGTCCCAGGCCACCATGTGGTCTATCGAGAAGGGCGACCGGCCCGTGCGACTGGTCGAAGCCGTTGACCTCGCCGTGGTCCTCCAGATCTCGATCGAGGACCTGCTGGCCATGCCATCGGTTGCGCGGTCGGCCCGCGACGCGATCGACGCGGCCGAGGAAGTCCTAGCCGCGCACCAGAAGGCCGTCCGGGCGATCGACACGCTAAACGAAGCCCACGAAGACCTCCGGACAGCCCTCGACCGTGCTTGCGCATTCCCCGAGTGGCAGCCCGACAAGGCCCAGACGGACCTCATCGAACAGGCGCTCGGGAACGTGGCCGAGACCGTGGCAGACGTCGCACGCATCCGCAAGGACCGCAGCGTGACAGGCAACACCCAGCGCAAGGCGATCGACAACCTGACCAAGGCCCACGGCACGACATTCACGCCAGACACCTGGCGCGCCGAACGCGGCGTAGAGCTGATCGAGTCCCAGCCGCCCACACCCGAGGCGACCTGAGAGAGCCGCACACCCGAGAGGAAGGCAACACCGATGGCCTCTATCAAGAAGAGACCGAACGGCAAGTGGCGAGCCCGCTACCGGGATGAGACGCAACACGAGCACTCCCGCCACTTCGACCGCAAGACAGACGCTCAGGACTGGCTGGACGAAGTCACCGCGACGGTCGTCACAGGCACGTACGCGGACCCCCGGCGCGGAGCCCTGACCTTCAATCAGTGGTGGGCTCTCTGGTCGGAACGGCAGGTCTGGGCGACCGGCACCACGGAAGCGGCGACGACTGCCTTCGAGTCGGTCACGTTCGGATCGGTCCGGATGCGGGACATCCGACCCTCGCACCTGGAGAAGTGGGTCAAGGCGATGTCTCAGCCCACAGAGAGCCGGAAGAAGGGCCTGGAGCCGTCCACCATCACGACGCGGTTCAACTACGTCCGAGCAGCATTCGCGGCGGCCGTTCGTGATCGCGTGATCGGGATCGACCCGGCGTCGAACATCAAGCTTCCCCGGCGCCGCCGCACGGAGGCCGCGATGGCGATCCCCGGAGCGCTCGGCGTACGCAAGGCGCTGGAATCCGCCCCGGACTACTTCACGGGCTACATCGCCGTCTGCGCGTTCGCCGGCCTTCGCCTCGGCGAGGCAGCCGGGCTCCAAGTCGGGGACATCAACTTTCTGGGTCGCACCATCTCCGTCAACCGGCAGGTTCAGGGGTCCACTGTCGAGACGACAACGATCGAGCCGCCGAAGTACGGCTCAGAGCGGACCATCCATGTCCCACGCGAGCTACTGACAATGCTCTCCACCCACATCGAGAAGTTCACCCCGCGCGGTGACGAGCAGTGGCTTTTCTGGAACCCGAACGGCGACGAGCGGGGCCTCTGGAACCGCAACAGCGCGTCGCAGGTGTGGCGGACGACGCGCCGTCAGGTGGGGCTGGAGGCCTACACGCTTCACGACCTGAGGCACTTCTATGCGTCGGGCCTGATCGCCGACAACTGCGACGTCGTCACCGTCCAGCGGGCACTGGGCCACTCCAGCCCCACGATCACGCTCGGCACCTACGCGCACCTGTGGCCGAGTGCAGAGGACAAGACCCGAGCAGCGGCCACGTCGCTCATGCGAACCGTGCTGTCCGCACAGCCCGTCACCGAGGCCGCACAGACCTCGTGACAGACCAGACGGGTGGCCACCGGAGTCCCGGCAACCACCCGCCAGCCCGTGCTCATCGTCCGCTCTTGCGGACCGTGTGCGGACTGCCAGCCTAAAACAGGCTGCTGACCTGCATGTTCAGCGGTAGTTCGTGAACTGCAGCGCGAAGTCCAGGTCCGAACCCTTGAGCAGGGCCATGACCTCCTGCAGCTGGTCGCGCGACTTGCTGGTGACACGCACCTCGTCACCCGTGATCTGCGTCTTCACGCCCTTGGGGCCTTCTTCGCGGATGATCTTGGTGACCTTCTTCGCGGACTCCCCCGCCAGACCCTCCTTGAGGGTCGCCGCGAGGCGGTACTCCTTGCCGGACGGCTTGGGCTCCCGCTCACCGAGGTCGATCGCCTTGAGTGAGATGCCGCGCTTGACCAGCTTGGTCTCGAAGACGTCCAGGGCGGCGAGCACGCGCTCCGAGGAGTTGGCGGCGATCACGATGCTCTCGCCGCTCCAGGCGATCGAGGCGCCGACGTTCTTGAAGTCGTACCGCTGCGAGATCTCCTTGGCGGCCTGGTTCAGCGCGTTGTCGACCTCCTGGCGATCGACCTTGCTGACGATGTCGAACGACGAGTCGGCCATCTGGTGCTCCTTCTACGAAAATGCCCGGACGCCCCTGCACGTCCGGTGGGAATCTGCACCACCGTATCCGCAGCCAGGGAGCGCGACGAACGCATCCGCGGCTGCGGGCGGGTGGTAAGCGGGTGGTCTCAGAGCATCCCGGGCGGGGTACCCCAGTCCGGATTCGAACCCGGGCCGCCGAAGCCACCCAGGCCGGGGCTGCCCGACGGGCCGCCCGCCATCGCCTCGAGGCGGCGGATGCGGTCCGGCATGGGCGGGTGGGTGGCGAACAGGCGGCCGATCCCCGCGCCGCGGAACGGGTTCGCGATCATCACGTGGGACACGTTGGTGAGCTCACGGTCCTGCGGCAGCGGCGCACGCTGCGTGCCCTGCTCCAGCTTGCGCAGCGCCGAGGCCAGCGCCAGCGGGTCACCCGTGAGGCGCGCGCCGTCCTCGTCGGCGTCGTACTCGCGGGTCCGGGAGATCGCCATCTGGATGAGCATCGCGGCGATCGGCGCGAGCAGCGCCATGGCGAGCGCGGCGAGGGGGTTGCCGCCCTCGCGGCGGTCGCCCCCGCCGAAGAACAGCAGGAACTGCGCGAGCGCCGTGATCAGGCCGGCCAGCGCAGAAGCGACCGACGAGGTGAGGATGTCGCGGTTGTAGACGTGCATGAGCTCGTGGCCCAGCACGCCACGCAGCTCACGCTCGTCCAGGAGCTGGAGGATCCCCTCCGTGCAGCAGACCGCGGCGTTCTTGGGGTTACGCCCCGTGGCGAAGGCGTTGGGCGCCTTGGTGGGCGAGATGTAGAGCCGGGGCATCGGCTGGCGCGCCGCTGTGGACAGCTCCCGCACGATGCGGTGCATCTCTGGTGCCTGCAGCTCCGTGACCGGGTACGCGTGCATCGCACGGATCGCCAGCTTGTCGGAGTTCCAGTATCCGTACGCCGTCGTGAACAGCCCGATGAGCACGAAGATCCACAGCGTGCCGGAGGAGCGCCCGAAGAGCGCCCAGAGCCCGAGGATCACGGCCCACATCCCGCCGAACAGTGCGGCGGTCTTCAGCCCGTTGTAGTGCCTGTGCATCGCACTCCTTTCCTCCCAGCCGAACGCGCCGCACCGAGCGGGGGTTCCCACAATGCCGCCGAAGTAGAACTGGGGCGAGATAGAAGTGGGGCGGAGCGAACCATAGGTCGCTCCGCCCCACTTCTATCTCGCCCCAGTTCTACTTCGACTCTACTTCGACGAGGAACGGCTGATCGAGACCATCTCGTCGCGCGCGACGACCTTGATCCGCTCGCGGCCCGCAGCTTCGCCGAGCGAGCGCTCGTGCGCGTCCAGGAGCTCCCAGCCGGACCACTCGATGTACTCCACGCCCTTGCCGGCGAGGAACTCGGTGATGGCCTCGGGCGACCCCTGGGGGGCGGTGCGACCGCCGTCCAGGTCGCCCGGCGCCTCGCCGTCCGCCACGCCCGTGACGTCCTCGACGAGGTGGCGGATGGTCTCGGACGCGTCCGACTTGGTGTGGCCGATCAGGCCCACGGGGCCGCGCTTGATCCAGCCCGTGGCGTACACGCCCGGCACCTGGTTGCCGTCGATGTCGACGACCCGGCCCTCGCGGTTGGTGATGACACCCTTGACGTCGTCGTACGGGATCTCCGGCAGGGACGAGCCGAAGTAGCCGACGGCGCGGTAGACGGCCTGGACCGGCCAGTCGACGAACTCGCCCGTGCCCTTGACCGTGCCGTCGCCCTGCAGCGCGGTGCGCTCGGTGCGGAAGCCCACGACCTTGCCGTCCTCGCCGAGCACCTCGGCAGGGGCGTGCAGGAAGTGCAGGTGCAGACGGCGCGAGGCCGTGTTCTGCGCCGGGTCCTTCAGCGTCCAGTCCACCAGGGTCTTGACGACCTGCTTGGTCTGGTTGGACGAGTTGATGGCCGCCTCGGAGCCCTCGTCGAAGTCGAAGTCCTCCGGGTACACCACGACGTCGACGTCGGGCACGTGGCCCAGCTCGCGCAGCTCCAGCGGCGAGAACTTCACCTGCGCCGGGCCGCGGCGCGCGAACACGTGCACGTCCGTGACCGGCGAGGTCTTCAGCAGGTCGTACACGTTGGCCGGAACCTCGGTGGGGAGCAGGTCGTCCGCGTGCTTGGCGAGGATGCGGGCCACGTCGAGCGCGACGTTGCCGGCGCCGATCACGGCCACCTGCTCCGCCTCCAGCGGCCAGGTGCGCGGCACGTCCGGGTGACCGTCGTACCAGGAGACGAAGTCCGCGGCGCCGTAGGAGCCGTCGAGGTCGATGCCAGGGATGTCCAGCTCGGCGTCCTTGATGGAGCCGGTGGAGAAGATGACGGCGTCGTAGAACTGCCGCAGGTCCTCGAGCTTCAGGTCCACGCCGTAGTCCACGTTGGCGAGCAGCCGGATGTCTCCGCGGCTCAGCACCTTGTGGAGCGCGACGATGATCTGCTTGATGCGCGGGTGGTCCGGGGCCACGCCGTACCGCACCAGACCGAACGGCGCAGGAAGGCGCTCGAACAGGTCGATGCTCACGTCGAGGTCGGTCTTGGACAGGATGTCGCTCGCGTAGATGCCGGCAGGGCCGGCGCCGACGACGGCGACGCGCAGGGGTCGGGTGGTGCTCACGGAGGGGCGCCTTCCGGTCGAGGTCAGGAGAGGAAGCGAAGGCCGCTGTCGATTCTACCGACCGGGTTAGGCGTGCCTCACCCTCCGCTCAGGGGGTGGACGTAAGGTTCCTGTGAGAATCCTCGCTACGGAGAGGTCAGCGACCCTGCTCGCGCTCGCGCTCGACCCTGGCCACACGCCGACGGAGCTCGGCCCGGCCGAGCGCCTCGTAGATCGCGTCGTACCCGGCCATACCGAGCGCGACCAGGGACAGGATCCCCGCGACGGCCGCGACCGGGACGAGGTTCAGGACGCCGGTGAGCACGGTCACGGCGACGAGCGCCAGACCGGTCCAGAGGCTCCACCTGCCGAGGCCGCTCATGCCGGCACCAGCTCGGCGGGCAGCGCGCGCAGTCCGCGCGAGCCGACCTCCTGCAGGGTGTACGTCACCGGGTCCCCGTTCGGGCCGTGCTCGGAACCGCGCAGCACGTGGACGCCGTGGGGGCCCGCGTACACCGACGCGTTGACCAGCTCCTCGCTCCCCCGGGCCACGCCCGACACGATGCTCACCGCCACGGCTTCGTTGAGCTGCGGCAGCTTCGCGGCCGCCGCCTGGAGCGCGTCGGCCGAGTAGCTCTTCGGGGCGGTGCCCATGAGGGCGGCACTCGTGGGGTCCAGGAACTTCTCGAACCGCTCGCCGAGGAGGGCCTCCGGGTACACCGAGAACACGTGGTGCCCCTCGCCCGAGATCTCCTCCTCGAGCACGGTGGCCTTGTCGTCCTCGTGGTGCACGTAGGCGAACAGCCAGTCCTTGCCGTTCGAGCTCGTCCGCTCGACCGAGAGGATCTCCTGGGCCGAGCGCCGGAGCACCAGCGGCCCGGTGATCCCCGGGTGTGCCTTGATCTTGACGATCCTGGAACCGCTCTCGTCGGTGGCGGCAGGCACCACCAGCTCACGCGACGCCATCGACCGGAGCGCCACGCGGCCCATCAAGGACCGGTCCGCGCCGGCCTGCGCGTCGAGCCACGGCGTGGGGACGAGCTGCTCGTGCTCGAGCCCGTCGAGGATCATGACCTCCTCGTCCGTGAGGATCACGACCCCGACGACCTCGCCGTCCCGCGCCTGCGCGAGAGTGGCTCGTGCAGCCTTGACGTCGTCCGGCCCGAACTGCATAGGCTTCTGCTCGCTCATCAGAACAAGCCTCCCACAAAGTCACCGACGGCACCGGCGGCATCGCCGACCGCGTCACCGACGTCGCTCGCGACGTCCTTGGCGCCCTCCCAGGCGTCGTTCGCGAACTCGCCGACCTCCTTCACGCCGTCCGCGAGGTACGGCAGCGGGTCGGAGGCGAACGCCGAGATCGTGTCCCAGTTGTCGTACACCAGGTTGCCCAGCGCCCAGGCGCCGGTCACCAGGCCCGCGCCGACGGCGATACCGATGCCGACGGGGTTGGCGAACGCCGCGACCCCCAGGAACATGCCGATCGTCGCGACGCCGCCGGCGACGCCGACCCCGCCCATCACCCGGTCGACACCCCCGCGCCAGCCGTCGTACTGGGTGTTGAACATCTGGTCGATCCCGCCGATGATGCCGAACGCACCGCCCGCGACACCCATGTACTTGCCGAAGGTGCCCAGCCTGCCGACGATACCCATGCCGTCGGCGAGCATGCCCTGGCGGATGAAGGTCGTCGCGGCGGCCGCCGCGTCACCCGCGGTGTCCAGGGCGCGCGAGAGGTTGAGCAGGTTGCGGCCGTACTTGAACGTGGCCCACCCGGCGGCACCGACGCCGATCGCCTCCCACCCCGTCCCGAGGACGTCGAAGACGCTTCCCGGACGGTCGGAGACACCCGCGACCTCGACACCGCCCGGGCCGCCGCCGGGCCCACCCACGTACTCGTTCGACGTGGACTCCTGCGCGTCGGCGTTGGCGCGCACCTTGCCGGCCACGTCGCTCAGCGCGGCGGCCGTGTCCCTGAGCCGGGTCAGGTGGCTCCCGGTCCACTCCTGCCGGAAGCCCTCGGCGTCCGGACCGCTCCAGCCGTCCTCCTGCGGGATCGCTCCCTCGACGGTGGCGACGACGGTCTCGAGCGTGCCGCTGCCCTCCTCGAACCGGTCAGCGAGCAGGCGCAGGGCCTCGATGTCGGCGCCGTACATTCCCCCGGCCATGCACTTCTCCTCGTGTCCCGCCGTCGACGGCGTCGAACCTCACCTGGATGCGGCCCCACAGCCGCTTCAAGGGGTGCGGATCCGTTTCCGGTCCCGCACCCCTTGGTTCCCGGCCTGCACCGGGCCTCGCCCTGGAAGAGCTCGATCTCGTCAGTACGAGGTCGAGGTCTCCTGCTGGCGGTCGGCGTTGGAGTCGGCCGTGGTGCCGTAGGCCTCGATCGCCGCGGCGATCTCGTTCAGCTTGGCGGCGTGGGTACCGTCCCACTCCTCCTGGAACTGGACCGCGTCGGGGCCGTTCCACTGGGTCTGGCCCATCTGGCTGGTGATCGTCGTGACCACCTGGCGGACCGACTCGGCCTGCGTCCGGAGCGTGTTGGCGAGGCTCTTGACTGCCTCGACGTCAAGACCGAATACGTTGCCACCCTCTGCGACCATGTCATGCTCCTTCGTCTGTGGCCGCCCTGCCGGGCGGCCTCCGTTTCTGCGACGTCACGAACTCTTTCACGACCCGCGACGCGGTGGAATGGGGAGGACTCCCCATGCCCCGTCACCCCGGCAGGGCGACGTGGATCTTGGTTGCGCGGCCCGCCGTGACCAGGAACCCGCGCCCGGGCGGGAAGTCCTTGCGGCGGATGCGGCCGAGCGGTGTGTTCATGAGCGTGTCGCCGTCCGTGTCCCCCGGGGTCAGGAGCAGGCCGTTGCGGCCGGACTTGAACGGCCCCGCCAGCGTGAACGCCTTGCTCCAGGTGGACGACTCCGACTCACCGATGACCAGCTGGTCCTTACGGGTCGCCAGCTTGACGAACGCCTCCATCGGCTTCTCCGCCGGCGTGCCCGTCAGCTCGGTGTAGTTCTCGATCATCACGGTGAGAGTACCGGGGCCGAGCCGATCGCTCTCGAGGGCGGCGGTGAGGTCCTTGAGGGACTCGACGATGTCCTCCGGGGTGGACGCGGTGACGTCCCAGAGATCCAGCGACGCGAGGCTCGACCGCCGGGACGACAGGTAGACCAGGCGCGTGCCGCCGTTCTTGCGCAGCGCGGTCGCGAGCGTCACGAACGCCGTGGTGCGTCCGGACCCGGGCGGACCCGCCAGCATGAGCGGACCGCGCATGGGCAGGCCCACCGGCGTGATGTCGAGGTCCCGCAGACCGATGGTGGCCAGCTCCGCCGTGCGCTGGGGCAGCTGGTCCAGCGTGAAGGTGTCGGGCAGCCGCTCGACGCCGGGTGCCTGGGGCACCCCGCCGACCGAGCGCATCGTCTGCTCCAGCCGCGCCAGCTCGCGCGACTGCACGGCCACGTTCGAGTCGCCGCCGAGCACCGCGATCTGTGCCTCCTGGCCGTACATGATGGCCCGGCCCGGCGCGGACGCCGGGGTCAGCACGTCCTTCGGCACGTTGAGCATGACGTAGTCGTCCTCCTTGGCCATCCGGTGCACGATCCGCTTCTGCACCGTGGAGGCCAGCGACGGCGGGACGGACACCGCGCGGTCGCCGCTCATCACGAGGTGGATGCCCACGGGGCGCCCGTCCGTCGCGAGCTGGGTGAACGTACCGAAGATCGAGAAGCCGCGTGCCGTGATGTTCTCGTAGGACTCACGGAACGCCCCGATGCCGTCGACGAGCACGATGATGCGCGGCTCGTCGGGCTTGTCGGCCAGCCGCCGGTACTCGTCGATGGTCGACGCGCGCACGGCGGCGTAGCGGTCGGCGCGCTGGTCCAGCGTGTCGCGCAACCGGCGCAGCAGGCGGGTCACCCGCTCCTCGTCGTCGCCGGCGATGACCGCACCCACGTGGGGCAGGTTCTCCAGCATCTGCAGACCACCCGAACCGCAGTCGATCCCGTAGACCTGCACGGGCCCGCCGCGGTGGGTCAGGCCGGCGGACACCGCGATGGTGCGCAGGGTGGTGCTCTTGCCGGTACCACCCGTGCCGTAGATCGCCAGGTTGCCGTCGGAGTCGGGCTCGTAGTGCACGGTCGGCTGGGCCTGCTGCGGCGGGTTGTCGAGCACGCCGAGCACGAGCTGCGCGTCGGTGCGGCGGTTCGGCAGCAGCGCCAGGTCGTAGGTCTCCGCCAGCTCGGGCAGCCACGGCTTGCGCGGCGTGGGCACGCCGGCCTCGCTCGCCGCGCGCCGGATCGTGGTCACCACCCGCGCGATGTCGTTGGGGCCCGGGTCCTGGTCCTCGATGACCTCGGGGGCAGGCAGCTCCCAGCGCCGTCCGGTGCCGAAGTCCATCTCCTCGACGTCGAGCGAGGACCGCTCCGGCTCGTCGGTGGTCCAGCCGCCGGCGTAGCCGGTCTGGAACGTGGTGAGCCGGCCCGGCCCGGTCTTGGCCGCGCCGCGGCCCGGGATGGACGGTGAGAAGTGCGCCGCCATCTCGTCGCCGAGCACGTCCTTGGAGTCGTGCTCGTCGGCCATCCGCAGCGCGATGCGCAGGTTGGTGTTGGCACGCAGGCTGTCCTTGATGACACCGGCCGGACGCTGCGTCGCCAGGATCAGGTGCAGACCGAGCGACCGGCCACGCTGGGCGACGTCGACGACGCCGTCCACGAACTCCGGGACCTCGCCGACCAAAGCGGCGAACTCGTCGACCACGATGATCAGGCTCGGCGGCGCCTCGGGGTCGCCCGTGCGCTCCAGGGACGCCAGGTCCTTGGCCTTCTTCCGGTTCAGCAGGTGCTCGCGGTAGTGCAGCTCCGCGCGCAGCGAGGACAGCGCACGACGCACGAGGTGCGGCGACAGGTCGGTGACCAGACCCACCGTGTGCGGCAGGTGGACGCAGTCCGCGAACGCGGCACCACCCTTGTAGTCCACGAACAGGAAGGTCACGCGGTCCGGGCTGTGCGCTGCCGCCATGCCAAGCACCCAGGACTGCAGGAACTCCGACTTGCCGGCACCGGTGGTCCCGCCGACGAGGGCGTGCGGACCCTGCGTGCGCAGGTCCAGGTGGAACGGCTCCACGCCGTCGTGCCCGATCAAGGCACGCAGGTTGGTGGGCGTCTTGCGGCGCACCGGCGGTGAGCCGTCGCGCGGCGTGAGCGAGAGGTTCTCCTTCCACCGCTCGATCACGCTGTTCGGTTCCTTGCCGAGCTCGGTACCCGAGAGCGCCAGGTACGAGACGGCGCGGGGCAGGTCGGACTCGTCGTCGGTCGGCGCGCCGACGTCGACCACCGGGGAAAGGATCCGGGCCACCTCACGTGCGGTGTGGAGGTCGGCGACGTCGCAGCGCACGGGGTACGCCAGCTGCCCGTAGTGCACCTCGCCCGTCATGGCGCCGTTGTCCTCGGCGGTGGCGTCCAGCAGCACGAAGGTGCGGCAGGCGGCCGGGAGCTGCTCGACGGTCGGCGCGATCCACACGACGTGGACACCGGCGGCGGCGCCGTGTTCCACGAGGCGCACGAGCCGGGACCGCTCGACCGGGGCGTCGTCCTCCACGAGGACGACGACGGCCGGCAGCACGGGCTTGGGCGGCGCCTCGGTGCGGTCCTTCTCGGAGTCGCGCTCCCCCACCAGCGGCGCGGGTGCGTCGAGGCTGACGCCACGGCCCTCGACCAGCTCCTCGAGCCGGGTCAGCAGGGAGACGCCGGAGCCGGGATCGTCGGCCAGGTGGTCGGACGCGCCGAGCGGGCTGTGCGGCGAGCCCGTGTGGGGCAGCCACTCGAGCCACTCCCAGTCCTGACGGGAGCGCGCGGACGTGATGGCGGTGACGACCACCTCGGCGGGCGAGTGCAGCGCGACGAGCTGGAGCAGCACCGACCGCCCGACAGGCTCGACCACGCCGCTCGGCCCGGCGATGCCCACGTTGCCGCCGAACCGAAGCCCCGCGCCCATGGGCACGTCGTGGATGACGGCGCAGTGCTTCTGGAGCTCGAGCACCTTCTCCCAGTGCTCGGGGATCGCGTCGTTGTCGCGCGGCTCGTCGAACTCCGTGCGGGCGGGCGCCGAGCCGAGCCCGAACCTGACGGTGAGGAAGCCGCGGTGCTCGGGGCGGTGCGTCCACATGAGCCCGCCGAGCCGGCGGACGGCGTCGAGCGACTCGGCGAGCGACGGCGACTCCGCGAGCCGCACGGCGCGTTCGATGGCGTGCGTGCGGTCGATCCGCTCCGCCGTGGCCACCACCTGCTCCTCGAACTGCGCCGACGCCTGCTCGAACTGCTTCTTGCCGAAGACCTTGCGGTCGAAGTACATCCCGATCATCATCACCGGGCTCATGAACATGAAGATGAGCGAGATCGGGTTGCGCGTGACCCCGTACATGACCGCACCCATCGCCATGGGCGCGAGCATCATCAGCCAGGGCAGGCGCTGGGGCTGCGGAGGGCGGGGCGGCTTGGGTGCCTTGATCTTGGGCTCACCGAAGCGGGTGACCACGCGCGGCGACCGGTTGAACTCCACGACCGGGCTGGTCGGGGCGATGCTCGTGGACCGGTGCAGGGCCACCACGGACACCGTGGTCTCACCGAGCGTCACGGTGTCCGACGACGTCAGCACGGCTCGCGTCATCCGCTTGCCACCCATGACCAGGCCGTTGGCGGACGCGAGGTCGTGCACCTCGATGGCCTCGCCGACCACGACGCGCGCGTGCCGCTTGGACACCTGCGCGTCCTGGAGGCGGATGTCCATGCCCCGGTCGCGGCCGATGTAGGAGGTGCCGACCGGCAGCGGGAACTCGCGCCCGGCGTCGGGCCCGTCCAGGACGCGGAGCTGCGCGACGGCGGTGCCGCGGTCCTGCCCGGGGTTCACGAACTGCTCGGAGACCCGCACGATCGAGACGACGGACCCCGAGCGCAGGCCCGCCTGGACCAGGTCGCTGGTGGGGGTCAGCACCCGCCCGCCGGTGAAGCTCGTCGAGCCGTCGCCGAGGATCTGCAGGGTCAGGTTCTCGGGGGCCGGCGCGCCGTTGCGGGTGGGGTCGCCCGAGAAGAGGGCCTCGGCGACGTCGCGCACCGTCGCGGTGGCGTCGGCGGTGACCGCGACGTTCACGCCGGACTCGTCGGGCCGGTTCAGCGTCAGCTTGATACGCACGTCAGGCGTCGTCCTTCAGGTCGAGAAGTGGAAGGTCTGCGGAGGTCACCAGGCGCGAGGCGACCGCGTACTCGACGAGCCGCGCGCGCCGGTTGGTGGCGAGGAGGCCGGGCCCGCCGCGCAGCCCCTTGACGCCGATCCGGTCGAGCTTCTCGCAGACGTTGTCGAGCTTGCGGTTGAACCGGGTCGTGGCCCAGCCCAGGCGGCGTGCCGCGTCCGCGCTGGACGGGATCTCGCTCAGACCGGTGCCCTCGCGTCGCAGCATGGGCTCGGCGAGCACCACGATGAGCTGCTTCTGGCTGGTGGTGAAGCTGATGGCGCCGATGGTGGTGGCGCCGGAGTCCGGGTCCTCGGACCGGACCTCGTGGTACGGGGCGTCCGTCAGCTGGGCGGTCACCTCGTAGGTGGTGGGTCCGGCGGTGAAGACGATCGAGGTGGTGGGGAAGACCAGGGGCAGACGGTGCCCGGGTGGCAGCCAGGACTGCACGCCTCCGCCCGCGTCGCACACGGTGGCGGAGATCAGTGACCCCACGTTGGAGAGCCACCAGATCCCGTCCTCCTGTGTCACGCGCAGGAAGCGCCGGTGCAGGTAGGGGTTGTCGTCGATCGCGAGGTCGCCCTCACGACCGATGTCGAACCCGTCCTTCGCCTGCGCAGGGTCGAACCACTCCCCGCAGAACTCGAGCGCGAGATCGCCCACGTCGTCCTCCCCCGTCGGCCGGCCGCTAGGCCGGGGTCTGTCAGCCTGCTGGGACACACTTCCGCTCCGGCTGCGCGGACGCCTTGCCGGAGCGGACCACGACCACCTCGACGCACGTGTCCCCGCCGTCGACGCGGTCCACGGTCACGGTGGTCTCCGCCAGCGGAGTGAAGGCAGACTCCGAGGTGAACGACAGCACACGGTACCCGTACTCGTCGCCCTTTTCCGCTGTTTTCGGCGCCTTCCAGGTGAACACCACCTGGTCGCCCTCGACCGTGCCCTCGAGGTCCCGGACGGGCGGCACGTAGCCCACGGCGGGTGGGGGCGGCGGATCACCCTCGGCCGTCACGGTGTGGCCGGGGCCGGGTTCCTCGCCACCCGCGCCACCCAGCGCGATCACACCGACCACGATGGCGGCGACGAGCACCAGGACGCCGGCCACGAGCCCTACCGTGGCCCACGGGGACCGCGGCTCCTCGGGCTCCTGCGGCTGTTCGTCCGGCGCCTCGGGCGCCCGCGTGCGGTGCACCGTCTCTTCCACGGGCAGCGCATCCCACCCGAGCCGGGCCTCCGGGATGTCGACGGCCGGGACCGTCGTCCGGGCGGCGGTGCCCGTACTCGCCTGGGGCGCCCAGCCGGACGTGCCCTGCGGCGGCGGGCCGAAGCCGCCCGCCGACATGCCGCCGACCGACGACTGACCCGAGGTGGGCACCTGCCCGGGGTCGATCGCCGTGACGTTCTTCAGCCGCGTGCCGTCGTCGTCCTGTTCCTCCTCGGCGACCGCGCCGGTCTCGTCGAGAAGGTCGATGGGGGTCATGTCGCGTGCGAGGCCCACCTGGACCTGCTGCAGCGCACGCGCGAAGGCGAGCACCGACGGGTACCGCGAGGCGGGCTGCTTGGCCATGGCGATGCGCAGCACCTGCTCCAGCGCCGGCGGCACGTCGTTGCGGCCGATCGCGGGCAGCGGCGACTGCTCGATCCGCGCCACGAGGTCCGCGGAGGTGTTGGAGCCGCCGGGCACCTCGAACGGTGTGCGTCCGGCCAGCAGCGTGTAGCAGGTGGCGGCGAGCGCCCAGACGTCAGTGGTCTTGCCCGCGAGCGGCGGGTCGCCGAACGACTCCGGCGGCGACCACGGGATGGACATGCCCTCGGCGGCTGACGCCTGGTCGACCGTCGACGAGATCCCGAAGTCCGTCAGCACGGGGTGCCCGAACTGGGTCACCAGGATGTTGGCGGGCTTGAGGTCACGGTGCAGGATGCCGAGACGGTGCGCGGTCTCGACCGCACCGGCGATCTGGATGGTGGTGCGCAGGGCCTCGGCCAGCGAGAAACGCTCGGACCGGTACCGTGCGCCGAGGTTGGGGCGGGAGCAGTACTCCATGGCGAGGAACGGGCGGCCGTCGGCGGCGACGCTGGCCTCGTACATCGTCACGATCGACGGGTGGTTGCCGAGCACGGCCATCAGGTCGGCCTCGGAGTCGAACGCCGCCCGTTGGGCGTCGCTCGCGTGCTCCTTGAGCAGCACCTTGACGGCGACCAGCCGCTTGGGACGCTGCTGCTCGTAGAGGAACACGTCCGAGAAACCACCGGAACCGATGAGCTTCTTGTACTCGAACCCTGCGATCTGGGGCGGCGCCGACGGCGCACGCTTGCTGCTCACATTTCTCCCTTGAGATGTTGCTCGGGCACGGGACCTGCGCCGTACGGCACGGTCACCAGATGCCCTCGAAGGTCAGCGTCGCCCCGTCCCCGAGGTCCACCACGTCGCCCTCGACCACTATCACCTTCTCGTTCGGGTGCAGACGGCGCGGCTGCTGCCCCGGTCGCAGCAGCGTGGTGCCGTTCGTGGTCGCGAGGTCGGCCACGAGCACGTGCCACTCCTCGAGGGTGATCTCCACGTGGGAGCGCGAGATGTCCTGGTCAGGGCTCGCCACGGTCACGAGGCGCGGTGTGCGGTCGGCGGAGGCGTTGTTGGTCCGCGGACGGCGACCGACGACGACCGGCCGGTCCAGCTCGACCACCTGCGGGCCGCCGATGCCCGGCTGCACCCCGCCCGTGACGAGCATCCGCCCGAGCGACGGCCGGGCCACGAGCTCCGCGTCCCCCTCGAGGTTCTCGCCACAGGTGCGGCAGCTGTCGTTCGTCGGCGGGTTGGGGTGTCCCTGCGGGCACTTCCGGCCGAGGATCTGCGGGCCGCCCGGCAGGATGCCGACCGCGAACGTGGGCCCGCTCCCACCGGCCGCCTTGCGCAGCGCGGCGATGTCGGACGACATCATGGTCTCGCCGTCGTGGTCCGCCAGGTCCGGGGCCGGCAGCTCCGCCGGTGAGTCCTCCACGGCGGCGGCCCGCTGGGCGGCACCGGGCGTCACGCCCGGCGGCGGCTCGGCCGCTGACGGCATCCCCGACCAGCCGCCCGGGATACCCGAGATCAGCGCGTCGCCCGCCGTGTCGGCAGGCTGCGGCGGTTCCGGCACGGGCGCGGGCGTCGGAGCACGTACCGGTGCGGGCGCCGGTGCGGGCGCCGCGGCCGGCTCCTCCTCGGCGTCCTCGTCGTCGTCGCCCTGGCGCACCGCGGCGTCCTCGACCCGGCGCATCACCGTGTCGCCGAACAGGTGGCCGTAGTCGTCCTCGGCGCCGAACTGGGTGGACTCGTCCACCTCGGTGCGCGCCGCGGGAGCGGCCACGGAGCCGAACCCGAGCAGCGGCGCGGGCTCCGGTGCGGGCTCCGCCGCGGGTGCGGTACCGGGCCGGGGCCCGCCACCGACCTCCGGCACGTCCAGCGCACCCGGCACGATCGTCTCGCCGGACGTCTGGTCGCCGAGCCCGAAGACCGGCACGCCCGTGACGGCGGGAGCCTTGGCCTGCGCCTCGTCCCGGTCCGGCGTGACGACCGCCGCGGGGGTTTCGACGACCTCCGGGACGTCGACCAGGGTGCGCCGCAGCGCGCTCGCCCGGACGACCGCCGCCTGCACCGGGAACTCCTCGTCCGCCGGGGCCTCGTCCGTGGTGATCGCGAACGACGTAGGGGCGTCCACCATGCGTTCCGACCAGGTGACCACGCCGGCTCCGGTCACCTCGACCGGCGCGTCCGTGCCCTCGGCGCTCACGACCACCTTCACGCCCTTGCCCCGCACGGCGACGTGCGCCGCGGTGGCCGGTTCACCGCCCGAGAGCGAGACCACCGCGAACGGCGGCGTCTCTGCCAGCCCGCCCGCGGCCAGCACGGCCAGCGTGGCCGCGACACCGCCGTCACTGCCGTCGAGCGCGGTCCAGAGCGCGTCGACGACGCCCGCGGCCGTCGGGGCGGGCAGCACGACCACCGTGCCGTTGCGGACCACCGCCCGCGCAGAACCTTCGCTGTAGTGCACCGTCATCTCAGACCCCCTGGCTCCTTGCGTCGTGCTCTTCCCGCGGCAGGGTGTCCTCGTCAGGCTCCGCCCCCGCCCGCGGTGCCGTCGACGAGCCTAAGGTCTCGTGATCCACGCCGGTCACGTCGACCACGACGACCGTGATGTTGTCCCGGCCGCCCGCCTGGATGGCGGCGTCCACGAGGGTTCCTGCGGCTCGTTCCGGATACGGTTCCTCGAGCAGGATCTCCGCGATCTGCTGGTCGGTGAGCTCCCCCGTGAGTCCGTCGGAGCAGATCAGCACCCGGTCGTGCAGCGCGACAGGGATGTAGCGGAAGTCCGCACGGACGCTGTCCTGTGCGCCGAGTGCGCGCGTGATCACGTTGCGCCGCGGATGCCGGCGGGCCTCGTCCATCGTGATGGCGCCTGCGTCGACGAGCTCCTGGACCTCGGAGTGGTCCACGCTCACCTGGGCGAGCTCACCGTTGGTCAACATGTAGGTGCGCGAGTCACCGACGTTCACGAACAGCCAGTACGGCACGTCCTCGCGCTCGTCCACGAGCACGCCCGTGAGCGTTGTGCCCGGCGCGTTGCCCGAGTCCGTCTCGATCGCACGGACCCGCTGCTGCGCGATCTCCAGGAATGCCTCGACGAGGGCCGGCTCGACCTTGTCCACGTCGGCGAGCCCGCTCAGGGCGGCCAACGCCTCGGCGCTGGCCACCTCGCCCGCCTCGTGGCCGCCCATACCATCGGCCACGAAGAAGACCCGGCCGGTGGCCAGGTATCCGTCCTCGTTCAGCGTCCGCCGCCGACCCTGGTGCGATGCCGCGCCCCAGATCGTCGTCAGCCCTTGGTCCTGCTGCTCGCTCATGCCCGGGGCTCGGCGGCGTGGACGACGATCCGGCGGTCGCCGACATGGATGGTCGCCCCGACGGGCACCCGGACGCGTGCGCCCGGCTCCGCCACCTGCGGCGAACGGCCAGGAGCCGAGACCACGGTGCCGTTGGTGGAGCCACGGTCGGTCAGCCACAGCCCGGCCGAGTCCACGCCGAGCTCGGCGTGGTTCTTCGACACCGAACGGGTCGGGTCCTCGACCCGGACCAGGAGGACGCCCGAGCCCTCGGCCGCCTGCGGGTTACGACCCACCAGCGCGGATCCGTCGATGGTGTGTCGCGCGCCGGACTCGAGCTCGATGGTCACCGAAACCGTCGCCGCCGGCTCCAGCACGGGGGCCTGCATGCGCGTCGCGTCCCAGGCGGGTTCCTCCTGCTGGGCGGGCGCGGCCGTCGCGCCGTCCTGCTGAAGGGTGACCGGCCGGGTGGGCCGGGACTCCGGGTGCTCCTGCTGCGGTACCTCTGGCTGGGTCGGCTGCTGGGGCTGGGGCTGCTGCACGGGCGCGGGCGCCGGCTGTACGGGCGCGGGCTGCGCGGGCGCGGGCTGCGCGGGCGCGGGCTGCGCGGGCGCGCTGGGCGCGCTCCCCGGGATCCCCGTGATGAGTCCTTCACCGGTCGGCGGCGCGACGGGAGCCTGCGGGAACGCCCAGGGATCCGGCGCCGTCACGGGCGGGCGCGCCGGGGACTGCGGCGCGGCCGCCTGCGGAGGCTGCTGCGCCGGCGTGTACGGGGTCGGCGCTGACGCGGCCGTGCGCATCGCGGGCTTGCCCGGCGCCCGGGGACCCGGCGCCACCGGGGCCAGCCCGGTGGCCATGGCGACCTGCGGAGCGCGCACGTCGACCACGACGGACCGTGCGGCCTTGTCGTGCCAGCCCTGGACCTTGCCGCCCTTGTCCCAGAGAGGGCTCAGCAGCACCACGATCTGCCCGACGCCGAGCACGAACGAGCCGGCAGCGAGCACGAGCACGCGGAGCAGCTCGCGGACGAACCCGATCGGTCCGCGGTCCTCCGCGGAGACGGTGCGCACGCCCATCACCTTGTTGCCGAGCGTGGCGCCGGTCCTCGCCTCCCAGATCCACATGCTGAGCTGGTAGCAGAAGGCCACCAGAGCACCGAGGAGGTAGGCGCGGACCATCTGTGCGCCGATCTCCGCCGCCTGCTCCTCGGACACGACGATCAGACCCGACGGCATGTCGATGAGCGCGATGCCGATGCCGATCACGATGCCGGCCAGCACACCGGCGATCACGCCGTCGACGAGCCACGCCACGAACCGCTTGCCCACGCCCGCGTACGGCGCGGCCATCTGCGGAGGCAGGCTGCCCGACGACGGGATCTGGGTAGCCGTGTACACCTCGACCTCGGTGGTGATCGGCGGACGGCTCTGCACCAGGGGCACCGAACCCGATCCGCCGCGCGCGGCGGCCGCGGTCTGCTGCACCTGACCTCGCGGCTGGGGAGCCGGCTCCACGACGGGCCGGCCGGTGCGGGGGAACTCCCGGCCGCACGCGGCGCAGAAGGGCGCGCCCTCCCGCTGGGTCGATCCGCAGCCAGCGCAGACGACGTCCGTCATCGACTCTCCTTCGTTCGCCGGGACCCGAGTGCCCCGAGTGTCGCGCGGAACCCGCGGGAACCGCCCATCCGCGCCCAGACGGAACGCAGCGACAGCGCGGCCCGCACCCTCCGTCGCGTGCTCAGGTTGGAGCGTAGCCCGCCCACGAGCTCGTCGACCTCCGCCCAGAACGCCTCGACGTCGGCCTGTGTGGGCTGCTCCCGGCCGAAGACCGACGCGTCCGCGCGGTGTGCGAGCACGAGGGTCGACGGGACCTCGTGCTCACCGGCGATCACGCCGGCGCTCTCGCGCCGGGTCGCGCCGCGCGGCACGGTCGTCCCGAGGTCGGTCACGACGTCGACCACCTCGTGCCAGCCACCGGAGATCCGGTCGGCGGGCCGCTCGGCCGTGCGCCGCGCGGTCCGGCGGCGCGCCTTGTACGCGAGGATCGCCACGATCGGACCCAGGATCAGCAGGAGCGGAACACCGACCGCGAGCAGGATCAGCCCGAGCAGGCCCCAGTCGAAGAGGTCGTTCTCGGCGTCGTCCTTCTCGTCGTCCTCCACGCTGCCGGCCTTGGCCTTGTCCGGCTCCTCCGGCGGTTCGGGGTCCTGCAGCACGGGCGGCTTGGGCACCTGCTCGCTCTTGGGCTCGGGCTGGATCTGCGGGTTCTCGTCCGGGACCACGTCGATCGGTACCCAGCCGTACTCCTCGAAGGGCACCTCGACCCAGGCATGCACGTCGCCGCCGAGCACGGTCCAGGGCTCGCCCTCCTCGAAGGTGCTGTCCTTGTCGGGGTAGAAGCCCATGACCACACGCGCGGGGATACCCGCCTGACGCGCCATGAGGGCGAGCGCGACGGCGAACTGCTCGTCGTCGCCGACCATCTTCTCTTCCTCGACGAGCGTGTCGACCCGCTCCGCGGAGTGGCCCGGGCGGGACGGCGGCTGGTTGTCGAGCCCGCTCGACAGGACGCCGGAGGCCTGCAGGGCGTCCCTGATCTGGAACAGCTTGGTGGCGGGATCCGTCTCGGTGCCCGCGAACTGCGTGGCCTTGCCCGGCAGGCCGGCTGGCAGCGCGGCCTGCTCGGTCTCGGGCAGGTCGGCGTCCCGGATGGCGCTCTTCTTCAGGACGTCCTCGTCGGGCTCCTCCGGCACGATGGTGTGCAGGCGGTAGCGGTCCCCCGGCCGGATCCCCGCGGTGGTGATGGCCGTGCGGGTGTCCGAGTTGTAGTACGTGCCGTCCGTCTGGGCGTCGGCGTTGTCGCCGTCCCACCGCACACCGGTGAGGTTGCCGATCTCGGGGACCCACACGCCGGTGTATCCCTGGACGGTCACGTCGATCGGCGTCGGGGTGCCCTTGTCCGCCGTGGCGATCTCCTCGCCGACGCGGGTGTAGAAACCCGTGTCGCCGCCGTCGCCGGACGCGTCGTAGACGACGCCGTCGTACCGGTCGAGCGTCGCGAGCCGGATCCGACCGTTCTCGGGGAGCTCGCTGACCGTGAACATCTCCTCCTCGCGCGCGTCCTTGGCGTAGTGCCGGAACGCGACGAGCGGGCTGGTGAACTGATGGACGTCCAGCGGCGGGACGATCGTCTCGCGGAGCACCGTGCGCGGCTGGTCGGGCATCAGGACCGGTGCGGTGAAGCCCGCGACGATCGCCGCGGCGGCCAGGATCGTGGCGCCGGTGCGGATGCGGTACCAGCGGAGCCGCTGCGTGGCCTCGCGGCTGGCCTCGGTGCTGATCGAGTGCGTACCCACGCGCGCCTCCATGACGCGCACCGCGCCCCAGAGCAGCGCCACGATGGCGATGACCAGACCCTGCACGATCGGCAGGGCGGCGTCGAGCGTACCGAGCAGGATCACGCCGACCAGGCCGACGACGACCGGGACGACCGCCCAGACCGCGTGCTTGGCACGCCACGCGATGGTGCCGGCGACGAGCGCCACGATCAGCATGAGCAGGAACGGGACCACGCCGAGGTCGGGGAACGACCGCATGGGCGGAACGGTGGTGATGAACTGCTTCCAGCCCTCCACGGAACCGAGCAGCAGCTCACGCAGCGTGTCCAGGGACGGGACCACGGCGAAGATCGTGGTGTGCGGCAGCGCCAGCGCGCCGCCGAGCAGCAGGTAGCCGACCACGGCCAGCGCGGTGACGACGACGGCCGGGAACCGGCGCCATGCGCCCAGCCAGGCCACGCCGAGCCCCACGACGGCGCCGCCGATGGTGGGCAGCAGGTAGCCGAGCGAGCCCCAGACAGGCCCGAAGCCGACGGCGACCACCGCGAGCATCACGACCAGCGCCGCCAGGTCGACCAGGGCGAACACGGTCAGGGCACGCGGACGGTCGGCCTCCTTGCGGCGTGTGGTGCCGCGGCCCGTCCCGGTCCGGTACCCCGGGCCGGTGCCGTACTGCGGCTGGCTGCCCTGGCGCGACGCGCCGGCGGGCAGGTTGCCGCGGGTGTTCTCGTCACTCATGCGTCGCTCATCTTCTTCAGTGCGAGGGGCAGGTCGCCGAGGCGGGCCAGGGTGAGCACCCCCAGCTCTGCGATGGAGTGCCGGCCGAGGGTGGCCCCCGGCACGCACTGGATGGCCATGACCTGCACACCGGCGGGTACGCGGGCCGACGCCGCACGCAGCTCCGTGGGCGTGACCATGCTGCCCACGATGAACGCGATGACGGAGAAGTCGGCGGCGGCCATGCTGGCCGTGCGGGCCAGGTCGACCAGCTTGGTCTTGCGGGACTCCAGCTCGATGCGGGACAGGTCGTCCATCAGGCGCGTGCGGTGGTCACCGTGCAACGTCGCCTCGTTGACGAGCACCGTCACGCCGCGGTCCTCCTTGATGGCCTGCAGCCCCAGGGAGCCGCACACGCTCACGGCGAGCTCGAACTCGTCCTCGTTCGCGTAGTCCTCGGCACGCGTGGAGAGCAGCACCGCGAGGTGGGAACGCCGGGTCTCCTCGAACACGCGGACCATGAGCTGGCCGGTGCGCGCCGTCGTCTTCCAGTGGATGTGCCGCCGGTCGTCGCCGGCCACGTAGTCACGCAGCGCGTGGAAGTTCACGTCCGAGCTCGTGATGTCGTTGGTGACGCGGCCCTCGAGGTCCTTGAGGAAGCCGGTCGACGAGCCGGTGAGGTTCTTGACGCGCGGGTGCACGAAGACCTCCTGCTCGTCGGTCCAGGTCATCTCGCGGCGCAGCAGGCCCAGCGGGTCCGCGCGCACGGACTTGACCGGGCCCACCGTGATCACACTGCGGCGCCGGGTCGGGATGGTGAAGATCTCCTCGTGCGTTCCGCCACCCTTGAGCCGCGGCACCGGGAACGCGGCGGTCCCGGTTCCCACGGGGAGCTCCATCACCGAGGGCAGCAGCGGGCGGGCGGACGCGTTGCGCACGTCGAGACGCCCGACGGCGCGGTCGCCGACCGTCACGCGCGCCTGCGCCAGGTCGAGCACCACGTCGTACTTGAACCGGCCGAGCACGAACACGATGGCGCACACGAGCGTCACCGTCAGGACGATGGCGGCCACGAGCACCTCGAGCCAGCCGAGCACGAGGCCGGCGACCCAGGCGGCGGCCGCCGTGAGCGTCACCGCGATGCCGAACGTGCTGAACGTACGGCGGATCGGCGCGAGCACACGGCCGGCGGACGCGAGCCGTGTGCCTGCCTCGGCGGCGAACGTGACCCAGCCGCGGCGGCCGCGGCGCACCTGCTCGCGGCCGGCCGCGACGACACCGCCGAGGCCGGTGGGCGTCTCCTGGCGCTTGCCGTACGCGGGGCCGGCCCCCCTGCTGGACGAGATGCCGGTGCTCATGCCGAGGCCCGCTCCTGCGGCGCCGCGACGTCGGCCATGATCCGCGAGAGCACAGCGTCGGGGCGGGCGCCCGCGAACTCGGCCTCCGGGTCGAGCACGAAGCGGTGGCCCCAGACGGGCTGCGCCAGCTCCTTGATGTCGTCGGGCAGCACGTAGTTGCGGCCGTGCGCGGCCGCCCACACCTTGGCGCAGCGCACCAGGGCCAGCGCACCACGGACCGAGACGCCGACCCGCACCTCGTGCGCGTTCCGGGTCTCCTCGGCGAGACGCGACACGTACTCCAGCACGGCGGTGTCGGTGTGCACGGTCGTGGCCAGGTCGGCCATCTCCGTGACGGCCTTGGTGGTGATGATCGGCTGCAGCGCGAGGCTGCGGTCCTTCACGGAGGCCCCGGACAGGATCTCCACCGTGGACGCGTGGTCCGGGTAGCCCACCGAGGTCTTCATCAGGAATCGGTCGAGCTGCGCCTCGGGCAGACGGTAGGTGCCGGCCTGCTCGATCGGGTTCTGGGTGGCGAGCACCATGAACGGGCGTCCGGTCTCATGGGCGACACCGTCGACGGTGACGCGGCCCTCCTCCATGACCTCGAGCAGCGCGGACTGCGTCTTCGGCGACGCACGGTTGATCTCGTCCGCCAGGACGATCGACGCGAAGATCGGGCCCGGGTGGAAGTCGAACTTGTGGGTGTTCTGGTCGTAGATCGTCACACCGGTGACGTCGGAGGGCAGCAGGTCGGGCGTGAACTGGATGCGGTTGTGCGTACCCTGCACCGAAGCGGCGATCGAGCGCGCGAGCATCGTCTTGCCGGTGCCGGGCGCGTCCTCCAGCAACAGGTGGCCCTCGGCGAGCATGCACGTCAGCGCGAGCCGGATCACGGGCGCCTTGCCCAGGACGGACAGGCCGACGTTGCCGACGAGGCGCTCGAAGGTCTGGGCGAACCAGGCCGCCTGCTCGGGGGTCATGGTCATCTCGTGTTCCCTACTGCTCGGTACTGCTCGTACGTCGGGTGAAATTTACGTCGATCATCGCGTGACCGGCCGCCGACGGCTCGGCGGCCGGTCACGATGAGTTCTACCAGTTGCGTGCCTCGTACAGCTTGCCGTCGATGCGTACGGCCACCTGTGTGCCCGGGTAACCGTAGAAGCAGCTCATCTGTCGCTCACCGTTCGCTGACCCGAAGTTCAGGGTGTAGGCACGGTCGGGCGTCAGGATGTTGTGCCAGCCGGACTCGTCCTGGTTGGTGCCCGACCAGCACTCGACGGAGTGGTTGCCGGTCGGGAAGTCCCGCCAGTTGACGACGAAGTAGGAGCACGAGTCGTGCGTGCAGTCGCCGTTGCTGACGCTCGAACCGCGGGTGACCCAGGCCTTCGGGTCGGGCTGAGCGTCCGACCTGGCCTCGTCGCAGCTCTCCGCCTTCTGTCCCTCGGAGTCGGTCACCGTGACGCACGCCCGCTCCACCTGGCTATAGCCCGTGGTCACCGACTGGTTGCCGGTCCGGGACGTGCTCGAGATCGCCCCGGTGACCCGGACGGTGGTGGGGCGACCGTTGGTCGCGTTCGCGTCCCAGCTGAAGGTCACCTTCCGGTCGCCACCGCTGGCACTGATCGACGGCCTGGGCGGTGGCCCGTACGGGGTCACCGCGTTGGACGCCGCCGACCATCCGGAGCAGGTGTACGCGTTGCACGCCTGCACCTGGAACGTGTACGACGTCCCGTTGCTCAGACCGGTGAAGGTCGCGGAGGTCGCGTTCCCCGCGTTCATGGTGGCGCCGCTGCTGGCCCGCACCTCGTACCGCGGGCCCGTACCCCGGAAGTTGCCGATACCGCTCCAGCTCACGTTCGCCTGCCCGCTCGTGGTCGAGCCGAGGGCCGCCCTGGGCGCGCCCGGGGTGTCCGGCGTGCCATAGGGGACCACCTGGTTGGACTGGGCGCTGACCGGTGACTTCCCGGCCTTGTTCTCGGCCTGCACGGTGAACGTGTAGGTCGAGTTGGTGCTCAGGTCCTGGATGGTCTGCGACGTGTCCGCGGTGGTGATGGTGCGCACCTTGGAACCGTCCTGGAGCACGGCCAGGTAGTACGTCTTGACGGCGTCGCCGTTGTTGGCCGGCGCGGTCCAGCTCACGTTGATCTGGCCGCCGACGGCAGTGTCCACCCGGCTCGCGGTGGGCGCACCGGGCTCGGCCGGCGGCGCGGCCGGGGTCTCCGGCGCGGACGGCTCCGACCACTCCGACGGGTCGGGCGCGTCGTTCTTGGCCTGCACCCGCACCGTGTAGGCGGTGCCGTTGTTCAGTCCCGTCCAGGTGGTCTCCCCACCGGGCTGGCACGTCTTCTGCGTCACGCCGTCAGGTGGGGACGGGCTGATCTCCAGGTTCACGCACTCGATGGGCGACCGGTCGGTGTACGACCGGTTCTTCCAGGTCACGACGAGCTTGCTGTCGCCGAACTCCAGCGACGGCGGCTCGGGCTTGTCCGGCTTCTGGTCCGGGCGCGCCTCGCGCGACGCCGGGGACGGGTCCGACTCCCCCACCTCGTTGGTGGCCGTGACCGTGAACGTGTACTTGACGTTGTTCTGCAGACCGTCGAACGTGCACGTCGTGGTGGAGCACTCGTGCGTCTGACCGCCGTTGGCCGTCAGCGTGTACCCGGTGATGTCGGCGCCGTTGTTGTTGGGCTGGTCCCAGCTCAGCACCACCGTCTCCGAGCGCACCTCCTCCACCCGCGGGGCGCGGGGTGCCTCGGGCCGGCCCAGCACGGTGAGCTTGGCGATGCCGTCGACCTCCCGGTCGGGGTCCTCGGTCGCGTCCTGCACGCGGTAGCGCACGGTCATGACGCCGGTGAAGTCGTCCCTCGGGGTGACCGCCAGCTGGTTGCCGCTGTAGGACGCGGTGCCCTGCCCGGTCTCCACGGTCGGCACGCCGGAGAGCTTGAGCTCCCTGTCGGGGAACGGGTTGGTGTCGTTGTCGAGCACGGGCACCGTGGTCTGCTCACCCTGGTGGGCGTCCTGCACCACGTCCTGGGTGGTCTGCACCAGCGGCCGGGTCGATGCGACGACCTCGACGGTCAGCACGGCGTCCACCGGCGGGTTCTTACCGTCCGAGACGGTCATGGCCAGCTCCTGCGCCGTGCCCTTGGACACGGACGGGTCGACCTCGGCCGATACCGCGGTCCCCGAGACCGACGGCGCGATCCCGTCGGAACCCTTGACCACGAAGGTCAGCGGGTCCTTGTCCGGGTCCTTCACGTACCGCGACAGGTCGACCGAGCTCTCCTCGCCGGCCGCGACCTGGAGCACCGGCCGGCCGGTGACCTTCGGCGGCTGGTTCTTCGACGGTGTCACGTCGATCGGCAGGGTGAGAACCGCCGTCAGACCGTCCTCGTCGTCCGGCCCCGTGCCGTCGGTCACCTCGAAGCTGACCGACGCGGCGCCCGCGTAGTCCGCGGCCGAGGTGTAGACGACCGTGTCCTTGTCGGAGACCTCGACCTTGCCCTCCAGGGCCTTGACCGTCTTCTCCTCGGTGATGCGCGGCTCGTGGTCCTCACGGACCACCACGTACTCGGCCAGGTCGATCGTCAGCGGCTCACCGCTGAACGCCTTGAGCGGCTCGAGGCCCGGCTTGACGTGCGGCCGCGCCTGGTCCCCCGGTACCCGCACGAAGGCCTTGGCCTCCAGGCCGTCCAGGTCCGTCACGGTGTAGGTGATGACCTGGGCGCTCTCGGTGAGCTGCACCTCGATCAGCCCTTCCTCCGTGAGCGTCACGCCCTCACGCTCCGGGTCGACCGCCACCTCCAGGTCGGCAGCCACGCCGTCGGGGTCCACGTCGTTGGCCCGCACGTCCACGGTCACGGACGAGGAGCCCTCGACGTCGTCCGCGGTGACCACGTCGTCGTGCGCGATCGGGCGCAGCAGCGGCGCGTTCTTGTCCACGTTCACCGTGACGGCACCGCTGGCGGGGGCCTTGTAGGTGTCCTGGATGCCGTAGTAGAAGGAGTAGGAACCCTCGTCGCCGGGCGCCGTGACCACCACGTCGTCCTCGACGGCCGCGGGATCCATGTCCTCGGTGCCCTCGAACGCGCTCGCCACGAGGCCGATCTCGTCGCCGTCCGGGTCGGTGTCGTTCTCGAGCACCCGGACGGCGACGGTCCGGTCCGGCCGGACCGTCGTCTCGTCGTCCGTGGCCTGCGGGGGCTGGTTGGTGGCCGGCTTGGCCGCGATACCCACCCGCACCAGACCCTCGCCGACGGCGCCCCGCGTGTCGGTGACCTGGTAGCTGAAGGTGTCGAGGCCCGAGGTGTCCTCGGCGGCCGTGTAGTCGATGAAGCCGTCGACGATCCGCGCGGTCCCCTTGGCCGGTGCCGCCGAGACGGAGCTCAGCGTCACATGGTCGCCGTCCGCGTCCGTGCCGTCCAGGGTCAGCGGGATGCGGGTGGTCCCCTCGCTCAGCACGCGCGCCGTGATGTCGGGCAGCTGCGGGGCGGCGTTCTCGGGGTCGTCCAGCACGGTGATCGTCACCTGCGCCGAGTCCTTCTGCCCGTTGGAGTCCCGTACCTCGTAGACGGCGTGGACGGTCCCCGCCTCCTTGCCCGCCCGGAAGCGCACGGTGTCCTCGGACACGAACGCCTCACCGGCGGACGCCGGGGGCGCCTCCTGCAGCTCGTCGGTGAGCGTGAGCTCCAGACCATCGGGGTGCGTGTCGTTCTTGAGCACCGGGATGGTCACCACGTCGCCCACGTGGACGGTCGCCTCGTCCGGCCCCGCCTCCGGGGGCCGCAGCTGGGCGGACACCGGGATGGGCACCACGCGCACCTGGCCCTTGGTGGTACCTGTGCCGTTCGCGACCGTGTAGCCGATGGTCACCGGCTCGTCCAGCCGCTTGATCTCGGAGACCTTCAGGATCTGGTGGTTCAGCACCGCCACCTTCACCGGGGCGCCGTCCGGCACGTCCACACCCTGCACCACGAGCACACCGCCCGCGGGGTCGGTGTCGTTCGCCAGCACGTCCACCAGCGCGGTACCGCCGGTGGGCAGCAGCACCTGGTCCGAGACCGCGACCGGTGCACCCCCCTGAGCCGGCGGGTCCACGACGTCCACCCGGACCAGGCCCATCATCGGGTTGGGTCCGTCGGAGATCTGGTAGGTCACGTCGTACGCACCCGGGCCGTCGCTCGCGAACCGGAAGGTGCCGGCCGCGAAGTTCGGCGTGATCGTGGCGCCCTTGCGCTCGGCCACGTTGGTCAGTCGGAGCTTGTCTCCGTTGGGGTCGTAGTCGTTCTTCAGCGGGCTCACGGTAACCGGCTCGCCGGCCAGCACCGTCACGTGGTCCTGCACGGCCACCGGGGCCACGTTGCTGGCCACGACCTCGACGTGGAGCTTGCCCTCGACGGGCAGGCCCAGCGCGTCGGAGATGGTGATGTCGACGATCTTGCGGCCCGTGGCGGTGCCGCCGTCGCGGAACTCGATGGTTCCGTCCGGGCGGAACCGCAGCTCGTCGAGCGGGTCGGCGGTGCTCGCGTTGGACAGGAAGAGGTCGTCGCCGTCCGGGTCCTTGAAGTACGGCAGCACCTTGATGCTCGCCAGACCCTCCTGGCCTACCCGGAGCACCGGCTCACCGGTCTGCACCGGGGCGTTGTTCTCCTCGAACGGCACCACCTTCACCGCCACGGAGGCCTGCGCGGTGCCACCCTCGCGGCCGTCGTCCACCTTGTAGTCGAAGGTGGTGGTGCCCGAGGCACCCTCGGGCACGTCCGCCTGCAGGGCCGCGCCGTCCAGCACGCGGTCCACGCCGACGTCGCCCTCGGGTTCGCTCGTGAGCGACGCCGTCATCACGTCACCGTCCGGGTCCACGTCGTTGCCCAGCACGTTGAGCACGGTGGTGCGGCCCGGCCGCACACCGAACGAGTCGTCCTTGGGCTGCGGCGGGCGGTTCGCCTTGTCGCGCTGCGCCACGAACTGGTCCACCTGCTCGGGCGTCGTCTGCTCCGACTCGGTCTTCTCGCCCTCGGCGTCCTCGGGCATCTTCAGGTCCCAGTCGTCGACCTTCTCGAACTGGTCGGCGGCCATCCACAGGGAACCGTTCGCCACGTCGTTCAGCACGATGACGTCGCGGTTGACGCGGTAGACCAGGCTTGTTCCGGCGTCGATACCCTCGAGCACCTGGTCGACGTCGTTGTCCGGTCCGGGGCAGTCCCGGACCACCTGACCGGAGTTCCAGGCGCCGTAGGTGCACCCGCCGAGCTGGACCGGGGCCGAGGGCGTGCCCTCCGCGGTACGGGTCGTCGCGTCTCCCCCGCCGAGCGGCTGCGCCACCAGGCCCTGGGTGGTGGCGAGCACCACGTCGTCGGCCGCGTCCGAGGGCTGCTGGAGCATGCCCTGCGCGCCGTCCTCGATCTCCACCGTGTCACCGCCGGGCAGGATCAGGTTGCCGGACGACTGGTCGAGCACGACCGGCTGGTCACCGACCGCGGTGACCTGGACGTCGGCGCCGCTGCCGAGCGGGAGCGGGTTCTCCTCGACGTCCTCCGCCACGCCCTGCGTGCTGGTCGGAACGGTGTAGAGCGTGCCGTCACCCGGCACCGCGAGGAACACGGTGCCGTCCTTGCCCACCGCGAGCCTGCCGCCCTGGCCCACCTTGGCCGTCGGCTTGAGGTCCTTCTCGTCGAACGCGACGGCACCGTCGAAGGGCAGCACCCAGAGGCGTCCGGTCTCGTCGTCGTACACCGCGGTCGTGGCACCGCCGGCGGCGACCTGTGCCCCGGCGGGGAACTTCATGGTGCCGCGGAGAGTCAGCTGGGCGGGCTCCACCGGGCTGGCCGACGAGTCGCCGACGCTGTCCAGGAGCACCCGCTGGGCGTCCTGCTCGACGTCGAAGCTCGCCGAGTTGGCCAGGAGCACGCCGTCGAGCGCCTTGGCCTCGTAGTTGAACCGGCCGAGCTTGCCCGACGCCGTCTGGGTCACCCACACGCCCGAGTCGTTCAGGTTGACGTCGGCCGTGGCCTCGCCGTCGTACAGGAGCGCGAAGCCCAGCAGCCCCGCACCGAAGAGGGTCACCACGCCCACCGACGCTGCGGACCGCCGGTTCTCGTACACGCGTGAGACCAGGCTCATGCGTCCTCCTCTGTGATCACTCCACTGAAATCCGTCCGCCCGGGGAGCACACACAGGCGCAACGGGCAGCACCCTACCGGCGCCATAGGCGAAGGGTCGCGGGTTTTCGGTGGGCAGGACTACCCATGCGGACTGCCCTGATTGTACGAATCAGCGTGATAAGTACCAGGGCGATTCGGCCTCCGCCGAATCGCCCTGGTCGCCTCACCAGAGCAGGTGGTTCGACTCGCCGAGCTCCTGGGTCTCCACCCAGGTGGAGGCGCCGGAGTAGCCGTGCATGCAGTCGGACTGGCCCGACCAGTTGCCGTTGGCGTCGGTCCGGAGCGGCACGCCCCACGCCTGGCCCCACCAGTTGCCCTGCTCGAACCGGGGGAAGTACACCTGGCCGGCGGGCTGCCGCACGGTGGTCAGACACCGCATGGTGAACGGCGTGTTGGGCTCCCAGCCGGTGATGGTCATGTTGATCCAGCGGCAGGCCGCACCCTGGCGGCAGCCCGACGAGGTGGACCCGTCGGCGCCCTTCGAGATGGTGAAGGAGCGGTTGGCCGGATTCGAGTTGGTCCGCCCGCTGCCCGTCGCCGAGGCGCCGCACCCGGCGGCGTTGCACGCCTGCGCCTCGATCGAGTAGGTGGTGCTGAACGCCGGGCCGACGTCGACGTTGCCGCCCGACGCGCCCATGTTCTGCCAGCCCCCGGCGTTGATCCGGTACCGCATCGACTCCACGGCCCGGCCGCCGTTGCTGCCCGGGGCCGAGACCGTGAACCGGCCCTCGGACGACGAGCGCAGCGTCCAGCTCACGCCGGGCGCCCCCGGCGTCGTGTACGGGGTGACCGCGTCGGAGCTCCCCGTCCAGGCCGAGCACGTGTACTGGTTGCACGCGCGCACCTGGAAGCGGTAGGCCGTGCCGTTGCTGAGGTTCCTGAACGTGTAGGACGTCGCGGTCCCGGCGTTCGCCGGGTTGCCCCCGCCGTTGGCCAGCACCTCGTACCGGTGCGCCGGCCCGCGGAACTCCCCGGAGGAGATGCCGCCCCACCGCACGTCTGCCTGACCGCTCGTGGTGCTGCCGAGCGCCGCCGTCGGCGTACCCGGGATCTGCGGGGTCCCGTACGGCACCTGGGCAGCCGACCGGTCGCTGGCCGGCGACGTGCCGGCCTTGTTCTCGGCCGTGACGGCGAACGTGTAGGACGCCTCCGCCGACAACCCCGAGACGACCGTCGACGTGCCCGTCACGGTCTGGGTCTCGGTGCGGGAGCCGTTCTCGAACACGTCGAGGTGGTACTGCTTGACCGGGTCGCCGTTGTTGGCGGGCTCGGTCCAGGCGACGGTGATCTGCCCGCCGAGGGCGTTGTCGACCCGCTGCGCGCTGGGTGCCGCGGGCTGCGCCGGCGGCGCGGCCGGGGTCTCCGGTGCGGAGGCGTCGCTCCAGTCCGACGGCTCGGGTGCGGCGTTCACCGCCTGCACCGTCACCGTGTAGGCCGTGCCGTTCGCAAGGCCCTCCCAGACGACGCTGGTCCCGGTCACGCACGACTTCTGGATCACGCCGTCGGCGGGTGCCGGGCTGATCTCGAGGTTGACGCACTCGATGGGCGAACGGTCGGTGTACGTGCGGTTCTTCCAGGTCACCGTCAGGGCGGAGTCACCGAACCGCAGCGACGGCGGCTCGGGCTTGTCGGGCTTCTCGTCCGGCCGCGCGTCCTCCGACGGCGCCGACGGGTCGGACTCCCCCACCTCGTTGGTAGCGGTGACGGTGAAGTTGTAGACCACGTCGTTCTTGAGGCCCGTGACCGTGCAGGTGGTGGAGGAACACTCGGTGGAGTCGCCCTTGCCGGACCGCGCGGTGTACCCGGTGATCTCGGCCCCGTTGTCCGAGGGTGCGTCCCAGGTCAGCACGACCGTCTCCGACCGCACCTCCTCGACGCGCGGCGCCCGCGGCGCCTCCGGCCGGCCCAGAACGGTCAGCCGGATCGTCCCCTCGACCTCACGTGCCGGGTCGGCGGTCGCGTCCGCGACGCGGTACCGGACCACCAGCACGCCGACGAAGTCGTCCGCCGGCGTCACGACGACGCCGGAGCCCGACGGCTCCGCGGTGCCCCGCCCGGTCTCGACCACGGCGCCCACGACCTGCAGCGGCTCCTCCGGGAACGGGTTGGCGTCGTTGGCCAGCACGTCCACCGGGACCGCCTCGCCCTGGTGCGCGTCCGGCACCTCGTCCGGGTTGGCGCGGGCCAGCGGGCGGGTGGAGGCCACGACGGTGACCGCGAGCTCGCCCTTGACCGGCGGGTGCCCGCCGTCGGACACCGTGTACGGGACCATGACCCGCGTGCCCTGGGGTACCGACGCCTGCGCCTGCGCCAGGACCGTGCTGCCCTCCGTGCCGAACGTGATCCCCTCGGCGGTGCCGGTGACCTCGACGGTCAGCGGGTCGCCCTCCGGGTCGACGGCGACGCGCGAGAGGTCCACCGCCGTCTCCTCGCCCGCGGCCACCTCGAGCAGCGCGGTGCCCTTGATCTCCGGCGGCTGGTTGCGGTTGGCCCGCACGTCGATCGGGAGGGTCAGCACCGCTGTGCGCCCCTCGGGGTCGTCGGGGCCGTCACCGTCGGTCACCTCGAACGTGACCGAGGCGGGTCCCACGTACCCCTCGTCGGACGTGAACGTCACGGTGGTGGGGCCGGTGACCTCGCGCGTGCCCTCCACGGCGGTCACCTTCTCCTCGACCGTGAACCGCGGCTCGTGGCCGTCGGCGACGACCACGTGCTCGGCGATGTCGATCTCGAGGGTCTCGCCCGCGAACGTCTTGAGCGCCTTGACGGGCTGTCGCAGGTGCGGCAGCGAGCCGTCGCGCGGCACCCGCAGGAACGCCTTGGCGGTCAGGCCGTCCATGTCGGTCACGGTGTAGGTGAAGACCTGTGGTTCCTCCGTGAGCGCCACGGTGACCTCGCCGCCCTCCCCGAGCGTCACGCCGTCGGGCAGGGCTCCGCTCCCGTCGGTGATCGCGACCTCCAGGTCGGCGGCCACGCCGTCCGGGTCCGCGTCGTTACGCAGCACGTCCACCGTGACCGTGTCGGACGTGACGTCCGACGGCGGCACCACGTCGTCGCGGGCCACCGGGCGCAGCAGCGGCGCGTCCTTGGCCACCTCGACGGTGATCGCACCGGTGGCGCGTGCCGCGTACGTGTCCTCGATGCCGTAGTAGAAGGTGTGGGTGCCCTCGTCGCGCGGGGTCGAGACGACGACCATGTCCTCCACGACGCGCGGGTTCAGGCGGTCCGCGCCCTCGAACGAGCGAGGCACCAGGCCGACCTGGTCGCCGTCCGGGTCGGAGTCGTTCGCCAGCGCGTCCACGGCGACGTCGCGACCGGGCCGCACGAGCGTCTCGTCACCGCCGGCCGTCGGGGGCTGGTTGACGTTCGGGGGCTGCGCGACGCCGACGGCGACCGTGCCCTCGGCGGTCGCGCCTCGGGTGTCCGTCACGGCATAGCGGAACTCGTCGGCGCCGGCGGCGTTGCGCGAGGCCTCGTACTCCAGGAACCCGTCGACGACGCGTGCGGCGCCCTGTGCCGGCGGGGACGACAGCCCGTCGAGCGTCACGTGGTCGCCGTCCGGGTCGCTGCCGTCGAGCGGCAGCGGGATGCGGGTGAGGGCGCCGGCGAGCACGCGCGCCGTGGTGTCGGGCGGCTGCGGCGCCGCGTTCTCCAGCGTGTCGGTCACGTTCACCGTGACCTGCGCGGAGTCCTTCTGGCCGTTGCTGTCACGCACCTCGTAGACCAGGTGCACCGTGCCGGCCTCCGAACCTGCCCGGAACCGCACGGTGTCCTCGGAGACGAACGCCTCACCGGCCTCCGGCTCCTCGACGAGCTCCGGTGAGACGGTCAGCTCCAGGCCATCGGGGTGGGAGTCGTTCTTGAGCACGGGGATGGTGACGATGTCGCCCGTGTGCACGGTCGCGTCGTCCGCCGTCGCCTCCGGCGGGCGCAGCTTGGTAGGCGCCGCGACCGGCACCACACGCACCTGGCCGACGGCGGTCTGCGTGCCGTTCGACGCCGTGTACCGCACCGTCACGGGCCGGTCCAGGCGCTCCGTCTCGGCGACGCGCAGCACGTGGTGGTCCAGCACGACGGCGGTGACACCCGGGTCGGCCTCGACCGACGAGGCCACCAGGACGCCGCCCGCAGGGTCGGAGTCGTTCGCGAGCACGTCCACGAGGGCGGACCCGCCGGCCGGGAGCAGCACGGTGTCGGCCACCACGACGGGCGGACCTGCCTCGTCCGGGGGCGGGAGCACGTCGACGCGGACCAGGCCCATGGTGGAACCGGGGCCGTCGCTGACCTGGTAGGTGATGTCGTAGCTACCCGGCTCCTGGCTGACGAAGCGGAAGGTACCCGCGGGGTAGTTGGCGGTGATGGTGGCCGGTGCCTGCTCGGCGACGCTGACCAGCCGCAGGCGGTCACCGTTCGGGTCGGTGTCGTTGCGCAGGGGCCGCACCGTGACAGGGTCTCCCGCCAGGACCGTCACGTGGTCGGCCACCGCGACCGGTGGTTCCTGTGTGGCGATCACGTCGACGAGCAGCCTGCCCTCGCCCACCTGGTCCAGCCCGTCGGTCACGGTGACGTCCACGATCTTGCGCCCGGTGGTGGTGCCGCCGTCGCGGAACTCCACCGTGCCGTCCGGGCGGAACCGCACCTCGTCCATGGGGTCCGCCGTGGTGGCGCTGGACAGGATCAGGTCGTCGCCGTCGGGGTCGCGCCAGAACGGCAGCACCTTGATCGTCGAGCTGCCGCCCTGCGCCACGCGCAGGACGGGCTCCCCCTTGGGGGCCGGCGGCACGTTCTCGCTGAACGGCACCACGCGTACCCGCACCTTCGCGTCGGCGGTGCCGCCGCGGCCGTCGTCCGCCGTGTACGTGAAGGTGGCGATGCCGGACGCCGCGTCGGGCACGTCCGCCTGCAACGCGGCGCCGTCGAGCACGCGGTCCACCGAGATGTCGGCGGCGGTACGCCTGGCGGCAGGGTCCTTGAGCGACACCGTCATCACGTCGCCGTCCGGGTCCAGGTCGTTGCCCAGCACGTTGAGGACCGTGGTGCGTCCGGGCCGCACGCCCAGTGAGTCGTCCTCGGGCTGCGGCGGGCGGTTGGGCTTGTCGCGCTGCGCCACGAACTGGTCCACCATCTCGGGGGTCGTGGTCTCCGACTCGGTCTTCTCGCCCTCGGCGTCCTCGGGCATCTTGATGTCCCAGTCGTCGACCTTCTCGAAGTCGTCGGCGGCCATCCAGAGCGTGCCGTCGGCGACGTCGTTCAGCACGATCACCCGGCGGTTGACGCGGTAGGCGAGCTCACCCTCGGCCCCCTCGAGACGCTCGTCCACGTCACGGTCTGTGCCCTCGCAGTCGCGGACCACCTGGCCCGTGCCCGACCACGCACCGTACGTGCAGCCGCCGAGCTGGACGGGCGCCGCGGGCGTGCCCTGCGCGACGCGAGTCGTGGAGTCCCCACCCCCGAGAGGTTGCGCCACCAGACCCTTGGTCGTGGCGACGACGACGGCCGGCGCCGCCGCGGAAGGCTGCTGCAGCCGCGCCTCGGCGCCCTCGGTGAGGTCCACGACCTCACCGCCGGGCAGCACGAGCGTGGACGCGGTGCGGTCCAGCACCACGGGCCGGTCGCCGACGGCGGTGACCTCGACCTCGGCGCCCTTGGCGACGGGCAGCCTCTCCTCGGACACCTGGTCGGGCGCACCGGAGGAGCTCGTCGTCACGGTGACGAGCAGGCCCAGCGAGGGCACCGCCGCGAAGACGGTGCCGTCGGTCCCGACGGCGATCCGCGCCCCGGGGGCGAGCTCCACCGTCGGGTCCTGCTGCTCCTGGCTGAACTGGGGCGCGAACTGGAACGGCAGCACCCACAGGCGGCCGTCCTGCGGGTCGAGCACCGCGGTCGTGTGCCCGCCGGACGCGATGGCCGCCCCGGTGGGCCCGGCCAGGGTGCCTTGGAGGGCGAGCTGCGCCGGGTCGACCGGGCTGGCGGAGGCCGTGCCGGGGTCCGTCATCAGCACGCGGTACTCGGCCTGCTGCACGTCGAAGGTGGACGACCCCGACAGCAGGGTGCCGTCCATCGCCTGCGCCTCGTTGTTGAACCGGCCGAGCAGGCCCGCGGAGGTCTTGGTGACCCACACGCCGGAGTCGTCGAGGTCGACCTCGGCGGTGGCCTCGCCCTGCTGCAGGAAGGAGAGCAGGATCAGGGCCCCCGCGAAGAGGGCGACGACACCTCCCGACACGGCGGAGCGGGCCGAAACCTTCATTTCAGGCACAGGTCTTCCCCAGTCCTCATCTGCAGCGGTGGCCGCAGCCTAGCCGTTGCCTACGACAACCGGGAGTCGGTGCCCATGGCAGCGGGGTGAAGTCACGAGGAGCGACCGGACCCTCAGACCGCGCGGTCCGCCAGGACCTGGGCGAACTGCTCCAGCGACTCCTTGACGGGGCCCTCCGGCAGGGGCGCCAGCTCGGCGGAGGCAGCACGTGCCCATCGCACGGCCAGGTCCCGCGTCTCCGCGAGCACGGCATGCGCACGCAGGCGCTCCACGGCGCGGTCGAGCACCTCGTCGGACGACAGGTCGCCGTCGAGCACCGCGAGCAGGTCGCGGTCGTCGTCGGTGGCCGCCCCCGAGGCGACGTGCTGGCGCAGCAGCAGCACCGGCATGGTCGGCACGTGCTCACGCAGATCGGTGCCCGGCGTCTTGCCCGAGGTCTCGCCGGACGAGGCGACGTCGAGCACGTCGTCGGCCAGCTGGAACGCGACGCCGACCTTCTCGCCGTACGCGCCCACGGCTTCGATCTGCTCCCGGGGCGCCCCGGCGAGCATCGCCCCCAGGCGGGCCGACGTCGACAGCAGCGACGCCGTCTTGTCCGACAGCACCTGGAGGTAGTGGGCCACGTGGTCCTCGCCCTCTGCGGGGCCCATGGTCTCGTGCAGCTGCCCCAGGCACATGCGCTCGAACGTCCGGGACTGCAGGATCACGGCCTCGGGGCCGAGCTCCGCCACCCGGGCCGACGCCCGCGCGAAGAGCATGTCGCCCACGAGGATGGCCACCGAGTTGCCCCACACCATGTGGGCCGACGGCGCGCCACGTCGCATCGGCGCCGAGTCCATGACGTCGTCGTGGTACAGCGAGGCGACCTGGGTCAGCTCCACCACCACCGCCGCGTCGACGACGCCGGGCGCGGCACCGTCACCCAGCTCACCCGTCAGCAGGGTGAGCAGGGGACGGAACCGCTTGCCGCCCGCGTCGATGAGGTGCCGGGAAGCGCCGTCAGCCAGCTTGTCGGTGCTGGCGACGGCCTCCAGGAGCGCCTCGTCGACCCCTGTCAGCCGCTCCGCGAGGCGGGACGCCAGCTCCGGGTCGGTGATCGGGAGGCCGAGCGCGGTCGGGTCGGGCAGGTCGTTCGGAGCGGCCGGAGAAGCCGACGCGGACGTACCCGGCGTCGTCTGGGGCGGCAGCGGTGCGGAGGTCACGGAACGAACTTACTTGCCTGTTCGACCAGACCGAGAACCGGAGACGGGAAAACGCCGAGAATCACTGTGACGATCGCACACACCGCGATGGCGATCGCAGCCGGCCCGCGGGACCGGACGACCGTCACCACGACCCGCTGCGCGGTCGTGACCTGGACCTTCGTCAGGGTTGCGGTCGGCGCGGTCGCGGTGGAGACGGCATCCGCCGCGCCGGCGTCGGCCGAGATCTCGGCCTCGCCCGGCGCGGACCCCGGGACGGTCTCGACGAGCGGGACCTGCGACTCCACGGGCTCGTCCTCCGCCCGCTGGAACACCATGACCACGAGCAGCCGCAGGTAGAACGCGACGGCGACCACCGAGGCGAGCACACCGAGGACCGCCAGCCACCACAGGCCGCCCGACGTCGCCCCGGCGAACGCGCCGAACTTGGCGATGAACCCGGCGGTGAGCGGGATGCCCGCCATGGACAGCAGGAACAGCGCGAACGCGGCGGTGAGCCACGGCGCCTTGCGGCCCAGACCGGCCCACTGCGCGATCTCCGTCGCCTCGCCGAGCACCACGCCGTCGTCGCCCCCGGGCCCGTTGTCCTCGACGCCGGACGACGTGATCCGCCGCTCGCGCACCAGGGTGACCACGCCGAACGCGCCGATCGTGGCGATGCCGTAGGCGAGCAGGTAGAACAGGGTGGACGACTGCACCTGAGCGTTGAAGCCCGCCACGCCCACCAGCAGGAAGCCGGCGTGCGCGATCGACGAGTAGGCCAGCAGCCGCTTGACGTCGCTCTGCACGGAACCGATCACGGTGCCGACCGCCATGGTCAGGACCGCGACCACGACGATGACGACCTGCAGCTGCCGCATGATCTCCGGGTTGACCGTCTGCACACCGATGGAGATGCGGTAGAGCACCTCGACCAGGGCCGCGACGGCCGCCACCTTGGTGCAGGCCGCCATGAAGCCGGTGATCGGCGTGGGCGCCCCGGTGTAGACGTCGGGCGTCCAGGCGTGGAAGGGCACGGCGCCGACCTTGAACAGCAGGCCGACGGTGATCAGCAGCACGCCGGCCACGAGCAGCACGCTCATGCCCTCGAGCGGCAGACCCTGCTGGAGCGCCTGGGCGATCTCCAGGAGCCGTACCGTGCCCGCGAACCCGTAGATCAGCGCCACACCGAAGATGAACAGTGCCGAGGCGAACGCGCCCAGCAGGAAGTACTTGGCCGCCGCCTCCTGCGACAGGAGCCGACGCCGGCGCGCCGTGGCGCACAGCACGTACAGCGGGAGCGAGAGCACCTCCAGCGCGATGAACATGACGATCAGGTCGTCGGTGGAGGCGAACAGCATCATGCCGCCCGCGGCGAACAGCAGCAGCGGGTAGATCTCGGTCTGTTCCAGCCCGGACCGCCGGGCCAGGTCCTCGTACGAGGTGCCCGGCACCGCCGATGCCGTGGGCGCGAACGCGTCCTGGCCGGTACTGGTGCGGTCGGCCACGACGAGCACGCCGAGGAAGGCCAGCACGGCGATGATGCCCTGCGCGCCGAGCGCGAACGGCGTGAGCGTCACGCTGCCGCCCACCACCTGCACGGGCTGCTCCACGATCTGCGGCCACAGCACCGCGATGAACGCCGACCCGCCGGCCAGGGCCGCCAGGGTCAGCACGATCTGGGTCAGGCGACGGGCGCGCGCGGGCACGAACGCCTCGACGAGCACGCCGACCACACCCGCGCCGAGCACCACGATCAGCGGTGCGAGGGCGAGCCAGTCGATCTCTGGTGCCACGAACTCGTTCACTTCTCGCTCCCCATCTGCACGGCGGCGTCCGCCGGTGCGTCGACCGTCAGGAACGTCGCCGTCCTGTCGGCGGGATCATCCACGTAGGCCAGCGCCAGGCCCGGCACGAGGCCGAGCAGCAGGAGGCCGACGACGAGCGGGGCCGCGACGACGCGCTCCCGCACCCTCAGGTCGGGCAGGGCCTCCAGCCCGGCGACGGGCGCCCCCGTGAACATCTTCTGGTAGGTCAGCAGCACGTAGATCGCGGCGAGCACCACGCCCGGTACGGCCGCGATCGTCCACGCGGCAGAGCCGGCAGGCGTCCCGCCGAAGGCGCCGATGAGCACCATGATCTCGCTGACGAACGTGGCCAGGCCGGGCAGCGACAGCGTCGCGAGGCCCGCCACGAGGAAGGTGCCGGCGAGCACCGGCGTGACCGACCGCAGACCGCTGTAGTCCGCGATCCGCTGCGACTTCTCCGGGTGCCGGGACACGAGGAACCCCGCCACCAGGAACAGCGCGCCGGTGGCCAGGCCGTGGTTGAGCATCATGAAGCTCGACCCGGCCAGCCCCAGCGGCGTGAAGGTGAAGATGCCCAGGATGATGAAGCCGAAGTGGCTCACCGAGGTCCAGCCCACCAGCCGCAGCAGGTCGGTCTGCATGATGGCCATGACCGCCCCGTAGAGCACGGAGATCACGGCGAGCGCGATCACGAACGGCGCCGCCCAGCGGGACGCCTCCGGGAACAGTGGCAGGCACAGCGTCAGCATCCCGAAGGTGCCGACCTTGTCCAGCACGCAGATCAGCAGGGTGGACGTGCCCGGGGTGGCGTTCCCCGCGACGTCGGGCAGCCAGCTGTGCACCGGGACCATCGGGGCCTTGATCGCGAAGGCGATGAAGAACCCGACGAACATGAGGCGCTCGGCCGTGGTGCCCAGGTCGACCGCGACGAGCTCGTTCACGAGGAACGCACGGCTCGGGTCCACGCCCGCGGCGACCGCGAGGAAGTACAGCGCGATCACCGCGGCGAGCATGATCAGCCCGCCACCCAGGCTGAACATCAGGAACTTCACGGCCGCCCGACGCCGCCCGGCGCCCTGCCCGAACCCGCCGATGAGGAAGTAGGCCGGGATCAGCATGGCCTCGAACAGCACGTAGAACAGGAAGACGTCACGTGCGCTGAACACGGCCACCATGAAGGCCTGGAGCAGCAGCACGAGGACGACGAACCGGCGCAGGCGCACCTCGTCGCGCCCCTGCTCCTTCCACGCGGCCAGCAGCACCAGCGGCACCAGCACCACGGACAGCGCCACGAGCAGCAGGCCCACGCCGTTGACGCCCACCGCGTACGACGCGCCGATCTGCGGGATCCACGGGTAGATCGCGCCGAGCTGCTGGTCACCGGCGGCGCTCGTGTCGAACGCGGTGAACGCACCGACGAGCAGGCCGACCTCGACCAGCGAGAACACGAGCGCGACGGGCCGGGCGAGGCCGATACCGGCGCTCGCGGGGCCGGTCCGGGACCGGAACAGCGCGCTCAGCCCCACCACGGCCGCGCCGACCAGCGGCCATGCGATGAGCACGGTCAGCCAGGGAAACATCTCTCCTCCGATCACTGGGCACCACCGAGGCTGACCACGAGCCAGGCGACGACGGCGATCACGAGGACGCCACCCGCCATGCCCGCCGCGTACGCGCGGACGTACCCGCTCTGTGCCTTGCGGAACACCGCACCGAACCACGACACGGCAAGGGGCAGGAGGCCCCAGCCGCGGTCGACCACGTCACGGTCGCCCACCTGCACCAGCCGGGCCACCCCGTACGCGGGCTTCATCACCAGCGTCTCGTTGACGGCGTCCTGGTACAGGTCCCTGCGGGCCGCCCGGGTCAGGAAGGAGCCGCGCGGCGCCTCCTCGGGGACGATCTGGACCGCGTACATGCGGAACGCGATCAGCGCTCCGATCACCACGACCACGAGCGTGGCGGTGATGATCACGGGCACCGGGAGCACCGGCTCGTGGTGCTCGGCGTGCCCGACCACCGGCTCCAGCCAGGTGACGAACGTGCCGCCGATGCCCAGCACCAGGCCGAGCGCGGCCGAGCCGACACCGAGGAACACCAGGGGCCACCACATCAACGGCGAGGGGTCGTGCGGGTGCTGGTTCTCCGTCCAGCGCGGACGGCGCCCGCCGAACGTCATGAAGAACAGACGGGTCATGTAGAACGCGGTGATCGCGGCGCCCAGCACCGCGACGGAACCGAACACCCACGCCCGCCACGGCTGCCCGTCCACCGGGACGAACGCCGCCTCGATGATCCCGTCCTTGGACCAGAACCCGGAGAACGGCGGGATGCCGAGGATCGCCAGCCACCCCAGGCCCATGGTGATCCACGTGATGGGCAGGAACCTCGACAGCCCGCCGAACCGCCGCATGTCGGTCTGGTCGTCCATGGCGTGCATCACCGAGCCGGCGCCGAGGAACAGCCCTGCCTTGAAGAAGCCGTGCGTGAGCAGGTGGAAGATCGCGAACGCGTACCCGGCCGGGCCCAGGCCCGCGGCGAGCATCATGTACCCGATCTGGGACATCGTCGAGGCGGCCAGCGCCTTCTTGATGTCGTCCTTCGCGGTACCGACCACGGCGCCGAACAGCAGCGTCACCGCGCCCACGATCACGACGACGAGCTGCGCGGTCGGGGCCGCCTCGAGGATCGGGCCGGAGCGCACCACGAGGTAGACGCCGGCCGTGACCATCGTGGCGGCATGGATGAGCGCGGAGACCGGCGTCGGGCCGGCCATCGCGTCACCCAGCCAGGCCTGCAGCGGGAACTGCGCCGACTTGCCGCACGCGGCGAGCAGCAGGCACAGGCCGATCGCGGTGGCGGTGCCCTGCGAGAGCGAGCCGACGGCGTCGTCGGACAGGGTGCCGGCGAAGCTCAGGGCGCCCGTGTTCGCGAACAGGAGCGCCATGGCCGCGATGAGGCCCATGTCGCCGATCCGGTTCATCACGAACGCCTTCTTGGCGGCCACCGCGTTCTCCCGCGCGGAGGGCCTGCCGGTGTCCCAGAACCCGATGAGCAGGTAGGACGCGAGGCCCACACCCTCCCAGCCCACGAAGAGCAGCAGGTAGGAGTCGGCGAGGACCAGGGTCAGCATGGCCGCGACGAACAGGTTCAGGTAGGCGAAGAACCGGCGCCGGTCCGGGTCGTGGTCCATGTACGCCACGGAGTACACGTGGATGAGCGTGCCCACGAAGGTCACGAGCATCACGAAGGTCATGGACAGCGGGTCCAGCCGGATGCCGAGGTCCACATCGAGCCCGCCCGCGGACAGCCATGTCCCCAGGTGGTGGTCGACGGAGCGCCCCTCGGCCGGGGTCCCGATCATGCGGAACATCAGGATGAAGCCGATGACCGCGGAGGCGGCCGAGGCCACCACCCCGAGCCAGTGGCCCCACCGGTCGGTGGCCTTGCCACCCAGCAGCAGGATCGCTGCGCCGATCAGCGGGATGCCGACCAGCCAGGGGGCGAGCCCGATCACGTCGTTCACTGTCTCCCCCTCAGAGGTTCTTCGTGGTGGGTGAGTCCGCGGTTCCGCCGCATCTCTGCCTCACCCACGGAGCAGGTTGACGTCGTCGACCGAGGCCGATCGGCGGGTGCGGAAGATCGTCACGATGATCGCCAGGCCGACGACGACCTCGGCTGCCGCGACGACCATGACGAAGAACGCGAGGACCTGGCCCGTCAGGTCGCCGTGCAGCCGGGCGAAGGTGACGAACGCGAGGTTGGTCGCGTTGAGCATGAGCTCCACGCCCATGAACACGACTATCGCGTTGCGGCGCAGCAGCACGGTCGTCGCCCCGATGGCGAAGAGCACGGCGGCCAGGACCACGTAGTTGGTGATCTCCATCAGACGTCACTCTCCGCCCCGGGTGCGGAGCCCGTGGCCGCCACACCGGTCGAACCTGTCGAGCCTGCCGGGACCGGCCGCTCCTGCCCGCGGATGCGCAGCACTCGCGACACGGACTGCGGCACCTGCTCGCCGTCCGGGCCGAGCGCCGGCGTGTCCATCGCGTTCGACCGGGCGTACACGCCGGGCGAGGGCAGCGGGGTGAGGACGACGCCGTCGGGCAGCGCCTTGATCCGCGCCTCCGCCACCGACTGCTGCGTCTGCTTGGGGGTCAGCCTGCGCCGGTGCGTCAGCACCAGGGCGCCGACGGCCGCCGTCACGAGCAGCACGCCCACGGCCTCCATGGCCAGCACGTAGTCGCCGAACAGGATGCGGGCCAGGGCCTGCGGGTTGGCGACACCCTCCGGGTCGCCGCCGTTCAGCCCGGTCGCCGGCGCGAACGCCGCGCGGCTCACCACGCCACCGAGCACGGCCGCGAGGCCGATGCCGATGAGCAGGCCGATCCAGCGCTGCCCACGGATGGTCTCGGTGAGCGAGTCGGACGCGTCGACGCCCACGAGCATCAGCACGAACAGGAACAGCATCATCACGGCGCCCGTGTACACGACCACCTGCACGACGCCGAGGAACGGCGCCTCCTGCGCGATGTAGAGGATGGCCATGCTGACCATGACGAACACCAGGCACATCGCGGCGTGCACGGCCCGCTTCACGAACAGCAGGCCCAGCGCGGCGAGCACCATGAGCGGGGCGATCACCCAGAACAGGACGGTCTCGCCGCCCGAGATCTCGAGCCCGGTCATGCCGTCACCCCCGTACGTCCCGAGGCGCCCGCGGTGAGGTCGGCCTCGGACGTCGATCCCGGCTCGCTGGTCGCTCGCGAGCCGGTCTCCGCCGTGCGCACCGGTGAGCCGTCGGCGTGTACCCGCACCGAGCCCACCGCGGCGGCGCCGGCGGACCGCTCGGCGGCGCCGGGGCCCTCCTCGGGGCGCACCTGGTGCTGCGTCGGGGTGGGCGCCGGGGCCGTGCCCGACGCGACGGCGTCTGCCGCGTCCAGCGTCTCGTCGTCCGGCCGGTGCTCGCGCACCCAGCCCACCTGCGCCGCCGTCGGGCCCAGAACGTCACCGCTGTAGTAGTCGGTGTCCGTGGTGCCCTCCACCATGGGGTGGGGTGCGGCGAGCATGCCCTCCGAGAGCGGGGCCAGCAGGTCCTGCTTCTCGTAGATCATGCCGGCGCGTGTCTTGCCCGCGAGCTCGAAGTCGTTGGTCATCGTCAGGGCCCGCGTGGGGCAGGCCTCGATGCACAGCCCGCAGAAGATGCAGCGCAGGTAGTTGATCTGGTAGACGGCGCCGTAGCGCTCGCCGGGGCTCATGTGCGCCCCCTGCGAGTCGTCCGCGCGCACCGTCAGGCCCTGGTTCTCGGGCAGGGCGGAGTTGGACGCACCCTCGACGTAGATCGCGTCCGCAGGGCAGGCCCAGGCGCACAGCTCGCAGCCGATGCACTTCTCCAGCCCGTCGGCGTACCGGTTGAGCTGGTGCCGGCCGTGGAACCGGCGCTGGGTGGGCACCTTCTCGCGCGGGTACTGCTCGGTGACCGTGGGGCGGAACATCGACGACAACGTGACGCCGAAGCCCGCGACGGGGGCGAAGATCTCCCCGATGGCCCCCGGCTGCGGCCGCAACGGCTGGTACTCGCCCGCCTGCTGCTCATTCATCTGTCGCTCATTCACCACGGACCTCCTTTCCGAACCGCTTGGACGGGGGCAGCTTCTCGCCGGGCAGCGGCGGCACCGGGAACCCACCGGCGAACGCGTCGACGGGTTCCTTCTCGGTGTCGGCACCCGGTGGCGCGTTCTTCTCCGGCCAGAACCACATGACCGCGATGAACACGACGGCGGCCCCGACGATGACCGGGATGAACTGCTGGAAGGTGATGCCCTGCACGCGCTGCAGCCACTGCACCACGGAGAGCACGACGACCCAGGCCAGCGCGACCGGGATGAGCACCTTCCAGCCGAAGACCATGAACTGGTCGTAGCGCAGGCGCAGCAGCGTGCCGCGCACCCACACGAAGAAGAACATGACGGCCCAGAGCTTCACGAGGAACCAGATGACCGGCAGCCAGCCCTCGTTGAGGGCGCCGCCCAGGAACCCGTCGGGCACGGGGGCCCGCCAGCCGCCGAGGAAGAGCGTCACGCAGACCGCCGAGACGTTGAGCATGTTGATGTACTCCGCCAGGAAGAACCAGGCGAACTTCATCGACGAGTACTCGGTCATGTACCCGGAGACCAGCTCGCCCTCGGCCTCGGGGAGGTCGAACGGCAGGCGGTTGGTCTCGCCGATCATCGAGATCACGTAGATCACGAAGGCCGGCGCGAGCGGGATGAACCACCAGATCTGCGTCTGGCTGCTCACGATCTGCGACGTCGACATCGACCCCGCCATGATGAACACGCTGACCAGCGACAGGCCCATCGCGAGCTCGTAGCTGATGACCTGCGCCGTCGAGCGCACCGCGCCGAGCAGCGGGTAGGTGGAGCCGGAGGCCCAGCCGCCGAGCACGATGCCGTAGACACCGAGCGACGCAGCGGCCAGCACGTACAGCACCGCGACGGGGAAGTCGGTGAGCTGCGCCGGGGTGGTCCAGTCGGTCCACGGGAACGGCAGGCTCGGCCCGAACGGGATCACGGCGAAGACGAGCAGCGAGCAGAACACCGAGATCATCGGAGCCAGCAGGTACACGAACCGGTCGGCTCGCGTGACCGTCAAGTCCTCCTTGAGCAGGAGCTTCATGGCGTCCGCGAGCGACTGGAGCAGACCGAACGGCCCGTGCCAGTTGGGGCCGGGACGCACCTGCATGCGCGCCACGACCTTGCGCTCGAACCAGATGGCGAAGAGCACGCTGGTCAGCAGGAACACCACGATCAGCACGGCCTTCACGATGGAGGCCCAGATGGTCTCCTGCGAGAAGTCGGCGGCGACGCCGGGTGCCCCCGCGGCGAGAACCAAGGGATTCATCGAACGTTCCCTTCAGAGTTGTCAGACCCCTGGGTCACCGGGGTGACCTGTGCTTCTGACACGTGGGAGGCGACGGTGACGGTGACGAGATCGCCGGCCGTCGCGCCGAGCGTGTGGTGCACGCGGCTGCCGGCGCTGTTCAGCGGCAGCCACACGACGCCGTCGACCATGGGCTCGGTCACGGCGACAGGCACCTCGACGACGCCGCGCGACGTGCTGACCGCGACCCGGTCGCCGTCCACCGCGCCGAAGCCGGCGGCCGTGGCCGCCGACATGCGCGCGACAGCCTGCTTGGCCGTGCCGGCGAGGAACTGCTCGCCGTCCTGCCCGCGGCCCGCGTCGAGCTGCAGCCGCCAGGTGGCGAGCACCGCCTGGCCCGCGCCGACCGCCGGCGGCTCCACCGGGGCGTCGCCCTGGACGGTCAGCCGGGCGCCGTGCCACGCGGTGCGCTGCGTCAGCGCGATGGACAGGTGAGCCTCGGTCGGCGTCGCCGCCTGGAGGTCCACGTCGAGGTGCTGGGCCAGCACGTGCAGCACGCGGTGGTCCGGCAGGGCGCTCGACTCGAGCGCCTGCCCGAAGGACCGCACGCGGCCCTCCCAGTTCCAGTACGAGCCGGCGCGCTCCACGGGCGGGGCGACGGGCAGCACGACGTCGGCCCGTTCGGTCACCTCGGAGGACCGCACCTCCAGGCTCACCACGAACCCTGCCGCGTCGAGCGCGGCGCGCGCGGCGGCGGGGTCGGGCAGGTCGGCGAGCTCGACGCCGCCCACGATCGCGCCACCCAGTGCGCCCGAGGCCAAGGCCTCGAGGATGCCGGCGGTGTCGCGCCCCGGCGTCCCCGGGATCTCGGCGCCCCACGCCTGGGCTATCTCGTCGCGCGCGGCGGCGTCCGCGACCGGGCGTCCGCCCGGCAGCAGATCGGGCAGCAGGCCCGCCTCGACGCCCCCGCGCTCCCCCGCACGGCGGGGGATCCACGCGAGCCGCGCGCCCGTCGCCTCGGCGAGGCGGACGGCTGCGGCGTAGGCGCCGGGCGAGCCGGCGAGGCGCTCGCCCACCAGGATCACGGCGCCCGGCTGGGCCAGCGCGCTGGTGTCGATGTCGGACGCGGGCGCGTCCGCCGGGAGCGAGCCGCCCGTCAGGCTGGTGACCAGGCTGGTCAGCCACTCCGTCTCGGTACCGGGTGCGGCCGGCAGCAGCGTGCCGCCCAGGCGGGTCAGGCCGCGCGTGGCGTAGGGGGCCACGGAGAAGACCTTGGTCCCCGCCGTGCCGAGCGAACCCTTGCGCAGCCGCAGGAAGGTGATGCCCGCCTCCTCCTCGGCCTCCAGGCCGACGAGCAGCACCGCGGGCGCCTGCTCCAGGTCGCCGAACGTCACACCGACGCCCGACCCGGCCACCACCTGACCGAGGAACGCGGCCTCCTCGGCCGAGTGGACGCGCGAGCGCTGGTCCACGTCGTTGGTGCCGAGCGCCGTGCGGGCGAAGCGGGACCAGGCGAACGCGTCCTCGGCGGTGAGACGGCCGCCCGGCAGCACGCCGACGCCGCCCTTCGCGCGCGCCCCGGCGAGCCCGGCCGCCGCGATCTCGAGGGCCTCCACCCAGGAGGCCGGGCGCAGCTCGCCGTCCTCCCGGACCAGCGGCGTGGTGATGCGGTCCGCCGCGGACTGCCAGGTGAACGCGAACCGGTCCTTGTCGGTGATCCACTCCTCGTTGACCACCGGGTCCTCGCCCGACAGGCGGCGCAGCACCTGGCCGCGGCGGTGGTCGATGCGGATCGCGGAGCCGCAGGAGTCGTGCTCGCCGATGCTCTCGGAGCTCACCAGGTCGAACGGGCGCGACCGGAACCGGTAGCCCGCGCCCGTGAGCGCGCCCACCGGGCAGATCTGCACGGTGTTGCCGGAGTAGTACGACGAGAAGGGCCGCCCGGAGGTGTCCGTGGTGGCCTCCCCGATCGGGCGGTCCACGGGCCCGGTGCTGGACTCGGCACCGGCGAACCCGAGCACGTCCTCGTCGAACCGGCCGATCTGCTGGTGCGCGCCGCGGTCCTGCAGCGCGATGAACGCGTCGCCCGCGATCTCCTCGCTGAACCGCGTGCAGCGCTGGCACAGCACGCAGCGCTCACGGTCCAGCAGGATCTGCGTGGACAGGGCGATCGGCTTGGGGAACGTGCGCTTGACGTCGACGAACCGCGAGTCGGTGCGGCCGTTGGACATCGCCTGGTTCTGCAGGGGGCACTCGCCGCCCTTGTCGCAGACCGGGCAGTCCAGCGGGTGGTTCATGAGCAGCAGCTCCATGACCCCCTGCTGGGCCTTGTCGGCCGCGGCGGACGTGTGCTGCGTCTTGACGACCATGCCCGGCACGACGGTCATGGTGCACGACGCCTGCGGCTTGGGCATGGGACGCACGTTGCCCTCGCGGTCGGGCATCGCGACCTCGACGAGGCACTGCCGGCACGCGCCCGCGGGCGCGAGCAGCGGGTGGTCGCAGAACCGTGGGATCTGGATGCCCGCCTGCTCCGCGGCCCGGATGATCAGCGTTCCCTTCGGGACGCTGACCTCCGTGCCGTCGATGGTGAAGGTGACCAGCTCGACCGGTGCGGCCTCTGTGCTGGTGCCGTTGGACGTGACGGTCATCAGTGACCTCCCGCCCCGGCACCCGCGAGGGCTCCGGGGGTCCGAGTCTTGGGGGTGTACGGGAAGAGGGCCGAGGCGCTCGGGTCGAACGGGCAGCCGTGCCCGTCGATGTGCGCCTGGTACTCGTCCCGGAACAGCTTGATGCTGGACGTGATCGGCGAGACGGCGCCGTCGCCCAGCGCGCAGAACGCCTTGCCCAGGATGTTGTCGCACAGGTCGAGGAGCAGCTCGACGTCGTTGTCGACGCCGTCTCCGTTCTCGATGCGGTGCAGCACCTGCTTGAGCCAGTAGGTGCCCTCACGGCACGGCGTGCACTTGCCGCACGACTCGTGCGCGTAGAAGTCGGTCCAGCGGGTCGTCGCCCGGACCACGCACACGGTCTCGTCGAAGATCTGCAGCGCGCGCGTACCGAGCATCGACCCCGCGGCGCCCACCGACTCGTAGTCGAGGGGGACGTCCAGGTGCTCCTGCGTGAAGATCGGCGTCGAGGACCCGCCCGGGGTCCAGAACTTCAGCTCGTGGCCCTCGCGGACACCGCCCGCCAGGTCGAGCAGCTCGCGCAGCGTGATGCCGAGCGGCGCCTCGTACTGGCCGGGCCGGGTGACGTGCCCCGACAGGGAGAACAGACCGTGTCCCTGGGACTTCTCGGTGCCCATCGAGGAGAACCAGTCGGCGCCCTTGGCCACGATGGCGGGGACGGAGGCGATGGACTCCACGTTGTTCACCACCGTGGGCCGCGCGTACAGACCGGCGACGGCGGGGAACGGCGGCTTGAGCCGCGGCTGGCCACGCAGGCCCTCCAGCGAGTCGAGCAGCGCCGTCTCCTCGCCGCAGATGTAAGCGCCCGCGCCGGCGTGCACGGTGACGTCGAGGTCGAAGCCCGAACCCTGGATGTTCTTGCCCAGGTAACCCGCCTTGTACGCCTCCTCGACGGCGTTCAGCAGCCGCCGGTAGACGTGCAGCACCTCGCCACGCACGTAGATGAACGCGTGGTCGCAGCCGATCGCGAAGCTCGTGATCGCCACGCCCTCGATCAGGTGCTGCGGGCTGGCGAGCATGAGCGGGATGTCCTTGCAGGTGCCCGGCTCGGACTCGTCCGCGTTCACGACCAGGTACCGCGGGCCGCCGTCGGGCGGTGGCAGGAAGCCCCACTTCATGCCCGTGGGGAAGCCCGCGCCGCCGCGGCCACGCAGGCCGGAGTCCTTCACGGCCTGGACCAGAGCGGCGGGCTCCATGGTCAGGGCCTTCTTGAGACCGGCGTAGCCACCGGCACGCTCGTAGGTGGCCAGCCGCCAGGACCGGTCCTTGTCCCAGGTGTCGGTCAGTACCGGTGTGAGCGTCGAGACGGCAGTCACTTCGCGTCCTCCCCTGGCTTCTTGTCCTTGCCGACCTGGGTGTCCGACGGCGTCGTGGGCTGCCGCTCGGCCGAGGAGCCGGGCTCGCCGGTGATGGTCTCGCCGGCGCGGTCCTCCGTCGCGGGGGCGGCGTCCGGCGCCCTCCAGTCGTTCTCGCGAGCGATCCGCAGCCCCGCGAGCGTGGGCTCGCCCGCGCTCGTGCCCTCGTCGGCGCGCCCGTCGGAGAACCCGGCCAGAACCCGGCTCATCTGCTTGAACGAGCAGACCGAGGCAGCACCCCGGGTGGGGACGACGTCCTCGCCGAGCCGCAGCTTGTCCGCGAGCGCCGTCGCCGTCTCGGGCGTCTGGTTGTCGAAGAACTCCCAGTTGACCATCACGACGGGCGCGTAGTCGCAGGCCGCGTTGCACTCGACACGCTCCAGCGTGATGGCGCCGTCATCGGTGGTCTCGTCGTGGCCGACGCCGAGGTGCTCGCTCAGCTCGTCGAAGATCGCGTCACCGCCCATCACCGCGCAGAGGGTGTTGGTGCACACGCCCACGGTGTAGGTGCCGTTGGGGTGGCGCTTGTACTGGGTGTAGAAGGTGGCGACGGCGGAGACCTCTGCGGCCGTGATGCCCAGCATCTCGGCGCAGAACAGGATGCCGTCGCGGCTCACGTAGCCCTCGACGGACTGCACGAGGTGCAGCATCGGCAGCAGGCCCGACCGGGGGTCGGGGTAGCGAGCCATGATCGCCGTGGCGTCGGCGGTCAGGCCGGCCAGGGTCTCGGCGTCGTATCGGGTCTTGGTCTCGACGGGCTCGACCACCGGATCGGTCGCGGTCATCGGTCCACACCTCCCAGCACGGGGTCCAGCGACGCGACGGCGACGACGACGTCGGCCACCTGGCCGCCCTCGCACATCACGGACACGCCCTGGAGGTTGTTGAACGAGGGGTCGCGGAAGTGCGCGCGGTAGGGCCGGGTGCCGCCGTCGGACACGACGTGCACGCCGAGCTCGCCGCGTGGGTGCTCCACGGTCTGCCAGGCCTGGCCCACGGGGACGCGGAAGCCCTCGGTGACCAGCTTGAAGTGGTGGATCAGGGCCTCCATGGAGGTACCCATGATCTTCTTGATGTGCTCCAGGGAGTTGCCCTGGCCGTCCCCGCCGACGGCGAGCTGGGCGGGCCAGGCGATCTTCTTGTCCGCGACCATGACGGGCTCGCCCTCGGTGTGGTCGAGCCGCTTGAGGGCCTGCTCGACGATCCGCAGCGACTGGTAGCACTCCTCGACGCGGAGCACCACGCGGTCGTAGCAGTCGGCGCCCTTCGCCGTGGGGACGTCGAAGTCGTACGTCTCGTAGCCGCAGTACGGGTTGTCCTTGCGAACGTCGTACGGCAGGCCGGTGGAACGCAGCACCGGTCCGGTGATCGCGAGCGCCATGCAGCCGGACAGGTTCAGCACGCCGACGTCGGTCAGCCGGGCCTTGAAGATCGGGTTGGCGAGCATGAGGTCGGTGAGCTGCTTGAGGTAGCCGCGCACCTTCGTCAGCGCCTCGCGGGCCTGGGTGGTGAAACCCTCCGGCGTGTCCACGGCGACGCCGCCGGGACGGATGTACGCGTGGTTCATCCGCAGGCCGGTCACGGCCTCGAACAGGCGCAGGATCTCCTCGCGGGCGGTGAACCCGACGGTCATGACGGTCGTGGCGCCCATCTCGTTGCCGCCGGTGCCGAGGCAGACCAGGTGCGACGAGATGCGGTTGAGCTCCATCATCAGGACGCGGATCACCGAGGCGCGCTCGGGGATGTCGTCCGTGATGCCGAGCAGCTTCTCCACGGCGAGGCAGTAGGCGGCCTCCTGGAACAGGGGCGCCACGTAGTCCATGCGGGTGCAGAACGTGGTGCCCTGCGTCCACGTCCGGTACTCCATGTTCTTCTCGATGCCCGTGTGCAGGTAGCCGATACCCGCGCGCGCCTCGGTGACGGTCTCGCCGTCGATCTCCAGCATGAGGCGCAGCACGCCGTGCGTCGACGGGTGCTGGGGACCCATGTTGACGACGATCCGCTCCTCGCCGATGGCCTCGCGCGCGATGTCGTCCCAGTCGCCGTCACCGTAGGCCTCGAACGCGCGCACCGTGGACGACATGTCCTCGTTGCCCGCGGGGCGGGTGGCGTGGGGTGCGGGAGCGCTCATCAGTAGCTCCTCCTCGTGTCCGGCGGGGGCACGGTGGCCCCCTTGTACTCGACGGGGATGCCGCCGAGCGGGTAGTCCTTGCGCTGCGGGTGGCCCACCCAGTCGTCCGGCATCTCGATGCGGGTCAGGGCGGGGTGGCCGTCGAAGACGATCCCGAAGAAGTCGTACGTCTCGCGCTCGTGCCAGTCGTTGGACGGGTACACGGACGTGGTCGACGGGATGTGCGGGTCGTCGTCGGACGTCGCGACCTCGAGCCGCAGCCGGCGCGAGTGCGTGATCGAGGCCAGGTGGTAGACGGCGTGCAGCTCCCGGCCGGCGTCGTGCGGGTAGTGCACGCCGCTCACGCCGAGCGACAGCTCGAACCGCAGGTCCTGGTCGTCCCGCAGCGCCTGGCACACGGCCACGAGGTGCTCGCGGGCCACAGTGATCGTCAGCTCCGCCTGCTGGGCGTCGGCGCTCGCGGCACCGTGCAGGTCCACGACGACCTTCTCGATCGCCTGGTCGGGCGCGACGCCGCCGTCGGTCAGCACCTCGGACAGGACGTCGACAACCTGGTCGAACCAGCTGCCGTACGGGCGGGCCGACGCTGCGGGCATCGCCACCGGCGTCACGAGGCCGCCGTAGCCCGACGTGTCGCCCGAGCCGTGGGCGCCGAACATGCCCTTCTTGACCTCGACCACCTCAAAGGTGGCCGCCCCCGCCGGAGGCGTCAGGGCCGAGCCCTGGTCGCCGCCCGGTGTCACGTCACTCATCGCAGCAGGCCCTTCATCTCGAAGGTCGGCGTGGCCTCCATCGCGGCGGCCTCCGCGGCGCGGGCGGCCTCGACGCGGTTCACGCCGAGCGGCGTGTTCTGGATCTGGTCGTGCAACCCGAGGATCGCGTTGATCAGCATCTCGGGACGCGGCGGACAGCCGGGCAGGTAGATGTCGACCGGGATCACGTGGTCCACGCCCTGCACGATCGCGTAGTTGTTGAACATCCCGCCCGACGACGCGCACACGCCCATGGAGAGCACCCACTTGGGCTCGCTCATCTGGTCGTACACCTGGCGCACCACCGGAGCCATCTTCTGGCTCACCCGGCCCGCCACGATCATCAGGTCCGCCTGCCGCGGCGACGCACGGAACACCTCCATGCCGAACCGCGACAGGTCGTAGCGCGACGCGCCCGCCGCCATCATCTCGATGGCGCAGCAGGCCAGGCCGAACGTGACCGGCCACAGCGAAGCCTTGCGCAGGTACCCGGCGAGATCCTCGATCGTCGTCAGCAGGAAACCTGACGGCGCTTCCTCGACACCCATGTCTCCTCCTTGCTGCCGGGACCTGCCCGGCGTCGCTGCGCCACGCCGTCAGGCGCCGCGCATGAAGTCGTTGTTGCTCAGACCCAGTCGAAGCCGCCGCGGCGCCACTCGTAGACGAACGGCACGGTGATCAGCGCCAGGAAGCCCAGCATCGCCACCAGCCCGAACGTCGCGAGCGTCGTGAAGTCCACGGCCCACGGGTAGAGGAAGACGACCTCGATGTCGAAGACGATGAATGTCATCGCCACCAGGTAGTACTTGATCGGCAGGCGTCCGCCGCCCACCGCGTGGGGCGTCGGCTCGATGCCGCACTCGTACGAGTCGAGCTTGGCCCGGTTGTAGCGCTTGGGGCCGATGATCGCGCTCGCGCCGACACCGCCGAGCGCCAGGACTGCCCCGATCGCCATGAGGATCAGGATCGGTACGTAGGGGTTCATGCCATGCCCTTCGTGGACGTGCCCTTGGGATGCGTGCTGCTCATGAGCTGGGGACCACCCTGGTCAGGCCCGCGATGACGCGGTCGACCCAGTCGCCGCCGTGGGGCTCGTAGCAGTCGGACAGCAGCTTGAGCGTGAACTGCATGACGACCTTGCGAGGCAGGCCGTACCGGACGCAGAACCGCATGATCTCCGGGTGCTCGATGAGCCGGACGAACCAGCGGCCCAGCGTGTAGTAGCCACCCAGGTCGTCGCGCATGCGGTCCGCGTAGGTGCCGAGCGTGGCCTCGCGGGCCGCGTCGGTGGTCTGGTGGCGGGCCTGGCTGATCGCCTCGGCGGCGACCCGTCCGGCCTGCAGGCCGTAGGCGATGCCCTCACCGTTGAACGGGCTCACCATGCCGGCGGAGTCACCGGCCAGGAGCACGCCGTCCGCGTACAGGGGGCCGCGGTTGTAGCCCATGGGCAGAGCCGCGCCGCGGATCGGGCCGCGCTCCGGCTCGTGCACCAGGTCCCAGCCCTCGGGCGCGCTCTTGGCCAGCCAGGTCTCCATGAGGCGCCGGTAGTCGATGCCCGCGGCGGACTGCCGGGCCGGGGTCGAGTGCACGCTGCCCAGGCCCACGTTCACCGTGCCGTCGCCGAGTGGGAAGATCCAGCCGTAGCCCGGCAGCAGGTCGCTCTTGCCCGGCTCGCCGTCCCACAGCTCCAGGTGGGACTCCATGAACGGGTCCTCGTGGCGCGGGGTGCGGTAATAGGCGCGCACGGCGGTGCCCATCGGCCGGTCGTCGCGGCGTTCCCGGCCGATACCGAGCGCGAAGCGCGAGCTGACGCCGTCGGCGGCGACCACCACGGGGGCGCGGAACTCCTTGACGGGTCCCTCGGCGCGGCCACGCGGGTCGAGGGGCTGCGCGGTGACTCCCACCACGCGCTCGTCGTGGTCGCGGAGCGGGCCGGTGACCTTGGTGCGCTCGAGCAGCTTGGCGCCGCTCGCCTGCGCGTGCTGGGCCAGGGTCTGGTCGAGCGTCATCCGGGCGCGGGCCATGCCGTAGCCCGGGTAGGTCGTGAGAGTGGGCCAGTCGAGCTCGTACGAGCGACCGCCGCCGTGGACGCGCAGGCCGCGGTTGCGGATCCAGCCGTCCTCCTCGCGGGTGGGCACACCCATGCGGACCAGCTCGGCCACGGCGCGCGGCGTGAGCCCGTCGCCGCAGATCTTGTCGCGCGGGAACTCGCCCTTCTCCAGCAGCAGCACGTCGAGACCCGCGGCAGCGCACCAGTGCGCGGTGGACGAGCCGGCCGGACCGGCGCCCACCACGATGACATCCGCGTCGTCGCGTATCTCTCTTCGCACGTTCACCCCCGTTGGGAACCCGCTGCCTAGTCGTTGCTGACCAGCTGTGCGGGGTTCGGAAGGGCTTCATGACAAGCCCTTGTGAACCCTGTCACAACACCGACACCCTAGCCACACTTAGGGGGGATTGTGTAGGAAGGTTCCCCTAACTTGGGACGGCCGGTTCTGAGTGCCGGGACGGCGTGTGGTCGGCGTCGCGGGTTGGTCGTCGGGTCTGGCCGGCGGCCGTCCGGGGGGCGCGCCGAACCGCAAGGTAGCGGTCGATGTGGGCGGCTTTCGCTGCCGAACCGCAAGTTAACCGGAGATGCGGTCGCTCAGCCGAAAAGTTGAACGTCGATCGGGACCCTGTTGGACCGTCAACCTTCGGTTCGGCGGGCTGGGCACGATCAACCTGCGGCTCGGCCGACGAACCGCAACTATCGTGCCGCCAAACCACGTCGGACCGCACGTTGACCACGTCCCCGGCGTCGAACCGCAACCTGGACGTTGATCCAGGCCGATATCGACCACTGACGTTCGGTTCGACGGATCGACGACTAGCTTGCGGTTCGGCGTGCTCACACACGCGCACCTTGCGGTTCGACACGGGCGGCGCGTGTCCTCATCAGCTCAGGAGGGGCGGACCGCGCGGTGGAGCGCGACGATCCCTCCCGAGACGTTGCGGTAGGCCGCGTGCTCCCAGCCGGCCGCGAGCAGCAGCTGGGCCAGCTCGACCTGGGTGTGCCAGGTGCGGATCGACTCGGCCAGGTAGTCGTAGGAACCCTTGTCGCGGGTCACCAGGTTGGCCACCGCGGGCAGCGCGCGCATCAGGTACTCCTGGTAGACCGTGCGGAACGGGCCCCACGTGGGGGTCGAGAACTCGCAGATCACCACGCGACCGCCGGGCCGCACCACACGCAGCATCTCGCGCAGGGCGGCGTCGGTGTCCACCACGTTGCGCAGGCCGAAGCTGATGGTCACCGCGTCGAAGGACTCGTCGGCGAACGGCAGCCGGGTCGCGTCGCCGGCGACGAACGGCAGGTCAGGCCGGCGCTGCTTGCCCACCTGCAGCATGCCGATCGAGAAGTCGGACGGGACCACGAACGCGCCGTCGGCGGCGAAAGGTTCGCTGCTCGTGCCGGTGCCCGCTGCGAGGTCGAGCACGCGCTCCCCCGGCATCGCGGCGACGGCCTCGACCGTGAGGCGGCGCCAGCGCCGATCCTGGCCCAGCGAGATGAGGTCGTTCGTCAGGTCGTAGCGGGCGGCGATCCCGTCGAACATCGACGCGACCTCGGCCGGCTTCTTCTCCAGGCTTGCGCGGGACATGGCGCCATCGTTGCACGACCCGGGGGCACGGACCGTCCCGATCCACCCCGCCGTGTGACGTCCCCCACCGGATGTGGGGCCGGTCCGCCCGCCGACCTATCCTGAAGCGGATGATCGTCTCACCTGCCGGCCACGTGTCCGGCGCACCCACCGGCAGCACCGTGTCCGACAGGACCTGGGTCACCGATACCCCGCCCCCCTCGGACGACTCGCCGCGAGGCGCGCCCGGCGGCCCCCAGCTCGTGGTCCGTACGGTCGCGGTCGACGACCTGCCCGACAGCCCGACCGCGCTCGTGGACCGGCTCCCCGACACCAACGCCCTCGCCTGGGTGCGGCACGGCGACGGCCTCGTGGGCTGGGGCGAGGCCCTGCGGTTCGAGACGTTCGGCCCCGGCCGGTTCGCCGACGCCGACGACGCCTGGCGCCAGGTGCTCGACCGCGCACTGGTGCACGACGACGTGAACGTGCCCGGCAGTGGCCTGGTCGCGTTCGGCAGCTTCGCGTTCGACGACGTCTCGCCCGGCGACGAGGCGGAGGACCCCGCGCGGGCGAGCGGCGTGCTGATCGTGCCGCGCGTCGTCGTCGGGCGGCGGGGTGACCACGCCTGGATGACGACCATCTCCCTGGTGGGCGACCGCTCGGCCCCCGTGGGCGAGGAACTCCTCGACGCCTATCCGCACCAGCCGGTCACGGAGCCGGGCAAGGTGGTCCTGGCGGACGGCGCCGTGGGCGCCGCGGACTGGCCGGCGGTGGTGGCCGAGGGCGTGGCCCGGATCCAGACCGGCGAGCTGGAGAAGGTGGTGCTCGCGCGCGACGTCGTCGCGACCGCCGAGCACCCGCTGGACACCCGGCACCTGCTGGGCCGTCTCGCGACCGCCTACGACGCCTGCTGGGCGTTCAGCGTGGACGGCATGGTCGGCGCGACGCCCGAGCTCCTGGTACGCAGCGAGAAGGGTCTGGTGGCCTCACGGGTGCTGGCCGGCACCATCAGCCGCGACCACGGGCCCGGTTCGCCCGCCGAGGCGGCCGACGCAGACCTGCTGCACGCGGCCCAGCTGGCGCGCTCGTCGAAGGACCTCGAGGAGCACAAGTTCGCCGTGCGCTCCGTGGCCGCCGCGCTGGCACCCTACTGCTCGTCGATGAACGTTCCCGAGGCACCGTTCGTGCTGCACCTGCCGAACGTGATGCACCTGGCGACCGACGTGACCGGGGTGCTGACGGACCGGAGCCCGACGTCAGGCCTGCGACCGTCGTCGCTGTCGCTGGCCGCCGCGCTGCACCCGAGCGCCGCCGTCTGCGGCACGCCGACGACCGCCGCTCGCAACCTCATCCGGGAGATCGAGGGTCTGGACCGCGCCCGGTACGCCGGGCCCGTCGGCTGGGTCGGGGCGGACGGCGACGGCGAGTGGGGCATCGCGCTGCGCTCGGCCGAGATCTCAGCGACCGACCAGCGCCACATCCGGCTGTTCGCGGGCTGCGGCATCGTCGCGGCGTCCGACCCGCAGGCGGAACTGGCGGAGTCGGAAGCCAAGCTGGAACCGATGCGCTACGCCCTGGGCGCCACCCCGAAGTAGAACCCTGGCGAGATAGAACCGCAGCGAAGTAGAACCAGGGCTTGGTTCTACTTCGCTGCGGTTCTATCTCGCTGCCGTTCTATCTCGCCAGAGTTTTATCTCGGGGGCGGGGTCAGGGGGTGCCCGCGGTCGAGCCCTTGCCGATCGGGCGGGCCGGGTCGCCCCACACCTGCTCGCGGAAGCCGTCCCACACCTGCGTGTCGGACGTCGCGCCGAGGAACCCCATCCGCGCGTCCGTGGCGGTCAGCAGGAGCTCGATGAGCGACGCGCCCTCGAGCACCTTGGTGGCCACCTCCAGGAGGTCCTGCCCGTCCGGCAGGTTCGCGTGGATCGACGACACGTACATGTGCGCGTTGCCCTCGAGCGACACGAAGTTCGCGCGGGTGTCCGTACCCGCCGTGGTGTCGTGGTCGTAGGCGTACGACTTGAGCCAGAACCCGTCGACGACGACCTTGTCGGCCGAGATCTTGATGGCGTCCCGGCGTTCGCCGTTGTTCTTGACCGGCACGTTCGCCAGGCCGATCCCGTTGATGCCCGTGAGCGGGATCGTGAGGTCGCGGCTCTCCAGGTCGGCGGGCAGCGAGAAGACGGACCCGTCCTCCTTGCCGCCGCACTGGCCGGGCAGGTCCACGTTGAGGTCGAACGTGCCGCCGAAGCTCACCTTGACGCACGTGCCGAGCTCGGTCTGCAGCGCCTCCTCGATGGTCTGCTGCGGGTCGATCTCGCCGCACGGGTCGGACGGCGCGCTGCCACCTGCCTTCGGGGGTACCTGTCCGTCCTGCGTCGGCTCCTGGCACTCGGCCTCGTCGTCGCCCTCTTCCGCGTCGCCCGCGCCGTTGCCGCCCTTCGTGGAACCGGCGCCGTCGCCGTCACCCGGGGCGGCACCGCCGTCGGCCGGGTCCGTCTCGCCGCCGGCTGTTCCGTCCGCAGGGTCACCGGCCGCGTCCTGGTCCTCGCCGGTACCCGGCTCGGACGCGCCGGCTGACGGCGTCTCGGACGGCGACTCGGCGGGGTCGGTCTCCTCGTCGTCGTCGCAGACGCCGAACACCACGCACCAGAACGAGTCGTCCTGCTGGGTCTGCGCGCCCGACGTGGTCGCGTCCGAGGTCGACGCCGGCAGGCTCATGCCGCCGAGCGCCATGGCGCTCACCACGACCACGGCCGCGGACTTGTGGGAGATGGCGCGCAGCGCCTTGCTGAGCGACTCCGCCCGGGGAACCGCGGCGGTGTCGGCCGCGGGCTCGTCCCGGTGGGGCGTGTCGCCGTCGGGCCCGTCGACCGGGGCGGGAGCGGCACCCGGAGCAGATGCGTCGACCGGGGCGGGCGCGTCGCCACGTCCGGGCGAACCGTCGGCCACCGTGGCATCACCGTCCGGTACGGCATCACCGTCCGGTACGGCATCGCCGTCCGCCGCGTCCTCCTGCCCGGCCGCCGCGGGCGGCCCCCAGGACACGACGACGATGCCGCCGACCACGCCGAGCAGGAACCCGACGACCCAGCCACCCAGGTTCACACCCGCGATCGAGTAGACGGAGATCGCGAGCGCGATCACGCCGTAGAAGATCCGGTGCACGGGCTGGGCGATCGACAGCACGCCGAGCAGGATCAGTGCGATGGGCAGGATGGTCGCCTGCGCGCCTTCGACCCCGAACTGCAGCACGATGTTCATGCCGAGCTGGTCCAGCTTGATCGGACCGGACAGCAGCATCTCCAGGCCAGCGAGCGCTGTCAGCACACCCCCGACGAACGGCCGCTGCCTGCGCCAGGGGCGGAAGTCCCTGCGCCAGTCAGCAAGCTTCGCGCGAAGTCCGGGGCGGCCGGCGTTCGCCTGGCCGTCACCCGGACTCAGAAGCACTCGGTGCCGTCCGTGATCTTGAGGCTGAGGTCCGTCAGCTGGAAGACGGAGGCCTGCGTGCTCCAGGACACCTGCTGGAGACCGTCGATGTCGATCGAGTCGGAGTCCATGGCGAAGTCGCCCGCGTCGCCCTTCTTGGTCGTGTTGACCGTCGAGGCGTCGACACCGATGCGGATGTTCTTGAAGACCGCCGTACCCGAGAGGTCGTTCATGCCGATCTGCAGGTCGGTCGCCTTCGCGGGCTCCTTGCCCGTGCCGGCCGAGATGAGCAGGCCGACCTTGCCCAGGGGCGTGTCCTGCACGACCGACTGGCACAGGTTGTAGAGCTTGGCGTCCTTGATGTTCGCGATGGCGGCAGGGTGCTGCGTGCCGTCGGAGGCGGTCGCGACGCCCGCGTACTGCGAGAAGCCGGTGCCCTCGAGCTGGTCCGCGCCGATCTTGAACTGGCTGCCGGAGATGGCGAACGAGACGGGCACCGCGCCCTGGGCGACCCCGCCGAGCAGGACGCTGGCGGCAATTGTCACCGGGATGACTGCGAGTGCCACGCGACCTTTGCGCGACGTGGTGAGCGAGCTGAGCTTCATTGGTTTTCCCCTCATGCCAATGGTGGGACGACGACGTCGTCGGCCCCTCGCGACGTTAGCGCGATTACTGACTAACCGTCAATTGTCCCCCTGACGGCGCCGCAAAGCCTGCCCGATATGCTCGACACATGGCAACAGCCCGACGCACGCGACTCCGTCCGGAGGAACGCCGTAACCAGCTCGTGGCCCTGGGTGTCGCGACGCTCGCGGACCGGCCCCTGGCCGAGGTGACCGTCGAGGAGATCGCCGCCGAGGCCGGTGTCTCGACGGGTCTCGTCTACTACTACTTCGGCTCCAAGAACGGACTGCACCACGAGATCGTGCGCCGTGCGCGCGACTCGATGCTGCACGCGTCCGAACCCCTGGCAGAGCTGCCGCCGGCCGACCGCCTGGTGAGCACGTTGACCCGCCTGGTCCAGTACGTGCGCGAGCACGGCCCCACCTTCTACTCGCTCGTCCGTGGCGCGGCCAGCGGCGACGAGGAGGTGCGCGCAGTCATCGAGGACGCGCGGCGCGAGCAGACGGAGCGCGCGCTCGCCGTGCTCCTGGAGCTGGGCGTGCCCGAGACAGAGCTCCTGCGCATCGCGGTCCGGTCCTGGGTCGCGCTCGCGGAGCAGGCCCTGGTCGACGGCGGCATCAACTCCGACCTGGGTGACGACGAGCTCGTCGGGTATCTCGAGCGCAGCCTGGGCGGCGTCGTCGCGGCCGTCGTGCCCGGTGCGTCGGAAGCACTGTTCGGGGTGCCCTCGACGCTCTGACCGCGCCGCGGTCAGGCCCCTCAGCGGTCAGGCCCTTCAGCGGTCAGGCCCTTCAGCGGTCAGACCCCTCAGAGTGGTTTGACCATCAGCAGGCAGGGACTGTCGACCCAGAGGTCGGGGAACTCCTCGACCGGGTGGAAGCCGCACGCGGCGTAGAAGGCGCGCGTCTGGTCGAAGCTTGGGTCGTGCGCCGAGGGGCCGAGCGTCTTGACGCTCAGCAGCCGCACGCCCTGGGCCCGGAGATCGTCCTCCACACGCCGCACGAGGGCCCGCCCGATACCCGCGCGGTGGTGCTTGCGGCGCACGGCGAGCAGGTGCACCTCCGCCGAGGTCGGGTAGCGCTGGTCGAGCAGCAGCACTCCGAGCACGTCGTCGAGAGGCGCCTCCGCGCCGTTCGGCCCGGGCGTGAGCGACCGGTCCTCGGGGGCGGCGACGGCGACATAGTTGGGGAATGTGGCCGCCGCCTCGACGTATTCATGAGTGAACCGGTCAATGCCGAACCATTCCGGTAGCTCTTCGAGGATGTCGTGTGCGGCATCCGACCTGCCGAGGGTTCTGACCACGGTAAACGTCCCAGACACGCGGCCTAACGTAGACCTGGCGGGCCAACTTCACCCGCTCGTCACGAATACGCGGGATACGACCGCGTGAGGTAAAGAAGTGCGGCAGGAGAAAGGGCGGGACAGGACGCTCGTCGCGCCCTGCCCCGCCCTGTGGACCGGTCCCGCGGGATCCGCTCACCGGGCCCCGGTCAGCCCCGGCCGCCGAACCACTCCTGCATCCAGTCCGGGATGTTGTTCGGGGCGCTCTGGTCGGAGCCGTCACCCTGACCGCCCTGGAAACCCTGGGAACCCTGGGAGCCCTGGTCCTGCGTGGCGGGCTCCTCCCGGACCGCGAGCGTCACGGTCACCTCCTGGGTCTTGCCGTCCCGCACCACGGTCAGCACCGACTCGTCACCGGCCTGCTTCTCGCGCACGAAGGCCGTGAGCGACGCCGAACCGTTGACCGCGTCCCCGTCGATGGCGACGATCACATCGCCCTTCTGGATGCCCGCGTCGCCGGCCGGCGAGTCCGCGACCACGTCCTGGACGCCCGCGCCGCGGCGGGTCACGCCGTCGGCCGTGGCGGTGGCGTCGGAGAGCGTGACGCCGAGGAAGGCGTGCTCGGCCGTGCCGTCCTTCTTGAGCTGTTCGCCGATCTGGGTGGCCAGGTTCGACGGGATGGCGAAGCCCAGGCCGATCGAGCCGGACGCACCGGACTGTCCGCCGCCCGACAGGGTGGCGATCGAGGACGTGATGCCGATGACCTCGCCCGATGCGTTGAACAGCGGGCCACCCGAGTTGCCGGGGTTCACCGCGGCGTCGATCTGGATGGCATTGGTGACCACCTGGTCGGAGCCGTCCTCGGCGCTGGCCGTGACGGGACGGTCCAGGGCGGACACGATGCCCGTCGTGGCGGTGTTCGCGAGGCCGAGCGGGTTACCCAGAGCCATCACGGGCTCCCCGACCACGACCTCGGACGAGTCCGCGAACTTCGCGGGCTTCAGGTCCGACGGCGGGTCGCTCAGCTGCACGACGGCGAGGTCGGTGGCCGGGTCGGTGCCGACGATGTCGGCCTCGTACACGCGGCCGTCGCTCAGCGTCACCTGGACCGTGGCGGCGTCCGCGACCACGTGGTTGTTGGTCAGCACGCGGCCATCGGAGTCGAGCACGACGCCGGAGCCCTCCGCGCCGCCACCCTGGCTCTTCACCTGGATGGACACCACGGATTCCTGCACGGCCGAGGTGACCGCCGTCCAGTTCGGGTTCTCGACGGTCGAGCTGCGCACGGGCACGTTCTCGCTGTTCGACTGCCCGACGGAGGCCAGTGACGCCGGACCGTCCGAGTCGTCCGTCAGCGAGATCACGCCGGCCGTACCCAGGCTGGCGAGCAGCGCTGCGGCCGCCGCGGCGCTGACCACGGGGACCCAGGCGCGGTTCGTCGACCGGGGCGGTTGTCCGTCCGGCGCCGTGGCGGGCACGGCGTAGGGGTTGACGTACCCGGAGTCGGCGGCCGCGGCGGGCGCCGGGGCGATCGACTGCACGGGGACGGGGGCCGGCGCAGGGTGGTGCGCCGGCGCGGCGTTCGAGGACTGAGCGGTGTTCGAGGGCTGAGCGGCGTTCGAGGAGCGCTCAGCGGCGCCGTCCTGGTTCGGCGCCGGTACCGGGCCGGCGACCGGAAGCTGCTGGGTGGGCTGCGACACGGGTACCTGCTCGTCCGGCCGCGGAGTGGTGCTGTTCTCGTCGTTCATCGGTGACCCTCCTTGAAGTCACTACTAGTTGACACCCCGTACCTGCTGCCCCCCTTAAACGAGTCTGTGAGTTTCCTGCGAACCGACCCCGTCAGGAGGGGTCGGGGCGGCGGGCGGCGTCCCGCACGGCGTCCGCCAGGGTGCGCGACTCCGTCAGACGGTCGGCACGCGGGACCCGCACCTCGATCACCTGGACGCCGTGGCTCGGCGCCTGCAGCGCGTGACGCAGGGTCGGTACGTCCTTCACGAGCTGATGGTCCACGCCGTACCCCGCGCACAGCTGCGCCAGGTTGGACCCGTGCGGTGTGCCGAACACCCGCTCGAACGTCGCACCCGCCGCACTGCCGGTCTCCGCGAGCGCGCCGTGCTCCAGCGTAGCGAAGATCGAGCCGCCGTCGTCGTTCACCACCACGATCTCCAGGTCCAGGCCCGGCTCGTCGGGCCCGCGCAGCAGGCCGCCGACGTCGTGCAGGAACGTGAGGTCGCCCAGGAGAGCGCGGGTGCGCAGGCCGCGCCGGGCCGCGGCGAGCGCGACGCCGGTCGCCGTCGACACCGTGCCGTCGATCCCCGCGAGCCCCCGGTTGGCCAGCACCACGGGGCCGGGGCCGTCGAGGCCGAGCACCAGCTCCAGGTCGCGCACGGGATTGGACGAGCCGACAACCAGCAGGTCGTCCGGACCCAGCACCGCCGCGACGGCCCGGGCCACCGACAGCGCCGTCGGGCCGCCGATCACCGCGTCGTCGCACGTCGCGTCGTCCAGCGCCTGCGCGGCGCGGGCGCTCGCGGCCTGCCACCGCCCCAGGAACTCGGACGGATGCTCCCCGGTCGCCTCGAACCAGACCGGCGCCAGGCCGGGCACCACGACGGCGGCGTTCCGGGCGGCGTCGGGCCACGGCCCTGACCCCGGCGCGACCACGGTGACCGCCACGTCGGAGCGGCCGAGGAGCCGCTGCACGGGCCGCGAGAGCGTGGGGCGGCCGAGCACCACCACCTGCTCGATGCCCCCGGCGAGGGCGTCGTCCCCGAGCAGCGCCCGGTATGCCGCGACGGCGTGGGGCCCGCCCGTCGCGCCCGACGACGGCTCCGCGAACAGCGGCCAGCCCTGCGCCTCCGCGAGCTGCCGGGCCTCGGGCCCCGCGCCGTCGCCCGCGACGACCACCGTGCGGGCCGGGTCTCCGGGGAGCGCGGGCGAGGAGAAGTGCTGCAGCACGGCGGGCACCACGAGCGGCGGGTCGGGCTTCTCGTGCTCCTCCTGCAGTTCCGTCAGGCCGGGCAGGGGGGCCGACGGCGCGAGCGGGTCCCGGTACGCCAGGTTGAGGTGCACCGGGCCCGGGTGCCCGGACCGGAAGCCGAGGGCCGCGCTGACGGCGCGCGCCGCGACGTTCCGCAGGTCCCGGAGCTCGGTCGTGGTCGCGCCGCTCGGCTCCGGTTCACCCGACGATCCCTCGGTCGGCGCGGGCACGTCCACGGCGTACCGCACGGCGGTGCCGAAGATCCCCACCTGGTCGGTGGTCTGCGACGCACCGGTACCGCGGAGCTCGTGCGGCCGGTCGGCGGTGAGCAGGATCAGCGGCAGCCCGGTGTGGCTCGCCTCCAGCACGGCGGGGTGCAGGTTGGCCACGGCGGTCCCCGACGTCGTCACGACGGCCACCGGGGCGCCGTCCGCGCCCTTGGACAGCCCGAGCGCGAGGAACCCTGCCGCTCGCTCGTCGATCCGCACGTGCAGCGTGATCCGCCCGGCGTCGGCGGCCTCGGCCGCCGCGTACGCGAGCGGGGCGCTGCGCGATCCGGGCGCGAGCACCACGTCACGCACACCCCGGGTGACCAGGTCTGCCATCAGTGCGCGGGCGGCGGTCACGGCGGGCGGGATGGTCATGCGTCCTCCAGGATCCGGGTCAGTCGGTGGTAGCGCGCGAGCCAGCGGTCCGTGGTCGGGGCGTCGGCCCCGGCGGCCGCGAGCGCCTCCGGCGCGGGTTCGGGGCGGCGCACGGGGAGCGCGCCGTCGACGGGCAGCAGGGGTTCTGTGACGACGTCGTGCGTCAGCAGCTGGGCGGTCGCGAGTCCGCAGGCGTAGGGCAGGTCGGGCAGCGCGGCGGCGAGGGCGACGCCCGCGGCGAGCCCGACCGAGCTCTCGAGCGCGGACGAGACCACGACGGGGAGCCCGACCTGCTCGGCCAGCTCGAGGCACGCGCGGACACCGCCGAGGGGCTGCACCTTGAGGACCACGATGTCTGCAGCCTCCTCGCGGACCACCCGCATCGGGTCGGACGCGCGGCGGATCGACTCGTCGGCGGCGACGGGCACGTCCTGCTTGCGGCGCACCAGGGCCAGCTCCTCGACCTCCGCGCAGGGCTGCTCCACGTACTCCAGCCCGCCGGCCGCGCGGTCGATCTCGGCGAGGTGCGCCAGGGCCTCGTCGGGCGTCCAGGCGGCGTTGGCGTCGACCCGGATCGCGCCGTCGGGCCCCAGCGCCTCGCGGACGGCGGCGACCCGCTCCGCCTCGGCGGCGACCGACTCGAGCGTGCCGTCAGGGCCGCGCTGGGCCACCTTGACCTTCGCCGTGCGGCACCCGCCCGAGGCGAGCACGATCTCGCGAGCCCGCTCCGGCCCGACGGCGGGGACGGTGACGTTCACCGGCACGCTCTGCCGTACGGGTTGCGGCCAGCCCACACAGGCGGCCTCGTGCGCGGCACGCAACCACGTGGCCGACTCCTCGTCGTCGTAGTCCCAGAAGGGGGACAGCTCGCCCCAGCCGGCGTCGCCACGCAGCAGCACGCCGTCGCGCACGTCGATACCGCGGAACCGGGTCCGCAGGGGGGTCGACCAGACCAGGGGATCACCGATCAGCAGCACTCCCCCAGGCTATCGACCCGCGGTCGGCAGTTTGCTCAGGAGGTCGGCAGTTCGCATCGAGATCGGCACAGGCCTGTGCCGATCTCGATGCGAACTGCCGACCTCACCGTCCGGCGCCGAACTAGGCTGAGGCGCGTGAGTACCAGCACCCCACTGCCCCAGCAGGTCTCCGACACGTTCGACCCCCGGCGGTGGCGCACCGTGGCCGGGTTCGAGGACCTCACCGACCTCACCTACCACCGCGGCGTGGACCGCAGCGGCCCCGAGCCGCGCGACCTGCCGGTGGTGCGCATCGCGTTCGACCGGCCGGAGGTGCGCAACGCGTTCCGCCCGCACACCGTGGACGAGCTGTACCGGGTCATGGACCACGCGCGCATGACGTCCGACGTCGGCACGGTGCTGCTGACCGGTAACGGCCCCTCCCCCAAGGACGGCGGCTGGGCGTTCTGCAGCGGCGGCGACCAGCGCATCCGCGGGCGCGACGGTTACCGCTATGCCGAGGGTGAGAACGCCGACTCGATCGACCCGGCCAAGGCGGGCCGCCTGCACATCCTCGAGGTGCAGCGCCTCATGCGGACCATGCCCAAGGTCGTCGTCGCGGTCGTGGACGGCTGGGCCGCGGGCGGCGGGCACTCCCTGCACGTGGTCGCCGACCTCACGGTCGCGTGCCGCGAGCACGGGAAGTTCAAGCAGACCGACGCCGACGTCGGCTCCTTCGACGCCGGATACGGCTCCGCCTACTTCGCCCGCCAGCTCGGCCAGAAGCGCGCCCGCGAGGTCTTCTTCCTGGCCCGGGAGTACTCCGCCGACGACGCCGAGCGGTGGGGCGCCGTCAACGAGGTCGCGGAGCACGACGACCTGGAAGGGCTGGCGCTGGAGTACGCGCGGATCATCGCCGGCAAGTCGCCGCAGGCCATCCGGATGCTCAAGTTCGCCTTCAACGCCGCCGACGACGGCATCGCCGGCCAGCAGGTGTTCGCCGGCGAGGCGACGCGGCTGGCCTACATGACGGACGAGGCGGTCGAGGGCAAGGAAGCCTTCCTGGAGCGCCGCGAGCCGGACTGGTCGGGGTTCCCGTACTACTACTGACGGTCACCGGGCGACGTCACCGCGGGGTCCACCTCCCGGAGCCCGCCGGGACCAGCTCGACCCAGGTGTTGCCCGGTTCGAGCTCCACGGTGCCTCCGCTGCGCGTGGTGAGCACGATCGGCGACCGGTGGTCCTTCTTGGACCACCGGACCGGCACGCTGCGCCCCATGGCGGCCAGCCTGCCGGTCCCGGTGCGGCCCGCGAGCCGGTGCTCCGGCACGGGCGCGCCGCTCGGGTCCACCCACTTGGTGTTGAAGACGTGGGTGGACAGCACGAGCACGTTCCGCGCGGAGTGCCGCCGGCCGTCCGCGGCGACGGACGCGGACGCCCCCTCGCTGCGCAGGTAGCGCTTGTTCTGCGGGTCCCACGTCCAGACGCTGCGCTGCGCCGGGGACAGCCGCACGTCCACGGTCCGGGTCACCGTGCCGGACCGCGCCGCCGTCCCCTTCCCCGCTGCCCGCGCGTACCGGAACTGCGCGGGTGGCGGGCTCGTCCGCGCGCCGTCGGCCTGGCTCACGAACGACCGCAGGTCGCCGATCACGTTGTGCGGCGCGGCCCGGCCGGGATCACGCGAGAAGCCCGCGGCACCGTTGTCCATGATGATCGTCTGAGTACCGTGCCGCTTCACGGCGGCGATGAACGGGCCCTGCCCGCCGGAGAACACGAGCACACCGTCGAGCGGCGCCACGATCGCGGGGTCCATCGGCCGCACGGAGCGCACGGGCTCCACGACGCCCGGGATCTTCGAGTGGTAGGTCGCCACGAACCGGCTGATGCCGCCCTCGACGACCTCCTCCCACACGATGTCGGCCTCCACGAGACCGCGCTGCGGCCGGGCGTCCACCGAGTTCTCGATCTTGACCGACACCGCCGGGCGCGACGCCACCGACTCGGTCCGCACGCCGGTGAGCGGCCACACGAGGGGGACGTCAGGCTTCGGCGGCCCGCTCCGGTCGGCCCGCACCAGGGCGTCGACCGTCGTGGTGGGCGTGGGGACGGGCTCCTCGGGCGCCCCGAGGGCGCATCCGGCCAGCCCGAGCGCGAGCACCACACCGGTGGCACGCAGGGCCGTGGTCCAGCGGGTCGTCATCGGCTCACCTCCGCGAGATCGTGCACCTGGGCTCTCCCTGGGCCGTACCGCGTGGCGCACACCCTACAGACACCTGTGGCCCCACACCCGCGAGGCGCGCTTACGCTCATGAGGTGGCCACGACCGACACCCTGACCGACGTCCTCCGCGCCGTCCGCGACGCGCTCGACGGCGGTCCCGCCTATGCCCCGCAGCCCCGCCTGTCGGACGGCGCCCTCCCGCCCGGCACCGCACTGGTGCTGCGGACCTCCGGTTCCACGGGAAACCCGCGCGAGGTGGCGCTGAGCGCCAGGGCCCTGCGCGCCTCGGCCGCCGCGACCCACGAGCGGCTCGGCGGCCCCGGACGCTGGTTGCTGGTGCTGCCGCCCACGCACGTCGCCGGGGTGCAGGTGATCAACCGGTCCGTCGTCGCGGGCACGGAGGCCCGCGTCGGCACGGCCGAGCGGTTCACGCCCGCCGGGTTCGCGGCCGTCGCCGAGGACTTCCTCGCCGACGGCGCCCGCACGTACGTGTCGGTCGTGCCCACCCAGCTGCACCGCCTCGTCACCGCTGCGGACGACGGCGCCCCCGCGGGCCTCGACGCCCTGGCCCGGTTCGACGCCGTGCTGGTCGGCGGTGCGGCGACACCGGCCCCGCTGCTGGCCCGCGCCCGGGCCGCCGGGGTCCGCGCGGTCACGACGTACGGCATGTCCGAGACGAGCGGCGGCTGCGTGTACGACGGCGTCGCGCTCGCGGGCGTACGGGTACGGACGGCGGACGCCGGGACGGACGCCGGTGTCGACGCCGACGCCGGGAGAGACCTGGCCGGCGTCGTCGAGCTGTCCGGCCCCGTGCTCGCCGAGGGCTACGTGGACGACCCCGCCGCCACGGCCGCCGCGTTCCGCACCGACCCCGACGGCACCCGCTGGTTCCGCACCTCCGACCTCGGCCGCCTGACCGGCGACCGGCTCGCCGTGCTGGGCCGGGCGGACGACGTGATCCTCAGCGGCGGTGTCAACGTCGCCCCGGCCGCCGTCGAGGACGTCGTGACCGAGCACCTGGCGGGCCGGGGCACGCCGGGCGAGGCCTGCGTCGTCGGCGTGCCCGACCCGGAATGGGGCCAGGCGGTCGTCGCGGTCCTCGCCCTCCCCGGCCGGACGTCGTCCGCCGCGGGAGGCGCCGGGAGCATCGCCCTGGCCGACGGCGGTGAGCTGCTCGGCGAGCTGCGCACCGCCGTCGGACAGCGGCTCGGGGCGCCGGCCGCGCCGCGCCGGGTGTACGTGACGGCAGCCCTGCCGACCCGCGGGCCGGGCAAGGTGGACCGCCGGGCGGTGCGGGACGCCGTCGTGCGGGCCGAGCGGGATCCTGCCCGGGAACCCGTGCGACCATGACTTCGTTCCTCCGCCAGGACGAGGCGCGGGCCTGCGGCCGGCGCACGGAAGAACCAGACCCACCTCACGAACGAAGGACACGCTGATGGCGACTGCCGCCGAGTGGATCTCCGGGGCACGGCCCCGCACACTGCCGGCGGCGGCGGCACCGGTCATGGTCGGCACCGGGGCTGCGGCCCAGGTGGGCGCGTCCGAGTGGCTGCCCGCCCTGCTCGCGCTCGGTGTCGCGCTCGCCCTGCAGGTGGGCGTCAACTACGCGAACGACTACTCGGACGGCGTACGCGGGACCGACCTCGACCGGGTGGGCCCCATGCGCCTGACCGCCTCGGGCGCGGCCGCCCCGGGCACGGTGAAACGCGCGGCCTTCGCGGCGTTCGGCGTCGCCGGCCTGCTGGGACTGGCCCTGTGCGCCGTATCGAGCCACTGGTGGCTGCTCGCGGTCGGCGTCGTCTGCGTCGCGGCCGCCTGGTACTACACGGGTGGCAAGACCCCGTACGGGTACCGGGGTCTGGGCGAGGTCGCGGTGTTCGTGTTCTTCGGGCTGGTCGCGGTGCTCGGCACCACGTACACGCAGGCCGACCGCGTCACGTGGCCCGCTGCACTCGGCGCCGTGGGCGTGGGACTCATCGCGTGCGCGCTGCTCATGGTGAACAACTTGCGCGACATCCCCACCGACGTGCTGTCCGGCAAGCGCACCCTGGCGGTGCGCCTTGGTGACCACAAGGCCCGCCGGGCCTACGTGGCCATGATCTGGGTCCCGGTGCTGCTCGCAGCGGTGTGCGCGTTCTGGGCGCCGTGGTCGCTGGTCGTGCTGCTGCTCTTCGGGCCGGCGGTGCTGCTGACCGTGCCCGTCCTCGCGGGGGCGCGCGGCAAGCTTCTGATCCCGGTGCTGGCCGGCACGGGCCTGTACGAGCTCGGCTTCGGCGTGCTGCTCGGCATCGGCCTGTCGATCTGACGGCTCTGACCCCTTGACGTGTCAGACCCTCAGGTCACTCTGGTGACCTGAGGGTCTGACAACTTCAGGGCCGGTCGGTGCGGAGCTCCTCGTCGAGCTGCGCGTCCTCGTGCTCCGCGTCGGCGTCGATCTTGGGGAAGACGGCACGCTCGGCACGGCGGCGGTCGGCCCGCGCGGCCATCCACTGCGTCGCGGCGTCGCGCGGCCGACGCAGCGTCAGGTAGGACACGGTCATCGCGACGACGACCGCGACGACGGGGAGCAGCCACCCCCGCATACCGGCCAGGTAGAGCAGGCCGATGGCCCCGCCGAACAGCGCGAGGCGGAGCAGGCTGTAGATGAAGAGGGGCACCCACCCATGGTAGGCCGGGGCCGGGTCGTGGCGGGACGGGTGACAAGGCGGCGAAGGTCACGTCGAAGGCTCACCCGTCCCCCCTCTTCGGCCGTAGGCTGGGGCTATGCCACGTGTACTCCTGATCTTGGTCGTCGTCGGACTCATGGTGTATGCCCTGGTCGACGTCTGGGGCTCCGAGGAGGACGAGCGCGGCGGGCTGCCCCGGTGGCTCTGGGTGCTCCTGATCGTGCTCCTGCCGCTGCTCGGACCGATCTCGTGGATCGTGATGCGGGTCACCCGCCGCTCCGGCTCCGGACCCGCGCCCGGTCCCGGCTCCGGCTCCGGCGGCAGCCGCCCGGTGCCGCGCCGCCCGGGCCCGCAGCGGCCCGCCGGACCGGTAGCCCCCGACGACGACCCCGAGTTCCTCTGGCGTCTGGAGCAGGAGAAGCGCCGTCGCGAGCGCGAGGCCCGCGGTCACCAGCAGGCCAAGGACGACGACGTCGAGAGCTGATCCGGGGCAGACCGGCCGGGGCAGACCGGGAAGGCCGCCGAGAATGACCTGAGGCACCGGATCCGGCTCGGATCGGTGCCTCAGGTCCTTCTCGCGAGGTCGTTCTCGCGGCGTACGCCGGCTGGCCGGCGCCCCCGCGCCGGGCCTCAGAGGGCCCGAGGCCTCAGAGGCCCGAGTAGGAGTGCTTGCCGTTGAAGATCAGGTTGACACCCGTGAAGTTGAACAGCACGCAGGCGTAACCGGCCACGACGAACCACGCCGCACGCGTACCCGACCAGCCGCGCGTGGTGCGCGCGTGCAGGTACGCCGCGTAGACCACCCACGCGACGAAGGTCCAGACCTCCTTGGGGTCCCAGCCCCAGTAGCGACCCCACGCGTCCTCAGCCCAGATGGCGCCGCCGATCAGCGTGAACGTCCACAGCACGAACGCGGCGGAGTTGAGCCGGAACGACAGGGACTCCAGGGCCGCCGGCGTCGACGTGTGGTCGAGCCAGCCCCAGTGACGGCTGCCGAGCAGCGCGGAACCGTTGTCCCGGCCGTCGCGCAGCAGCTGCAGCACCGAGGTCACGAACGCGACGGTGAAGATACCGGTGGCCACGATGGCGACACCGACGTGCAGCACGAGCCAGTACTTCTGCAGGGCGGGCTGCACGCCCGTGGCCACGACGAAGAACTTCTCCTGGGCCAGCACGACGAACAGCACGCCCAGGCCGGTCACGAACGCGCCGAGGAACCGCACGTCGCGCCGGGTGTTGACGCCGACGAACACCGCGAGCGCCACGAACGTGCCCACCAGCGCGAACTCGTACATGTTGGCCCACGGCGTGCGCCCTGCGGCGATGCCGCGCAGCACGATCGCGACGAGCAGCAGCACGGCGGCCAGCCAGCTGACGGACATGCCGATCCCGGCGAGCCTGCGGTTCACCGGGCCGGGCGGGGCCGCGGGCGCGGCGGGGGCGTCGGCGCCGGGTGTGTCGGCGCCGTACGGCGATGCCGCCTCCGTGCCGGCGCCGACTGCGACCTTGTCCCGCGCGCCGGCCGTCCTGGCCAGGTCGCGGGCGTCGACCTTCGCACCCGACAGGCGCGAGAGATCCACCGCGAACGCGAGGAACGCGATCACGAGTGCTGTCGCGGCGCCCCAGACGAGCAGCACACTCAGGTTTGCGAGCTCCATGTTCAGTCCTTTTCCGATCCGGTCCCGTCAGGCGCGACCACTGCTGTCTCGGCGGGTGCGTCCGCCACTTCCGGCTCCTGCACGTGCCCGGGTACCGCCTCCAGCGCGCGGTCGACCTCGGCCTGCAGCCCTGCGTCGTCACCTCGCGCGAGCCCTGCGACCTCGACCACGGTAACGCCGTCCGGCGCGACGTACGCACGCGCCCAGACGCGGCGTCGCGGCGTGAAGAGCGAGACGGTGAGCCCGCCGAGGGCGAGCAGCGCGAACACGAGCACGTAGGCGAGCGAGGGGTCGTGCCGCAGGTCCAGCGCCACGTAGCGCGGGAGCTCCTCGCCGAGGGTCAGCGTGCCGAGCCCGTCCGGCAGATCCACGGTCTCGCCGGGACGCGCCAGCACCTTGACGCGTTCCCCGGACCCCTCGACCGCGGGCGTGAGCGACGCCGTGTCCAGCTCGTACACGTTCTGGGGCGAGCCGTCGTCGAGGCCGAGGTCGCCCGTGTACACCTCGAGCACGAGCAGCGGGTCGACGGGCTGCGGGAACGCCGAACGGGCCGAGCCGTCCTCGTCGACCTCCGCGGTCGGCAGGAAGTAGCCCACGAGCCCGATCTGGTCGAGACCCGGGGACACGTCGGGCACCTTCACCACACCGCGGGACGTGTACATCGTGTCCTCGGGGATGAACGTGACACGTCCGGAGAAGGCGACCTCGCCCTCGGCGTCGCGCACCGTGATGTCGGGCGCGAAGCCGTTGCCCTGCAGGTAGATCTTGGCGCCGTCCACCACGAGCGGGTGGTTCACCTTCACGGTCTCGGGCCGCTGCTCGCCCGAGGGCTCGGTGACGGTCACGTGCGCCGTGAAGTCGCGCGCCTGCGCGAAGGCCACGGTGTCGCTCGCGAACTCCGAGACGAACCGGTCGAGCGTCATCGAGAACGGGACCAGCGACTCGGGCCGGAACCAGGACCCCTTGTCGAAGGTGTCGTAGTCCACCACGGCGTTCGCGAACCCACGCCCCTCCGTCACGATCGCCTGGCCGCGGTAGTGCAGCAGCTGGCCGGTCGCCACGGACACCAGCAGCCCCACGAGGGCCAGGTGGAACACCAGGTTCCCCGTCTCGCGCAGGTAGCCGCGCTCGGCGCTCACGGTGGCCGACGGCGCCCGGGAGGCACGGGCGGGCTCCGTACCGCGGTCCACGCGGAACGTGGGCAGCCACGGGATCGTGCCCCGCAGGCGGGCGGCGACGGCGTCGGCCACCTCCTCGGGTGAGGCGTCCGTGGTGGCGGACGCCTGGGCCGGGAACCGGTCGAAGCGGAACGGCACACGCGGCGGGCGCCCGCGCAGCGCGCGGTAGTGCGCCATCGACCGCGGCAGGATGCAGCCCACCAGCGACACGAACAGCAGGATGTAGATCGCGGAGAACCAGACCGACGAGTAGACGTCGAAGAACCCCGCCCGGTCGAGCCACTCCCCCGCCGTCGGATGGTCGGCGAGGTACTCGATCACGCCGGCCGCGTCCTGGTTGCGCTGCGGCAGCACCGAACCCGGCACCGCTGCCACGGCGAGCAGCATGAGCAGCATGAGGGCCACGCGCATCGAGGTGAGCTGGCGCCACATCCAGCGCAGCGTGCCCACCAGGCCCAGCACGGGCGCGCTCGGCCGGTCCGGCCTCTGCCCCGCACCGGACGGCGGCGCACCCCGTCCCGGCGCACCGTCCGCGGGCTCACCCTGCGTGAACTCGTCCGCGATGCCCTCGGGGACGTAGGTGCCTTCCCTGCTTGTGCCACCGGCCATCAGATCACCGTCTCGAATCCGCCGATCCAGAGCTGCATGGCGCCGGTCAGGCGCGTCCACAGCCCCGAGACCAGCAGCAGCCCGACCAGCACCAGCAGCCCGCCGCCCACGCGCAGCGCCGCGAGGCGGTGCCGCCGCAGGAAGTCCATCATCCGCTCGGAGCTCTGCAGACCGAGCGCCACGAGCAGGAACGGCACGCCCAGGCCCACGCAGTACGCGACGCCGAGCAGCGCACCGCGGCCCGCGGACGCCTCGTCGATGGCGAGGGCCTGCACTGCGCCGAGGGTCGGGCCGATGCAGGGCGTCCAGCCCAGCCCGAACACGACGCCCAGCAGGGGCGCCCCCCACAGGCCGGTACGCGGCGTCAGGTGGAACCGGGCCTCACGCTGGAGGAACGGGACGGCGCCGAGAAAGCCGAGGCCGAGCAGGATCACCACGGCGCCGAGCACACGGGTGATGACGTCCTCCCACTGCACCAGGAACGTCCCGAGACTGCCGAACGCCGCCCCGAACGAGACGAACACCGCGGTGAAACCGAGGACGAAGAGCGCCACGCCACCCACGACGCGGCCGCGCGCCGGGCGCGGTCGCGTCGCCACGACGCCGGGCGTGGTGCCCGTCGAGGCCGCCGCCATGCTGCTCACGTAGCCGATGTACCCCGGCACGAGGGGCAGCACGCAGGGCGACGCGAACGAGACGAGGCCGGCCAGCACCGCCACGGGGACCGCGAGCAGCAGCGAGCCGCTGAACGCGGTGGTGGCGAAGCCACTGGATGCGGCGGTGGCGAAGCCACTGGAGCCGGTCGTGGCGAGGCCGACGGCGGTCACGACCGTGGCGGAGAGCATCAGGCGGCCTCGGCCAGGACGTCGTCGATCAGGGCCTCGAGCGTGGAGCCCTCGGCCTGGCCGATGACCCGCGCGGCCACGTTGCCCTCCTGGTCGAGCACCACGGTGGTGGGCACGGCCTGCAGCGGGATCACGCCGTTCAGACCGGCGGTCACCGAGCCGGTGCGGTCCTCGATGCTGGGGTAGGGCACCTCGAAGGTGCGCTGGAACGCCTGGGCCGCGCCGGCCTCGTCGTCGGTGTTGATGCCGAGGAACCGCACGCCGTCCTTGGCGCCGGCGAGGTCCACGAGGTCGGGTGCCTCGGCGCGGCACGGCGCGCACGAGGCGTACCAGGTGTTGACCACCACCACGTCACCCGCCCAGTCGGCGGTGTCCACGTCGTTGCCCTCGAAGTCGGTCCCGGTGATGGTCACCGGGCCCTTGCGGTCCCCGACGTCGTACGTCTGCACGGACCCGTCGCCCGAGACGTAGCCCTGGCCCACGACGTCGCCCGCGCCGGAGTCCTCCGGGGCGCACGCGGTGAGCGCCGCCACGAGGCCGACCACGATGCTGACGGCTACCACCCACTGCACGACCTTGAAGGTCTTGCCGCGCATCACGCGCCGGCTACCTTGCTCGCGCCGTCGTAGAGCTCCGCGGCGGGCTCCGTGTAGTGCAGGCCCACGAACCGGTCGTCCTCGAAGTGCAGCGACGTCAGGGAGGCCAGGTTGCACTGGCGACGGCGCGGGTCGTGCCAGAGCTGGCCGTCCTCGAACGACCGGCGGGTGACCCACACCGGGAGCTGGTGGCTGACGAGCACGATCTCGTGCCCCTCGGCGGCCTTGCGGGCGTCCTCGACGGCGGCGCGCATGCGCGCGACCTGCTGCGTGTACGGCTCACCCCACGAGGGGAGGAACGGGTTCCACAGGTGGGGCCAGTTCCTCGGGCTCCGGAGCGCACCACCGCCGTCGGCCACCTGCATGCCCTCGAACCGGTTGGCGGCCTCGATGATGCGGTCGTCCGTGGCGAGCTCCAGGCCGAAGGCCTGCACCACCGGCGCGGCGGTCTCCTGCGCGCGCTGCAGCGGCGACGCCACCACCCGCGTCACGTCGCGACCGGTGCCGGCCAGGTGGTCGGCGACGATCTTCGCCATCGCCTGACCGCGGTCGGACAGGCGGTAGCCGGGCAGCCGCCCGTACAGGACACCGTCGGGGTTGTGCACCTCACCGTGACGCAGCAGGTGAACCGTCGTGGAAACCATGGCGCCCAGTCTCGCACCCGACCCTGGGTGCACGTGACCTCCAGGGAGTGTGGATTACGTCATCCTGTTCAGTCGTCCTGTTCAGTCGTCCTGTTCAGTCGTCCTGTTCAGTCGTCCTGTTCAGTCGCAGTGGGCCGCGAGGCCTTCCTCGGTGCCGCCCGACATCTTGGAGGACTCGGCGACCTTGGCCATGATGCGCCCCAGCAGCTCGAACTCCTCCGGCTCCAGCGCCTCCACCATGATGCGGCGCACCGCTCCCACATGACCGGGGGCCGCAGCCTCCAGCGCGGTGCGGCCGGCCTCGGTCATCCGGCAGTTGACGCCGCGCCGGTCGCCCTCGGCCGCACGCCGCTCGACCAGCCCACGCGCCTCCATGCGGGCCACCGTGTGCGTGAGCCGGCTACGTGACAGCACCAGGCCGTCGGCGAGCGTCGACATCCGCATGGTGAGCTCCGGCGCCTCCGAGAGCTGAACCAGCAGGCTGTACTCCCCCAGGGAGAGGTCGAGCGTCCGGTCGTGGAGGGCGCCGAGCGCCTCCACGAAGCGGGCGGTCCCCTCGAGATAGTGCCGCCAGAAGCCTTGCTGCTCCTCGGTCAGCCAGAGGTCCTGTTCCTCGACCGTCTGAGCCGCCATGTCGCTTACCGCCTTCGTCCTCGCCGTGCCGCCAGAAAAAGAGTCCGCCGTCGCGTGCCGCGCGCTGCCGGGCACCATGCCCCCCGGCCGCCACCCCCGGTGAGCCACGCCATGTCGGACGCCCCCTGGGAATACGTTACGGGACCGGCTATGTTGGAGACCGTCATGAGTAGTTGATCTCTCAACTATCCATCCTATCCGCCTGATCAAGGAGTTCTCCTGATGGCTACCCCGCTCCCCGCCGGCCTCATCCCCGGTGCGTACGACCTCGACCCTGCCCACACCACCGCCTCCTTCTCGGTGCGCCACGCGGGTATCGCCAAGGTGCGCGGCACCATCGGCGTCAGCTCCGGCACGGTCACCGTCGGTGAGGACCTGGAGTCGTCGAGCGTCACCGCCGAGCTGGACGCGCAGTCGGTCAACACGGGCGACGCGGGCCGCGACAACCACCTCAGGAGCGCCGACTTCTGGCACGCCGAGGAGAACCCGGCCTGGACCTTCACGTCCACCGGCATCCGCCCCGACGGCGACGCCTACATCATCTCGGGCGACCTGACCATCAACGGTGTCACCAAGGGCGTCGAGCTGGAGACCGAGTTCACCGGCACCGCCAAGGACCCGTTCGGCAACGACCGCGCCGGTTTCGAGGCCGCCCTCGAGATCAGCCGCAAGGAGTTCGGCCTGACCTGGAACGCCTCGCTGGAGACCGGCGGCTTCCTGGTGGGCGAGAAGGTCAAGATCACGCTGGACGTCAGCGCGATCGCCAAGGGCTGACCCCTACCGGGACCCGCAGTCCCTGACCCTGGTTCACCAGGCGCCAGGTGGCCACGTGCGAGCAGCACGTGGCCACCTGGCGCCTGGTGAACTTTTCTAGAGCGCCGCGGCGCGCGTCGCCGCGTGGAACGCCAGGATCTGCAGCTCGCCGCCGACGTCGACAGAGCGCACCACCACGTCGTCCGGCACCTGGAGGGCGACGGGCGCGAAGTTGAGGATCTCGCGCACCCCCGTGGCGACCACGACATCGGCCACGTCCTGGGCCACGTGCCCGGGCAGTGCGAGCACCACCATCGTGACCCGCTCGCGCTCGATGACGTCGGCAACCCCGCGCACATGCTCCACGGTCACCCCCGCCACACGCGTGCCGACCACGTCGGGCGAGGCGTCGAGCAGTGCCACGACCTGGAAGCCCCGCGTGGCGTAACCGGAGTAGTTGGCGAGGGCGTGCCCCAGGTTGCCGATCCCGACGATGGCGAGCCGGTGCTCCGTCTCGAGCCCCAGGGCGACCGTGATGTAGGAGGCGAGCGACTCGACGTCGTACCCGACGCCGCGCGTGCCGAACGAACCCAGGTACGACAAGTCCTTGCGCAGCTGCGCCGAGCTCACGCCCGAACGCTCCGCGAGCTCCGTCGACGACGTGAGGGCCGCACCCTCCGCCGCGAGGTCGCGCAGGGCACGCAGGTAGTAGGGCAGCCTCCCCACGGTTGCCGCCGGAACTGTGCCGTCACTGAGCTCGACCACGCGCTGCTCCCCTCCCCGCGACCACCGTGTCGCGGGCGTACGCACACACTGCCGGGACGATCATGCCAGGAGGCGGGCCAGGCGCGCACCGTCCACGCGCCAGAAACCTTGCTGGACCCCGTCCACCTCCAGCACGGGGACGTACTCCCCGTACTTGTCCCGCAGTGCCGGCGCGCTGTCGATGTCGACCTCGCGCCACCGGGCCCCCGTACCCTCGCACACCTGCACCACGACGGCGCGTGCGTCCTCGCACAGATGGCACGCCTCTCGGGTGTACAGGACCACGCGGGCGTCGTCGGGAGTTGTCACGCCCTGAGGTTACGTCACCGCCGGGGTACCGAACGGTCGGTGTCCGGCAGGCGCCCGTCCGCCCACCGCACCGCCCACGCCAGGGTGAGGAAGACGACGGCGACGACCGCCGCGCCGGTCAGCGCACCCGCGTAGCCCAGCTCGGTCACGTCGAGGAAGGGGTACGGGTACCAGCCCGTCGCCGCGCCCCGCACGAAGGTGTAGACCAGCCAGGCGATCGGGTAGACGGTCGACCACCACACGGTCCGCGCCGTCACGCGCGGGCGCGGACCGGCCCACACCCAGACCACCACGGCGAACAGCGGAGCCAGGTCGTGCAGCATGGTGTTCGCCACGGCGCCCGACGGCGTCAGCGTCACCAGGCCGCGCAGCACCGTGTTGTAGACGATCCCGGTCAGGGTGATGCACAGCAGGGCGTCCAGGCGCAGCACGCGGAACAGCGGTCCGTCACGGCGCGGGTCCAGGGCGAGCGCCAGCGACACCCCGCCGATCAGCAGGTTGGACTGGATGGTGAAGTAGCTGAACAGCCGCACCAGACGTTCGGCGTGCGTGGGCGCGACACCAGGGCCGCCGACGACGGCGGTGAAGAGCTCGATCGCGAACCCGCCGAGCGCCAGCACAGCCACCAGCAGGTGGAGGAATCTTGCGAGCGGCGCCCGCTCCGGCCCGCCGGTCTCGTCCGTCACGCCCCGGTTCTATCATCGCTCTGTCACGGGTGCCCGGTCGAGTCACGGGTGCCCGGTCGAACGTGGACGGGAACCTGCGCGGGAACCTGGGCGGGAACCTGGGCGGGAACCTGGGCGGCGTGCCGCGCGGCTAGAGTGGCCCCCATGCCGTCGACGCACCCCTCGTCCGCCACCGCGGCGTTCTTCGACGTCGACAACACGATCATCCGCGGTGCGAGCGCCTTCCACATCGCCAAGTCCGCGTACCAGCGAAAGTTCTTCGGCACGCGGGACATCCTCAAGTTCGCCCTGGTGCAGGCTCGATACCTGCTGTGGGGTGAGAACAAGGAGGAGATCGACCAGGTGCGCGACCGCGCCCTGTCGCTCATCGCCGGCCGCAGCGTGGCGGAGATCGCCACCCTGGGCGAAGAGGTCTGGGACGCCGTGCTGTCCCTGCGCATCTACCCCGGGACGCGACGGCTGCTCGACGAGCACATCGCAGCCGGGCACCAGGTCTGGCTCATCACGGCGACACCCGTGGAGATCGCGCAGCTCATCGCGCGCCGGCTGGGCGCCACGGGGGCCCTCGGAACCGTCGCGGAGCACAAGGACGGGTTCTACACGGGACGCCTCATCGGCGACCTCATGCACGGCCAGGCCAAGGCCGCGGCCATCGTGGAGCTCGCGGAGCTGGAGGGCCTCGATCTCGAGGAGAGCTACGCGTACGGCGACTCCCTGAACGACCTGCCGATGATGCGCGCGGTAGGCCACCCGTGCCCGATCAACCCCGACCTGCGGCTGCGGCGGCACGCGCAGGAGGTGGGCTGGCCCATCCGGGAGTTCCGCGGCCGGTCGCAGCGCAGCGCGGGGCGCGGCGTGCGTACCGCCTCGTGGGCAGGGGCCGCGTGGGTGCTGGGCCTGGTGCTGCGGGCGGCCCGCCGTCGGCTGCGCGGGCTCTAGTCTCGTTGGCTCTAGTCTTGTTGGCGGGTCCGCGGTTGGTGTGAGCGGTTGGTGTGAGCGGTTGGCCTGGGCGGTTGGCCCGGCAGGGTCGTCCGTCCGGCGTTGGATCCGTGGCACTCGCCGAACCGCAAGATGCTTGACTCTCGCGGCGGGCTGCAGCGCCGAACCGCAACCTGCATGTCCACCACAGCGGCCGACGGTGCCGAACCGCAACACACGAGCTTGTCGCGGTGCCGAACCGCAAGCTGACAGTCTGTTCCAGCCCGATGGACTTCTAACCTGCGGATGGCGGTCCAACTGGACGCGCACCTTGCGGTTCGACACCACACCCGACCCAACCAGACGCGCACCCTGCGGTTCGACACCACACCCGACCCAACCAGACGCGCACCCTGCGGCTCGACACCACACCCGACCCAACCAGACACGCACCCTGCGGCTCGACACCACACCCGACCCAACCAGACACACACCTTGCGGCTCGACACCCGTCAGAGGCAGGTGCCGCGCTGGTGCTTGGCCAGTGGCGCCGGGGCCCCGCCGTCGGGCGCACGGGCCCAGCCGCAGCCGCAGCCGCAGCCGCAGCCGCAAGAACCGTCCCCCACACAGGCCGTCGAACGCACGAAGAAGGCCCGGCCCCATCGGGGCCGGGCCTGCTCGTCACGCGCCCGACGGCGCGCGCGTCACTTCTTGTTGCGGCGCTGGTGGCGCGTCTTACGAAGCAGCTTGCGGTGCTTCTTCTTCGCCATACGCTTGCGGCGCTTCTTGATGACGGAGCCCATAGGTCCTCGCAATGTTCGATCGGTCGGCGGCAGCCCGACGACGGGCCGCTCAGCGAAATGGTCCACGGTTGGTCCGGGACAGTGCGCCAGGGAGTGACGCCGGCCGACCAACACGAAAGGGAGTCCGCACCCTAGGCTACCTGGTGATCCGCGCGCCCCGTAATCGAGGCTGGTGTGAGGTGCGCCGGCGCCGGCCCACGGCCGCACGGCGGACCGCCGACAGCCGCACCGCAAGGGCCGCCGAGCCCGCCCCGACGCCCGGTCACGGCCGCGCCGCGAACCGCTCCAGCAGCTCCGCGTGGCCGGAGCACACCAGCAGGTCGTTGGCGGAGATCCGCGTCTCCGGGGTCGCGTAGACGAACTCCACGCCGGGCGACTTCACGCCGATCACGGTGATCCCGTACCGCTTGCGGATGTTCGACTGGCTCAGCGTGAATCCCTGTGCCTCCTTGGGCGGGCGCATCTTGACGATGGTGAACCCGTCCTCGACCTCGATGTAGTCGAGCAGCTTGCCGCTGACGAGGTGGGCCACGCGCGAGCCGGCGTCGGCCTCCGGGAAGACCACGTGGTGGGCCCCGATGCGGGTCAGGATGCGGCCGTGCTCGGCGGAGATCGCCTTGGCCCAGATCTGCGGCGTACCGAGATCGACCAGGTTGCCCGTGATCAGCACGGATGCCTCCAGCGACGAGCCCACGCCGACCACCGCGACGCCGAAGTCCTTGGCGCCCAGCTGCTCCAGCGCCTCCGGGTTGGACGCGTCGGCCTCCACCAGCGGCAGGCGGCCGGACCACTGGGCAACGAGCACCGGGTCCTGCTCGACCGCGAGCACGTCCTGACCCAGCCGGTCCAGGGTCGCGCCGATCGCGGACCCGAACCGACCCAGGCCGATCACCAGCACACCCGCATCCCGATCGGGCTTCTTCTCCGGCACGTCCGCTCCTCACTCGTCAGTGTCAGACACTCAGGTCACCAGAGTGACCTGAGTGTCTGACACGTGGTGTCAGCCGATGATCGGCCGTTCCTCCGGGAAGCGTACGATGCGCCGCCGGTCACGCAGGGCGAGCACCGCGACGACCGTGACGGCGCCGGTGCGCCCCACGAACATCAGCAGGGCGAGGATGTACTTCCCGGCGTCGGGCAGGTCCTGCGTGATGCCGGTGGTCAGACCAACGGTCGCGAACGCCGAGAGCACCTCGAACAGCACGCGCGACAGGGTGAGATCGGTGACCTCCAGCAGCGCGACGCACGAGACGAGCACGATGCTCGCCCCCGTGAACACCACGGCGATCGACAGTCGCAGCACGTCGCGCGGGATACGGCGGCCGAACGCCTCGATGTCCCGGTCGCCGCGCGCCTCCGCGACGATCGCGAGCAGCATGACGGCGAGCGTCGTCACCTTGATGCCGCCGGCCGTGGACGCCGACCCGCCGCCCACGAACATCAGGGCGTCCTGGATCAGCCAGCTCGACTGGTGCATGGAACCGACGTCGACCGTGCTGAACCCGCCGGAGCGCGGCATGATCCCGGCGAAGACGGAGGCCAGCAGCTTCTCCCCACCGCTCAAGGGGCCGAACGTGTCGGGGTTGGACCACTCCAGGACCAGGAGCATGACCGCGCCCACCAGGAAGAGCGCACCACTGGTCACGAGCGTGAGCTTGCTGTGCAGCGAGAGACGCTTGGTCCAGCGGTGCCAGCGCTGGCCCGGGCGGGGCAGCGCCCGCTGGAGGTTGAGGATCACGGGGAAACCGAGGGCGCCGATGAACACACCGAGGGCGATGGGCAGCAGGAGCGCCCAGTCCCCGACGTGCGGCATGAGCCCCTCGGTGGTGGGCACGAACCCCGCGTTGTTGAACGCGGAGATGCCGTAGAAGAGCGCATGCCATGCGGCGGTACCGACGTTGTCCTCGATCACCACCAGCCGGGGGAAGATCAGCAGCGCGATCGACAGCTCGAGCGTGGTCGCGGTGATGATGATGACCCGGACCAGCGATCCGACGTCGCCCAGCCGGCTTGTCTTGGTCTCGGACGCCGTGAGCAGCTTCTGCGTCAGCCCGATCTTGCGCGACACGATCATGCCCAGGAGCGACGCGACGGTCATGATGCCGAAGCCGCCCACCTTGATGCCCGCCAGGATCACGATCTGTCCGTACATGGACCAGTAGGTGGCGGTCTCCTGGACCACGAGCCCCGTGACGCACACGGCCGAGACCGCGGTGAACAGTGCGTCGACGAAGCGGGCGCCCTCGCCGTCGGCGGTCGCGAAGGGCACCATCAGCAGCGCCGTGAACAGCCCGATCACGCACGCGAAGACGCTGACGGCCAGGCGTGCCGGAGCTCGGAACGCCAGCTCGTCCACCAGTTCCCGGAGCCCGAACAGCCGGTTGCGCAAGCTCGGCGCCATCCGACCTGCCCCTTCCTGTGCCTTGAACGATCGACGCCTTACTCTGCCACGCCCCCGGGCGCGCGCTGAGCAGAAACCCTGCGCGGCCCGCCGGGCTCCTGATCTCAGGGACACACCCCGACATCGGGCGCCGTACGCGGTTCGGCTACCGTGGGCGGGTGCACCTCGCCCGGCTGGTCTGGAGTCCGCGACTCCTCGAGTACGACTTCGGACCCGGGCATCCCATGTCACCCGCCCGGCTCGCTCTCACGATGCGGCTCGTGGAGGCGCTCGGCCTGCTCGACGAGCCCACGCTCGAGCTGGCCGACACGGAGCCGGCGACCGACGCCGTCATCGCGACCGTGCACGACGCCGAGTACGTGGCCGCCGTCCGGCGCGCCGGGACCTCGCTGGAACCGGACCTGCTGCGCGGTCTGGGCACCGAGGACGACCCCCTGTTCCTCGGGATGCACGAGGCGGCCGCTCGCCAGCTCGGTGGATCGGTCGCGCTGGCCGACGCCCTGTGGACCGGCGAGATCACGCACGGCGTGAATGTCGCGGGCGGTATGCACCACGCGATGCCGGGCGCGGCGTCGGGCTTCTGCGTCTACAACGACGCCGCCGCCGCGATCCGGCGCCTGCTGGACCAGGGCGCGGAGCGCGTGGCGTACCTGGACTTCGACGCCCACCACGGCGACGGCGTCGAGACGATCTTCTGGGCCGACCCGCGCGTGCTGACCGTCTCGATCCACGAGGACGGCCGAACCCTGTTCCCCGGCACGGGCGCCTCGTCCGACGTCGGCCTGCCCGGCCCCGCCGAGGGAACCGCCGTGAACATCCCGGTGCCCGCGCGGACGTCGGGCGCGGGCTGGCTGCGGGCCGTCGACGCCGTCGTGCCGGCGCTGGTGCGGGAGCACCGCCCGCAGGCGATCGTCTCCCAGCACGGCTGCGACGCCCACGGGCGCGACCCGCTCTCCAACCTGAACGTCTCGGTGGACGCGCAGTGCACCGCGCAGCAGTGGGCGCACCAGCTCGCGCACGAGCACGCCGAGGGCCGCTGGCTCGCCCTGGGCGGTGGCGGCTACGCCGTGTCCGACGTCGTCCCCCTGGCCTGGTCCGCGCTGATCGCGGAGGCCGCGCACGTACCCGTGGAACGCGGGACGGAGCTGCCCGCGGCCTGGCGCGACCTGGTCGACGGGATGGAGCTCGACGCCGCGCACACGCTGGGTACGGGCGAGGCGCCGTTCCGCAGCTGGCGCGAGGGCTACGACCCCGCCGACGCCCTGGACCGGGCGGTCCAGGCGACCCGGCGCGTGGTCTTCCCCCTGTGGGGCCTCGACCCGCACCTGGACTGAGGGAGCCTCCGGCCCCGTCCGCGGGCGTGGCTTCCCTCTTCCCTTCGAGACCGAGGCTGCTTCGCTTTGAGGGCCCTCAAAGCGAAGCAGCCTCGGTCTCGAAGGGAATGGGGGCGGTTCAGGGCGTCCTGCCCGGCGGGGCGGGAGCGGGTGCAGCCATCCCGGCATTCTCGCCCACGGTCCGGGCACCGGCCGGACCGTGGGAGACCACGAAGTCCGCTTCGAGAACGACCCCAGGTACAGATCCAGGTGGGATCCGGTGCCTGAGGTCGTTCTCGAAGCGGACTTCGTGTGTGGGCCCGATGGTGTGGCGCGGTCCCGTCAGGGTGTCAGCGCGTCGCCGACGCCCGCTTCTTGTTCCAGACGTCGAACGCGACGGCCAGGAGCAGCACGATGCCCTTGACGATCTGCTGCGTGGACTGGTCGACACCCATGAGCGACATGCCGTTCGACATGACGGCCATGATCAGACCACCGACCATCGCGCCGGTCACGGTGCCGATGCCGCCGGTCACGGCGGCGCCACCGATGAAGCACGCCGCGATCGCGTCGAGCTCGAACATGTTGCCCGCGGCCGGCTGGGCAGCACTCGACCGGGCCGAGAACACGATGCCCGCGATCGAGGCGAGGAAGCCCATGTTCACGAACATCCAGAAGTTGACGCGCTTGACCCTGACACCGGACAGCTGCGCCGCGGCGAGGTTGCCACCGATGGCGTAGACGTGGCGGCCGAACACGCTGTGCTTGGTGACCAGCGTGTACGCAAGGACCAGCACGGCCAGGATGATCAGCACCGCGGGCAGGCCGCGGTACGTGGCGAGGTTGTACGCGAACCACATCACGACGGCGGCGACCACCACCAGCTTGAGCACGAACAGGGTCGGCGCCTCGACCGTCTGCTTGTAGGCGATCCGCGCGCGGCGGTTGCGCCACGCGTTGTACGCGAAGCCCAGCACACCGATCGCGAAGATGACGAGCGTGAAGGTGTCGTACCCGTAGCCGCCCAGCAGACCGTTGAGGAAGCCGGTGGCGATGGTCGTGTACTCGGCCGGGAAGGGCGAGAGCGACACGTTGTTCAGCACCTCGAGCGTGAGGCCGCGGAACAACAGCATGCCTGCCAGCGTCACGATGAACGCTGGGATGCCCACGTACGCGACCCAGAACCCCTGCCACGCACCGACCAGCAGCCCGGTGCCGAGCGCGGCGAGGACGCCGACCCACCAGGGCATGCCGTTCCGGATCACGACGACGGCCGCGACCGCGCCGGTCAGTGCGACCACCGACCCCACCGACAGGTCGATGTGCCCGCCGATGATGATGATCACCATGCCGATGGCGAGGATCAGGATGTACGAGAACTGCAGCACGAGGCTGGTGAGGTTGCGCGAGCTGAGCAGCAGTCCGTCGGTGAGCACCGAGAACAGCACGATGATCAGCACGAACGCGATGTAGATACCGCTGGTGCGGATGTTCCGGGTGAGCAGGTCCCGGATGTTGGCGATGCCGGTCATGCCTTCGTCTCCTGCGTGTTCTCCTGCGTCATGAGGGCCATGAGTCCTTCCTGGGTGGCGGAGGGCACGTCGACCTCGCCAGTGATCCGGCCGAAGGCCAGCGTGTAGATGCGGTCGCAGATCCCGAGGAGCTCGGGGAGCTCCGAGGAGATGACCAGCACGGCCTTCCCCGCCGCGACCAGCTCGTTGATGATGGTGTAGATCTCGTACTTGGCGCCGACGTCGATGCCACGGGTGGGCTCGTCGAGGATCAGCACCTCAGGCGCGGTGTACAGCCACTTGGACAGCACCACCTTCTGCTGGTTGCCGCCCGAGAGCTTGCCCACCTCCACCAGCACGTTGGGGGTGCGGATGTTCATGGACGCGCGGTAGTCCTCCGCGACCTTGAGCTCCTCGTTCTCGTCCACGAAGCCGTTCTTCGACAGCTTGCTGAGGCCCGCCGCCGAGATGTTCCGGCGGATGTCCTCGATGAGGTTGAGCCCGTACTGCTTGCGGTCCTCGGACACATAGGCGATACCGGCCTGGATCGCGTCCGGCACGTTCCGCACGTCGACGGGCTGGCCGTGCACGTACGCCGTGCCGGTGATGTCGCGACCGTAGGACCGGCCGAACAGCGACATCGCGAGCTCGGTACGTCCCGCACCCATGAGGCCGGCGATACCGACCACCTCGCCGGCTCGGACGGTCAGGTTCGCCTTGTCGACGATGACGCGGCCGGGCTGGGTCGGGTGGTAGACCGTCCAGTCCTCGACGCGCAGGACCTCCTCGCCGGGGTGTGACTCGCGGTCGGGGTACCGGTTGTCGAGGTCGCGACCGACCATGCCGCGGATGATGCGGTTCTGGACGGCCTCGGACGACTCGCCGGCGTCGGCCATGTCGAAGGTCTCGATGGAGCGACCGTCGCGGATGATCGTGGTGCGGTCGGCGATCTCGGCGATCTCGGCCAGCTTGTGGGAGATCATGATCGACGTGATGCCCTGCTCCTTGAACTGCCGGAGCAGGTTGAGCAGGTGCTCGGAGTCGTTGTCGTTCAGCGCCGCCGTCGGCTCGTCGAGGATGAGCAGGCTCACATCCTTCGAGATCGCCTTGGCGATCTCGACGAGTTGCTGCTTGCCTACGCCGAGCGCGGAGATCGGCGTGGTGGGCGACTCGCTCAGGCCCACCCGCGTGAGCAGAGCGGTGGCCTCGGCGTTGGTCCTGTTCCAGTCGATGGCGCCACCGGCGCGGCGGCGCTCGTTACCGAGAAAGATGTTCTCGGCGATCGACAGGTAGGGCACGAGGGCGAGCTCCTGGTGGATGATCACCACACCCCGCGCCTCGGAGTCGTTGATCGTGCCGAACTGGGCGGTCTCGCCGTTGAGCACGATGTCACCCTCGTAGGTGCCGTACGGGTACACGCCCGACAGCACCTTCATCAGGGTGGACTTGCCCGCCCCGTTCTCGCCGCAGATCGCGTGGATCTCACCTCGGCGGACGGTGAGGTTGACGTCCTGGAGCGCCTTGACCCCAGGGAATGTCTTGGTGATGCCGCGCATCTCGAGGATGTCGGTCGGCGCCGAATCGGCCATGCCAGTCCTTGTCGCGTACTTGTCGCCAATAGTGATGTTGCGGATGACCGACGCCGGCCGGTTCCGGCAGCCGGCCGGCGGTCGTGCTGCCCAGGACCTGGGTCCTTGGGAGCGCGACCACCGACCGGCCACCGCAACGTCAACCGTGTCGGCTGAACCTCAGCGGCGTCAGACCTACTCGTCGACCTGACCGGAGGCGACCTCGTCCTCGGTGAGGTAACCGGAGTCGATCAGCTCGGCCTCGAGGTTGTCCTCGGTGACGATCACCGTGGGCAGCAGGTACGACGGCACGACCTTCACGCCGTTGTCGTACGTCTCGGTGTCGTTCGCCTCGGGCTCGTTGCCCTCGAGGAACGCGGTGGCGGCGACGACGGCCTGCTCGGCCAGCAGACGCGTGTCCTTGAAGATGGTCGAGTACTGGGCACCGTCGACGATCAGCTTGGCGGACGACGCCTCGGCGTCCTGGCCCGTAATGATCGGCATCGCGAGGTCGCCCTTGCCGTAGCCGGAGTTCTCCAGGGCCGTGATGACGCCGCGCGAGAGCACGTCGGCCGGGGCCAGCACGCCGTCGACGTTCACGTCACCCTTGGTGTAGGTGGAGGTCAGCAGGTCCTCCATGCGCTTCTGCGCACGCTCCTGCTCCCAGCGCTGGATGGCGACCTTGCCGAAGTCGGTCTGCTTCGACGGCACGACGAGGGTCTTGTCGTCCAGGTACGGCTGGAGCACCGACATCGCGCCCTCGAAGAAGAACCCGGCGTTGTTGTCGTCGGGCGAGCCGGCGAACAGCTCGACGTTGAACGGGCCCTCGGGCGCGTCAGCGGCCTCCTCGCCGTTCTCGTCGAGGATGCCCAGGCCGGTCAGCAGCGAGGTGCCCTGCTGCACGCCGACCTCGTAGTTGTCGAACGTGACGTAGAAGTCGACGTTCTCCGAGTCACGGATGAGGCGGTCGTACGAGATGACGGGGATGTCCGCAGCAGCGGCGGCCTCGAGCTGGCTGCCCAGCGCGGTACCGTCGATCGAGGCGATGATGAGCGCCTCGGCGCCCTTGTTGATCATCGCGTCGATCTGCTGCTGCTGGGTCGGGATGTCGTCGCCCGCGAACTGCAGGTCGACGTCGTACCCGGCCTCCTCGAGACCTGTCTTCACCGCGTCGCCGTCGGCGATCCAGCGCTCGTACGTCTGGGTGGGCATGGCCACACCCACGAGGCCGCCCTCTTCACCGTCTCCGGCACCGCCGGCGCCACCATCGGCGCCTGCGCCGCCGCCACCGCACGCGGTGAGCGAGACAGCCATCGCACCCGTTGCGAGTGCGGCCATGCCACGCATAGCCCACAGCTTCCTTGCCATGACTTCTCCTCTTCGAGTTTGCCCGGCCACGTCTCTGCGACCCGGCCGACTTCACATTGTGAACGCAACCGATTGTGAACGCTCACACGTCCGTTGGTCAAAACCGTGTCGACTGAAACTCCGCCCACGGCCTATCGGTAACCGTGCTCACCGTAGCCGTGGGTCGAGGCCAAGTAAGGAGATCTTCCCGGATGGTTACGGCATCGATACAACTCTTGAATCCGGGAAGCGGCGCCCGTGCGGCGGGGCAGCGCACGCTCCCGGGACACTGACCGCTCTGCCAGTGCTCCTGTGAGGAGAGGAACACCACGACCAGCGGAATCACCGAGATGAACGGCCCTGCGGCCATGCCCCGGCCGCGGACCGACGCATCCGGGGGGATCGTCACCTGACTCCGCCCGCTGTGGCGTACATCAACAACACACCACCGCTCCTCCCGCATGCACCCGATCAGTTCTGAGACAACCACCAGCTGGTCTGGTGAGATCAGGTCAAGCATGAGAAACGAGCGTCAGCCACCCAGGACGGCTACGTATTCGGTCCCACCAGGCTGGACGCCGACGACCTCGCCGCCCTCACCCGTCGACTCCCGGCCCACGATCCGCGAGTCCGGCACCACCCTGCGGAACGGCGCCGGGTCACCGGTCGCGCCGATGCGCTCCAGCAGCAGCTCCACCGCGGTGCGTGCGATCTGACCCCGGCCCGGGTCCACGGAAGACAGCGACGGTACCGCGTACGTCGCGTCGTCGACGTCGTCGAACCCGATGAGCGCCACGTCGCGCGGCACGTCGATCCGATGCGCGTGCAGGGCGTGCAGGGCACCGAGGGCCAGCGCGTCGTTCAGCGCGAAGACGGCGTCGAGCTCCACCCCGTCGTCCAGCAAGCGACGCATGGCCTCCGCGCCGGTGGAGCGGTGCCAGAGGCCCGCCTCGGCCACCAGCGCGGGGTCGAACGACAGCCCGGCTTCCGCAAGCCCTGCACGGTACCCCTCCGTCCGGAGCGCCGCCGAACCGACCCGCTCCCCCTCGTGCGCCCCGATCACGGCGATCCGGCGGCGGCCGAGCGACGCGAGGTGCAGGGTCGCCGCCTTGGCTGCCTCCACGTTGTTCATGGTCACGTGGTCCGCAGGAGCGCCGAACACGCGCTCGCCGAGGATCACGAGCGGGAAGTCCACCCGGAACAGGTCGAGGTCGTCCGGCCCGAGCGCCAGCGGCGAGAAGATCAGCCCGTCGGTGAGGTGGCGGCGGCGCCCGGAGAGCACCTCGGTCTCCCGCTCGCGGCTCGCACCGGTCTGCTCGATGAGGACGGTCCAGCCGGCGGCGTCGGCGGCAGAGATGACGGCGTCGGCCAGCTCCGCGAAGTACGGGAGCGACAGCACGGGGACGGCGAGGGTGATCAGCCCCGTGCGCCGCGTGCGCAGGCTCCGGGCCGACATGTTGACGCGGTAGCCCAGCTCGTCGATCGCGGCCTCGACACGCTCCTTGGTGGTGGGCCGGATGTGCGGGTAGCCGTTCACCACGTTCGACACGGTCTTGATGGAGACGCCGGCGCGCTGCGCCACGTCGTGCATCGTCACGGCCACCGGAGGTCAGTTCCCGCTCTCGAAGGCGAACCCGCCGTCGGTCTCGGCGGCGCGCCAGAAGTCACGCAGCATCTCCTCCGGCGTGTGCAGGTTGTGCCGGCTCGCCATGGGCTCGTCGTCCCCCGAGATCGCCTTGACCTCGTCGTGGATACGTTCCATGGACGTGTCGAGCGACCACGCGACGTCGGCGGCGAGCTTGAGCGAGTCCGTCAGGTGGCGGGGCACGTCACCGTCGTACTTGTAGTAGATCTTGTGCTCGAGACTCGCCCAGAAGTCCATGGCGATAGTGCGCAGCTGGATCTCGACGATCACGTTCTCGACGCGGTCGGACAGGAACACCGGGATCTTCACGATCAGGTGCAGCGACTTGTACCCGGTCGCCTTGGGCTGCTTGATGTAGTCGCGCTCCTCGAGCAGCGTGATGTCCGACTGCGCCAGCAGCATGTCACGCACCAGGTAGATGTCATTGACGAAGCTGCAGGTGATCCGCACCCCGGCGACGTCGAACATCTGCTCGCGCACGCCGTCGGGCGTCAGCGGGATGCCCTTGCGGCGGCTCTTGGCCACGATGGACTCGAACGACTTGAGGCGTGACCCCACATGCTCCACGGGGTTGTAGTTCTGCATGTGCCGGAACTCGTCGCGCAGGATCGAGACCTTGGTCATGACCTCGTCGATGCCGAACTTGTAGGTCAGCACCAGGCGGCGCAGGTCGGCGACCAGCTGACGCATCTCGGCAGGATCAGGCGTCGGGCGTTCCCGGACATCCTCGGGCAGCTTGCTCACGGGACCACCGTACGGGTTGACGGTCCTGCTGTGGGCTCGAATCGCAGGTACCGCGGCGGGGAGAACAGGCTCCCTGGGCAGGGTCAGCAGACGACGTTCCCGCTGCCCGACGGCTCCTTCACGACCGACAGCGGCCACGTGACCACCTGGTACAGCGACTCGCCGGGTCCCGCTACGTGCGGCGCAGGCTCAGGACACGCTGGAGCAGCACGAAGATCAGCAGGAGCACGCCGATGACGATCCGGGTCCACCACGAGCTGAGGGTGCCCTCGAACGTGATGATGGTCTGGATCAGGCCGAGCACCAGCACGCCGAGCACGGAGCCCAGCACGAACCCGGTACCTCCGGTCAGGAGCGTGCCGCCGATGACGACCGCCGCGATGGCGTCGAGCTCCATGGCCACGCCGGTCAGCGAGTAGCCGGACCGCGAGTACATGGCGAACAGGAGGCCGCCCAGCCCGGCGCAGGTGCCGCTGACCACGTAGGCCAGCACCTTGGTGCGGGCCACGGGCAGTCCCATGAGCAGCGCGGACTGCTCACCCCCGCCGATCGCGTACACGGTGCGGCCGAAGCGCGTGAAGTGCAGCGCAAGGAACGCGAGGCCCAGCACGATCAGTGCGACGAGCACGCTGGACGACATCTTCCACTCGCCGAAGATCTGCACCCAGCTGGCCAGCTCGACGAACGAGCCGTTGCTGATCGCTATCGACTCCGGCGCGATGAGGAAGCACAGCCCACGGGCGAAGAACATGCCCGCCAGCGTCGCCACGAACGGTTGCACCTGGAAGTAGTGGACCATCACGCCGTGCGCGAGGCCGATCACCGTCCCCGCGCCCACGGCGAGCGGGATGACCACCGCGGGCGGCAGTCCGGCCTGGAGCAGCGCCGCCGTGACCACCGTGGACAGCGCCAGGACCGCACCGACCGACAGGTCGATGCCGCCCGTGAGGATCACGAACGTCATGCCCACCGCGAGCACGATGAGGTGCGCGTTGTTGATGAACAGGTTGGACACCACGGCCGGCGTCAGGAAGTTCTCGTACCGGGTGCCACCGACGACCAGCATGAGCGCGAGCACCACGAACGTGCCCACCACGGGCAGGTAGCGGCGGTCGAGCCGGGTCGGGATCCGTACCCCGGCGAGGGTGCGGGGCGCGCGGGCGGGGGCCGACGTCGTCATCGGGCCTTCACCTCCGTCGAGTCGGGGCGCGCAGCGGGCTGCGGCTCGGGTGGCGTCGCGGCGACCGGACGGCGGGTGGCGGCCATGAGGCGCTCCCGCATCCGGGGCGACTGGAGCAGGGTCACGGCGATGACCACGAGCGCCATGAACAGCGGCGTGACCAGCGGCGAGATGCCGAGGACCGTCACCGTGCGCTCCAGGGTCGCGATGACGAGCGCGCCCACGAGGGTTCCGGACAGGTTGAACTTGCCGCCCGAGAGCGCCGTACCGCCGATCACCACCGCCAGGATGGCGTCGAGCTCGATGAACAACCCCGCGTTGTTGGCGTCGGCCGCCATGGTGTCCGCGCTGATCAGCAGACCCGCGAGCCCGGCGAACAGGCCCGAGGCCGCGTACACGGTCCAGGTCAGCGTCCGGGACCGCACGCCGGACAGCCGGCTGGCGGCCGGGTTGATGCCCGTCGCCTCCAGGAGCATGCCGAGCGCCGTACGGCGCACCACGAACGCGACCACGGCGAACACACCGAACGCGATGACGGCCGCGGCAGGCAGGCCGAGCCAGAAGCCCGAGCCCAGCACCTTGAACGGCACGCTGTTGACCGTGGTGATCATGCCGCCCGTGATCAGCATGGCGACGCCGCGCCCCGCCGTCATGAGGATGAGCGTGGCGATGATCGGCTGGATGCCCAGCACCGACACGAGGAACCCGTTCCACACGCCCAGCACCAGGCAGAGCGCCAGGGCCAGGCCGACCGCGGTGAGCACGGTGACCGGCGAGTCGGGGTCCGGCGACGACGCGAGGTGCGACAGCGCCACGGCGCCCGAGACCGCCACCACCGCACCGACCGAGAGGTCGATGCCGCGCGTGGCGATGACGAGCGTCATGCCCAGGGCCACGAGCAGCAGGGGCGCGGTGGTCCGCAGGATGTCGACCGGGGCACCGAACAGGTGACCGTCACGCACGGTGATCGCGAGGAAGCTCGGACGGGCCACCGTGTTGGCCACCAGCAACGCGATCAGGGCAGCCACCGGCCAGAACAGGTGGTGGCGAAGCAGGGAGCTCACGCCGCACCACCCCCGGCGATGAGGTCGACCACCTGGTCCATCGTGGCTCCTTCTCCGTCGATCTCCGCCACCTTGCGGCGGTCGCGCAGCACGGCGATGCGGTGAGAGATGCGCAGCACCTCCTCGAGCTCGGCGGAGATGAACACGACCGACATGCCGTCGGCGGCCAGGTCCGCGACGAGCTTCTGGATCTCCGCCTTGGCACCCACGTCGATGCCACGGGTGGGCTCGTCCAGCACGAGCAGCCTCGGAGCGGTGGCGAGCCACCGCGCGAGCAGCACCTTCTGCTGGTTGCCGCCCGACAGGTTGCGCAGCAGCGCCTCCGGATCGGCCGGCCGGATGCCGAGCTGCTGGATGTACCCGGCGACGAGCTCGTCGACCTGTCGACGGGGCAGCGGGCGCATCCAGCCGCGCGCCGCCTGGAGGCCGAGCACGATGTTCTCGCGCACGGTCAGGCCGTCCACGACGCCCTCGCCCTTGCGGTCCTCGGACGTGTACGCGATGCCGTGGCTCATGGCCACGCGCGGGTTCCGCAGCCGGGTCACCCGCCCGTCCACCCGGGCCTGCCCGACGTCGGCCCGGTCGGCGCCCGTGAGCAGCCGAGCCAGCTCGGTGCGGCCCGAGCCGAGCAGACCGGCGAGACCCACCACCTCGCCCTCGTACAGGTCGAGGTCGAACGGCTGGACCGAGCCCTTGCGCCCCAGGCCGACCACCTGCAGCAACGGGGTGGCACCGGCCGGCCGTTCGGCGCGCTCGAGCACCTCCTCGGCGGCCTCCAGCACGTCCATGGACCGGCCGATCATGTGCTGCACCAGCTCGGCGGTCGGTAGCTCCGCGGTGACGAACTCCCCCACCAGCCCGCCGTTGCGCAGCACGGTCATGCGGTCGGAGACCTCGTAGACCTGGTCCAGGAAGTGGCTCACGAACAGGATCGCGACGCCGTCGTCGCGCAGGCCGCGCATGACGGAGAACAGGTGCTCCACCTCGTCGGTGTCGAGGCTCGAGGTGGGCTCGTCGAGGATGAGCACCTTGCAGTTGCCCACGGTGGCGCGGCAGATCGCGACGAGCTGCTGCACCGCCAGCGAGTGCGACCCGAGCGAGGACGCCGGGTCGATGGCCAGCCCCATCCGCTCCAGGTGCGTCGCCGCCTGGCGGCGCATCGCCCGCCAGTTCAGGCCACCCAGCACGCGCGGCTCGGCACCGAGCATGATGTTCTCCGCGACGGTGAGGTTCTCGCAGAGGTTGACCTCCTGGTACACGGTGCTGATGCCGTGCGCCCGGGCGTCGGCAGGTCCGGTGAACCGGCGCTCGGCGCCGTCCACGCGGATGGTCCCCGTCGTCGGCGAGTGGATGCCCGTCAGGGCCTTGATCAGGGTGGACTTGCCCGCGCCGTTCTCGCCCATGAGGGCGTGGATCTCGCCGGGGCGCAGCTGGAGATCAACTCCGTCGAGGGCCTTGACCGGCGGGAACTCGACGCTGATGCCGGTCATCTCGACGACGGGTGGTGCTGTCTGCTGAGTCATCCTCGACCTTCTTACGTGGTCCCCGGGTTGCGGACCCACCCGCTGGTCGAGCTTGTCGGGACCCGGATCCCGACAAGCTCGGCCGGCCGACGCGGCCCACGAGCACGAGGGTGGCGGCAGGGGCGTCAGTACTCGCGGGTGGGCAGCGCTTCCTTCGCCGCAGCCTGGTCGAACGCCTCGTCCTTCACCACGATGCGCTTCTCGACCTCTTCGCCGGCGATCACCTTCTTGGCGATGTCCGCCAGGTCCGGCCCGAGCAGCGGGTTGCACTCGACGATGTAGTTGATCTTGCCGTCGACGAGCGCCTGCATGCCGTCCTTGACGGCGTCCACGGTGACGATCTTGATGTCCTCGCCCGGCGTCATGCCGGCCGCTTCGATGGCCTCGATGGCGCCGAGACCCATGTCGTCGTTGTGCGCGTAGACGAGGTCGATGTCGTCGTGCTTGTTGAGGAAGCCCTCCATGACGGTCTTGCCCTCGGCGCGCGTGAAGTTACCGGTCTGGCTGTCGATGATCTCGATGTCCGAGCCCTCGACGGCGGACTCGAAGCCCTCCTTGCGGTCGATCGCCGGCGCGGCACCCGTGGTGCCCTGCAGCTCCACGACCTTGTAGCCCTCGCCGTCGTACTGGTCGACCACCCACTCGCCGGCCATCTCGCCCTCCTTGACGAAGTCCGAGCCGATGAACGACTCGTACAGCGACTCGTCGTCGGAGTCGACCGCACGGTCGGTGAGGATCACGGGGATCCCGGCTGCCTTGGCCTCCTGGAGCACGGCGTCCCAGCCGGTCTCGACCACCGGGGAGAACGCGATGACGTCCACGCCCTGGGTGATGTAGGAGCGGATGGCCTGGATCTGGTTCTCCTGCTTCTGCTGCGCGTCGGAGAACTTGAGCTCGAAGCCGTTCTCCTCCGTGAGCGTGTCCTGGATGGACTTGGTGTTGGCGGCGCGCCATCCGGACTCGGCGCCCACCTGCGAGAAGCCCAGGGTGATGACGCCGTCGTCGGCAGCGGTCTCGCCCCCGCCCGCTGGCTCGTTACCGGCGTCCGAGCTGCAGGCACCGAGCGTGAACAGCGCAGCCGCGGAAACGGCGGCCAGGACGGTACGGCTGACGGTAGTGCGTGCCATGTCTCCTCCTTGAGATCCCGCACGGCGTCGTACGGGTGCTAGCTACGAGCTACGTGGTACCGACAGGATGTTAGCGCTCACAAACTTCCGATTGATAGTGCTCGGCGTCACATTCCCGTAACGAGTCTGCCCCTTTTTCGCGCGCGAGGGAACAGAAGTTCCCAAGTACGGGCAATTCGCCCTCGTGGCACATTCCCCCTGGTGGTGGACCCTGATCAGCCCGCCGACGGATGACGCCGCGACCGGGCCGTGCTCTGCTGGAACCGACATCGCGCCTCACGAAACCGGGAGGGTTCCATGGACCTCAGCCTCGCCGAGGAGTACCTGCTCCTCGCCCTCGACGACACCTCGGGGCGGCCGCTGCTCAGCGGGCAGCACCTGCAGCTCGCGCTCGCCGGGGCCTCCGTCGCGGAGCTCGCCCTGCAGGGTGCGCTCGTGGTGTCCGACGGCGCGGACGGCGGTCGCGCAGGCCGGTTCCGGTCCACGGGGCACGCGCCGACGCCCGACCCGGTGCGCCGTGAGGTGCTGGACCTGGCCGCCGGGCGCAAGCCCAAGGACGCGATCGGGAAAGCCGGGCAGGGCGGCTTCGGCAGGCGACTGCGTGAGTCGCTGCAGCAAGGGCTCGCCGCCCGGGGCGTGCTGCGCGAGGAGCAGGTCAAGATCCTCGGCCTGTTCCCCAGCACGACCTGGCCCGCGCACGACCCGGCGCCAGAGTCCCGCGTCCGCGCCCGCGTGCTCGACGCCCTGACGGGCCGGACGACGCCGGACGAGGGGACGGCCGCCCTGATCTCGCTGGTGCTCGCGACGGACCTCATCCGGAAGATCTACCCGGGCGAGGATCGTAGGGCGCTCAAGCGGCGTGCCAAGGAGATCGCCGAGGCGCAGTGGGCCGGCGCGGCGGTCAAGCGGGCGATCGACGACCTCGCGGCGGCGATGACCGCCACGATGGTGGCGACGACGAGCGCCGCCTCCTCCTGACCTTGCCGAGGGCCGGGTACGTGCGCCTTCTGCGGAGCGCACGTACCCGGCCCTCGGCGGGGGTCAGAGGGACTGGGCCAGGCGGTAGTACGCCGCGTTGTGGCGCACCTGGTCGGCGAAGCCCCGGCGCGTCGTGTCCTCGTCGATGACCAGCAGCTCGGTGCGTGCGATGTCCGCGAACACCTCGAACGCCTCGATCCCGGCGGCCGTCGACATGACGGTGTGGTGCGCGCCGCCCGCCGTCAGCCACGACTCGGCGGAGACCTCGAACGACGGCCGGGGCGCCCACATCGCGCGGGCGACCGGCAGCTTGGGCAGGTCGCGCGGCGGCGTGACGACGTCGACCACGTTGGCCGTCAGGCGGAACCGGTCGCGCATGTCGGCGAGCGACACGACGACGGCGCCCTCGGCGGCGTCCGCGGAGAACACCATGCGGACCGGGTCCTCCTTGCCGCCGATGCCGAGCGGGTGGATCTCGATGCGCGGCGTCGAGGTGGTCAGCGACGGGCAGACCTCCAGCATGTGCGCACCGAGGATCAGCTCGGAGCCCGGGGTGAGGTCGTAGGTGTAGTCCTCCATCAGGGAGGCCCCGCCCGGCAGACCGAGCCCCATGACCTTGGCCGCGCGGACCAGGACCGCCGTCTTCCAGTCGCCCTCGGCGCCGAAGCCGTAACCCTGCTCCATGAGGCGCTGGACCGCGAGGCCGGGGAGCTGGCGCAGGGCGCCCAGGTCCTCGAAGTTGGTGGTGAACGCCTTGGCGCCCGCCGCCTCCAGGAAGCCGAGGAGCGCGATCTCCTGCCGTGCGGCGTACCGCAGGGAGTCGTGCCGCTCGGCGCCCGCGCGGAGCTCGGGGGCGACGTCGTACCGCTCCTCGTACTCGGCCACCACCGCGTCGATCGCGCTCTCCTCGACGGCGTCCACCGCCGCGACGAGGTCGTTCACGCCGTAGGTGTTCACCGAGACGCCGAACCGCAGCTCGGCCTCGGTCTTGTCGCCCTCGGTGACCGCGACGTTGCGCATGTTGTCACCGAACCGGACCAGCGTGAGCTCGTGCGTCGCCGCCCAGCCGGCCGCGCCGCGCACCCAGGTGCCCACGCGGCGCGTGACCGCCGGGTTGGAGACGTGCCCCACCACCGTGGTGCGCGCGACGCCGAGCCGCGTGGCGATGTACGCGTACTCGCGGTCGCCGTGCGCGGCCTGGTTGAGGTTCATGAAGTCCATGTCGATGTCGTCCCAGGGGAGCTCGACGTTCGCCTGCGTGTGCAGGTGCAGCAGCGGCTTGCGCAGCGCGTCCAGGCCCGCGATCCACATCTTCGCCGGGCTGAAGGTGTGCATCCAGGTGATGACGCCCAGCACGTCGTCGGCGCTGTTGGCGTCCAGCATGGCGCGGCGGATCGCCGCCGAGTCCTTGAGGACCGGCTTCCACACCACCTTGACCGGCACGTCCGACGACGCGTCCAGCGCCCGGGCCACCTCCTGCGACTGCTCGGCCACCTGGGCGAGGGTCTCCTCGCCGTAGAGGTCCTGGCTCCCCGTGAGGAACCAGACCTCACGGTCCGCGTAGGGCTTGGTGCTCATGCCTGTCCTTCCGTGGTGGCAGCGGCCTGCTGGCCGTAGACGTTCTGGTAGCGGTCGTAGAGGGAGTCGATGTGCTGCTGCTCGATGGGTACGGGCTCGCCGAGCTGGCGGGAGACGTGCACGGTGCGGGCGACCTCCTCGACCATCACGGCAGCCTTGACGGCGGCGCGCGCGTCCTTGCCGATCGTGAAGGGGCCGTGGTTGCGCATCAGCACGGCCGGGCTCCGGTGGCCGCGCAGGGTCTCGACGATGCCCCGGCCGATCGAGTCGTCGCCGATGATCGCGAACGGGCCCACGGGCACCGGCCCGCCGAACTCGTCGGCCATCATCGTCAGCACGCACGGCACCTCCTCGCCGCGCGCGGCCCAGGCCGTCGCGTACGTGGAGTGGGTGTGCACCACGCCGCCCACCTCGGGCATGTGCCGGTACACGTAGGCGGCAGCGGCGGTGTCCGACGACGGCGCGCGGGTACCCTCCACGAGCTCGCCGTCGAGGTCGCAGACGACCATGCTCTCCGGCGTCAGGTCGTCGTACGAGACGCCCGACGGCTTGATGACGAAGAGGTCGGCGCTGCCGTCCGGCACGTCGGGGTTCGGTACGCGCTGCGACACGTTGCCCGCGGTCCAGACCACCAGGTCCCAGCGCGGCAGCTCGGCGTGCAGGTCCGAGACGACGACGCGGACGCGCGCCACCTCGTCCCGCACGGCCTGCGAGTAGTCGGTCAGGGCCTTGGTCATCGGTCAGCCTCCTGCGTCGTGTCACGGTGACGGAGCGCCGCGACGGCGGCACGCTCGATGGCGAGGCCCGCGCTGTAGCGCTCCAGGAAGGCGGAGAAGCCCGCCACGTCGTCGGCGTCGGGCTCGACGACGTCGAGCGCGGCGTCCGCGAACACCTCGGCGCCCAGGTAGGCACCGAGGCTCTGCTCCGGGGTGGCCGCGCCGCGCGCGGACGCCCGGTAGGCGGCGAGCACCGCGATGCCCCAGGCACCGCCCTCACCCGCCGTACGGCCGACGGCGACCGGCGCACCGAGCGCGGCGGCCAGCAGCCGCTGGGCCACACCCTCGGTCTTGAACAGGCCGCCGTGCGCGAACATGGTGTCCAGCTCGACCTGCTCCTCGGCCAGCACACGCATGCCCAGGCTCAGGGTGCCGAACGCGCTGTACACCTGCGTGCGGGCGAAGTTGCCCAGGGTGAGCCGGCTGTCGGGCGTGCGGGTGAAGAGCGGGCGTCCCGCCTCGAGGCCCGTGATCGGCTCGCCGGACAGGTAGTTGTACGCGAGCAGACCGCCGCCGTCGGCGTCACCCTCCAGCGCGGACCGCAGCAGGGCCCCGAAGACGTCGCCCGGGTCGGCCGGCTGGCCCAGCGCTGCGGCGAACTCGCCGAACAGCCCGGCCCACGCGCCGAGCTCGCTGGCGCCGTTGTTGCAGTGCACCATCGCCACGAGGTCGCCCGCGGGGGTCGTGACCAGGTCCAGCTCGTCGTGCACGCGGTCCAACGGCTTCTCCAGGACGACCATGGCGAAGATGCTGGTCCCGGCGCTGACGTTGCCCGTGCGGGGCGCCACCGAGTTGGTGGCGACCATGCCGGTGCCGGCGTCGCCCTCGGGCGGGCACAGCGGGATGCCGGGCTGGAGCGCGCCGCTCGGGTCCAGCAGTGCCGCACCCTCCGCGGTCAGGCTGCCGGCGTCCGCACCGGCCGGCAGCACGCCGGGCAGCAGGTCCGCGATGGCGCGACCGAATCCGTGACCCGCGGCCACCTCGTCGAACTGCGCGAGCATCCGCCGGTCGTAGTCCGTGGTCGCCGGGTCGATCGGGAACATGCCGGAGGCATCGCCCACACCGAGCACCTGCTGCCCGGTCAGCCGCCAGTGCACGTACCCGGCGAGCGTGGTGACGTGCCGCACCCGCGGCACGTGAGCCTCCTCGTCGAGGATCGCCTGGTAGAGGTGGGCGACGGACCAGCGCAGCGGGATGTTGTGCCCGAACAGGTCGGTCAGCTCGGTGGCGGCCCGCTCGGTGGTGGTGTTGCGCCAGGTGCGGAACGGCACCAGCAGCTCGTCCGCCTCGTCGAACGCCAGGTAACCGTGCATCATCGCCGAGACGCCGAGGGCACCGACCGTCGTGAGCCGCACGCCGTACTGCTGCTCGACGTCCGCCAACAGCGCTGCCACCGCGCCGCGCAGACCGGCCCAGACGGCGTCCAGCGAGTAGGTCCACGTGTCGTCGACGAGCTGGTTCTCCCAGTCGTGGCTGCCGCTCGCGATCTGCACACCCGCCGGGCCCACGAGGCACGCCTTGATCCTGGTGGAGCCGAGCTCGATGCCGAGGGCCGTGCGGCCCTGCTCGATCGCCTCCCGGAGACCGGTGAGCCGCCCTGCCCCGTCGTCCTGCCGTTCCACCATCGTGGACCGCTCCGTCCTGCCCGCATCGTCGCGAGGCGTAGCTCGTTCATCCGTGGTTCGGCCGTGGTGGCGAGCAGCCCGCTCGCCGCCACGGCGATGTTAGCGCTCACACGATACCGGTCTACAACGCTGTACCCAAGCCGGCCGCCGCCGCGCGCCCCGCACCTGGCAGAACGTGTCAGACCCTCAGGTCACCGGGGTGACCTGAGGGTCTGACACGTGCGGGGCGGCAGCCCGTCAGCCGTTCACCGTGAAGCCCTGGTCCGTCCCGTAGGAGACGTTCTCCTCCTGCCAGGCCGCGAGCCCGTCCAGCAGCGACGACCTGTCGAGGTAGGCCTGGCCCACCGTGTCGGCGAAGATGCTGTTCGCGTACGACTGCCAGGGCAGGTACTGCCAGCCCTCGTTCACGTCCGCAGCGCCCGCACCGAGCACCTCGTTGATCTTCTGCCCGCCGAAGTACTCGGACTCGTAGCCCAGGAACTCGTCGGACTCCAGGTGCTCGACCGTGGCCGGGAACCCGCCGGTCTCCATGAAGGCCTGGATCGACTCGTCGCTCGAGTTGAGCCACTTGAGGAAGCCCGCCGCGAGCAGCTTGTTCTCCGACGCCTCCGGGACGGACTCCGTGCTGCCACCGTTCTCGGCGTTGGTCGGGGTGCCGTCGTACGTGGGCATCGGGGCGACACGCCACTTGCCCTTGCCGTCCGGAACGCCGTCCTCGAGGATGCCGGGCATCCACGCGCCGAGCGCCACCGACGCGATGGTGCCGTCACCCAGGGCCGCGTACCACTCGTCGCTCCAGCCGGGCAGCTGGCAGATCAGCTCGTCGTCGATGAGGGGCTGGTACATCTCGGCGAACCGGGTGGTGCCCTCGTCGGCCAGGTCGATGGTGACGTTCTCGCCGTCGTTCTGGAACGGGGTGCCGCCGGCCTGCCAGATCATGCTGGTGGAGAAGCCCGGGTCACCCGAGTCGTTGGCGAGGCACCGGTCGGGGTCGTCCTTCTTGATCGCGCGCGCGACCTCGACGTACTCGTCCCAAGTGGTCGGCACCTCGACGCCCGCCTCGTCGAACACCTCCTGGTTGTAGAAGAACGCCATGGGCCCCGAGTCCTGCGGCAGGCCCCAGATGCCACCGTTCTGCGCCACGGATCCCCAGGTGGACGGCGTGTACAGGCTCTCCAGCTCGTCGAACCCGAACTGCGTGAGGTCGGTCAGCTGGCCCGGGAGCTGGAACTGCGGGATGGACTGGTACTCGATCTGCACCACGTCGGGCACACCCTTGCCCGCCGCGATCGCGTTCTGCAGCTTGGTGTTGGCCTCGCCCGCGCCGACGGTGTCCACGAGCGTCACGTCGACGTCGGGGTACGCCTTCTCGAACTCCTCGATCTGCTTCTCTGCCTGCGGGGTCCACGTCCAGTACGTGACGCTGCCGCCCTCCTGGAGCGCGGCCTCGATCTCGTCGGCGCTCGCGCCCTCGCCGCCACCACCACCGCCGCCCTCGTCGCCGCCCGAGCAGGCGGTGAGGGAGGCGGCCAGCAGCGTGGCCAGTGCCCCGAGCGCTACGCGCCGGTTGCAGGTGATGGTCATGATCTTCCTTCTTCCACGTCGTCGTAGGTCAGGTCTCTCGATGCCTCCGGCACGCCGCTCACGCCTTGACCCCGCCTGCGCTCAGGCCCGACTGCCAGTACCGCTGCAGCAGCAGGAACGCGATGACGATGGGCACGATCGTGAGGAACGAGCCGGTGATCACCAGGTTGAACACCGGCTGGGCGCCGATGCCCGACGCGTCCGCCAGCCACTGGTACAGGCCGAGCGTGAGCGGGTACAGGTCCGGGTCGTTGAGCATGATCAGGGGCAGGAAGTAGTTGTTCCACGTGGCGACGATCGCGAACAGCGCCACCGTCACGATGCCGGGCGCCAGGAGCCGCAGCGAGATGGTGAAGAAGGTGCGCCACTCCCCCGCGCCGTCGACCCGGGCCGCCTCCAGGATCTCGGTGGGCACCGCCTCGGCCGAGAACACCCACATGAGGTACAGGCCGAACGGTGACACGAGCGAGGGCAGGATGATCGACCACATGGTGTTGGTCAGGCCCACCTGGCTGAACAGCAGGAACGTAGGGACAGCGAGCGCCGTGCCGGGTACCGCGATCGCCCCGAGGATGGTCGCGAACACCGCGCTGCGGCCCCGGAAGCGGTACTTGGCCAGGCCGTACCCGGCAGCGGTCGCGAGGATGGTGGCGCCACCGGCACCCACCACCACGTAGACCAGGGTGTTGGCGAACCACCGCACGAAGATCCCGTCGTCGTGCGTCACCACCTCCCGCAGGTTGTCGAACAGCGCGAACGGGCCCGAGAACCACAGGCCGAACGAGCTGAGCAGCTCGGGCTGCGTCTTGGTGATGCTGAAGAGCATCCAGAGCAGCGGCAGCACCGAGTAGACGATGAGCACGCCGAGCAGGACCGTCAGCGTGACCGACTTGCGCGGCCGGAGGTACGAGTAGCCCGCCATCATGCGTCCTTCCGGGTACCGCGCAGCTGGACCACGTATGCGATGACGGCCGTGACCAGGCCCATCACGATCGCGACGGTGGCCGCGTAGCTCACCTGGTTGCCGGCGAAGGTCAGGTTGTAGGCGTAGATGTTCGGCGTGTAGTACGACGAGATCAGGGCCGGCTGGATCTCCTTGAGGATGTTCGGCTCGTTGAAGAGCTGGAAGCTGCCGAGGATCGAGAAGATGGTCGCGATGACCAGCGCCCCGCGGACGGCGGGCAGCTTGATGGACCGCACGATCCGGAACTGTCCCGCACCGTCGATGGCCGCGGCCTCGTAGATCTCGTTCGGCACTGTCTTGAGCGCCGAGTACAGGATCAGCATGTTGTAGCCCACGAACTCCCAGGTCACGATGTTGCCGATCGCGGTGAGGATCCACTGCTTGGTGTACGGGGCGATGAGGTCGAAGCCCACCAGGTCGTTGAGACTCCCGGTGAGGCCCAGCCGGTCGTCGTACATGAAGCCCCACATCAGCACCGCGACGACACTGGGTACCGCGTACGGCAGGAACAGCGCCACCCGGAAGAAGCTCCTGCCGTGCAGCCGTCCGCTGTCGATGGCGAGCGCGGCGATCAGCGCCAGGCCCAGCATGATCGGCACCTGCACCACCAGGAACAGCCCCACGCGGCCCGCTCCGTCCCACAGCTTGGGGTCGTTGAAGGCTGTCACGTAGTTGGCGAACCCGGCGAACGTGGTGCCGCCCATGAGCTGGTTGCGGAACAGGCTCAGGTACATCGAGTAGACCAGCGGGGTCACGATCATCAGCGCGAACACCACGAGGAACGGCGTCACGAAGCTCCAGCCGGCCGCGGAGACGCGGCGGCTCGGTGGGCGGCGGCCTGGCACGGGCGGCACCCCTCTCCCCGGACGGCGTCGTCCGGAATCACCTGGACGGCAATGTCCTGGAGCACGTCGGACGTCGTTGCCCGGCGCACGAGAATGGGAACGTCAACATCCTCGTGCGCGGTGACTCTGCCACTGGGTCGGGAACGTGTCAACGCCCCTCGGAGCAACCTCGGCCGGAGCCGGTTCAGGCCAGCGGTGTGCTCCCGCCGGCGACCGCCCACACCATGACCGCCGTGTCCTGCCCGACCTCCACCGCGCAGTGCGCCACGTACGCGAGCCACACCGAGCCGCTGCGCGCACGCACCCAGCCCAGCAGCAGGCCGAGGAGCCCGGTGCCGAGGACCGCCCCGAGACTGACATCGAGCCCGTCCCCGGGCGGGACGTGCCGTAGATGATCCGGTCTCCTGTCGGGTCGGTCGGCCTGTCCCGGCTCTCCGGTGGCGGGCGCTCAGTCGCGCGGGGCCGCGGCGCTCCTGCGCACCACCAGCTCGGGGGCGATCAGCTCGGCCGCGGGCTTGCCGCCGTCGACCGCCGCGAGGAGCAGGGCGACGCTCCGTCGGCCCAGGTCGACGAACGGCTGACGCACTGTGGTCAGGGGCGGGACGAAGTGCCCCGAACCGTCGACGTCGTCGAAGCCCACCACCGACACGTCGTCCGGCACCGAGACCCCGCACTCCCAGAACGCGCGCAGCAGCCCGAGCGCGAGCTGGTCGTTGGCGGCGAAGACCGCCGTCGGCCCGTCGCCCGCCTTGACGCGCTGCGCCAGGTCGAGCCCCACCATGTAGCCGCTGTCCGCGGTCCAGCTCGCGATCACCGGCTGCGGGACGGGGAGGCCGTGCCCGGTGAGGACCGCGCGCCACTCCTCCTCGCGCTCGACGGCGTCCAGCCAGTCCGGCGGGCCTGCGACGTGCAGGATCCGCCGGTGCCCCAGCTCGACCAGGTGCTCGACGGCGAGCCGGGCGCCGGCTCGCTGGTCCACGGACAGGGGGATCGTCGGCACGTCGGGCTGCGCGTCGCGGGCCGCGATGAGGACCACGGGCACGGGAGCCCGGAACGTCTCCACGGCGTCGGCCACATCGGTGTGCGGGGCGATGACCACGATGCCCTCGACCGCCTGGTCCATGAAGTGCTCCAGGGCCCCGTGCAGGGTGGCCGCGTCGTACCGCCGGAGGGTCGCGACGCTGACGTACCAGCCCTGCTCGCGCGCGGCCTCCTCGACCGCGATCAGCGTGCTCGACGGGCCGAACAGCGGCGACCCCGTGGTCACCACGCCCACCGTGGTGGACCGTGCGGTGACCAGGGCGCGCGCCGCGCTGTTGCGGCGGTAGCCCAGCTCGGCGATCGCCTCCAGCACCTTCTCCCTGGTGGCCGGGCGCACGCTCCGGTGCCCGTTGAGCACACGGGAGACGGTCTGGTGGGACACGCCGGCGAGCGCGGCGACGTCGGCCATGGCCGGCGGCCGCGCCGTCGCGGGTCGGGAGATGGTCACGGGAGGATCATCCACCCAGCTCCTGCGCGCGGTCACGCGCGGCGGCCGCGGCGGCCAGGAACGAGGCTCGCACGCCGCCGTCGTCCAGGGCCCGCAGGGCGGCCGCGGTGGTGCCACCGGGCGAGGTGACCTTCTCGCGGAGGATGACGGGGTGCTCGCCCGTCTCGTCCATGAGGCGGGACGCGCCGAGCAGCGTCTGGATCGCGAGGCGTCGCGCGACGTCGCGCGTCAGGCCGAGCAGCACGCCGGCCTCGGCGAGCGCGTCGGCGACGTAGAAGACGTAGGCCGGGCCGGACCCGGAGATGGCGCTGACGGCGTTGAGGTCCTTCTCCGCCGCACGGACCACCGCACCCGTGCCCGCGAGCAGGTGCTCCACGGCCGCGAGGTGCTCCTCGGTGGCCGCGGCTCCCGGCGCGATGGCCGTGATGCCCGCACCGATCGCTGCGGGCGTGTTCGGCACGGTGCGCACGACGGCGGTGCCGGCGGGCAGTCGCTCCTCGTAGAACGCGGCGGGGTGACCGGCCGCGACGGTCACGACGACGGCCCCGGGTTCGACGGCGGGCGCGATCTCGTCGAGCAGGGCGCCGACGTCCTTGGGTTTCACGCCGACGAGGACGATTCCGGCACCCCGGACCGCCGCCACGTTGTCGCTCGTGGTCGCCACCTGATAGGTCTCACGCAGGTGCTGGGCCTTGGCCTCGGTCCGGATCGTGGCGACGACGTCGGACGCGGCCCAGCCCGCCGACAGCGCGCCCGCGAGCACCGCCTCGCCCATGTTCCCGGCCCCGAGCACTGCAAGTCGCTGGTTCACGACGCCATTCTCTCCCGCACCGGGGCGACGGCCCTCACAGGGGGAAGGCCGCGTAGAAGTCCTCCATGGTGTCGGCCGGGCCCGTCGCCCGTATCACCGCGGTCCCGTTCTGCCAGACCACGACGGCCTTGCCGCCCTTGGCAGGTGCGATCGCGTACTGACCCACCACCTTCTTGCCGACCTTCACGTCGCCCGTGCGGTCCGCCTCGCCGGCGGCCTTGGTCCAGGCGACCGCGGCGGTGGCCGCCTCGTCCGACGTCGCCCACTGGCCCGCCACGAGCGCGATCTCACCGGGGCCGCCGTCGGCGTACTCCGCGGTCCAGGCCTCGAGCGCGCCCTGCTCCTTGGGCTCCTCGGCCTCGTCGAGCGCGCCGAGCGCGAACTGCAGCACCGCGGACGGGAGCGCCTTCTGGAAGGCGGTCTCGTCACCTGCGCGCTCCATCGCCTTGACCGTGGGGGTCGGCACCGCCGCCGTGACGGTCACCGTGGGCACGGGCTGCGGGGTGGCGCCCGCACGCCAGAACCCGGGCCACACGAAGCCGCCCACGAGCACGAGGACGACGACGAGGAGGCCCACGAACACCACGAGCCGACGGCGGCGGTACACCGCGGGTGATGCCTTTCGTGCCGCGACCGATGCTGTTGCGCCGGTGCGCGGTGGGTTCACGCGCTGGTCGGTCATGTCCTGGCTCCCCCGTGCTCTGTCCACCGGGTGCGTCACGGTGGCTCGATCGAAACCTTATGTCGGGCCTCCGACATTCGGGCGGAGGCTCGCCCTGTGTTGGACGAGCGTCCGACCGGGGTGGCGGTCACCGCCGCCCGGGTGGTCCCGGCGCCCGTGTCAGGCGCCTGTGTCAGGCGCCTGTGTCAGGCGCCCGTGTCAGTGGCGGCACGTACGGTTCCCTCGTGACCTCATCGACCTCCAAGAAGGCCCGCCCCGCCTACCGGTGCACCGAGTGCGGCTGGACCACCGTCAAGTGGGTCGGCCGCTGCGGGGAGTGCCAGGCGTGGGGCACCGTGAGCGAGGACGGCCCGGCGCCGTCCGGTCCGCGGACCGTCGCGGTGTCGCCCGCACGCGAGCCCGCCCGGCCCATCGCCGACATCGACGTGGAGTCCGCGCGCGCCAACCCGACCGGCGTCGGCGAGTTCGACCGCGTGCTCGGCGGCGGGCTGGTCCCCGGGGCGGTCATCCTGCTCGCCGGCGAGCCCGGGGTGGGCAAGTCGACCCTGCTGCTGGCGGTCGCGAGCAACGTGGCCGACGGCGCCCTGGGGCCCCACGGCTTCGAGTCGCCCCGCACGGTGCTGTACGTCACGGGTGAGGAGTCCGCCGGGCAGGTCCGGCTGCGGGCCGAGCGCATCGGGGCACTGTCCCCCACCCTGCTGCTCGCCGCGGAGACCGACCTCGGCACGGTGCTGGGCCACCTGGAGGCGAACCAGCCGGACATGCTCATCGTGGACTCGGTCCAGACCATCGCGTCCGGCCAGGTGGACGGCGCCCCGGGTGGCGTCTCCCAGGTGCGGGAGGTCGCCGCCGCGCTGATCGCGGTCGCCAAGGAACGGCAGATCCCCACCATCCTCGTGGGCCACGTGACCAAGGACGGCTCCGTCGCGGGCCCCCGCACGCTGGAGCACCTGGTCGACGTGGTCTGCCAGTTCGAGGGCGACCGGCACTCGCGCCTGCGCATGATCCGTGCCGTGAAGAACCGCTACGGCCCCACGGACGAGGTGGGCTGCTTCGACCTGTCGGAGAGCGGGATCGTGGGGCTGCCGGACCCGTCCGGACTGTTCCTGTCGCACGCCGGATCGGGTGTCGCGGGATCGTGCATCACGGTCACTCTGGAGGGGCGGCGTCCGCTGGCCGTCGAGGTGCAGGGGCTCGTCGCCCCGAGCCCGCTGAACAACCCACGGCGGGCCACCAGCGGCGTCGACTCCAGCAGGCTCGCGATGATCCTCGCCGTGCTCCAGCGGCACGGCGGCCTGCGGCTGGCCGACCAGGACGTCTACGCGTCGACGGTCGGCGGGGCACGCATCACCGAGCCGGCGTCCGACCTCGCCGCCGCTCTCGCCCTGGTGTCGGCGCGCACGGGGCGGCCGCTGCCGGGCGCCACCGTCGCGATCGGCGAGGTGGGCCTGGCCGGGGACCTGCGCCCGGTCGCGGGACTCGACCGCCGGCTGGGCGAGGCCGCACGCCTGGGCTTCGCGCACGCCGTGGTGCCGCACGGCACCGGGGTCAAGGCGCCGGAAGGGCTCCAGCTCGTCGAGGCGGCCCATATCCGCGACGCGGTCGAGTGGGCCCAGGCGGCCGGCCGTGCGGCCGGGACCGGGACCGACGGCGAATGACCGGTCTCTGAAACCCCCTGCTTGGTCCCTGGGTCACAGCGTAGGATTTCTTCGTGGCCACGACCTCCTCGCACCCTGACGAGCTGCTCCGGGAGACCCTGGCCGCTGTCGCGCCCGGGACCGAACTCCGCGACGGCCTCGAACGCATCCTGCGCGGCCGTACCGGCGCGCTGATCGTCCTCGGGCTGGACTCGGTCGTCGAGCAGATCTGCTCGGGCGGTTTCTCCCTCGACGTCGACTTCTCCGCGACCCGCCTGCGCGAACTGTCCAAGATGGACGGCGCGGTGGTGCTCGACCGGGGCGCCACCCGGATCCGCAGGGCAGCGGTCCAGCTGCTGCCCGATCCGACCATCGAGACCACCGAGTCGGGCACGCGCCACCGCACCGCGGAGCGCGTCGCCAAGCAGACCGGCTTCCCGGTGATCTCGGTGAGCCAGTCCATGCGGATCGTCGCCCTGTACGTGGGTGGCCAGCGGCACGTGCTGGAGGACTCGGACACGATCCTCGGCCGCGCCAACCAGGCCCTCGCGACGCTCGAGCGGTACCGCGCACGCCTCGACGAGGTGTCCGGCACGTTGTCCGCGCTGGAGATCGAGGACCTGGTGACGGTCCGCGACGTGTGCTCGGTGGTACAGCGCCTCGAGATGGTCGGCCGCATCTCCGACGAGATCGCGGGCTACGTCATAGAGCTCGGCGTGGACGGGCGCCTGCTGGCACTCCAGCTCGACGAGCTGATCGGCGACGTCGGCTCCGACCGTGAGTTCGTGATCCGCGACTACGTGCTGAGCCGCAAGGACCGCACGCTCGCCGACGTGCAGGCCGAGCTCTCGGCGCTCACGTCGCAGGAGCTGCTCGACATGAGCCAGATCGGCCGCATCCTCGACCTGCCCGGCGGTGGCGACGCGCTCGACGCCGCCGTGGCACCGCACGGCTACCGGCTCCTGTCCAAGGTGCCGCGCCTGCCGAACATGACCATCGAGCAGCTCGTGGGCCACTTCAGCAGCCTGCAGAAGCTCCTGGCCGCGAGCGTCGACGACCTCATGTCGGTCGACGGTGTGGGCGAGCAGCGCGCCCGCACCATCCGCGAGGGCCTCTCCCGGCTGGCGGAGTCCAGCATCCTCGAGCGTTACGTCTGACCTCGGCGCGTTCCCACCTGTCAGCCGCAACCGCACGTGTCAGACGATCAGGTCACCCGGGTGACCTGAGCGTCTGACACGTGCGAGCGTTCCGGGCCTCGACCGGGCGTCAGGGTTTTGTGGGCGCGTCACTGCTCGCGTCACCGCTCGGGTCCGCGCTCGCGTCACCGCTCGGGTCCGCCGACGCATCCTTCGAGGCGCTCGGGCTCGCCGACGGCGAGGGCGACCTGCTCGGCTTGGGCACGGTATAGGTCAGCCGCACGACGTCGCTGGTCGCACCCTCGACGTCGGCGAGCGCCACCTGCGCGGTGTACTCGCCGGCCGACAGCCTGGGCTGGCCGGGTTCGCAGCCGGGCACCGACCGGGAGTCGGACCAGCTCACGGTCGACGTGTCGACGTCACCCGGCCCGAGGAGCAGCAGCCGTTCCTCGTCGGGGTCGGCGCAGTCGGCCGAGGACCAGACCCGTTCGGCCGTCGCCTCCCCCACCTCGCCCTGGTAGACGGTCACGGCCAGGCTGCGCCGAGGGGCGTCGACGAGGCACTGCACCTTGCCCTCGTTCCGGAGCGACACCGTGAACTTGACCGGCACGCCGCGCGTCACGGCAGTGCGGTCCGCGGCCAGCCCGACGTCGAGATCCTCGGCCGTGCACGGTGACGCGGCGGAGTTCGGGTCCACGGGGGCGGGCGGGTCGATCTTGTCCGAGGCGATGGACGGTTCGCTGCGGGGCCACGTGGCCGCCACCCCGATGCCACCGAGGGCGAGCACGACGACCACGGCGATCACCCGCCCGAGGCCCCGCGGGCGCCGGCCGGCGGGCGCCCGGTCCACGTCCGGGACCGCGGACCGCTCGGCTCGCTCCGGTGCACTGACCACCTGCTGGACCCCCTGCTGCACTCCTGCTACGGGCTCTGACGTGCGGTGACACCCCGCAGCACCAAAAGTACGACGCGATGCGCCGCCGGGGTGGCAGCCGCGCCGCCGAGTCGGTCACGTGTCCTGGTTCACGTTCTGCGCGGCAGGTCCGGCCGCTCGGGCCCACTCGGGCCTGCTCGAGTCCGCTCGGGTGGCGTGCGTGTCCGGAACACGCCGAGGTTCCGGCAGGATGGGACCTCGTGACAGCCCTGACAGCCGTGGCACCGCAGGAGGCCGCGCGACGCACCGAGGTGCGCACCGCCGTGGTGCAGTGGTTCGACGGCGCCGCGCGCGACCTCCCCTGGCGCGCTCCGGACCGCACCGCCTGGGGTGTGCTGGTCAGCGAGGTGATGCTGCAGCAGACGCCGGTGGTGCGCGTCCAGCCCGCGTGGCGCGCGTGGCTGGAGCAGTGGCCCGCGCCCGCCGACCTGGCGCGGGCGCCGACCGCGGACGTGCTCCGCGCGTGGGGCCGCCTCGGGTACCCGCGGCGCGCGCTGCGACTCCAGGAGTGCGCGCGGGCGATCGTCGACCGGCACGCCGGTGAGGTGCCGCGCACCGAGCCCGAGCTGCTCGCCCTGCCCGGCATCGGCGAGTACACGGCGGCCGCGGTGCTGGCGTTCGCGTACGGCAGACGGTCGGTCGTGGTGGACACCAACGTGCGACGGGTGCTGGCGCGCGCGGTCACCGGGTCGGCGCTCCCCGCGCCGTCGTACACGGCTGCCGAACGCGCGCTGGCGACAGAGCTCGCCCCGCCGGGCGACGCCGACGCCGCGCGCTGGGCCGCGGCGTCGATGGAGCTGGGCGCGCTGGTCTGCACCGCGAAGGCGCCCAGGTGCGGCGCCTGCCCGGTCGCCGCGCTGTGCGCGTGGCGCAGGGCCGGCTCACCACCGGACGCGTACGCGGACCGGCGCCGCACCCAGGCCTGGGCGGGCACCGACCGGCAGGCGCGGGGCCGGGTCATGGCCGAGCTGCGGCAGGCGGCGGACCCGGTGGACCGGTCGCTGCTGACGAGCCTGTGGCACGACCCGGGCCAGCTCGACCGCGCGATCGCCGGCCTGGTCGAGGACGGCCTCGCCGAGCAGGACGAGGCCGGCCGCCTGCACCTGCCCCGGTAGGGGCCGGCGTCAGAGCTCGAGCAGCATCCGGGAGTTGCCCAGCGTGTTGGGCTTCACGCGGGCCAGGTCGAGGAACTCGGCGACACCCTCGTCGTAGGAGCGCAGCAGCTCGGTGTAGACCTCGGGGGTCACGGGCGTGCCGTCGATCTCGCGGAACCCGTGGGCGGCGAAGAAGCCCACCTCGAAGGTGAGGCAGAACACCCGCCGCAGCCCGAGCGACCGCGCACGCTCGACCAGCGCGGTCAGCAGGGCGTGCCCCACCCTGCGGCCGCGCCAGTCGCGGTGCACGGCGAGCGTGCGCACCTCGGCGAGGTCGTCCCACATCACGTGGAGCGCCCCGCAGCCGACGGCGGGGGCGCCCGGGGCGCCGGCCGGGTCGGTCGCCACCAGGAACTCCTGGACCGCCTCGTAGTAGCCGACCATCTCGTAGGGCCGGAGGATGCGCTCCTGGCTGAGCGGCTCGACGAGGTCGCGAATGGTACGCACGTCGGCAGGGAGCGCCGGCCGGATCACGGGAGCGGTCGGCGCCTCGGGTGTCGTCACGGCGACACAGTACGACCGAGGTTCGGTACCGCGCCCGGCGCGTACGCCTGACGGGCCTACTCAACCCTGGCGCGGAAGGTGCAGATCAGGCGAAACACATGCCGAACCGGAAAGTGAGCAAGAGAACTCCCCCACATACTCCGGCTCGCAGGCCAAAGTCTTGCCAAGTGTCGGAATGCGTGGTGAGTTTGACGTATGGCATCCACACGGCTGACCGCAGACGCGAGAACACAGGCGCTGGCCGCACTGGAAGCCAGTGTGAGCCCTTCGGCAGAGCTCGACGTCCTGGTGATCGGTGGCGGCGTCACCGGCGCCGGCATCGCGCTGGACGCGGTGACACGGGGGTTGTCGACCGCCGTCGTCGAAGCACAGGACTGGGCGCAGGGCACGTCCAGCCGCAGCAGCAAGCTGGTCCACGGTGGGCTGCGCTACCTGCAGATGCTCGACTTCGAGCTGGTCCACGAGGCACTCACCGAACGCGACCTCCTGCTCCGGGAACTCGCACCGCACCTGGTGCGACCGGTCCCGTTCCTGTACCCCCTGGAGCACCGGGTCTGGGAGCGCGCCTACGTAGGCGTCGGCATCGCCATGTACGACATCCTGGCGACGCTCACTCCCGGCCGCCGTCCCATGCCGTTCCACCGGCACCTGAGCAAGAACCAGATGGAGGCCAAGTTCCCGGACCTGGCGCACGACGCCGCGGTGGGTGCCGTCCAGTACTGGGACGCGTCGGTCGACGACGCACGCCTCGTGGCCACCCTGATCCGCACGGCAGCGAGCTACGGCGCGCACGCCGCGAGCCGCACCCAGGTGGTCGACCTGACGCAGGGCGCGACGGGCGCCGTGAACGGCGCGGTGGTCGTGGACCTGGAGACCGGCAAGGAGATCACCGTCCGGGCCCGCTCGGTCATCAACGCGACGGGCGTCTGGACCGAGGACACCGAGGCTCTGGCCGGCTCCGAGGGCGGGCTGCGGGTGCTCGCCAGTAAGGGTGTGCACCTCGTGGTCCCGCGCGAGCGCATCCGGGGCCACGCCGGGCTGATCCTGCAGACGGAGAAGTCCGTGCTGTTCGTCATCCCGTGGAGCCGGTACTGGATCATCGGCACCACGGACACGCCGTGGGACCTGGACCCGACGCACCCGGTGGCCACGAGCGCGGACATCGACTACGTGCTGGACCACGCCAACGCCGTCCTGGCACATCCCCTCACCAGGGAAGACATCATCGGCACCTACGCGGGACTGCGTCCGCTGCTCCAGCCGGGCACCAAGGCCGGCACGAGCAGCGCGAAGGTCAGCCGCGAGCACACCGTCGCCTCGCCGACGCCGGGCCTCACCGTGATCGCCGGCGGCAAGCTCACGACGTACCGGGTCATGGCCAAGGACGCCGTCGACTTCGCGATCGGTCAGCGCGCCACGGCGCTTCCCTCGATCACGCACCAGATCCCGCTCACGGGCGCCGTCGGGCTGCGTGCCGTGCAGCGGCAGGCGCGCACCTGGGGCAAGCGGTTCGGCTGGACTCCTCCGCTGCTGGACCACCTGCTGCACCGGTACGGCGCCAACCTCGCCGAGATCGTCGAGCTCTGCGAAGCCGACCCGTCGCTGGCCCAGCCGCTCGAGCACGCCCCCGCCTATCTGCGTGCCGAGGCGCACTATGCCGTGAGCCACGAGGGTGCCCTGCACCTGGAGGACGTGCTCGCGCAGCGCACGCGCCTGGTCTACGAGGTCCCGGACCGCGGCACCGAGGCGGCCGAGGAGGTCGCGGCCGTCGTCGCACCGCTGCTGGGCTGGGACGCCTCCGACACGGAGCGCGAGGTCCGTGCGTGGCAGGAGCGGATCGAGGCGGAACGGCACGCCGAACAGGCACCGGATGACGAGGCTGCCGAACAGGCCCGCGAGAACACCCCCGACGTGGCGGTCATGCAGCCGCTCCGGAACTGAGGTCCCAGCACACCCCTACGACACAGCCGACGCGCTACCCCCGGGAGCCGCCGGGTTCAGACCCCCGTACGCCGACAGGGCCGTCGGCAGAGAGCGAGTCAGCGATGAACGCATTCACGGACATCATGGTGCCGGAGTTCCTCGGCACCATGATCCTCATCCTCGGTGGCGCCGGCGTGGTCGCGAACGCCATCCTGCCCCGGACCAAGGGTTTCAACGGCGGCTGGCTGATGATCAACTTCGGCTGGGGTCTCGCGGTCTTCGCCGGTGTGTTCGTCTCGATGAGCTCCGGGGCGCACATCAACCCGGCCGTGACGATCGGCATCTTCTCCAGCGGTGCCGCGGAGTTCGCCGACGGCGTCCCCGCCACCTTCGTGAACATGCTCGTCTACTGGGTGTCGCAGCTGCTCGGAGCCTTCGTGGGTGCCGTGCTCGCGTACCTGGCGTACAAGCAGCACTTCGACCTGGACGCCGACCCCGCCGTCAAGCTCGGGGTCTTCTCCACCGGTCCGGAGATCCGCTCGTACGCGTGGAACTTCGTCACCGAGGCCATCGCCACGTTCATGCTCGTCTTCGTGATCCTCTCGTTCGCCAACTGGCCCGGCGACATGGGACCGCTGGCGGCGGCCCTGCTGGTGGTCGGTATCGGTGCGAGCCTCGGTGGCCCCACGGGGTACGCCATCAACCCGGCGCGCGACTTCGGTCCGCGCATCGCGCACTTCGTGCTGCCCATCCCCGGCAAGGGCTCCAGCGACTGGGCCTACTCGTGGGTGCCGGTGCTCGGGCCGCTGGTCGGCGGCGCGCTGGGCGGCCTCCTGGTCGCCGTGCTCTGACCCGCGCCCCGTCCTCAACACACAGACTTCGACACAGACTTCGACACAGACAAGGGAGTCAACTCCGATGGCTGACTACGTACTCGCGATCGACCAGGGCACCACGAGCACCCGGGCGATCGTCTTCAACCACGGCGGGACCATCGTGGCCACCGGGCAGATCGAGCACGACCAGATCTTCCCGAAGGCCGGCTGGGTGGAACACAAGCCCGAGCAGATCTGGGACAACACCCGCCAGGTGGTCGCCCTCGCGCTGACCAGGGCGAACCTGAACCACACCGACCTGGCCGCCGTCGGCATCACCAACCAGCGCGAGACCACGGTGGTGTGGGACAAGAACACGGGCAAGCCGGTCTACAACGCGATCGTGTGGCAGGACACGCGCACGCAGGCCATCGTCGACGAGCTCGGCGGGTCCGAGGGCGGCGACAAGTACAAGGCGATCGTCGGCCTGCCGCTGGCCACCTACTTCTCCGGCCCCAAGGTGAAGTGGATCCTCGACAACGTGGAAGGCGCGCGCGAGGCCGCGGACCGCGGCGACCTGCTGTTCGGCAACACCGACTCGTGGGTCCTGTGGAACATGACAGGCGGGCCCGACGGCGGCGTGCACGTCACGGACGTCACGAACGCATCGCGCACCATGCTCATGGACCTCGACACGCTGACCTGGCGCGAGGACATCGCGGCGGACATGGGCATCCCCCTGTCGATGCTGCCCGAGATCCGCTCCTCCTCCGAGGTGTACGGCAAGGGCCGACCGCGGGGCATGGTGCCCGGCGTGCCCATCGCCGGCATCCTCGGCGACCAGCAGGCCGCGACGTTCGGGCAGGCCTGCTTCGAGGTGGGCACCGCCAAGAACACGTACGGCACCGGCAACTTCATGCTGCTCAACACGGGTACCGAGAAGGTGCCGTCCGAGAACGGTCTGCTCACCACGGTCTGCTACAAGATCGGCGACGCCGCCCCCGTCTACGCGCTCGAGGGCTCCATCGCCGTCACCGGGTCGCTGGTCCAGTGGCTGCGCGACAACCTGGGCCTGTTCCACGACGCGCCCGACGTCGAGTGGCTCGCCCGCAAGGTCGAGGACAACGGCGGCGCCTACTTCGTGCCCGCCTTCTCCGGCCTGTTCGCGCCCTACTGGCGGCCCGACGCGCGCGGTGCGCTCGTGGGCCTGACCCGGTACGTCAACCGCAACCACATCGCCCGGGCCGCCCTGGAGGCCACGGCGTTCCAGACCCGCGAGGTCATGGACGCCATGAGGGCCGACTCGGGCGTCGAGCTCACCGAGCTCAAGGTCGACGGCGGCATGGTCGCCAACGAGCTGCTCATGCAGTTCCAGGCCGACCAGCTCGGCGTCCCCGTCGTCCGGCCGGTCGTGGCGGAGACGACGGCGCTCGGTGCCGCGTACGCGGCCGGTATCGCCGTCGGCTTCTGGAAGGGTGAGTCGGACGTGACCGCCAACTGGGCGGAGGACCGGCGGTGGGAGCCGGTCGCCGAGGAGGTCGAGCGGGAGCGGCTGTACCGCAGCTGGAAGAAGGCGGTGACCAAGACGTTCGACTGGGTGGACGAGGACGTCAGCTGATCCACGTGTCAGAAGCCCAGGTCACTCGAGTGGCCTGGGCTTCTGACACGTTCGGGGTCAGGGGGTAAGGGGTCAGGGGGCCAGGAAACGGCGGGCCGTGTCCACGAGCACCTCGGTCTCGGCCGCCACGGAGAACGTCTCCTCGGATGCCGCCCGGCCCAGGAAGCCGTCCGTGAGCAGGTAGAGCCACGAGGTGATGCGCCCGGCGTCGAGGTCGGTCCGGATCTCTCCGGCCCGCTGCGCCCGCTCCACCCACGGCAGCATGAGATCCCGCTGGGCGCGGGTGTCCTCGTCGAGCTTCTCCGCGACGTCCGGCTGGTGCATGATGCCGCCCACCGCGCGCACGAACCCCGGCATGCGGGGATCGGCCACGTCCTCGGCACCGCTGCGGACGATGTCCAGGACCACGCCGAGGGCGTCCGTGCGGCCGGCATACGCCTCGGCGCGGTCTCGCGCGTCGCCGATGCCGAACGTCAGGATCGCCAGCAGCACGTCCCGCTTCGTCGGGAAGTAGTGGAAGAACGTGCCCGATCCGATGCCCGCCTGCCGGCAGATCGCGGCGGTCGTGGTGCCGTCGTAGCCCCGCTGCGCGAAGACGGTCAGTGCGGCGTCGATGATGACCAGCCGGCGCGCCTCGTGCCGCGCCGGGTCAACGGTCCGTGCCACTCGTGCCCTCGGTGAGCCTGCCGATGGCCGACGCCGCCCGACGCACCTGGAGCCTGTCGTCCCGGACGCGGGCCACGAGCCCGAGCGCGTCCAGCTCCTCGTCCGCGCGCCGCCGCGCGGCGGCGTCCTTGCGGTCGGCGAGCCGACGGCGGAGCACCTCGTGCTCGGCCGCCGTGAGGCCCGGCCGCCCGTCGATCCAGCGCTCGAACTCGCGCTCGTGCGGGTCGCCCTCGGACCAGGGCCAGCCGTGCGCCGTCAGCGCGTCGCGCACCCGCGCGCCGGACAGGGTGTCGACATCGAGCCGCGCGCGCAGGCCGCTGCCGGGCCGCAGCAGCACGAGATCGTTGCCCTCGCGGAACACTGCGCCGACGTCGGACCGCTCCACCCAGACCGCCTGCTCCTCCTGCTCGTGCTCCAGGTGGTCTCCGGCCACCGTCAGCACGGGTGCCTCGCCCACGACGACCAGCGCGAGGAACGCGCCGCCGAGCAGACCGAGGCCGCCCAGGACGCCGAGAGCCCACGGCAGCTCCAGGGTGCCGACCAGGCGCACCACGCCGGGCACCGGCAGGGGGGTGGCCCCGATGAGGTCGGCCAGGCCGCGTGCGAGCGCGGGCGCGAACCAGCCCAGCACGAGGCCGAGCGCGAGCGTGGCCACGCCGATCAGGACGGGGAGCGCGGCGGGCTGCCGCACCTGGGTGGTGGTCATGAGCCAATTATTAGAGTGCTCGCTCTATTAAAACAAGAGAGCCTCCGGTGAGCGGCGTGCGTGCCGGAACCCCGTCGGTGCCCTTCCCCCGAGCACGGCGCGCGGGCCGGCGCACCTGACCGCTAGCGTTATCCCGTGCCGATCAGCTACACCCTTCCCGGGATCCACGTCACCGACCACTCCGTCGACGTCCCGCTCGACTGGACCCGGCCCGACAGCTCCCCCGCGATCACGGTGTTCGCGCGCGAGCTCGTGGATCCCACCCGCCGCACCGAGGACCTGCCGCTCCTCGTGTTCCTGCAGGGCGGACCCGGCGGCAAGGGTCCACGCCCCACCGGTCCGGACGGCTGGCTGGGCACCGCCCTCAAGCGGTTCCGCGTGGTGCTGCTGGACCAGCGTGGCACCGGACGGTCCAGCGCCGTCCGGGCGGCAGCGCTCCAGGAGCTGGGTACGCCGCAGCAGCAGGCCGAGTACCTCACCCACTTCCGCGCCGACAGCATCGTGCACGACGCGGAGCATGTGCGGAAGACGCTCTTCGAGGGCCGGCGCTGGACCTCGCTGGGCCAGTCGTACGGCGGCTTCATCACCATGACGTACCTGTCGTTCGCCCCGGAAGGGCTCGAGGCGAGCCTCGTCACCGGCGGGCTGCCCGGCCTCACGGCGTCGGCCCGCGAGGTGTACGAACGCACGCAGCCGCGCGTGGTCGCGAAGAACGAGCGGTTCCGCGCGCGCTACCCCCACGTCGTGAAGACGATCGGACGCATTGCCGACCGCCTCTCGACCGGTGAGGTGACCACACCCGGGGGCGACCCGCTCACGACGCGCCGCTTCCAGTCGCTCGGCATGGACTTCGGTATGAAGTCCGGCTTCGAGCGGGTGCACTGGATCGCGGACGAGGCGTTCGACTCGCCGCACGGCGGCCCTCTGACCGACACGTTCCTGGCGACGGTCGAGGCCGAGACCTCGTTCGCGGCCAACCCGTTGTACGCGGTGCTCCACGAGTCGATCTACGCCCAGTCCCACACGGGTCCGACGGCGTGGGCGGCCCAGTCCGTGCGCGACGCCGACCCGGCGTTCGCGGAGACGGCCCGTCCCCTGCTGCTGACCGGCGAGATGATCTATCCCTGGATGTTCTCCGAGATCAGCGCCCTGCGGCCGTTCGAGGCTGCCGCGAGCGCGCTCGCGGAGCGGCAGGACTGGCGCGACCTGTACGACCTGCACCGGCTCGCGGACAACGAGGTGCCGGTCGAGGCAGCCGTGTACTTCGACGACATGTTCGTCGACTCGTCGCTCTCCCTGGAGACGGCGGCGCACGTGGGCAACGTCGCCCCGTGGGTCACCAACGAGTTCGAGCACGACGGTCTGCGCCTGGGCGACGTCCTGCCGAAGCTGCTGGACCGCCTGGACGCGCGCGGGGGCCCGCTGCGTTAGCAGGCCCGTCAGCGCAGCGAGGGCACCGAGGCGACCACGTACCCGTCCACCTCGACCACATCGCCCGCGGCCAGCACCGGGTCGCCCGCGGGGACGCAGAGCGTGACCTGGAACCCGTCGGTCTCGACCCGCGCGGCGGTGAAGGTCTGGCCCGTGCGGTCGACCGTGCGCTCCTCGACCGCCAGCACCACACCCGTCAGGTGCGCGACGGCGTCGGTGTGCACGGCGTACGCCCCGGTGGGCTCGAAGACCAGGTCGGGCACGGCGCCGTCGGCCCGGCCGGTCACCTGCACGGAGTTGCCCAGCACGACGACGGACACGGGGCCCTCGACGGGCGGCGTGGCCGAGCCGAGCAGGGCGAGCTCCTCCAGCTGGCAGGCGATCTCGGTGATCACCTCGTCCTCGTCGTTCACGATCTCGGCGAGCACCAGGCCGCCGTCGACCGCCTGCGGTTCGGAGAGGGTCGCACCCGGCGCGGCGTAGAACGTGGGCGTGACCACGCGGACCAGGTCGCCCTCGGTGGTGATGATCAGGCGCGCCCCGGACGTGTCCGTCCAGATGTGCACGCCGACCTCACCGTCCTTGGCGATGGTCTCCGCCCCGGAGCGGGCCGCCGTCACCATGTCGCGGAAGTCGCTGCGTCGCCGGACGCCCAGTCCGATGCAAGCCAGGTTCGATGCCACGGTTGCCTACGCTAACCCGGCCGCACGCGTTCGACGCGGCGAAACCTCCGGCTTTGCCCAGCCACGGCACGACGTCACACTCCGGGCCGCACGCGGAGTCAGCCGGGGGCGTGCTTGTCCAGGAACGCGTACACCTCGGCGTCGTCCACACCGGGGAACGCGCCACGCGGCAGGGCCGCGAGGATCTGCTGGTGCATCCGCCCGGACGGCCACGCCTCGCCCGACCAGCGCTCGGTGAGCGCCGGGGCGGGCCGACGGCAGCAGTCCGGGTCGGGGCAGGTGGACGCGCGCCGCACCTGCGTGTCCCGCCCGCGGAACCACTTGGCGTGCGCGTAGGGCACGCCGACCGTGATCGAGAACGCACCCGACCCGCCGTCAGGCCCGCCGGACGGTGACATGGAGCCCGTCTGCGTGGAGCACCAGAACGTGCCCGCCGGAGTGTCCGTGTACTGGTAGAACTCGGTGGCGCGGTCGCGCCGCTCGAACGCCTCGCGTGCCGCCCAGCGCCGGCAGATCAGCTGCCCCTCGATGGCACCCGTGACGTCCTGCGGGAACGGCAGGCCGTCGTTCGCGTAGCCGCGGAACAGGGCGCCGTCGGCCCCCACGCGCAGGAAGTGCAGTGGGATGCCGAGGTGGCGCGTCGCCAGGTTGGTGAGCCGCATCGCGGCGGCCTCGTGCGTGATGCCGAAGGCGTCCCGGAAGTCCTCGACCGCGAGATCGCGCTCGCGTTTGCGCGCCTCCAGGAACGGCACCGCGACGAACTGCGGGGCCAGGCAGGCCGCGGCGAAGTAGGTGATCTCGACACGCTGGCGCAGGAACTCACCGTAGGAGCGGGGCCGGTCGTGCTCGAGCACCCGGTGCGCGAGCGCCTGCAGCGCGAGCGACCGCAGCCCGTGCCCGCCGGGGGTCGACGCCGGGGGCAGGTAGATGCGGCCGTTCTGCAGGTCGGTCACGGAGCGGGCCGACCGGGGCAGGTCGTCCACGTGCAGCAGCGTGAAGCCCATCTGCTCGGCCATCCGCGCCACCGTGCGGTGGGTCAGCGCTCCGCCCGTGTACCCGGCCGCCTTGACCATCTGCTCCGCCACGGCCTCGAACTGCGGGTAGTGGTTGTCGCGGGCCTCGCGTTCCAGACGCAGGTCGGTGTTGGCGCGGCGCGCCTCCTCGGGTGTCGCGATGGCCAGCTGCTCGCGCCGGGCCAGCTCGTCATGCAGGCCGACGAGCTGCTCCAGCACGGGCATGGGCAACTTCTGGCTGGGCTTGACCGACGGCACGCCCAGGGTGGTGAACAGCGGTCTGCGCTGCGCCCGCTCGAGGGCGATCTCCAGGGCCGCCCTGCGCGACGGCGGTTCCGCGCTCAGCAGCTCGTTCATCGGTACGCCCAGCGCCTCCGCGATGGACCGCAGGAGCCCCAGACGCGGTTCGCGACGCCCGTTCTCCACGAGCGACAGCAGGCTCGGGGCCGAACCGACCCGCTCGCCGAGCGCGTCCAGAGTGAGGCCCTGCGCCGTGCGCAGGTGCCGGATGCGGCGGCCCAGCGTGATCAGGTCGGTCTCACCGCCGGACGTCGGCTCGCCAGGTCTGGGCACGTCGTCCTCCGTCGGGTGAGGGCTGCTTCATCCGGGACACCCCAGCAGGAACCCGGTCCTTCACACTACGTGAAGATCGGCGATTCTTGACAGCGATCCGGCTGGAATTCGGACAGATCAACACACCAGAGTGGAAACAAGCCCGCAACCGTGGCCCGCCGCACGACGATCGGAGCCCCCATGTCCGTCCTTGCGAATCCCCGCCGCACCCGGCTCGTCGCCGAGCTCGTGTCCGACCTGACGACCGGCCAGAACGCCTCGGCGTCGGCCGCCTCGTCCGAGACACCAGCGAACGCCGTGCCCCCGGTCGGCGCGCAGGACGTGCGTGCCTGGGTCGCCCAGGTCGCCGAGCTCACCCAGCCCGACGAGATCGTCTGGTGCGACGGCTCCGCCGACGAGAAGCAGCGCCTGATCGACCAGATGCTGGCCGCCGGCACGCTCGTCGCGCTCAACCAGGAGAAGCGTCCTGGCTCGTACCTGGCGCGCTCCAACCCTGCCGACGTGGCGCGGGTCGAGTCGCGCACCTTCATCTGCTCGGAGACCGAGGAGGACGCGGGCCCCACCAACAACTGGATGGCGCCGGCCGAGATGCGCTCCGAGCTGCGGGGCGTCTTCGAGGGCTCCATGAAGGGCCGCACCATGTACGTGGTGCCGTTCTCGATGGGTCCGCTGGGCGGCCCGATCTCCCAGGTGGGCATCGAGATCACGGACTCCCCGTACGTCGTCGTCTCGATGCACGTCATGACCCGGGTCTCGGACGAGATCCTGGGGCTGATCGACAGCGGCCGGCAGTGGGTCCCCGCCGTCCACTCGGTGGGCGCACCTCTCGCCGAGGGCGAGGCGGACGTCGCCTGGCCGTGCAACGACACCAAGTACATCGTGCACTTCCCGGAGTCCCGGGAGATCTGGTCGTACGGCTCCGGCTACGGCGGCAACGCCCTGCTGGGCAAGAAGTGCTTCGCGTTGCGCATCGCCTCGGCCATGGCGCGCGACGAGGGCTGGCTCGCCGAGCACATGCTGCTCATCCGCATCACGTCGCCCGAGCAGCGCCAGTACCACCTGGCCGCTGCCTTCCCGAGCGCGTGCGGCAAGACGAACCTCGCGATGCTGCAGCCCACCATCCCGGGCTGGACGGTCGAGACCCTGGGTGACGACATCGTCTGGATGCGCCCCGGCCCCGACGGCACGCTGCGCGCCATCAACCCGGAGGCCGGCTTCTTCGGCGTCGCACCGGGTACCGGCATCGACACCAACCCGACGGCCGTGGCCACCTTCGACCGCGACACCATCTTCACCAACGTCGCCCTGACCGACGACGGCGACGTCTGGTGGGAGGGCCTCACGCCCGAGCCGCCGGCACACCTGATCGACTGGCAGGGCGACGACTGGACGCCCGCCTCCGAGTCCCCTGCGGCGCACCCGAACTCGCGGTTCACCGTGGCCGCCGCCCAGTGCCCCACCATCGCGGACACCTGGGAGGACCCGGCCGGCGTTCCGGTCGACGCGATCGTGTTCGGCGGCCGCCGCGCCACCAACGTGCCGCTCGTGGCCCAGTCGTTCGGCTGGGAGCACGGGGTGTTCATGGGGGCCACCATCTCCTCGGAGCGCACCGCAGCAGCCGAGGGTGCGCTCGGCGAGCTGCGTCGCGACCCCTTTGCGATGCTCCCCTTCTGCGGCTACAACATGGCCGACCACTGGGCCCACTGGCTCGAGGTCGGCGCGGGCGTCGAGGAGTCGAAGCGCCCGCGGATCTTCCAGGTCAACTGGTTCCGCAAGGGTGACGACGGCCGCTTCCTGTGGCCGGGGTTCGGCGAGAACTCGCGCGTCATCGAGTGGATCGTCGGTCAGGTCGAGGCGGGTCGCGGCCTGCGCGAGGACGTCTCCGTGACCACTCCCGTGGGTCGGGTACCCGCGCCCGGCACGCTGAACCTCGACGGCATCGAGGTGTCCGACGCCGATCTGACCGCCCTCTTCGACGTGCCGACGGAGCCGTGGCAGGCCGAGGCCGAGCTGACCGACGAGTTCTTCGCGCAGTTCGGCGACCACACGCCGGCCGCGCTGCGCACGCAGCTGGACGCCCTCAGGGAGCGTCTGGCCCGATGACTTCGGCCGGCTGACGGCGTGACACTCCCGGGTGGCTACCCCGTCGCGCCGTCGGCCGTCCGAACAGACGTCCCCGGCCGGGTTATTGAGGCATCCCGGCCGGGGATCTCTATGTGCTCCGGCCCCTCCTCCCCTTCGAGACCTCGTCTGATTCGCTTTGAGCGGCTTCAAAGCGAATCAGACGAGGTCTCGAAGGGGAGGAGAGACGGGGGACAGGCCAGGACGCGGGGCGGACCGCACGGCGGCGTCAGGCAGCGAGAATGGGACCGTGCCGAACCACGCCGACGTCCCCCCTCCGCCCGAGAACCCGCTCGCCCACATCGTGTACTTCGAGCCACGCATCCCCGGGAACACCGGGTCCGCGATCCGGCTCGCGGCCGTGACAGGGGCCCGCCTGCACCTGGTGGAGCCGCTCGGCTTCGACCTGTCGGAGGCCAAGCTGAAGCGCGCCGGCCTCGACTACCACGACCTCGCCGTCATGGACGTGCACCCGTCGCTGGACGCAGCACTCGACGCGCTGCCGGACGCCCGCGTCTTCGCGTTCACGACCCGGGCCACCACCCGGTTCACCGACGTCGGGTACCGGCCGGGAGACGTACTGCTGTTCGGCCCGGAGCCCACCGGGCTGCCGCCCGAGGCGCTCGCCCACCCCCGGGTCGCCGACGAGCTGCGCATCCCGATGCTGCCCGGTCGCCGGTCGCTCAACCTGACGAACGCGGCGTCGATCGCGGTCTACGAGGTGTGGCGCCAGCTGGGGTTCACCGAGGGGGCGTGACGTCGCTCGAGCTCGAGCACACGGCTCAGGAGAGCCCGAGGTGCACGAGCAGGGCGCCCTCGAGCTCGGCGGCCTCCTCAGCGGACACCTTTCCGACGCGATTCACCAGACGGCCCATGTCGAGCGCACGCACCTGCTCCGCCTGTGCCTTGGAGTCGACAGACAGCCCCGAGCTCTCCTTGGCGATGAGCGTCTGGAACGAGTGCACTCGCTTCACGTTGCTCGTCAACGGCACGACGGTCAGCACCCCGCGTCCGAGCCGTCGAGCCGCCGCGTTGTAGGCGTCGTTCGACACGATCACGACCGGGCGCACCTTGTACGGCTCGGACCCTTGCACCGGGTCGAGGTCCGCGTACCAGACCTCACCGCGGTACATCGGACTCCAGCCCGTCGGCCGCTGTCACGTCCCAGACCTCTGCCTCGCCCGAGTCGTACCACTCTGCTATCGCCTGTTCGGCCTCGAGCGTGAGTGCCATCTGCCGCAGCGCGACGATCGCCTCGTGGACCGCGGCCGACCGTGAGGCGAGCCCCTTGCCCTCCGCGTAGTCGTCCAGAAAGCGCAGGTCCTGTTCCGGAATGCTCACACTCACCTTCATACCCTCGATCCTACCCGAACGGCCTCATCCTGATCCAGGGGTACTACCCTGAGGGTGCCGCTCCTGTTCCCAGGCTATGGCCGCACCACCAGCACGCGGCCCGGCGCCAGCCCGTACCTCCCCGGCACCACGCCCTGGCTCGCCGCCCCCGCCTGCGCGATCACCGTCACGGGAGACTCAGCCACGACCCGGTCCGCCGTCGGGAACCACGTGCGGTCCGGGCTCACCAGGATGAGCATGCCGTCGACGTGACCGGCCGGGCTGAACGTCGCCGAGCCGTCCGGGTAACGGCCGACGCCGGCGTCGGCGAGCCGGTCGGCGGTGCCGGCGACGTCGGGCAGGGCGATGCCGACCTCGCTCACGGAGAGCAGGTCGCCGGCACCGAACGGGACGAGCTGGGTGCCGGGCTCGTGCGGGCTCGAGGCCTTCGCGCCCGCCACCTGTCCGGCACCCAGGACCGAGGGGAGATCCCGGCGCGCGATGACCTCCAGGACCGACCGGTCCGGCCCCGGGAAGTAGAGCGACCGCGCGTTCCAGGCGGCCTGCGCCTCGAACTCCGTGCGGTCGCCGTCGCCCAGCAGGCCGGGGCCCGCCGCGAGGAACTCACGGGCGGCGTCGAACCGCGCGTCGTCGATCAGGAAGGCGAAGTGCTGGTCGCCCTCGGCGTCGACGTCCTCCCGGAAGCGCAGGACAGTGCGCCCGACCGTGACCTCGACCGCGCGGATCTCCTTGCGTACGGACAGGCCGAGCACGGTCTCGTAGTACGCGGCGGTCTCCGCGAGCGAGCGGGTCACCGTGTCGACGCTGATGATCTCCATGCGACCCAGCCAACAACCTCAACGAGGGTTGAGGTCAAGCGGTCAGCTGAGCAGCCAGGACGCCGACTGCCGCACGAGCGCCTGGTGGCCCGGCGACTCGAAGGAACGGACGTCGTGCCCCAGCGCCGAGTAGACGGTGCGGCCGCCGTGCGCCTCGTTGACCCACAGGACCGGCTGCGTCGTGCCGTCGTCGTGCAGGGTGGTGCCGAGAACGCGTGTCTCCCGGCCCACACGGAGGTGGCAGTACCGCTCGTCGAACGCCTCGACGGCACCCAGGTCACCCGTGACCGGGTGGCCCTGGACCAGCTCGAAGCGGGCCTCACCGATCGGCGGGTGCATCGACTCACCCGGCACCCAGCGGCCGCCGAGCACCGCGGCCCAGTCGGGCGTGTCGTAGAAGGTGTTCGCCGCCTGGTGCAGGCCCAGCACCGCGCCCCCGGCCCGTGCCCAGTCCGCGAGCCGAGCGTGGAAGGCGAGCCAGTCGTCGTCGGACCCGTCGAAGTCGGGGTCGCGGCGACCCGTACCACCGTTCACCACCAGCAGGCCCACGGAGCCGAGGTCGTCGAGCGCGTCGCGGAACAGCCCACGCACCTGGACCACGCCCAGGTCACCGAGGATGCCCGCGACCGCGTGCGACGTCGCCGCGTGGTCGTGCCAGGGGTCCTCGTAGCGTCCGCGGCCGGCCAGGATCAGGATGCGCTGCGTAGTCACGGTGCGATCCTGCCACGGCGTGCGGCGGCCTACGGCACCACCAGGATCTTGCCCAGCGCCGCCCCGGACTCGAGCCGCCGGAACGCCTCCGGCGCGTCGTCGAGCCCATAGCGCCGGTCGACACGCGGCCGCACCTGCCCCGACGCGATGAGGCGGCCGAGCTCGACCAGGTCGTCCCGCTGGTTCGGCCGCCAGAAGAAGGTGCCCATCCGGGTGCCGGACAGCCTGCCGACCAGCGGTCCCAGGACCGCCTTCTCGGCGAAGGAGCTGATACGGCGCGCGACGAGCACGTACCGCCCGCCGGGCGCGAGGGCGCGCCGTACCGTGAGCAGCGTCCGGGTGTCCGCGATGTCGAGGACGACGTCGTACCGCCGGTCGCCCCGGGCGAAGTCCTCGCGGGTGTGGTCCATCACCTCGTCCGCGCCCAGGTCCCGAAGGAACTCCAGCTTGGCACCGTGGTCGACGGCCGTGACCACGGCCCCGCTCGCCTTTGCCATCTGCACCGCGAACGGGCCCACGCAACCACCCGCCCCGTTGATCAGCACGCGCTCGCCGGGCCGGACCGGCCCCACCGAGCGCAGGCACTGCAGCGCGAGGGAACCGGAGTGCGGGACGGTCGCGGCGTCGTCGAACGACACGTCGTCGGGCAGCGGCGACAGGGCCGACGCCGGGACGCACACCCGGTCCGCGAGCGCCCCGTGCCCGCTGTCGAAGAGGTCGGCCCACACGCGCTCGCCCGGGCGGAGGCCGGTCACGTCGGGCCCGACCCGCTCGACGGTGCCGGCGACGTCGACCCCGACCCGCCGGTTGGTCGGCCGCACCAGGCCCGTGCCGAGGCGGGCGAGGCGCGGCCGACCGAGCAGGTGGTCCAGGTCCGCCATGTTCAGCGACGCGGCAACGACCCGGACCACCGCCTCTCCCGGACCCGGCTCTGGCGCCTCGACCGTGGCCACCCGCAGCGTGTCGACGGGTCCGTAGCGGTCACGGAGGAGGGCCCTCATGAGGTCTGCTCCAGGCCGGCCCGGGCACGCTCCAGCACGAGGAAGTCGGTGACGCCGAACAGCCGGACGACCCGCAGGTCCCGCGGCGACAGGTAGGGCGTCGCCTCGGAGGACTCGGCGAGGCGCGGTGTGACCCGGTGGGTCCGCCCGCCGGTCCGTAGCTCGGCGACGCCCGCGGCCAGCACGTTCCGCAGCCAGTCGACGTCCCGGCCGTACGGGAGGAGGACGAGGTAGTCGCTGTCCATCGGGTACACCCCGATGGGCGTCGAGTACTGCCGGCCGGAGCGACGTCCGACGTGGTGGATCACCGACGTCGTCGAGCCGGGCTTTCCCGCACCCGCGCGCAGGGCCGAGGGGCGACCGAACCGGCCGATCCGCCGGACCACGCCGAGGCCGCGCCGGTTCTTGGTCCGCATGGACACGACCAGCCCCGCGAGCGCGGCGAGCACCAGCACCACCAGCCCGCCGAGCAGCCCGAGGATCCCGAGGATCCAGACCCCCATGACGTACCACCTTCCCGGATCGACCTTACGCTGTAAGACTTACGCCGTAAGGTAGGGCTCCGCCGCCACGACCGTCAAGGGTGGGACCGACGTAGGATCGCGAGACGATGAGCATGCCGCAGAGAGCAACGACTGCCACGCGGAGCACGCTGACGCGCGCCCGGGTGCTCGCGTCGGCCGTCGCGCTGGCCGACCGGGAGGGCCTCGGGGCACTGACGATGCGCAGCCTGGCCCGCGAGCTCGGGATCGAGGCGATGTCGCTGTACCACCACGTGGCCAACAAGGAGGACCTGCTCGACGGGGTGATCGACATCGTCGTGCAGGAGATCCAGGAGGCCGTCGCCGGGATCGAGCCGGCGCCGCAGGACACGCCGCCGTCGGACTGGAAGCACGCGGTGCGCCGCCGCGTCCTCACGGCACGCTCCGTACTGCTGCGCCATCCGTGGGCGCCGTCGGTGCTGGAGACCCGCACGGGGTTCAGCCCGCACGTCGTGCGCTACCACGACTCGCTCGTCGCCCTCATGCGTCGCGGCGGGCTGTCGTACGACCTGGTGCACCACGGCATGCACGCCCTGGGCAGCCGGGCGCTCGGTTTCTCCCAGGAGCTGTTCGACCCGAGCGGTCCCGGCGGCGACCCGGCCCCCGCCACCGACGACGAGGCCCTGCTCGCCCGGATGGCGGACGAGGCCCCGCACATCGTCGCGATGCTCGCGGAGGTCGCGCGCGAGGACCCCGACTCGACCCTGGGCTGGTGCGACGACCAGACCGAGTTCGAGTTCGGCCTGGACCTGCTCCTCGACGGGCTCGAGCGGCTGGCGGTCCGCGAGCGGCGCTGACGCGGGCACCGGCCCGCCCGGCCCGCCCGCCCGCCCGGGTCAGCGCAGCGGGTCGAAGGGCCGGATCTCCTCCGGCGTCTCCCCCGTCGTGATCAGCCCGGCCAGCGCGCGACCCGTCGCCGGGCCCAGCACCATGCCCCACATGCCGTGGCCGCCGGCCACATAGACGCCCGGTGCCGCCGTACGGCCCACGAGCGGCAGGCCGTCCGGCGTCACCGGCCGGGAGCCGACCCACTCGTCCTCGCGGGCGTCCAGGTCGACCCCTTCGAACAGGTCCCGGACGGAGTTCACGACGGCCCGGATGCGGGCCGGCTGCAGGGGCTCGTCGGGCCCGCGGAACTCCATGGTCCCGGCGACCCGCAGCCGCCCCTGGTAGGGCGTGCACGCCACACGCCGGGCCGGGAAGTAGACGGGGTGGTCGATCGGTGTGCCCTCCACGGGCACGCTGAACGAGTAGCCCCGCCCGGCCTGCACCCGCGTCCGCACGCCGAACTGCCCGGCCAGGTCCGGCAGCCAGGCGCCCGTGGCGATCACCACGGCATCCGCCGTCGTTGCCTCGTGCCCGTGCACGGCCACCTCGACACCGTCCGGCACCGGGCGGATCCCCGTGACCCGCGCGTCCGACAGCACCTTGGCACCACGTGCGCCGACCGAGGTCGCGAGCGCCTGCGTGTACGCGCCCGGGTCGATGTACCGCTGCCCCTCCAGGGTCCACGCCGACCGCACGGCCCGGGAGAGGTGCGGCACGCGGACGCCGTCAGGCACCCTCGAGAGCCGGATCTCCTGGCCGGCGGTGGCCACCGCACGCAGCTCGTGCACGAACGGCACCGACTCGCGCTCGCGCTCGAATCCGATGACCCAGCGGCTGGGATGCGACGTCGCGTGCACGCCACCGGCCTCCAGCTCGTCGTACGCCTCGAGCGCCATCCTGTCGATCGGGGTGAGCGCTGCCATCGCGCGCTGCCACGCGCCCCGCCGGGCGTGCGTCATGAACCGGGCGAGGAAGCTCCAGAGCGAGCGGTCGAACCGGAACGGGACGCTGAGCGCGGCGTCGGGGTCGAGCAGCGCCCGGGGCCCGTAGGCCCAGAGCGCCGGGTCCGCCAAGGGCATCGCCAGGCCTGGCGTGAGCCAGCCGGCGTTTCCCCAGGACGCCCCCGACGCCACGCCGTGCCGGTCGAGGACCGTCACGTCCACGCCGTGTTCCTGCAGGTGCCAGGCGGTCGCGAGACCGACCATGCCGGCTCCCACGACAACGACGGATCTGGTGTCACGCACGCTCGCACTCCTTCGGTTCAGGCCCTGCCGCTTCCGTACCCCTCTCCGTGGAGCGGCGGTCCCACCATGGTCAGCCGGGCGGGTCGATTCGGCGCGACGGGTCGGTGAAGCAGGGCGGAACGGCGGATGAGGATCGCGGCTCAGCCGAGCGGCCGGGCCAGGGGCTCGATCGTGGCGATCTCGTCGTCGGACAGCGGTCCCGCCGCGAGCGCCGCGACGCTGTCCTCGAGCTGGGCCACGGAGGACGCACCGATCAGCGCCGACGTCACGCGGTCGTCGCGCAGCACCCAGGCGAGCGCGAGCTGCGCGAGCGTCTGGCCACGGCCGGTGGCGATCTCGTCGAGCGCCTTGACCCGGCTCAGGTAGTCCTCGGTGAGCGCCCGGTCCGAGAGGAACGGCGAGTCGGAGCGTGCGGCCCGGGACCCTTCCGGCGCCGCTCCCGTGAGGTACTTGCTGGTCAGCAGGCCCTGCTGCAGCGGGGAGAACACGATGGTCCCCACGCCGAGCTCGCCGACGACGTCGAGCAGCGACTCGCTCTGCCGGCCGTCGTAGGCGTCCTCGTGGGCGGGGTCCTCGACGTGCCGGTTGAACATCGAGTAGGACGGCTGGTGGATGAGGAGCGGGACGCCCAGGTCGTCGAGGATCCGCGCCGCGTCACGCGTGCGCGCGGGCGAGTAGTTGGAGACGCCGACGTACAACGCCTTGCCCTGCTGGACCGCCGACGCGAGCGCGCCCATGGTCTCCTCGAGCGGTGTCGAGGGGTCGGGCCGGTGGTGGTAGAAGACGTCGACGTAGTCGACACCCATGCGCGTGAGCGACTGGTCGAGGGACGCGAGCAGGTACTTGCGCGAGCCGTGGTCCCCGTACGGTCCGGGCCACATGTCGTAGCCGGCCTTGGTCGAGAGGACCAGCTCGTCGCGGTACGGCCTGAGGTCGGCCGCGAGGTGGCGGCCGAAGTTCTGCTCGGCCGAGCCGTAGGGCGGGCCGTAGTTGTTGGCCAGGTCGAAGTGCGTGACACCCAGGTCGAGCGCGCGGCGCAGGATGGCGCGCTGGGTGTCGAACGGGCTGGTGTCGCCGAAGTTGTGCCACAGTCCGAGGGACAGTGCGGGGAGGTCGAGGCCGGAGCGGCCGGTGCGACGGTAGGTCATGGTGTCGTAACGGTCCTCGGCTGCGAGGTACCGGCGTTCGAGAGGCATACGGCCATCGTGGCACGTCCCGCGGAAGCGCCCGACATATCCCTTTTCGGCCTCTCCTGTGCCACGATGCGCGTCATGCCCGAGATCTTCGACCTGGTTGTCCGCACGTCCTGGCGGGTCCCGCTGACCGCGACGTCGACCGGCGACGCGGCGTCCGTGGCCCGGCGGTTCGACGGCGCCCTGCTCAGCTCCGGGTTCAAGGCCTCCGGACGCCTGCTCAGCTACCTCGGCGCCCTGTCCCCGCAGGATGCCCGACGGAGTGAAGGTGCACCACTCGGTTCCACAGGGCGCGGGGCCGGTGACATATCTCGGGTTCGGTGCGCCGGACGACCTGCCGGAGGGCTCCCGCGTGGTCACGCCGCAGAACCTGCTCGACCTGGTGCCCGCCTGACGTCTAGGGTGTCGCCCGGGCGAGGCCATGCGGTGGCTTCCTTCTCACCTCTCTGGATGAACCTAGTCGCCGCGCTCTCCTCGCCCGCTCTCTTCGTCGAGCACGGCGGTTGCCGCCAGGACAGGCTTGCTCCTGACGGCAACCGCCGTGCTCGGCACCCGGGCCGGGGCCGGGTGGTACGGGTCAGCAGTAGAGGTTGGCGCCCGGGTCCACGCCGAGGGCGCTCGTGAACTGCAGGTAGGTGTTCACACGGCTCTGCACCTGGGCGGGGTTGCCGCCGTTGCACTCGATGGAGCCGTTGATGCTCCGGATGGTCTCGCCGAACCCGGCGCCGTTCACGATGGCGTTGTGCGGGGTCATCGTGCCCGGACCGTTCTGCGTGTTCCAGTACCAGAGGCCGGTCTTCCAGGCGACCGACGAGTTGGTCGAGACCAGGCTGGGGTTGTTCAGGAGGTCGATGCCGAGGGCGTCACCGGCCGCCTTGTAGTTGAAGTTCCAGCTGAGCTGGACCGGTCCGCGACCGTAGTACTGGTCGGTGCCCGCGGGGCAGCCGTAGGGCTGGTTCCTGTCGCAGTAGTGCGGGTAGTTTGCGGTGTTCTGCTCGACGATGTGGACCAGGCCGCCCGTCTCGTGCGAGACGTTGGCCAGGAACGCCGCCGCCTCCCGCTTCTGGACGGTGTCGCTGCCGCTGTTGGCGAACCCTGGGTACGCGCTGAGCGCGTCGACCAGGCCGGCGTACGTGTAGAACGAGTTCCGGTTGGGGAAGAACTGGTTGAACTGCGACTGGCTCACCGGGAAGTCCGAGCTGCTGGGCGGGTCCGTCGGCGGGTTCCCGCCGTCGCACGTACCGGTCCGTTCCCACACACCCCACTCACCGGTGGTGCCGGGCGTCTCGCCCTGGGTCCACCACTTGGCACGCCAGGAGGCGCCCGCGTGGGTGACCAGGTTGCCGGCGACGTAGACGGCGCCTGAGCTCCACGCCGGAGCGGAACAGCTCGCGACCGCGGCGGGAGCCGGGGCGGCGGCGGGGGCGGCCGAGCCGGGAACAGCGGCGACCCCTGTCGTCAGGAGAGCGACGACAAGGCTGGTGACAAAGAGCGGTACGCGACGAGATCTCACGGGGAACCACCTCGCTTCGGGTCCTGGGTCGGCGTGGCTACGCCGACTGATTTGTTCAGGAACCTAGCAAGGTACGTTCAGGGTGGGAGTGAGGGATTCCCACACATGCGACCCGTACGTGGTGGGTCAGGTGGTGGGTCAGATCAGGCCGAGTCGCGGACCACCAGGATCGGCTCGAAGATCGCGGAGCGCACCGCCGGCTCGTCGGCGTCGATCTGCTCCAGCAGCATCCTGGCCATCTCCTGCGCCATCTGCTCCACCGGCTGGCGCACGGTCGTCAGCCGGGGGCGGGACTGCACGGCCACCGGGCTGTCGTCGAACCCCACGATCGCGACGTCGTCGGGCACCCGCCGACCGTGCGTCTGGAGCACGTGGATCGCCCCCTGGGCCATGAGGTCGTTCGAGACGAAGACGCCGTCGAGGTCCGGTGCGGTGGCGAGCAGCTCCTCCATCGCGGACTCCCCGCTCTCGAACGTGAACGAGCCGGCGGCGCTCGGCACGTAGGCGTGCCCGCGGCGCGCCGCGGCGTCCCGGAAGCCGTCGAGCCGGTCGCGGGCACTCGGCACGTCGAGGGGTCCGGAGATCACGCCGAGCGTGCGGCAGCCCCTGTCCAGCAGGTGGTTCGCGGCCATCCGTGCGCCGTCCGCGTTGGCCAGGTCGACATAGCTGGCCGGGATGGCGTGGCCCGGCCGGGCGAAGAGCACGATGGGGCGCCCGGTGCCGATGAGCTCCTCGGGGAGCGGGTCGTCCGCATAGGTGGACACGAGCAGGGCGCCGTCCGCGTTGCCGAACCGCAGATAGGACGTCACCTGACCCCGCGTCTGGGCGTCGTCGGCGAACATCAGCACCGGGTGCACGTCATGGGGCCGCAGCGTCCGTACCAGGGAGCCGACCACGCGGCCGAAGAACGGGTCGGAGAACACGCCGGACAGGTCGAGCTCACCCTCGGGATCGGCGTCCGCGCCCGAGATGACGACGGCGACGGTACCGGTCCGCCGAGTGACCAGGGACCGGGCGGCCCGGTTGGGCACGTAACCCGTCTCCGCGACCGCCTCGAGCACCACCTCCTGGACGGCAGGCGCCACCTTGCGCTTGCCGTTGATCACGCGGGACACAGTGGCGCGCGAGACCCCGGCGACCTTCGCCACGTCCTCCAGGGTCGGCGCCGCACGCCGCAGTTCCTTGGTCACAGGCCGACGGTAACAGAGTAAGAGCGCTCTCCCAGGGACCGCACACGGATGAGATCTCGCAGATCCTCGCTCGACCGAGCATGACATCAAGAGATGCGAAAACGGACGTAGAGTCGTAAACACGCCAGTTGTTCCTGGCGAAGTGGCGCCCGCCAACCCTTGACGCTCCACCAAGAGCGGGTCAAAGATGGTCCCGGTAAGAGCGCTCTCCCATACCGCGACGCACTGGAGCGTCGCGCAGGCAGGCTCAACGACGAACCGCGCCCCGGCCCCTACCTGGCCGACGAGCGGACGGAGAGGAACACCATGACCACCACCGGATCACCCGGCGCCCGGGGCGCCAGGACCAGACGCCGTGCGCGTGCCGGGGCCGCGGCCCTGGCGACCGGCCTGCTGGCCGCGACGGCACTCGTCGTACCGGCGACGGCGGCCCACGCCGAGCCCGTCCTGCTGTCGCAGGGCCGGACCGCCACCGCGTCCTCCGAGGAGAACCCCGACTACACACCCGCGAGCGCCGCCGTGGACGGCGACCTGAGCACGCGGTGGGCGAGCGAGTTCAGCGACCCCCAGTGGATCCGCGTGGACCTGGGCCGGCCGGCCGAGCTCGACCGGGTGGAGCTCGTCTGGGAGTCGGCCTACTCGACCGCGTACGAGTTCCAGGTCTCCACCGACGGTTCCACGTGGTCGACGGTGTACTCGACCACCACGGGCGACGGGAGCACTGACACGTTCGACGTCGACGGCACGGCCCGCCACGTGCGCCTGCTGTCCACGGGGCGCTCGGGCGGGTACGGCAACTCGCTGTGGGAGCTGCGGGTCTTCGGCGAGGCCGGCGGCACGGACCCGGGCGACCCGGGCGACCCCGGTGACCCCGGTGACCCGAACTACGTGAACCCGGGTCACCCGAACGTCCCGGTGCGGGCCGCGGGCCCGAGCACCGTCGAGGTGGTGGGCGGCAACGGTGACTGGGACCTCGAGGTGGACGGGCAGCCGTACACCGTGCGTGGCTTCACCTGGGGTCCCACCTTCAGCGCGGCCGACCACTACATGCCGACCCTGACGGCGATGGGTGCCAACACGATCCGCACCTGGGGCACCGGCGCGGACACCCGACAGCTCCTCGACTCGGCCGCGGCGCACGACGTCCGCGTGGTGATGGGCTTCTGGCTGCTGCCGGGCGGCGGCCCCGGATCCGGCGGCTGCATCGACTACCGCACCGACACGACCTACAAGGCAGACACGAAGGCGGACATCCTGAGCCAGGTCGCCGCGCACAAGGACCACCCGGGCGTACTCATGTGGAACATCGGCAACGAGTCGCTGCTGGGGCTGCAGAACTGCTACTCGGGCACGGAGCTCGAGGAGATCCGCAACGCGTACGCGGCCTTCGTCAACGAGGTGAGCGTCGCCGTCCACCAGGCCGACCCGAACCACCCGACCACGAGCACCGACGCCTGGGTGGGCGCGTGGCCGTACCTCGAGCGGAACACCCCCGACCTGGACCTGCTCTCCGTGAACGCGTACGGCGACCTGTGCAACGTGCCGGACGCCTGGGAGACCGGCGGCTACGACCGGCCGTACATCATCACCGAGGGCGGCGCGGCCGGCGAGTGGGAGGTGCCGGACGACGCCAACGGCGTGCCCGACGAGCCCACCGACCTGGAGAAGGAGCAGGCCTACGTGGACTCGTGGCGCTGCCTGCGGGAGCACGACGGCGTGGCACTGGGAGCGACGTTCTTCCACTTCGGTGTCGAGGGCGACTTCGGAGGCGTGTGGTTCAACGTCCTGCCCGGTGACAACAAGCGCCTCGGCTACTACTCGATCGCGCGGGCCTGGGGTGTCGACACGTCCGCGATGAACACCCCGCCGCGCATCTCGGCCATGAGCGTCGCCGGCGCGACGGCGGTGGAGGCCGGCGAGCAGTTCACGGTCTCCGTGGACGTGGCGGACCCGGACGGCGACCCGATCGACGCGAACGTGATGCTCAACAGCAAGTACGTCAACGACGCCGGCGGCATCGCGCAGGCCGAGTTCACGCAGACCGCTCCCGGCACGTTCCGCGTCACGGCGCCGGAGCTGCTCGGCGTCTGGAAGGTCTACGTGTTCGCCGAGGACGGCCGCGGCAACGTGGGCGTGGAGACCAGGTCGTTCCGCGTCGTCGCGCCCGAGGTCGACGGCACGAACATCGCCCGGGGCAGGACCGCGACGGCGTCGAGCTTCGACCCGTGGAACGGCGACTGGACGCCGGGCCGCGCCGTCGACGGCGACCCGGCCACGCGCTGGGCGAGCGAATGGGGGGCGTCGGCCTGGTGGCAGGTGGACCTCGGCTCGGTGCAGTCGTTCGACCACCTGCAGCTCGTCTGGGAGACGGCCTACGGCAAGGCCTACGAGATCCAGACCTCGAACGACGGCAGCACCTGGAACACCGTCCGGACGGTCACCGGCGGCAACGGCGGCGTCGACAGCATCGACGTCACTGGCTCGGGCCGCTACGTACGCCTGAACCTCACCGAACGCGGCACCGAGTGGGGCTACTCCCTCTATGAGGTCGGCATCTACCAGCGGTGACACCAGTGGCGTCGGCAGCGACGTCAGCAGCGAGAACTCAGCAGCGAGAACTTAGTGAAGGAGGAACCATGCGCACAGCACCCCGCACGTCCCGCGGCCGCAGACCTCGAGTCCTGGCCGGCGCACTCGCCACGGCACTGCTCGCCTCGACCCTGAGCGCGGCCGCCACCCTCGGCGCCACGACCGCCGTCGCCGAACCGAACACGCTCCTGTCGCAGGGCGCGCTCACGGCGGCGTCCAGCTCGGAGTCGGGCGGCCTGGGGCCGCGCTTCGCGGTCGACGGCGACCGCGGCACCCGCTGGGCCAGCAACCCCACGGACGACGAATGGATCCGTGTCGACCTGGGGCGGTCGTACACCCTGGACCACATCGCCCTGGAGTGGGAGGCCGCGTACGGCGCGGCGTTCACGCTCCAGGTCTCCGCCGACGCCCAGAGCTGGACCACCGTGGCCACCGAGAGGGCGGGCAACGGCGGCACCGAGGTCTACGACGTCAGCACGACGGGCCGGTACGTGCAGATGGTCGGCACGGCACGCGGCACCGGGTACGGCTACTCCCTCCTCGAGTTCCAGGTGTTCGGCGACGGCGAGGCCGGCGGGCCGGAGGACCCGCCGCCGTTCCCCGGTGACGAGGTGACGCACCACGAGTTCCAGGCCAACTGCGAGTTCTCGCACTTCCTGCCCGACGACTCGATCGTCTACCCCAACCAGCCGGGACGGTCGCACCTGCACACGTTCATCGGCAACCGGTCGACGGACGCGTTCACCACGCCGACGAGCCTGAACGCGATGCCGGACAGCACCTGCACCGTGCCGCAGGACCACTCGGCCTACTGGTTCCCCGCGATCACCAAGGCCGGCGTGCCCGTCGAGCCGAACATCCCGATGACCGTGTACTACAAGTCGGGCATCGACGACTACACCGACGTGGTGCCGTTCCCCGAGGGGCTGCAGTTCGTGACCGGCGACATGATGGCAACGGTCGACGAGTTCCGCACCGCTCCCGGCGCCGTCGAGGGCTGGGAGTGCGGCGACATCTCCAAGAGCTGGGAGATCCCCGCGAACTGCCCCGAGGGCACGCAGCTGAACATCCGGTACCAGGCGCCGAGCTGCTGGGACGGGATGCACCTGACGCCGGAGGAGTCGGCGCACATGGGTCACGGCTCGCACATGGCGTACCCGGTCTCGGGGCAGTGCCCGCTGAGCCACCCGGTGGCCGTGCCGATGCTGGAGTTCAAGATCGCCTGGCCGGTCAGCGGCGACATGTCCGACGTCGCGCTGGTGAGCGGGTCCGACCAGTCCTGGCACTACGACTTCGTCAACGCCTGGGACCCCGAGGTGCTGCGCCGGCTCGTGGAGCACTGCATCAACGGCGGCCTCCAGTGCAACCCGCGCGGCTACGACCTGTACAAGCCGCACCGCGGCACGGTGCTCGACGAGAACTACGAGCTCGTACCCGAGGCCGCCGCTCGTGAGGAGGTGGCTTCGTGAGGACGGGGCGGCTCGCGGGACGGGCCTGGCTCGCCGCCGGGGCGGTCGCGGCCTGCGTGGCCGCACCCCTGACGGCGGTCGCGGCACCTTCCGGCCTGGCACCATCCGGCCTGGCACCATCCGGCGCGACGGTCGGGGCGTCCGGCGCGGCGGCAGGCGCGCAGGCTGCCGCCTGCGGCACCACGAACGCGGCGCTCGGGCGGACGGCGACCGCGTCGTCCACCGAGGGGCCGTTCGCCGCGGCGCTGGCCGTCGACGGCGACCCACAGACCCGGTGGAGCAGCGAACCCTCGGACCCGCAGTGGATCCGGGTGGACCTCGGTGCGGTGCAGGACCTGTGCGGCGTCGAGCTCGCCTGGGAGGCCGCCTTCGGCAAGGGCTTCCGGATCGAGGCGTCCGACGACGGCGCCACGTGGCGCACCCTCGCCACCGTCACGAACGGTACGGGCGGCACGCAGTCGCTCGACGTCGAGGGCTCGGGCCGGTACGTGCGTCTCACCGGCACCGAGCGGGGAACGGGCTACGGCTACTCGCTGTTCGAGCTCAAGGTGTTCACCGGCCAGGGCGGCAGCGGGCCGGGTGACCCGATCCCGGGCGGCGGGGACCTGGGGCCGAACGTGCACGTGTTCGGCCCGGGCACTCCGGTCGACCAGGTCCAGGCGGCGGTGGACGCCGTCTACGACCAGCAGGAGGCGGACCAGTTCGGCGACGGGCGACACCAGTTCCTGTTCGAGCCGGGCACCTACCCGGTGCACGTCAACGCCGGTTTCCACACCTCGATCTCCGGGCTGGGGACGAGGCCCGACGACGTGAACATCACCGGGGGCGTCTGGGCCGACGCGGAGTGGTTCGAGGGCAACGCCACGCAGAACTTCTGGCGCTCCGTCGAGAACCTGGCCGTGACGCCGTCGGGCGGCGACATGCGGTGGGCGGTGTCGCAGGCCGCGCCGATGCGGCGCGTGCACGTCCAGGGCAACCTCATGCTGCACTCGTCGCGGTACGGCTGGGCGTCCGGCGGCTACATCGCCGACTCCGTGGTCGACGGCGAGGTCCGCGCCTGGACGCAGCAGCAGTGGTACACCCGCGACTCGACGCTCACGGGCGGCTGGGCCGGGACGCTCTGGAACATGGTGTTCTCCGGCGTCGAGAACGCCCCGCCGACGTCGTTCCCCGAACCCGCGGTGACCACCCTGGACACCACCGGGACGATCCGTGAGAAGCCGTACCTGTTCCTCGACGGTGACGACTACGCGGTGTTCGTGCCGTCGGCCCGGTCGGGCACGCGTGGCGCGACGTGGGACGGCGGGACGACGTCGGGCACCTCGATCCCGCTGGACCAGTTCTACGTGGCCCGGCCCGGCGACTCCGCGGCCCGGATCAACCAGGCGCTGGACCAGGGTCTGCACCTGCTGCTCACGCCCGGCATCTACGAGACGACGGGGACGATCGAGGTGGACCGCGCCGACACCGTCGTGCTCGGGCTCGGGTACGCCACGATCGTGCCGACCGCCGGGCAGACGGCGATGCGGGTGGGTGACGTGGACGGTGTCCGCGTGGCAGGCGTGCTGTTCGACGCCGGCGCGGCCGAGTCGCCGTCGATGCTCACGGTGGGCACCGAGGGGTCCACGGCGGACCACGCTGACGACCCGATCTCGCTGCACGACGTGTTCGTGCGCGTCGGCGGGGCGCACGCCGGGCGGGTGGACCAGGCCATCGTGGTGAACGCCGACGACACGATCGTCGACCACATCTGGTCGTGGCGCGGTGACCACGGCGACGGGATCGGCTGGGACGTGAACACCGCGCGCAACGGGCTGGTCGTGAACGGCGACGACGTGGACGGCTACGGGCTCTTCGTGGAGCACTACCAGGAGTACAACACCCTGTGGAACGGGGAGCGCGGCCGCACGATCTTCTACCAGAACGAGCTGCCGTACGACCCGCCGAACCAGGCGGCCTGGAACCACGACGGCGTCCGGGGCTGGGCGGCGTACAAGGTCGCGGACGGCGTGGCGCAGCACGAGGCGTGGGGGCTGGGGTCGTACTGCGTGTTCACGTCGGACGCGTCGATCACCTCGGACAACGGGTTCGAGGTGCCGGTCACGCCGGGGGTGCGGACGCACTCGCTGCTCACGGTGTCGCTCGGCGGTGTGGGCACGTACGAGCACGTCATCAACGGCGTCGGCCCGCGCGCCGCGGGTACGGAGACGATCCCGGCGAAGGTGGTGAGCTACCCCTGACCGGGCCGAGATAGAACCAGGGCGAGATAGAACCAGGGCGAGATAGAACCAGGGCGAGATAGAACCAGGGCGAGATAGAACCGCAGGTTGCTGCGGTTCTATCTCGCTCTGGTTCTATCTCGCTCTGGTTCTACTTCGCGGGCCGGGCCGGTGGGTCAGCGGAGGGTCGTCGTGCGGCGTTCCACCGCTGACTTGGCCTCGGCCAGGCCGTCGCCCGTGATCTCGCGGTAGCGCTTGATCGCCTGGATCTTGCGGTCGGCGCGGATCAGCATGTCCACCTCAGACATGCCCTCCGGCTCCGGCACGACGACGCCCATCTCCGCCATGACCAGGTCGAGCTTGCTCTCGAGCTTGTCCAGGGTGTGCTGCTGCGCCCGACGGTGCCCGCTCGCCGAGATCCAGTTCAGGACCAGCATGACCACCACGAGCATCACCAGTATCTCCATGCCCACGACCCTAGCGCTGCCGACGTGTCAGGTGACGGCGCCCATGTGCCAGGGGATGAACTCCTCGGCGCCGATCTCCAGTTCCTCGCTGACGGTCTGCTCGCCGGAGGCGACGGCGAGGATCCGGTCGAAGATCTGCCGCCCCACCTCGGCGACCGTCGCGTCGCCGTCCACGATCGCACCGGCGTTCACGTCCATGTCCTCGGACATCACCGAGTACATCGGGGTGTTGGTCGCCACCTTGATCGACGGCGTCGGGCGGCAGCCGAAGACCGAACCGCGCCCCGTGGTGAACACGACCACGTTGGCGCCGCCCGCGACCAGGCCCGTGACGGACACGGGGTCGTAGCCGGGGGTGTCCATGAAGCCGAACCCGCGTTCCGTGATCGGCTCGGCGTACTCGTACACGGCGGTGAGGTCGGCCTGACCGCCCTTGGCGACGGCCCCGAGAGACTTCTCCAGGATGGTGGTGAGCCCGCCCGCCTTGTTGCCCGGCGACGGGTTGTTGTCCAGCGTGCCGCCGCCCGCCGCGACGTAGCCCCGCCACCAGTCGATTCGGTCCAGCAACTTCTTGGCGACCGCCGGCTCGGCGGCCCGGGCGGTCAGCAGGTGCTCGGCGCCGTACACCTCGGGCGTCTCCGCGAGCACCGACGTCGCCCCGTACGCCACCAGGCGGTCCGAGGCCCAGCCCAGCGCGGGGTTGGCCGTGATGCCGGAGTAGCCGTCGGACCCGCCGCAGTTCAGCGCGAGCACCAGCTCCGAGACGTCGCACTCGACCCGCTCGCGCGCGTTGACCAGCGGCAGCATCTCGCGGACGGCGGCGACCCCCGCCCGCACCGAGGCCCGCACTCCCCCGGCCTCCTGGATGGTCAGCGACCGCACGACCGTGTCGTCCGGGATGGCGGCCAGCAGGCCCTGCTTCGCGTCGTCGGGCGGACCGACGGTCGGCATGCCGAGGTCGGCGACCTGGCCCGACCGGGCCGCGAGGGCGGCACCGGGCACCATCTCGCAGCCCAGCCCCAGCACCAGCAGGCCGGCGACATTCGGGTGGGCGGCGTACCCGCGCAGGGTGCGGAGCAGGATCTGCCCGCCCTCGGAGTCCGGCACAAGACCGCAGCCCGAGGTATGGGTCAGCGCGATGACGCCGTCCACGTTCTCGAACTCGTCCAGGGCCGCGCCGCGGAACTGGTCGGCGATCATCTTGGCCGTCGAGGCCGAGCAGTTCACGCTGGTCAGGATCGCGACGAAGTTCCGGGTGCCGACCCGCCCGTCTGCCCGGCGGTAACCGCGGAAGGTGGGGCGGGCACCGTCCGGCACCGGCAGCTCGGTGTGGGTGCCGCCCAGCGGCGCCTCGCGCGTGCCCTCCTCGAAGCCGAGGTTGTGGGTGTGCACATGGTCGCCCGGGGCGATGCCGGCGGTTGCGACCCCGATGACCTGCCCGTACTTGTGCACCTCGGCGCCGGCGGGCACGGCACGCAGCGCGATCTTGTGGCCCCGGGGCACCGGCTGCCGCACCTCGACCGGACCGGTCGCGGGGGCGTTCCCCCGGTCGCCGGGACTCAGGTCCCGGGTGGCGACGGCGACGTCGTCACCCTCGCGCAGGACGAGCAGCTCAACCTGTGACACCTGTGGCACCTTCCCTCTGAACCGTTTCATCGTACTGCCGCCCGCCGAGATAGAACCCCAGCGAAGTAGAACCGTGGCGAAGTAGAACCCCAGCGAGATAGAGCCCTGGCCGAGCTGGAGTTGTATCTCGCCACAGTTCTACTTCGCTGGGGTTCTACTTCGCTGAGGTTCTACTTCGCTGGGGTTCTACTTCGGCGGTGGGGGTGGACGGTGCGGGGTTAGTCGGCGATCGCCGCGTTGACCTCATCGATGAACTGGGTGGCTGCCTCCTGCGGGGTGATGCGCTCGAACAGCACCTCGGTGTTGACTCGCTCCATGATGTCGGCGAGCTCCGCCGACCCGTGCGGCGGGACCGGCGGGGTGTCGACGATCTCGTCCTCGATGTCCGCCATGAAGTCGGCCACCTTCTGGTCGGTCGGGGACAGGTCGCCGAGGATCGCCTCGCGCACCTCGGTGTTCGCCGGCAGCCCGCGGTCGGTCAGCATGACCTTCGCCGCCTCCTCCGAGTTCAGCAGGAAGTCCACGAACTTGGCGGACGACTCCGGGTACTTCGTGTCCGCCGAGACGGAGTAGAACATCGCCGGCTTGTAGTACATGCCGGTGCGCTCGCCCTCGGACTCGCCGGGCAGGCGCAGCAGCTCCAGCTCGTGCCCGGACGAGTCCGTCAGCGCGCCCAGCTGGTTGGTCCACCAGACGCCCATCGCGCCCTGGTTGGTGCCGAGCAGACCGCCCTCGGGGCCGGCCGCCTGGTACTCGACCGTGCGGGCGGCATCGGGCTGACCGCCGCCCTCCATCAGGTCGAGCGACACCTGGAAGAAGTCCGCGACGGTCTGCTCCGAGACGCCCAGCTCGCCCTCCGGGGTGAACAGCGTCTCGCCGCGCTGCCGCGCCATCACGTTGAGGCCCGCCTCGTTGAAGCCGTAGTCCTGTGTGCCCCACACGCCGTCGCCCGCGCCCTTCGAGACCTCGTTCGCCGTGGTGACGTAGTCCTCCCAGGTCCAGGTCGTGTCGTCCGGCACCTCCACGCCGGCGTCGGCGAAGAGCTCGGGGTCGGCCACGAACGCGTAGGCGTTGATGCCCGTGGGGATGCCGTACTGCGCGCCGTCGATCTGGCCGCCGGCCAGCACGCTGTCGTCCACCTTGGAGGTGTCGATGTCCAGGGCGCTCATGTCGGCGAGCACGTTCTTGGTCGCGTAGTCGGAGATGTAACGCTCCTCCTGTGTGATGACGTCCGGGGTGTCGCCCGCGGCCACCGAGGTGGCGAGCTTGTCCCAGTACCCGTCCCAGTCGGTGAAGTCCGGGACCACGGTGATGTCCGGGTTCTCGGCCTCGAACGCCTCGATGATCTGCTGGGTGGACTCGTGGCGGGTGTCGGAACCCCACCACGCGAACCGGATCTCGCAGGGGCACTCCTCGGCGGCCGGGGCGGCCTCGTCGCCACCCCCGCCGATGCCCGAGTCGCCGCCCCCGCAGGCCGCGAGGGTCAGGGCCACGGCCGCGAGGCCCGCGGCCGAGGCCGTGAGCCGCTTGCCGCGCCTCAGGGGTAGTCCGTTGCCGGTGGTGCTCATGTGATTCTCCTTCGGTGACGTTGACGGCGTTGTCGGCGTTGCCGCATCGCGGGCGGGACTACTTGATCCCGGTGGTCGCAATGCCCTTGACCAGGTACTTCTGTCCGAACAGGAAGGCGATGAAGACGGGGATGAGCGACACGATCGACATCGCGAAGAGCGATCCCCACGAGCTGTTGCCCGTGGAGTCGACGAAGGTGCGCAGGGCGATCGGCACGGTGTACATCTCCGGCCGGGTCAGGAAGATGAGCTGGCTGAAGAAGTCGTTCCAGGTCCAGATGAACGTGAAGATCGCCGTGGTGGCGAGGGCCGGCATCGACAGCGGCAGCATGATCTGCAGGTAGATGCGCAGATGGTTGGCGCCGTCGAGGGTCGCGGCCTCGTCCAGCTCGCGCGGGATGCCCCGGAAGAACTGGACCATCAGGAAGATGAAGAACGCGTCGGTGGCCAGCAGCTTGGGCACGATCAGCGGCAGGAACGTGTTGATCCACTCGAGCTGCGAGAACAGCACGTACTGCGGCACGATCACCACGTGGATCGGCAGCATGATCGACATCAGCATGATCGCGAACCACAGCCGCTTGCCCTTGAACTCGAGCCGCGCGAACGCGTAGGCCGCCAGGGAGCAGGACAGCAGGTTGCCCAGCAGCGAGCCGAGCACCACCAGCGCCGAGTTGATCAGGTAGTGGCTGAACGGGTGCAGCAGCGCGTTCCACCCGTCCGTGTAGTTGGACAGGTCGATGTCGGTGGGGATGAGCCCGGGCTCACGGAAGATCAGCGCGTTCGGCTTGAACGAGCTCGCCAGCATCCAGAGCAGCGGGTACAGCATCACGAAGCCGAAGGCGATCAGGCCCGCGTGCTTGAGCACGCTGCCCACCCGCGCCCCGACCTGCCGGCCGCGCGGTCGGACGGCGGCCGGGTGGCCGTTCGTCCCGGCGCCCCGGCCTCCCGGGCCGCGTCCGGTGCCGGACGGCGGGCGTGCCGCCGTCCGCGTCGTGGTCTGTGCGGTCGTCGAGGCGTCAGTCATCGTAGAAGACCCAGTACTTGGAGGCGAGGAAGTTGACGACCGTCATGCCGCCGATGATCAGCAGCAGGAACCAGGCCATGGCGGAGGCGTAGCCCATGTCGAGCGAGCCGAAACCCTTGAGGTAGAGGTAGAGCGTGTAGAGCAGCGTCGAGTCGGACGGCCCGCCGTTGCCGCCGCTCACCACGAACGCCCGGGTGAAGGACTGGAAGGCCTCGATGAGCTGCAGCACGAGGTTGAAGAAGATGATCGGCGTGAGCAGCGGGACGGTGATGCTGCGGAACTGCCGCCACCGGGAGGCGCCGTCGATCGAGGCGGCCTCGTAGTACATCTGCGGGATCTGCCGCAGGCCTGCCAGGAAGATCACCATGGGCGCGCCGAACGTCCAGACGTTGAGCGCCATGAGCGTGCCGAGCGCGTAGTCCGGGTGGGAGACCCAGCCCTGACCCTGCACCCCGAAGATCGCCAGTACCTGGTTGACCAGGCCGTCGGCACCGAAGATCTGGCGCCACAGGATGGCGATGGCCACCGAGCCACCGAGCAGCGAGGGCAGGTAGTACACCGAGCGGTACAGCGCGAGCCCGCGCATGCCCTTGTCCAGCAGCAGTGCCAGGCCGAGTGCCGCGGCGAGCTGCAGCGGCACCGACACGAACACGTACATGAACGTGACGCCGAGGGAGTTGAGGAACCGCGGGTCCTCGAACATCCGCGTGTAGTTCTCGAGGCCCACCCACTCGGGCGCCGAGAGCAGGTCGTAGTCGGTGAACGACAGGTACAGCGAGGCGCCCATGGGTCCGGCCGTGATGAGCGCGAGCCCCACGAACCACGGCGCGAGGAACAGCAGCGCCCAGCGGCCGTCACCCTTCTTGCGTGGGCTGACGCTCTTCCTGGTGCTGGAGAGCTCCTGGATCACGGACACGGGATCACCCCCGCGCCGGCTGGCGGGGGCCCGGACCACCAGGGTCCGGGCTCACGGTTCGGGTGGCGCATCGCTCTCCTCCGGATCGTCGTCGATCCCCGGTCTCGTCGGTGAGAAACCGGTCTCTGGTGGAGGAACGTACCACACGAGCAACCGGTTTCCCATGGTGTACGGTCACATCGGGAAACCGGCGGCGACGGCGCCGCGCCGACGAGGGCGCGACGTGGCGTGGACCGGTCGGAGACAGGTGACGGACGGAGAGCAGATGGGCAGCGGCAGCGCACGAGGCGCAGGTCAGCGCGCAGGTCAGCGTCGTGTCACGGCCACGATCGGCGACGTCGCGACGGCGGCAGGAGTATCGCGGGCGACCGTCTCCCGCGTCATGAACGGCCGGAGCACCGTCGACGCCGCGATCGCGGAACGCGTACGGGACGCCGCAACGGAGCTGAGCTACCGGCCCAGCAATGCCGCTCGGAGCCTGGCGCTCGGCCGCACCCAGACGGTCGCCCTCGTGGTGCCCGACCTGGGCAACCCCGTCTTCCAGCAGATCCTGCGCGGCGTGATGGACGGCGCCGCCGAGGACGGGTACCGGGTGCTGGTCGCCGACACCGTCGAGGACGACCAGCAGGAGGGCGCCATCGCACTGGAGGCCCGCATGCGCTGCGACGCCCTGGTGCTGGTCTCGCCCCGCATCGGGGACGCCGAGCTCAGTGCGCTCATCGCCGACGTCGAACCCGTGGTGCTGGTCAACCGGGAGACCGGCGGCGCCGCACCCAGCCTGGTCGTGGACTACGAGGATGCCGCGCTCCAGGTGGTCGAGCACCTCGTCGCGCTCGGCCACCGCCGCCTCGTGTACCTCGGCGGTCCCGTGCGGAGCGCGTCCGACGAGCTGCGCCGCGCCGGCCTCGCCCGCGCCCGGGCACGGCATGCGGACCTCGAGATCATCGACCTGCCCGCCGGACCGGACATCCAGGCCGGCCACGCCGCGGCGCCCGCCGTCCTGGCGACCCGCGCCACCGCCGCCGTGGCCTTCAACGATCTCGTCGCGTTCGGCCTGCTCGCGGGCCTGAACGAGGCGGGAGTCGCCGTGCCCGCCGACATCTCGGTCGCGGGCTTCGACGACATCGAGCTGTCCCGTTACGCCACGCCCGCCCTGACGACGGTCGCGGTACCGCAGGCCGAGCTCGGCCGACACGCCTGGAGGGAGCTGCACGCCGTGATCGACGACGACGCCCACCCCGCAAGCTCTGCTCGATTCACGCCAAGCCTGGAGGTGCGCGGCAGCACCGGCCCCGTGCCGCAGGGCCCGGAACGCGTGCACCTGACGGACGACGGCGGCGGCGCCGTCGTCCAGCACGAGGAGATCCCGACCGTGCCGCCCACGGCCCCGCCCATGTGGTCGCTCCCGGCGGGATCCCGCGCGGATGCGGTAGTGCTGACCTGCGGCGACGGGTTGGAGCTGGTACGCCGGGACGCGGGCGACCGGATGCCCAAGGTGCACGCCCGGCGGCCCTACCTGCACCCCGTCCACACCCTGGGCGGCGTACTGCTCACCGACGTGAGCCCGGTGGACCACCGTCACCACTACGGCGTGGGTATCGCCCTCCCGGACGTGAACGGCACCAGCCACTGGGGCGGACGCACGTTCATCGAGGACGTCGGCCCCACGCTGCTGAAGAACCACGGCAGTCAGACCTCGGCGGGCGTGCGCGTCGAGGCCGCAGCCGGGGAGGTGCTGGTCGACGACGTCCTGTGGTCCGACGAGCACGGCGAACCCCAGCTCCGGGAGGAGCGTCGCATCACGGCCCGCCTGCTCCCGCAGCTGCCCGGGGCCGACGCCGCCCCCGGCTGGGTACTCGACTGGCGGTCCACGCTGCACGCCGACCACGGCCCCCTGGAGATCCGCTCGCCCGCCACCAACGGCCGGCCGGGCGCGGGCTACGGCGGACTGTTCTGGCGCCTGCCGATCGCCGAGAGCACCACCGTCCTGTCGGCGTCGGGCACCGGCGAGAGCAGGGCGCACGGCAGCACGTCGCCGTGGGTCGCGTTCGTGCAGCAGCAGGGTGGGCGCTCCACGACGCTCCTGCTGGTGCAGCCCAGCCAGGTGCGGCCGTGGTTCCTGCGGTCCGCCGAGTACCCGGGGGCCTGCCCCGCGCTCGCCTGGGACTCGCCCCTGGTCGTGCCGGAAGGCGGCGCCGTGCAGCTCGACCTCGTCGCCGTGCTGCTCGACAGCGCGCTGACCGGTACGGCGGCCGCCGCGCTGGCCGGCACGCTGACCGACGGGGGCGGGCGGTGAGCCTGCCCAAGGTCGCGGTCGTCGGCATCCACGGGCACGGCGGGTCGCACCTGCGCACGATCGCCGACCTCGAGACCAGGGGGCGGGCGCGGCTGAGCGCCGTCGTCGACCCGCGCGAGCCCGACGACGCCCCGGCGCCGTGGTTCGCGAGCCTGGGTGACCTGCTCTCGGCGGACGCCGACGCACTGCCCGACGTCGTGGTGCTCGCCACACCCATCCACACGCACCTGCCCCTGGCGCGCGCCGCGATGGAGGCCGGAATCGACGTGCTGCTCGAGAAACCGACCACCACCTCGCTGGCGGAGCATGCCGAGCTCGTGACGGTCGCCGACCGCACCGGCCGGCTGTGCCAGGTGGGCTTCCAGACCTTCGGCTCGCACGCGCTGCCCGCCGTCGCCGACATGATCGCGCGCGGTGAGGTGGGCCAGGTGACCGGGATCGGCGCCGTGGGCACCTGGGTCCGCACGGCCGCGTACTGGGCGCGCTCTCCGTGGGCCGGCCGACGGCGGATGGGTGACCGCGCCGTGGTCGACGGCGTGGTGACCAACGCGCTCGCGCACGCCGTGGCGACCGCGCTGTGGGTGGGCGGTGCCCGGACGAGCACCGACCTCGCCTACGTGAACACGGACCTGTGGCGTGCCAACCCGATCGAGGCCGACGACACCTCGTCCCTGCGCGCCGTGGGCACCGACGGGACACGGTACGGGTTCGGCCTCACGCTCTGCGCCGCCGAGCGGACCCCCGCACGGGTGATCGTGCAGGGCACCGCGGGCGAGATCGAGCTCGAGTACGAACGCGACCTGGTGCGGCTGCGGACCGGGCGGGTGGTCGCGGAGAAGCAGTACGGACGCTCGGGGCTGCTCGAGAACCTGCTGGAGGCGCGAGGCGGAGAACGGCTCCTGTGCGACGTGCGGGACACCGGCGCGTTCATGCAGGTGCTCGAGGCCGTGCGCACGGCAGCCGACCCGGCGCCTGTCGCCGACGGCTTCGTGAGCTGGGTGGACGGTCTCACCGGCCCGGACGGCGTCCCCGTTCCCGGCGGGGCACAGGGCAACCCCGAGGGCGACGCGCGCCACCCGGTGGTGCACGACGTGGCCGAGTGGTGCGAGCGGGCCGCGCGCGAGCAGCGCACCTTCACCGAGCTGGGCGCTCCTTGGACGGTCCACACCTAGGATCTCCTGCCCGTGGGAGGGTGCTCGCGTGCTGTCCGTCCTGACCGCCATCGGTTCCATGGCGTGCATCGTGGCCCTGGGCTGGGTGATCCAGCGCCGCGGCCTGCTCTCGGGCCGCCGGCTCCCCCGCGGCGCGACGCGTGACGGATCGGGAGGCGGTGCCGGCGCGCGCGAGATCCTCGCGACGCTCTCGTTCACCATCTGCGCGCCCGCGCTGATGTTCAGCACGCTCGCCGCGACCGACCTGGCCCACGTCGTCTCACGCGGGGCCGCCGTGACCTGGGCGACCACCGCCGCACTCGCCCTGGTCACGGCCGCCGTGGCGCGCTGGGTGCTCCGCCTGCCGGCCGGTCCGGCGGCCGTGACCACGCTGGCGGCGGTCTACGTCAACGGCGGCAACATCGGCATCCCGCTCGCGGTCTACCTGTTCGACGACGCGCTCGCCGTGGTGCCCACCCTGTTGTTCCAGCTGCTCGTGCTGGCACCGCTCACGCTGGCGGTGCTGGACCGGACCGAGGCGGCATCCGGCAGGGCTTCCGGAGGGGTGCGTGCTGGAGGCGCGCGGGACGCCGCACGGTCGGGCTGGGCGTCGGTGGTCCGCGTGCTGCTCGCGGCGACCCGCAACCCGATCACGCTCGGCACGGTGGCGGGCCTGCTGGTCGCGGTGGTGGGCGAGCTGACCGGCGCCCGCCTGCCCGACGTCGTGCTCATGCCCTTCGACCTGATCGGCGCCGCGGCGCCGCCGCTGGGCCTGCTGACGTTCGGTATGACGCTCGCGGTGCCGATGCCCGCGTCGACGCCGCCTCGATCGTCCGGCGCGACCGCGGGCGCAGCCGCGGCCGGGGCGGCTCCGTGGTGGACGGGCCGGGACCGGCTGCTCGTGCGGGCGGTGGTCACGGTCGCCGTACTCGTGCGCAACGTGCTGCACCCGCTCGCCGCGTGGGGTCTGGGCTCCGCGGTGGGCCTCGACGCGCCGGCCCTCGCTCTCGTCGTCACGATGGCGGCACTCCCGACGGCGGTGAACGTCACCACGTACGCGACGCGGTACGGCGTGTTCGACGGCGTCGCGGCGCGCGCGACCGTCTGGACGACTGCGCTGTGCGTCCCGGTCCTGGTGACGGTCGGCGCGTTCCTGACCTGAATCCGCGGGGCCGCCGGGCACCACCACGCCCCATCCTCTTCGAGATCGACGCTGATTCGCTTTGAAGGGCCTCAAAGCGAATCAGCGTCGGTCTCGAAGAGAAGAGGGAGGGCGGAGAGGGCTGCGGCGGGCGACGGGCCCGACGCGTCAGATGCCCAGGTCGAGGTCCGCTATCCGGACCGGGTCACCCGTCTCCAGCGAGCGGTTACCCGCGTAGCCCACCGACGACGCGCGCACGCCGTCGACGTATCCCGCGACACGGCCGAGCGGGTCCGGCTCGGCCGCGGGTGCGAAGACGCCGGCCAGCAGCAGTGCGTCACCGCCGCCGTGCCCGCCGCCCCCGCGCACGATGGCCCGCTCCTCGGCTCGCTCCCAGTGCCGCTGCACCACGAGCCGCTCACCGATGGGGCGCACCGTGTCCTGCTCGAACACCTCGGTGGCGCTCGGGTCGAGGATGGCGGCGCCGTTCCCCCCGAACTCGACCGAACCACGCTCGACGACCTCGAGCTCCGCCCGCCCGCGCGTGCCGTTCACCACCACGCGGTACCCCTCCCACGGGGCGTGCGCCGTGAGCGAGTAGGTCAGCAGTGCACCGTCCTGGTACTCGACGACGAGGCCGAGCGTGTCCTCGGTGGTGATGCCCGCGTCGAACACCGACCGGTTGCGCACATAGCCGTCCACGGCCTGGGCCTCGGGCCCGTACAGCGTCGACAACCACTCGTTGCCGTCCACGTCGAGCTCCCACGGGTCGATACCGCGCTCGTTGAGGGCACGTTCCGTCCCGGTGGGCACGTAGTCGGTCTCGTGCGCGCCGTCGACTCCGTAGAAGCGTCGGCCTCCGGTGGCGAACACGCGCTGCGGCACCCCGTCGATCCACCAGTTGACCAGGTCGAAGTGGTGGCTCGACTTGTGCACCAGCAGGCCGCCGTTGTTCACCTTCTCGCGGTGCCACCGACGGAAGTAGTCGGCACCGTGCACCGTGTCGAGGGCCCAGTCGAAGTGGACCGACAGCACGCGCCCGATCTCGCCGCTCGCGATCACCTCGCGCAGCGCGCTGTTGCGCGGCGAGTAGCGGTAGTTGAACGTCGTGACCAGGTCGCGCCCGGTCTCGGCGACCGCATCGACGATCTGCCGGGCCTGCTCCGGGTGCGCGGCAAGCGGCTTCTCCACCACCACGTCGGCGCCGGCCCGCAGCGCACGTGCCACCAGCTCACCGTGCGTCCGGTCCACGGAGGTGACGATCACGCGGTCCACGGACTGCTCCGCGATCGCCTTCTCCAGGTCGTCCGGCCCGTACACGGGGCGGGTTCCACCGAGTGCTGCCGCGACCCGTGCCTCGTAGGCCGCCGCGCGCACGGGGTTGGGCTCGACCCAGGCGACGATCTCACCGTCCGGCGCATGCGTGCCGATGAGCGCGTCGATGTACATCGAGGCACGGTGCCCCGTCCCGACCACGGCGTAGCGGCGCCGACCCGCGGGCAGCGGGCCCGACGGCGGCACGGGCGGCTGGGTGGGACCCGTGATCGGCTCGGTGGTGGGGCCGGGGTCCGGCGCCGAGCTCGGCACTGTGGTCGGCTCGCTGGTCGGCTCGCTGGTCGGCTCGGGCATCGGTGGTGAGCTCCTTCGGTCGTCGTCGACGTCGGTCGCAACGATACGGCCGCGGGAAAGCGCTGTCCACGATGCTCGTGCCCGGCGAGGCCCCACTGACCGGCCCGGTGAGCCTCAGCCACTCACCGCTCGGGCGTCAGCACCACCTGGCCGGCCCAGGCGAACCCCCCGCCGAAACCAAACAGCAGCGCGGGCACACCGGCCGGGATCTTGCCGGCGTGCCACCACTTGGACAGCCCCAGGGGGATCGACGCCGCCGACGTGTTGCCCGACTCCGTGATGTCCGTGACCACGACCTTGCCCTCCAGCCCGAGCGCCTTGGCCAGCGGCTCGATGATCCGCAGGTTCGCCTGGTGCGCAACGAGCACCTCGATGTCGTCGAGGCTCAGCCCGGCCCGTGCCACGACGTCCCGCGCGCGGTCGGCCGCCCGCGTGATGGCCCACTTGAACACCGCGCGCCCGTCCTGCTGGAACTTCACCTCGGGCACCTCGATCCGCACCGCCGGCGTGAGCTCAGGTTCCGTGCCCCACACCACCGGTCCGACGGCGGGCGAGTCGGCGGCCTGGAGCACCGCGGCTCCCGCGCCGTCGGCCGTGAGGATGCACGTGGAGCGGTCGGTCCAGTCGGTGAAGGCCGTGAGCTTCTCCGCCCCGATCACCACCGCCGTGCGGGCGGAACCCGTCCGGATCGCCTGGTCCGCCAGACCTACGGCGTGCGCGAACCCCGAGCACGCCACGTTCAGGTCCATCGCCGCGGGCCCCACGACGTTGCGCAGGTCGGGCGCCTCCTCGCCCTCGGGCGTCGAGGCGCCTGGCTGCACCCCTGTGCGCAGCGCATACGCGACCCGGCCTGCCGTGTTCGGCGAGCGGTCGTCGGCGGTGGCGGTCGCGACGATCACCAGGTCCACCTCGTCCGCGGTCACGCCGGCGTCGACGAGCGCGTGCGTGGCTGCGGCGGTCGCCATGTCGGCCACGGTGACGTCGTCGGCCGCGGCGTGCCGCGTGACGATGCCGGTGCGCGAGCGGATCCACTCGTCATTGGTGTCGACGAGCGCTGCGATGTCCTCGTTCGTGAGCGTCTTCGGCGGCTGGTGGTGTCCCAGGCCGATGATGCGGGAGCCGGCGGCGCCGGCCGGAAGCGTCAGTGTGGGCGACTTGACCATGAGGTCAACGTAGCGCGCCCAGGTCGAACGGTTCGACGCCGAGACCTGGCGCCTGCTCCCGAGCAACCCGCGCGACGAGCTCCTCGGCGCCCGGACCGGTCTGCGGCACCTCACCCACCTCACGGAACGCGCCCCGCAGCTGGGTGTCGTACCGCTCCCCCATCGCCGCGTTGCGCCCCTTGTACGTCCAGGCGATCAGGTGGGTCAGGCTGAACCGCGGCCCGCACGAGCGGCACGACATGATGCCCGAGGGCCGGCGGAACCGAGTGGTCCGGTGGCCGGCCGGGCACGTGCCCACCCACGGACCGTCGATCGACGGGGCGGACGGGTCCACGCACCGCCGACCCGAGCACCCGATCCGCACCGCCACCTCGCGCCAGGCCGGCCCGTGCTTGGCCCGGGGGCCCGCGAGCGCATGAGCCACCTCGTGCAGGATCGTGTCCCGCACCTCACGTTCGTCGTGGATGCGCGTGAGCGGCGCGGACAGGCTGATGCGGCTCTTGGAGTAGCTGCACATCCCGGCGCGCCGGACGGCGTCGTCGAACTCGAACGTCCAGGCCTTCAGGCCGTGCTGGTCCATGAGCTCGCGCGCCAGGCGCGAGGCGGCGACAAGGTTCATCGGTATCCCCTGCGGTGATCGTGAGTGGGTAGGGCTGCCCGGCAGTGCCGGACGCGCTCGAACCTACGGGCCCTCACCGACAGCCACGCGGAGTTATCCACAGCCCTACCCCACAAAGCAGACCAGTCAGGCATCGCTTCCCGAGGAAGGCTCCGCCGGATCGGCCGGCGGGATCGGGAAGTTCGTCCGGAACACGTTCGACGGATCGTAGACCGCCTTGACGGCCCGCAGCCGCGAGAGCGTCGACTCGGGGAACGCCTCCAGCAGCCGCTCGGGCCGACGGTCGGTGTCGAACGAGAGGTACGAGCCGTCCATGACCGAGCCGATCTCGGTGTCCCAGGCATGGTTGAGCCGCCCCTGGTCGCCGCCGAGCGCGGAGAGCGCGAAGTTCTGGTGCCGGTGCGGGTACGCCGTGGCGTCGGGCGCGACGTCGTTCGTGGCGCCGCCCGTCGCCCGGATCGCGGTGAAGTACGACTCGCCCGTGCCGAGCAGGCGCTCGACGGCCCGGCTCGTGCCCTGGTCCAGGTGCGTCAGCAGTCCGGAGCGGGCCGACGGGTCACCGCCGCCCGAGTGGTGGGCGTCCTCGCGGCGCACCACACCCGAGTACGGCAGGATCTGCGCCTGGTGGCCGAGCAGGGGTCCGGCGTCGGCGAGGAGCTCGAGCTGGGCGATCGCCTCGTCCGGGTCGACGTCCGCGCCCTCGGCGGCGATCACCGTCAGCAGCTGCGCCATCGGCGACTGACCGCGCCGCGCGGGCGGGAGGATCATGAACGAGGTCAGGCCGCGCGGTGCCGCCTCGACGGCGGTCCCCCACTTCTCCAGCAGACCCGCGGTGTCGGTCGCGTCGAGCGTCATCTGGGAGAAGACGACGTCGCCGACGGCGCCCGCCTCGACCTCCAGCCAGGTCACCACGCCCATGTTGCCGCCCGCACCGCGCAGCGCCCAGAACAGGTCCGGGTGCTCGTCGCGGGACGCGTGCAGCACGCGCCCGTCGGCGGTGACCAGCTCGGCGGCCACCACGTGGTCGATGGTCAGGCCCTGCAGCCGGCCGAGGAAGCCGATACCGCCCGTGGTGCCGAGGCCACCGACACCCACGCCGCCGTAGTCGCCCGAGGTGATGGCCCAGCCGCGCGGTGCGAGCACCTCGGCGACCTCGCCCCAGGTGGCGCCGGCGCCGATCCGCACGCGCCGCGTGGCCTCGTCCACCACCTCGACCGAGCGCATGCCCCGCATGCTGAGCACCACGCCGCCGTCGTTCGTGGACCGGCCCGAGATGCCGTGCCCCGCGGAACGGACGGCGAACTCGACGTCCTGCTTCTGCACCCACGCGAGACCGGAGGCGACCTCCTCCACGCCCTGCGGGCGCAGCACCAGGCCAGGTGCACCGGAGCGCAGGTAGTTGTGCCGCACCGCGCCGTACTCACGGTCGCCGGGCTCGACCGCGCTCGCGGCCAGCTCGGAGGGCAGGGAGTCGTAGTCGATCCCCGGGCGCCGTGCGGCCAGCGCCGCTGTGCCCCGGCGCGCCACGGCCGGCACGGTGCCCGCCGACCGGCGCTCGGCCGCCACGGCCTCTCGGACGGCGGGCGCCACCTCCTGGGCGAAGGCGCGCATCTGGTCGGGGTCGTCGCTCGTGGCGATGAACCCGCTGACGCCGTCCTCCAGCGCCATCCGCGTGAGCTCCTCGACCCACTGGCTCGCCGGACCCTGCATGGGGCCGGACGACCGGTCGGTGATGGCGCCGCCCAGGTTGAGCAGCCGGCGCACCGCGCTCGGCGAACGGCCCGCCGCGAGGGCGGCCTCGTCGATGATCGTGTTGCCCCGGGCCAGGTCGCCCTCCTTGAAGTAGGGCAGCGAGGGCAGCCAGCCGTCGGCCTGGGCGCCGGTGATCCGGAGCATGCGCGGCTTGTAGGCCCCGAGCCAGATCGGCATGTCGTGCGCCGGTGCCGGGCCCCGCTTGGCGCCGTCGACGTGGTGGAACTCGCCGTGCACCCGCAGCGGGGTGCGGTTGTCGGCGTCCCAGACGCCGCGGATGATCTCGATCCCCTCCTCGAGCGCGGTCACGCTCTCGGCAGGCGTGCGGCGTGCGGCACCCATGGCCACGGCCGCGTCGTTGAAGGCGCCGGAACCGAGGCCCAGCTCGAACCGGCCACCGCTGAGCAGGTCGAGCGATGCCGCCGACCGCGCGACGTGCGCGGGCAGCCGGACGCTCATGTTCAGCACGTTCGCCGAGATGTGGATGCGCTCCGTCTGCGCGGCGACCCATGTCATGAGCGTCCATGTGTCCAGGAAACCGGGCTGGTACGGGTGGTCCTGGAACGTGACCAGGTCCAGGCCGAGCTCCTCCGAGAGCTGAGCCAGGCGGACAGTGCCCTGCGGGTCGCTGTTCGCGGGGGTGATGAAGGTACCGAAGAGCAGGTCGTGCCCGTAGTCGGTCATGCGCGCGGTGTCCCTCGAGTCGTCTCTGCTGCCGCTCTGCGCGACAGATCATCTGTTCCACAGACGATCTTAGCCACAACTCTTCTGAGACACCGCACGTTCCCGTAGGATGGCGGTATGACCACCCCGGCCGACACGCGCGCCCGCGAGCACTCCCTGTTCGGCTGGTCGCTCGCCACCCTCCTGCGCGAGTGGAGCACACGGGTCGACGCCGCGTCCGACGACCTGCCGCAGGGCACGCGCGGCTACCAGCTGCTCACAGCCGTGGTGCACGGCGACCTCCCGAGCCAGGCCGCACTGGCCACCTCGCTCGGGATCGACCGCACCGTCATGACCTACCTGCTCGACGCCTTCGTGGACTGCGGGCTCGTCGAACGACAGCTCGACCCGGCCGACCGGCGAGCCCGGCGCATCGTCGCCACCGAGCGCGGGCGCGAGGTGCTCGACGCCATGGAGGCCCGCGTGGCCGCCGCGGAGGAGGAACTGCTCGCGGGCCTGGAGCCCGCGCAGCGCGAGTTGTTCCGGGCGCTGCTGGAGCGTGCCGCGATCGGCACGGGCCTGGACTCGGACCCGTGCCGCACCGTCGTCGAGGCCACGGCGCGGTAGGCCTACCGAGGTAGACCTACCGGGGTGCCGGGGATGTCGGTCGCGCGCCAGGTGTGTTGCCCCGCGTAGACGTTGTCCACCTACGGCAACACACTCCGCCGCACTGCACTTTCCCCGGGAGGCGTCACCGCGAGGAGCTCAGCGCCCGTCCAGCCCGGCCTCGCGGTAGAAGCCCTCGATGTGGGAGCGCATGAGCCGCTCGGCCTCCGCGCCGTCGTGCCGCGCCACGGCGTCCACGATCTCGCGGTGCTCCGTGCACAGGCGCGCAGCGGTCCGCGGCCATTCCTCGACCGCGGCGGCACCCCTCTCCACGTACGACGCGACGGCGGCCCGCATGCCGCTCAGGATCGCCTCCACGAGCTGGTTGCCCCCGAGCCGCACCAGCTCGATGTGGAAGTCCTGGTCGTGCTCCACGAACGTGGCGACGTCGAGCCCGGGGTCGGCCATCGCCTCGACGTGCTCGCGCACCCTGTCGAGCGCGGCCTCGTCGGTCACCCGCGCGGCGGCGTCGCGCACCGCTCCGGTCTCCAGCAGCACGCGCGTACGCACGACGTCGGACACGGGCAGGGTTCCGGAGGCCACGTGCAGGCGCACCGCGGCGCCGAGGCCGGCCGCAGGCCGGTCGATCACCGTGGCACCCGCGCTCGGACCGGAGCCGACGGCGGTACGCACGATGCCCATGGCCTCCAGGATGCGGATGGCCTCGCGCACCGACGGCCGGGACACACCCAGCTCCTCCGCGAGCGTGCGCTCCGCCGGGAGCCGCTCGCCGATGGTCCATCTCCCGGCGTTCAGGCCGGACTCGATCCGGGCCAGGACACGCTCGTGGGTTCGCACCGGCCCAGTGTACTTCTGTGGTCTGTCCACAGTGGGCTATGGTGAGGACAGACCTCGAAGGAGAGTGCCCATGCGCATCGCCCTGGCCGCGACCTGCATCGCCGACGCCATGTTTCCGCAGGCCCCGCGGGCCGTCGTGACGCTCCTGGAGCGACTGGGCCACGAGGTGGTGTTCCCGCCCACGCAGGCGTGCTGCGGGCAGATGCACGTCAACACCGGCTACCTCGCCGACGCCGTGCCGGTGGTCGGAAACCACGTGCGCACCTTCGCCCCCGTGGCCGACGGCGAGTGGGACGCCGTGGTGGTGCCGTCCGGCTCGTGCACGGGATCGATCCGGCACCAGCAGCGCATGGTCCTGGAGCGCGCGGGCCTGGACGCGGAGGCTCGCACGGCCACCGCCGTCGCCGAACGCACCTACGAGCTCTCCGAGCTGCTGGTCGACGTGCTCGGCGTGACCGACGTCGGCGCGTGGTTCCCGCACCGCGTCACCTACCACCCCACGTGCCACTCGCTGCGGATGCTGGGCGTGGGCGACAAGCCCGAGCGCCTGCTGCGGGCCGTCGAAGGGCTGGAGCTGGTGCCGCTGGAGCAGGCCGAGGGCTGCTGCGGCTTCGGCGGAACGTTCTCCTTGAAGAACGCCGACACGTCGGCCGCGATGCTCGACGACAAGGTGGCGACCGTGGTCGACACGGGCGCCGAGGTGCTCACCGCCGGCGACTGGTCGTGCCTGATGCACATCGGTGGCGGCCTCTCGCGTGACGGCACCGGCGTGCGGCCCATGCACCTGGCGGAGATCCTGGCCTCGACCCGGGAGTCACCGAGCGTCCCCGGCGCCCCGGCCGACGGCCCGTCCGCCCACCGGGAGGCCGCCCGATGAGCACGTTCCTCGGCATGCCGACCGCACGCGGCGGACCGGCCGCACGCGGCGCGTCGGACCCGGACGCCGCGCCGGACACGCTCGCGGGTGTCGGCCGCCCGGACGACCCGCTGCACTGGGGCGCGTCGTTCCCCGACGCCGCGAGGGCCGCGCTGGACAACGGCCAGCTGCGCCGCAACCTCGGCAACGCCACGAGGACCATCCGCACCAAGCGGGCACGCGTCGTCGGCGAGGTGCCCGACTGGGAGGCCCTGCGTGACGCCGGCTCGGCACTGAAGACCGACGTCATGGCGCGCCTGCCCGAGCTCCTGGAGGAGCTCGAGCGCAACGTGACCGCGCGCGGCGGCGTCGTGCACTGGGCGCGGGACGCCGCCGAGGCCAACCGCATCGTCGCCGACCTGGTGCGCGCCAAGGAGACCGACGAGGTCGTCAAGGTGAAGTCGATGGCCACCCAGGAGATCGGGCTCAACGAGGCGCTGGCCGAGGAGGGGATCGCGGCGGTCGAGACCGACCTCGCGGAGCTCATCGTGCAGCTCGCCGACGACATGCCGTCGCACATCCTGGTGCCCGCCATCCACCGCAACCGCACCGAGATCCGCGACATCTTCCTGGAGCGGATGGCCGACGCGCCGCCGGACCTGACGGACGTGCCCCGCGAGCTCGCGATGGCGGCCCGCGCGCACCTGCGGCGCAAGTTCCTCTCGGCGAAGGTGGCGATCAGCGGCGCCAACTTCGCCGTCGCCGATACCGGCACGCTGGCCGTGGTGGAGTCCGAGGGCAACGGCCGCATGTGCCTCACGCTGCCCGAGACCCTGATCACCGTGATGGGCATCGAGAAGCTCGTCCCGACGTTCGACGACCTCGAGGTGTTCCTCCAGCTGCTGCCCCGCTCGTCGACGGGCGAGCGGATGAACCCGTACACCTCGATGTGGACGGGCGTGACGCCCGGCGACGGGCCGCAGGAGTTCCACCTGGTGCTGCTCGACAACGGCCGCACCAAGGTGCTCGCCGACGAGGTGGGGCGCGCGGCCCTGCACTGCATCCGCTGCTCGGCCTGCCTCAACGTCTGCCCCGTGTACGAGCGGGTGGGCGGCCACGCCTACGGTTCGGTCTACCCCGGCCCGATCGGCGCGATCCTCACCCCGCAGCTCACGGGCTCGACGTCCGACCTGCCGTACGCCTCCACGCTGTGCGGCGCGTGCTACGAGGTCTGCCCGGTCAAGATCGACATCCCGTCGATCCTGGTGGAGCTGCGCGCACGGGAGGTCGAGCTCGGCGACGCCTCGCCCGACGCCGCGGACCGCGTGTGGCAGGCGGCCATGAAGGCGGCGTCCTTCGCCATGGCCGACGGCGGACGGTTCCGCCGTGCCGCCCGGGTCCCGCGGCTGCTGCGGGCGATCTCCCGGAACGGCGTGATCCGGCGTCTGCCGTTCCCCGGCTCGCTGTGGACACGGTCGCGCGACCTGATGGAACCGCCGAGGCAGACGTTCCGCGACTGGTGGGCCGGACGGGAGGATCGACGATGACCGACGCCAGGACGGAGATCCTGTCCCGGGTCCGGGAGGCGCTGGGGGACGGCGGTTCGACGCCGGCCGGCCCGGTCCCTCGGCAGTACCGGGCGGCCGGCGAGCACCCGCCGGGCTCCGGCACCGTGCTCGACGTGCTGGTCGACCGCCTCGAGGACTACAAGGCGCACGTCCACCAGGTACCCGCCGCCGAGGTCCCGGCGGTGCTCGCCAGGCTGGTCCGGAGCTCTGCCGCCGGGACACGGGGGTCCGGGACCTCGGAGCCCGCCACGCGCGGGAGCGTCGTCGTACCCGACGGGCTCGATCCCGCGTGGGTCCGCGGGCTGGGCGCCGTCGAGGTGCACACCGACTCGCCCGGCGCGCCCCTGTCCGCGGTCGAGCTGGACGGGATCGGGGCCGTCGTGACGGCCGCGCGTGTCGCCGTGGCCGAGACCGGCACGATCGTGCTGGACGGCGCACCCGACCAGGGCCGGCGCGCGATCTCCCTGGTGCCCGACGTGCACGTGTGCGTGGTGCGCGCCGACCAGGTGGTGCAGACCGTGCCCGAGGCCGTGCGCCTGCTCGGCACCGACCCCGGCCGGCCACTGACCTGGATCAGCGGCCCGAGCGCGACGAGCGACATCGAGCTCGACCGTGTGGAGGGAGTGCACGGGCCCCGGACGCTGCACGTGGTGCTGGTGTCCTGAGGTGCGTCAGGGGTGCAACGCGGCGCCCTTGACCACCTTGTCCACCACGCGGCGCTCCCCCGCCACCGCGACACCCACCAGGTCGAGCTTCTCGGTGGCGACGCCCGCGACGGCCGCCCGGTTGTCGACGTCGTTCCCGGTGGCGAACAGGTCGGCCGTGTAGACGCCGATACGCAGCCCTCGCGTGGCGGCGCGCTCGCGGATCGTGGCGAGCCGGTCGCCGTCGGCCACCATGACCATGACCGGGGTGCCGAGCATGGCGAGGTACTCGTGACCGTCGGCGTCGCGGTACGTCTCACCGACGAGCTCGGGGTAGGCGGCGGTCACGGCGCTGGACAGGAACGCGGTGACGTTGTTCTCCTGCCAGCCCAGCAGGTCGTCCCGCAGCACGATCACGATCTTGGCTCGTTCAAAGGTCATGACGACCAGGGTGCGCACGCTCGGGGCCGCGGATCTTGTACGTTCTTGACATGCCACCGCTCGATGTCGCACCGGACGTCGTCCGCGCCTGGCGCCCCGGCCTGGCCGGCGTCGCCGAGGTGCTGCACGCCGCCTGGCACGAGCACGCGTACCCGGCGCACACCCACGACACGTGGACCGTGCTGGTGGTCGACCGCGGCCTGATCGGTTACGGCCTGGACGGTCACGAGCACGCGGCGCAGCACCCGGGGGTCACGGTGCTGCCGCCCGGGGTGGTGCACGACGGGCGGTCCGTCACCGACACCGGGTTCCGCAAGCGGGTCGTGTACCTGGAGCCGACGGTGCTGGACGGCGACCTGGTCGGCCGCGCGGTCGATGCGCCGCTCGTCCTGGACGACGCGCTGCGCGCCCGGTTCGTCGGCCTGGACCGCGCCCTCACCGCGCGGGAGGACCTGGCGGCGGAAGGCCTGCTCGCCCTGGTCACCGAGGGTCTGGCGTGGCACCTCTCCGGCCGCCCGACGCCGTCGCGCGAACCCACCGCCGCGACCACCGCCCGGCGTGCCCGCGCCCTGCTCGACGCCGACCCCGCCCAGCCGGTCCGGCTCGCCGAGGTCGCCGCCGAGCTGGACGTCACCGTGCCGCACCTGGTCAGGGCATTCACCCGGGAGCTCGGGCTGCCGCCGCACCGGTACCTCGTGGGGCGGCGCCTGGACCTGGCCCGACGACGGTTGCTGGCGGGTGAGCCTGCCGCCGACGTCGCGACCGCCACCGGGTTCCACGACCAGGCGCACCTGACCCGCCACTTCCGCCGGCTGCTGCGCACCACGCCGGGCCGCTACCAGCGAGACGCCCGCACGGCCTGAGGCCGCGGGCGCGAGCGGGAGTCGGCGCCCCTGTCCTCGCCGTCGGCCCTGTCCTCGTCGTCGCCCACCCACCCCATCTTCTCTTCGAAACCTCGGCTGATCCGCTTTGAGGCCTGTCAAAGCGGATCAACCGAGGTTTCGAAGAAGGTGCACGCGGGCCGCGACGCGAGCCGCGGGGGTCGGCGGCATGCCGCCGCGGGGCATCTCACACGTCCGCCCGGGGCCGAGCCGTGCGCGGCACGCGGACCGTGCGGGAGAATGGCCTCTCGTGACCGACCCGCTGCCCGAGCCCACCCTCTTCGACCTCCCGCCGGGTGCCCGGCGCCCCCGGGCGCGCGTGGTGCTGCTGACCGGGCCGTCCGGGTCCGGCAAGACGTCGCTCACGCAGCGCCTCGGACTGCCGGTCGTGCAGCTCGACGACTTCTACCTGGACATCGACCACCCCGGCCTGCCGCAGCGGTTCGGCAGCGTGGACTGGGACAGCCCGGAGACCTGGGACGACAAGGGGGCGCTCGCCGCGCTGGAGGCGCTGGCCACGGAGGGGCGCGCCGACGTGCCGGTGTACGACATCCCGACGTCACGCCGCACGGGCATGCGCCGGCTCGACATCGGTGACTCACCGCTGATCCTGGCCGAGGGCATCTTCGCCGCGCACCTCGTGGACAAGTGCCGCGCCGAAGGGCTGCTCGCGGACGCGATCTGCCTGTCCCGACCGCGCCTGGTCACCTTCTGGTTCCGGTTCCTCCGGGACGTCGCGGAGGCCCGCAAACCGATCGTCACACTGCTGCGTCGCGGCATCTCGTTGCTGCGGGCCGAGCCCGCGATGATCGCCGGCTGGGTGGCACTGGGCTGCCGCCAGGCCACCCCCGGGCAGGCGGAGCGCGACATCCGAAATCTGCTTGTGCAGAAGTCCTTGGATACGTAATCCTCGTGTAACCGGATTGCCACGTTCCGCACATGCGCGGGGCTCACTCTGGGCACAGGAGGTGGTGTCTGTGATCCAGCGCAACGTGCGTGTGCTCTCGCTGTACGAGGGCTTCTTCAGTGGTGGTGCCCGTGTTCTGCACTCGACAGTGGTCGCCGGTCTGCATCAGGGCGGCCGGCAGCAGCATTCCGTGCTGAGCCTGCACCACGAGGTCCGTCGTGAGGCCACTCTCCAGCGGATGGAGGACGACCCCCGCTACCGCGCGCTGCGGGCCGCGGGCGTCCGGATCAGCTCCCTGGGCCGGAGCACCGACGCGAACCACGACCCGCGGGTCTTCACCGAGTCCGAGCTGCGGGCGGCGGCCCGCCAGGCCGACAGCTCGCACGTCGTGCTGTCCCTCAAGGAGCAACCGCTCCGGCTCGTGAACCAGGACGCGTTCCCGGGCCGTCCGGTCATCGCCTGCCTGCACCGGTCCGACCCGGAGCACCAGGGCGACGCGCTCGGTGACCTGCTCACCGCCGCCGACCGCGGCCGGCTCGCCGCCGTCGTCTGCTGCGCCGAGTCCACGCGGGACGCGTACCGGGAGGCCGGCGTGCCCGCCGACCTGCTGCGCGTGGTGCCCAACGGGATCAACCTGGCCAGGTTCCGCCCGGTCCAGGGTGCACGCCGGCTCGCCCTGCGGGGCGCGGCCGGGCTGCCGAGCGACGCGACGGTGGTGGTCTACGCCGCGCGGTACGACGAGATGAAGAACCCCGAGCTGTTCCTCCGGTCGGCCCGCACGTTCCTGGAGCTCGAACCCCGTGGGCAGGTGCTGATGTGCGGCGCCGGCATGAGCCCGGCCAACCCCGCCCTGCAGGACGATCTCGCCCGGATCTTCGGCGACCGGCCGGACTTGCTGCAGCGGCTGAGCCAGCTGGGCGTACGGCACGACATGGAGCTGGTCTACGCGACGGCCGACGTCGTCTCGCTCACCTCGACCTTCGGCGAGGCCGCACCGCTGTGCCTCATCGAGGGCTCGATGTGCGGGGCGGTGCCGGTCACGACCGCCGTGGGCGACGCGCCGTCGATCGTGGACCGCATCGGGTTCGTCACGTCGTTCGACCCGGCCGAGATCGCCGCGACGTGGATCGAGGCCGCTGCGCGGCGCGAGGAGCTGGAGTCGGCACGCACCGGCGTCCGGCCGCGGTTCAGCCACGTCCGGATGATCGCGGGCTACTCGAGCATCATCGAGCGCACCCACCGGGAGGCGGGCGTCAGCGTGGCCTCGGTCTGACGACGCACTACGCCGCGGGCAGCCATGTACGAGCCGCGGTGACCAGCGCGGTGATGCCGTTCGCCAGAGTCGGGTCGATCACCGGGGCGTAGTGCGGGGAATGGTTGGACGGCACGGTCAGGAGTGCGGGGTCGCTCATGTCGCCGGTGGTGAACAACGCCGGGTCGGTGCCACCGAGCAGCCAGTACGACAGGGGTGATCCCGCACTCGTCGCCAGGATCCCGACGTCCTCGCTCCCCGCGCCCGCCCCGGGGTCGAGGACGTTCTCCGGCCCGAGCCACGCCTTGAAGGCGCCAAGAGTCCTGTTGAGCGCGGCCTGGTCGTTCACGACGACAGGGAACCGCTCGATCGCCGTGATCTCGGGATTCTCTGGCGCTCCCGCCGTGACGGCCTCGCCCCGGACGATACGTTCCACGGCGGCGAGGATCCGTTGCCGGACGTCCTCGTCATAACTGCGGATGTTCAGCTGCAGCTCGGCCTCGCCGGGGATCACGTTGGCGGCGTCGCCCGCATGGATCGAACCGACGGTGAGCACGGCAGTCGCCGTGCTGGGAATCTCACGCGAGATGATGGTCTGCAGACGCAGCACCGTCTCGGCCGCCAGGACGATCGGGTCGACCGAGGCCTGTGGCATGGAGCCGTGCGCGCCTCGCCCCACCAGTCGCACGCGGAGCGAGTCCGATCCTGCGTACGCCGCGCCGGCATGCCCGGCGATCTTGCCCGCGGGCAGCGGGGCGACGTGCTGACCGAGCACGACGTCGGGCGTCGGGAACCGGTCGTAGAGGCCGTCGTCGACCAACGCCTGCGCACCCTGGCCGAGCTCCTCCGCGGGCTGGAAGACCACCATCAGCGTGCCGGCCCAGCTCGCGCGGTCGTGCGCGAGCACGTCCGCGGCGCCGAGCAGGCACGTCGTGTGCAGGTCGTGCCCGCAGGCGTGGTCCACGGGGACCGTCCTGCCCGAGGCGTCCGTGGCGGTCGCGGTGCTGGCATAGGCCAGACCGGTGTCCTCCTTGACCGGCAGAGCGTCCATGTCTGCCCGGAGCAGCGCCGTGGGCCCGTTCCCGTTGCGCAGGATGCCCACCACACCGGTCTTCGCGACCCCCGCCGTCACGTCGAAACCCGCCGCGCCGAGCCGGTCGGTGACGATCCGCGCGGTGCGCTGTTCCTGGAAGCCGAGCTCGGGATGCCGGTGCAGGTCCTGGTACAGGTCCGTGAGCCGTGAGTCGATCGGGACGTTCTGGTGTGCAGCCATGGTGTCCTCCGTCGTTCCTCCCCACGCTAGGCCGCGGTCCGGAGGCTCGCCAGCGGACCGCCGACGACGCCATCACGTGACCCGGGCGCGCACGAGCGCGCCGAAGACGCCCGGGACACGGCAGGATGACCTCATGTCCGACGCCCCCGTCACCCTGAGCCAGGTCGCCCGCGAAGCCGGCGTCTCGCTCGCGACGGCGTCGCGCGCGATCAACGGGAGCGCCACCCGTAGCGTCCGCGAGGACCTGCGCGAACGCGTCCTGGAGGCCGCGCGGCGCCTCGACTACTCGCCCGACCCCAGCGCACAGGCCATGGCCCGCGGGCGCACCACGGCGCTCGGGCTCGTGGTGCACGACATCGCCGACCCGTACTTCTCGACCATCGCCGCCGGTGTCGCGCGGGCCGCGGAGCGCGAAGGGCTCATCGTCACGCTCGCCTCGACCGAGCACAGCCCGGAACGCGAGCTCACCTTCGTCGAGCTGGCGCGGCGGCAGCGGTCCCGCGCGGTCATCCTGGCGGGCGGGCGGCTGGCCCCGGACGACGCGACCCCGACGTCGGCCGCGCTGAATGCCGCCCTGCACGCGTTCCGGGAGGCCGGAGGCGGTGTCGCACTGATCGGCCAGCCGGTCGACGACCTGCCCGTGGTAGAGGTCGCGAACACCGACGGCGCTGCCGACCTCGCTCGCGAGCTGCACGGCCTCGGCTACCGCCGGTTCGCCGTGCTCGCCGGCCCGCCCGGCCACCGCACGGCCGCCGACCGGACGGACGGCTTCACCGCCGCTCTCGCGGAGCTCGGCAGCCCCGTCGCGCCCGACGACGTGCTGGACTGCGCGTTCACCCGCGACGGCGGGTACTCGGCGATGGGCGGCCTGATCGAGCGGACCGGTGGCGCGGCCCCCGGTGACGTGAGCGGTCTGCCCGAGCTGGTGTTCGCCGTGAACGACGTCATGGCGGTGGGTGCGATGGCCGCCGTCCGCGACGCGGGTCTGAGCGTGCCCGGCGACGTCGCCGTCGCCGGGTTCGACGACATCCACACCCTGCGCGACGTCTCGCCGGGGCTCACCACCGTGCGCGTCCCGCTGGCAGAGATCGGTGCCCTGGCGACCGACCTGGCCCTCGGTCGCTCGGACGGGACCCGCACGCCGGTCCACGGCGAGGTGGTTCTCCGGGACTCGACACCGGGCCGGTCGAGCTAGGGCGGCGCCTTCCTGCCGGGTCGACACGTGCGCTACGCTGGTCGGGAAAGCGCATTCCAAGATTCGACGATGGAGTCCCGCCCGTGACCACACTTCGCATCGCCATGAACGGCGTCACCGGCCGCATGGGGTACCGCCAGCACCTCGTGCGCTCGATCCTGCCGATCCGCGACCAGGGCGGCGTGACGCTTCCCGACGGTTCCCGCATCCAGGTCGAGCCCGTGCTCGTCGGCCGCAACGCGGACAAGCTCAAGGAGCTGGCCGCGCTGCACGACGTCGAGCACTGGTCCACCGACGTCGACGCCGCCATCGCGGACGCCGACATCGTGTTCGACGCGGCCATGACCAACCTGCGCCCCGCGACGCTGTCCAAGGCGATGAAGCAGGGCAAGCACGTGTACACCGAGAAGCCGACGGCGGAGACGCTCACCGAGGCCATCGAGCTCGCGCGCCTTCAGGCCGAGACGGGGGTGACCGTCGGCGTGGTGCACGACAAGCTCTACCTGCCGGGCCTCGTCAAGCTGCGCCGCCTCGTGGACGAGGGTTTCTTCGGCCGCATCCTGTCGCTGCGCGGAGAGTTCGGCTACTGGGTGTTCGAGGGCGACTCGCAGCCCGCACAGCGCCCGTCGTGGAACTACCGCGCCGAGGACGGCGGCGGCATCACCACGGACATGTTCTGCCACTGGAACTACGTGCTGGAGGGCATCCTCGGGCAGGTCAAGACGGTGACCGCGAAGACCGCCACGCACATCCCGACCCGCTGGGACGAGCAGGGCCGCGAGTACGCGGCGACCGCCGACGACGCCGCGTACGGCATCTTCGACGTCACCACCCCGGGCGGGGACGACGTCGTGGCGCAGATCAACTCGTCCTGGGCCGTGCGCGTGTTCCGCGACGAGCTGGTCGAGTTCCAGGTGGACGGCACGCACGGGTCCGCGGTGGCCGGCCTGCGCGAGTGCCGCGCCCAGCACCGCGCGCACACCCCGAAGCCCGTGTGGAACCCGGACCTGCCGGTCACCGAGCCGTTCCGCGACCAGTGGCTCGACGTCCCGGCGAACGCCGACCTCGACAACGGCTTCAAGCTCCAGTGGGAGGAGTTCCTGCGCGACGTCGTTGCCGGGCGACCGCACCGCTACGACCTGCTCTCGGCCGCACGGGGCGTGCAGCTCGCCGAGCTGGGCCTCAGGTCCTCGACCGAGGGCCGCCGCATCGACATCCCGGAGATCACCCTGTGAGCGGGGTCGTGACCAGCGGGACGGCGACCAGCGGCTCCGCCGTCGCCCTTCCCGTGTTCGACGCCGACGGCCGGGTCAGCGGGTCGGAAGCCCTCGAGCTCGGCGCGCCGGGCCCGTGGACGACGCCCTCCGGCGCGATCACCTCCCGCATCGCCTTCGCGGCCGCGCACGTGGTGCCGCAGGTCGGTGCGGAGAACGTGCCGGGCGCACCCGCCGTCGTCGACTGGGACTCGACCCTCGCGTACCGGCACCGCATCTGGGCGCACGGTCTCGGCGTCGCGGACGCGATGGACACCGCGCAGCGCGGCATGGGCCTGGACTGGGCCGCGACGCAGGAGCTCGTGCGGCGGTCGGCGGCCGAAGCCGCGTCCGTCGGCGCGCGCGTCGCGTGCGGGGCCGGCACCGACCAGCTCACCCCGGAGGCCGTCGCCGCGCTCGAACCTGGCGACGCCGGCCTGGCCGCCGTCGCCGACGCCTACCGTGAGCAGGTCCACCTGGTACAGGACGCCGGCGCGCAGGTCATCATGATGGCGTCCCGTGCGCTGGCCAAGGTCGCCCGCGGCCCCGAGGACTACGCCCGCGTCTACGACGCGGTGCTGGAGGACGCAGAGCAGCCGGTCATCCTGCACTGGCTGGGCACGATGTTCGACCCGGCACTGGCCGGCTACTGGGGCTCGGACGCCGTGGACGACGCCACCGCGACGTTCCTCGACCTGATCCGGGCGCACCAGCCGCGCATCGACGGCGTCAAGGTGTCGCTGCTCGACGCCGCGCACGAGGTGGGCCTGCGCCGGTCGCTGGCCACCCTGTCGGCGAGCGGATCGACGGTGCGGCTCTACACGGGCGACGACTTCAACTACCCGGAGCTCATCACGGGCGACGAGCAGGGCCACTCGGACGCGCTGCTCGGCATCTTCGCGGCGATCTATCCCGCGGCGTCGACCGCGCTGCAGGCGTTCGACGCCGGGGACGTCACGCGCGGGCACGAGATTCTCGCCTCGACGGAGGCGCTGGGCCGGCACATCTTCGCCGCGCCCACGTACTACTACAAGACCGGTATCGCGTTCCTGTCCTGGCTCAACGGCTTCCAGCCCGGGTTCTCGCTGGTGGGCGGCCTGCACTCCGGCAGGTCGCTGCGACACCTCGTCGAGCTCGCCCGCCTGGCCGACGGCTGCGGCATGCTGCTCGACCCGCTCCTGGCCGCCGCCCGGCTCCGGGCGTTCCTGACCACGAACGGGGTGACCGCATGAACGTGTCAGAACCCCAGGTCACCCGGGTGACTCCTACCTCTGACAAGTCGAGGCGCACCTCGCTCAACACCGCGACCGTGAAGCATGCCTCGCTGGCCGAGGCGTGCGCCGCCGCCGCTGCCGCCGGGTTCGGCGCCGTCGGTCCGTGGCGCGACGTGGTGCAGGCGGTCGGCGCGTCCCAGGCGGCCCGCATCATCGCCGACGCCGGGCTCCGCGCATCGTCCCTGTGCCGCGGCGGGTTCCTCACCGCGGCCGACGACGCCGGCGTCCGCGCCGCACTCGACGACAACAAGCTGGCCATCGAGGAGGCCGCGACGATCGGCACCACCGAGCTGGTCTTCGTGGTCGGCGGGCTCGTCGGATCGACGCCCGGCGGGGCCCCGACCTCCGACGTGGACCGCGACCTCGTCTCCACGCGCGGCCGTGTGGCCGACCGGATCGCCGACCTGGTGCCGTTCGCGGCCGAGCACGGCGTACGGATCGTGCTGGAGCCGCTGCACCCGATCTTCGCCGCCGATCGGGCCGTGATCTCCACACTCGCGCAGGCGCTGGACCTTGCGGCGCCGTTCGCGGCGTCCGAGGTCGGCGTGGTGGTCGACACCTACCACGTGTGGTGGGACCCGGCGCTGCGCACGTCCATCGCGCGAGCCGGGCGGGAGGACCGCATCGCGTCGTACCAGGTGTGCGACTGGGCGCTGCCGCTCGCGGCGGAGCCGCTGAACTCGCGTGGGCACGTGGGCGACGGGTACATCGACTTCGCGACGATCACGGGCTGGGTGCGCGACGCCGGCTACGTGGGCGACGTCGAGACGGAGATCTTCAACGAGGAGATCTGGGCCCGTCCGGTCGCGGAGACTGCGGCGACGGTGCTGGCCCGCTACGAGCAGCACGTGGCCCCGCACCTGTAGGGCGTGCCCGCGCGGCTGCGGCGTCGGCGACGCCCCGGCCCGATCACCTTCGAGACCTAGGTTTCTCCGCTTTGAAGCCCTTCAAAGCGGAGAAACCTAGGTCTCGAAGGTGATCGGGCGAGCGGGCGGAGTCGTGGCCCGGCCAGGAGGCGGCGGAAGGCCGAGGGCCGGCCACCGGGGCGGGAGGCTAGCGGGGGCCGCGGAGGGTGAAGCGGCACGCGCCCCAGACCGCGAAGAGCAGCGGCGCGGCGGCGAAGCCGAGACCGACCGCCGGGCGAGCGGCCAGCACCGACACGAGCAGACCCAGCACCAGCAGGGCAGCCGCCGACAGGTACCAGCGGCGCACCCCCAGCACCAGGGCCGCGAGGAGTACCTCGCGCAGACGAGTGCCCGGCATGTCGGGTACGGCGGCCAGGGCGAGCACGGCGGTCAGGACCGCCCCCACGGCGAGAGTCACGAGCACCGGGATAGCCACGGCCCCGGACGTCCGCCCCCAGAAGAACGCCACGTCCACGACGGCCACACCCACGGCACCCGTGGCGAGCGCGCCGATCGCCAGGCTCCGGCGGAGGTGCCGCCGCCAGGCCTGCACGAAGGTGCGCACGACCGCCGTCGACCCGTCGCCGCTGAAGGCTCCGAACACCGCGAAGGCGGCGACCAGGGCCGGCCCCAGCAGGGGCGCCGTGAGGGCGGCCCAGGGCCAGCTCGTCCTGAGGTCGGTCGCCGCCGCGAGCGCCACCAGAGGCAGGCACGCGATGGCCAGGAGCAGATTGGTCATCAGCCCCGTGTAGACGGTGCCGAACACCATCTCGTACGTCTCGGGACCGATCAGCGGCTTGCGGCGCGGGGCGGCCCCGGCGGTGCTGACGGTGCTGACGGTGCTGATGGCACTCACCCCTTGACGCCCGTGGTCGCGATGCCCTCGACGAAGTAGCGCTGGCCGAGGAAGAAGATGAGGGCGATCGGCAGGACGGAGAGCACCGAGCCGGTCATGATCAGCGCGTGCTCGGCGTTGTACTCCCCGATGAACGACTGGAGGCCGAGCTGGATGGTCCACAGCGGCCGGTCGCGCAGGTAGATGAGGGGGCCGAGGTAGTCGTTCCAGGTGGAGACGAACGTGATGATCGTCAGCGAAGCGAGCGCAGGCACCGACAGAGGCATGATGATGCGCCACCAGATGCCGTACTCCGAGAGGCCGTCGATCCGTGCCGCCTCGGACAGGGAGTCAGGGATGGACTCGTAGTACTGCTTCATCAGGAACACTCCGAAGGCGCCGAACGCCTGCAGCAGCATGATCGCCCACAGGGTGTTGTTGAGCCCCCAGCTCGAGATCATCTGGAACTGCGGGATCATGTACGACTGCCACGGCACCGCGATGGTGCCGATGTAGAGCAGGAACAGCGCGTCGCGGCCCGGGAAGCGCATCTTGGCGAAGCCGTAGGCGGCGAAGCTGCCCGTCAGGACCTGGAGGAACGTCACGGCGACGGACAGGACCAGGGTGTTGCGCACCCAGGTGACCATGTCCGCCTTGACCCAGATGTCGACGTAGTTGCGCCACTGGACGGGGTCGGGGATCCACTGCACGGGCGCCGTGAACACCTGGTTGTTCAGCTTGAGGGACGAGATCACCATCCAGATGAACGGCAGCATGATGCCGGCCGCGGCGAGGATCATGACCACGTAGAGCAGCACCCGGCCGGACCGCCGGAGCGTGGACGTACGGGCGGCCATCACGCCTCCTTGCGCTTGTTGTACACGAACTGCACCACGGTGACGAGGATGCAGATGAGGAACAGGACCACGGCGACGGCGGAGGCGTAACCGAACTCGAACTGCTGGAAGCCCTTCTGGAAGATGTACTGCGAGAGCACGAGGGTGGCCTGACCCGGGCCGCCGTTGGTCATGACCAGGATCAGGTCGAAGACCTTGAAGCTCTGGATGGTGACCATGACCGTCACGAAGAACATCGTGGGGCGCAGGCACGGCAGGGTGACGTTCCAGAACCGCTGCCACGAGCCGGCGCCGTCGAGGCGGGCCGCCTCGTGCAGCTCGCCCGGCACGGTCTGCAGGCCGGCCAGGAACAGGAGCATGTAGTAGCCCATGTCCTTCCAGGTGCCCACGATGATCACGGCGGGCATCGCCCAGTCCTTGGAGACCGTCCAGCCGGGCACCTCACCGTCGACGAACAACCGCAGGAACTGGTTGATCGGCCCGAACTCGGGGCTGAACAGCATGTTCCAGACCACCGCGACCGCGACGATCGACGTGATGTACGGGAAGAAGGCGACCGTGCGGAAGAACGCGGCGCCGCGCAGCTTCTGGTTGAGCAGCAGCGCCAGGCCGAGCGACACGACGATGGTGATCGGGATGTGCAGCGCGGCGTAGTAGAACGTGTTGCCGAGCGCGATGTGGAAGCTCTTGTCGCCTACCAGCCGGGCGAAGTTGTCGAGGCCGACCCACTCGGCGGTGCCGAAGATGTTCCAGCTCGTCAGAGACATGTAGAACAGCGTGAACACCGGGATCAGGGTGAGTACCGCGAAGCCGAGGAAGTTCGGCAGGATGAACGTCCAGCCGATCAGCGCGTTACGCACCTTCAGCGACGTGCGCGGCGCTCTGAGCTGCCGCGGAGGCTCCGGCTGCACGAACCCGGGGGTTCGCTGCTTGCCGACGACCGGTGTCGTCATGGGGTTCTGTCTCCTCTGATGATGGTCCGGAACTCGCCCGGAACGCTCGTGGTCGTGGGGGCGGTCGTCGCGACGGTGTCTCCCGGGCGCGACGCCCGCACCCACGATCAAGGGGTCAGGGTCAGCCGACCTCGTTGGCCACGCGCTCCTCGGCCTCGGTGATGGCCTCGTCCACCGGCGTCGACTCGGACATGACCGCCGAGTGCAGGTCACCCAGGATGGTCTGGATGGTTGCGGTGTTCTGGCCCACCGGGTTCTCCGGCAGCGTCTCGTGCGTGGTGTACGCGAAGCGGGACAGGTCGTCCTGCGGCACGCCCTCGAGCGAGAAGATCGCGTCGGCCACCGTGTCGTCGATCAGGGCCGGCGTGATACCGATGCCGGCGAGCGCCGCGGCGCCCTCCGGGCCGGCGGCGAACCTCACGAAGTCCTTCGCGGTGGCAACCTTGGACTCGTCGATCCCGGCGTTGACACCCATCGTCGTCGGGTCGCCGAAGGTGACCGGCGTGCTCTCGGTGCCGGTCGTGGACTCGTCGAGCTGCGGGATCGGCGCGATGCCCCACTCGAACTTCTCGGCGGCGCCCGACTCCTGCTCCGCGACCAGCGTGCCGATGTACCACGAGCCCATCGGCATCATCGCGGCCTTCTGGGTGCCGAACTGGGCCTGGTAGGTCAGCTCGTTGGTCGTGACGGTGGCGTAGGACGGCTGCGACCCGTTGTCCTGCATGGCGAGCTCACGCTCGTAGTACGGCGCGAGGAAGGAGAAGTCGCCACCGTCGAGCGAGGCGCCCTCGCTCTGCGCGAGCGCGAAGCCCTGCACCGTGGACTGCCAGCTGTGCAGGTAGGAACCCGTGACCTGCTTCTCGTCGATGCCCTCGGTGAGCTGCTCCGCGGCCTCGGCGTAGTCGTCCCAGGTCCAGGACCCGTCCGGCACGTCGACGCCGGCCTTCTCGAACAGCGCCGTGTTGTAGTACAGCAGCCACGAGTCCTGGCGGTACGGCACCGCGAAGGTCTTGCCGTCGACCGCCATCGGTTCCAGGCCGCCCGTCTCGGGGTCGAGCTCCGCCGCCACGTCCGAGATGTCGAGCAGCGTGCCACCCTCCTGGAACGTGACGTAGTTCTTGAGGTTCTTCACGATGAAGACGTCCGGGGCGGTACCCGCCGCCAGGTCGGCGGTGAGGGCGGTGTCGTAGTCGTCACCCGCCGGGTACTCCTTGAGCTCCACGGTGACGTCGGGGTTCGCCTCGTGGTACGCGTCCGCCAGCGTCTGGAACTCGGGCGTGGACGCGAAGTCCCAGCCGGCCAGCGTGACGGTCACGGGGCCGTCGGCGGCCGCGGGCTCCGACTCTCCGCCGCACCCGGTCAGGGCCAGCGACGCGGCGGCAGCGACGCCGACCGCGCTGATGATCTTGCGGTTCATCTCTACTCTCCTTCGAGTGATCAGTCCCCACGAACCACCGGTGCCGAGCACCGGGGGTACGCGGGTGGTCAGGGCAGGGTTGCCGTGGTTCGTACTCCGTCGGGCCAGGTCACGTGCGCCTGGCCCGCGGTGAGGTCAAGGTGCGGCGGCGCCGCGGCGGCCGTCCGCGCGAGATGGACGCCGACCGCTACCCAGCCGGACGGCACCGGGGCGTACCGCACCCAGGGCGTGACCGTCGGACCGGCGAGCGGCGTGGCGTCCTCGGACGTCGTCTCGCCACACACCGGGGCGACGTCGCCCAGGAGCGGGACGAGCGTCGAGACGACCCCCGGCCCCGCGGCCCAGCCCCCGACCCGCAGCCCGACGGCGGGGGCCTCCACCGGCGTCGCGACCCGGACCAGCCGCACCTCCCACGCACCGCGGACCAGCGAGACCGTGGTGACGCGGCCCGCCGGGGTCGGTTCGCCCGGGCGGCCCGAACCGTGGTCGGGCGCGGTCAGGTCGGGGTCGAGCCAGTGCGCCTCGGCGACGGAGGCGAGGACGGCGGCACGTGCTCGGGGCTCTGCCTCTGCGGCCTCGACCGGTGAGGAGTCGGCGAGGCGCACCTCGAGCGTCCTGAAGCCCGCGCGGTGTGTCGCCCGGCCGTCCGCGTCGAGCAGCACCACCGACTGGTCCAGGGGCGACGTCCATGCCTCGGCGTCGAGCAGGGGCGACGTGGCCGTCGAGTAGCCGAGCCGTGCGTACAGGGGCGAGTCCCCGCCGTCGGCTCCGGGCACCGCGTGGTCGGTGCCGTGGTTGATGACGCGCACGATGCCGTCGTCGCGCGTGGCGCTGATCGCCCAGCCGGGCGCGGCAGCGACGGCGAGCACGTCGCCGTCGTCCACCGGAAGTGGCTCCGGGGCGGCCGTCCACACGTCGTGCGTGGCGGGAAGCGCGAGGCCGAGCAGCCCTTTGCTCGCCCAGTAGGGCGAACCCGTGCCGCTGTACCGCTGTGCGAGCGGGCGCCACGCGTGGTGCCAGCCGAGGGTGAGCAGCCCGTCCGGGCCCGGCACACCGCGGTCGGCGAAGTGCCGCACGACACGGGTCGCGGCCTCACGCAGCTGCCCCGGCCGGCCGACGCCCGCGAAGGCTCCGGCCCAGAAGGGCGCGGCGGCCGCGAACCGGTAGGCGAGGCTGCGACCCTGCAGCAACGGGGAGCCGTCGGCCCCGACCAGGGCCAGTGCGTCGTCGAGGTACCGCGCCAGGTGTTCGCGGTCGGACGCCGCACGCACGGCCAGGTCGTCCCCCGCGGCCCGCGCGACCTCGGCCGCACCCGGCATCCGAGCCCACAGCGCGGGGTAGAGATGCAGGGCCCATCCCGTGTAGTGGTCGAAGCTGCGCTCGGGGCCGTCGGCGAACCAGCCGTCCGGGCGGCGGAACCTGTCGTGCGCGGCCAGGTCGTGCGCCACGTCGTCGGCGGAGAACGGCCCGCCGACCGAGCGCAGGAACGTCTCGACGACGATCCGGAACCAGACCCAGTTGTTGTCGGGGTAGTCGCGGTCGCCCACCACCGACGCGAGGTACTCGACGGTACGTTCCTGGACGTCAGGTGCCAGGCGGTCCCAGATCCAGGGCCGCGTCATGTCCAGGATCAGTGCGAGCGATGCCGCCTCCACCTTGGCCTGGCCGTGCTCCTCGGGCCGCGTCCAGCGTTCGGGATGCGTGGGGTCGGTACCCGCGGCCAGCCCTGCGGCGTACCGCTCGGCGAGCCCGGTGGGATCCGCGCCGTCCTCCCCCGCGAGCCGGAAGCCGGCGAGCAGGAAGGTCCGGGCGAACCCCTCGAGCCCGTCGACGGCGGTGCCGTAGCCGCCGGGTGTCCCGGGCAGCGTGATCAGGGAGCCGCTCGGCGACGCGTACGGCTGGACCGCGGCCAACAGCCGGTCGGCATAGGCCGCGAGCCAGGCACGCGCCTCCGGCCCGCTCGCCCCGGAGGGGCCGGGAGCGGGCGCCGTCGAGCCGACCCCGGGGGTCGTCGCGCGGCCGGTCATGCGACGAACTCCATGTCCGCGCGGGTCACGACGCTCCGTGGCACGTCGCCCCGCGTGTACCGCTCCAGCTCGTCGAGTGCCGCGGCGGTCATCCGCCGCGCCTCGGTGCCGAGCGACCCGGCGATGTGCGGGGTGATCATGACGTTCGGCAGGTCGTACAGGACGGACGAGGCGGGCAGCGGCTCGGGCTCGGTGACGTCGAGCATGGCGTAGATGCGACCCGTCGCGCACTCCCGCTCCAGCGCCGCGGTGTCCACGACCGCACCGCGCGCGGTGTTGATCAGCGTGGCGCCGTCCGGCAGCAGCGCGAGCTCGTGCGCGCCGATCAGGTGGCGCGTCGAGGGCAGCTCGGGTGCGTGCAGCGAGACGATGTCGGATGCCGCCAGCAGCTCGTCGAGCGGCACCAGCCGGGCGCCTGCCCGCGCGACCGCCGCGGGATCTGCCAGCGGGTCCGCGACGAGGATCTCGCGCGTCTCGGGTCCTGAGCCGGGCACCGCGAGGCGAGTCACGACCTGCCGGCCGGTCCGGGAGAAACCGACGATGCCGACGGTCCGCTCCCGGTTGGAGAGGGCACCGTGGTCGTCCAGGTAGGACCAGTCGTCGCGCCGGGTCCGCGCGATGTTCGCCAGGAAGGGCGCCTTCTTGCCCGCCATGAAGATGGCCGCGACCGTGAACTCGGCCACGGGCAGCGCGTTCTCGGTCACGGCGTTGGTCACCAGCAGCCCGCGGTCCCAGACGGCGTCGGACACGAGCGGCCGCACCGAACCGGCGCAGTGCAGCACCGCGCGCAGGTTGGGCGCCAGGTCCAGCACGTCGGGCGTGATCCGCGGGGCGCCCCACGACGTGAGCAGCACCTCGACGTCGGCCAGCCGCTCCTTCGCCTCCGGGGTGTCGTAGGCGGTGACGCGCACCGGGTCGCCCAGCGTGGCGAGCGCGCGCAGCCGCGTGTCCTCGTCGGGACCGAACTGCATGCGTCGCGCCCGGTCGTCCATGACGAGCAGGGCCTCAGGTCGCCTCACCACCGCGCTCCTCCCCTTCGAGTCCGCGTTCGCCTGACCGTTCAGACGAACAATTCCGATCAACTACGATCGAACGATGGCCCATTGAATCCTACGTAGTCCGGACTTGGCAACCCCGGACCGGGCTCGCCTTTGCACAAGAGTTCCTCTACGATCATTTTCGATCACAGGATGGAGTGCCCATGTCAGCAACGCCGCTGCCTGCGCCCGACGTCACCGACCGGAGCTTCTGGACCTCCGCCCGCGTGACCGAGGCTCTCGCACCCACGCTCGCGGCAGCCGACGCCGAGCACGGCACCCCCTGGCCGCAGCCGCTCGCCTCGCACTACGCCCGGTTCTTCCGCGACGGAGACCGCACCCGTTACGAGGGTCAGGTCGCAGCCCGGCACGCACGCCTGACGCGCGCCGCGCTCGCGGCGCTGTCCCACCCCCGCCCCGACCGGATCGACGAGGTGGTCGACGGCGTGCTGCTGCTGTGCGAGCAGTCCACGTGGTGCTGGGCCGCGCACGACGACACGTTCGACCGGTTCGGACGGGTCACTCCCACGATCACGGAGCCGTACCTCGATCTCGGCGCGGGCGAGGTGGCCGCACAGCTCGCATGGGTCGACCATCTGCTCGGGCCGGTCCTCGACGAGCGCGCGCCCGGCGTGCGGTGGCGGGTGCGCCAGGAGACCCAGACGCGGGTGCTAAGACCGTTCACGGACCGGCGCGACTGGTGGTGGCTCGGCGTCGACCACCCGATCATGAACTGGAGCCCGTGGATCCAGGGCAACGTGCTCGCCGCCAACCTGGCGCTGGAGGAGGACGCGGAACGCCGGGGGGCGGTGAACACGCTGGTCGCCGAGGGCATCGCGGCCTACTGGGCCTCCCTGCCCGCAGACGGCGGGGTCGACGAGGGCTACAGCTACTGGTGGCAGGGCGCCGCCCGGGCGCTCGAGGCGCAGGACCTGCTCGCGTTCGCCGGCATCGAGCCCGGACCGGAGGCCCTGGGGCGCATCCGGTCCACCGTCGCGTTCCCGCACTCCATGCACCTCGGCGGCGACTGGTACGTCAACGTCGCCGACGGCGGCGCGCGGCCCCTCGCGACCTGGCCCTGGAACGTGCTGCACACATGGGCCCTGCGCGTGGGCGACGCCGACGCCGCTCGGCACGCTGCGTCGTACCACGGCCGCGCGGGCGGCCTGTTCGACGAACGGTCCTCCCTGCCCCGTGCGGTCCGCATGCTGGCGGACGGCGCGGCGGACCCAGCCGAGCCGGCCGACCAGGACGGCTCCGCCGCGCCCGCACCGCCGCTGGTGGGCCGCGCCGTCTTCCCGTCGACCGGGATCGCCGTGGCCCGCTCGGAACCGGGCTCCGCGCGCGGCCTCGCCGTGTCGGTCAAGGGCGGACACAACGGCGAGAACCACAACCACGTGGACGTGGGCTCGGTCATCGTGGCGGTCGACGGCGTGCCGCTCGTGGTCGACGCCGGCAAGCCCACCTACCGCGCCGGGTCGTTCGGGCCGGACCGGTACGCGCTGTGGGTGGTCCGGGGCGACTGGCACAACGTCCCCCGCATCCGCGGGGTGGAGCAGGCGCCGGGCGAGCAGTACGCGGCACGCTCCTTCACCACGTCGGACGACGACGGCACGGCCGGCTGGCGCGCGCGGCTGGACCTCGCGGGGGCCTACCCCGTGGACGGCCTCGAGCACTGGTGGCGAGAGACCACGTTGGACACGGCGGCCGGGGCGGTGACGGTCGAGGACTCGTGGTCCTTCACCGGTGCGGAGCTCGCGACGGCCGCCGACCGCGCGACGTCCTGGCACTGGTTGCTCGCCGGGGACGTCACCCTCGGGCACGGCAGCGCGCACATCCGGTTCACCCCGGCCGGTACCCCCGTATCGGCGCGCGCACTCGTCCTGACCTGGGACGCTGAGGCCGTGGACGCCGCAGTCGAGGTGCGCGAGCTGGACGACCAGGAGCTGACGGCCGTCTGGGGCGAGCAGCTGACCCGGTTGCGACTGACGGCGCGCACGGAGGCGACGTCGGGCACGTTCCGGGTGACCATGAGACCCACCGGGTCGGAACCGCAGGAGGTTGCATGACGGACGAAGCGCCGCTCCCGAGCGAGCGTCGGGCGCGGCTCATCGCGCGGGTGCGGGAGACCGGTTCGGCGCGGGTCAGCGACCTGTCGCGCGTGCTCGGCGTGACCCCCGTGACCGTACGACGTGACCTCGCCCTGCTCGTGGCCGAGGGCACGCTGGAGAAGGTGCACGGCGGGGCCCGGATCCCCGCGCGCAACGCAGGTCTGGGCGCCCGCACGGGCGCCGGTACCGGCATCCCGCTTCCCGACACCGTGGCCGTCGACACCGGGGACCAGCTGACGATCGGCATGGTCGTCCCCTCGATCGACTACTACTGGCCCGAGGTGATCCGCGGAGCGCGGGACGCCGCCCACGGCACCGCCCGGCTCATCCTGCGGGGCGCTTCCTACGACGTCGATCAGGTGCGCCGCCAGGTCACGGCCCTCGTCGGGGAGGACGGCGGCCCCGGCGTCGACGGCCTGCTCGTCGCACCGCCCGTCGAGGGACCCGAGGCACTGGCGCTCGGCGAGTGGCTGGCGCACCTGCCCCTGCCGGTGGTGCTCATGGAGCGACGCCTGGCCGCAGGTCCCTACCGCGAGCCGTTGGAGTCGGTAGCCACCGACCACGCGCTCGGTTCGGGCACGGCGGTGCGACACATCGCGGAGGGCGGGCACCGGCAGGTCGGGCTCGTGACATCGCGGACCAGCCCCACGTCCGCCGCGGTACGGCGCGGGTTCCTCGCTGCGGCGGACGAGCTGGGGCTCGACGTGGTGCTCGACCTCGAGACCGTGCCGCTGTCCGACGCCGCCTGGACCGAGGAGTCCGCCTCCGTGCTGGACCGGTGCGTGGAGTCCGGGGCGACGGCGCTCCTGGTGCACTCCGACCGGGAGGCCATCTCCCTCGTGGAGCAGGCGCAGGAACGTGGTGTGCGCGTGCCCGCGGACGTCGCCGTGGTGGCGTACGACGACGAGGTCGCCGGGCTGGCCGATCCCCCGCTCACCGCCGTGCGTCCGCCCAAGGCCGCGATCGGCGCGGGTGCGGTGGAACTCCTGGCGCGCCGGCTCGCGGCCGCCAGGGCCGAGGGCGGGGGCCCGTCCGACAGCGAGGGCGGCGACCAGGTGAGCGGCGCGGAACGACCGATGCACCGCATCGAACTCAGTCCGCGTCTCATCGTGCGAGCGTCGAGCGCGCCCCGCGCGTGAGTCCGGGGGTAAGACGTAATCCGCAGGGTGTGTTGCGCTCGGTAGACAAGGTCTATTGAGAGCAACACACCTGGCCCGGATACACGTTCCCCGGACCGGAGCACCCGAGGATGCGCACCGCCGCGGTCAACCGACCGGCTCGTAGCGGCGCAGCGGCGTGCTCGCGCGCACGACGTCGCGCAGCGCCGCCAGGTCCCCTGACACGACTCCCGTCGCTCGGGCCTGCACGAGCACGTTGCCGAGTGCGGTCGCCTCGACGGGCCCCGCGACCACGGGCAACCCCGTCGCCTCGGCCGTGAGCCGGCAGAGCAGCTCGTTCCGCGATCCGCCGCCCACCACGTGCACGGTGTCCACGACCACGCCTGCCAGCGACGACGCCTCCGAGATCGCCCGTGCCGACGCGGCCGCGAGGCTGTCGAGGATCACGCGGACCAGGGCGGCCCGGGTCCGGGGCAGCACCACGCCGAGCCGTGCGACGGCGTCGAACACCCGCCGCGGCATGTCGCCGGGCGCGAGGAACTCGTCGACGTCCACGAGGCAACGTCCGCCGGGTTCCGCGGCGGCCGCGTCCAGCAGTCCGGCCAGGTCGACGGGGGTGCCGTCCTCCTGCGACCAGGCACGGACGCACTCGTCGAGCACCCACAGTCCCATCACGTTGCGGAGGTAGCGCACCGTCCCGTCCAGCCCGAGCTCGTTCGTGAAGTTCGCCGCGCGGCCGGCGTCGTTGAGGACGGGCGCGGGTAGCTCCAGTCCGACGAGCGACCACGTACCCGAGGAGATGTACGCCGCCGCCCTTCCCAGGGGGGTGGCCGCCACGGCGGACGCGGTGTCGTGCGAGGCGACCGCGAGCACGGGTACCTCACCCAGGCCCGTCGCCTCCCGCACCTCGGGCAGCAGTCGCCCGACGACGGTGCCCGGCTCGACGAGGTCCGGCAGTCCGTCTCGCAGCCGGGCGAGGTCGGGGTAGGCCGCCGCCAGCCGGTCCAGGAGCTCCGCCGACCAGGTGCGCGTGCGGGCGTCGAGCAGCCCGGTCGTGGACGCGTTGGTCACCTCCGCGACCCGGCGGCCGGTGAGCCGGCAGGTGATGAGGTCGGGGATCAGCAGCACCTGCTCCCCCTGGTCCCACTCCTGCCCGCCGGTCGAGCCCGTCGACCTGGTCGAGATCTCGGCCACCAGCTGGAACTCCGTGGTGAACGGCAGGTGCTGCAACCCGTTGACGGCGTAGTGGTCACCGAACGGGATCCGCTGGTAGACCTCGTCCGCGACCCCGTCGGTGCGGGGGTCGCGGTAGCAGAACGGGTCGGCCACGAGCTCGCCGTCGGCGTCGAGCAGGCCGAAGTCCACTGCCCACGAATCGACGCCGATCCCCCGGAGGTCGACGCCGCGTGAGCGGGCGACGTCACCCGCCGACCGCAACCCGGCGAGGATCCCGCTCCACAGGGCGTCCAGGTCCCAGCGGAGCGCGCCGTGCGCGTCCGTGTGCGGCCCGTTCGGAAACCGCCCGCACTCGACGAGCTCGACCGTGAGCGGCCGGGACCCCTCGAGCACGCCGAGCATCACTCGCCCGCTCGTGGCCCCCAGATCGATCGCGACGAACCCGGCCCGTCGCGACCCGGTCGCCCCAGCCTTCGCCTCACTCACCGCAGGAACGCCGCCGCCACGCCCGCGTCGACGGGCACGTGCAGGCCGGTCGTGTGCGAGAAGTCCGAGGTGCAGAGCGCGAACACGGCCGCGGCCACGTTCTCGGGCAGCACCTCGCGCTTGAGCAGCGTGCGCTGCGCGTAGAACTCGCCGAGCTTCTCCTCGGGCACACCGTAGACCGCCGCCCGGTTGGCACCCCAGCCGGACGCGAAGATGCCGGAGCCGCGCACCACACCGTCGGGGTTCACGCCGTTCACGCGGATCCCGTACTGACCTAGCTCGGCGGCGAGCAGCCGCACCTGGTGCGCCTGGTCGGCCTTCGTGGCGGAGTAGGCGATGTTGTTCGGCCCCGCGAACACCGAGTTCTTGGACGAGATGTAGACGATGTCGCCGCCCAGTCCCTGGTCCACGAGCACCCGCGCCGCTTCACGTGAAACCAGGAAAGAGCCCTTGGCCATGACGTCGTGCTGCAGGTCCCAGTCGGCCTCGGTGGTGTCGAACAGCGACCGCGACAGGGACAGCCCCGCGTTGTTCACCACGAGGTCCACGCCGCCGAAAGCCAGTACCGCATCCCGTACCCCGGCCTGCACCGCGACCTCGGACGACACGTCCATCGCCACACCGACCGCGACGTCCGCCGAGCCGAGCTCGGCCGCCGCGGCGGTCGCCTTGCCGAGGTCCAGGTCCGCGACGACCACGCAGGCGCCCTCGGCCGCGAGGCGCGTGGCGATCGCCTTGCCGATGCCCGAAGCCGCCCCGGTCACCAGGGCGACCCGGGTGGCCAGCGGCTTGGGCGCGGGCATGCGCCGCAGCTTGGCCTCCTCGAGCGCCCAGTACTCGATGCGGAACTTCTCGTCCTCGGCGATCGGAGCGTACGTGGAGATCGTCTCCGCGCCGCGCATCACGTTGATCGCGTTGACGTAGAACTCGCCGGCCACGCGCGCCGTCTGCTTGGTACGCCCGTACGAGAACATGCCCACGCCGGGGACCAGCACGACCGCCGGGTCCGCACCGCGCATGGCCGGCGGCTCCTCGCCGCGGGATCGCGCCGCCGCGGCACCCCGCTCGTAGTACGCCGCGTAGTCCGCGCGGTAGGCCTCGTGCGCAGCCTGCAGGGCGGTCACGGTCTCCTCCACGCTCGCCGACGTCGGCACGTCCACCACGAGCGGCTTGACCTTGGTGCGGAGGAAGTGGTCGGGGCAGGATGTGCCGAGGTCGGCGAGCGGCAGCAGTCGCTCCCGGGACAGGAAGTCCAGCACCACGTCGGAGTCGGTGAAGTGACCCACCTGCGGCGCGTCCGCCGACGCGATCCCGCGGATCGCCGGTGCGAGGGCGGCCGCCCGAGCCCGCCGGTCGACGTCGGGCAGGGGCTCGTAACCGGGGCGCACGGCGCCGAACGGGTGCGTGCCGTCGGCGGCGAGAGCCGCCGTCCGGGACTCGATGAACGCCTCAGCGCGGCGGATGATCCCGAGCGACCGCTCCTCCGCCTCGGCCGAGGTGTCGCCCCAGGCAGTGATGCCGTGGCCGCCCAGGATGCAGCCGATGGCCTGCGGGTTCCCGGCCTTGATCGCCGCGATGTCCAGCCCGAGCTGGAAGCCGGGGCGGCGCCACGGCACCCAGACGACCTCGTCGCCGAAGATCTCGCGGGTCAGCGCCTCGCCGTCGGCCGCGGCGGCTACCGCGATGCCGGAGTCGGGGTGCAGGTGGTCCACGTGGGCGGCGTCGACCAGGCCGTGCATGGCCGTGTCGATCGACGGCGCGGCCCCGCCCTTGCCGTGCAAGCAGTAGTCGAAGGCGGCGACCATCTCGTCCTCGCGGTCGAGACCGGGGTACACGTCGGCGAGCGCCCGCATCCTGTCCAGTCGCAGCACGGCCAGGCCCTCGGGCCGCAGCGTCCCGAGGTCTCCGCCGGATCCCTTGACCCACAGCAGCTCGACGGGCTCACCCGTCACGGGATCGGTGGCGGTTCCCTTGGCCGACGTGTTGCCGCCCGCGTAGTTGGTGTTCCGCGGGTCGGCGCCCAGCCGGTTGGAGCGGGCGACGAGCTCGGCGACGGTCGTGGCGTCGGTGGCGTCGGTGGCGTCGGCAGTCTGGTTCGTCATCGGGCTGCTGCTTCCGTCTCGGTGGGGTCGCCCTCGCCGGCCGTGCGCGCCGGGACCGGGGTCCCGGCGAGCTCGGCCGGCGGGGGCGTCGGGGTGCTGTCGTGCGGTGTCTCGTGCGGTGCGCCGACGAGGGCACCGACGGTGAGCCACGCCGCGACACGCGCGATGCTGCGCGCGGCGCCCGCGGTCGCGGGTTCGTTGAGGTGACCGTGGTAGGTGCTGTCCTCGCGGACCAGCGACACGTCGACACCGGCCGCGGCGAGCTCCGCGGCGTACGCCTCGCCGGAGCACCGCAGCGCGTCGTGGTCGGAGTTGAGGACGAGCGTGGGCGGCAGGCCGCGCAGGTCCTGCCCGCCGGGGAATGCGTACGGCGACGTGGGCGGGTCGTCGTGGCCCAGGTAGTTGGCGTTCAGCGCCCGGGCCGCCGCGGGCGGAAAGTCCCGCTCCGGCGGGAGCGCGGCGATCTTGGCCGCGAGCTCGGGGCGCGGCTGGGGGAGCACGTGGTGCAGCACCGGGTAGGCGAGCACGATGCTGCGGGGCTGCGGCCCGCCGGCGTCGCGCAGGCGCAGCGACGCGCCGGCCGCGAGATTCCCACCGGCGCTCGCACCGCCCAACGACCAGCGCTCCGGCGGGACGCCGAGACCGGCGTCCCGCGCCCACCCGTAGGCGAACGTGACCTCCTCGGACGCGACGGGGAACCGGGGCCCGCCGTCCGCCCGGGAGGCGGTCGGATCCCGGAACTCGAAGGCGGGCGTGAGCCGGTAGTCGACACTCACGACCACGACGCCGGCATCCGCCAGGCGGCGCGCCACCCAGTCGGCCTCAGGCATGTCGAGGTCGCCGTACATGAACGCACCACCGTGCGCCCACACCAGACCGGCCACCCGGTCGACACCTCCCGCGGGCTCGTAGACGCGTACGGGCAGGTCACCGTGCGGACCGCCCACGACCCGGTCGTGCACGACGGCGCTCATGCGCCCCACCCGGCCTGGGCGCCACCGACCCGTTCGGCGGCGATCTTCTCGGCGTACCCCGACGCCTTGAAGGCGGCGGTCGGGTTCGGGTCCAGGCCCATCTCCTCGCGGACCTCCGCGACCAGTGGCCGGACGTCGGTGTCGTACGCGTCCATGAGCACGCCGTGCGCACCGAGCACGTCGCCGGCGAGCTGGGCCGCGGTGAGCGCCTCGACGTCGACCAGCAGCGCCTTCGCGGTGGCCTCCTGGACGTTCATCACGGACCGGATCTGGGCGGGGATCTTGGGCTCGATGTTGTGGCACTGGTCGAGCATGAAGCTGACCCCGCTGTCCGGGGCGTGGGCCCCTGCGGAGACGATCTCGTGCATGATCCGGAAGAGCTGGAACGGGTCCGCGGCACCGACCATGAGGTCGTCGTCGGCGTAGAAGCGGCTGTTGAAGTCGAACGCGCCGAGGCGGCCCTGGCGCAGGAGCTGCGCCACGATGAACTCGATGTTGGTGCCCGGGGCGTGGTGGCCGGTGTCGAGCACCACCTTGGCCCGGTCGCCCAGGGCCATGACGTGCAGCAGGGACGTGCCCCAGTCCGGCACGTCGGTCACGTAGAACGCCGGCTCGAAGAACTTGTACTCGAGCACCATGTGCTGGTCGTCGTCGAGCGCGGCGTAGATCTCGGCCAGCGACTCGGCGATCCGGTCCTGCCGGGCGCGGATCGAGTCCTGGCCGGGATAGTTGAGGCCGTCGGAGAGCCACACCTTGAGGTCGCGGGATCCCGTGGCCCGCATGACGTCGATGCACTGCTTGTGGTGGTCCACGGCCTTGGCCCGGACCCGTGGGTCGGGGTGCGCGAGCGAACCCAGCATGAAGTCGTCGTCCTGGAAGACGTTCGAGTTGATCATGCCGATCTGCACGCCCAGGTCCTCGGCGTGCCGGGCGAGCACCCCGAAGTCGTCCACCAGGTCCCAGGGGATGTGCAGGCTCACGCGCGGCGCGACACCCGTGTACCGGTGCACCTGGGCGGCGTCGGCCAGCTTCTCGAACGGGTCACGGGGCACACCCGGCTGGCCGAAGACCTTGAACCGGGTGCCCGAGTTGCCGAACGCCCACGACGGCAGCTCGATCGTCTGCTGCCGGAGCGCGGCCTTGGCCACCTCGGTCCGTGTGGATGCCGCCATGGCGTCCTCCCTCTCCGCGCACGCCCTCGTACGCACCTTGAAACGATTCAGAGGGAGCCTATTCCGATGACGGCGGACGGTCAAGATGTCCGGCCGGCACCGGGACGCCCGGTGCCGGCCGCGGGGGTGCGGGCTAGTACCTCGCGTCGGCGGCGGCCACGTACTTGGTGGTCGCCACGATGGCCTGGCGCAGCGTCGCCTCGTCCTCGTCGGCCCTCGTGGTCAGGCGCTTGACCCAGACGTCGGACTGCGCGGTGGTAGGCGGCGCGCCCAGGAACTGCCGGTAGGTCGCGTCGACCCGGAGCCGGACCGCCTGCGGGTTGTCCCAGAGCGCCTGCACCACGCCCGGGCGGCCCAGCGTCTTCAGCCGGGGCATCCAGTGCTTGAGCTGGTCCGACGTCGGCGGACGCTGCAGGATGTGCTGGTACAGGGCGGTCACGTACTTGGCGTCGGTGCCACCCACATGCTTGTAGTACGACGACGTGCCCATCAGGAACGGCTCGATCTCGTCGATCGTCCGCGTCTTCTTCTTCACCATCGAGACGTAGTTGGCCGTCTGGGCGGACGACGGCGTGTAGCCCAGGGTGGACCGGAACGCCGCGGTGATGCGGACCTTGCGGTAGTTGTCCGACTTCGACATCCCGTCGGCCAGCACCCCCGCACCGCCCACCGAGACCCGGTACGCCCAGCTCTCGATGTCGGCGGCCGTCGCCGGACGGCCGAGGTAGTCCTGGTAGAGCGCCTGGACCACGTTCTTGTGCTTCTCCGCAACCTCGGCGTACTGCTTGGCGTACGTCGCCGCCGCGTCCTGGATGCCGGACAGCAACGGGTAGGCGAGCGCGCCCGGGCACTCCGTGGCGTGCGTGTCCCGGTGCCCGAAGACGCGCGGCAGCGTGACCCGGTCGCCCGCGTCGTAGCGACCTCCGTCGGTGTGGCCCGCGGCCGTCAGCACCGTCGACTCGTCGGGGTTGATGCCGTACTGCGCGAGGCGGCTGCCGATGATCTTCGCGACGCCGTCACGCTGGGCTGCGGACGGCTTGACGCCCGCCTGGGTCGTGAAGGTGCCGACCATCGCGACGCCGACCGTGCCCGTGTTGAAGCCACCGGTGTGGGCCCCGATGATCGGCTGCTCGATGCTGCCGTCCGCGCCCTCGTAGATGTTTCCCCACTTGTCGACCAGGAAGTTGTAGCCGATGTCGCACCAGCCGTGCGTCTCCTGGTGGTAGGCCTGGTCGTTCCGGATGGCCTGCATGGCCTCGGCGACCGTGGCGTAGGAGTTCGGGTTCACCGTGTGGTGCACGGCGGCGGCCTGGAGACCGCCCCCGGCCGGGAACCAGGTGGGGCCCGTGCCGGGCTCCAGGCAGGCGGGGGCCGCGCCCCACTCCTCGCGCGTGATGATCGTGGGCCCCTTCGTCACGGCCGACGGCGCGACGGCGCCCGCCGTGGTGGCGGCAGCCGTCGTCACCTGCGACGACGACACGAGGCTGAGCTGGACGCCCACGGGGAAGGTCGCCGTCTGGTCCACCGTGGCGAGCTGCAGGGCGTCCGCCTCGCCCACGTAGACCGGAGCGGAGGTGAGCACGGCGGAGCCGCCGTCCGCGTCGTCGGTCGACTTCTCCAGGTGGCTCCACGAGCTCCACGTGCCGTCGGCGGCACGTGTACGCACCTGCATCTCGGGCACCGCCTGGTCGATCTCGGCGGGCCAGGACAGACCGACGGTCTGGAAGCCCTCGGGCACCTCGATGGCGCCGGCGATCCGGCCGTCGGCGTCCGCGGTGTCGAGCACGACGGCGCCGTCGGCCACGGTGGCGGGGTCGGTGGGCTCGGTGGTGGGGTCGGTGGGCTCGGTGGTGGGGTCGGTGGCGGGGTCTGTGGCGGGGTCTGCGGCGGCCTCGGGGTCCATGGCCGTGACGTCCTCGACCACGGCGGTGCCCTCGGCCGGGGCCGCAGCGACATCGATGGTCTCGACCTGGGCGGCCGACGTACCGGCGTCAGGCAGCGCGGAGTCCGTGGGCGCCGAGATGCCCTCGGGCTCCAGGGACTCCTGCGGCGTCAGCGCGGTCGCCGCCGGTGCGAGCGCACCGCCGAGCACGATCGCCGGCGCCACGCCGAGGATGATCGTCCTGCCCACCGCGGAACCGGCGAGCGACTGCTTGCCCGCGCCGTGCCTGGGACCCTGCTTCGACCTGGACGCCGGTGCTGCCGCGTGCCGAACCACTCTGCCTCCTTGCATCAGGACGCGCCGACCGCGCAGTGCGCGACCGACGCGAAGAACAGAGCGACGTTAGTGGTGGTCAGGAAGGGTGTGACCCCGTTTCACCCGCCGTATGGGGGTGATCTTCCGCCAACCTCCCGCTCTCGCACCCCGCCCCCCTGATTCCCTTCGAGACCGACGTCGCTTCGCTTTGGAGGGGCTCAAAGCGAAGGGACGTCGGTCTCGAAGGGGATGGTGGCGGGAGGTGACCAGCTGGGTGACCAGCTGAGTGACCAGCTGGGCGACGGTCAGAAGTCGAAGTCCGCGATGTTGGTCTTGTCGAACACGTACGGCTCACCGAGCAGCACCTCGCCGTCGGCCCCGACGGTGAACTCGCCGAGGCGGCCCGCCTCGAAGGTCTCGCCCTCCTCGCCGGTGATGTCGCCCGCGGCGAAGGCCGCGGCGGCGTGCGTCGCCAGGTAGCCCAGGTCGTTCGGGTTCCACAGGGCGAACGACTCGACGGTGCCGTCCTCGACGTACTCGCGCATCTGGTTGGGCGTGCCGAGGCCGGTCACGGCGACCTTGCCCTTGGCATCCGACGTCGACACGTAGCGTGCCGCCGCAGCGATACCGACGGTCGTGGGCGAGACGATGCCCTTGAGGTCGGGGTGCGACTGCAGCAGCGCCGCCGTCTTGTCGAACGAGGTCTGGTCGTCGTCGTCGCCGTAGACGGTCTCGACGAGCTCGATGTCCGGGTAGTCGGAGGCGAGCTTCTCCTCCATCAGCGCGATCCAGGCGTTCTGGTTCGTCGCGTTGGCGGACGCCGACAGGATCGCTATCTCGCCCTTCCCGCCGATCTGGTCCGCGACGAGCTCGAGCTGCTTGTCCGCGATGCCCTCCGGCGAGGCCTGGTTGACGAACAGGTCGCGGAACTGCGGCTCGGTGTCGGAGTCGAACGTGACCACCTTGATCCCCGCCGACCGTGCCTCCTCCAGCGCGTCTCCGATCGCCGTCGGATCGTTGGCCGACACCACCAGGGCGCCCACGCCCTGCTGCGCGGCGGTGTTGATGAACGGCACCTGGGCGTCGGGCGAGGCGGCGTCGGGACCCACCTCGTCGACGGCGACACCTAGCTCGTCGGCCGCCTCCTCCGCACCTGTCGTCGACGCCTCGAAGTACGGGTTGCCGAGGTTCTTGGGCAGCATGGTGATCGACACGTCGTCGGTGCCGCCGCCTCCGCCCTCCTCGCCCGAACCGCATGCGGTCAGGCCCAGCGCCAGCACGGCGGCCGTACCGGCCGCGAGCACAGTGGTGAACTTCATCGTCCATCTCCCTGGGTTCGTCGCCCGGCGGCTCTCCGCCGCCGGACTCTCATGCCGCCCGCGATGCGCGGGGCGACCACGGACACGACCAGCGCCGTGCCGATCACGATGTTGATGACGTTGACCGTCACGCCCTCCAGCCGCAGGGCGCTGCCGAGCACCCCGATGAGCAGCACGCCCGCGACCACGCCGTGGACCGCGCCCCGCCCACCGAAGATCGACACGCCGCCGAGCAGCACCGCGGCGACCACCTGCAGCTCCATGCCCGTCGCGTTGTCACCGCGGGCACTGCCGTAGCGGAGCGTGTAGTAGACGCCTGCGAGCGCCGACACCGCCCCGGACAGCACGAACAGGATGAGCAGGGTCCGCTTGACGTCGACGCCGGAGAACCGGGCGGCCTCGCTGCTGCGGCCGATGTCGAGCACGTTCCGGCCGAACGGCGTGGCGTGCAGCAGCACCGCGAACACGGCGATCATGCCGAGCAGCCCGAGGGTGATCGCGGGGTAGGGCGACTCGCCGAGGTTGTCGGTGGCGCCGTCGGTCCAGGAGTCGGGGAAGCCGGTGACCGCCGTCGTGCCGAGGAGGCCTACCGCGAGGCCGCGGTACAGGGCGAGCGAGCCGATGGTGACGGCCAGGGACGGCAGGCCGCCGTACGCGACGAGCGCCCCGTTGACGGCACCGCAGACCGCACCGAGCAGCACCGAGACGAGCAGGGCGACGCCGAGCCCGAGTCCCGCCTGGTACAGCAGACCGAACGTCACGCTGGAGAGCCCGACCACGGACGCGACCGAGAGGTCGATCTCCCCGGTGGCGATGATCAGGGTCATGGGCAGCGCGATGAGCAGCACGGGGGCGACGTCGAGCACCAGGTAGGTGATGGTGAGCGGGCCGTCGAAGCCGCGCACCACGGCGGATGCGACGATCCAGGCCACGACCAGGATCAGCACGGTCAGCATCTCGCGGGTGAGCAGCACGCGCTGCCACCACGGGCGGGCGTGGGTCCTCATGCGGTCACGTCCTCGCTGTCGCCGGGGCGACCATCGGCACCGTCGCCGGGGCGACCATCGGCACCGTCGGTCGGTCCGGTATCTCGTTCGGCGGCCAGGCGGCGCGCACGGCGGTTGGCGAGCACGCGGTCCAGCGCGATGGCGCCGATGATGAGCGCGCCGACGACCGCGCGCTGCCAGAAGTCGGGGATCCCCACGACGGGCAGCGCACGGTTGATGGTCAGCAGCAGCATGGCGCCGAGCGCGGCGCCCGCGACCGTCCCGCTGCCGCCGAAGATCGCGACGCCGCCCACCACCACGGCGCCGACCACCTGCAGCTCCATGCCGGTTCCGGCGCCCGAGGAGACCGTGCCGTACCGGGCCGCGAACATCACGCCGGCCAGGCCGGCGAGAGCACCGCCCAGCGCGAACGCCCCGAGCAGCCGACGTCGGACGGGCAGTCCCTGCAGCGCCGCGGCGTCAGGGTCGGACCCGATCGCGTACAGCTGCCGGCCGCCGCGCGAGGTGTACATGTAGTAGCCCACCGCGGCCAGCACGACGGCGGCGACGATCGTCAGCACCGGGATGCCCAGCACCTGCCGCGTGCCCAGGCCGAGGAACGTGCGCGGCATGTCGCCCGCGTCGATCCGGTCGCTGCCTGCCCAGGTCAGCGTGACACCGCGGTACACGTACAGCGTGCCCAGCGTGATGACGAGTGCGGGCACGCGGGCGAACGCCACGATCGCACCGTTGACCAGGCCCAGCAGCGTGCCGGTCACCACGGCAGCCAGCGTCACCACGACGATCGGCAGGTCGGGCGCCTCCAGGAACAGGCGGCCGGTGAGGTAGGCCGTCAGGCCCAGGACCGATCCCACGGAGAGGTCCACGTTGCGTGTGATGACCACCACCGCCTGCCCCACGGCGAGCACCACCAGGATCGCGGGCGTGAGCAGCAGGTCGCGCCAGCCGCCCGTGCTGAGCAGGAAGCCGGGCTGGACCGCGGTGGTCACGCCGATCACGATCAGCAGGGCGAGGGCGATACCGGCCTCGCGCCGGCGCAGCACGTTCGTCATGCCGCCCCCTCGGTCGCTCCGGGCGTCGCGCCCGGCGTCGCACCCGGGGTCGCGCCCGGCGTCGCCGCGCTCATCACGGCCTCCGGCGTGGCCTCCGCCCGGTCCAGCTCCGCGACGATGCGCCCCTCGCGGACCACGAGCACCCGGTCGGCCATGCCCAGCACCTCCGGCAGCTCGGACGAGATCATGAGTACCGCCAGCCCTTCGGCGGCCAGGGAGGACAGCAGCCGGTGCACCTCGGCCTTGGTGCCGACGTCGATACCGCGGGTGGGCTCGTCCACGATGAGCACCGTGGGCCCGGTGGCCAGCCACTTCGCCAGCACCACCTTCTGCTGGTTGCCCCCGCTCATGGTCGTGGCCGGCGCGTCCAGCGCACCCGCCTTCACCTCGAGCCGGCCGGACCAGTCCCGGGCGAGCCGTGCCTCGGCGTCGGGCAGCAGGATGCCGAGGCGCGCCAGGCGCCGCCGGGAGACCGACGAGACGTTGCGCCCCACCGACGACTCGGTGACCAGGCCCTGCAACCGCCGGTCCTCGGGAACCAGGGCCAGGCCCGCCGCGATGGCGGCAGCCGGGTCGCCCGGCCGCAGCACCCGCCCGCCGACGACGACGCGCCCGGCGTCGTACCGGTCGACGCCGAACACGGCACGCGCGATCTCGCTGCGGCCCGCGCCGACCAGACCCGCCAGGCCCACGATCTCCCCCGCCCGGACGTCGAAGGACACGTCGTGGAAAGTGCCCGTCGACTCCAGTCCCTCGACGCGCAGCACCACCTCACCAGGCGTGCTCGGCACCTTGGGGTACAGCTCGGCGACGTCGCGGCCGACCATCCGCCGCACCAGCTCGTCGGGTGTCACGTCGGTGACGGCGTCCGTGGAGACGTGCTCGCCGTCGCGCATCACCGTCACGGTGTCGCAGAGGTCGGCCACCTCGTCGAGACGGTGCGAGATGAAGACGACGGCTCGGCCGGCGTCCCGCAGCCCTCGGGCCACGGCGAACAGGCGGCGCACCTCGACGGCGCTCAGGGCCGCCGTCGGCTCGTCCATGACCAGGAGCCGGGCGTCCAGGGAGATCGCCTTGGCGATCTCGACGATCTGCTGGTCCGCGATGGACAGCCCTTCGGCGGGGCGGTCCGGGTCCAGGTCGACGCCGAGCTCCCGGAACAGGTCCCGGGCGCCCGCCCGCATGGCGCGGCGGTCGATCCGGCGGAGACTCCCGAGCGGTTCCCGGCCCAGAAAGATGTTCTCGGTGACGGTCAGGTCGGGGAAGCTCGCGGGCTCCTGGTGGATGACGGCGACGCCGGCGGCCTTCGCCTCCGCGGGGCCGGAGAAGTCGACGGGCTCGCCGTCGAGCTCCACCACGCCCGCGTCCCGGCGGTGCACGCCGCCCACGATCTTGACCAGCGTGGACTTGCCCGCGCCGTTCTCCCCGACCAGCGCGTGGATGGTGCCCGGCTGGACCACGAGGGTGCCGGACCGGAGCGCCGCCACGGCCCCGAAGGACTTGGCGACCCCCTCGAGGCGCAGCGTCGGTGCGGCGTTCGGCATATCTCTCCGTCGAGCGTGCGGGCGGTCGGCGGTGACCGCAGGTCTGTCTTCCCGGGGTGTTGGATCGTTGAATCGTTCAAACAGGTACCTCGGAACATAGACCTGCGAGGTCAGAGCGTCAAGAACGTGCGGCGCGTCCGTTGCCGTGTGCGTGCGGTTACGGAACCCTTGGGCGATCAGGGGTGATCAGTGCCCGCGGCGTACAGAGGTGGCTCGACGACGTGCCGCCTCGGAACGGAGGGGACGACATGAGCCAGCCAACCGTCGGGGAGCACGCAGTACTCGGCGAGGAGCCCACAGAGCTCAAGCGGGTGATGGGGCCCAAGCTCCTGCTCCTCTTCATCGTCGGCGACATCCTCGGTACGGGCATCTACGCCCTCACCGGCAAGGTCGCCGCGCAGGTGGGCGGTGCGGCCTGGGCGCCGTTCATCGTGGCTTTCGCGATCGCCCTGGTCACCGCGTTCTCCTATCTGGAACTGGTGACCAAGTACCCCCGGGCAGCGGGCGCGGCCCTGTACACGCACAAGGCGTTCGGGGTGCACCTGCTCACGTTCATGGTCTGCTACACGGTCATGTGCTCGGGCATCACGTCGGCGTCGACCGCCTCACGGGCCTTCGCTTCGAACCTCGCGGTGGGCTTCGGACTCGACAAGGACAACGCCGCCCTCGTCATCACGGTCGCCCTGGTCTTCATGGGCGTGGTCGCCGCCGTGAACCTGCGCGGCGTGGGCGAGAGCGTCAAGGCGAACATCTTTCTGACCCTGGTGGAGCTGTCCGGCCTGCTGCTCGTCATCCTGATCGGCTTCTGGGCGGCCTTCGCCGGCAAGGTCGACTTCTCCCGCACCGTCGTCTTCGAGGACCCGAACGACAAGGGCGCCTTCTTCGCGGTCACGGCCGCGACGGCGCTGGCCTTCTTCGCGATGGTCGGCTTCGAGGACTCCGTGAACATGGCCGAGGAGACGCACGACCCGGTCAGGAACTTCCCGAAGATGATGATCGCCGGCATCGGCATCACCGGGCTCATCTACGTGCTCGTCTCGTTGTTCGCGGTCGCGATCGTCCCCGTCGGGGTCCTGGCGGTGAGCGACACCCCTCTGGTGACCGTGGTCGAGACGGCCGCGCCTGGCATCCCGGCGGGCGACATCCTGCCGTTCATCTCGATGTTCGCCGTCGCGAACTCGGCGCTCATCAACATGCTCATGGCCAGCCGCCTGCTCTACGGCATGGCCAAGCAGAACGTGCTGCCCGGGGTCCTCGGGCGGGTCGGCGCCCGGCGGCAGACGCCGTGGGTGGCCATCCTCGTCACCACGGTGATCTCGTTCGGGCTGATCTACTTCGTCAGCCGGGACCCGGACAACGACGTCGTCGCCGCCCTCGGTGACACCACCGCGCTGCTGCTCCTGGGCGTGTTCGCCGTCGTCAACGTCTGCGTGCTGGTGCTGCGCCGCGACCCGATCGACCGCAGGCACTTCGTGTCGCCCACCGTGCTGCCGGTCGTCGGCGCCGTCGCCTGCGCATTCTTCGTGGGCCCCTGGACGGGCCGCGACCCGCTCACCTATCAGATCGCAGGCTGGCTGCTCGGCATCGGCCTGATCCTGTGGGTCCTGACCTGGCTCACCAACCGGCTCGTCGGACAGCGCAGCGTGATCACCGACCCGGAGGTGCTCAGCGACCGCGAGGGCGGCGTCAACTAGCGCGGCACCCCAATCCCCACCCCCCTTCGAGACCCCACTTCTCTTCGCTTTGAGGGCCTTCAAAGCGAAGAGAAGTGGGGTCTCGAAGGGGAGAAGTGGTTAGCGGGCGGACGGCGGGGTGGCCGGCCCGGCAGCAGACGGCAGCGCGGCCAGCTGGCTCTCCAGGTGGAACACCTCGTCCAGCAGGACGAAGCCTTCGTCCGGGTCGCCCTCGTCGACGAAGAAGCCCGACATCTCCGCCTGCCAGCGCGCGTTGACCTCGGTGGCCGCCATGCCGCGCTGCGCGGCCGCGTAGTCGTCGGTCTCCAGGATGCCGACGAGCAGGCCGTCGTCCCGCAGGAACAGGTGGTAGTCGCGCCAGCCCGTGTCGCGCAAGGCCTCGAGCATCTCCGGCCAGACGGCGGCGTGCGCCGCCCGGTACTCGTCGAGGCGGTCTGCCCGCACCCGCGACGTGAAGCAGACGCGTGCGCCCCTGATCTCGCTCGTCATGTCCGTCCCTCCGGTTCCTGGGTGCCCGTCGTTAGGCACCGCCCCGCATGAAACGGTTCATAATGTAGCCCGAAGCAAGGAGGCGCTCCATGACCCAGCCGGCCGCTCACCGCCGAGCATCCATCGCCGACGTCGCCCGCGCCGCCGGCGTCTCCGTCGGCACGGTGTCCAACGTGCTGAACCGCCCCGAACGGGTGCTGCCCGGGACCCGGGAGCGGGTCGAGGCAGCCATCGAGGAGCTGAGCTTCGTGCGCAACGGGTCCGCCCGTCAGCTGCGGGCCGGGACCATCACGACCATCGGTGCGATCGTGCTGGACATCGCCAACCCGTTCTTCACCGACGTCGCCCGCGGCATCGAGGAGCGCCTGGACCGCGACGACTTCACCCTCATGGTGGCCTCGTCCGACGACGACCCGGACCGCGAGCAGCGCTACCTGCGGCTGTTCGAGGAGCACGGCGTCCAGGGCGTCATGGTGGTGCCCGCGACCGACGACATCGAGCACCTCCTCGCCGTCCGACGGCGCGGCACCGGCGTGGTGCTGCTGGACCGCCCGTCGTCCGACCCGAGCATCTCGTCCGTGGCCGTCGACGACGTGCGCGGCGGCGAGCTCGCGGCCGCCCACCTGCTGGAGCAGGGACACACCCGCATCACCTTCCTCAACGGGCCGCACACCATCCGGCAGTGCGCCGACCGGCACGAGGGCGTGCTCAAGGCGCTGGTCGCCGCCGGTCTGGACCCCGAGACCGCACTGGTCGAGACCACCGTGACCAGCCTCAACGCCGACGGCGGCGAGGCCGCGATCCGCGGGATGCTGGAGTCGGGCGACCGGCCCACGGCCGTCTTCTGCGTGAACGACCTGGTGGCGCTGGGCGTCCTGCGCGCGCTCCGCGCGGAGAACATCGCCGTCCCCACCGAGATGGCGGTGGTGGGGTACGACGACGTCTCGTTCGCCGCCGAGCTGTCCACGCCCCTGACCTCCGTGCGCCAGCCGACCCACGAGCTCGGGCTCCGCGCCGCCGACCTGCTGCTCACCGGCCCGGACGCGACGGCCGAGCACGTGATGTTCCAGCCGACACTCGTGGTCCGCGGCTCGAGCGCCCCGGCCTGACCCGGAACGCCGGAGCCGCGGACCGGAGAGGTCAGCGGCCCGGGATCGGCACCTCGCCCCAGTCCGTGTCCGAGGCCAGGTAGAAGCCCGGGTACGACGGCTGGTTGTACGTGGTCTGCTGCCGCGCCACCTCGACGCGGTACTGCCGGTCCTGCATGAGCGTGTACATCGCGATGTCGGTCGGCTCGGTGGTCGTGAACAGCCGCAGCGCTGTCGAGTCGGTGGTCCGCACCAGCACCTCCTCGCGCCAGTCGCCGAGCACGTCGGCCACCAGGGACGGGTTGCCCTTGGTGCCGTTGTTCGTCAGCGTCCCGTCCAGGGTCGCCACCACACCTCGCGACCAGTCCCGGATCACCGGCGTCGCCGCCTCGGCGCCGTCGACGATCTGCGTGGTCCCGTCGCCGGCCCACCGCACGGACTGGTTGGTCCCCATGGTCGACGTCGACACCTGCTCACCCGTGGCGCTCAGCGTGCCGGACCCGAGGGTGCCGTCCGGCATGGACGCCCACACCTCGACACCCGGCACGCCGGGCAGCACGTCGCCGATCATCGACCGGCCGGTGTCCCGCCCGGAGTACTGCCCGAACAGCACCTCGCCGTCCTCCGCGGAGCGGAGCGCCGAACCGTAGGGGGCCCATGTGCCGCCCTCGTGCGCGGTCCAGATCTCCAGGCCGGGTCGGTCCGGGTCGATGTCGGTCACGTGCATGGCATCGCCGTGGCCCAGCCCTGCCCGCGCCCCCGGGTCCGCGGATCCCTCGGGCAACGTGTCGAACGACGAGTACAGCAGCGAGCCGTCGTCGTCGAGCGTCGCGGAACCGTAGACGATCTCCTGGCGGCCGTCCCCGTCGACGTCGGCCGCAGAGAGCGAGTGGAAGCCCTGCGTGGTGATGCTGCCCCACTCGGGCGAGGTACCCGGCACACCGTGCGGGCTGTCGTTGAACGGGTTGCTCATCGGCGTCCAGCCGGAGTCCGCGAGCCAGCGCCGGGTCAGGTGCCTGCCGTTCCAGTCGTAGGCGGCGATCGTCGAGCGCGTGTAGTAGCCGCGCGCGAAGATCGCGCTCGGCCGGCCGTCCGACAGGTAGGCCACCCCGGACAGGAACCGGTCCACCCGGTTGCCCGGCTCGATGCGCGACATGGCGTAGTCGCCCCAGAGCAGGCCGTCGTCGGTGCGTCCGGGCTCGTAGTCCACGGTCTCCAGGGGGCGTCCGCTGCGGCCGTCGAACACGGTGAGGTACTCGGGGCCGGTCAGCACGAAGCCCTCGAACAGCCGCAGCTGGTTTCGCGTGGAACGGGCCGGCGCGTAGACGTCGATGAAGTGGTCGACGGCGGCGCGGGCGTCGGCGTCGGACAGCGGGTAGGTCCACCGGGCGTCGATGCCCCAGGCCTCCTCCAGCGTGGCGGGCCAGTCCCCCGACACCACCTCGGGGCGCGCCGACCAGCCGCGGAACAGGTCCACGAGGTGCTCGTAGTAGTCCCCGGCAGACATGCGGTAGTCGTCCGTGTCCCGCACGCCGGCACGCCGGTCGTCCTTGGCGATCGGGACGCGGTGCTGCCCGGCGGGCCGACCGTTGCGATACGTGGTCACGCTGGTGCCGGGGGCGGTCTTGACCATCAGCTCGGCGCGTCCGTCGCCGTCGTAGTCGTAGACCGGGAACTGTGTGTAGTGCGCACCGGCCCGGATGTTGACGCCCAGGTCCACGCGCCAGAGCTGCGTGCCGTCGAGCTCGTAGGCGTCGAGGTAGACGTTGCCCGTGTAGCCCACCTGGGACACGTCCTTGGAGTTGGACGGGTCCCACTTCACGACGAGCTCGTACTCGTCGTCGCCGTCGAGGTCCGCGACCGACGCGTCGTTGGCCCGGTAGGTGTAGGCCTCGCCGGCGGGCGTGACGCCGTCCGCCGGCTTGTTCAGCGGGATGTCGAGGTGCCCGTCCCCCCACACCGTGGCCGACGCCGCCTTGCCCGCGTTCGGCCCGCTCAGCGGCACCACGCGGTACCGGGAACCGGCGGTGCCCGCCGGGTCGGAGTAGTTGGTCGCGCCGGTCACCTTCGCGATGCGCCGCCCGTCGCGGTAGACGGCGAAGCCGGGGCCCTCGAGCCCGTCGCTGGTGTGGCCCGTGACCTCGGGGGCGAGCAGGCGCCAGCTCAGGAACACGCCCTCGCTGGTCGCGGCAGCCACGAGCCCGCGGCCCAGCTTCTCGGCGCCCGACGTCGGCCGCCCGCCCTTCGCGTCACGGTCACCGTGACCGCTGGTCCGCGCCGCGTCCGGGCTGGTCGGGCTGACGTGTGCGCCGGTCGGGGCGACGTGTGCGCCGGTCGGGATGACGTGTGCGCCGGTCGGGGCGCCCTGGGCGGACGCCGCGGCGCCCACCCCGCTCAGGCCGAGGCAGAGCGCCGTCACGACGACAGCACCCACTCGGGTCGGTCTCGGGATCATGGTCGAATTCCTCTCTGAATTCTCGATCTCACGGACAACTCCGCCCACCCAGCCATCCGGCCCGACAAACCCGGTGAATCTGGGCCGGATCGCTGGGTGGGCGCGGTACTCCGGCGGCGCCTCAGCCGAACGAGCCGAGGCGTACGCGTCGCGTCTCGACGGCGACCGCCGCCAGGCAGAGCAGGCCGCCCGTCACCAGCACGAGCGGCGTCAACATCCACACCAGCACCCCGCACATCACCAGGGCGGCCAGCAGCAACGCCGACCCCGTCAGATCGTCGCGAGCCCGCCCCGCCCCGCGGGACAGCAGCTGCCATGAGCCGACCGGCGCGGCACCCGGCGCGCCACCGCTTCCCGCCGCGGGCGCCACCTCCGCGGGCGCCACCATCGCGGGCGCTACCTCCGCGGGCGCCACCTCGGCCGGGCCGTCCCGCCGCGCCGGCACCGGGTCGACGTCGGACCACGCGGCCGCCGCCCGTACGAGGACCACCAGCGCGCACGCCCCGGCCATCCACGTGACCCACCGGACGGCCGACGCCCCGGGGAGCGTGCCCGACGCCGTCAGCCCCGTGTTGACGAGCACGACGCCCGCCCCCACCAGCAGGAGCGCCCCCAGGGTCCAGAGGTCGCGCACGGCGGCGCGCCAGTCCCGCGCGAACGTGCGGACCGAGGTGTCGTAGCCGCCGAGGTGCCGACGCAGGTGTGCGGACCCCGCCGCGAGCGCCCCCGGGAGCGTCACGACGACGAGACTCCCGGCGAGCACGAGCAGCCCGGTGAGCAGGGTCTCCCCGAGCAGCGCGAACCGGCTCTCGCCCGCCACGCGCTGCCCGGCTGCCGGCTGCGACGCGGCCTCGTCCTCTCGGTCCTCGGTCACGGCGCTCAGCCCTTGAGGCCCTGCGTCGCCACGCCGTCCACGAGGTACCGCTGGAACACCACGAAGAACAGCAGCACGGGGACCAGCGCGAGCACGGCCATGGCCATCTGCGCGCCGTAGTCGGACACGGAGGTCTGGTCCACGTACAGCCGCAGGGCGATGGGCAGCGGGTAGGTGTCGGGCCGCTTCAGGTAGAGCAGCGGGCCGAGGAAGTCGTTCCAGGACCAGATGAAGGCGAAGATCGAGCTGGTGATGACCGCGGGCCGCATGAGCGGCAGCAGCACCAGCCGGAAGATGCCCCAGTGCCCACACCCGTCGATCCGTGCGGCCTCGTCGAGCTCCCGGGGCAGCCCACGCAGGAACTGCACCATGAGGAACACGAAGAATGCCTCGGTGGCCAGGAACTTCGGCGCCAGCAGCGGCAGGAACGTGTTCACCATGCCCAGGGAGTTGAACAGGATGTACTGCGGGATGATCACCACGTGGAACGGCAGCAGCATCGTGCCGATCATGATGGCGAAGTAGACCCCGCGTCCGGGAAAGCTGATCCGCGCGAAGGCGTAGGCCGAGACGGTCGCGGACAGGACGATGCCGACCACCGAGCCGACCGCGAGGATGAGCGAGTTGAGCACGAAGGTCCAGAACGAGACTCCGCCGATCCCGCCGAAGGCGGACACGTAGTTGTGCAGCGTCCAGGTCTCCGGCCACAGGTTGACGTTGCCGACGATGTCGCTGCTCGGCTTGAACGAGCTCATCACCATCCACAGGCCGGGGTAGAGGATCACCGCGGCGACGGCGAGCACCAGGACGTGGAACGCCACGGACCGGGTGCGCTTCTTCCGCGTCGCGACGGCGCTTGCCGTCGCGCTCACGGTGGTCATGGCGGTCATCGCACGTCTCCCGTGTAGTGGACCCAGGCACGCGAGGTGCGGAACAGGACTGCGGTGATGATGCCGACCACGAGCACGAGCACCCAGGCCATCGCCGAGGCGTATCCCATGCGGAACTCCGTGAAGCCCTTGATGTAGAGGTAGAACGTGTAGAACAGCGTCGAGTCGGCGGGGCCGCCCGTGCCACCCGAGATGATGAAGGCGGAGCTGAAGACCTGGAACGCGCCGATGGTCTCGAGCAGCAGGTTGAAGAACAGCACCGGGGACAGCATCGGGACGGTCACGGAGACGAAGCGCCGTACCGGGCCGGCGCCGTCCACGGCGGCCGCCTCGTGCAGCTCGGCCGGGATCTGCTTGAGCCCTGCCAGGAAGATCACCATGGGGGCGCCGAACTGCCACACCGCCAGGAGGATCATCATCGGCATGGTCATGTCGGGGTTGCCCACCCAGCCGCCGCCCGGCAGCCCGAAGAACTGCTGGACCTGGTCGGCCACGCCGTCGTCGATGAACATGGCGCGCCACACGATCGCCACGGAGACACTGGCCCCGATGAGCGACGGCGCGTAGAACATGGAGCGGTACGCGCCCTGGCCACGGTGCTTCGCGTTGAGCAGGAGCGCCACCGCGAGCGCCGAAGCCAGCTTGACCGGTACGCCGATGAACACGTAGATGGCCGTGACCTGCGCCGACTTGAGGAACCGGGTGTCGGCGAACAGCGCGGTGAAGTTCTCGATCCCTACGAACTCGGGCGCCCGGAACAGGTTGTAGTCCGTGAACGCCAGGTACAGCGACATCAGCATCGGGCCCGCGGTGAGCAGGCCGAAGCCGAGCAGCCACGGGGACAGGAACGCATAGCCGGCCCGCGTGTCGGCCCGGCTGTGCGAGGGCTTGCCGGCACCGCCCCGTGCGGGGGACGACGACGTCGCCGTCCCCCGCACGCCGCTCCCGGCCGGTCCGCCGCGCTCGGTGGTCGTCGCGGACATGGTCACTGCCCGCCGAGGTTCGATTCGGCGCTCTGGAACCACTGGTCGGCGAACTCCTCGGCGTTGATGTTGCCGTATGCGAGCTCCTCACCGAGACGCTTGAACTCGACCTCGACGACGCCGTAGCCCTCGACCGGGATCGGCGTGTCGGCGGTGACGCGTTCGGCGACGTCCTCCTCGTACGTGACGATCGTGTCGTCCACCGAGCCCTCGGCCACCTCCATGGCGTCCTTCTGCCCCGGCACGGCGGGCACACCCTTCGACGTCCCGAAGATCTTGCCGACCTCGGGGTCGTTCACCAGGAAGTCGATGAGCGCGGCGGCCGCGTCCGGCTCCTGCGTGGTGGCCGACGACGACAGCAGCATCGACGGCTTCCAGAACTGCTGCGAACCCTCGGCGCCCGTGGGGACGGGGAGCAGGCTGACGTTGTCGCTGCCCGCGTTCGCCGCGTAGCCCGCGGTCATGTTGTCCCACGTGAGCTCGGTGACCGCCTCGTTGACCTGGAGGCCCGTGAGCGGCTCGACCTGCTTGGTGCGCTCGACCGGGTAGAACGCTCCCTCGTCACGCAGGGGCTGGGTGCGCTCGACCCAGGCGACCAGGTCGGACTTCTCGAAGGCCGGCGTGCCGTCCTCGGCGAACGCCGTCTTGCCCTGCTGGAGCAGCCACTGGATGAACAGCCAGAGGGTGCCGGTGTAGTCGGTGCCGCCGTAGACCTTCGGGTCCTGGTCGGCGCCCGCCTCGCTGACCTCGCGGATCCAGGCGTCGTACTCGTCCCAGGTCAGCCCTTCCTTCGGCGGCTCCATGCCGAGCTCGTCGAGAAGGTCGTCGTGATGGATCATGCCGAGCGTGTTGGTGCTGGTCGGGATGCCATACTGCCCGCCGTTGACCGAGCCGGAGCCGAGCAGCGTCTCGTCGTACTCGCCGGTCTCCAGGTTGACGCCCATCTGGCTCGACAGGTCGAGCAGCTGGTTGTTGGACGCGTACTGGTGGATGTATGCGAGGTCCATCTGGAAGACGTCGGGCAGGGTCTGGCCGGCGGCCTCGGTGCTGCGCGCGGTCCAGTAGTCGTCCCAGGCCTGGAACTGGGTCTGGACGTCGATGTTCGGGTACTTCTCCTCGAACAGCGTCACGGCTTCCTCGTACCGGGACGCGCGATCGTCGTCCCCCCACCAGACGAGCGACAGCTCGATGTCCCGGTCGGTGTCCACGGGCGCGGCCTCGGCCGATGCGGTGGTGCCGCCTCCGCACGCCGAGAGCGTGAGGGCCGTTGCCACCGCGAGGGCGGTGATCGGGACGGCGGCCGTCCTTGCGGTGGTGCGTGTGCGGACCACGTGAGCCTCCTTGCTCGTACTGCTGTTGGCGCGCCGGCTGCATCCTCGACGGCCGACTGAATCGATACAATACTCGTACGGGAAGCGTTGTCCAGGGCCTGAGGTCAGGAATTCGTAACGAAGCGCCCCTACGTGCATCGACTGGTGGTCAGACGCGGGCAGGGGCGCTTCAGGACGGCGTCCCGGGACTTCGGCCGGCGCAGTTCGGCCGGTCAGTCGCGCGTGGGCCAGACCTGGAGGCGGCCGCACATGCCGTAGCGCCGGGCCCCGGGTTCGGCATCACGCGCGGCGACCCGGCCGTCTCCGAGGTGCGCCACGGCGGCCGCCACGTCCGACGGGCCGGCGCCCTCGACGCCCGGCGCCAACGCGGTCAGTGCCGCGTCGGTGCCGGCGACCGCCCGGCCCACGGACGCGGTCCACACGTCCCGCCAGCCGGCGGCTCGGGAAGCCACCAGCTCGGCGGCGCCCTCGTAGAGCCCTTCGAGCGCCTCCGCGCCGTTCCGGTCGACCGCACGCCGGAACTCGCGGAATCCCTGGAGCGCCAGGTCCCGCCGGTTCCGCGCGGCGGTGGCCACCACGGGATCCTCGTCCGACGTGTCGGCGCCGTCCGCACCACCCGCCGCCGAGGGCTCCGGCAGCGTCGCGGCAGCGCGGTACGCCTCCGGGTCTGCCAGCACCTCGGGCGGGAACGTGAACACGGCGTCCCCCGCCTCGGGCAGTCCGGCGTTCGACATGACGACCAGCACCTCGAGGCCACCGTCGTTCATCGCACGGTGGATCACGCCCGGACCGAACCAGACGATCCGGCCCGGCACCAGCTCATGCTCCGCGAACCCCTCCGGCCCCAGCGTCTGCATGCGGCCGCGACCGGCGAGCGGCACGTAGGCCTCGGTCGACACCGTGTGGAAGTGCGGTGACCCGGAACCGCCGGGCGCGTCCGGCGCCGGCCAGTCGTACACCCGCAGATGGGAGATCGACGTTCCGCCCGGGAAGACGGGGCCGCCCGACGCGCCGGTCACGCGAGCGCCTTGCGGCCCAGCTCGGCCAGGGCGGCGGCGCGCTCGGGATCCGACCCACCGTCGGCCAGGAGCACCGCGTACCGGAAGCGGAGCGTCTCGCCCTGCGAGAACGGCACCTCCTCGCTGAAGAACGGGGCGGGGCACAGGCACGCGAACGGTACCGAGCGCACGAACCACTGGGGCGTGCCGCCGGGGTTGGTCCCCGGGTCCACCATGACCACGGTCGACGACGCGGCGCCGCCCTCGGCGGTCGGCGCCGCGCCGTCGTGCCTGCCCACGAACCCCATCCAGTCGAACCGTTCGCCACGCACGTCCTCGGCGTCGCCCGAGAAGCCGGGCGCCAGCACGGTGCCGCCGGTGAAGGACCGCGGCCCGCGCCAGAACAGTCCGCCGTACCCTGCGTTCTCGCGGCCGTTGGTGGTGGGGCTGCCGATGTCGAGCGACCGGTCGGACACGTTGGTCAGCTCGGTGTCCCAGACGAGCAGCCAGGCGTCGTCCTGCACGACGGCGGCGCGCACGGTGCGCTTCTCGCGCACCACCACCTCGCCGGGCACGCCGTCGGACGGCGGGGTGCGCCAGGCGAGCTGCTCGGTGAACGAGCCGCCCTCCGGGTCAGCGGTGAACGACTCGTGGTCCATCGATCCGTCGTTGCCGAGGTCCCGGTAGCCGGCCTCCGCACGCACGTAGGTGGGGCCGCCCCAGAAGTTGTACGGCCCCACGTAGGGCAGCGACCAGACCAGGCCCTTGTGCCACACGTGGTCCCACGGCCGGTACGCGCTGACCTCACGCCCTCCGGGCGTGCGCAACGGGTGGAAGTACGGGCGCGGGCTCTCGTACGGGACGTCGGTGGGCTGGTAGACGTAGGTCGCCAGGTCGGTGCCGCCCGCGCCGCGGAGGGCCAGGGTCGCCCCGTCGTCGTACACCTCGACTGTCATCGTGCGACCTCCTCGGTTGCGGTCGGTGCCGCGTCGATGTTCTTCACGGGCGCCCAGGCCGGGCCCGTGCCGCGCATGGACCTGTGGAACGGGTCCCCGGGGCCGATCTCGCCGGCATGCACCACGGCACCGGTGAACGCCGACCGGTAGATCGCGGCGACGAGCTCCAGGGTGCCACGAGCATCCGACACGGTGACCGGCGGCGCCTCACCCGCGGCAAAGGCCCGGTAGGTCGGCACGAGCTGGGCGAGGTGGCCCGAGGGCAGCGCCTCGGGGTCCGGCTGCCACAGCTGCCCGACGTCGTCCCGGCCCGCGGCGGGCGTGAACGTCCAGTCGGCGTCGGAGTACCCGTACAGGTGCGACAGCTCGATGGTCGCCGCCTCGGTGTCGAACCGCAGGTCCGACGTCTCGCGCGGGGAGAGCAAGGAGTTGGTGATCGTCGCCAGCGCGCCGCTCGCGAAGCGGACGATGGCCATCGAGACGTCCTCGGTGTCGACGCGCCGCGCGAGGCGGCCGGCCATCGCCGTCACCTCGGTCCACGGGCCGAGCGTCGCGAGCAGCAGGTCGAACTGGTGGATGCCGTGGCCCATCGTGGGCCCGCCGCCCTCGGTGTCCCAGCGTCCGCGCCACGGCACCTCGAAGTACTCCGGGGCGCGGAACCACAGCGTGTCGCACGTCGCGACGAGCGGGCGGCCCAGCGCGCCGTCGTCCAGGAGCCGGCGCAGCTGCCGGGCACCGTGACCGAACCGGTGCTGGACCACCTGCGTGAAGCTCGCGGACGAGCGTGCCTCGGCCTCCGCGATCCGGTCGATCTCGGCGAGGGACAGGGTCGCGGGCTTCTCCACCACCACGTGCACCCCGGCGTCGAGCGCGGCGACCGTGGCGTCGACATGGGCGCCCGGCGGCGTGCACACGTGCAGCACGTCGGTCTCGGGGAGCACGTCGTCCAGGCTCGTCCCGTGCGCCGCGACGCCGTGCTGCTGCGCGAACGCCTCCGCGCGGGCGGGGTCGATGTCGACGGCGTGAGCCAGGACCGCGTCCACCCCGTGGTCCGACAGCCTGCCGATCGCGCCCGCATGGGCGGCGGCGATGCCCCCCGTACCCAGGATCGTGACTCTCATGTCTCTCCGTCCTCGTCGACGCATGTTATCGATCACTCGACTCGACGCAGGGGCTGCCTTCGAATCGATCCGTGCGACCCTAACCCGCGGGAGCAGCTCGGGGAAAGGGCTTTCCGGTGTTGGGTGCTGGGTAGGGGGTGGCGGGGATGTGGGTGGGTG
>Ga0233375_1000004_pt1 | contig 200774 bp, 198 predicted proteins | sample ElkDunMinimDraft_10_FD_191539 | JGI IMG/M metagenome (GOLD analysis project Ga0233375, IMG submission 191539) | Fecal eukaryotic communites from dung pellets of Tule Elk in California, USA - Elk Dung E16 | ecosystem: Host-associated > Mammals > Digestive system > Large intestine > Fecal...
CTTCAACCGGCTCAAGCAGTTCCGGGCCCTGGCCACCCGCTACACCAAACGCGCCGCCTACTACCGCACCGAACTCACCCTCGCCGCGATCGTCCTCTGGCTTCGCGATTCACCGGACACGACCTAGCTCGCGCCGAGCAGCTCGCGGGCCTCGCCCAGCGTCGCGGCGAGCCGCTCCATCGCCGGCAGGTCGTCCTCCGTCGGCGTGACCGCCACGGTGGTCACGCCGGCTTCGACGTAGCGCCGCACGCCGTCAGCCAGCTGCGGGGCGTCGCCCCACACGGCGTAGTCGGCCAGCCGGGCGTCGTCCGACACGTCCATCTCCCAGCCGGTGAGGTCCGCACGGAGGCGCGCGACGGCGTCGGGCCCGGTGGCTCCGGAGACGAACTGGATCACGGGAAAGTCTGCGTCCTCGCGGCCGGCGGCGGCGCGGCCCTCGGCCAGCCGCTCCAGCACGGCAGGGAGCCCGCTCAGCCCCACCGAACCTTCCAGGACCACCCCGTCGCCCACCTCGCCCGCGAGTCGGAGCGACTTCGGGCCCGTCGCGGCCACGGGCACCGGAACCGGGCGCGCGGGCGGCCAGTCCAGCGCCACGTCGTCCAGCGTCACATAGCGGCCCGACGTCGTCACGCGCTCACCACCCAGCAGCGCGCGCAGCGCCGCCGAGTACTCCCGCATGAGGGTCAGGGGCGACGCGGCCTTCGCTCCCACCTGCGCCATCCACGACTGCACGCCATGCCCGATCCCCGGGATGAGCCGCCCAGGGAACATGCCCTCGACGGCGGCCACCTCCATCGCGGTGAGTGCCACGTTGCGCAGGGGTGTCGGCAGCACGCCGATCCCCACACGCACGTGGTCCGTGGCGGCGAGGATGGCTGTGGCCGCGGAGATCCCACCGGCCTTGAAGCAGTCCTCCCAGAGCCAGATCTCGTCGACCCCCGCCGCCTCGACCGCCCGGGCGACCGGGACGACCTGCGCGGGTGGGGTCGAGGGGCGGATGATGCACGCCAGTGTGGTCATGGCCCCCACGCTGTCACGGAGCGGGCCGTCAGATCCAGCCCTTGCGTGCGGCGTACCAGCCGAGCTGGATCCGGGTCGAGACCCCGGCGATGCCCATCAGCACCTTGACGCGGCGCTGCACCGTCCGCAGGGAGAGGCCGAGCTGGTTGGCCACCGACTGGTCGGTCAGGCCGGCCAGCATGAGCGCGAGGATCCGGGTGTCCTCCTGGTCCAGGCCGGACGCGTCGACGTCCTCACCCGGCACGGCGAACGGCGTGGCGTCCCGCCACACGCCGTCGAACAGGGCGATCAGGGCGTCCAGCAGCCCCGACGGGTGGATGATCAGGGCACCGACCAGGTCGGGTGCCAGGTCGCCGCCCTCGGTGCCCGCCTCGACGACGGTCTGGATGGGGACGAACGCGAGGCGGCGGTCGATGATGAACAGCTTGATCGGCACCCGCTCCGAGAACCGCACCTCCTCGCCGTTCTCGATGGCCTCGGCCACGTCGTCCACCCGCAGGGTCCCGGTGTCGAGGAAGACCCGGTCCACCACCACCCGGTACCGCACGCCGCGCGCCACGGCCTGGTCCTCCGCGGTGTTCTCGTCGGCGGGCATCACGAACACCGGCGGCTTGGTGAACGACTCCACCGTCTCGCGCGCCCCGAGCTGGAGCTGGATGATCCGCTGCTTCACGGCGTCCGCGCCGCGTACCACGTCCACCACGTCCGTGGCCGGCCGCAGTGCGGACGACCGCCGGAACTCCTCCTCGAGCTCGATCAGCTCGACCTGCGCCGCGCGGATCTCGTCCTTGCGACGGGCGAGGAGGGCGCCGAGCGCGATCTCGGGGGGTGCGGCCTGGAACCGGGAGTCGTCGGCGCTCTGCCGTGACGCCAGGCCGTGGTTCTCCAGGGCGCGCAGCACGTCCAGCGCGTCGCCGGGGTCGCAGCCGAGCCGACGCGCCAGCTCGGCCGCATCGAGGGACGGCGAGCCCACCAGGTCGCGATAGGCCAGCGACTGCGAGGTGGTCAGGCCGAGTACGTCGCCGAGCATGGGCATCCTCCCGCCGGACGAAATTCACAGCGCCGTGGCGAGGATACGGGATTGATAGCCTCCGGCACGTGACCATCGAGGACGTGACCATTCCCGCTGACCGCGGCGAGCACGTCGCCGGCCGCTGGTTCCTGCCGGACGGCGACCCGGTGGGGGTCGTGGCGATCGCCCCCGCGATGGCCATGCCGATGCGGTTCTACCGGCACCTCGCGGCCTGGCTCGCGGACCGCGGCCTCGCGGTGCTCACCTTCTCGTACCGGGGCTCGGAGCCCGGCCTGTACGGCCCGACGCGGGACTCCTCGGCGACCGCCCTGGACTGGTACCACGACGCCGAGGTGGCAGCGGCGCACGCTCGCGCCCGAGCCGACACCGTCGGCGTACCGCTCACGTGGGTGGGTCACTCGTTCGGCGGCCAGAGCCTGGGCTTCCTGGCCGACGTCGGCGTGGACCGCTGCGTCATGGTCGCCTCGGGGACGGGCTGGCGAGGCAAGGCCGCACCGCGGATCAGGGCCTGGTCACCGCTCCTGTGGCGGGTCATCGCACCGGTGGCGACGGCGGTGGCCGGCTACTACCCGGGCCGCAGGATCCGGATCCTGGACGACCTGCCGGCCGGCGTCATGCGCCAGTGGGGCCGCTGGTGCCTGCACCCGGACTACCTGTTCAGCGAGTACCCCGGGTTCCGCGACCGGTTCGCGAGGATCCAGGTGCCCGTCACCGCGCTCTGGACCGCCGACGACGAGCTCATCTCCCCTGACTCGATCCGGTACTGGAGCAGGGAGTTCCCCAACGCCGAGTTCGAGTTCGTGGAGATGCGCGCGGCCGACCACGACCTCGTCCGCGTGGGCCACTCGGGCTTCTTCCGCCCCAAGCGAGCGATCCTCTGGGAGGAGATCCTGCTGCCGCGCCTCGCGATGCGCTGACCAAACCGGGCCCGCCGCGCCCGGCCGCCGCGGTGCTCCGCTTCGCCCCGCCCTAGCCCAGTGATTCGGCCCAGAATCGGTGCCGGATCTGGGCCGAATCACTGGGTCGGCGGGGAGCCTGTGGTGCTTCGCCTTGCCCGCGCCGCGACGTGGGCCGGTCAGAGGGGTGTGACCGTGCCCCTGAAGTGTCGGGTGTCCTTGCCGGAGCGCCAGCCGTCGTAGACGAAGCCGTCCGTAGCCGCGCCGTCCGTAGCCGCGCCGTCAACAGCCGCGGCCTCCCGCGCCGCCTCCGACGCGTAGCGGATCGCCACATCGACCGTGCCGGGCAGCAGCACCGGCTTGAAGAACTCGACGGTCCACTCGTACGTCTCGCCGCGGCGGGCGGGGCCCACCTCGGCCAGCGCCCGCGCGGCCGTGTACATACCGTGCGCGATGGCTCGGGGGAACCCGAACGCCTTGGCGCCCAGGCTCGACGTGTGGATCGGGTTCTGGTCGCCCGACACCGCGCCGTACGCCCGGCCGGTGCCCCCGGCGAGCTTCCAGCGCGCGGTGGGCAGCGGCGCCGTCCACTCCGCGCGCGGTGACTCGGCTTCCGGGGCCTCGCCGTCGGGCGCGCGGAAGCCCTTGGCGAGGTAGGTCGACACGCCGCGGTAGGCGAGATCCCCGCCCACGAGCACCTCGGCGACCAGGTCGACCTGGACGCCCCGTCGGTGGGCGCGGGCCCCCTGCGTCCAGGCCCGGACCTCCAGCGGCTCGCCCAGACGCACCGGCCTGAGCACGCGCGCGACGTTCTTCAGGTGGACCATGCCGAGCAGCGGCAGTGGGAAGTCCGGCCGCACCATGACTGCCGTGGCCAGCGGGAACGCGAGCACGTGCAGGAACCCGGCGGGCAGTACGTCCGACGCCGGCTCGCCCAGCAGCTCCTGGTACGCCGCGAGGTGCGCTGCCTCTGCGGTGGTGTCCACGTCGACGACACGGTAAGTCACCTCAGGCAGCCGCACCGTGCCCTTCGGGCGCTTCGTCGGTGCGCCGGCAGCCCCCTTCACGAACAGCCCGCCCAGCCTCGGCAGCCGGTCCAGCTCGGCCACGCCGTACGACGCCGGCGCTCCGGTCTGCTGCACGGCGGCGGTCCCCTGCGCGGCGTCCGTCACTTGCCCACCATGTGCTGTCCGCACACGCGGAGGGTCTGGCCGTTGATCCCGGCGGCCGGGTCGGACGCCAGGAAGGAGATCGCCTCGGCGATGTCGACCGGCAGGCCACCCTGGCCGAGCGACGGCATGCGGCGCGCCACCGTCCGGGTGAGGGCGGGCACCTTCGCGGTCATCTCGGTCTCGATCCAGCCCGGCGCCACGGCGTTGGTGGTTCCGCCGACGGCCGCGAGCACCGGGGCGCCCGCCGCGGCATTGGCGATGACACCGGCCTTGGTGTAGCCGTAGTTGGTCTGTCCGCGGTTGCCCGCGAGGCCGGTGGTCGAGGCCAGGGAGACGATCCGCAGACCGGTGACGCCGGCGGCGAGCAGGCGCTCGTTGATCTGGAGCTGCGCGGTCAGGTTCACCGCGATGACCGGGTCCCACTTGTCGGCCGTCATGTTGGCGAGCAGCTTGTCGCGGGTGATGCCCGCGTTGTGCACCAGGATGTCCAGGCCCCCGAGCGGCTTCGCGGCGGCCAGGATCTTGTCCGCCGCGTCGTCCGCGGTGATGTCGAGCTGGAGCGCCACGCCGCCGATCTCGTTGGCGACGGCGGCCAAGGACTCGCCGGCGGGCGGCACGTCGATCACCACCACCTTGGCGCCGTCCCGGGCCATGGTCCGTGCGATGGCCGCGCCGATGCCGCGCGCGGCCCCGGTCACCACACCCACCTTGCCGGCCAGCGGGCGCTCCCAGTCCACCGGACCGGCGGCCTCGGAGGGCCCGACGGGCAGGAGCTGCCCGTCCACGTACGCCGACTTCGCGGAGAGGAAGAAGTGCAGCGTCGCGACGGCGGAGGCAGAGTCGACAGCAGCGTCCCCCGTGAGCTGGATGCCGTTGGCCGTCGACCCGCCGCGCAGCTCCTTGCCGAGCGAACGGACCAGGCCTTCGACACCGCCGCGCGTCGCGGCGAGGACCGGGGCGTCGCCGTCCGCCACGGCCCGGGAGATCGTCACGACCCGGCCGTTGCCGGCCAGCCGTCGCAGCGTGCCGGCCACGGTGAGCACGGGCGCCGAGAGCGCCGCCGGTGTCTGCGCCTCCGTCAGCACCAGCACGACGGCGCCGAACCGCACGCCGTCCGCCGTCTCCGCGTCCCGGCGGACGTCGACGTCCCACCCGGAGAGGGTCTTGGCCACGGCGTCGGCGTCGGCGGCCGAGGCGTCGTCGGACACCACGAGGACCGGCCCGACGGTCAGCGGCGCCCCGGGGCGGTAGCGCCGGAGGATGGCCGGCTGGGGCAGTCCCAGCTTCTTGAAGACGGGCTTGAGGGTCCCGTTGGCGAGATTGAGATAGCTGTCGGTCACGATGTCCTCTTCGTTGCGGTGGGACTCTGGGCTCAGGCGGACTCGACGACGGCGACGGCGCCCAGGCCACCCGCCGCGCAGACCGAGATCAGCGCACGGGCAGGCTGCCCGGTCTCGGCGGCCTTCGTGGCCACGAGCTTCGCGGCGGTCGCGATGATACGGCCGCCCGTCGCCGCGAACGGGTGCCCCGCGGCGAGCGAGGAGCCGTTCACGTTGAGCCTGCTGCGGTCGACCTTGCCGAACGCACCGTCCAGACCGAGCTCGGTACGGCAGTACTCCTCGTCCTCCCACGCGGCAAGCGTCGTCAGCACGGTCGAGGCGAACGCCTCGTGGATCTCGAAGAAGTCGATGTCCTCGAGGGTCAGGCCGTTGCGTGCCAGGAGGCGGGGAACGGCCGCGACGGGGGCCATCAGCAGACCCTCGTGGCCGTGCACGAAGTCGACGGCCGCTGTCTCGGCGTCCACGAACTTCGCGAGGATCGGCAGGTCGCGCTCCTCGGCCCAGGCGCGCGAGGAGAACAGGACGGCGGAGGCGCCGTCGGTCAGCGGTGTCGAGTTGCCCGCGGTCATCGTGGCCGGGTCCGGGAGCTTGGCGCCGAACACCGGCTTGAGCTTCGCGAGCTTTTCGAGCGAGGTGTCGGCGCGCAGGTTGTCGTCGCGGGTCAGGCCCTTGAACGGGGTGACCAGGTCGTCGAAGAAGCCGGACTCCCAGGCGCGGGCGAGGTTCTGGTGCGAGTTGAACGCGATCTCGTCCTGGGCCTCACGGCTGATGCCCCACTTGGCCGTCGTGATCGCCTGGTGCTCACCCATGGAGAGGTGCGTGCGCGGCTCACCGGTACTCGGGGTGGCCGGGGCCAGGTCCTTGGGGCGCACCTGGAGCAGTGCCTTGATCTTCGCGCTGGTCGTCTTCGCGTGGTTCGCGTCCAGGAGCGCGGCGCGCAGGCGGTCGCTGACGACGATCGGGGCGTCCGACACGGTGTCCGTACCGCCGGCGATCGCGGACTCGATCTGGCCCAGCTTGATCTTGTTGGTCACAGCGATGGCCGCCTCGAGGCCCGTGGCGCACGCCTGCTGCACGTCGTAGGCCGGCGTGGTGGGCGACAGGGAGGAGCCCAGCACACACTCGCGGATCAGGTTGAAGTTCTTGCTGTGCTTGAGCACAGCGCCGCCGGCGACCTCGCCCAGGCGCTCACCCTGCAGGCCGAACCGGGCGACGAGGCCCTCGAGCGCCGCGGTGAACATGTCCTGGTTGCTGGTGCGCACGTACTTCTTGCCGGCGCGGGAGAACGGGATGCGGTTGCCGCCGATGATCACGGCCTCGCGCGTGGACGGGAAGGGGGAGGGGGTAGTGGACACGTCGCTGTTCCTTCTCACTCATCGTCGGGTAGGTGGCTTCTTGGACCGAGCCTGGTCGAGTCCGGGGTGGGTCGCTACCCGGTTCGTCCGAGGTGGTGCCCAGGACTCACAGTACCTGATACTCTCAGTCTCGTGAGACGAATCACAAGACCTCTAGCGAGTCAAGGTGGGGAGGCGGACCGATGAGCATCGGAGTCGACGGTCGTTCGACCCGCTGGGACGACCACCGCACGGCGCGCCGGGCGGAATTGGTACGTGCCGCGCGCAAGGCCGTGCACCGCCTGGGGCCCGCGGTCTCGATGGACGAGATCGCCGCCGCTGCCGGTACGTCCAAGTCCATCGTCTACCGGTACTTCGACGACAAGGCCGGCCTGCGGCTCGCCGTCGCCGAGACCGTGGTGATGCAGATGCACGACGCGCTGCGCGCTGCTGCGCAGCAGGCGGACAACCCCGAGATGGCGCTGCGCGAGATGGTGCGCGTCTACCTCGAGATGATCGAGAGCTCACCCAACGTCTACTGGTTCGTGACCCGGACCGCGATCGGCGGCAACGAGCCGGCCCCGGTCGAGAGCGGCCGACGCGGCCGGCGGTCGACGACAACCGAGGAGACGGAAGCCGCTGTGCCGACCACGCCCGTGGACCTGCACCCGCTGGGTGCCTACCTCGACTCCGTGATCGAGCTCGTCGCCGAGCCGTTCGCGCGGGCCACCGACGTCCCCTATGCCGACGCGGCGGCCTGGGCCGCCGGCGCCGTGGGGTTCGTCCGCGGTTCCGGCGAGTGGTGGCTCGGCCACCGCAACGTCGAGGCCAGTCCGCTGTCCCGCGAGGAGCTCACGGAGCGCGTGACGCTCTGGCTCTGGACCGGACCCGTGGGCGTGCTGCACCACAACCGTCCCGGTTCCGCACCCGTGACCGCCTGACCTGACCCACCCTCCCGACACCAAGAACCTGGCCTGACCGGCCGAACACCGAGGAGAACCGATGACGACCACCTCCGAGCCCGTGACCACCCCCGCGGCCACCGAGGCCACCGTGCCCAGCCCCGAGGCGCCCCGTCCGGCGGGCAGCCGGGTGGACGTGCCCGCCCTGCAGCAGATGCTGCTCGGACGCTGGCCCGAGGAGCGGTCGGAGGCTCGTCGGATGGTGGCCGAGCACCCCGAGCTCTGGAAGCAGGAAGGGCTTACCAAGGAGGAGCACCGGGAGATCACCCTCGCGCAGATGAAGCAGATGGTGCCCTACCGTCAGGTGCTGCGGGCCTTCCCGGAGCGCCTCGGCGGCCGGGACCAGGCCGGCGCCAACCTGGTGGGCTTCGAGGAGCTCGTCGCGGCCGACCCGTCGCTGCAGATCAAGTCGGGCGTGCAGTGGGGCCTGTTCGCCTCTGCGATCAACCACCTCGGCACGGAGGAGCAGAAGGACCGCCTGCTCCCGGGTGCGATGGACCTGAGCGTCCCGGGCGCGTTCGCGATGACCGAGACGGGCCACGGCTCCGACGTCGCGGCGATCGGCACCACGGCGACGTACGACCCGGAGACCGAGGAGTTCGTCATCAACACCCCGTTCCGTGGGGCGTGGAAGCAGTACCTCGGCAACGCGGCGAAGCACGGTGTCGCCGCCACGGTGTTCGCGCAGCTGATCACCAACGGTGTGGACCACGGCGTGCACTGCTTCTACGTGCCGATCCGGGACCCCGAGACGCTGGAGTTCCTGCCCGGCGTCGGCGGCGAGGACGACGGCCAGAAGGGCGGCCTCAACGGCATCGACAACGGCAAGCTGCACTTCACGAACGTGCGCGTACCGCGCCAGGACCTGCTGGCCCGGTACGGCCAGGTCGCCGCGGACGGCACCTACACGTCCTCGATCGACAGCCCGGGGCGCCGCTTCTTCACGATGCTCGGCGCCCTCGTGCAGGGTCGTGTCTCGCTCGACGGCGCGGCCATCACCGCGTCCAAGATCGGGCTCGCCATCGCCACGAAGTACGCCGAGCAGCGCCGCCAGTTCTCCCCGGCCGCGGGTGCCGACGAGCTGACGCTGCTGGACTACGCGACGCACCGTCGCCGCCTCTTCCCGCGCATCGCCGAGGCGTACGCGATGCACTTCGCGCACGACGAGCTGCTCGACCTGTTCGACGACGTCTTCTCGGGCCGCGAGGACACCCCCGCCAAGCGCGAGGACCTGGAGACGACCGCGGCCGCGCTCAAGGCCACGTCCACCTGGTACGCGCTCGACACCCTGCAGGAGTGCCGCGAGGCATGCGGCGGCGCCGGCTTCCTCTCCGAGAACCGCCTCACGGGCCTGCGCGCGGACCTCGACGTCTACGCCACCTTCGAGGGTGACAACCACGTGCTGCTCCAGCTCGCGGCCAAGCGCCTGGTCGGTGATCACGGCAAGAAGATGGCCAAGGCGGCCAGGTCCGCCGCGGGCATGGCGGGCATCGTGGCCGGGCAGGCCAAGGACGCCGTGCTGCACAAGACCCCGCTGCGCCGGCTCGGCCAGTCGGTGGCCGACGGCGGTAGCGCGCGCTCCGCGGGTCGTCTGCTCGACGCCGAGGTGCAGCGTGGCCTGATCGCCGGGCGCTACGAGGGCATGGTCGCGGCCACCGCGATGGGCATGCGCCCCGCCCTCAAGGCCGACTCGATCAAGGCGCAGGAGATCTTCGACGACAACCAGGTCAGCCTCATCGGGTCCGCCGCCGCGTGGGCCGAGCTGGTGCGCTGGGACGCGTTCACGAAGGCCATCTCCACGGTGGAGCACGCCGGCACCCGCCAGGTGCTCACGCTGCTGCGCGACATCTACGGCCTGACCACCATCGAGCGCCACCTCGACTGGCACCTGACCAACGGGCGCATCTCGACCGGCCGCGCCAAGGCCGTCACGGCGACGATCGACCGCATGCTCAAGATGCTGCGCCCGCACGTGCTCGACGTCATCGACGCGTGGGGCTTCTCGCAGGAGCACCTGCGCGCCCCGATCGCCGACGGCTCCGAGAAGGTGCGCCAGGACGAGGCGCGCGCCTACTACCGCGAGCTGCGCGCGAGCGGTCTGGCGCCGGTCAGCGAGAAGGAGCTGCGCAAGAAGAAGGGCACCCCGCAGGCCTGACGGTCGCGGTCACGCGGCGTCGGGTACCGCCGCGACCACGGGGACGGGGAGCTGCTGCACGGGAGCCGGTTCGGGCTCCGCGGCAGACTCCTCGTCCTTGCCGGCCGGGCGGGTGAGTGACCCGCCGAGGGTGACCGGAGCGAGGGTCTCGTCCGCGGGCTCGGGCGTCGCCCGGACCACGAGAAAGGTGCCCGCCAGCCCGAGAAGGGCGGCGAGCACGGCGAGCGGTACGAGCTCGTACGCGAGGCTCGTGCCGAGCAGCACGCCGCCTGCCACAGCGACGATCGATCCCATAACAAGTACACGGGTCATCAGGAGCCTCCCTGCCAAGGTGTCTCCGAGGAGCAATGCCTGACCCCAGGGGGGAACTCCTGTGATCGCTGGGCGCCCCGTCTCACGACTGCCGAGCGCCTGGGAGCGCGCGAGGCCGTGAACCGAGGGCCGGCTGAGCTGGGGCTCATCAGATTTTCCGGGCGAGCCTGCCTCGCCGTCTCCTCCCAGGGAACCGCAGACCGTCCTCCTTCGCACCTCGAATCGCACCGCGGGTGGTCACGACTGGGTCACGGCCCGGTGCGGCGGCGATCCGGTCACACGGGGTTGCAGTGCGCGGAGGCGGTGAGGATGAGCCCCACGTCCGGGCGCCAGGGCTCGAGATTCCAGGTGGTCTTGTCCGGCGCGCCCACGGCGTGGCAGACGAGCTGGTTCCCCATGGTGGCGCTCCCGGCGTCGGGTTCCGCGGCCACGAGCTGGGCGCGGATCAGGTCCAGACCGGCCTCGCCCGCGTGCCGGGCCCAGTCCGCAGGGTCGACGGCGAGCGAGCGTCCGCCCTCGTTCTCCCCCCAGGTCGCGCTGTCGATCGCCCGTGTGCCCACCGCGAGAGTGACGGTCAGGGGTGTCGTGCCGGGTCCTTTCCCGTCGGACGTGGATCCGCGGCCCGCCCTGATCCGGCCGTCCACCTCCACCCGGGCGTGGGTGGCGTCGGTCTCGGTGACCTTCACGCGGGGTGCGTCCGGCATGTCCTCGGGCAGCGTGGGCGGGGCGATCGCGGCGACGGGCGTACCCGCGCCGTCGAGCACGGTGATGCTGCCGTCGGAGTCGACGTCGAGTGCGCCGGGCGAGACGAGGGCCAGGCGCGCCGCACCGCCGGGCGGGAGGGTGAGCGTGACCGTCTGCAGGCCGGGTGCACCCTCGTCTGGGCGTACGACCGGTTCCGTGCGGGCCGCGACCCGGAGGACCACACCCCCGAGGGTGACGGTCCTGGTGCGCAGCTTCCGGCGCTGGTCCGCCGGAGCACCGCTCGATCCGGGTTCCTGCGCCGTGGCCGACGGTGCGGTGTCGGCATCTCGCTCGGCCCGGCCGGCCGGGCCGCAACCACCTGCGGACAGGAGGATGCCCAGCGCGACGCACGCTGCGAGGGGCCAGGCGGCTCGTCGGTTCGGCACGGATCCATTGTGCGGGCAGACGGCCGGCGGGAGGTGGCGCGTCGGGTGGCGCGTGTCGGCGTCACCCCCTATGTTTAGAACATGCGTTCGAACAAGGTGCTGGTGACTCGTGGTCCGGCCGACGTGCCGGGCCAGTCTGCGCGCGGTGCAGCCGCACCGCGCGAGTCGGGATTCGCGGGCGGTTTCGCGAACCTCACGGAGGCGGTCGACGCCGTGGCTGCGGTCGACGCGCTCCTTGCCTCACTGGCGGCCTCGCGGGCCGTGCTCATGGAGTCGGTCCGGGAGTGGGTAGCCGACCAGCCCGAGCTGTTCGAGGCTCCCGAGGTCGAGTCCGACGAGCCGACCGGGCTCGCGCCCGAGCTCGTCGAGCAACTCGCCAGGGCGTTGCGGGTGCCGGAGGGTTCGGCGGTCGCACTCATCGAGGAGTCCCGTGCGCTGGTGCACGAGCACCCTCGTACGCTGGCCGCACTGCGCGGCGGGCACATCACCCACGCACACGCCCAGACGATCCTCGGCTACACGGACGGGCTGCGCCGTGCCAATCGCGTAGCGCTCGAGACACGGCTGCTCAAGCACGCCCGCACCACGACGGCCGGTGAACTGAGCCTGGTGGCCCGCACCGAACGCGAGCGCCGGCTGCGGCCGGAACGGAGGGCGGAGCCGCAGGTCGCCGCTCCGGTCCGGCCGAGGCGTCAGCGGATCAGCGCTTCCCCCACAGGTCGTCCCATGCGGTGAACGGGTCGTTGGCGCTCTGCTGGTGGCCGCCGGCGGCCACGGCCGAGGTCTGGCCGCCCCAGGTGCTTCCCCAGGTGGGGCTGCCCCAGGCCGCGACTGCGTGATCGGCCAGGGCGTGACCGTCCACGTCCTGGCCGGTGTCGTACGGGGCCCAGCTCTGCTCCGTGCCAGGCTGCGCCGCGGCGGCGCCCGGCCCGTACTGTCCCGGCCCGTACTGTCCCGGCCCGTACTGTCCCAGCCCGTGCTGCTCGGACTCGTACTGCTCAGACCCGAACTGCCCCGGCCCGAACTGCTCCGACTCGTAGCGCACCCCGTACTGGTCCGGTCCGGTCTGCTCCGGTACCGCCCACTCCGGTGCGGCGCCGCCCTGGGACGCGGCGGAGTGGTACGCCCCGGAGCCGTCGTACTGCGGCGCCGGCGCCGCGTGGTCGAACCCCGCGACGGGCTCGGGCCACGGCTGCGCCAGATCGGCCTGCTCGGGCCAGGGCGCCACCGTCTCGGCCGGCGTCGGCCACTCCGCCGCGGTGTAGGGCTGGGCCGCTCCGGTGAGCGCGTCCCGGGCCGGGGCGCCGGAGTGCCGGCCGCCGGAGCCGCCACCGGCCGCGCTGCGTGCCGCCGGACTGGCCACCGCCGCGAACGTGGTGGTGGCCAGGTACTGCTCGAACGGTACGTCGAACGTCTCGTCGTCGGGCCGCGACGAACCCCAGGCCGTGGTCGGCTGGGACGGTGCGGCGCGGCGGCTGCCGTCGGGCATCGGCGGGAGGCGGATCTCGCCGGAGCTGTGCAGTACCTGGTCGTGCACGTGGCCCACCCAGTTCACCGCCAGCTCGAACCGCACGGGGGCGAGGCCGTGCACGCTCAGTTCTCCGCCCAGGACGGGGTGGGGGTTGAACATGTAGACGTCTTCCTCGCCGAGATGAATGCCCCGGCTCCGCGCATCCCGGACCAGGTCGTCCATCAGGTAGGTCGCCCGTCCCTCGGGGGACTCGAGCTCTTCGTACATGGTCACGGCCGAGGTCCATCGGAGCTCAAGCGTGCCCTCGACGGTGTCCAGGAACCACCATCCGTCCAGCGACTCGAGGAAGATGTCGCCGAAACAGGTCGCGAAGCGTGGAGTCTGCTCGCGTAGCCCCAGCCACTGCCAGGAGGCAAGCCCGAACCCGAAGGCATCCTTCGGAAAAGTTCGGAGCAGCTTCATGTCCGAATGAAACCACTTTCTGGTAAACGTCGGGAACCCCCAGATGACAACTTTGTTTCACCCTCGTTCAGGAGGCGCCGAACGCTTCAGGCGAGTCCCGAGCGGCACCGCCGGACGCGCGGGCGGCCGGGGGAGCGTGTCAGAGGCGCGGCCTGCTGTCGCCCGATGAGCACCGACGCACAAGGAGTGACGCGAGGAACCGTCGAGGTGCGGGACGCGCTCCCCGCCGACTACGAGGCGGTCGGCAGCATCGTCGTGGCAGCGTTCGACGCGGACGGACAGCTCGCCGAGCCCGGCTCCGCCTCCTACGCCGACGACGCGGCCGACCCGTAGCGCGGCCGGCCCGGCCACCGCAGCAGCCCGGACGTGATGGCCACGCCCAGGAGCAGCAGCAGCCCGCCGCCGGCCTCGGCCACGTTCGGCACCTCGTCCTGGACGAGCCAGGCGACCGACATGCCGACCACGGGCACGAGCATGGTGAACGGCACCACCGCGCCCGCCCGGTAACGGTCCAGCAGGGTGTTCCAGACGCCATAGCCCACGAGGCTCGCCAGCCAGGCGGTGTACAGCGTCGACAGCACGGCCGCCCACGTGGGGTGGGTGAGCGCGTGGCCCACCGCGGAGGGCCCGTCCAGCACCACCGCCAGGGCGAACATCGGCACCGGCACCACGAGCGCCGACCACACCGTCATCGACAGGCCGGCCAGCGGGCTCTGCCGTGCGCCCGTGGCCTGCGTCGCGGAGCCCAACCGCCGCACGATCACGTTGCCGGTGGCCCACGACGCCGCGGCCGCGAGCGTGAGCAGGAACGCGAGGGCCGGCGTCGCCGCCGACCGGCCGATCCCGACGATCACCAGACCCACCGCGCCCAGCAGCACCCCGACGAGCTGCGGCACCGTAGGGCGCTCGCGGAGCGCGACACCCGCGATCAGCACGGTGAGGACCACCTGGGCCTGGAGCACGAGCGAGGCCAGCCCGGGCGGCATGTCGAGCCAGATCGCGGTGTACATGAGGCCGAACTGGCCGAGGCTGAGGAAAAGGCCGACGACCAGCACGTCCTTGAGGGGCACAGCGGGGCGGGGGACCAGGAAGATCGCCGGGACCAGCACGACCACGAAGCGGATCGCCACGAACAGGGCGGGTGACACGTCGTCGACCCCGAGGTCGATCGCGAGGAAGTTCGCTCCCCAGATGACCATCACGAGCACGGCGAGCAGGGAGTGGCGCAGGGGCATGCCGTCATCGTCGGCCGGGCCAACCCTGTACGTCCAGCGCGTATCACTGGCTGAGTGTTCAGTGTGGCTGAAGTCTTGAGCAGCCGTGACTACGTACTTTCACCATCTTGTTCCACCGAGCGGGTGAAAAGTAGCGTCGCAGTGGACAAGCAGTGCGTCTACCGCACTCCTGTGGCCCATCCGGCGGCGGGAGACACCTGTTCGCGAAGGAGCGACCGATGCGTAGCACGAGACACCACCCCATCCGTACCGCCGTCACGGCGGCCGCAGCCGTGACGTTCGTCCTGTCCGCCTCGCTCGTCGCGTCCGCGGCGGCCCCGAAGGCACCCGACGCCGGTTCCGGGCCTTCCGCGCAGGACACCGCCGCCCTCGGTGCGCTGACCTGGTCGGACGAGTTCGACGGCGCCGCGGGCAGCGCGCCCAGCAGCGCCAACTGGAACCTGGAGACCGGCGGGGGCGGCTGGGGCAACAACGAGCTGCAGAACTACACGAGCTCCCGCGAGAACTCCGCCCTGGACGGCAACGGGAACCTCGTCATCACCGCCCGCCAGGACGGCAGCGGCGGCTACACCTCGGCCCGCCTGACCACCCAGGGCAAGGTGCAGCCGAAGTTCGGGCACCTCGAGGCGCGCATCAAGATCCCGCGCGGCCAGGGCATCTGGCCCGCGTTCTGGATGCTCGGCAGCCAGTTCCCGGGCACGCAGTGGCCCGACTCCGGCGAGATCGACATCATGGAGAACGTCGGCTTCGAGCCGCACATGGTGCACGGCACCCTGCACGGGCCCGGCTACTCCGGGGGCGCCGGGATAGGTGCGGCGTACACCCACCCGCAGGGCTGGTCGTTCGCGGACGACTTCCACACCTTCGCGATCGACTGGGAGCCGGGCCGGATCAGCTGGTCGGTCGACGGCAACGTCTACCAGACCCGCACCACGGCGGACACGGGCGGCAACCCCTGGGTGTACGACCAGCCGTTCTTCTTCATCCTGAACGTCGCCGTGGGCGGCGAATGGCCGGGCTACCCCGACGGCACCACGCAGTTCCCGCAGGAGATGGTGGTCGACTACGTGCGGGTCTACGACTCCCAGCTCTGACGGCCTCCCGCAGGTGCCGGACGCGCAGGTCACGGGGGTGACCCGTGCGTCCGGCACGTGTGGCGGGAACGCGACCACCCCGCGGCGTGACGCGTCGTAGACTGGCGTGGCGCTCCGGCGCCCAGAAACCTACCCCGCACGCGAGGAACTACATGACCGCGCCCGCGTCCCAGGCACCCTCCCGCACGACTCCCGCCGTCCCGAGACTGGATACCGTGGAGACCGCCGCTGCCACCCCTGATGAGGTGCAGCCGTACGGAGAGCTCGGACTCAAGGAGGACGAGTACCAGCGCATCAAGGACATCCTGGGCCGCCGCCCCACCGCGGCCGAGCTCGCGATGTACTCGGTGATGTGGAGCGAACACTGCTCCTACAAGTCGTCGAAGGTGCACCTGAGCAAGTTCGGCGAGAAGGTGACCGACGAGATGAAGGAGCACCTCCTCGTCGGCATCGGTGAGAACGCCGGCGTCGTCGACATCGGCGACGGCTGGGCCGTCACCTTCAAGGTCGAGTCGCACAACCACCCGTCGTTCGTCGAGCCCTACCAGGGCGCCGCGACCGGTGTGGGCGGCATCGTCCGCGACATCATCTCGATGGGTGCGCGCCCCGTGGCGGTCATGGACCAGCTGCGCTTCGGCGCCGTCGACCACCCCGACACGGCTCGCGTCGTGCACGGAGTTGTCTCCGGCGTCGGTGGCTACGGCAACTCCCTGGGCCTGCCGAACATCGGCGGCGAGCTCGTCTTCGACGGGTCCTACCAGGGCAACCCGCTCGTCAACGCGCTGTGCCTCGGCGTGCTGCGGCACGAGGACATCCACCTTGCCAACGCCACGGGCCTCGGCAACAAGGTGGTGCTGTTCGGCGCACGCACGGGCGGCGACGGCATCGGCGGCGCCTCGATCCTGGCCTCGGAGACCTTCGAGGACGGCGTCCCCGCCAAGCGCCCGAGCGTGCAGGTGGGCGACCCCTTCATGGAGAAGGTGCTCATCGAGTGCTGCCTCGAGCTGTTCTCGGCCAAGGTCGTCGAGGGCATCCAGGACCTCGGCGCCGCGGGCATCTCCTGCGCCACCTCGGAGCTCGCCTCCAACGGTGACGGCGGCATGCACGTGGACCTCGACGACGTGCTGCTGCGCGACCCCACGCTGAACGCCGGCGAGATCCTCATGTCGGAGTCGCAGGAGCGCATGATGGCCGTCGTGCGGCCCGACCAGCTCGACGCGTTCCTCGCGATCACCGGCAAGTGGGAGGTCGAGACCGCCGTCATCGGCGAGGTCAACGACTCCGGCCGCCTCACGATCGACCACCACGGCCAGCGGATCGTGGACGTCGACCCGAAGACCGTGGCGCACGAGGGACCGGTGTACGAGCGGCCCTACGCGCGTCCGGCCTGGCAGGACACCCTGCAGGCCGACACGACGGCCGCGGCCGGCCTCGCCCGCCCGACGTCGGGCGAGGAGCTGCGCGAGACCGCGCTGACGCTCCTGGCCTCGCCGAACCTCGCCTCCAAGGCGTGGGTGACCGACCAGTACGACCGGTTCGTCCAGGGCAACACGGCGCTCGCCCAGCCTGACGACAGCGGCGTGGTCCGTGTCGACGAGACCACCGGCCTCGGCGTCGCGCTCGCGACCGACGCGAACGGCCGCTACGGCAAGCTCGACCCGCGCACGGGCGCCGCGCTGGCCCTCGCTGAGGCCTACCGCAACGTGGCCACGTCGGGTGCCGAGCCGCTCGCCGTGACCGACTGCCTCAACTTCGGCTCGCCGGAGCACCCCGACTCGATGTGGCAGCTGGTCGAGGCCATCGAGGGCCTGGCGGACGCCTGCCAGGAGCTTGGTGTACCGGTGACCGGCGGCAACGTCTCGCTCTACAACGGCACGGGTGAGCCCGGCCAGATCGACTCGTCGATCCACCCCACCCCCGTGGTGGGCGTGCTCGGCGTGCTCGACGACGTCAGCACTGCCCTCTCGTCCGGCTGGCGTACCGAAGGGCTGTCGCTCCTGCTGCTCGGCACCACGCGGGACGAGCTCGACGGCTCCGCATGGGCCGACGTCGTGCACTCGCACCTGGGCGGTGTGCCGCCGCGCGTGGACCTGGCCGCGGAGAAGGCGCTGGCCTCGGCCCTCGTCGAGGCGCGGAAGACCGGTCTCGCCGCCGCCGCGCACGACCTGTCCGAGGGTGGCCTGGTCCAGGCCCTGCTCGAGGCGTCGCTGCGCTTCGGCGTCGGCGCGTCGGTCGCGCTCGAGGGCGTGACGGGCCGCGACAAGGTGGACCCGTTCGTGGCGCTCTTCTCGGAGTCGACCGGCCGCGTGATCGTGGCCGTCGACCCGGAGCACGAGGGCGAGCTGACGCACCTGGCCGAGGACGCCGGCGTGCCGGTGCTGCGGCTCGGCACCACCGGTGGTGACGCCGTGGTGATCGAGGGTCAGTTCGAGATCCCGCTGGACGAGGCCCGTACGGCCCACGAGGCAACCCTTCCGGCCATCTTCGGCTGAGCGCTGTCCCACGCTCCGCCGGACGCCGAGATCTGGTGCGGCGGGTGGGATCAGGTGGCACCACCTGATCTCACCGCCGGCACCCGATCCCGGAGCCACCCCTCGGGATGACCGATCTGACCCTCATCAACCGGTATGGTCCGGGAGTGCGATTTGTCCGTGGCTTGATGTCGGTAGTGCTCTGGATCATCGCGATCCCCCTTCTGCTCGTCGCCGTCGCCCGGCTGCTGCCGTTCGACGGCGTGCTCGTGCTGCCCCACCTCGTCGCGTTCACGCCCTGGGCGGCGCTCGTGACGCTGCCGCTCCTGATCGTGACGCTCTTCTCCCGCCGCTGGGTGCTGACCCTGCTGCTCGCCGTCTCCCTGGCGGGCTTCGCGTACTGGACGGCACCCTTCTTCGTGCCGCCGGACACGTCCACGGCGGCCGACCCCGCCGACGCCGGCACCCTGCGGGTCATGACGGTCAACGCCCTGTACGGGCGGGCGGACGCCGAGGCCGTGGTGGACCTCGTGGAGACGCAGCACGTCGAGGTGCTGACTGTGCAGGAGCTGACGCCGGAGCTCGAGCGCGCACTCGTGGACGCGGGCCTCGAGGACCTGCTGGCGTACGGCTTCACCGTGCCCGAGGCCGGCACCGCCGGGGGCAGCGGCCTCTGGTCGTCCACGCCGCTGACGGGTCAGGACCAGCTGCGTGGCACGAGCTTCGCGATGCCGTCGGCGCTCGTCGACGTGGGCGGCACCGACGTGCGTGTGACCGTGGTGCATCCCTCCCCGCCGATGCCGCGGGAGATCACCAGGTGGCACACCGAGCTCCGTGAGCTCGCCGAGCACGTCCACGCCGACCCGACCCCGCAGATCCTGGCCGGCGACTTCAACGCCACCTACGACCACGCCAGCTTCCGGCAGCTGCTCGGCTCGCGGTTCAGCGATGCCAACCGGGAGTGGGGCTCGGGGCCGGCCGTGACCTGGCCGGAGGGGCGGAGCGTGCCTCCGCTGTTCGCGCTCGACCATGTGGTGGTCGAAAAGGACATGCCGGTCTCCGATGTCGTATCCATGCAGGTACCGGGCACGGACCACCGAGCGGTGCTGGCGACCGTCGTCGTGGAATAGCACAGCGATGCCGCGCGGCGAGCGCGGAACCGGCCTATGTTCGCAGATGTGCCGATACGTCAGATGCGCCTCGCGCCCGCCGCCCCCGACAACGTGAGCAGCACGCTCGCGGCGCTCCGTGCCGAGGTCGGCCTGCCCGCGATGTTCCCGCAGGACGTGCTCGAGGAGGCGCGCGCCGTCGTCGGGCAGGACTTCGCCGTGGGCCGCGCCGACCGTCGCGAGATCGGGTTCGTCACCATCGACCCGCCCGGGTCCAAGGACCTGGACCAGGCGGTCCACGTGGAACAGTCCGGCGAGGGCTACGTGGTGCACTACGCCATCGCGGACGTCGGCGCGTTCGTGACGCCGGGCGGCGCCATCGACGCCGAGGTGCGCAAGCGCGGCATGACGGTCTACGGGCCGGACGCCCGCACCCCGCTGCACCCCAAGATCCTGTCCGAGGGCGCGGCGAGCCTGCTGCCCGAGGAGGACCGGCCGGCCGTGCTCTGGACGATCACCCTGAGCTCACGCGGCATCATCACCGGCGCCTCGCTCGAGCGGGCGTTCGTGCGCAGCCGGGAGCGACTCACGTACGCGGAGGTCCAGTCGGCCCTGGACGCCGGGACCGCTAGCGAGTCCCTGCAGCTCCTGGCGGACGTCGGACGGCTGCGCCAGTCGCTCGAGGCCGCACGGGGCGGCGTCTCGCTGGAGGTGCCCGAGCAGGAGGTCGAGCGGCGGGAGGACGGCACGTACACGCTGACCTTCCGGCGCAACCTGCCCGTCGAGGGGTGGAACGCCCAGATCTCCCTGCTGACGGGCATCGCCGCGGCGCACCTCATGCGCGAGGCGGGCGTCGGCGTGCTGCGGATCCTCCCCGAGGCCGACCCGCGCGACCTGGCACGGCTGCACCGCACGGCCCGCGCGCTCCACATCGACTGGCCGGACGACGTCCCGTACGCCCGGCTGCTCCCTACGCTCGTGTCGCGGGTGCCCGAGCACGCGGCGTTCCTCAACGAGGCGACCACGTTGTTCCGTGGGGCCGGGTACGTCGCGTTCGGCATGCCGGGACCCACCGGCGCCGTCGTGCCGCCTCCCGAGAACACGCGGCACGCCGCCATCGCCGCGGACTACGCGCACGTGACGGCGCCGCTGCGCCGCCTGGTGGACCGCTACGCGACCGAGATCTGCCTCGCGGTCTCGACGGGCACGCCCGTGCCGGAGTGGGTGCTGGAGGCCATGCCCGACCTGCCCGCCGTCATGGCCGAGACCGGGCGTCGCGCCTCGTCGTTCGAGCGGGAGTGCGTCGACATCGTCGAGGCATCCCTGCTCTCGGGTCGTCTGGGCGAGGAGTTCGACGGCGTCGTGGTCGACGTCGAGGACGACGCCAAGGAGCTGCAGCGGGGCCAGGTGGTACTGCGTGACCCCGCGGTCCGGGCACGCGTCACGGGGCCGCGGCTCCCGCTGGGCGACGAGGTGCGGGTCAGGCTCGCGGAGGCCGACGTGGCCGGGCGCCGGGTCCTGTTCACGCTCGGCGTCCCCGCCCCTGATCCCGGCCCGGACCAGGGCCACGCCGCCGCCCCCGAGCGTGGCGGACGCCGCTCCACGACGGGCCGGCGTGCGGCGCCGGGTACCGCGCGGCGGGCGGCGCCCCCGGCCGCACCCCCGGCCGCACCCCCGGCCGCACCCCCGGCCGAAGGTCCGGCCCCTGCGCGAGGCCGGATGACCCGGTCCCGGATGCGCGCCGCCGCGGCGGTCCCCGACCTCGCACCTCAGCCGCAGCCGAGCCCCAGCCCTGGGCCGCCTCCGACGCCGCGGCCCACCCCGCGGCCTCGCCCGCAGCCCGAGCCGACGCCGGGTCCGGGGCCGTCCCCGCAGCCCGAGCCGTCGCAGCCTGGGCAGTCGCAGCCCGAGCCGTCGCAGCGGCCGGCAGCGTCGCGACGCGCTGCGCCGGCCGGGAGCCCGGAACACCTCACCCGGTCAGCGTTCGCGGCACGGGCGGACCCCTTCGCACGGCCCGAACCCCTCGCACGGCCCGAACCCGCGACGGCGGGCACGGACGTCGGCGCCGCGGCGGCGCAGGCCGCCCCGCACCCGGGGCACGGTGTGGGCTACCCGCCGATGCGTCGACCGGTGCGCCCGCAGGTGCGGGACGAGGTCCCGCTGTCGGAACCGTGGCCGCGGCACGCGCCCGCCGCGGCGCACCGCCGGTTCTCGCCGCTGTCCGAGCCGGTCCCGAGGGTGGGGCAGGACGCGTTCCAGGACGCCTACGGGCCGGAGTACCAGGGGGTCGCGTCGCGCGAGCTGCCGATGGTGGTCGCGGCGGACCTGCTCGCGGTCGAGGGCCCCGGGCCGGACGTCTACCGGTACTGAGGCGACGGTCCGCAATACTGGCCCCATGACCGACGCCCTCCCTGCCGCCCTCGTCCCGGAGGTGCGGTAGTGCCCCCGCGGCGTCGTACCGACCCGTCCGCCGGACGCACCGCCGTCGCCCTGTGGGCGCGGGGTGCGGCGGAGCGGCGTGACGTGACCACCGCCGTGCGGTTCACCCTGGAGGAGCTGGCCGACCGCGCGCCCGGCAACTCGGTCGAGGTGCGTGTGCCGCCTGCCGGTGCCGTGCAGGCCGTGCCCGGGCCACGGCATACGCGCGGCACACCGCCGAACGTGGTCGAGACGGACCCGGACACCTGGCTCTGCCTGGCGACAGGCGCCGTCACCTGGGCCGATGCCGTCGCTGACGGGCGAGTGCACGCCTCTGGCGAGCGTTCCGACATCTCGCACCTGCTGCCGCTCAGTCAGTAACCGCCGGGTGTGGTGTAGGCAGGTGTCGGTGACGCGCGCTAACCTCGGCGGGCGCGCTCCTCGACGAGCCGCGGCGAGCACAACGATCAGTGCGCAGCCACGGAGACACAACGGAGTTTTTCCGCCTGGTCCCCGTTCGTAACCGTGCATTCATCGCGTCGTGGTTTGTTGGGTGCGCTCGTGGCTTCAACCGAGCAACCCCTCAACTGCAGAAGGAGTCAGCGTGGCACCCAGCACGCTCCGATCCTCACCCCTGTCCGCGAGAACGGCCCGTACCACCGTGGCTGCGGCGCTGACCGCGGCCCTCGCCGTGCCGACCACCCTCGCCGGGCTCGCTCCCGCACAGGCGCAGGACGGCACATCGATCGCCGACATCCAGGGCACCGGTGACGCGAGCCCTCTGGTGGGGCAGACCGTCACCACCCAGGGCGTCGTCACCGCCACCTATCCGACCGGCGGCTTCAACGGCTTCTACCTGCAGACCGCAGGCACGGGCGGTGACACCGACACCACGCCGGGCGCATCGGACGCCGTCTTCGTCTTCTCGGCGGCGGCCGCGGGCGAGGTCTCGGTGGGCGACCACGTCGAGGTCACCGGCGTCGTGTCCGAGTACCGGGGTCTCACCGAGCTGACGCCGGCGGCCGGTGGCTGGACCGTGCTGGGCACCGCCGCCGCGGTCGAGCCCACGCCGACGTCCTGGCCGGCCGACGAGGCAGACCGCGAGGCGCTCGAGGGGATGCTTCTCGCGCCGCAGGGCGACTTCACGGTGACGGACAACTACGACACCAACTACTACGGGACGGTCGGCCTGGCCGCGGGCGACAGCCCGCTCGTGCAGCCCACCACGGTCGCCCGCCCGGCATCCGCCGAGTACGACGCGCAGGTCGTCGACAACGCGGCGCGCGCGGTGGTCCTCGACGACGGCTCGTCGACCAACTACAACTCGAACGCCAACAAGTCGAAGCCCCTGCCGTACCTCACCGGCGGCGAGCCGCTCCGGGTGGGGGCGGCCGTCACGTTCACGACGTCGGTCGTCCTCGACTACCGCAACGACGTGTGGGGCTTCCAGCCGCTGACCCACCTGACTCCCGACGTGGCCTCCACGGTGCAGCCGGCCACGTTCGAGAACACCCGCGAGGACGCGCCCGCCGAGGTGGGCGGCGACCTGAAGGTCGCCACGTTCAACGTGCTCAACTACTTCAGCACTACCGGCGACGAGCTCACGGGCTGCACCTACTTCACGGACCGCGCGGGCGACCCGGTCACCGTCTCGGGTGGTTGCGACGCCCGTGGCGCGGCCGAGGAGGAGGACCTCCAGCGGCAGCAGGTCAAGATCGTCGCGGCGATCTCGGCACTCGGCGCGGACGTCGTCGCGCTGCTCGAGATCGAGAACACCGCGACCCTGGGCGGGCCCCGTGACCAGGCTCTGGGCGACCTGGTGGACGCGCTCAACGCCGCCGAGGGTGCCGGTACCTGGGCGTACGTGGCCTCCCCGGCCGAGGTGCCCGACGCCGAGGACGTGATCCGCAACGCGTTCATCTACCGAACGGCCACGGCGGAGCCGGTGGGCGACTCGGCGATCCTGATCGGTGACGAGGCGTTCCAGAACGCCCGTCAGCCCCTGGCCCAGGCTTTCCAGGCCGTGGGCGGCGCGGCCGACGGGAGCGACGACGTGCTCGTGGTCGCCAACCACTTCAAGTCCAAGGGTTCGGCGGGTCCGTGGCCCGGCGACGAGGACCAGGGTGACGGCCAGGGATCCTCCAACGAGTCCCGCACCCGGCAGGCGACCTCGCTCGCGGCCTTCGCCGACGCGCAGGCCGACACGGCCGGCACCGACAAGGTCCTGCTGGTGGGCGACTTCAACGCCTACGAGAAGGAGGACCCGATCAAGGTCCTCACCGACGCCGGCTACACGGACCTGGGCCCCACCTCCGGCAAGTTCTCGTACAACTTCGACGGCATGGTCGGCTCGCTCGACCACGTGCTCGCCTCACCGGGCGCGACCGAGGTCGTGGCCGGTACCGACATCTGGAACATCAACGCGTACGAGCCGGTGGCGAACGAGTACAGCCGGTACAACTACAACGCGACGATCCTCTACGACGAGACACCGTTCCGGTCCTCCGACCACGACCCCGTCCTGGTGGGCCTGGACCTCGCGGGCACCGTCACGGAGCCCGGCTCGGTGGACCTGGACCTCGTGGCCATCAACGACTTCCACGGCCGGATCGACGAGAACACCGTGAGCTTCGCGGGCACCGTGGAGGAGCTGCGGGCGCAGAACCCTGACGGGACGGCCTTCGTGTCGGCCGGCGACAACATCGGGGCCTCGCTGTTCGCGTCCGCGCTGCAGCAGGACCAGCCCACGATCGACGTGCTCAACGCGCTGGGTCTGAAGACCTCCGCGGTCGGCAACCACGAGTTCGACCAGGGCATGGCCGACCTGACCGGCCGCGTCGCCGACGCCGCCGACTGGGACCATCTCGGCGCCAACGTCTACGACGAGGCCACGGGGGAGCCCGCCCTGTCCGAGTACCAGGTGGTCCCGGTCAACGGTGTCGACGTCGGCTTCGTCGGCGTGGTCACGGAGGAGACGCCCACGCTCGTGACGCCCTCGGGTATCGAGGGTCTCGAGTTCGGCGACCCCGTCGAGGCGATCAACCGTGTCACGGACGAGCTGCTCGACGGCGACGCCGCCAACGGCGAGGCCGACGTGGTCGTGGCCCTCGCGCACGACGGTGCGAGCGCTGGTACGCCCGACGGCGCCACCCTCGAGGAGGAGGTCGCTGCCGGCGGCCCGTTCGCCGACCTGGTCCAGGACACGGACCCGCGCGTCGCGGCCATCTTCACGGGCCACACGCACAAGCAGTACGCGTGGGACGCCCCGGTCCCGGGTACGGACGACGAGACCCGGCCGATCATCCAGACCGGTAACTACGGTGAGTTCCTGGGCCACGTCTCCCTGACGGTGGACACGGAGTCGTTCGACGTCACCGGCTACACCGTCGAGAACGTGGCGCGCACCGCCACCCCGGCGGACGAGCTGGTCGCCACCTACCCGGTGGTCGCGGAGGTCGACGGGATCGTCGAGGCCGCGCTGGCCGAGGCCGAGGAGATCGGCGCGGAGCCGATCGGCGAGGTGACGGCGGACATCACCACCGCCTTCGCGGGCGGTTCCTACACGGACGGCGTCTACACGGGCGGCAACCGCGACGACCGAGCCTCGGAGTCCGCGCTCGGCAACCTCGTGGCCAACTCGCTGCGCGACTCGCTCGCCGCGGACGAGCGGGGCGGCGCCGACATCGGCGTCGTGAACCCCGGCGGCCTGCGCAACGAGCTCTACCTTGCTAGTTCAGAGAACGGTGGCGGGGACGGCGTCATCACCTACGCCGAGGCCAACGCGGTGCTGCCGTTCGTCAACAACCTGTGGACGACGACGCTCACGGGCGCCCAGCTCGACACGCTGCTCGAGCAGCAGTGGCAGACGGACGAGGACGGCGACCGCCCCTCCCGCCCGTACCTGGCGCTGGGACTGTCGGACAACGTCTCGTACACCGTCACGACGGCGGACCCGAACGCCACCCCCGGCGACAACGTCTCGTCGATCACCATCGACGGGGTACCCGTGGACCCCGCCGCGGAGTACCGCATCGCGACGTTCTCGTTCCTGGTCTCCGGGGGCGACAACTTCCGGGTGTTCGGCGAGGGCACGGACAGCCGTGACTCGGGTCTGGTGGACCGCGAGGCGTGGATCTCCTACCTGGAGAGCTCGTCCCCGCTCACGCCGAGCTTCGCCCGCACCCGCACGGTCACGCCGGCCCTGCCCGGCGCAGTCGAGGCCGGTGCCTCCACCGAGGTGGGCCTGTCCGGGCTGGACCTGACGTCGCTCGGCGCGCCGCTCAACACAGAGGTCGAGACCTTCCTGGTCCCGACGGGCGGGACGGCAGCGGACGGTGTCTCTCTCGGCACCTCGCCGGTCACCGAGGGCGCGACGTCGGCGTCCGTCACCGTGCCGGCCGGCACCGCGGCGGGGGAGTACCAGCTGCTGGTGCAGGCATCGCCGTCGGGCACCACGGCCCGGCTGCCGCTGACCGTCGAGGCCACCACCCCCGAGGAGCCGGAGGCGCCCGCGTGGCACCCGTTCAAGCTCTACTGGTGGGGCGACACGGTCTCGTACCGGGGTGACGTCTACGTGGCGAAGCGACCCACGATCCTCCAGATCCCGGGTGCGTGGAAGCACGGTCCCTGGAAGCTCGTGAGCTGACCCCGCCGAGGTGGAACTGCGGCGTATCCGGCACGGGATGCGCCGCAGTTCCACCTCGCCAGGGTTCTCTCTCGGCGACGGGCACCGCGTACCCTGAGTGACGTGAGCGAAACCCAGACACCGAACGACTCCGCCGACGACGTGGAGGTGCGCGCCGTCATCGACCCGGCCAGCGTGCGCCGGGCACCGCGGTACAAGGCGTTCTTCTGGGCCGGCGGCCTGGTCGGGCTCGTGCTCGGGCTGGCCCTGTCGCTGTACCTGGTGAACTCGCCCTCCGGGGCGTCCCTCATGAAGCCCGGTGTGTACGTCACCGTGCTGACCGCCTTCGTCGTCATGGTGACGACGCTGGTGGCCGGCCTGTTCGCGGTGATCGCGGACCGCCGGAGCCTGCGCGGGCGCTGACCCCGGGAGACCCCTCGTGCAGAGGTCACAGGGCGGGGTGACATCTTCGATCCGGCCCCATGGGATACTCGGAACATGCCTCTGCGCGGAGATGGCCGACTCAACCACGACCTCATGCCCGGCGAGAAGGGCCCCCAGGACGCATGCGGCGTCTTCGGGGTCTGGGCACCCGGCGAGGAGGTCGCCAAGCTCGCGTACTTCGGTCTGTACGCCCTCCAGCACCGCGGACAGGAGTCCGCGGGCATCGCCACCAGCAACGGTGAGCAGATCCTCGTCTACAAGGACATGGGCCTCGTCTCGCAGGTCTTCGACGAGACCGCTCTGAACGCCCTGACCGGCCACATCGCCGTCGGGCACTGCCGGTACTCCACCACTGGTGGCGTGACCTGGGAGAACGCCCAGCCCACGCTCGGTGCCACGGCGTCCGGCACGGTGGCCCTCGGCCACAACGGCAACCTGACCAACTCGGCAGAGCTCGTGAACCTGGTCGCCGAGCGCTACGGCGCCCAGCGCCGGGGTGAGCTCGCCCGGGGCAACACCACCGACACCGCCCTCATCACCGCACTGTTCGCGGGCGACGCGGACCACACCCTGGAGGCCACGGCCCTCGAGGTGCTGCCGCGTCTGCGTGGCGCGTTCTCCCTCGTCTTCATGGACGAGGGCACCCTGTACGCGGCGCGCGACCCGCAGGGCGTGCGCCCGCTGGTCCTGGGCCGCCTCGACCGCGGCTGGGTGGTCGCCAGCGAGACGCCCGCCCTGGACATCGTGGGCGCGTCCTACGTGCGCGACGTCGAGCCCGGCGAGCTCATCTGCATCGACGCCGACGGCATGCGGTCGGCGCGGTTCGCCCCGGCCGAGCGCGCCGCCTGCGTGTTCGAGTACGTCTACCTGGCGCGCCCGGACAACACGATCAACGGCCGTTCGGTGCACGCCGCGCGGGTCGAGATGGGCCGCCAGCTGGCGCGCGAGCACCCCGTCGACGCCGACCTGGTCATCCCGACGCCGGAGTCCGGCACGCCGGCCGCCGTCGGCTACGCGGCGGAGTCCGGTATCCCGTTCGGCCAGGGCCTGACGAAGAACGCCTACGTGGGCCGTACGTTCATCCAACCGTCCGACACGCTGCGGCAGCTCGGCATCCGCCTGAAGCTCAACCCTCTGCGCGAGGTCATCAAGGGCAAGCGCCTGGTGGTCGTGGACGACTCGATCGTGCGCGGCAACACGCAGCGCGCCCTGATCCGCATGTTGCGGGAGGCGGGCGCCGCCGAGGTGCACGTCCGCATCTCCTCGCCGCCGGTGAAGTGGCCCTGCTTCTACGGCATCGACTTCGCCTCGCGTGCCGAGCTGATCGCCAACGGCCTGGCCGTCGACGAGATCGGCCAGTCGCTGGGCGCCGACAGCCTGGGCTACATCACGACCGAGGGCATGATCGCGGCCACCGAACAGCCGTCCTCACAGCTCTGTGCGGCGTGCTTCACCGGCAAGTACCCGATCGAGCTGCCCCCGGACGACCAGCTGGGCAAGCACCTTCTGGAGCAGGCGGAGCTGCCGCTCGGCCCGCCCGAGGACGGGCTTCGGCAGCTCGCCGTGAGCAGCGGCGGATCGACCGCGCTCGACCACCCGTGACCCGTACCACCCACCGAACGACGCAGGAGCACCCGTGACATCCGAAGGCCTGACGTACGCCGCCGCCGGCGTCGACACCGAGGCGGGCGACAAGGCCGTCGAGCTCATGAAGGACGCCGTGCGCCGCACGCAGGGTCCGGCCGTGCTCGGCGGTGTGGGCGGCTTCGCCGGCCTCTACGACCTCTCGGCGTTCCAGGGGTACCGCGCGCCGCTCCTGGCCACGTCGACGGACGGCGTGGGGACCAAGGTGGCCATCGCGCAGGCCATGGACAAGCACGACACCATCGGGTTCGACCTGGTGGGCATGGTCGTCGACGACATCGTCGTGATGGGCGCCAAGCCGCTCTTCATGACCGACTACATCGCCACCGGCAAGGTCGTGCCGGAGCGGATCGCGGACATCGTGCGTGGCATCGCGCAGGCGTGCGAGGTGGCGGACACGGCCCTCGTGGGCGGCGAGACCGCCGAGCACCCGGGCCTCCTGGAGCCGGACGAGTACGACGTCGCGGGCGCCGCCACGGGCATCGTGGAGGCCGACAAGGTGCTGGGCCCGGACCGGGTGCGGCACGGTGACGTCCTCATCGCCATGGCGTCGAGCGGTCTGCACTCCAACGGCTACTCACTGGTGCGTGCGGTCATCAGGCACGCCGGCTGGGCGCTGGACAGGCACGTGGACGAGCTGGGGCGGGCCCTCGGCGAGGAGCTGCTGGAGCCCACCCGCGTCTACGCCTCGGACTGCCTCGCGCTGGCCGCGGACGCGGCGGCCCAGGTGCACGCCTTCACGCACGTGACCGGTGGCGGCCTCGCGGCAAACCTGGCCCGTGTGCTCCCTGAGGGGCTCGTGGCGACGGTCGACCGGGCGTCCTGGGACGTGCCGGCGGTGTTCCGGATGGTCCGTGAACTGGGCGGTGTGCCGAACCGGGACCTGGAGAACACCCTGAACCTGGGCGTGGGCATGGTGGCAGTCGTAGGCGCCGACGGCGCGGACGCGGCACTCGCGAGGCTGTCCACGCTGGGCGTGCCTGCGTGGACGCTCGGGAGTGTCGAGACCCTGGACGACTCCGTGGCACAGGAAGACCTGGTCGCGGGGACCAAGGGTGTGTCCGGCGGCGCCGTCAGGCTGGTGAACGACTACCGACCGTGACGTGCTGAGAGGCCTGGTCGAGGACCGGGCGTGGGGCCGGCGCAGACGCGCCGGCACCCTCAGCGCGTACTACCGGTCTTGCTCTGCCCAGTCGGAGTACCTGTTGTCGTACTCCTCGTCCTCCGGAGACTCCCACCGCGACTCTGTCGCCACATCTGTGTGGGAACCCCCGCTGAGCTCCTGCTCGAGGGCGTGATAATTGGTGTCCGGGCTGTAGTACTTCAGCGCGCGAGCAACCTTGGTCTGCTTTGCCTTCTGACGGCCGCGGCCCATGGCTCCGACCCCCTCAACGTAGGAGCGGGGCGGCACCGTGCATGGACGTGCGGCCCCGTGGCGTTTCGTCTGTCCAGGTTCCAACGTTACATGCTGGAACAGCGTTTCTTCCAGTCCGTGGGCGTGATTCGTCCCATCCGCAGATGTGACATTCGGATCTGTCTGAGTTCCCCACCACATCTCACCCGGCCAGATGCCTCACGATCACCATGCCTACGCATGACTCGTAGATGACCTGCGCTGTGTCGAGTCGACCGCGGGTTCGTGACCGGTCCGGCCGCCTCCTCGAGCGTGCCCGACGAGCCTTTGCCTACTCCTGGGTGACGGCCGGGAGTTCGCGTCTCGCCTGGGTGCGGCGAACGCGAAGTGAGGGTGAACCCCGCCCGCGACCGTGCTCCCGGCGTGTCGCACGTGTCCGAGACTCGCCCGAAACGGGCGGGCGTGGCGTGCAGTGGAGAAAGTGAGGAAATAAACCGCTCCCCCAAGTCGCCTAAATCCTGTTTGCTGCTAACAATGGTGCAAGAGCGGGTGTCGTCAACCGCCTGGTACGGCCAGGCCGGCACCGTTCCGGAGGAGGTGCGGGGATGTCCATCCACGGAGAATCCGAGGTCCTGCTCACGCCTGCCGAGGTAGCGAGCTTGTTCCGTGTTGACCCCAAGACGGTAACGCGTTGGGCAAAAGCGGGAAAGCTCTCGTCGATCCGGACACTTGGCGGTCACCGCCGCTACAAGGAGTCCGAGGTTCGGGCGCTGCTCGGTGCGGCGGCGGACAGCTCGGGCGACTCCGACAACTAGTCGGGAGTCGTTGACGGATTGGTCGGCAGGTAGAGGACGAAGGCGCGCCGGGTGCTGCCCCCCAGCTCAGCCCCGCGCGCGCCTGAGCACAGCGGTCACGGCGACCGCTGTGCCGAGAACGACCAGGCCGAGCGTGGCTCCGATCAGGAGCTTGGCGTTGCGGGCCCGGCGCGGATCGTGCGCCGGGCCGTTTTTGTTGTCGAAGGACCCGCTGACCATCGCGCCGGCGTCGCTCGCGGCCTGCTTGGCGTCGTGGGCGATCCGGGAAGCCTGGTAACCCGGGCTCAGGCGGGTCGTCAACTCGTCCACGGCCGCTGCCAGGTCCGCGCGGGTGCGGAGGACCTCGGCCTGGAGCTCACTGCTGCTGGGTGGTGTCTCCGAGGTGCTCATCGGTGCATCCCCTCCTTGATCGACGCGATGTCGTCCTTCACGCGCTGGATGCTCTCGGGCTTGGTTGTGGCCTTCTTCAACAGTTGTACGCCCACCAAGGCCAGGATGGCGGTCACGAGCAGCATGAAGCCGCCGATGACGAGCGCGGACAGCCACAGCGGCCACACGGTGCCCAGGCCGTACACCGCCGCCAGGAGCAGTACTCCCACGGCGTAGACGAGGATCAGCAGCGCGAAGACGAGCAGCCCGATCCCGATGCCGGACTTCGTGGCCTTCTCGGTCAGCTCCGCCTTCGCGAGCGCGATCTCGGCCCGTACGAGGCGGGACGCCTGTTCGGAGATCTGCTCGACGAGCTGTCCCAGGGAAGCCGGCCTGGCGGGTTCCGGTGTGCCTGTCGGGGCGCCGCCTGCGGCTCCCGCGTGGCTGTCGACCTTCACGTCCTCGATCATCTGCCCTCCCGTGCCCGGTTTCGGCATGTGCCGCTGAAGACAACTCAACAGGTCAAGTGCGCATGCGGCAATTCCTGGCGCGGCGTGGCTGCGAAGAAAGCGCATGAAGGGAATCATTCGGCAAATCGCAGATAGTGGAAGGAATTGCCTTGGTGTCTTCTGAGAACGAAGTTCTCAGGAACTCGGACGGCGCGGAGGAAATCACCACCGGGGCTGCTCGTTCATGTCCTGCTCTCGCCGGATGAGGACATGAGCATGTGGCACTGGTCATCGGGGTTCGACGCTCGCCGGGACCGGCGCGGTGGTGTCGGCGGTCTACGCGCTGCAGCCCTGGCGTACCTGCGCTGACGACACCGTGTCCGCGGCTTGTCCGAGGCTCCCGGACGACGCGGCGTGCTCACGGCCGCCTTGATCGTCACCCTGTGCGCGGCGGTCGTCGCGGTCGCGGGCGCCGTGAGCCGGATGCGCGACGGCTGAGTGCGCGGCGCCGGCCTCGTGCCGACCCAGAGCTCGTTCCCGGGTGCGACCCCGGAGCAACGCAGAACCCCCGGAACCAGTGGTTCCGGGGGTTCTTGGCTGTGGCTCCGACCGGCGTCGATCCGGTGACCTTTCGATTTTCAGTCGAACGCTCTACCAACTGAGCTACAGAGCCCTAGCGCGAACGCCCGGATAGTCGAGACCGACAACCCGGGCGCCTCTCGCGCGACCCTGACGGGACTTGAACCCGCGACCTCCGCCGTGACAGGGCGGCGCGCTAACCAGCTGCGCTACAGGGCCTTGAATGCTTACCCGCATCCGGGGGCTCGTTCCGAACCGTGAGAACCCTAACCCATCCCGGGCCCGAATCTGAAATCGGATCCGAGCTCGGCCAGGATGACCTGTCTCACATCGGTCGAAACCGGCTCTTACGAGCCCCTTCGTACCCCCAACGGGATTCGAACCCGTGCTACCGCCGTGAAAGGGCGGGGTCCTAGGCCGCTAGACGATGGGGGCTGGGACCTGGCAAGTCTACATACGCTCGGCGGCTCCGCCGCACGGTCCGCACCGTGGTCCCCGCCCCGGTCGGGTCGGGGATGATGGGGGCGTGGTGGAGATGACGCGCGAGGACTTCGAGACGGCTGTCAGCGAAGGGCTGGACCTCGTTCCGGCCGACCTCGCGGCGCAGATGGACAACGTGGTGGTGCTCGTCGAGGACGACGCCCCCGCGGACGACCCCGAGCTGCTGGGGCTCTACGAGGGCGTGCCGCTCACGGAGCGGGACCACCTGTGGGCGGCCGGTGCGCTGCCCGACCGCATCACCATCTTCCGGAACCCCACGCTCGCCATCTGCGACACCCGCGAGGACGTCGTCGAGGAGGTGGCGGTGACCGTGGTCCACGAGATCGCCCACCACTTCGGCATCGACGACGACCGGCTGCACGAGCTGGGCTGGGGATGACGAGGCCGGCCCCGCGAAGCCATCGCTTCGCGGGGCCGGCTCGGCAGCACCGGTATCAGTACGTGGTGCCGTACTCCCAGTGCCAGGCCTCCGGCTTGCTGCCGTCCGCCTGAGCCCAGCCCGGAAGCTTCCAGCCGTACTTGCCGGCGTGGGCGACCATCCACCTGTGCTCGGCGCTGCCGAACGACTGGATGCCGCCCGACAGGTCGACGGCCTGGCCCAGGCCATGGTTCGAGGTGCCGGGCACGGCAGCCAGCCTGCCCCGGCTCGCCGCGACCGAGACCTGCTCGCCGTAGGAGCGGTACCCGTCGGTCACGTCCAGGTTGCGGCCGAACGCCGAGCGGAACGCGCGGTTGAGCTCCTCGAGCGCGATCGCGGCGTCACACCGCAGCTGCTCGTGCGAGGCCCACTTCAGACTGCAGAGCACCTTCGACGGGATCTGCCCGTTGGCGTAGCCCTTCGCCGCCCGGGCCATCTCCTTGGCCTCGGCGGCCCGTGCGGCGGCCTTCTCCTGCGCCTTGGCGGCGGCGCGCTCGGCGGACCGGGCAGCGCGTGCTGCGCGCCGTTCCTCGGCGGCCTTCTTCGCGGCGGCGATCTCCTCGGGCGTGGGGCCCGCCTTGACGGACACGACGGCGTCGCCGTCGGCCTTGGCGATGAGCCGCTGGAGCGACGCCGTCTTCTTCTCGATGCGGCGGGCCGACGGCGTGGCGGCCGGAGCGTCCGCATCCTTGGCGCCCGCCACCTCCACACCGGAGGTCTTGGTCTCGGCGGCGGCGGCCTGGTCGGCCAGCGGCGTCTCGAGGAGGGGGAGGCCCACGGTGCTCTGCTCGCCGAGCGTCAGGGCTCCGGTCGTGGTGCCGGCGAGGTTCGCCGGGGAGGTGGCATCGCCCGCGGTGGCGTTCGGGGCGGACTTCCCGGCGGCCAGGTCCGCGGTGGAACCGGCCGCCGCGCGCGCGGTGAGCGGCGTACGGTCGCCGTCCCGGGAGGCAGCGGTGGTGCGGCTCGGAGCGGCCGGTGCGCCGGCGTTCTCGTGGGTCTTGTCCAGCATGGCGCGCAGGTTCTTGGCGGACGCCCGGACCCGCTTGCGCTCCTTGGCGGAGAGGTCGCCCTCGCGGGTGACGTAGGCGGCGTCCGTGAGGACTGCGGCGGCCTTCGCCGAGGCGGACCGCACCTCGGGGTCGGCGGGGAGCGTGGGCTGCGTGGTCGGCTCGGCGGCCGCCGTCGTGCCCTTGGAGAGGTCCGTGCCCGCATGGTTCCCGGTGAGGCTGACCGCTGCCGTGGTCGTCAGGGCGACCGAGGTGAGTGCGGCGGCGATCGCGAAGGACGAGCGGCGCACCAGCGAGTGGGTGGAGCGTTCCACGACCGCGGCGTGGGCGCCGCGGGCGCCCGGGCGGCGGGTGCGCCGGGGGACGAGGGTGTGGTCGCCGTGGGTCAAGGGCGGTCCTGACACTCGGGGGCAGGGACAGGGCGCGCCGAGCACGAGCAGGGCGCGACGGGGTTCGGCGTCTGGGGCACGCGAAAGTTTCCGTTCTGCGGCTGGGCACAGGCGGCACCGCGAGGGACGATTCCCTCAGTCGGACGGCGGCGCGTGCTCCGGCTGCTGTCTGGCCACGGCGCGCGACGGATCGCTGGGCTCATGGCGGTTGCCGCACGAGACCCGGCTCGATGGCCCAGGGGTGGATCCATGCGGCGATACTTCAATGTTGGACGACCGTCCAAGAGTTATGTAACCCCCTGCACCGAGGCGTGCCTCACAAAAACTGCGCACAGACCGTGGGGTAGAAGTGAAGGGCCGACAACCCGGGGTGTTCGTGTTCACATTGAGGGCCTGCGGGGCATGCGTGAGACTTCGGGCATGGCCCATCACGATCAGGCCGCGAACGGACCCGTGCCCACCCCTGCCGGACAACCCGTGACCGTGTCCATCCACCGCGTCGTCAACCCCGACCACATCCCCGAGGTCACCCACTGGGTGCAGTCAGGCGTCAACCTCGCCAACCGCTGGGACGGCTTTCTGGGCTCGGGCTGGATCCGCGCCGCCGAGGGCTCCCGCGACTGGCACATGCTCTACCGCTTCGCCGACGCCGACCGGCTCGCCGCCTGGGAGCAGTCCACCGAGCGCCGCGACTGGCTGGCGCAGGGAACCGGGCTGGTCGAGGAGCTGCGCTACCAGCAGCGCACGGGCATCGAGGGCTGGTTCGAGGACCCGTCACGCACCGATGAGCCGGCCGACGTCGCGGCGGTCGTCGTGCCGCCGCGGTGGAAGCAGGCGACGAGCATCTGGCTCGGCTTCTTTCCCGTGAACCTGGTGTTCACCGCCCTGTTCACGTACCTGGTGCCGGGCTGGGACACCGTGCCGCTGGTGCTCAAGGTGCTGGTCTCGACGCTCGTCCTCACGCCGATCATGGCGTACTGGGTGCTGCCCTGGGTCACCCGCCGGCTGCACGGCTGGCTGCACCGGACCTGACCTCGGACGACTGCCCTGCCCGGCGGTGTCGGTGCTCGGCCCGGCCCGCGAGCCACCCGGTGAACCGCTCCGGCCGGTCGGTGATCACGGCGTCGACCCCGGCGCCGTCGTCGGCGGAGACCAGGGTGGTCCAGGCCGCAGGGTCGTTGGCCGTCCAGGACATGACGCGCAACCCTGCCGAGTGCAGGCGGGACACCAGGCGTGGGCTGTTCGCGACCGTCGCAACCGACGGGTTGCAGGCGGCGACGCCGAGGCGTAGCAGACCCGGTGGGTCGAACGAGACGAGCAAGCCGCCCGGCAGGTGCGGTGCGACGTCGCGCACCGTGGCGACCGTGCCGGGCCAGAAGCTCTGCACCAGCACCCGGTGGTCGAACCCGGCCGCAGCGATCGTGGCGGCGACCCGCTCGGCCTGGTGCGCGGTCCACGAGCCCTTGAGCTCCAGCAGCAGGTCCGTGCCCGGGTGCCGGGCGAGTACGCCCAGCACGTCGTCGAGCGTCGGGACGTGCTGTCCGGAGAACGCGGGGGAGAAGGGCGAGCCGGCGTCGAGCCCGAGCACCTCGGCCGCGGTCAGGGCGGAGACCTTGCCGGTGCCGTCGGTCGTGGCGTCGACCGTCTCGTCGTGGATCACGGCGCCCACGCCGTCGGCCGTGGGCTGGAGGTCGATCTCGACGGCGTCCGCACCCGCACGGCACGCGGCCTCGACGGCGGCGAGGGTGTTCTGCGGGGCCACCGCGGAGTACCCGCGATGGGCGATGACTGCGGGACGAGCGACGGCCATGGTGACCTCCCGGTTGCGGTTCCGTCTCCACGCTAGGCCGCGGCCGGACGCGATCCCAGTCCTGTCGCGCGAGTTCCGGAAGTGTTCCCGGGCGGTTCACCGGTTCGTCCCGGCGGCGCCGTGTGGTCCACCCCGGCGCAACCCACCGGATGCGCCGATCACCGGCATCAGGTGGTTTCATGTGCGGCATGGCCCGACCTGTCCTCACCGCATCCGCCGGTCGCCCCGCGTGGGGCGCGCCGGCCGCCGCCGTAGTGGCGCTCCTCCTGCTTGCCGGCTGCTCGGCGGGCGGCGGTCCCGACGGCGAGGTCGACGACGGGGCGAGCGCGGCGCCGTCGGCCGGGGCGAGCGCGGCGCCCTCCACGGCGCGTGACGCACCCCTGGACGCGAACCAGGCGTGCGCCGCCATGTACGTCAAGGGCACCAAGACGCTCGAGGAGCGCATCGGCACGGCGCTCGTGGGTGCGAGCGACGGGCTCGACGGCACGGCGGCGGACCAGATGCATGCGCTGGCGATCGAGCTCGGTCAGCTCGAGGTGCGCGTGCCCGAGGAGTTCGAGGGACCGGTCAACAAGATCCGGGTGCCGTTCCTGCAGCTCCAGGAGGCGCTCGACCAGGGGACGGCCGAGCAGATCGAGCTCGACGTCGCCTCGACGGTCGAAGGTCTCAAGGAGTACGAGAAGCTCTGCTGACCCGGTCAGGCGGTCGGGTCGGTCAGAAGATGCCCTGGCCGGGGGTGAGCACGCGCCGCGGGTCGTAGCGGTCCTTGGCGCTGCGGACCACGGGCCAGCGGTCGCCGTAGTGGGCGCGCCAGTCGGCCGGCCCGAGGTGCAGGGCGTTGACCGGGTAGTGCACGCCGCCCACGGCACGCACCGCCGCGTAGAGCGCGTCGTTCTCGGCGATGAGCTGCTCGGCCCGGGCGTCGTCGGGCGGGCTCACCGCGCGCAGCAGGGCGAGCAGGAAGAACACCGGGCCGTCCGGGACCTGTACCTGCGGGCGCGTGATCAGGGCGCGGTTGGTCGGGTACAGCAGGGCGACGCCACCGGCGTCGGCGGGCGTGAGGGTGGACAGCAGCTCGGTCACGATCTGGTCCGTGGCCGCGTCGGGCACGAACACGTTGAGCCACGGGCCGGCCAGCCGGAGCGCCGCGACCTGCTCGACGGTCTCGTAGATCCGGTTCAGCCACTGGAAGTACGTGCAGTCGACGACGTCGATGCCGACGGGGTCGAGGCCCACCAGCAGGGCGTCGTCGTCGGGCGGCTCGGAGGTGAACCAGGCAGCCGCCTCCAGCACGAACGCGAACCCGTCGTCGTCCGTGGGGACGAGCTGACCCTCCAGGTAGCCGAACCGGCCGTCGGCCAGGGCAGTGCGCTGAGCCCTCGTCATGTCCGTGACCTGCGGGTAGGTGAGCGTGTAGACACGCGCCATGGCGGGTGCTGCGACGAGCCGCACCGTCGCACGCACGATGACGGCGAACTGGCCGAGACCACCGAGCACAGCCTCGAACAGGTCGGGCTCGTGGTCGGCGGAGCACGTCACCAGGCGGCCCTCACCCGTGACCACCTGCAGCTCGACGGTGTTGTCCACGAGCATGCCGAAGTGCTGGGACGCGCCACCGATGCCGCCGACACTCAGCGTGCCGCCCACAGACAGGCCGAGGAAATCCGTGCTGACGGGCGGTGCGACACCGTCCGCCAGGCCGGCGCGGACCAGGTCGAGCCACTGCACTCCCGCATCGACGATCGCGTGGTCGGGTGCGATCTCGTGGATCGTGGCCAGCGTGCGCGAGTCGATGACGACACCGCCGGGGGCCTGCGCCTGACCGAACGTGGAGTGCCCCTGCCCTCGGACCGCCACCGTGAGGCCGTGCTCGTTCGCGAAGCGCACCACCGTGACCACGTCGTGCACCGAACCCGGCCGCAGCACCGCTCGTGGACGGCGATGGACGAGGTGCCCGTAGTCGGTGGCAGCCTCGTCCAGCGCGGCGTCGTCCGCGACGAGCTCGCCGTCGAGATGGGGGATCCGCACGGCTCCTGCATTCTCCGGGACGTCGGTGAGCCAGCGAGACGTCGCCGGGTCGAACGCGACGACGGCGGCGTCTGCGAGGAAGGTGCGGCGATCGAGCTGTGCCATGGGAGCCCCTTCAGCTTCGGGTGGGCGACCACGGTACCGGTCGCGCCCCCTGCTGTGGTGCTCTTTCCGTGGATGTGCTGTCAGGACGGGTTGCGGGACGATGGCGCAAGGACTGTCCGGCGGCCGCCTCTTCAGCCCTCCGTCCGGCCCTCCGCGGTCGTGGCACGCTCAGCCACGTCGGCGAGCTGGGCGGTCGTGGTGCCCCAGCCGTCGGCGAAGCCCAGCTCGGCATGGAGCTCGCGTGACGCAGGGTCGGCGTGCCGCACTGTGACCCGGTAGTCGGTGCCGTCCGGGTGGTCGCGCAGGACGACCTCGGCGGTCATGGCGACCGGCGCGGGGCCGCCGACCGGGCGCCAGCCGCTGTCGATCGCGTTGGTGAACACGATGCGCTCGTACGCGTCCACCACCAGGAAGCAGGCATCCAGGTGGGGTACGTACGTCTCGCCGTCGTCGCTCATGAGGGTGACGAAGCCGCCACCCGCTCGGACGTCGAGCCGCTCGACCCGGCAGAGGGTCGGGGCGGGAACCCACCACTGCGCCAGCCGCGCCGGCTGGGTCCACGCGTCCCAGACCTGCTTGCGGGGCGCGCGGATGATCCGGTCGATGCTGAGGTCAAGGTCGGGGTCCATATCGGGGTTCATATCGGGGTTCATGAGGTCTCCTCGGTGACGAACCGCTCCAGGCGGTCGGTGCGTGCTGTCCAGATGGTGCGTTGCTCCGTGAGCCAGTCCTCGACGAGCGCGAACCGCTCGCGATTGAGCTCGCAGGTGCGGACCCGGCCGGACTTCGCCGTACGGATCAGGCCGTTCGACTCGAGTACCCGGACGTGCTTCATGAAGGACGGCAGCGTCATGGGGGCGTCCCGCGCGAGATCGCCGACGCTCGCGGGCCCGCTGCCGAGGCGGCGGACCACCGCGCGCCTGGTGGGATCCGCGAGGGCCACGAAGACACCGTCGAGCACTGCTGAATGCTGAGCCATGTGGCTAAGTATTTACCCGGACAGATACTTAGCGCAAGGGCTAAGTGTTGTGGGTCGGGTGGTCAGGTTCGGCGGGGGAGCAGGGCGCACCGTCGCGCGCGGCTCAGCGGCAGCGGCCGGCGTGGATGGCCTTCGCGCGAGGCCGGTCGATCTTGTTCGAGTAGCCGAGGTGGCCGGGGCTGCGCGTGGCGGCACCGAGGTACAGGTCCGCGTAGGCCTCGGCCACGTGCTCGGCGCGGCCACCGGCGACCGGCGGCCACGGCGTGCCGCACCTGCGCTCGATCACGGCGTGCCCGAGCTCGTGCCGCACCGTGTTCATGACAAGGGCGCGGCGCTGGCTCCGCGTCGCGAGGCTGATCCGAGACAGGTCGACGCCCCCGGTGCCGAGCCGGACGAGGCCCCGGCCGGCGGCAGGCTTCCCGGTGATCCCGCTGTACGTGCCGGACAGCCAGGGTGCCGCGGACCGGATGTTTCCGGTCCTGCCCAGATCGTCGCGGTAGGCGAACTGCAGCACCACGCCGTAACGCGCGGCGAGCGCCTTCGCGGCCCTCACGTGGCCACGGGCCTCGACGGTGCTGCCACCCGTCACCGTGCGGTGCGTCGTGACGTCCACCCAGGCCGTGACGCCGCCTGAGGTGGCCAGCACGTAGCCCGTGGAGGTGATCGCGGACCGGGCGACGCACATCCGGGTCCCGGCGGCCTTCGGGTAGGCCATCCGCGTCCTGCCGTCCCTGGGTGAGATGGCGGTGCGATCGTTGGTCCAGACATACACCTTGCCGGTGGCGCACGCTCGCGGGCCGGACGGCGCGGCCGCGGCTGCCGTCGGGACGGTCGTGAGACCGGTCAGCAGGACAGCCAGGGCGGTGATGAAGCGGGAAGCGGTGCGCATGATGCCTCATCTCGAGGCTACACATCCGTTGCGCATCCGCCTCCCGGAGCGCAGAGGGATGCCGTGTGAGCCGAGTGAGGGCGTCTGCGGCCTGGACCCGTACCGGACCCGCTCCACGGTGAAGTGCCTGGTGGGGATGGCGGATGGGTGGGCCCCCCGGGGATCGAACCCGGAACCCGCGGATTAAAAGTCCGCTAAGCCTAGTCCAGTCCCGTCCAATGCCGTCCCGCATAGAGCGGTCGAAACGGCTAGATACCAACGATTCTGGGGCCTCGGCAGGTGGGATCGTAAAGTCTCGTCCAGCCTCGTAATGGCGCTGGCTGCGCCATTTCTGCGCCATCTGCGCCACACCCTCATGCGCTCGCGGACCGCTTCCGGGCGCGCGTGCGGCGAGCTCGTCGGTGGGTTTCTTCGCGGGTGCGGGCGGCGGGATGGACGGGTCCGGCGCGGGCTTTGCCAGCTTGAGCTTGTCGGTGATGTTGTACGGGAGCACGTCGGCGCCGGCGGCGCCGCGCAGCGAGCGGGAGAGCGACTCCGCCTCGGCCGCGGCCGCGCGCTCCGCGGCCGCCTTGTGCCAGTACGGGCCGCCCGGAGCCGTGCGGATCTTGTTGTCTGGGCCTCAAAACTTCCCGACGTATCGGCCCGCTGACGTCCTAACGGTCAAGGCCATCAGCGGGTCGTTGTCTTGCCGATGACAGGGTCAGGCGGTGTGGCTTGCCGCGAGAGTGAGACACCAACGAGGGCCGCGGAGGCCATGGCGATCTGCGTGGATCTGTCCCACAACAGATCGTTAACACGCGTGGCGATTTCGTGCCCGGCGCTGGGCGGCGGGAACGGTTCCGCGTCGTCCTCGGGGATCGCCACGATGGCGATCTGGGTCGCCATCTCGTGGCCCTCTTCCATCATGACCAGTCGTGCACTCACGCCGAACGCCTTGCGCCCGGACTCGAGCGTGACGGCCATAGGAGTCAGTTCCCAGGTCGGGTCGACCTCGTCGAACTGGCCCGTGAACCGGGCGGAGGCGCGGAAAGTGATGAATCGCTCCCAGTCCGGCATCCGAACCTTGCTCATCGGCCAGCCAGGATCTGGCGCGTGGCGGGCTCGGGGTCGACATCCGGGTCGGCGCCCGTCGTGTCGTACCCGAACTGGCCTACGAGGAGTTGTTCGCGGGTGACAAGTTCGTAGCGCAGGACGACGCCCAGGGCGTTGGCGTAGCGCTGGAGGCTGGACCACCGAGGGTCAGAGCCCAGGCGTTCTAGGTTGGACACGACGGACGTATCGCGGCGCATAAGCTGCGCGACATCCTTCTGTCGCATGCGGCGCTTCTTGCGGCGATCGCGGAGCTGTGCAATCAGTCCGAAGGCGTTCTCGGCCTGCTGCTTGGCGATCATCATGTCCACGTCGTCGGGAGCGATGTACAGCGGGTCGTTGGTCCTCATGATTTGAGGTTATCCCCCTATGAGCCGTCAAGCATAGGATGAACCTCACGAATCTGGTCGACGCTCGTAGGCGTTCGTCGCGTCGAGGTTCTGTGCGATGCGTTGCTCGGCTGGTGTTCCGCTGGGCTTGGGCGCCAGCATGAGTCCGATCACGTGCACGCCGTCGTGGTGGCTCTCCTCGATGAAGTAGAGGCGAAGCTCCGGCGTGGTCGTCCGCAGGCGCAGCTCATAGAGCGGTGGCTCGTCTTCGACGATCACCATCTGCCGGTAGTCCTTGCCTTTCCTGACGACTCCGCGCTTCAGGAGGTCGACGAGTACCGCAAGCTGCGCCCGCGCGTAGGGGTCCGGGTCCAGGAGCGCGTTGGCCTCGCCGATGGCCTCATCGCTCACCCAATCGAACGTGCAGCCTGTCCCGATCGACCGTAGTGCCTGGGTCGGACTCAACGTCGGTGTCCCCCTCGCGCCATCGCGGCAATGGCGCCGTCAGCATGCGCCGTCAGTGAGTCTCGCTGGTGTGCGTAGACGCTATGGCGGGACGCGCCGGCCAGGTAGGCGTGTGCGGGAGGATCACCCCTACTTCACCCCGGCGAGCCTGGTACCGGTGTCGCAAGGTCGAACAGTGCATACGGCCAGCCGAGACACCTCATGATCCGACGCTTCGCGCGCGGTCACCCCCTCATGCACTCGCGGACCGCTTCCGAGCGCGCAGCGCGGCGAGCTCGTCGGTCGGCTTCTTCGCGGGTGCGGGCGGTGGGATGGACGGGTCCGTGCCGAGCGCGTCGAGCACATCCTGCGAGGCAATCTCCGCCAGCCGCGCGTACCGCTGGGTGGTCAGGGGGGATGCGTGCCCGAGCAGGTCGCCGACCTCAGCGAGGTCGCGGCCGCCCTGCAGCAGCCAGCTCGCGTACGTGTGGCGCAGGTCGTGGATCCGGACGTGCCCGATTTCGGCGCGCGCGGCGGCGCCCTTGAACGCCTTCTGGAAGTTCCAGTAGTCCATGATCGTGCCGCGCTCCGTTGTCACCAGCAGCGGCCCTGGGCAGTGCCCCTCCTTGTGCTTGTAGCCGCACGTCCCGTCGCCGGCGTCGTCGTCCTGCTCGAGCGTGGACAGGTCGATCCACGCAGGCACAGGGACGGTCCGGATCTGCTTGTCCTTCGGCAGCGGCGACATCCTGTAGGCGGTCGAGTCGAAGGCCTCGACGACGTCGACGACTCGCCGCTCGGCGTGCACCCGGTCACGGTGCAGGGCGGCCGCCTCGCCCCACCGCATGCCCGTGCCTACCAACAGCTTGGTCATGGCGAGGTGCCTGCCGTCGAGCTCGGCCAGGAGCTTCGCGACCTGCTCGCGCGTGAGGAACCGCTCCTTGCCCGGCGCAGGCTTCGGCAGCTTGAGCTTGTCGGCGACGTTGTACGGGAGCACCTCGGCGTCGACGGCGCCGCGCAGCGACCGGGAGAACAGCCCGACGATCTGTATGACGGTGGCCGGGGCCAGGCCGGACGGCTCGTCGTCCTCGGCGTCGGACGACTCGGGGTCCTCGCCGTCGCGCAGCCCGGCGGCCCAGTCCTTCACGTCCTGGCGGGTGATGTCGATCAGCGGTACGTCGCCCCACCGGGGCATGAGGTGGTTGTCGCGCCGGCCGACGTCGCTCCGGTCGGTCGACGCGGCCACGCCGCGGCTCGGCCACCACTGCTCGCACCACTCGCGCCACGTGCGGCCAGCGGCCTTAGGGTCGCGCCAGCCGAGCTTGCGGGACTCGGCCTCGGCTGCCGCGGCGGCGAGCTGCGCCTCGCGCTTGTGGACGAACGGACCGCCGCCCACCGTCCGGGTCCTCTCGTCGGGGCCGCGGTACCGGCCCGCGTACTTTCCGCTCGGGAGCTTCCGCGTCCACGCCATCGAAGGGGGTCCTCTCCAGTTGGAGATCATGCAAGTACATCGACTGGTGATATTTCGCCATATGAAGCGAATTCACCCGGGGAGTAGAAAGCGGATAAACCAACGTATTAGCCGCAAGCAACAATCCATGACGATGCACACTTGCTGATATGAGTGACACAGGGGACATTCAGACCTTTGATACGTATCAGTTCACGGCGGTGCTGCCGGAGTGGGATGACGAGACGCCGGTACTCGCGGTGTGGCGAGTGGTCCGAGCTCTCGGGCTGCCGCTCGACGTCATAGACCCTCGGTAACCGGCACCGCATCCCTGGCGGCCCGCTCCTCCGCGGCCGCCAGCAGTTGCGACGGGCGCATCTGCAGCGCGGCGGCGATCTTCTTGATCGCCCCCCAGGTCACTTCTCGCTCGCCGGTCTCATAGCGGTAGATCGTGTTCTTGTGCACGCCGCCAGCGAGGGCCCCGAGCTGCTCCTGGGACATGCCCTGCGCGGTCCGTTCGGCTGCGATCTGGCGCCCAAGCGCCCGCGAGAGTTGCTCATCTGAGAACTGCTGTGACTGGTCCACGCGTCCAGCGTAGGGCGTGTTGGGTGACGCCGTCACCCGTTCCGGTGATCTAATTTTGGCTGACCACGTCTACCACCTTGGTTGACACGGCCCAAATGGGACACTAGCGTCAACCAACATGGATGACGCAATCAACCTAGGCGGTCGCCTTGTCGCGCTGCGGGGGAACCGCAGCGTTCGCTCGGTCGCCGCAGGTACCGGCATGTCGAAGAGCACGTACGAACGACGCGAGCTCGACCCGACCAACCTCACGTACAGCGAGATGCGTCTGATCGCGCGGTACTACGGCATCACGGTCGCCGAGCTCGTCAAGCCCGCCGACAGCGAGCCCGTCGACGCGCCCGCGTTGGCTACAGCGTCATGACCCCGCGCCTGACTGTCGCGGAGGCGGCCGCCGTTGGCCGCCGGCACCCGGAGACCGTTCGCAAGGCGCTGCAGGACGGCACCCTGCACGGCACCCAGCGCATGAAGCGCGGCCCGTGGCTGATCCAGCCCGGATGCCTTGACGCCTGGCTCGACAACGAGCAGTGCGAGCACCAGCTCGCCGCCGCGGCGGTGACCAACATCGCCACCCGTCGCGCTGCCCGCGCGTCCGCCTGACCGCACCACCGCGGCCCGGACGGCATCCGGGCAAAAGGACGAGGCCCCGCGCGCTCAGAACGCATATGCGGGGCCCCACCGAGAGGAATTATCCCATGGGGACCAACCCGACCACCACCCCGCCGGCGGAGCCGTATCGGCCCCGCGCGACGGTGCAGGGCGACAAGCTGCCCGTCCGCTACAAGGAGTCCGACGCCTCCGACGCCCGGCTGGCGAAGGCCGCCCGCCGCGAGACCCTGCGCGCCGTCTACTTCCCCGAGGACGGTCAGAGCTGATGGGCCGCGACCACGCCCGGGGCGGCGTCGAGGAGGGCCCGGTGCCGACCGAGGCCGAGCACCAGGCCGAGCTCGAGCGGGCCCGCAAGGCGGACGCTGACGCGGCCGCCGAGCGTGCCCGCCGCGGCGAGTGCGGATCGGGGCTCTACTGATGAGCACGTACGACTGCCCCGAGCCCGGGTGCGACTTCACTGTGTCCGCCGTCGGCCCCCTGGACCCCGACGAGCCCGACTACTTCACCGAGGAGATCGAGGCGCACCGGCGCGGGCACCAGCCCGCACCGCTGTCGGCGGAGGCCCGCGCGGCGATCGGTGACGGTCTTGCCCTCGCCGCGGCCGCGTTCGCTGTTGCGGCGGACGGGCACGAGCTGCGGGTCGGGTGGCGTGTGGTCTACGTCGGGTCGGACCCCGAGCTGACCGGCAAGCACGGCACGGTCGCTGTCGAGAACGCGTTCCCGTACCTCGAGGGATCGACGATCGTCGGCGTCCAGTTCGACGGGCACAGCGCGACGTGGTCTATCCACCCGGCGCACCTGGCGCTGCTCGCGCTCGAGCTGCACGAGCCCGGGTGCGACTGCCCGCCGCACGTCGCGGCCACGGTCACGGCCGTTGCCGCCGACCGGGCGGCCCGCGGTCTTCCCGAGGGCTTCGTGCCTGTCCCGGCGCTGGTGCAGCTCGACCAGGCCGAGGCCCACGCCGAGGCCCGCCTGATCCGGGCGGCGCTCGCGTGGGAGGCGGCCGAGCACGGCACGCCCTGGGACTACTCGGACGCGCAGGACGAGCTGCGCGCCGCCGCGCACGACTACCGGAAGGTGACGAACCGATGAGCACCGACACCCTCGAGCTGCCCGTCCGGCCGGTGCAGGTCGCGCCGCCTGCGCTGCTGCCGGCGTCGGTGGTGCCGGTGCTGACGAAGCACACGCGCCACGCGCGCCGGGTGACCGCGTCCCGCGGCTACCGCATCGCGAACGCCGTCCTCTGGGGCGTGTTCGGCGCCATCGTCCCGCCCATGGTCGCGATCCTCGGCGGCCCGTTCATCTACGAGGTGGGGATCTGATGGCCGCTCGTTTCCACTGGTCCGTGTACTGGGGCGCGCTCGTCGGCGCCGGCGTGCTGCTCGTCAGCGCCGGCGTCGCCCTGGGGCAGGCCACTGTGCCCACGCCCGACCCGATCGTGAAGACGGTCACGCTGGAGATCCCGCCGGCGTGCCTGGAGATCGAGGACGCGCTGCAGGCGGAGCGCGCCCGGCTCGCCACGCTCGAGGACACCGCCGACAACGCCACGGCGCTCGCCGCCGGCCTCGACGACGTCGCGCTGACCAAGGACTCCAAGCAGATCCTCAAGCACGCCGACGCCGTCGACGACGCCAACCGCAAGGAGCAGGCCGCCCGCCTGCAGCTCGCGGACGAGATGACCGCCCTGGACGCCGTCGTCCGCAAGTGCGCACCGGAGCGTGACCGGTGAGCCGCGCCGTCCGCGCCGCGGCGATCGCGACCGGCGCCGTCGTCGCGCTCGTGGTGGTCCTCGCCGCATACGCGCTCGTGGCGCCGGCGCCGGCCGTGCCGGCGCCCGCCCCGGGCCCGGCGCCCACGGCCGCGGGGATCGACGCCGCGGCGCTCGTGTACCTGCTCGGCGCGCTCGTCGTGTGGGTGGTCAAGGGCATGCGACGCGCGGCCGCCGTCCTGCAGCAGGTCCGCCAGGACCGCCGGTGCCCGTTCTGCGGGGCGTGGTTCAACACCACGCCCCAGCAGGACGCGCACGAGCGCGACTGCGACCAGAAGCCGACCGACCCCACGCCCGCCGAGGTCCTCGAGCTCGCGTTCCCGTTTCGCCGCCACCAGCTCGGCCGGTGGTCCGGATGACCGACCACCCGTGCCGGCCGACCTGCTCGGTCTGCGCACGGGACACCGCCCGGGCGCTCGCGGCCGCCCGGGCGGAGCTCATGCCGCGCCTGACCCCCTACTTCCAAGAGCCCGAGGAGGGCACCCGTGAATCTGCTGTCGCTGCCTGAGCTGGACGTCCCACCGACCGAGTACGACACGGCCGCGTGGCCGACCGCCGCCGAGATCGCGGCCGCCGACCAGGCGCGCGCCGAGCGGGCCCACCGCGACGTGATCGAGGCCGAGCTGCGTGACGTCCTCGCGGCCGTCGAGATGGCCGCCGCGCCCATCACGGGCGCGCTCCCGGTGATCGTGCCCCTGACGAAGGCCGACGCCCACCGCGGCGCCGTCGAGGCCGTCCTCGTCCTGGCGTGCGACCGGCTGCGCGAGATCTCGCGCACCCGCCGCACGTCCGAGCTGCCCGAGGTCGTCGCGCTGCTCGAGGCGGTGATCTGAGGTGGTCGCACGACTGGACGCCCCCGAGCTCCTGACGCCGGCCGAGGTCGGTGCGCTGTTCCGGGTCTCGCCGAAGACCGTGAGCCGGTGGGCGATGTCCGGGCGGCTGCCCGCGATCCGGACCCTGGGCGGTCACCGCCGCTTCCGCCGCGAGGACGTCGCCGCCGCGCTCGGCGTCGTCGAGACCGACCCGGAGGAGGGCGACCGTGGCTGACGACGAGCAGGTCACCCGCGACGACGTGGACGCCGCGGCCGTACGCATCGCCGAACGCGACGGCGTGACGGTCGAGGACGTACGCGAACGCGTACGCCGCGGCGGCGAGCTCGCGGGCGACGAGCGTAGGTGTGCGCTGCCGGGCTGTGACCGTACGTTCACGCCGAGGAACGACCTGCACCGGTTCTGCAAGCCGGCGCACCGCGCCGCTGGTCACCGCCGCGTACGTACGGATGGTGCGTCGTGACGCGTACGCGTACGCCGCGCCCGGCCGCGTGCACGGCGTGCGACGTCACGCTGCGGGACAAGGGTGGCCCGACGATCGCGAACACTCGGGTGCACATGGGCCGCGGCCTGTGCTCGGCGTGCTGGAAGCGGGACCGGTACGGATACCGGCCGCTGCCCGAGCGTCCACCGGCGTGCGAGCAGTGCGGCCGCGGCTGGGACGAGGTGACGTACACCGCCCGCGGGATGTGCGCTGGGTGCTACGGCACCCAGCATTACCGGGAGACGACCGTACGCGTACGCCAGGCGATGCCGGAGACGTGCGAGTCGTGTTCGCGAACGCTGCGGCACAAGCGTGCGCCGGCCACCCCGGGCACCGTCGGGTACGCGGGCAAGGGTCTGTGCGGGGCGTGCACGAACGCGGTGCGCAACGGCCGCACCCGAGGCGTACGCCAGCCGCGCCGCCCGATGCCCGCGACGTGCCGGTCGTGTTCGCGAACGCTGCGCAAGGTCGGGACCCCGAAGATCCCGGGCACCGTTGTGTTCGTCGCGAACGGCATGTGCGGCTCCTGCTACAACGCCGACCGCGCCGGTACCACCGTGACCGTGCCCGTCCGGACAGTGCCGACCGAGTGCACCAGCTGCGAACGACCGATGCGCGCCAAGACCGCCCCCGTCGCCCCCGGCGTCGTCGTCCACCGCGCCCGCGGCCTGTGCTCCGGCTGCTACGTCGCCGAGGCCCGCCGCGAACGCCAGCTGCTCGCGTTCGTGCTCGGAGGTGCCCAGTGACCAACCGCACCCGCTGCCCGACCCACCAGCAGCAGAACCCGTGCACCGGGTGCGCGGCCGACCACCTGCTCGGCGAGCACCGCGACGCACCACACAGGGGCACCTGCCGTAAATGCCGCGCCCGCCCGGCCCCGCTCGTCGAGGCCGCCACCCGCCGCCCGAACCGCACCCTGCCCGACGTCGCGGCGCTCGCGGCGAACGACACCGATCTGACCGAGGAGCCATGACCGCCCGTTCCCACACCCGCCGTCGTCGAGCGGAGAAGCGCCGAGCCGCCGTCCGCCGGCGGCTCGCCGTCGCCCGCTACGGCACCACGCCGCGCTACCCGCGCGACGAGACCCACGAGGAGAACCACCGTGACTGACCAGACCACCCCAACGACCGTGTCCACGTTGGCGGACCACGTCGCCGTGACCGACGCCGTCGTCGAGCAGCTCGCGGCGCACGCGGTCCGGCTCCACCACGGGGACGGCCAGTATTCCGACGTCCCGCGGTACGTCGCTGACGAGATCGGGCAGGCCGTGCTCGCGCTCGTGCCCGCCGCCCTCACGCCGGCGCAGTACGCGCTGCTCGATGCCGTCAAGGACGTCGCCTCGGCGCCCGAGGCCCCGGCCGCGACGTACGCGACGGAGCAGCTGGCGCGCTTGGCCAGCGAGGCGTTCGGCTACCCGCTGCCGCCGCCGGTGGTCCGCGAGGGCGGTGTCGCCGGGTTCCTGTTCGGCCGCCCCGTCACGCCGCCCCCGCAGCAGCCCGCCGGTACCGCCCCGATCGACCTCGCCGCCCGCCGGGCGCGCGCCACGGGCAGCGTCGTGGTCCCGGCGACGTCCTACCCCATCGGCGAGCACCCGGTAGGCCCGGCCGACCCTGAGCCCGACGGCTGGCCGTTCAAGCCCGGCGACGTCGTGCACGACTCCGGCGAGGACGCGGACGACGCCGCGTGGCTCGAGGCCGCACCCGAGGACACCGTGGTGGTCGACTACCAGGGCACCGAGTGCACCCGCCGCCGCGCCGGCTGGTCCAACGGCACGCTCGGCGGGACCGTCACGTCCGTCGAGCTCGCCGACCTCGGCCCGATCACCGTCGTGTCCGTGCCGGACATGGACGAGGCCTGCACCCCGGACCGTGACGCGTGACGGCGTTCACGGTCCGCCGCGGCGACCTCACCGCGGCGCTCGCTGCTGTGATGCCGCACGCAGGCGAGGAGAACCCGTACGGCGTGCTGCGGTTCGCGGTGGACCAGGTCGGGATGCGCGTGTGGGCGACTGACGGCACGACGGCGGCCACCGCGCGGGTCGCGCTGTACGAGCACCTGTCCGGCTCCCTCGGCACCGCGGTGTTCGACCTGAGCGTCGACGACGCCGGCAACGTGCTGCAGGTCTTCCGCGCCCGGGGCGGCAAGGACGAGCGCATGTCCCGAGAGGCCGACGAGATCCGCGTAGACCTCGCCGCCCAGGACGGGCAGGTCAAGTTCGCCGAGGACGGCGCCCTGCTCGACGGCACCACACTCGAGGTACCGGTCATCACCCGCGTGGGCGAGGACAGGTACCCGAACGTGCCCGCGATCATGGCGCACGTCCTGGCCCAGCCGCACGAGCACGAGGGATGGAAGCTCTCGGCCGACCGCCTGCGGTCGTTCCTCGCGGCCGCGAAGGCGTACGACGAGATGCTCGCGCTCACCCTGCACGACCGCGCTCTCGCGTTCACCGTCGCCCCGTGGTTCGTCGGCGTCTACTTCGCAGGCCGCCTCGACGACGCCGCCCGCGCCGAGCTCACCGAGGACGTCGCGACCTGGACCACCGACCTCGCCGCCTGGGGCGAGCCGCGGCGCTCGCCGTACGTGAAGGACCTGAAGCCGGCCGAGGCCACCCTGCCGGTGTTCGACCTGCGCACGGCCTCGGGCGTGTTCGTCTCGGGCGCGGTGATCGACGCCGTCGACCTCGAGTCCGCCGTCGCCGACCTGCCCGACCCCGACGCCGAGCTGCTGCTCGAGGCAGCCGAGCTCGTCGTCACCACGCAGTTCGGGTCCGTGGCGATGCTGCAGCGCAAGCTGCGCGTCGGCTACGCCAAGGCCGGCCACCTGATGGACCGCCTCGAAGCCGCCAGCATCGTCGGCCCGCACGAGGGCAGCAAGGCCCGGCAGGTGCTCATCGTCGACACGGCCAAGGCAAGCGAGCTACTCGCCCATGCCCAGGAGGTGTGACATGCCCTCGGCGCTCGCTGACTGTTCGAGACCCGCGCGCGGACCGCCGCGCGCCTGATCAACAGCACTGGCACCAGCCCAAGGGGGCACTGAATGACGTGGACGCGGACCGGCGACAACGCCGCGACGTATCCGGACCTGATGAAGGTCCATGGGATGGACGGGACCGACATCCGGACCGTGAACGAGCTGTCCGGCTGGCTGCTCCGCTGCGCGTTCCAGGTGGCGGCGCACAAGACGGACTACGAGGTCGACATGGGCACCGCGCACATGCTCGGCAACGGCCGCGGGCCCGAGCTGATCGAGCTCGCGGTGCGCGCCGGCCTGGTGACGATCCACGAGCGCGATGGGCTCAAGTACCTGCTGATCAAGCAGGACCCGGAGTTCATCCACATTCCGACCCGCGCCGAGCTCGAGTGGGCCGCGCAGCGCAACAGCGACCGGCGCAACACCCGGTTGCTGGTGCAGGTGCTGCTGCGCGACGGCGACAACTGCCGATGGTGCGGAATCCTCGTCCACTGGACGGGGACGACGACGGACCGCAAGGGCGAGTGGGACCACCTGGACCCGACGCAGCCCGAGACGACGAAGGACCTCCTGGTGGTGTCCTGCCTGCGCTGCAATCGCGGCCGCGGCGTGGACCGCGAGGCGTGGGACTCGTCGCACGAGCTGCGTAGCCCGCCCGACCGCCCGACGTTCGGCAAGCACACCGCGAAGCGACTGACCGACAACGGACACCCGACCGAGGCGAACCACCGCAGCGACGACAGCAGGGCGCCGGCAGGCGCGGACACCGCACGCCCTCGGGCTGTGCGATCCGCGACGCCGGCCGCCGCGCCGTCGTCGCGCGCGGCCCCGGCAGCAGCAGGTACCGCACCGAGCACGCGTGCGACCCGCAGCGCCACTACGCCCACGCCGGTAGTTCCGGAGAGTTCCGGAACTGTTCCGAACCCTCAGTCTGTCAAGTCGCAACTTGTCGGGTCGGGTCGGGACGGGACGGAACACACCCAGGTCTCACCAGGGGCAGCTGAGGGTGACGGCACAGCTCTGCCCAGCACCAGGAAGAAACGACGACGGGGGAAGCGAGGCCGGAAGAACCAGACCGTGACGCCTGCCGCCCCCGTCACTGATCTGCAGGTCGAGGACCCGCCCGAGTGGGCACGAGACGAAATGGGGGAAGCATCATGAGGCTGTCCAAGTGCCAGGTAGGGCCCGGTCGGTGTCACGAGCTCGTGCCGCCCGGGATGGTGGTGTGCGGGTCGCACGCTGATCAGCTCGCGCTCGAGCTGCTCGGGGCTAGCTCGCTGTTCAACGCGCTCGAGGACGCGCACACCAAGGCCCAGCGGTTCTCGGCCGGCACGCCCACGATGAGTAGCCCGGACGAGGCCCCGGTCCCGTTCAACCGGCTCGCCGGCGACGTCCGTGCCGAGCTGCTGACCGCGCTGACCACGGCCGCCGACAGGATCGCCGACGAGCGGACGCTGTTCCGGCCGTTCAACACCGACCGGGCGCTCGGCCCGTGGCTGGCCCGCCAGGTGCCGTGGCTGCGTGCGCACCCCGAGGGCGCCGAGCGGGTCGAGTACCTGCTCGCCATGCTGGGTAAGGCGTCACGCATCGTGGACCGCCCGCTGGACCGGGTCTACCTCGGCCGGTGCGTGGGCGAGGTGGTGCCTGGTGGCGAGCCGGGCGAGCCGTGCACCGAGGAGCTGTACGCCGTGCTGACCCGCGAGGAGTTCATGTGCCGGCGCTGCGGTTGGGTGTACTCGCTCGCCGAGCGTCGTGCGCACCTGCTCGGCCTGGCCACGGGCCTGCAGCTGGGCGCGACCGACTGCGCCCGCGCGCTGGCTGGCCTCGGCCTGAACGTCACACCTTCGAGGGTCCGCGACTACGCGTCACGCCACCTGATCGAGCCGGTGAAGGACGACGCGGGGCAGGAGGTCCGGATGCGTGGCCACGCGGTCTACCTGGTGGCCGACGTGCTCGCCGTCGTCGAGCGGATCGCCCGCGAGCGCGGCCGAGACACCTCGGTGGTCGATAGCCTCCGGCGCATGGTGAGCCCCGATGGAAAGATGACGGGATGAGGATCAGCGAAGCGATCGCAATGGAGCGTGACCACACGATCGAGCACTTGGGACGTGCGCTCGAGATCGACAGGCGGTGGCCGGAACAGTTCCCGACGGCGAAGCTATGAGCCCCGATTGGTGGTCGGTCGTCTGGGAGGCGGTCGCCGCCGTTGGGACGATCGGTGCCGTGGGCTGGGCTGTGTACACCACGCTCGCCGAGCGCCGGAAGCGGACCAGGGCAGAGCAAGAGTTGACGGCCGAGAAGGCTGCATCTCGGACGGCCAAGCGTCGGGAGCAAGCTGATCACGTGGCAGTGTGGTTCGACCGGAATGACGTCCAAGTGTTTCCGGGCAGTGCGCAGACGTTTGAAAATTCCTTTGTTGTTGTCGGGAACTACTCGAGCGCCCCGATCTTCAATGTCTCCGTCTCTGGCGAAGCTCTGGTTTCTGGGAAGAGCTTCACGTTTGAACATGCCAACGTCATCCCGCCGGCACCAGAGCCCTGGACGGCGCCACTGCGTGACGCCGCTGACTACTTCGGCGAACTACTCGTCTGCGTTCGATTCCAAGACGTGGCCGGCGTCGTGTGGCAGCGGTGGTCCAACGGAGACCTTGAGGAGATGGCTCGCGAGCGGCCACAAACATGACACCCGCTTCCCTAAGGCGGGTGTGCATATTTCGCTGAGACGCACCAACAGGCTGATGCTGGCTCATCCTGAGGGGGCTGGCGCGGCTTGGGGTGAGCGCATGGTGTGCGCGGCACGCCGAAAAGCCTGCGCCGCATGGTGAGGACGGCCCGAGAGTGGGAGGGTGGCAAGCATGAAGGTTCAGTTCAGAGCATTGAGCGTCGAGGGTAGTTTCGACCTCGACATGCCCGCGGCCCCCTGTCGGAACGACCGCATCGTCTTCCGCGAGGAGGAGCCGTCATCGACGATCGTGCACACCGTGATCTGGACGCCGCTTCACCCCGACCACGACGTCGAGGTCCTCGGTGAGGATCCCGTCACGGTCGAGATGATGGACCGTCGGTGACAGAGCCACTGCTCGCTCTGACGATCGCAGGTGTCGCGCTGCTTGCCTTCGCCGGTGGGTACTTGATCGGGCAGTGGCGCGCTGACCGCGACAGGTAGCGTGTCGCTGGCACGGGCGCGGCCGCCTGCGCTAATGTGTGCCACGGTAAGCAGTACTGACGAAAGGCCCGGACACCCACTCGGTGGCCGGGCCTTCGTCATGTCCGGAGGTGACCATGACCCGCCTGGTGATCCTGCTGTTCGGCCCACCTGGTGCAGGCAAGAGCACCACGGCACGTGAGCTCGCAGCAGACCACAACCTCAAGCTGTACGACCGCGACGATCGGCAGTGGACCAGCGAGCGGCAGTTCCGTGCCGCGCTCGGCGCGGTGGGCCAGGCGCAGGACGTGCGCGCCGTGGTGATCCGCTCGGGCGCTACCTCGACGGCCCGGGCCAAGGCCTGCCAGCTGGTGCGTGCCACGCACGGGTACCTGCTCGACCCTGGACCTGACGCCTGCACCCAACGGGTGCGGGCCCGTCGACGTGGTGACCTGGTCGCCACCGTGCGTGCGGTCGCCACCTGGTACGCCACCCACGACCACGCCGACCGCGTGCCGGCCTGGCCCGGCTGGCTCGAGGACCACAGCACGTGGCGCCCGGTGCAGCTGACCCAGCGCGGTACGTCCTACGCCGACAAGCTCGCGCGGTACGGCACCGACCACAAGGCAGCCCGGGCAGCATGGAAGAACCTGCTGCCCCTGCCCTGCACCGTGTGCGGCAAGACCGTCACCGCGGCGATGGACTGGCACCTCGACCACACCGACGACGGCCGCGCCTACCTCGGGCCGGCGCACGCCGCGTGCAACCTCGGCAAGGCGGCCGCGAAGAAGAACCGACTCGCCGCGGCCGAGGCCCGCGCGCTCAACTCGGGCGGGAACTGGCTCCGACTGTGAGCCGGGCGGGCCCGATTTTCTTGGAATCTGGGCTGCAGGGCACCCCGGCCCCTCCACAATTTCTCTCCCCGATTGCGCCGCCCGGTCACGTGACATGGCTTGCGTGACAGTCACGTGACAGGGGGTCTGACCTGGTGAAACGTCGCTGTGTGATGTGCGCGACCGAGTTCGATGCGAAGCGTCCGAGCGCTCGGTACTGCTCCGATCGGTGCCGCCAGCGGTTCAAGCGCGCCGGCGCCGCGGTGCCGCCGGCCACGCCGGCGGCCGCGGGCCCGGTCCAGGGCAAGTCGGGCGCCGCGGCGCGGGCATGGCTGGCCGACCAGCAGATCGACGCCGAGCGGAAGCCGGCGGCCGCGGACCTGCTGGTGGTGGCCGACACGATCGACCAGGCCACGGCCGGCGGGCAGATCCAGTTCGTGGCGGCGCTCGCCCGGCAGGCGGCCGCGCTGCGCGGCGAGCTCACGCCGAGCACCACCCCGGACGACCCGGACGACCCACCGGACGACGGACAGGGGGCATCGGGTGACAGCAGCGGTGATGGAGGCCCCGAGCGTCGAACGTTCGACCCTGCGGCTATCTGAGGTCGCACGGCACGTCGTGATCCCCGAGGGGATCGAACGCACCCTGTGGTTCGGGTGGGACGGCCAGACGGGCGCCCTGGACCGCTGCAGGGCGTTCGGCGTCCAGTTCGACACCTGGCAGGACGGTCTCGCGCAGGTCGGCCTCGGCATCCGCGCCGATGGACGGTTCGCGGCGTCGGTCGGCGGGATCGTGATGTCGATCCCGCGCCAGGTCGCCAAGACGTTCGTCACGATGTGTCTCGTCGTGGCGCTCTGCACCCTGTTCCCCAACCTGACCGTGGTGTGGACGGCGCACCGGACCCGCACGACGACGCAGACCTTCCAGAAGATGAAGGGGTTTGTGAAGCGCCGGGCAGTGAAGAAGTACCTGCTGCCGGGCCGGAACCAGGGCATCCGCAACACGAACGGTGAGCAGGAGATCCGGTTCCGCAACGGCTCGGTGATCATGTTCGGCGCTCGCGAGCACGGGTTCGGCCGAGGGTTCGACGAGGTGGATATCGAGGTGTTCGACGAGGCGCAGATCCTCACGGAGAAGGCGCTCGAGGACATGATCGCGGCGACGAACCAGTCGCGGTGGCAGTTCGGTGCCCTGCTGTTTTTCATGGGCACACCGCCCCGTCCGATCGACCAGGGCCAGGAGTTCACCAACCGGCGCGCCAAGGCGCTCGCGATCAAGAAGCGCGCCGGCGTCGGCCACTTCGGCGGCGTCGTCCAGGGCGGCAAGGCCGTCTACATCGAATGCTCGGCGGACCCGAACTGCGGCAAGAAGGACGGCCCCAAGCTCGACGACCGCGCCCAGGTGGCGATCGCCAACCCGAGCTACCCGCACCGCACGCCGGATCTGTCGATCGAGCGCCTGCGGGAGAACCTGACCAGCGACGACTCGTGGCGGCGTGAGGGTCTGGGGATCTGGGACGAGTTCTACCGCACCAGCATCTTCCCGACCTGGTCGACCCTGTCCACGTCCGACCCGGCCCCGCCGGTCGAGGCGCTCGGCATCATGGCGTCGTTCGACCGCGTGTGGCTCTCCCTGGGCTCCTACGGCGGCGGCCACCTGGCCGCCGTCGACAAGATGCCGTACGTCGCTGGCCGCGAGGCGTTCGTCGCCGAGGTCGCCCGCATCGCGCTCGAGCGAAACGTGCCGGTCGCGGTGCAGGAGAAGACCGGCGCCGCGCTGCTCGCCCCCGCGCTCGAGGCCCTCGGCGTGCACGTCGAGCTAGTGCCGTTCGCCGGCATGGTCGTCGCGTGTGACGACCTGGATGAGGCGATCACCACCGAGGCCGTGCACCACGGCGACTATGACGCCCTCAACGCCGCCGTGGGCCTCGCCAGCTGGGCGAACGTCGGCAAGCAACGCGTGCTCGATTCCAAGGCCGGCGACATATCCATGCTCGAGGCGGGCGCCCTCGCGCGTCACATCGTCATGGCCGGCGTCATCGCGGACTACCCCCTCGAGGACTCGATCCTGTGAAGAACGGAGACACCTTGCGCGCCCACATCACCGACGTTCTCGAGCTGCTCGGCGGCCTGCTCATCATCGCGGCCGCCGCGCTCTGGGCGGCCGCCGTCGCGCTGCCCCTAGCCCTGGTCGTGGCCGGCGTCGGCATGGTCGCTTTCTCGTGGCTCCTGACCAACCCCACCGCCCCCAGGCGGGCACGTGCGGCGCTCGCGGGGATGGTGCGCGCTGCTGCCGCTCGTCGAGCTGCTCGTCGCGCTGCCGCCCGCACGCGTGACCAGGAGGTGACCGCGTGAGCCTGCTGTTTCAGTCTCTGTCCGCGGACGCGACCGAGGACTTCGACGCGAGCGTGCCCCACCGCCGGCGTGTGAGCGTCGAGGAGGCAACGACCCTCGGCCCGGTGTTCGCGGCGATCCGCTCGATCGTGGACTACACCACGACGCTGCCCGTCGACTTCTACGCCGACGGCCCGGGCGGCGCCCGAGAGCGCACGAGCTGGCCGCTGCTGGCCCAGAACATCAACGCCGAGATGGGTTTCGGCAACTGGCTCGGGCAGCTCGCGTTCGGGATCGTGACGAAGGGCAACACGGTCGGCGCGGTCACCGCGGTCGACGCCGAGCGCCGGCCGCTGATGATCCGTTGGGCCGAGTTCTGGTCGGGCGGCGAGGACTCCCCGTGGTTCGTCGACGGGCAGCTCAAGCCCGAGCAGCTCGTCGCGCACGTCCCGTGGATCGTCCCGACCGGCCGCAAGCTCGGGCTCTCCCCGATCGCGCACTTCGCCGCCATGGCGCGCGCCGGCCTGTCCGCGCAGGACTACGCCGACGTCGGCCGCGGCGGCGGGATCCCGCCGTCCCACCTCAAGAACACCGCGAAGGTCCTCAACCGGACCCAGGCCGCGCAGATCCAGCGGCAGGCCGCGGCGTCGTTCGCCTCGGGCCTGCCGTTCACCTCCGGCAATGACTGGGACCTCACGGTCCAGACCATCCCGCCGTCGCACGCGCAGTTCATCCAGACCCTGCAGATGACCGCGACGCAGATCGCGGCGATCTACGGCATCGATCCCCGCGAGGTCGGCGGCCAGGCGGCCGACTCGCAGACCTACTCCAACGACGAGTCCCGCGCGCTGAACCGGGCGCACAACATGCGCCCGTACCTCACGCGGATGGAGACCGCCGTCTCTCGCTGGCTGCCCCGCGGCCAGTACATGAAGTTCAACGTCGACGCCACGGTGCGCGCCGACATCAAGACCCGTACCGACGTGATCGGCGCGCAGCTCAAGGACGGCCGCCTGTCGGTCAACGAGGCCCGCGCCCTCGAGGAGCGACCGCCCGTCACGGGCGGCGAGTTCTACAACATCCCCCGGCCGCCCACGGAGCCGGTCAACCGAACAGGAGATGCCCAGTGACGACCACTGCCGAGCGTCGGTTCACGCCGGTCCGGGTGGAAACCCGAGCCGCGGCCACCGACAAGCGCACCATCGGTGGCTACGCCGCCAAGTTCAACACCCTCAGCCGCAACCTCGGCGGGTTCGTCGAGCGGATCGACCCGGGGTTCTTCAACAAGTCCCGCGGCGACGGCTGGCCCGGCGTCGTGGCCCGCTACAACCACGACGACAACCGGCTGCTGGGCACGACCGCCGCCGGCACGCTGCGCCTGGACGTCGACGAGATCGGCCTCGCCTACGACGTCGACACGCCGCTGACCCGCGCCGACGTGTACGAGCTCGTCGAGCGCGGCGACGTCACGCAGTCATCGTTCGCGTTCGTCACGTACGAGGACGACTGGGCCCAGACGGACCAGGGGTTCCCGCTGCGCTCGCTGCTGTCCGGCGGCCTGCACGACGTCGCGCCGGTCAACACCCCGGCATACGACGACACGAGCGTCGGCGCCCGGTCGATCGCCGGCGCCATGGTCGGCCCGGGCCCCGCGCTCGAGTCCCTGGCACGCAAGTTCGACGCCGACGTCGCCGAGGTCCGCTCGCTCGCCGCGGCGGACGACCTGCGCCGATTCTTCACGCGCTCCGACAAGGCGCCCGAGGGGATCGCGGTCTCGGCCGCGATGTCCAAGTACATCCGCTGACCACTGCCTGACGGCGGGCAGGGAGACACCCACCCGCCCAGGGCACGCACCACAACTGAATATCCGGCAGGGCGACACCCACCGGGACCACGAATCACACCACTCAACGTCCCGGAAAGGGGATTGCCCATGTCCGCATACATCAAGCGGCTCGAGGAGCTGCGAGACAGCCTCGCCGAGGCCACCGTGCGCGTCATCAACGACGCCGCCCAGGAGGGCCGCGCCGTCCTGACGGCCGACGAGCGCAAGAAGCTCGACGACCTCGAGGAGGCCCGCAAGGACGCCGAGAAGCGTCTGACCTCTGCGAAGGAGGGCGAGCAGCGCGCGGCCGACCTGGACGCGTCGTTCCGCAGCTCGGCCGAGGGCCGCGAGGCCGAGCAGCGCGGCGCCGCGGCGCCGGGCGAGTTCGGCAAGTGGATCCGCGAGGCGCGTGCCGGCGACGGCTACGACATGCCGATGGAGTCCCGTGCGCTCGAGGCGCGCGCCATGGGCATGGGCGGCACCGGCAAGGCCGGCGTGCACACCCAGCTGTGGGAGTACGCCGTCCAGTCGTCCGAGCTGCTGGGCTACGTCCAGCTGATGACGACCACGGACGGCAACACCATCCCCATGCCGCGGGCGACGGTGCACGCCGACGTCGACGGCACGGACCTCGACCCGAACGACCCGATCGTCGAGGACGACTCGACGCTCGACACGGTCGACCTGGCCGTCGCGAAGCGCGGCTTCAAGACCGCGGTGCCGAACGAGCTGCTGCAGGACGCAACGTTCGACGTCGAGGGCTACGTCGCCCGCAACGCGGGCCGGTCGCTCGGCAACGAGGTCGCCCGCGCGGCGGCCGCCGCTGCCGTGGCCGGCTTCACGGTCGCCGGCGTCACCACGCCCGCGGGCGTGCTCACGGGCCTCGGCAACCAGTCGACCGCCGGCCAGGGCTCGGACCTCCTGGTGGACCTGCTGCACTCGGTGATCGCGCCCTACCGGTCCTCGGACGGCGTCGCGTTCGGCATGTCGGACTCGTCCGCGGCCGTGGTCCGCAAGCTCAAGACCTCGACCGGTGAGCCGGTCTGGCAGGACGCGCTCGTCGCCGGCAACCCGGACCTGATCCTGGGCAAGCCGGTCGCGGTCGTCCCGCAGTTCGACGCGTTCGCCGCGTCCAAGAAGCCGATCTGGTTCGGCGACTGGAAGGCGCTGGTCGTCCGCATCGCCGGCGGCCTGCGCTTCGAGCGCTCGGCCGAGGCCGGGTTCGGCAACGACCAGACCGTGTTCCGGGCCCTGGTCCGCCGCGGTGCGGTCGCCCTCGACCCGAACGCGGTCAAGTACCTGGCCACGCCCGCCGCGTAGTCACCCCTGGGCGGTCCCTGCACTCGTGGGGACCGCCCCTGGCCTGGCACCAAGAGAGGAGCACCTCATGAAGGTGCGTATCAAGATCCGCCCGAGCGGACTGATCAACGGGGCCGAATGGCCCGCCGTCGGCGAACTCGTCGACCTGCCCGACCTGGTCGCGACATCGATGCTCGGCGACGGCCTGGTCGAGGTCGCCCCGCTCGAGGAGGTGGAGCCCGTGCCCACGCCCGACCCGACCCCCACGCCGCCCACCGGCACCGAGGAGACCGCCACGCCGCCCACGGGCGACGTCGAGACGGCCACCCCGCCCGCCGGCGACACCGAGGCGTCGACGCCGCCCACCGGCGACGTCGAGACGGCCACGCCGACGCGCTCGCGCGGCCGGAGAGGCTGACATGGCGGTCACCGGGGCAGACCTGCTCAACCAGGTCGGGGGCGACGCCAGCGACGCCGGCCTCGCCGAGACCATCGTCGCCAAGGCGCAGGTCTACGTCGCGAAGTACCGCGAGGACTCCGAGCCTGACCCGGCTGCCCCGGTGACCCTGCCCGAGCTGATCGAGGACGGCGCAGTGCTGGCGTGCGCCGAGGACATCTGGACCCGGACCAAGTCCGAGAACGGCGTCATGCTCACCAACTACCAGCCCGGCGACGACGGCCCCGGCGTCGTAATCCGCATCGGCCGGGACCCGCTCGCCCCCGTGCGCCCGCTCCTGGACCCCTGGTACCCGCCCCTGGGGTTCGCGTGACCGCGCCCTGGGACCAGCAGGAGGCGCTCGCGGCCTACCTGACCGACCGGGAGCTCGTGACCCTGCCGGACGTTCCCTCGGTCTACTCGCCGCCGGTCCGCTACGTCCTGCCGTCCGACCCGTGGATCGCCGCGGGCCAGTCGGTCGGGTCATGGCGGTTCCGGTTCCGCGTGATCTGCGTGGTGCCCAAGGGGGACACCAGGGTCCAGATGAACGCGCTGGCCGCCATGGTGCGCGCGGTGATCCTCGCGCTCAAGGGCTCGCCGTTCGTCGTCGACGCCGAGGCCGTCGAGCAGCCCGCCCTGATGGGCGAGGGGCGGCTCGGCGCGGCCGTCAACATCAGCACCGGCATGAGCCGGGCCGCTTTCGAATCCGAGGAGGAAACAACACCATGACGACCATCAACGGGCGGGACATGGTCCTGCTGATCGACGCGATCGATCGGTCCGACGAGTGCACGACTTGCACGTTCGGGTACGGCACCCGGCAGACGTTCGCCGACATGCGCGGCACCCGGCCCAAGCTCGCCAACCTGACCGTGCTGCAGGAGCTGGACGCCACCAGCCTCTACCGGATGGCGATCGGCACCGACACGACCCCGGTAGCCGGCGTGATCAAGCCGCTGGGCAACGCCGCGCCGAGCGCCACGGCGCCGCACTTCGAGTTCAACATCCAGCCCGTCGGGATCTCCGGCGACACGTTCATGGGCGGTGAGGCCGCCGAGGACGCGTCCGAGGGCCTGACGGTCGACCTCGCGTGGATCATCACGGACTGGACGGAGGTCACCGCACCGTGAGCACCGAGACGAAGAAGACCGAGAAGGCGCCGGTCGTGGACATGCTCGACATGGAGTTCTTCGACACCCTCACCGGGTACGACGAGCACACGATCAAGAAGGCCTGGGACGGCGTGATCGTGACCAAGGTCGGCAAGGAAGACCCGTCGACGTGGCTGCGCTGCCTGGCGTTCATCCACTTCAAGCGCGACGGTCTCGGCGACCCCAAGCGGGCTGCGCTCGAGCTCTCGCTCGGCGAGCTGGGCGCGTTCTTCCGCGAGGACCCCGACCGGGCGAAGAACCCGCTGCAGACGATGCAGACGGCGCTCACGGCCGTCGTCGACGCCTCGGACCTGGACACGGCGCAGGCCGCTGCCCGCAAGGCACTGGAGGACGTCGACGGCGGTGGTGCGCCGGGGGAAGCGAGGTAACACCCGAGCGTGAGCTCGCGGTGTGGTGCCGGCTGACCCGGCAGTCGGCGGAGGCCTGGATGATGCTCACCCGCGGCGAGCGGGACGCCATGGCCGAGCTCGCGGTCGAGATCCAGCAGGAGACCCAGCGGGAGATCGACGCCGCGAAGGCCAGGGTGAAGGGGGCGAGCCGTGGTCGGTGATGTGCGGATCGAGGGCGTGGACGAGTTCAACCGGCTCGCGAAGGCGCTCAAGAGCGTGGACACGGGCAAGGAGATCCGCAAGGAGCTGCTGGCCGCTCTGCGGGACGCGGCGCAGCCCGTCGCGGACGACATGCGCAAGCGCCTCGCGGGGGCGCTGCCCTCGCGGGGCGGGGCGGCCAAGGCGTTCACGAAGAAGAAGAAGACCCTCGCCGTGCGCAACCGGCTCTCGGACTCGTCCAAGCAGACCGCCGGCGTGCGGATCGTCAGCAGCGACGAGCACGACTACGACTCGCTCGAGCGCCGCGGCGTGCTGCGCCATCCGAAGTGGCCGGGCAACCGGCCGTCGCGGTCATGGCGGTGGGCCGAGCAACGGGTGCCCACGCAGGGCGTGCTCGAGGACGCGCTGCAGGCGGGGGAGTCCGAGCTGCTCGACGGCGTGACCGACGCCGTGGCGGCCGCGGCGAAGGCGATCGAGCGACAGATCGAGGGGAGCGTGTAGTGGCAGCGTCAGTGCAGTTCGACATCATCGGTAACGACAAGGCCTCACCCGCGTTCGACTCGGCGTCACGCTCGGCGGACCAGGCCAGCTCTCGGTTCTCGTCCGCCGCGGACGAGTCGGCGAGCAAGCTCGACCGGATCGGCGAGGCGGCGGACGGCTCGGCGTCGGCGACGTCGCAGCTGGCCGGCGGTATCGGCGACATCGCCGGCGCCCTGGAGTCCACGGGCCTGATCTCCGAGGGAACGGCTACCGCCCTCGCGGTGACCGAGGCGTCCATCATGGGTCTGACGGGTGCGGCTGACCTGGCCAACCTGGTCACCGAGAAGCTCAAGCTCAACCTGCTCGCGCAGAAGGTGGCAACGGTCGCGACGACCGTCGCGACCAAGGCGGCCGCGGCGGGCCAGTGGCTGATGAACGCCGCGCTGTCGGCGAACCCGATCGGCCTGGTCATCATCGCCGTGGCCGCGCTCGTCGCCGGCCTGGTGTGGTTCTTCACGCAGACCGAGCTCGGGCGCGCGATCGTCACCAAGGCGTGGGCCGGGATCCAGACCGCGATCTCCGCCGTGACGAACTGGTGGCAGACCAAGGCGCTGCCGATCCTCAAGGTCGGCTGGCTCGTCATCCAGAACACGTTCAACGCCGGCCGGGCCAAGGTCGCCGAGATCATGGGCAAGGTCGGCGCCGTGATCCGCGCCGTGTGGGCGTACTCGCCGCTCGGCCTGGTGATCAACAACTGGTCATCGATCATGAACTGGCTCAAGGCCGCGCCGGGCAAGATCGCCGGCTACTTCACGTCCCTGCCGGGCCGGATCGCCGGCAGCCTTTCGAACCTGTTCGCCCCGCTCGGAACCGGCTTCCGGTCCACCGTGAACGGCATCATCGCAGGCTGGAACAACCTGTCCTTCACCGTGGGTGGCGGATCGTTCGCGGGGATCAGCATCCCGTCGGCGACGATCTCGACACCGAACATCCCGTACCTGGCCAAGGGCGGCGACATCCGCCGGCGCGGGTGGGCCGTGGTCGGTGACGCCGGCCCCGAGCTCCTGCAGCTGGACGCCGGCGCCCGGGTCACACCGCTGTCCCGGCAGAGCCAGGCCGGCGGTGTGCAGGAGATCCGCCTGGTGGTCGACGGGCGCGCAGGCGGCGAGTTCGGCCGATTCCTGGCCGAGATGATCCGCAAGTTCGTCAAGGTCGAGGGCGGCAACGTCCAGACGGTGCTGGGCGCCTGATGGACATCGGGACACGGGACCTGGTCCTGCGCGTGGGCGGCGTGGACTACTCGCCCAGCACCCAGCGCGCCGTCGTCCGCTCGGTGCCGACCAGCTCGACGTTCGTCAGTTTCACCGACGCGCAGGCCGGCGGGAAGCGTGACTACATCCTGGCGATGACGATCCACCAGGACCGCGCGGCCGGGTCGCTGTGGCGCACGGTGTGGGCCCAGCGCGGCACGGACGTCGGCTTCGAGCTGTGGCCGTACGGCCGGCCCTCCAACGGCATCGCGACGGCGGCCCAACCGCGCTGCCTGGGCACGGCGACCGTCGCCGAGCCGGACGGCGACCTGATCGGCGGCGAGCCCGACGAAGACCCCCAGGCCGTCATGACCGTCGAGGTCGAGTGGCTGTGCACAGCCAAGCCCACCTGGGACCCGGCGTGAAGGGGGTGGCCTGAGTGGTGCAGGAAAAGAGCCCGTTCCCCTCGGGGTTCCTCGGCGTGGACCTGTTCTACGACGGCGCGTGGCAGCCCATCGGCGCCGACCTGGACCAGGCCGGCGTTCGGATCTCGCACGGCGTGCGGTCCGAGGGCGGCACCGCGGACGTCAGCTCGCTGTCGTTCGCGGTGGCCAACCCCACGGGCAAGTACAGCCCGCGCAACCCGTCATCGCCGCTGTCCGGGAAGATCGGACGCAACACCCCCGCGCGCGCCCGCGCCGCGCTCGGTGCCCCGTGGCTGGACCTGACCGCACCCGCAGCTCGAGCGACCACACCCAGCGCCACCGCGCTGAACATCGCCGGCGACATCGACATCCGGTGGTGGGGCGAGCGGGACAGCTGGACCGCGCCCGCCGACCTGATCTCGAAGTACCGCACGACCAGCAACCAGCGCTCGTGGATCTGGCGCGCCGAGGCAGACGGCACCCTGACCCTGTTCTGGTCGACGAACGGCACCACGCTGCTCGAGGCCCGGTCTCTGGTCCCGATCCCCGCGTGGGCCGGCCGCATCGCGCTACGCGTCACCCTGGACGTGAACAACGGCGCCGGCGGCCGCACCGTGCGGTTCTACTACTCCGACCGCATCACCGGCACGTGGATACAGCTCGGGGCCGACGTGGTGGCCGCCGGCACGACGAGCATCTTCGCGTCGACGGCGCCGCTGACCATCGGCCGCGAGACCCAGAGCTCGGCGAGCAACACTCCGCAGCGCGTGCACGGCTGGGAGGTCCGCAGCGGCATCAGCGGCACCGTCGTGTCCTCCCGGACCGTCTCGGCGCTCGCGGCCGGTGCGGCGCTCACGGACGCGCAGGGGCGCGCCTGGACGGTCACCAGCGGCAGCGTGACCAACGCGCACACCCTGGCGGTGTGCGAGGTCGCCGAATGGCCCATGGAGTGGGGCCTCAAGGGCGAAGAGTCGGTGATGAGCCAGCTGCAGGCATCCGGCGTGACCCGGCGCCTGGGGCAGGGCGCCGAGGCGGTCGAGTCGGTGCTGTACCGCGCGGTGTCTGCCGTGGCGGACGGTGTGCACGCGTACTGGCCGATGGAGGACGGTTCCGACGCGACCGCGTTCGGGCCCGCGATCGGCCGCCGAGCGATGGGAATGTCGGCCGCCGTGAGCCCCGCGGCCTACGACGGGTTCCGCGGATCGGCCCCGCTGCCCACGTTCGGCGACGGGCGAGCTCGCGGCGTCGTCGACTTCTACCAGAGCACCGGGCAGATCCAGGTGCGTTGGGTGCAGTGGACCCCGGGCGCCGGCGTCGACGGCCCCGTCACGATCTTGCGCGTGGAGCTGCTCGGCGGCGACATCGGGTGGATCGACCTCAAGGTCAACGAGGACGGCCTCGTGGGCGTGTACGGGTACAACGACCAGGGCGCCGAGCTGTCCGGCGGGACGTACGTGGTGACCGAGACCGTGTTCGGCAAGAGCTTGCGATTCAGCCTGGAGATCAACCAGAACGGCCCCAAGGTGTTCTGGCGGTTCTCCAAGCTGCAGGCGTTCGAGGACATCGGTCAGACCTACGGGCAGAACTTCACGTTCGACTACACCCTCGGCCGCGCCGGCGCGATCGTGCTCAACCCGGACTTCGCCGAGCTCGGCGACATCGCGATCGGGCACGTCACCGTCGGGGACACCATCACGCAGCTGTTCGACGGCGTCGAGGCCGAGATCCTGATCGGCTACATCGGCGAGTCAGCCGCCGCCCGCCTGTCCCGGCTCGCTGCCGAGAACGGCACCACCGCCATGACCGTCCGAGCCCGCGAGACCGTGGCCATGGGCGAGCAGCAGGAAGAGACGCTGCTCGACCTGCTGGCCCAGGCGGCGGCCGCCGACGGCGGGATCCTGCACGACGACTCCCGCCAGCTCGGCCTGCGCTACCGGTCGCTGCGGTCGCTCGGTGATCAGCCGTCCGTGGACATCCCCTACACCGACAACAAGGTGATCCCGTTCGAGCCGTCGGACGACGACAGCCTGACCCGCAACCGTGTCACGGTGACGCGCCCGAACGGGACCCGGATCACCGAGGAGGTGACCGAGGGCCGGATGTCGACGCAGGCGCCGCCGAACGGCGTCGGCGTGTACGACACGTCCCTGACCCTGAACCTGGAGTCCGACGAGCTGGTCGCCAACACCGCGACGTGGCTCGTGCACGTCGGCACGTGGGACGAGGGCCGGTACCCGACGCTCGGCGTCGACCTGGCCCACCCCGAGCTGCTGGCCGACCCAGAGCTCACGCAGCAGCTGCTCGCCCTCACGCCGGGCGACCGGCTCGTGATCAACAACCCCCCGCCATGGCTGCCCCCGCAGGACGTCGACGTGCTCGTCATGGGGATCACGATCGAGGCCACCCCCATGCACGTGATGCTGCAGTGGGCGTGTGTCCCGGCCCGCCCGTACCGCGTCGCGTACTGGAACGCCGGCCACCGCTGGTCCGCGCCCGGCACCGTGCTCACGTCGAACATCACCGCGACCGCGACGGGCATCGCGATCACCCCGCCGTCCGGCGTCACCTGGACGCACGTGGACGGCGACTACGACATCACCGTGGGTGGCGAGGTCATGACCGTGACGAACGTCGTCGGCAACAACCTCGCCGTCATCCGATCCGTCAACGACGTCGTCAAGACGCACCCCGCCGGCACAGCCGTGGACCTGGCCGAGCCGTCCTTCTACTCCAGATAGGAGTCACCCATGACCCTCGCCGCTGGCGCGCTCGTCAACGTCGCGGACTTCGCCGACACCGACTGGATCACGGTCACCCTGGCCGCGGGCATCACGCACGTGGCCAGCTACACGCTGCAGTACCGGCGCCGGTCCGGCGTCGTGTACGTCCAGGGCCGCGTGGCCGGCCTGGTGGCCGCGATGCAGACCGAGATCACCGATCCGACTACCGGTCGCCTGCCCGCCGGGTTCCGTCCGGGGATCCCCACGCTCGAGCTCGGGATCCTCGCCAACTCCGCGTCGACCAAGGCGCGCGTGTTCGTCCAGAGCAACGGCGCGATCGGCGGCCGCACCGACTCCGGCACCGATCTGTACGTCGCCGGCTCGTTCATCCCGGGGGCGTGATGAACACCGAGGACGTCGTCACGATCCTGTCCGCCGTCGGTGACTCGTGGCCGGCCGCGATCGTGCTCGTCGCGCTCGTGGGCGGCTTCGTCGCCGTGCGCGCGCTGCCCCGGCTGAAAGAGATCACCGAGTCGCTGCAGGTGCTGCGGCACGAGATGAAGCCGAACAGCGGCAAGACGGTGCGCGACGCCGTCGACCGGATCGAGTCCAAGCTCGATACCCACATCACCGAGGACCAGGCATGGAAATCCCAGGCCGAGGATCTGCTCACGCGCAACGAAGGGCCCCGACCGTGACCGTAGACATCCGCGCCCGCAGCGTGTGGGATGCCCGGTACCAGGACGGCGACCTCGACCTGTTCGGCCTGGCCGAGGAGATCGCCGTACACCACTCCGCGTCTGACGCGCTGCCGGCCGACGCGTCGCCGGCGGCCGAGCACGAGGCGATGCGTGACCTCGAGGACACCGGGCAGGAGCGGTTCGGGACCGGGATCTCGTACAACGTCGTGGTCTTCCCCTCGGGCCGCGCGTACCGCGGCGTGAGCTGGAACCGCCGCGGCACCCACACCGGCGGCCACAACTCGACCGTCCGGTCGATCTGCTTCGCCGGCAACTTCGAGCACGACCTGCCGACGCCCGCGGCGCTCGCGACCGCCGCGGCGCTCGTCGCTGAGGGCCGCGGGACGCTCTGGCGCCGCACCGCGCCCGTGAAGGGGCACCGCGACTGGAAGGCCACCGCTTGCCCCGGCAAGAACCTGTACCCACTGCTGCCCGCGATCGCCGCGGGCCGGATCCCCCAGGAGGACGAGATGAGCGAGCAGGCCGAGAAGGACATCGCCGAGGTCCGCAAGGACGTCAACGTGCTGCTGGAGCTGCTCGGCGGCCGCGTCGACGACGTCGGCACCAAGGCCGGCCTGACCCACGGCACCGCGCACGAGCGCGCGCTGATCGTGCTGCGCCGCATCGAGGGCCGCCAGATCGCGCAGGAGGCGATCCCCGTCGACGTCGAGGTCACCGGCGTCGACGTCGCCGAGGCGCTGCTCGAGCTCCTGCCCAAGGCGACGGCCGAGGCCGTCGTCGACACCATGCACGCCCGACTCGCCAAGTAGGAGAACCCATGTCTGGATTCGGCACCGTCCGTACCGCGCTCGAGGAGATCGTCGAGCTCATCCCCCGCAAGGTCCGAACCGCCCTGTACGTCACGGCCGTCGTCCTGGCGCTGGCGGCGTTCGCGGCGCAGCGCGTCGTCGGGGTCTGGTGGCCCGAGCTCGACACCCGCGTCGACACGACGGTCGCCGACGTCACGACCGGCGCCCTGTTCCTGATCGGCGTGCTCGGCACCGCCTACCGGCCGACGCGCACCGACCAGGCGCTGCCGGCGGCCGATCTCGACGCCCTGGACGGCGCGCACGCGCAGGAGGCCCTGGCCCGGACAATCGCCACCCTGACCGCCGCCGGGTACACCCACGACGCCGCGGTCGAGGCGGTCATGGCAGGCGACCTCTCGGTGCTCAACCGCCGGGCCGGCGCCTGATGGGCAGGCACCCCGCCGTCGAGCAGGTCCTGCGGTTCTTCGAGTTCGAGCACCTGCGCGCCGGCGAGCTGCGCGACACGTCGCAGATGTTCCACGCGCTCGCGCACGAGCTCGCGGACCGACTGCCGGCGGACCCCGAGACCACCGTCGCGCTGCGCAAGCTGCTCGAGGCCAAGGACTGCGCGGTCCGTGCGTCGCTTGCCCTGGTGACCGACACGCGCCGGCGCGAAGCGCTCGACCGCCGGCCCATCGAGCCGGACACCGCGACTGTCAGACCCTCGGAGTAGCCTGCCCTCGACAACTTCCCAGTAGTCGAAGAAGCGCCCCGGTGCGATCCCCCAGAGGTCGCGCCGGGGCGCTTTGCCGTACCCGGACGCGTGACCGTTTTCGAACGTACGTTGCATACTGCGTATATGGCGGACGAGGTGAGCCCGATGCAGGCCGAGCACCGGCGCCAGCTGCACGAGAGGTATGAGGCGGGCCAGAAGCTGATCGCCCACCAGGCCTCGGGTGCACGAGCCCGGATGCTGCCGCGGCCGATACCGACGCGGTGCGCGGCCCGCGCGTACGACGGCACCATGGTCACGGTCGTGGGTGAGGTGACCTCGATCGGCGGGCCGTGGCGCTGGTTCGTCGCCGAGTACCCCGGATGGGGAGAGTGGGTCGCTGTGGTGCACGTCGATACCTGCGAGTACCTCGACCGGTAGGCCGCCGACGCTCAGCTCAGCAGTGACCAGAGGGCGCTCGCGGCGCCGTCGTCGTCGAGGCTGCCGGTGCTCCGGTCGGCGGCCCCGATGACGAATGGGGAGGCGTGGCCCATGGCGACGCCGTCGGCGGCCCACTGAAGCATCTCGACGTCGTTCTCGCCGTCGCCCATGGCCATGGTGTTGTGGCTCTCGACGCCCAGCGCCATCCGGACCTGCTCGAGCGCGGTGGCCTTCGAGATCCCGTGCGCGGTGACGTCGACCCAGTCGAGCCGGGTGGCGATCGCGGTCAGGCCATAGGCGACCAGTGCGGGCACGATCCGGTGTGCGTCCGGGCCGTGGAAGACGATCCGAGGCGTCGGATTGGTCGCGAATTCCGACAGCGGCCGGACGTACTGCGGACCGTTGAGCGAGGCCACGGGGAACCGGCTGCTGACACGCCAGCCGGCGCCGACGATCTCGGCGGCGACCAGCAGGCCCGGCGCCTGTCCCAGCGCTACGCGGATCGCGGTCTCCGCGTCTACGTCGTGCTGGTCGACGAGCTCGTACCGGTCTCGGTACAGGCGCGCCGTGATCGCGCCGTTGCTCGCGACGATCCACGCATCGTCGATGCCGAGCTGTACCCCCACAGGCACCGCGCCGATCAGCGACCGGCCCGTGGCCAGTACCAGGTGGTGTCCGGCGCGCAGGACCGCGTCGACAGCGCGGCGCACGTTGGGCGTGGCGGGCTCACCCGTGCGCAGCAGGGTCCCATCGATGTCGCTGGCAACGAGGTGCGCCGTCGCCGTGGACGCGGGGTGCTGGGTGTCGCTGGTGGTCATGGTCACGATTTGCCTTCCGGCGGACGGGGGTTGCTATTTCCCTTCCGAGACTGGCGCGAGCACGTGTCCGCTGACAGGTCCAACCCGTCGGCTACTGTCGGCTGACGGGTGTACGCCACGGCGTACACCCGTGGCGTACACCCGCGGCGCCGCCGTACGCTCGCCGCGTGACGACGAACCAGCGCCCCGCGACCCAGTGGAAGATCCTCGAGGAGAGGCTGCAGGACGACACCCGCCGCGCGCGGGCGTCGATCGCCAAGGTGGAGCTGCCCGACGGCGTGGTGTTCGAGCAGTGGGTGCTGCGCCTGCAGCCGGCCGTCATGGTCGCGATGGTCGACGACGACGCGCGGGTGCTCCTGATGTACCGGCACCGGTTCGTCATCGACCAGTGGGTGTGGGAGCTGCCCGGCGGGTACCTGGACGACGGCGAGCACGTCGAGGCCGCCGCGTTCCGGGAGGCCGAGGAAGAGACGGGGTGGCGCCCGCGGTCGGTCGAGCCCTATCTGCGGTTCCAGCCCAGCGTGGCCAGCCTGGAGCAGCCCAACACGGTGTACCTCGCGCGAGGCGCGCACGACACCGGCGCCGCCCCGGACGTGAACGAAGCCGAGGAACTGCGGTGGGTCCCGCTTGCCGAGGCTGGCGCGATGATCGACGACGGTCAGATCGTCGGCGCCGCGACCGTGGCCACGATCCTCAAGCTGCAGCTGGCCGCTGCGACGGACGCGCTCTAGCCGACGAGCTCGCGGGCCCGGGCCCGGTAAGCATCGACCGGGCCGAGCCCGGCGTGCGGAGCCAGCCGGTCGGCGATCTCGGCCAGGTAGTCACGCGACCGCGCGGAGTCGATGCCCTCGGCGGCATCGACCGCGCGCTGCCCGGCCGCCGCTGCCTCCTCCACCTCACCCGCTTGCGCGTGCGCACGCGCCACGAGCGACAGGTTGAACGCCCGCCCGCGCGCGTACCGCTCGTCCATGTCCAGGGACCGGTGCGCGAACCGCAGCGCCAGGTCGCCGCGGCCGAGCGCCGTGAACGTCTGCCCGAACTTCGCCGCGAGATAGGCCTCGTCGAAGTACCCGAGCCACTGCGGGTCCGATGCCCGCTCTGCCTGGTCGAACAGTCGCTCGGCCCGGTCCAGCGCGCTTGCTGTCGCCGCGGCGCTGCCCGCGACGGCGTGTCCCTGGGCCTCGAGCACGGCGGCCTCCGCGGCGATCGCGCCCACGCCGGCATCGTCGGCGGCGCGCCCGGCCGCTCGTGCCAGGTCCACGGCCTCCCCGCCGGCGCGCAGGTAGGCGGCCTGGTGCGACATGGCCGCCAGGATCTCCGCGCCGAGCGCCCGGTCCCCGGCCGCGCCGGCGAGCTGCAGCGCGTGCACCATGTACCGCTGCGCCAACGCGTGGCGGCCGACGTCGTACGTCGCCCATCCCGCGAGCTGCGTAGCCTCCGCCGCGGTGGACAGGAGCGCCGCGCCGGTCGCAGAGTCATATCGGCCACGCAGCAGCTCGGCGACGTCATGATGCAGGAACCGCACCAGGCGATCGCGGATCTGCCCGCCGCCGTATTGGTTGTCCACGGTCCGGAACACGCCGAGCATCTGGCGCACCGTCTCGACGTCTGGCATCCCGACCAACCGCGGGCCGCCGACGAGCGCCGGGGGAGTGGCAGGCGCGGTCAGCCAGCGGAGCGCTGGGGTGAGGAACGCGGCGGCGTTGAACGTGCCGGCGGCGAGGAAGTCGCGGCGGTACACGTCGAGCTCCCAGAGCTCGAGCGCGCCGTCGAGCCCGTCAGTCTCGGGAGAGGCGACGACGGCGGCGAGGCCGCCGTCGGCCGGCGACTCGACACGCACCATGGCGGCGAGCTGGCCGCCAGCGCCCAGCGCCTCGTCCAGCAGCGCGGCCACCCGCACGCTCGGGCGCTTCCGGCCTTTCTCGAGGTCGCCGAGGTGACCATGCGAGCAGTGGACCACCGGGGCGAGCCGCCGCAGCGACCATCCGCGCTGCTCGCGCAGGCTGCTCAGGTAGGGGCCGAACCCGGCGTCGACGACCACGTGCTGTCCCATGCGCACTCCCTGATGATCAGGGCCTCACTGCGCCATTTCTGCGCCATTCAGCCCCGGCCGAGTTGCAAAGATCGAGCAAAAAATGCAGGTCACAAGCGTGGGCCCCCCGGGGATCGAACCCGGAACCCGCGGATTAAAAGTCCGCTGCTCTGCCAATTGAGCTAGAGGCCCGCGTGCCCGGCATCCGGGCGGCGCGAGTTGAAATCCTACCTGTCAGGTGCACCAGCGGCGTCAGACGTGGCCAGCGGGGCACCGTACTTCTTCCGGTGGCCCCTGTCATGCGGAGTCTCACCCACCGGGAGATATCGGGTTAAATGCGTCTCACGCTTGCGATGACAGTGCGGGCTTGGTTCGGTGGTCTGGACCGCGGAGAACCAATGTGAGGAGCTCAACGTGCTCACCGTGACTGATAATGCCCGTACGGCCGTCCAGGACCTCGCTCAGCAGGCTGGTGTGCCGGTGGAGGGCGGACTGCGCATCGCGCAGGCGTCCGGCCAGCCCGGCAACTTCGAGCTCGCCCTGGTTCCGGCCCCGCAGCCCGACGACCAGGTCGTCGACGCCTCGGGTGCCACCAACGTGTTCGTCGAGGCGCAGGCAGCCCCTGCTCTGGAGACGCTGACCCTGGACACCGACCCCGGTGCCGAGGGCCCTGGATTCGTGCTCACGCCCACGGCGTGACATCCGGCGTCCGCACGGACGCCGCATCAGATGACGAGCCCCCGAGGGACTGCCGGCCAGGCAGCTCCTCGGGGGCTCGTCGTCGTCGGGCGGCTCGTCATCCGTGGGCGGCGCCTACAGAGCCACCCCGAGGATCCATACCCCGCCCAGGGCCAGTGCGCCAAGGGTGACCAGCAGGAACATGGTCACCCAGAACAGCCCCGGCACTCCGGTCAGGCGGGCGAGCATGTCGGCGTCGGATGTGCGGGCGTGACCGCGCGAGCGCTGCACCTGGAGCTCGAAGACGGGGCGCACCGCGCCGAGCAGCAGGAACCACGTCACGGCGTACGCAACGGCGCTCTGCACGGGCGGCTCCAGGAACCAGGTGACGAACACCAGGGCGGTGCCGCTCACGAGGATCGACCAGAGGCCGAACCAGTTGCGGATCTGCAGCAGCAGGAGCGCCAGCAGCACCACGAGCAGCCACAGCAGCCCCACGGCGTAGCCCAGCTTGAGCAGCCAGGCCGCGCCGAGGCCGATGAGGCCCGGCCCGACGTACCCGGCGAACGCCGTGATGACCATGCCCGGGCCCCGGGGCTTTCCGCGCGACACTGTCAGGCCGGAGGTGTCGGAGTGCAGACGGATGCCCTCGAGCTTGCGGCCCGTGAAGAGGGCGCCGAGACCGTGCGAGGCCTCGTGCGCGATCGTGATCACGTGCCGCGTGACGTGCCACAGGGGCCGGAACAGCACGACGACCAGCGCGACCGCACACATGGCGAGCACCATGAGGTCGGGCGGCGGATCGACCGGGGTGACCGCGTTTGTCCAGATGGTGCCGAGCACGTCGCCGAAGGTGGCGAGCGGCCCGGCGGAGCTGGTCGCTGCGGGAATCATGCCGCACATAGAACCACACCGACGTGACGTGCGCCGCAGCCACGGGCGCCGGGACGTGAGATAGTGGGTGGTCGTGGGCTGCTTCAGCCGCCCGACGTCGTGGCCCCGGCCCGGGTTAGCAACCCGCCGCCCGGTGTGAGCACGGCGGACCACCGGCGCGATACGCGCCGCCACCGAGCCCGAGAGGCCCATCTCCTTTGACTACGTTTGCCGACCTCGGTCTGCCCGCGCCCGTTCTGCGCGTTCTGTCGGACCGCGGCATCACTTCGCCGTTCCCCATCCAGACGGCGTCCCTGCCTGACTCCCTCACCGGTCGCGACGTGCTGGGCCGCGGACGCACCGGCTCGGGCAAGACCCTGGCCTTCGCCCTGCCCGTCGTGACGCGCCTGGCGACGTCCGGCGCCCGTTCGGCCGCGTCGGGGCAGCCGCGCCGTGCGGCGGGCCGCCCGCGCGCGCTGATCCTGGCCCCCACGCGTGAGCTCGCCAACCAGATCGACGAGTCGATCGCCCCCCTGGCTCAGGCCCTCGGCCTGAAGACCACCACGATCTTCGGCGGTGTCGCGCAGTCGCGCCAGGTCACCGCCCTGAACACGGGCGTGGACATCGTCATCGCCTGCCCCGGCCGGCTCGAGGATCTGCTCGGCCAGCGGCACCTGACGCTCGACGACGTCGAGATCACCGTGCTCGACGAGGCCGACCACATGGCCGACCTCGGCTTCTTGCCCGGTGTGAAGCGGATCCTCGACCGGACGGCCTCGCGCACGCAGCGCCTGCTGTTCTCGGCCACGCTCGACAACGGCGTGGACGTGCTGGTCAAGCGCTACCTGCACCAGCCGGTCACCCACTCCGTGGACGACGCCGCCGCCCCGCCCCCGCAGATGACGCACCACATCCTCGCCGTGGCCGACAAGGACGCGAAGAAGAACGTGGTGCACCAGCTCGCGCAGGGCACCGGCCGGCGCGTCCTGTTCATGCGGACCAAGCACCAGGCCAAGAAGCTCGCCAAGCAGCTCACCGCCGCGGGCGTGCCCGCCGTCGACCTGCACGGGAACCTGGGGCAGGGGGCGCGCGAGCGCAACCTCGCCGCGTTCTCGTCCGGCGAGGTAAAGGTGCTGGTCGCGACCGACATCGCCGCACGTGGCATCCACGTGGACGACGTCGAGCTCGTGGTGCACGTGGACCCGCCCGCCGAGCACAAGGCGTACCTGCACCGCTCGGGGCGGACGGCGCGAGCCGGTTCCGGCGGCGACGTCGTGACCATCATGCTCCCCGAGGAGCGCGGTGACGTGCGTGACCTGACCCGCAAGGCGAAGATCACCGCCCGTCCCCAGGACGTGCGTCCCGGAGACGCGATCGTGACGAGCCTGGTCGGTGAGGTCGCGCCGTACGTCGAGTACGTGCCGCCGGCCCCGCAGCCGCAGGGCCGTCAGGGCCAGCCCAAGCGCCAGGGCGGGCGTTCGCGCTCCGGCGGCCAGGGTGGCGGCCAGGCCGCGCAGCCCTCCGGCAGTGGGCGGCAGAGCCAGCCCCGTGGCCAGGGTGCCGGCCAGGCGTCCGGGCAGCGCGGCGGCGGGCGTCCGACGTCGGGCGGCGGTGCGCGTGCCGCGGACCACTTCCCGCGGACTGACGCCACGGGCGCGCCCCGGCGTCGTCGGCGCGGTGGACGAGGCCGCGGTGCGGGCAGCAACGTCTCGGCCGCCAGCTAGCGGTCGTACCACGGGTCAGGCCCACGGATCACCTCGGTGACCTGTGGGCCTGACTCGTTCCCAGGGCGGGAACACCGCGGCCCGGCAGGAGGTTGCTATGCGCGGAGGTGTAGAAACTTATGACGTACAAGATCTCGAAGTCCGACGAGGAGTGGCGGCAGGAGCTGTCGCCCGAGGAGTACGCGGTGCTGCGCAGGGCAGGCACCGAGCGTGCGTGGACCGGTGAGCTGCTCGACGAGAAGCGCACCGGCGTCTACCGGTGTCGCGCGTGTTCCGCCGAGCTGTTCCGCTCGGACACCAAGTTCGACTCGCACTGCGGCTGGCCGTCGTTCTACAGCCCGCTCGCGGGTGACTCGGTCGAGCTGATCGAGGACCGTTCGCTCGGCATGGTGCGCACCGAGGTGCGCTGCGCGACGTGCGGTTCCCACCTGGGACACGTCTTCGACGACGCGCCCCAGACCCCGACCGGCGACCGGTTCTGCATGAACTCGGTGAGCCTCACGTTCGAGGAGAGCTGACCTCGTCCGACGTGCTGGGCGGAGCGGTCAGCGACTGCTCTGCTTCCACGCCACGATGTCGGCCGAATAGCGGTTGAGGAGCCTGGCCAGCTGGCCGACCTCGTCGGTCTCCCAGGTGGCCAGCGCTCCCTCCAGCATGGCGATCCGGCTGGAACGCGCGCGGTCCAGCCGGGCGACGCCGTCGGGTGTCAGCGTGATGCACTGCCCGCGGCTGTCCTCCGGGTCGACGGTGCGGTCGACGAGACCGAGCTCGGCGAGGCGGCTGAGCTGCCGCGACACGGTGGCGCGCCCGACGCCGAAGAAGGTGGCGAGATCCGAGCCCCGCGCGCCGGGCCGTTCGGCGATGTGCGCCAGGAGCGGGTACGCGCTGGCGTCGAGCTCGGGGTGGACCCTGCGGGCGATCGACGTGCCGGAGGACTGTGCGCGGCGGATCAGCAGCCGGACCTCGCGTTCCAGGCTCTCGAACGGCCCGAGCCCGGACTCCTCACCGCCTCCGGTGTCGTCTCCGGTGTCGTCCCCGGTGTCGTCTCCGGTGCCCGCGCCGGGCACCTCGTCCTCCGACGCGTCCGTGCTGGGCCTGCCTGTACTCGAGAGCATCCGCCCATGATGACGGGTCGAGCGCCGGGATCCCAGCCGAGGGGCGTGAAATCCCCCGCCGGATCGTCGGCCGGGGCGAGAGGCGCGATCGCCGCGCCCGAGGATCACACCCGGGCGCGGCGATCGCGCTGACCAGCAGAGCGGGGATCAGGAGCCGGCAGGCTCCAGGTCCTTGAGCTGGTCGATACCGGACCGGTGCCCCAGCGGGACCTCCTTGATGAAGGACACGCAGAGCAGCGCGACCAGCGCGAGGGGGACGGCGGCGAGGAAGATGTCCGCGATGCCGTTCGCGTACGCCTTCTCGACGACCTCGACCAGGATCGGCGGAAGCGTCGCCAGGTCGGGCAGGGTCCCGCCGCCGGAGCCGAGGGCGGCGGGATCGATCCCCTGCTGCGCGAGCTGCGGTGCGATCTCGGTGACGCCGTCCTGCAGGCCCGCCTTCACACTGTGGCCCAGGATCGCGCCGAGCGCGGAGACACCGATGGCGCCGCCGAGCGACCGGAAGAACGTCACCGTGGACGTCCCGGAGCCCGAGTCCTTGATGTGCAGGGTGTTCTGCGTGGCGAGCACCATGTTCTGCATCAGCATGCCGACACCGGCGCCCAGGACGAACAGGTAGACCGACACCAGCACGAAGGACGTGTGGTAGTCCAGCGTCGAGAGCAGCAGCAGGCCACCGGTCAGCAGCACACCGCCGGTGACCATGTACGGCTTGTACCGGCCCGTCTTGGAGATGAGCTGCCCCGCGACCGTGGACGACAGGAACAGGCCCACGACCATCGGGATGGTGTAGAGGCCGGACTCCGTGGGCGTCTTGCCGCGCGAGAGCTGCATGTACTGGCTGAGGAACACCGACGAGCCGAACATCGCGACACCCACGGCGACGGAGCCGATGACGGCCAGCACCAGGGTCCGGTTCTTGAACAGGTACATCGGGATGAGCGGGTTCTTGACCCGCAGCTCGACCATCACGGCGATCGCGAGCACCACGAGGGATCCGCCGACCATGGTCGCCGTCTGCCAGGAGAGCCAGTCGAACTTGCTGCCCGCGAACGTGATCCACAGCAGCAGGGTCGCGATGCCGACCGAGATCAGCGTGGCGCCGATGACGTCGATCCGGGCGGAGCCGCGCGGGCGCTTCGGCAGCTTGAGGGTCATCTGCAGCACGATGATCGAGGCGACGGCGAACGGCAGGCCGACGAAGAAGTTCCACCGCCAGCTCAGGGCGTCGGTGAGGAAGCCACCGAGGATCGGGCCGCCGACCATGCCGATACCCATGATCGAGCCCATGAGGCCCATGTACCGGCCGCGCTGACGCGGGCTGATGATGTCGGCGAGCAGCACCGCGGCCAGCGACTGCAGACCACCGGCGCCGATGCCCTGGAAGGCGCGGAACGTGATGAGCTGGCCCACGTCCTGGGAGAACCCGGCGGCCGCGGCGGACAGCACGGAGATGATCAGGGCGATCTGGATCAGCGTCTTGCGGTTCGTGAGGTCGGCGAGCTTGCCCCAGATCGGGGTGGAGATCGTCGACGTCAGCAGGGTGGCGGTGACCACCCAGGTGAAGGAGGACTGTCCACCCTCGAGGTCGGTGATGATCTTGGGCAGGGACGACGAGACGACGGACATCGCCAGGACCGACACGAACATGCCGAGCAGGATCCCGGAGAGGGCCCGGAGGACCTCGGTGTGCGTCATGGCGGGCGGTTCGCCCTGGAGGTGGTCGGGTGCGGCCACGGGAGGCTGGGTGGTGGGGCTGGTCATGCAAACTCCTGCTGGTTCTGTGGCGATCTCCGGTGCGCGGTGTCCGCACTGATGGTGTCGACGAGGCGGCTCAGCGTGCGGGTCGCCTCGGCTAGTTCTTCGTCCGACCAGGCGACGAACGCCCGGTCGATCATGTTCGTGTACTGCTCGGCGGCCTCGGCGGCGAGCGTGCGCCCCGCGTCGGTCAGCTCCACCGTGCGGACCCGGCGGTCGTCGGCGTCGACCGTGCGGACCACGTACCCGGCGTCGGCCAGTGTGCTGACCTGTCGGCTCGCGACCGAGAGGTCCACGCGCAGGTGACCCGCGATATCGGTCAGGGAGACCGGGCCGCACTTGGTGAGCAGGTGCAGCACGGCCACGCCGGACCGGGGCCAGCCGAGCTCGTGGGCGATCAGCGCGGCCGCCTCCCGTTGGGCGCGCGACAGGCTCTGCAGCGCGTTGATCAGGGTGACGGCCGGGGCTTCTGTACCGGACGGCGTCCGGCTGGGTGTGGAAGTCATCGTGCCCTCGCAATTGATTGCTTAGAGCAACTGTATAAGGTTGGTTGCCGAACGCAAGTGTCTGGGGCCGTCCGGGGTGTGTGACGTGGACGACACTCCCGGACGCACGAGGACGGCGCCGCCCCACCCGGTGGTGGGACGGCGCCGTTGGTTCGGCTGGGGCCTGTTTCCTCAGGCCTTGGTGTGGCTCTCCTCGCCCATGTCCTCGAGCTCGACGCCCTTGGTCTCGCGCACCTTGGTGAGCACGAACAGGAAGCTGAGCGCCGCAAAGATCGCGTACATCAGGTACGGGACGGCGGCGCCGAAGGCGGCCAGCATGGGCGGGAACGTCAGTGTGATGGCGAAGTTGGCGATCCACTGCATGGCGGCTGCCACGCCGAGGGCGGCGGCCCGGATGCGGTTCGGGAACATCTCGCCGAGGAGCACCCACACCAGAGGGCCCCACGAGGCCCCGAAGAACACGACGAACGCGTTGGCGCAGATCAGCGCGATGACGCCCCAGGGGCCACTGAGCGAGATGTCTTCGCCCGACCCGGTGGCCTGGGTGAACGCGATGGCCATGAGGCCGAGCGAGACCGTCATGCCGGCGGAGCCGATGAGGAGCAGAGGCCGGCGCCCGACCTTGTCGATGAGGGCGATCGCGATGAAGGTCACGGCGACGTTCGTGACCGAGGTGATCGTGGAGACCAGGAACGCCCGGCTCTCGTCGAACCCGACGGCCTGCCACAGCGTGCTGGAGTAGTAGAAGATCACGTTGATGCCGACGAACTGCTGGAAGACGGACAGCAGGATGCCCACCCAGACGATCGGCTTGAGACCCAGGGTGTTGCCGCGGAGCGACGCCTGGCTGGCGTTGGCCTCGTCGATCTTGATGCTGCGGTGGATCTGGGTGAGACGGTCGTCCACGTCCTCGTCCGGGCCCAGCACGCTCGCCAGGACGGCCCGGGCCTCGTCGTCACGGCCTTTGGCGGCCAGGTAGCGCGGTGACTCCGGGATGCCCAGGGCCAGGATGCCGTAGACGGCGGCCGGGACCACGGCCACCAGGAACATCCAGCGCCATGCCTCCCAGCCCAGCCAGAGCACGTTGGCGGCGCCGCCGGCCGACTCGGCCAGGATCTGGTCCGAGAGGAGCGCGGCGAAGATACCGACGGTGATCGCCAGCTGCTGGAGCGAGCCGAGCCGGCCGCGCATGGCGGCGGGGGCGATCTCCGCGATGTACGCGGGGGCGATGACGGACGCGATGCCGATGCCGACACCCGCCATGAAACGCCAGAGGCCCAGGTCCCAGGCCGAGAACGCGATGGCCGACAGAACCGATGAGACGAAGAACAGGACGGCGCCGACCACCATGACACGGGTACGGCCCCAGCGGTCGGCCAGCCGGCCGCCGGCCCACGCGCCGAGCGCGCAGCCGAGCAGGGCGACGGCGACCACGAAGCCCGTGACCGACGGGTCGAGGGAGAACTGTCCCTCGATGGCATTGACCGCTCCGTTGATCACGGAGCTGTCGAAGCCGAACAAGAAGCCGCCCACCGCTGCGGCGATGGCGAGGGCCGTTGCTTTGCGGTGGGCTGATCTGGCGCCGGCAGTCGGGGCCGAGGGAGCGGTGCTCATGCTTTCGATGCTAAGTCTCACCCCACGTCAGTCGCGCGCGGAGCACTTCACGGCGGGGAGCCGCGCCGGTCCGGCGCGGCTCCCCGCCGGGGTCAGGCCAGGAAGGGCCAGAGCGCCCAGGTCGCGAGAGCTGCCACGATGGCCGCGGCCGGGATGGTCAGGACCCACGCGATGGCGATGTTCTTCGCGACGCCCCAGCGCACGGCGGAGAGCCGGCGGGTGGCCCCCACGCCCATGATCGCCGAGGTGATCGTGTGCGTGGTGGAGACGGGGGCGTGCAGCGCGAACGCGTTGACGTAGAGCACCAGGGCCGAGACGGACTCGGCCACGAAGCCGCGCGCCGGGTCGAGCTCGATGATCCGGCGGCCGAGCGTGCGCATGATGCGCCAGCCGCCGGAGTAGGTACCCGCCGAGATGGCCGCTGCCGCCGAGAGCTTGACCCACAGGGGGATGCCCTCGTCCGCGTTGGCCCAGCCCACGGTGAGCAGTGCGAGGTAGATGACACCCATCGTCTTCTGCGCGTCCTGGAGGCCGTGGCCGAGCGCCATGGCCGCCGCGGACGCGGTCTGCGCGATCCGGAAGCGCCGGTGGGCCTTGGCCGGGGCGGCGTTGCGGAAGATCCACATGACGGCGACCATCACGGCGAAGGCGAGGCCGAAGCCGACCACCGGCGAGATGACCATCGGGAGCACGACCTTGTCGACGATCGCCGACCAGTAGACGCTCATGCCGCCCGCGATGCCCGCGCCGACCAGTCCGCCGATGAGAGCGTGCGTGGACGACGACGGCAGACCGAACCACCACGTGATCAGGTTCCACACGATCGCGCCGAGCAGGGCGCACAGGACGACGGTGAGCTCGGCGTGCGTGCCGGCGCCCTCGAGGTTGACGATCGACTTCGCGATGGTCTCGGCCACCTCGGTGCCCAGCAGGGCGCCTGCGAAGTTCATGACGGCCGCCATGATCAGTGCGACCCGTGGTGTCAGGGCCCGTGTCGACACCGACGTCGCGATGGCGTTGGCGGCGTCGTGGAAGCCGTTGGTGTAGTCGAAGCTCAGGGCGAGCGCCACCACGAGGACGACAAGAGCGACCTCCAACTCAGGACTCCTTGAGCGCGATGGTCTCGACCATGTTCGCGACCTTCTCGAAGCTGTCCGCGGCGTTCTCGAGAACCTCCACGATCTCCTTCAGCTTCATCAGGAGGACCGGGTCGCCCGCCAGGTCGTCGAACAGCTGGGCGAGCAGCTTGCGGTGCAGCTTGTCCGCCTGGTTCTCGAGGCGGTTCACCTCGACCCAGTAGTCGGCGAGCTTGTCCATCGAGCGCAGCCGCGGCATGGCCTCGGCCGTGAGCTCTGCGCACCGCTGCAGCACCTGGACCTGCTCGGACACGCGGTCGGGCAGACCCTCGACCTTGTAGAGGACGATGAGCTCAGCGGCCTCGTCCATCTCGTCCATGCAGTCGTCGAGCGCCGAGGCAAGACCGGAGATGTCCTCACGGTCGAACGGCGTGACGAAGGTCTGGTTGAGGCGACGCATGATCGAGTGCGTCGCGTCGTCGGCAAGATGCTCTACCTCGTGCATCTCTTCGGCGAGCTTCTTGCGGCCGTCTCGGTCCGCACCGAGCAGCTCTGCCAGCAGGGACGAACCCCGCACGAGATGCATGGCGAGGTCGGCAAGAAGATCGAAGTACTTGGTGTCGCGCGGAGTAAGGCGCACGAGGGCTCCCGTTCGAAGGGCTCTGGAACAGGCTCAGCGTAGAGCTGTTGCCGACTATCGCCAATTTGCAAGGTCGCACTTTGATGACCCGTGACACACGGCACAGGCTTCAGGGCGTTCTCGACCACGGCGAACTCGGCCAGATGAGGTAGGTATGGGCGACGCCGAACCGGGAGCGCCTCTCGGCGCGGGGCCGCTCGTAGCGGCTTGAGGTGGAGCCCGGGGCTACCGCAGCCCGGCGTCGCTTGCACCATCCTAATGGCGTGCGGCGATCTGCCAAGGGGGTCGGATCTCACAACGTCCCCGGGAATTCCTGACCGCCGGCGGGTCCGTCTACTCCAGGGAACCGGTCCGCCACAGGTCCCCGGCGCGTTCCAGCTCTTCCGCGGTGCGCAGCAGGGAGCTCGCGGAGCGGGTCATCCGCGTGGCGCCGGTGGGGTCGGCGACCTCGCGGGAGTCGGCGTCGAACGCCGCACCCGTCGACAGGATGCGGCAGAACGCGCCCGCGCGTTCCAGGGCCACGGCGAGGTCACCGGTGAAGACGCCGGACAGGACGGCGTCGGCGAGAATCTGCAGGTCACGCGGTTCCGGCGGACTCGGCACCCCGGCGACCGCCTCTTGGACGGGGGCGGCTTCCACACCGAGCCGATACCTGAGCATGACGGTGGCCAGGTCCCGGCGCACCCACTCCCGCAGCACGTACAGCCGCCAGAGGGCACCGGGCAGGGAGACCGCTGCGGCGTCGGCCCACAGACCCGCCACGGTGTCGAGGCCCTCGGTCTCGACCAGGTGGATGAGGCGCTCGACCACGGTCGGGTCCTCGGTGGTGCGGGCACGGTCCACGAGGGCACGTGCCGTCGCGTGCGCCACCTCGTCGCGCAGAGCAGGATCCACTTCACCCGGGAGCGCCTCGGCGTCACGGGGGTCCAGCATGGCCGGCCTTCTCGGGGGTCGTTCGTCGCTGCTCATGGTGTTCGATAGTGCGCCGAAATGGAACGTGTGTCCACCACTGTCCGGGTCCGACATGCGCAGATGCGGTCACCAGACCGGCGGGCTCACCTTCTCGGTGGCCACGACCCGGGGCCCCGTCGGCGTGTCGGCGACGTGCGCCACCACTGCCTCGCCCGGTTCGAGGTACGGGTCGTGCGTCGGCAGGCCGGCCGCCGCCCCGGGGGACGCGTTCTGGGCCAGCACGTCCAGTACCGTCGGCAGCACCGGACGGTGCGTGCAGATGACCGACGACTCGGTGCTCTCCTCCAGCAGGTCGCGCACGGTGGCGGCGACGCGGGACGGCGAGCGCTCGTGCTGCGCCTCGGTGAGGTACTCGCTGTAGCTCGGCCGGAGACCCGAGGCCCGCACGTACGGGTCGATCGTGGTGGCGCACCGCTCCCACCGTGAGCTGATCACCTGCTCGACCCCGTAGGCCGCCAGCACCGGGACCAGCGCGGCCGCCTGGGCGTGCCCGAAGGGCGTCAGGGGACGGTCACGCTCGGATCCGTGCCACGACGTCCGAGGGACCGCTCGCCCGTGCCGCGCGATGACGAGCGTGCGGGTGTCGAGCAGACCCTCCGCCTCGGCGTTCCGCAGGGCGTCCAAGGGTTTACGGTCGGACGCCCGCGTGAGCCGCCGCGCGGCGTCGTCCACGTCCAGCCACTCCGCGGTGTCCACCTCGTCCCGGTCGACCGGTGCGACCGGCGCGCGGGCCGCGAGTGCCGCCGGGTCCTGCTTCTTGCGGGCGCGGCGGGACGCCCAGTACTGCACGCGCTTCACCTGCCCGTCGGGCGTGAGGTACTGCAGGCCGGGTAGTGGGCGGCCGAGGACTATCTCCTTGCCCGTCTCCTCGGCGACCTCCCGGATCGCGGCGCCCTGGAAGGCCTCCCCGGTCTCGAGCTTGCCCTTGGGCCACGACCAGTCGTCGTACCGGGGACGGTGCACCAGCTGCACCTGGAGGTCGCCGCCGCGACGGCGCCAGACCAGCCCGCCCGCCGTCATCACGACAGGGGTGTGCAGGCCCTCTGCGGGAGAGGGCGCCGCCGCCGGGTCCGTGCCCACCACCACACGCCGGCCGCTCACCGGACGGGCTCGAGGCGACGACGCTGGCGCTGGATCAGCACCGCCTGGAGGTCGTGCAGCCCGTTGCCGTCGGCGTCGGACTGCGGGCGCTCCCACCGGCCGTCGGGCATCAGGTGCCACGACGCCGTCGTGTCCGACATGGACTCGTCCAGGAGACCCAGGAGCTCGGCCACGTGGTTCGGGTCGGTGATGCGGATGAGCGTCTCGACCCGCCGGTCGAGGTTGCGGTGCATCAGGTCGGCCGAGCCGATGAACACCTCGGCCCCGGACTCGGGGCCCTCACCGAGGGCGGGGCCGGCAGAGTTGGCGAACGCGAAGATGCGGGAGTGCTCCAGGAACCGGCCCAGGATGGACCGCACCCGGATGTTCTCGCTGAGCCCCGGGACGCCCACCTTGACGGCACAGATGCCCCGGACGACGAGGTCGACCCGCACGCCCGCCTGCGAGGCGCGGTACAGGGCGTCGACCACCGTCTCGTCGACCACCGAGTTGACCTTCATCTTGACCCAGGCGTCGTGACCCGCCCGGGCGGCCGCGGCCTCGCGCTCGATGCGCTCGACCAGGCCGGACCGTACGGCGCGCGGCGCCACGAGCAGGCGGTGGAACGTCGACTTCGGGGCGTACCCGGAGAGCTGGTTGAACAGGCGGGTCAGGTCCTGGCCCACGTCGGGGTCGCAGGTCAGCAGGCCGTGGTCCGTGTACATGCGCGCCGTCTTGGGGTGGTAGTTGCCCGTGCCCACGTGGCAGTAGCGCAGCAGGGACCCGTCGGGCTCCTGGCGCACCACCAGCGAGAGCTTGCAGTGCGTCTTGAGGCCCACGATCCCGTACACCACGTGCACGCCCGCCTCCTCGAGCTTGCGCGCCCAGGAGATGTTGGCCTCCTCGTCGAACCTGGCCTTGATCTCGACCAGGGCCAGGACCTGCTTGCCGGCCTCGGCGGCGTCGATCAGCGCGTCCACGATCGGTGAGTCGCCCGACGTGCGGTACAGGGTCTGCTTGATCGCCAGGACGTTCGGGTCGGCCGCGGCCTGCTCGAGGAACGTCTGCACGCTCGTGGAGAAGCTGTCGTAGGGGTGATGCAGCAGGATGTCCCGCCGGCGGATCGCGGCGAACACGTCGGTCGGTTTGGAGCTCTCCACCTCTGCGAGGTGCCGGTGCGTGGACGGCACGAACGGCGGGTAGTGCAGGGACATGAGGTCGAGGTCCGCGATGAGGTTGAGGCCGGTGAGGTCCAGCAGTGCCGGCAGCTCGTAGACCTCCTCGTCCTTCACACCCAGCTCGCGGACGATGAGATCACGGATGCGCGGGCTGATGTCCTTCGCGATCTCCAGCCGGACCGGCGGGCCGAAGCGGCGCCGCAGCAGCTCCTTCTCCATGGCCTGGAGCAGGTTCTCGGCGTCGTCCTCCTCGACGTCCACGTCCTCGTTGCGGGTGACGCGGAACGTGTGGCTCTCGCGGACCTCCATGCCGGGGAACAGGTGGTCGAGGTGCTGCGCGATCACCTCTTCGAGCGGCACGAACGACATGGGGCCGCGCTGCGGGTCGGCCTTCTTGGTACCGGGGCGCCGCGGCTTGCCCGACGCGTCCACCGCGATGAAGCGCGGCAGCAGCGGGGGCACCTTGACCCGCGCGAAGTGCTCCTTGCCCGTGGCGGGGTTGGCCACCACGACCGCCAGGTTGAGCGAGAGCCCCGAGATGTACGGGAACGGGTGGGCCGGGTCCACCGCCAGCGGGGTGAGCACCGGGAAGATCTGCTTGCGGAAGAACTTGTGCAGCCGCTCCTGCTCCTTGGCGTCCAGCTCCGGCCAGTGCACCAGCGTGATGCCCTCGCCGGCCAGTGCCGGCTGCACCTCGTCCTCGAACACACGCGCATGCCGCTCCATGAGCGAGTGCGCCTCGGCCGAGATCTGCGACAGGGCCTGGCGCGGGCTGAGACCCGACGCGCTCGTGACCGCGATGCCCGTCGCGATACGACGCTTCAGGCCCGCGACGCGCACCATGAAGAACTCGTCGAGGTTGGACGCGAAGATCGCCAGGAAGCGGACTCGCTCGAGCAGCGGGATCCGCGTGTCCTCGGCGAGCTCCAGCACCCGCTGGTTGAAGGCGAGCCAGCTCAGCTCGCGGTCCGCGAACCGGTCGACGGGCAGCGGCTCGCCGAGGCGCGGGTCCAGCAGGCTGGTTCCGCCCGGGCTCTCGGCGATGTGCTCGGCGATGTGCGCCGCGAGGCTGGGCTCCCGGTGGTGCGGGTCCAGGAGCTCGTCCGCCGACGCCTCCTGCGGCACCGGAGCAGCGGCCTGCTGGGCCTTCTCCGCCACCTCGGCCGTCGCCAGCTTCTCGGCGGACTTCTCCGGGGCATCCGCCGCAGTCGTCCCGGCGTTCTTCTCAGGGGTCTTCTCAGCGCGCACGGGCTGGCCGTCGCGACCGTCGTCCGTGCTCTCGGCACTCGTCGTACGAGGGCTCTGCTCCATGGATCGGCCGTTCTCTTCACGGGTCCCGGCGGGAGTGCTCCCGGCGCTGTCCTTCATGGCATTCATGGTGTCACTGTTCGGTACACAGCGGGTAACACCCCCGCAGAGGGTTCGTCACGCGCGGGCATACTGCACGTGTACGGCCGCCCGGCCGAACCCGGCCCGTTCGTACGTGGCCAGGGCGGGCGCGTTGTCGCCCTCCACGTAGAGCACTGCCCGCGTCGCACCGGCGCGGGCCAGGTGCGTCAGCCCGACGGCGGTCATCAGCCTGCCCAGTCCCTTTCCCTGGTGGTCCGGGTCGACACCCACCACGTAGATCTCGCCGTCGCGCGCGCCGTCCGGCTGGCCCGGTTCGGTCTTGGTCCACTGGAACGCGACCGGATCGGCGTCGGCGCGGTCGTCGGGGACCAGCAGGAAAAAGCCCTCGGGGTCGAACCACGGCTCCGCCTGACGGGCGCGCAGGTCGTCCAGGGTCATCCGGCCCTGCTCGGGATGCGTGGCGAAAGCGCGCGCGTTGACCCGGAGCCACGCGTCGTCGTCGACGCCCGGGCGGAACGTCCGCAGGCGGTAGCCGGCGGGCACCTCGGGCGGCTCCGGCGTCTCGGCCGGCTCCAGGGGGCGGGCGAGGAAGAGGAGCTCACGCACCGCACGCAGGCCCGAGGCCCGTGCGAACTCGCGGGCCGCCTCCAGGTCCCCGTGCGCCCAGACCCGCAGCTGCTTGCCGTGCTGATCCGGCTCACCCGAACGTGACGGCAGGGTCGCGTCGCGTTCCGCCGTGCGGAGCAGCACCCGCCCGTGACCGGCGCGGCGGTGCTCCGGATGGATCACCAGCTCGGCGCTCGCGGTCTCACCGGACCGGTCGATCTGCACGTAGCCGATGGTGCTGCCGACCTTGGTGTGGGCCACGACGTGCGTGATCCACTCGGCGTCGGTGCCCAGGTTGAGCAAGGGCTGTTCCGAGAGGGGAGCCACGCCGTCGTGCGTCTCCGCGGCGGCGGCCAGGTCGCGGACGGCCTGCTGGGCTTCGGCATCGAGCGGGCCGATCTCGATGGGGGCGACGATACGCATGAACCCATCCTCCCGCATCGACCGCGGTAGTCCTCTGGCGACCGCCTCGCCGGAGGACTACCGCGGCGAGTGGGTCAGTCCTCCGAGGAGGCGGACGGCGCCTGCAGCCCTGCCGCGATCAGGTCCATCACGGACGAGTCGGCCAGCGTGGTGGCGTCACCGACGGCCCGGTCCTCGGCGACGTCGCGCAGCAGGCGGCGCATGATCTTGCCGGACCGGGTCTTGGGGAGCTCCGGCACCACGAGGATCTTCTTCGGCTTCGCGATGGGGCCGATCTCCTTGCCCACGTGGTCGCGCAGTTCCTTCTGCACCTCGGCCGCGCCCTCCGGTGTGCCCGCACGGTTCGCGTGCTCACCGCGCAGGATGACGAACGCGACGACGGCCTGACCGGTCGTGTCGTCGTTCGCCCCCACGACGGCGGCCTCCGCGACGATCGGGTTGGACACGAGCGCCGACTCGATCTCCGTGGTCGAGAGCCGGTGGCCGGACACGTTCATCACGTCGTCCACGCGGCCCAGCAGCCAGATGTCGCCGTCCTCGTCCTTCTTGGCGCCGTCGCCCGCGAAGTAGAGGTTGTCGAACCGGGACCAGTACGTCTCCTTGTACCGCTCCAGGTCACCCCAGATGCCGCGGAGCATGGACGGCCACGGCTCGGACAGCACGAGGTAGCCGCCACCGCCGTCGGGCACGGGCTTGGCCTCGTCGTCCACCACCGTCGCGACGATGCCCGGCAGCGGGACCTGCGCCGAGCCGGGCTTGGCCGCGGTCACGCCCGGGAGCGGGCTGATCATGATCGCCCCGGTCTCGGTCTGCCACCAGGTGTCGACGATCGGGGTCCGGTCGCCTCCGATGACGCGGCGGTACCACATCCATGCCTCGGGGTTGATGGGTTCGCCCACCGAGCCGAGCACACGCAGGGAGGAGAGGTCGAACCCGCCAGGGATGTCGTCGCCCCACTTCATGCAGGTGCGGATCGCCGTGGGCGCCGTGTACAGGATCGAGACCTTGTACTTCTCGATCAGCTCCCACCAGCGGCCGCGGTGCGGGGTGTCGGGCGTGCCCTCGTACAGCACCTGCGTGGCGCCGTTGACCAGTGGCCCGTAGACCACGTACGAGTGACCGGTGACCCAGCCGATGTCGGCGGTGCACCAGTAGACGTCGGTCTCCGGCTTGAGGTCGAAGACGTTCTTGTGGGTGTACGCGGCCTGCGTGATGTAGCCGCCGGTGGTGTGCAGGATGCCCTTGGGCTTCCCGGTGGTGCCGCTCGTGTACAGGATGTACAGGGGGTGCTCGGCCTCGACTGCGACCGGCTCGTGCTGGTCGGAGGCCTCGGCCAGTGCCTCGTGCCACCAGACGTCCCGGCCCTCGACCCAGTCCACGTCCTGCTCGGTCCGCCGGACCACCAGCACCTTCTGCACGGACGTCGGCTCCGCGCCCTCCTTGGGTGCCAGGGCCTCGTCGACAGCAGGCTTGAGGGCCGACGGCGCGCCACGGCGGTAGCCGCCGTCGGCCGTGATCACGAGCGTTGCCTCGGCGTCGGAGATCCGGCTGCGCAGGGCGTCGGCCGAGAAGCCACCGAAGACCACCGAGTGCGGCGCGCCGATCCGGGCGCAGGCCAGCATGGCGACGACGGACTCGACGAGCATGGGCAGGTAGATGACCACACGGTCACCCGTCCGTACGCCGAGGGCCGTCAGGGCGTTCGCGGCCCGGGAGACCTCCTGCTGCAGGTCGGCATAGGTGACGGTGCGGGTGTCGCCCGGCTCGCCCTCGAAGTGGATGGCCACCCGGTCGCCGTTCCCGGCCTCGACGTGGCGGTCCACCGCGTTGTACGCGGCGTTCAGCGTGCCGTCGGCGAACCACCGCGCGACGGGGGCCCCGCTCCAGTCCAGCGTCTCGGTGAACGGCTTCTCCCAGGTGACCAGGTCGCGTGCCTGCTCGGCCCAGAACTCCAGGCGGTCGGCCGATGCCTTCTCGTAGAGGTCTGCCTGCGCGTTCGCCTGAGCCGCGAACTCGGCGCCGGGCGGGAAGCTCCGGGTCTCGTGGAGCAGGTTCTCGAGGCTGGGGCTGGCTGCCGAGCCCGACGTCGGGTTGGTGTCTGTCACAGTGACCTCCGGTGCGCGTCTTCGCGTTCGTTCGGGCAGGTACTTGGTACTGCCTTGACGTTCTCTCTGGTCGGTGAGTGTAGTCCCGGACGGTGACACCCCTCACAACCCGGTGTCAGCACCTGAGACGCCACCCACCTGCGCCGGAATGGTCCGCGGAGCGGCCACGTTGCGCCAGACGTGAGCCTTCTTCTCGAACCCGTCGACCTCCGCGATCTGTCCGTGCCCAACCGGATCTGGCTGGCGCCGATGTGCGAGTACTCCGCGGTGGACGGGATGCCGAACGACTGGCACCTGGTGCACCTCGGCGCACGTGCTGTCGGCGGGTTCGGGCTGGTCCTGACCGAGGCGACCGCCGTCGTGCCCGAGGGTCGCATCTCGCCCCAGGACACGGGCCTCTGGAACGACGAGCAGACCGCGGCCTGGAAGCGTGTCGTCGACTTCGTGCACGCGCGCGGGGCGCGCATCGGGGTGCAGCTCGCGCACGCGGGCCGCAAGGCGTCGACGTACCGCCCGTGGTCGCCCGTGCAGGGCAGCGTCCCGGCAGCCGACGGCGGCTGGCCGACGCTCGGCCCGTCGGCCCTGCCGTTCCCGGGGTACGACGGTCCCAGCGCGATGACGCCCGAGCAGGTGGCGGACGTGCCCGAGCAGTTCGCGGCCGCCGCGCGCCGGGCCCGCGAGGCGGGGTTCGACACCGTGGAGGTGCACGCCGCCCACGGTTACCTGCTCCACCAGTTCCTGTCGCCGATCGCGAACGAGCGCACCGACGAGTACGGCGGGACGCCGGAGGGGCGTGCGCGGCTCGTCGAGGAGACGGTGGGTGCCGTGCGCTCCGTGTGGCCTGACGAGCTGCCCGTGCTGGTGCGGATGTCCGCGACGGACTGGCGCGACGACGGTCTCGCGGTGGACGACGTCGCCGCGGTCGCCGGACGTCTGGGATCACTCGGCGCCGATCTGATCGATGTGTCGACGGGCGGCGTCGCGCCGGCGTCGATCACCGTGGGGCCGGGTTATCAGGTTCCGGCCGCACGGCGTGTGCGCGAGGTGTCCGGAGTGCCGGTGAGCGCGGTCGGGCTCATCAGCGAGCCGGTCCAAGCGGAGCAGATCCTCGTGGAGGGTTCGGCCGACGCCGTCATGCTGGGCCGCGAGGCGCTCCGGGACCCCTACTGGCCGCTGCGCGCAGCACGCACGCTGGGTGAGCAGATCGGGACGCTTCCCGTGGGCTCCGGGGTGGGAATGCAGCCGCAGTACTCGCGCGCACGATGGCGGTGATCTCAGCGGTGAGCCGGTGATCTCAGCGGTGAATTCGCGCTGGTCTCCGGCGATCGCCGAGCGCGATTCTCTGCCAGGGCGTTCGGAGGCCGGGGAGAATGGCGGGCGCGGTGATTGTTTTCCAGCTGATGTGCATTCCGCGAAACGATTCGCCGTGCGGCCGGGCCCCTCGCAACTTTCCGATCGCGATCCGGAAGTGCGAGGGCCCGGCCACTGCGGTGGTGAGATCTCGTCCACCGAGTACGGAATCCGGGAGCATCCTCAAGCCGGACACCGCTCTCACCAGGTGACGGGGTAACCGTGCGCTTCGCTAGCTGCCGTTCGGGTCAACACCCGCTCGGCCCCTGAGCACGGGCCCTTCCGCCTGAATGCTTGCTGTGAACACAATCACACTGCCTTCAGCAAACAAAAGCAACCGGAGCGAGGGGATCTTCACAATTGCCAATTCATGTCATGTTCGCAATTGGCTGCGAAAATCTCGACCTTGCCATGGCTTGACCTGATGCGGTGAGCCGGTCGACCTTCACCCGCTGAGGGTCGGACGAAAGTACGCGCCGTCGACGCATGCGTTCAGGCGCGCGACTTGCGGCGGCGGGCGGCGCGCCAGACCAGCCAGACGACGATGCCCAGCAGGGCAGCGCCCACCACTGCCAGGACCGGGGCCGGCTCGATCCGGGGACGCAGGGCGATCGGCCGGGTGAAGGCCAGCACTCCCCAGCCGGACTGCAGGGCTCGGCGGCGCAGCACCCGGTCCGGGTTGACCACGTAGGCGTGGCCGACCGCTGCGAGCATCGGGGCGTCGGTGATCGAGTCGGAGTAGGCGAAGCTGCCCGCCAGGTCGTAGTGCTCGCGCGCGGCGAGGCGGCGCAGGCCGACGGCCTTGTTGTCGCCGTAGTTGTAGAAGTCGATCTCGCCGGTGAAGCGACCGTCCTCGACGCTCATCTGCGTGGAGAGTACGTGGTCGGCGCCCAGGACGGCGGCGATGGGTTCCACCAGCACGGCCGCCGAGGCCGACACCACCACGACGTCACGGCCCGCCGCGTGGTGCTCGGCGATGAGCTCGACGGCTTCCGCGTACACGTAGGGGTCGATCAGCTCGTGCACGGTCTCGGTGACGATCTGCCGCACCTTCGCGACGTCCCACCCTGTGACGAGCGCCGAGAGGTGGGCCCGCATCCGCTCTGTCTGGTCGGCGTCCGCGTTGCCGACCATGAAGACGAAGTGGGCGTAGGCGCTGCGCAGCACGTCGGCGCGCGAGAGCAGCCCGCGCGCCAGGAACGGCTTGGAGAAGGCAGCCGACGAGCTCGTGGCGATGATCGTCTTGTCGAGGTCGAAGAACGCCGCCGTGCGCGGGGCGTTCGGCAGCGGGCGGGTAGCGATCTGGGGAACCTGCTCGGTCACGCGACGAGCCTAGCGGCGCCTCCCGCCCGAGGAAGGCCGTGACGAGGATGTTGCGCCCGCCGGACGGAACTCGTGCGTTCGAACGACGGACCGGGTGCACGGCATCACGGGCCAGGGAGCCCGACCACAGCGCTCGATTTCCCCACCTTGTGCACAGCCGTCGCGAAGTGGTCGGCGTGACCGCGCGGCGAGCGTCCAGTCTCGTACCGGAGCCCGGCGGATCGGCCGGGACGGGAACCGGGCCAGGCGCCCGCGGCGGGCCCGGGCGACCGGGACGGAGGAGGCGAGATGGTCAGCACGGCGGGGGGTGTGGCACCGACCACGGGGCGTGTCATCGGGGTGGTCGGCGCGTGCGGCGGCGCCGGGACGTCGGTGGTCGCCGCGTGCGTGGCCCACGGTTTGCGCCGGGGTGGTGAGCGGGCGACGCTCGTGGACCTCGACGCCCAGGCACCGGGCGCGGATCTGCTCCTCGGCGCCGACGGCGGACGCGGCGCCCGCTGGCCCGACCTGGCGGAGGCACGGGGCGAGGTCGAGGGCACGGGTGTCGTCGCAGCCCTGCCCCGCTGGGGGGCGGTCCCGGTGCTGAGCGGGACCGCGACGGGCGCACCGCCCGACGACGACGTGGTGCTGGACGTCTGCCGCGGCCTCGTCCAGGCCGGCGAGACCCTGGTGCTCGACCTGCCACGGTCCGGCGCCTGGGGCACCGCGACGCGCAGGGGGACGGGAACGGCTGCCGACGCCCCCGGCAGCGACGGTCTGGCCCTGCGCACGCTCCTCGCGGGCTCCACGACGGCGCTGCTCGTCGTGCCGTTGACGTTGCCCGCGACCGTCGGCGCGCAGCGGGTCCGCGACGCGCTGCGGGCGGCCGGCGTGGCCGATGTCCGGGTGGTGGTGCGTGGTCCGGCGCCTGGTGCGGTCGACGAGGACGACGTCGCGGCCGCCCTGGGACTGCCCGTGCTGGCGGCGATGAGCCACGACGCCGGACTCGCCCGGGCGATCGAGCGGGGCGAGGGTCCCGCGATGTCCCACCGGACGCTGCTCGGCCGGTTCGCGGCAGCCGCGGCGGGGGCTCTGTGAGCTCGCGGCCGCCCGAGGCCACCCTGCTCGACGACGTCCGCGCACGACTCGCGACCGGCCGCACCGGTGCCGGTGCCGCCGTACGGGACGCGGTCCGCGACTCAGGACGCGTGCTCGGGTCCGACGCGCTGCACGACCTGGAGCGCGCGGCCCGCGCCGAGCTCACCGGCGCCGGTCCCCTGCAGGCGCTGCTCGACGCGCCGGACGTCACCGACGTACTGGTCAACGGCCCCGACGACGTGTGGGTCGACCGAGGGGCGGGGCTCGAGCGGCACCCGGTGCACCTCGGCCCGGCCGCCGCGGTGCGGGCACTTGCCGTGCGCCTCGCCGCGCTGGGCGGCCAGCGCCTCGACGACGCCTGCCCCACCGTGGACGCGCGCCTGCCCGACGGCACCCGCCTCCACGCCGTCCTGGAACCGCTCGCCGAGAACGGCGCGGTGATCTCCCTGCGGGTGCTGCGCAACCGCGCGCTCACCCTCGACGAGCTCGTCGTGAGCGGTGGCCTCCCCGCCCGGTGGGCCGGCCTGCTGGGCACGCTGGTGCGCCGCAGGGCGAACATTCTGATCAGTGGGGGCACGGGCACCGGAAAGACGACACTGCTTGCCGCACTGCTCTCGCTCGTGCCCCACGACGAGCGTGTCGTGACGGTCGAGGAGGCGCGCGAGCTGCGTCCCACCCATCCCCACGTGGTGCACCTCGCCGCCCGGCGGGCCAACGTCGAGGGGGTGGGCGTGGTCGACCTCGCCGACCTGGTGCGGAATGCGCTGCGCATGCGGCCCGACCGCATAGTGCTCGGCGAGTGCCGGGGCGCCGAGGTGCGCGAGGTGCTCATGGCGATGAACACCGGGCACGACGGTGGCCTCGCCACGCTGCACGCCAACTCCGTGGAGGTGGTCCCGGCCCGGCTCGAGGCGCTCGCAGGGCTGGCCGGGATGAGCCGGGAGGCCGTGGCCGCGCAGTCCGCCGGGGCGCTGGACGTGGTGCTGCATCTCCGGCGGTCACGCGGTGTACGGCACCTCGCGCAGATCGGCCTCGTCGGGCGCACGCCGGGCGGAGAGCTGGAGGTCCGCACGGCTGCGCGCTGGGAGGGTGCGGGTCCTTGCGAGGACCAGCCGCGGGCGTGGGCCGAGCTGCAGGAGAGGTACGGGCCGTGCTGACGATCGCGCAGTCGCTCGGTGTGGGCCTGCTCGTCGCGGTGGGCGTTCGGCTGGTGCTGGCGCACGGTGGGCGCCGCCTGCGGGAGGTGCTGGTCCCGCCCGGGCCGGAAACCGATCCGGCGCGCGCCGGGGCAGGTGCTGAGACGTCCCGCCCGAGGGCTGGGGTGGGCTTCGGGCCGGCGGTTCGGGGAGGCCGCACGTCACGCCTGGGCACGGGAGCCGGTGGCGACGTCCGCGTCGTGGTGATGCAGGTGGTGGCGCTGCTTCGCGCGGGGGCCTCGCCCGGGGCCGCGTGGTCGCGTGCGGTCGGCGTCGGTGCGGACCTCGCCGGAGTGCCCGACGCCGCCGGGCTGGCCCAGATGCTCGGTGCCCGGCATGCCGAGGCGGTGGTCGCGGCGACCCGGCTGGCGCTCGATGTCGGTGCGCCGCTCGGGCGGGTCCTGGAACAGGTCGCCGGGACGCTCGTCGCGGAGGCCGAGTCGAGGGCGGAGCGCGACGCCGCGCTCGCCGGCCCGCGGACCACCGGGCGCCTGCTCATGTGGTTGCCCGTCGCCGGAGGGTTTCTCGGGTGGGCGCTCGGCGCCGATCCCGTCGGGACGGCGACGGACGGCGGCGTGGGAACCGTCGCGGTGGGGGCCGGGCTGGTGCTGCTCGTCGCGGGCAGGGTCTGGTCGGACCGGCTGGTAGCGGCCGCACGCGGAGCCGATGACTCAGGCGTCGACGTGCAGGTGCTGCTGGAGCTCGTGGCTGCCGCCCTGCGCTCAGGGGCCGGGGTTCCCCGCGCACTGGAGGCGACCGGCGTGGCGATCGGTGGCCCGGACGGCGCGGTGCTGACCCGAACCGCTCACGCCCTGGTGCTCGGCGCGTCGTGGGAGCGGGCCTGGGCTGACGTTCCGACGGTGCTCCACCCGATGGTGCGGGCGCTGCGCGGAGCCTGGCTGGACGGCGCCGCCCCGGGCGACGCCCTCCGCGCCGCCGGTGACGAGGTGCGGCACGAGCGGAGGTCGACCGCGAGAACCGCGGCGGCCCGGCTCGGGGTGCGGCTCGTGCTCCCGCTGGGCGCCTGCTACCTGCCGGCCTTCGTCCTGGTGGGGCTGGTTCCGGTGCTGCTGGCGCTGGGGATCGATCTGCTTACGGGATGAGCGCACACACTTCGGCGTGCTGCCGCACGCCGACGCCGTCCACCACGAGGTGGGCGGGGCCCGGTCGACGGGCCGTACAGGGGGCCCGCACGCGGGCCAGGAAGCCCGGACACGGGTGGAGAAGGAGGAGACATGACGATGACGACGGTGGTGGCCTGCCCCGAACCGGAGGACAAGTCGCAGTCGGAGGCCGAGGAGCGCGACGGGGAGAGCGGGCTCGCCACGGCCGAGTACGCGATAGCGACCCTCGCGGCGGCGGCGTTCGCGGGTGCACTGATGGCGATCCTCTCGGGCGGTGACGTGAAGGGGATGCTCACGTCGCTGATCCAGTCGGCGCTGACGGCCGGCTGATCCATGGCCGAGCGTGAGTCGGAACGGGGCACGGTCACGGCGGAGCTGGCCATCGGGCTACCCGCCGTCGTGCTGGTCCTCGTCGCCGTGCTCACCCTCACGGCCGCGTCCACGGCGCAGATGCGCGCCCTGGACGCGGCCCGTGCGGGCGCGCGGGCGGTGGCCGTCGGCGAACAGGAGTCGGTGGTGGTCGAGGTGGTGGCCCGTGTCGGTGGCTCGGAGGCGGAGATGTCGCTCGTCCACGAGGGCGAATGGGTACGGGTGACCGTGACAAGGCCGGTCGCGGGCGGCTGGGCCGCCGGGACGTTGCGGGCCACGGGCGTGGCGTCGGCGTGGGTGGAGCCGTGAGGCCGCGGTGGGGTGAGGTCGGGCCAGGGCCGCGTGGGCCTGGTGGGTCTGGTGGGCCTGGTAGATCAGGTGAGCAGGAGCGGGGTGAGGAGGAGCAGGGTGCCGGCACGGTGCTGATCCTCGGGGTCGTCGCGGTGGTCCTGGTGCTCGCGGTCGGGATCGCGGCGCTGGGCGCCGCGATGTCAGCTCGCGGGACGGCGCAGGCGGCGGCGGAGCTCGGCGCCCTCGCGGGGGCCACGGCCCTGCGTGACGGGTTCGATCCGTGCGGAACGGCGCGTGCCGCGGTGGCACGCAACGGGGCGGAGACCGCGTCGTGCCAGGTGCTCGCCGGGGGCGTGGTGCGGGTGGTGGCGACGCGCGCGGCGGGTGGCCCGGTCAGCGGGTTCGGTGGTGCCCCTGGTGAGGCGCGTGCGTCCGCGCGGGCGGGCCCCCGGACGGGCGACCTCACCGGATCAGAAGGGGTGATGGGATGACATGCCTGCGATACGGCTTGTAGTATCACTGCTATGGAGAGTACGGAGGATGCGATGAGATCTGAGGACCCACCCCCGGCAACGGGTGGTGTTGTGCTCGACGTGCGTGACCTGCGGATGAGATACGGCACCAAGGACGTGCTGACCGGGGTGTCGTTCACGGCGCAGCGGGGCGAGGTGCTCGCTCTGCTGGGGCCCAACGGGGCAGGCAAGACGACGACGATCGAGATCCTCGAGGGCTTCCGCATGCGGTCGGCCGGCGAGGTCTCGGTGCTCGGGGAAGACCCTGCGCACGCGGGCGAGGCCTGGCGCGCGCGACTGGGCGTGGTGCTCCAGTCGTGGCGGGACCATGGCCGGTGGCGCGTGCGGGAGCTGCTCGGATACCTCGCGGAGTTCTACGCCCCGTACGCGACTGCCGACGTCGCGCGGCCGTGGGACGTCGACGAACTCATGGACGTCGTGGGCCTCACGGAGCACGCGGCGGCCAAGGTGCAGACGCTGTCGGGCGGGCAGCGTCGTCGTCTCGACGTGGCGATCGGGATCGTCGGCCGACCGGAGCTGGTGTTCCTCGACGAGCCGACTGCAGGTTTCGACCCGCACGCACGGCGCGAGTTCCACGACCTGGTGCATCGCCTGGCCGACTTCGAGAACACGACGGTCCTGCTCACCACGCACGACCTCGACGAGGCCGAGAAGCTTGCCGACCGGATCCTCGTGCTCGACGAGGGAGCGATCGTCGCCAACGGTTCGGCGGAGCAGCTCGCCCGGGAGCTGACCACGCAGGCGGAGGTGCGGTGGACGTCGGACGGGCACCGGCACGTCCACGCCGTGACCGATGGTGATCCCACGCCGTTCGTCCGTGCGCTGCTGGCGAAGGACCTGGGCATCACCGATCTCGAGGTCAAGCGCGCCAGCCTCGAGGACACGTACATGTCGCTCGTGCACCGGGCCGAGGCGGCGCGGTCGACGCCGGACACCGAGCCTGCGTCGACCGACCTGGCCGTTCGTACCGAGGAGGTGCCGTCATGACCACGACCACGACCCCGACCACGACCACACAGCCCGACGCGCGGTGGGCGGCGGCCCGCGCAGGGCTCCGCCGCGGCTGGCTCGAGACCAAGTATTCGATCCAGGAGCCGGGCGACATCATCTGGATCGTCGCGTTCCCCGTCATCTACGCGGTGGTCCTGCTGTTCATGCGGGGTAGCACCGTGCCGGGGACCGACTTCGCGCTGGGCGCGATGGTGCTGCCGAGCCTGGTCGGCATGTCCATCGCGTTCGGTGGGCTGACCGGGCCGGCCAGCACCATCGCCGTCGACCGCGAGGACGGCACGCTGTTGCGGGCCAAGGCGACGCCCAACGGGATGATCGGCTACCTGGTGGGCAAGATCCTGATGTTCGCGCTGACCACGCTGGTGAGCCTCGTCGCGCTGGTGGTCCCGGCGTTCACCGTCGCGGGCGACCTGCGGCTGGACGCCCGTACGGCTCTCCTGCTGGTGCTCATCTTCGTGCTCGGGATGGTTGCCACGGTCCCGATCAGCGTCGCGCTCGGGTCGCTCTTCAAGTCCGCGTCCCAGACCGGGCTGCTGTTCCTCGGGTCGATGCTCCTGGTCGTCCCCTCGGGGATCTTCTACCCGATCACGGCGCTGCCCGGGTGGCTGCAGTGGGTGGGGCAGGCCTTCCCCTACTACTGGCTCGGGCTCGGCGCCCGGTCGGCGATGCTCCCGGAGAGCATGGTCGCGGCGGAGATCGGGGAGTCGTGGCGCACCCTCGAGATGTTCGCGGTGCTCGGTGTCTGGGCGGTGGTGGGTATGGTGCTCGCGCCGATCGTGCTCCGGAGGATGGCCCGGCGCGAGTCGGGTTCGACGGTCGCGGCGGCGCGGGAGCGTTACATGAGCAAGGGGTACTGAGTCGTGGCAGAGCAGTCCGACGTCGTTTACAACCGCATAGCGATGCTTCGTGCCGAACGAGGCATCTCGCGGCGTGAGCTGGCGGAGGCGCTCGGGGTGCACTACCAGACGGTCGGCTACCTGGAACGGGGCGAGTACAGCCCGTCGCTGCACCTCGCGCTGCGGATCGCCCAGTACTTCGACGTGGCCGTCGAGGTGGTTTTCTCGACGAGCCCGTTCAAGCGCCTCGGCGAGTAGGGGTCACCGGGTCTCGGCCAGGACAGCGCGGGGGTCGTGGGACAGCACGGCGTCGAGGAGCCGCACGGCTGCGGCCTTGTCGAGCGGCGCGTTGTACGAGCCGCACTTGGGCGACTGCACGCACGCCGGGCACCCGTCGGCGCAGGGGCAGGCGGCTATCGCGTCGCGGGTGGCTCGCAGCCACGTGGCGCCCAGGTGGTAGGCCCGCTCGGCGAACCCGGCACCCCCGGGGTAGGCGTCGTAGACGAACACTGTCGCCTCGCCGGTGTCCGGGTGCAGCTCGGTCGACACACCGCCGAGGTCCCAGCGGTCGCACGTCGCCAGGAGCGGCAGCAGACCGATCGAGGCGTGCTCGGCCGCGTGCAGTGCGCCCGGCGTCTGTTCGGGGGAGATGTCGGCCGCGCGCAGCACGAACTCGGGGACCGACCACCACACGGCCACGGTGCCGAGGGTGTGCTCGGGCAGCTCGAGCTGCTCGGTGCCCAGCACCTGCATGTCCGGCACACGGCGCCGCTGGAAGCTCACCACCTGCGACGTCACCTCGACCGGTCCGAGGCCCCAGGTGATCGGTCCCCAGTCGCGCGTGACCAGGTCGTGGCCGGGACCGTCCGTCGGATCGTCCTTCCCGGGGCTGGCGGGGCCCGAGGTGCCGCCCTCGGACCCTTCCGTGTCCCACCCCTCGATCGCCACCGACATGACCGAGCGTGACCACGTGCCGTAGTCGAGACGGCGCCGCTGCACGACGGCGGTGTGGTCGTCGAGGTCGAGGTGCGCCACCACGTAGGTGGTGCCCTGGTGCACGTAGACGGCGCCGTCGTGCACCTGGCCGTCCGCGGACGCCGCGTCGACCGTCCCCAGCATGCGGCCCGTGCCCTGCTCCACCACACGGACGGGCGTGCCACCCGCGCCGCGCAGGTCGGTGAGTCCCGCGGCGCCCTGGTGGTGGGTCCAGTACCACCCGGACGTCCGGCGCCGCAGCGCTCCCCGGGCGACCAGCACGTCCAGGATCCCGCGCACGTGGGTGGGATCGCCGAACTCCGTCAGGTCCTCCGAACGCAGCGGCGCCTCCTGTGCCGCGGCGCAGAGGTGCGGCGCGAGCACGTGCGGGTTCGCGGGGTCGAACACCGTGGCTTCGAGCGGAGCGTCGAACACTGCCTCGGGATGCGTCACGAGGTAGGTGTCCAGCGGGTCCTCACGCGCGACGAACGCGACGAGGCCGTCCGCGCCGGCCCGTCCGGCGCGGCCCGCCTGCTGCCACAGCGACATGCGCGTGCCGGGCCAGCCGGCGATGAGCACGGCGTCCAGACCGGAGATGTCCACGCCCAGCTCGAGCGCGTTGGTCGTCGCCAGCCCGAGCAGGTCACCGGTCCGCAGCGACTGCTCCAGCTCGCGCCGCTCCTCCGGCAGGTACCCGCCGCGGTACGCCGCGATCCGGCGGGCGGCGTCCGGGTCAGCGTGCCGCAGGTGGTCACGGGCCTGCTGGGCCACGGACTCCGCGCCGCGGCGGGACCGCGTGAACGCCAGGCTGCGCGCGCCGGCCGAGGCGAGATCGGCGAGCAGGTCGGCGACCTCGGCCGTGGCGGACCGGCGCGGATGTTCCGGCGGCGCCTCGGTGGCCACGACCTCGGCTTCGGGGTCGGCGGGCAGAGCCCAGGGATCAGGCTCGCTGAGGTCGGCTCGTTGCATCGACATCGGCACATCGCTGGACCGATCTCGATGCGAAGTGCCGACCTCGGCGTCTACGGGTGGGCGCCAGCTCGCTATCTCCGGGGGCTGCCAGAGGACCACGGTGCGGCGGCCCGAGGGGGAGGTGTCCTCGGTGACGGCGGCGACGTCGTCGGGCGCGACGCCGATCAGGCGCGCCGCGCTGACCGCCGGCTCCGCCGTCGTGGCCGACGCGACCACGAAGGTGGGTGAGCCGTCCCCGTACCGCGCAGCGAGCCGGGCGAGTCGCCGTAGCACCAGCGAGACGTGCGCGCCGAACACGCCGCGATAGGCGTGCCCCTCGTCGACGACGACGTATCGCAGGCCCTTGAGCAGTCGTGACCAGCGGCGATGGTTGGGCAGCAGGGCGTAGTGGAGAAAGTCGGGGTTCGTCAGCACGACGTCGGCGTGGTCCTGGACCCAGGAGCGCTCCTCGCGCGAGGTGTCGCCGTCGCAGGTGGCGACCCGGACGTCGCGCGTGCCGGCCGCGTCGAGCACGCGCTCGAGCGCGTTGAGCTGGTCGGCGGCCAGCGCTTTGGTAGGGCTCAGGTAGATGGTGGTGGGGCGGGTGCGTGCCGACGCGATGTTGCCCGGGTCGAGCGTGGCGGCAGCCGCGGCGTCGCGCACCGCCGACAGCGCGGGCAGCCAGAACGCGAGCGACTTGCCCGACCCTGTCGACGTGGCCAGTGCGGTGTGCCGGCCCTGGTGGACGAGGTCGGCGGCGACGGCCTGGTGCGTCCACGGTCGCTCGACGCCGAGCCTCCGGTACCCCTGCACCACCGTCGCATCCGCCCACGTGGGCCAGTCCGCGTGCCCCGCCGCGCGTGCCGGGAACGTGCGCGACGCCGTCAGCCGCTCGGAGCGTGCGCCACCCGCGAGGAGCACGTCGAGGAGCGGGTGGGTGGAGGCGTCGGACACGCAGGACAGTGTCGCATCCGACGATGCCGGACGAGCCGCGGTCACGTCACAGGACGGCACGGGTACGAGCTGGATCACATCGGAAGAGTTCCCCCCCCGACGAATCAACCGAGTGGCCCGGCGCCGCGCCGGTGGGTTCGCACCGTTGTGCACGTCGACCGACGTCTCAAGCTTCCTCATGGCAGGAGCTACAGCAGCGGGGCTGCTGTTCACGGCCTTGGTATCGCCGGCCGCGATGGCCACCACACCGTACGGAATGGTGACCGTCACGTCTGGCTCCATCGTTGTCGGCGACGCGTCGACGAGCGCACCGAAGCGATCGCGCTGGACGGCCTCGCACTGGGTGCGGGATCTCGGCCGCTGAAGTTCACCTATCAGGCCCTCCCAGGTGCTCCCGCATGGAGCATCCAACGGACCGTGACGGTCACGCCACCGGCCTTCTCGGTCTCCCGGTCCCCGTCGGCGTCGGCCAAGGCCAAGAAGTGAGCTCACAGGTCGAAGAGCGTGGGCTGCTCCAGGTAGACGCCTTCCGTCTCCAGCAGGCGCAGCTTGGTGCGCGGGCCGCCACGGGCGGAGAAGCCGCCGATGCGGCGGCCCGCGGCCAGCACGCGGTGGCACGGAACGATCGGTGGGAACGGGTTGCGGCCCATCGCCTGCCCCACGGCCTGAGCCGCGCCGGGGGAGCCCAGCTCGGCCGCGACCTCGCCGTAGGTACGGGTCTCGCCGGGCGGGATGGCACGAACCACCTCGTACACGCGCCGGTCGAAGTCGGGGACGGCGCTCATGTTCAGCGGGACCGTCGCGAGGTCCGCCACGCCGTCCTCGAGCAGGCAGGTCAGTGCGGTGACGGCCAGGGACACCCGGGCAGGTGAGGCCTCGACAACGCCCGGGTACCAGCCGCGCACGGCGCCCCGCACCTGGTCGGCGCTGCCGGGGGGAGTGTCGAGCCGACGATCTCCGCGTCCTCGTTCCAGACGAGCGCGCACTCGCCGATCGCCGTGGAGATCACGGCGAACTCGAGCCGGTTGCGATCCATGCCCCACACGATAGGCGGCGCCACTGACAGCGCCCCCCGGCTCCGACGTCAGTTCGTGGCCCACCGCGTGGCCAGTTCGGTCGCCTGCTGCGCGGGGTCGGTTCGGCCGCTCGACCCGGTGAGCGCGCCGGCCGCGGCCAGGCCCTCGGCGAAGCCGACCGCGTAGGTGGTCAGTGGTGCCGCCGGCCGCTCGACCGCATGCGCGGCGTCCCGGGCGAGGTCCAGGACCTTCTTCATGTCGACGGTCCCGGCCGGGAGGTCGAGCTCCGACTCCAGGGCGGAGATCCACTGCTTGAGGTCTGTCATCGCACGTCTTTCCGGTAGCGGGCCAGGTCGGCGGGGGTGTCGATGTCGTCGCTCCAGCCTGCACGGTCCGGGAGCTCGACGCAGTGCAGCGCGCCGACCAGGCGCTTCATCGGCGCCCCGTCCGTCGCCAGGCCGGCGAGCGCGGTGTCGAGCGCCGCGCGACCGTACAGCCCGACGAGCCACTGGGCCCGGCCGTCGCGCACCAGGTAGGCGCCGTCGACGGGTTCACGTGAAACAGCCCGCTCCAGGGCCGCGACGGCCCGGGCCGCGTGCGGCACGTCGACGGCGAGGAGCAGCACCCACGGAGCGCCCGGACCCGGCAGCGCGCGCAGTCCGGCGGCCAGACCCGCGACAGGCCCGCCGAACAGCGGGTCCTCCCGCGTCAGTACGGGCACGACGGCACCCACAGCCGGCGGGGCGACGTCGGCCAGCTCCGGCGGACCGACCACCACCACCCGACGTGCCCGTGCGCTGGCCACCAACGCACGGTCCAGCAGCCGTGCGCCGTCGACCACGAGGTCGGCCTTGGACACCCCGTCCAGCCGGGTGGCTCTGCCCCCGGCCAGCACCACGGCGTCGTAGGACGCCTCCGGGGCGGTCTCGGTCATTGCAGCATCACCACCCGGACGAGATCTCCGGACCGCACCTTGTCCACCTCGGGCGGCACGAGTGCGAGGCCGTCGGCCACCGCGAGCGCGGACAGGGCGTGGTGCGAGCCTGCCGGCACGACGCCGACCGCGCTCCGGGTGGTAGGGACCGCGTCGCCGGGCGGCGGCGTGTCGGGCAGCGGGACCAGGCGGACGGGGACGACCAGGAGCCGCCCGGGCGCCCCGGACCAGCCGGTGGCGGCGGAGAGGAGCGCTGCGCGAGGTGTGCTGCTCTGCGTAGACGATGTCGACGCAGAGCAGCACACCTCGGACACGTGGTCCCTGCCCGAGGATCCCGCGCCCTGGAGACGGTCGATCGCCCGCCGCGCGAACAGCTCGAACGACGCGTACGCACCCACGGGGTTGCCCGGCAGCGCGAGCCACGGGACGCCGCGCCAGCGGGCCAGCCCTTGCGGTTTGCCGGGAGACATCGCCACCGTGCCGACGTCGACGTCCGTCACACCCTCGGCACCGACGGGTGACGCCAGGACCTCCCGGACCACGTCGGCCGCACCCGCGGACACGCCCCCGGCGGTCACGATCAGGTCGGCACCCGTGCCGCCCGTGTGGCTCCCGACGCCGTCAACGACCTGGTTGAGCGCGGCACGCAGAGCAGCCGGATCGTCCGTCACCGGCCCGAGCCGGACGACGTCGGCGCCGGCTGCACGCGCCGCCGCCGCGAGCATCGGCCCGTTCGAGTCGGTGATCTGTCCGGGCCCCAGCGGCTCGCCGACGGGCACCAGCTCGGATCCCGTGGAGACGACGGCGACCAGCGGCCGGCGTCGGACCGGGACGGTCACGCTGCCCGACGCCGCCAGCGCACCGACGAGCGGGGCCGTGACCTCGGTCCCGGCGCGTGCGAGGAGGTCGCCCTGGCGCACGTCCTCACCCGTGGCGCGGACGTGCGGCGTCGGCCGCCGGGCCAGGGTGACCGATTCCTCCGCGCGTGGTGCACCCGCGACGAAGCGGCCGGTCGAGGTGTGCTCCACGGGCACCACCGCATCGGCTCCGGTCGGCAGCGGTGCGCCGGTCATGATCCGCACCGCACGCCCCGGTCCGACGACGGCCGGCCCGCTCGACCCTGCCGCGACGTCACCCGTCACGTGCAGGGTCACCTGGCGGCCGTCGGCCGGGAGGTCCGCCAGCCGCACGGCGTACCCGTCCATCGCGGCACTGTCGAAGGGGGGTACGGAGACCGCCGCGTAGAGGTCCTCGGCGAGCACCGAGCCCAGGGCGTCCTCCACGGCCAGCGGCCGGGCGGGCAGCGGCGCGACCAGGGCGAGCACGCGCTCGATGTGCTCGACGACGCTGCGCGGCTGCGGCTCCATGGTCAGACCCTAGGACAGCGGCGGGGTGGCAGCGGTCGCGTTGAGGGGCCGGCCTCCGCTCGCTCGCGGTCCAACGGGCTCATCCCCGTGCGGCCCGCCGCACCGGCCCCAGCGTGAACAGCAGCGTTCCCAGGCCCGTCGCGGCGAGCAACGCGAAACCGAGGTCGTAGTCGCCGTCGAGCTGGTAGACGGCACCCATGATCAGTGGCGGCACGAAACCGCCCAGACCGCCGGCGGCGCCGACCACGCCGGTCACCCCACCGACCTTCTCGGCGGGAGCCAGCCTCGCGACCAGCGCGAACGTCGCTCCGGACGATGCGCCCAGTGCTGCCGCGAGGCCGAGGAACGCGATGGTGCCGATCGGCACCAGGTCCGGCTGGAAGGCGACTACGGTGGCCAGCAGTGCCACGGCCGCGAAGCACCAGACCGAGACGGTGACCGGCCCCAGCCGGTCGGACAGTGACCCGCCCACCGGTCGCATCACCACGGCCAGTACCACGAACCCTGCGGTGCGCGCAGCGGCGTCGGCGGTCGTCAGGTCGTAGGCGTTGGCGAGGAAGGTCGGCAGGTAGACGCTGAACGCGACGAAGCCGCCGAAACCGACGGCGTACAGCCAGGACAGCTGCAGCGTCGCGGGCAGCTTCAGGATGGACCACGTGCGGGCCAGCATGCCCCCCGAGGCACCGCCGGCGCGCCCGGGTGCGTCGTGCAGCACGAGGCGCGAGACGACGGCGAAGACCGCGAGGACCGCCGCGACGAGCACGAACGGCGCCGGTCGACCGAACGCGTCGGCCAGCGGCACCGTCGTGAACGACGAGATGGCCGTACCGCCCATGCCGACCCCGAAGATTCCCAGCGCTGTGCCGCGGCGCTCGGGGGCGAACCACGCGTTGACGAACGGGACGCCCACCGCGAACGTCGTGCCTCCGAGCCCCAGCAGGAACCCGCCGACGACCAGTGCGGCGTACGAGTCGGCCACGAGCCCCACGAACAGCACCGGAACGATGGTCAACGCGCTCAAGAGGGGGAACATCGTCCGTGCGCCGAACCGGTCGGTGAGCGCACCCACGGGGATGCGGCCGACCGACCCGACGATCACGGGGACGGCCACCAGTACCGACTGCTGGATCTCCGTGAGCGAGTAGTCCACGCCGTACGCCTTGCCGAGCGGGCTGATCAGGGCCCACGCCCAGAAGTTCACCGCGAAGCCCACGGTGGCCAGGGCCAGCTGCACCGCAGCTCTTCCCCCCGGCTGAGCGTGCCGGTGCGCCGGGGTGGCCGGTGCCTGTGTCATGTCAGCTCCTCGTGCCGGTTCCAGGTCCGGCAGGTGGCTCCCACCCCGGACGCGGACGGTGCGTCCCGGAGCCGCCGGGGGCGACCTCCGTAGGGGTCGCGTCCCGGGACCGGTACACCACGTACGGCCGGGACAGGTAGCCGACCGGCGCGGAGAAGGCGTGCACCAGCCGGGTGAACGGCCACAGTGCGAACAGCAGGAACGAGCTGATGACGTGCACCTGGAACGACAGCGGCACGCCCGCCATCAGCTCGGGCTGCGGCTGGAAGTACCACAGGGAACGGAACCAGGGCGAGATCGTCTCCCGGTAGTTGTACCCCTCGGTGCTCACGAGCTGGGTGGTGGCCGTGGCCCACGCTCCCGAGAGGACGGAGAGCGCAAGCACCGCGTACATGACCTTGTCCATCACGGTCGTCGCGAGGAACACGGCGCTGGTGACCCGCCTGCGGTAGATCAGGATGAGGAGGCCCAGCACGAGCACCGCGGAGGCCGCGGACCCCGCCAGGGCTGCGATCAGGTGGTAGACGCGCTCGGGGATGCTGATCGCCTCCGTCCAGGAGGCGGGGATCACCAAGCCCGTGATGTGCCCCAGGATCACCACGAGCAGGCCGAAGTGGAACAGCGGCGACCCGAGGCGTAACAGCCGCTTCTCGTACAGCTCGGACGAGCGGGTGGTCCATCCGAACTTGTCGTACCGGTACCGCCACATCGACCCGACGACCAGCACGGCAAAGGTCACGTAGGGCAGCACCACCCAGAGCATCACGTCCACGGTGCACCCTTTTCCCCGTCGTTCGCGCCGAAGCCGGGCAGATCGGACAGGCCGACCATCTCCACGGGTGGGCCTTCGGCCACGAGCGCCGCCACCCGGTCGAGCGTCCGGGCGTCGACCGGCGGCAGTGTGAGGCATACCGCCTCGACGGCCGCGACCCACGGTGATCCTTCTGCGGCGAGCGCCGTGCGGAGCACCTCGATGCCTTCGCGGTGGGCGGTCAGGAGCGCGCCGACGATGCGGGCTCCGTCGCTGTCGGCCCGGGCGGAGAGCTCGAGGACGCTACCCAGGTGGTCCGGCAGCTCGCTCCCGGTGACCTCCCAGCCCACGGCGTGGTACGCCTCGGCGAAGCGGAGCAGCGCGGTACCGCGGCGCCGGGTGTCGCCGGCCGCGTAGTAGGACAGGTAGAGCGTGCAGCGGCGCTTGAGGTCGAAGGTCGTGACGTAAGCACGCTGCAGGGCGGAGGGGTCTCCGTCGACCAGGGTCGTGGCCAGACCGGTCAGCCGTTCGGCCACCGGAGGCGGCAGCTGCCCGACCGCGGAGCGTACGGCGTGCGCGGCACCGACCGTCGCGTCGTCCGGGTAGGCGAGCAGCAGGGAGGCGGCCATGTGGGCGAGCCTCCGGTCGCCGTCCGACAGGGGGACGGGGGCGAGGAGCTCGTTCCTGGCGGCTGAGCGGGCGCCGGGACGAAGCCTGGGGCGGGGCAGGAACGAAGGGCTCATGAGGGGTCCGCGCTGTCGCGGGGCGGGAAGAGCCCGGCCGGTCGGCCGTTGCCGTCCCAGTTCAGGAGGTTGACCCGGCCGGAGGTCGACGGACCGTTGGGTGAGTCGGCGGTCTGGCGGGAGGTGAGCACGTGGAAGTTCTCCACGGCGACCGGGACGGGCGGTCCCGACGACTCACCGAGCGGACCCGCACCGCCCATGCCCGGTCCGCCCTCGTAGTCGAGCGAGCAGGCGATCTCCTCGAGGTCGCGTGCCTGTTCCGCGTGGGCTGTGGGGATCACGTACCGGTCGGCGTACTTCGCGATCGCGAGCAGCCGGTACATCTCCTCGACCTGCGGGCCGGTCATGCCGACGGCGCTCGCGGTCTCCTCGTTGGGGGCATTGCCGAGGTTGACGTCGCGCATGTAGGAGCGCATGGCGGCGAGCCGGCGCAGCACGCGCTCGACGGGGCGCGTGTCACCCGCGGTGAACAGCCCGGCGAGGTACTCCAGCGGGATGCGCAGCTGTGAGATCGCGGCGAACAGCGTGCGCGGGTCCTCGCCGTCGTTCCCGGAGCCGGCGACCACGTCGACCACAGGAGACAGTGGTGGGATGTACCAGACCATGGGGAGCGTCCGGTACTCGGGGTGCAGCGGGAGCGCCACCTCGTAGTCGGTGATGAGCTTCCAGATCGGTGACGCCTGGGCGGCCTCGATCCAGTCCTGGGGGATGCCCTCCCGCCGGGCCGCAGCGACGACCTCAGGGTCGTCCGGATCGAGGAACACGGACCGCTGGGCGGCGAGCAGGGCGTGCTCGTCCTCGACGGACGCGGCCTCGGTGACCCGGTCGGCGTCGTACAGCACGAGGCCGAGGTAGCGCAGACGGCCGACGCACGTCTCCGAGCAGACCGTGGGCAGCCCCACCTCGATCCTCGGGTAGCAGAGCGTGCACTTCTCCGCCTTGCCCGTCTTGTGGTTGAAGTAGACCTTCTTGTACGGGCAGCCCGTGACGCACTGCCGCCAGCCGCGGCAGGCGTCCTGGTCCACGAGCACGATGCCGTCCTCCGCGCGCTTGTACATGGCTCCTGACGGGCAGGACGCCACGCACGCCGGGTTGAGGCAGTGCTCGCAGATGCGTGGCAGGTAGAACATGAACGTCTGCTCGAGCTCCTCGGCGACGTGCTCACTCATGTGCTGGAGAACCGGGTCGTCCTGCATCGTCGCGGTGGACCCGGCAAGGTCGTCGTCCCAGTTGGCGGACCACTCGATCTTCATGTCCTTGCCCGTGAGCAGGGACTTCGGTCGTGCCACCGGGGTGTGCGCGCCCTGCGGGGCGGACAGCAGCATGTCGTACTCGTACGTCCAGGGCTCGTAGTAGTCCTGGATCGACGGCATCTTGGGGCTGGCGAAGATGGTGGCAAGCTTCTTCAGGCGCCCTCCGGCGCGCAGCTTCAGCTTGCCGCGCCTGGTCCGCACCCAGCCGCCCTGCCACTCGTCCTGGTCCTGGTAGGTACGGGGATAGCCCAGGCCCGGCCGGGTCTCCACGTTGTTGAACCAGACGTACTCCACGCCGGACCGATTGGTCCAGGCCTGCTTGCACGTCACCGAGCACGTGTGGCACCCGATGCACTTGTCGAGGTTCATCACCATCGACATCTGCGCCATGACCTTCATCGGTAACGCACCTCCTGGGAGCGGCGGCGGACCACCGTCACCTCGTCGCGCTGGTTACCCGTCGGGCCCAGGTAGTTGAAGGCGTAGGACAGCTGGGCATAGCCACCGGCCAGGTGCGAGGGCTTGAGCAGGATCCGGGTGAGCGAGTTGTGCATGCCACCCCGCAGCCCCGAGGCCTCGGTGATCGGCACGTCCACCGTGCGGTCGGTCGCGTGGTACATGTACACGGTCCCGTCCGGCATGCGGTGGCTCACGATCGCCCGTGCCACCACGACGCCGTTGCGGTTCACCGCCTCGACCCACTCGTTGTCCACCACCCCGATACGGGCGGCGTCTCCGGGAGACATCCAGATGTTCGGCCCGCCCCGTGAGAGCGAGAGCATGAACAGGTTGTCCTGGTACTCCGAGTGGATCGACCACTTCGAGTGAGGCGTCAGATAGCGCACCACGACCTCGGCGGCCGCCGGCGAGTCCCCGAGCGCCGGGGAGTCCGGGAACAGCCGGTGCATGTCGAGCGGGGGCCGGAACACCGGGAGCTGCTCGCCGAGCTCCACGAGCCAGTCGTGGTCCAGGTAGAAGTGCTGGCGGCCGGTCAGGGTGTGCCATGGCTTGAGCCGCTCGACGTTGACCACGAAGGCGCTGTACCGGCGCCCGCCGTGCTCGCTGCCCGACCACTCCGGTGAGGTGAGCACCGAGGTGGGCCGAGCCTGGGTGTCGGCGAACGTGATGCGCGTGCCCGCCTGGTCACGCGCGAGGTCGGCCAGCGGCCGGCCGGTACGGCGCTCCACACGCTCGAACCCTTGGACCGCGAGCCGACCGTTCGTGGTGCCGCTCAGCGCCAGGATCGCCTCGCACACGTGCGTGTCCCGGTCCAGGCGTGGCCGACCAGCCACCGGCCCGTCCGGAACGAGCCCGTTGAGCTCACCGAGCAGCCGCACCTCGACGTCGGGCGAGAACGACACGCCCTTGGTGAGCATGCCGGCGCCGTCGGTCAGCGGACCCAGGGCGGCCATCCGCGCCGCGAAGGCCGGGTAGTCGCGCTCGACCTCCACGATCTTGGGCATGTTCACACCCGGGACCAGGTCCCTCTCGCGGAACGGCACGTCGGCGTCGGTCACGGTGCCGTGGGGCAGGGCCATCTCGTCGGGTGTGTCATGCGCCAGCGGAGAGGCGACGAGGTCATGCCGAACCCCGAGATGGTCCACCGCCATCGCCGACACCTTGCGGGCGATCGAGTGGAACGCGGCGAAGTCGGTCTTGGTCTGCCAGGGCGGGTCGATGGCCGGGCTGAACGCGTGCACGAACGGGTGCATGTCCGTCGAGGACAGGTCGTGCTTCTCGTACCAGGTGGCAGCAGGCAGCACGACGTCGGAGAACAGCATGGTGCTCGTCATCCGGAAGTCCATCGTCACCAGCAGGTCGACCTTGCCCCGCGGGGCCTCGTCACGCCACGTCATCGACCGCGGGCGGCGGTCCGGTGCGGACTCCTGCGCAAGAACGGCTGAGTCCGTGCCCAGCAGGTGCTTGAGGAAGTACTCGTTGCCCTTGCCGCTGGACCCCAGGATGTTCGCTCGCCACACGGTCACCACGCGTGGGAAGTTCGCCGGGTCGTCGGGGTCCTCGACGGCGAACCGCAGCCGTCCCGCCTTCAGCTCGTCCACCACGTGCGCGGCGGGCTCCTTGCCTGCCGCCCTGGCCTCGTCGGCGAGGTCCAGCGGGTTGCGGTCGAACGTGGGGTAGCTCGGCATCCAGCCGCGCTGGGCGGAGTCCACGAGCGTGTCGGCGGTGGTGCGGCCGGCAAACGTGCCGGGGGCCAGCGGGGAGGCCAAGGTGTCGGCGGGCAGGCCGTCGTACCGCCACTGGTCGGTGGCCAGGTACCAGAACGCCGTGCCGATCATCTGCCGTGGCGGACGCGTCCAGTCCAGGCCGCCCGCGTACTGGGCCCAGCCCGTGATCGGGCGGCACTTCTCCTGACCCACGTAGTGCGCCCAGCCGCCGCCGTTCACGCCCTGGCAGCCGGTCATCGTGGTCAGGGCGAGGAACGCCCGGTAGATGGTGTCCGCGTGGAACCAGTGGTTGGCTCCTGCGCCCATGATGATCATCGACCGGCCACCGGAGTCCACGGCGTTCTGCGCGAACTCCCGCCCGATCCGGGCCGCGGCAGCGGCCGGCACGCCTGTGATCTCCTCCTGCCAGGCCGGTGTGCCCGGCCGGGGGTCGTCGTAGCCGCTGGGCCAGTCACCCGGCAGCCCCGGACGGCTCACGCCGTACTGCGCGAGCATCAGGTCGAACACCGTGGTCACCAGGTAGCTCCCGACACGGCGGGCCGGGACGCCGCGCAGCACGACCCCCTTGCCCCCGGTGTGCGGGTCGTCGTCCCGTCCTGGCACGACGTCGAAGCGCGGTAGCGCGACGGTGACGGGTTCGGCCGGTGTGCTCGATGCCGGACCGGCAGCGTCGTCGCCCACCAGGAGGTCACCGATGCTCAGCGCCGGGTCCACGCCGCCGAGGTCGAGGTTCCACCGTCCCTCGTCGGCGTCGCCGAAACGATGGCCCAGCGTGCCGTTCGGCGCCACCGGCCGGCCGGCCGCGTCGAGCAGCACCGGCTTGAAGTGCGAGTTCGCCTCGGTGGACGCCCCGGGCAGCACGTCGTCCGGCAGGTCGGCCACCGTGAGGAACTTGCCCGGTACATAGGCCTCCGCCGGGACCACGGGGCTCCCGTCCGGGCCGGACCGCTCGGCCGGCGCGGGATCCAGCCGCACTAGGAACGGCGAGTCGCTGTACTGCTTGAGATAGCTCTCGAACTGTGCGGTACGCCGGTCCACGAGGTACTCGCGCAGCACGACGTGCCCCATGGCCAGCGCGAGTGCGCCATCGGTACCGGGCTGCGGGGCGAGCCAGGCGTCCGCGAACTTGGTGTTGTCCGCGTAGTCGGGCGAGACCACCACGACCTTCTGCCCTCGGTACCGGGCTTCCGTCATGAAGTGCGCGTCGGGGGTGCGCGTCACCGGGACGTTGGAGCCCCACATGATGAGATAGGCGGCGTTCCACCAGTCCGCCGACTCCGGCACGTCGGTCTGGTCTCCGAACACCTGCGGTGAGGCCACGGGGAGGTCCGCATACCAGTCGTAGAAGCTGAGCATGGTGCCGCCGAGCATCTGGATGAACCGGGCGCCCACCCCGTGGGAGACCATCGACATCGCGGGGATCGGCGAGAACCCGGCGATGCGGTCGGGACCGTGCTCCTTGATCGTGTGCACGTGCGCCGCGGCGACGATCTCCGCGGCCTCCTCCCACGTGGCCCGGACCAGTCCGCCCTTGCCACGGGCCTGCTTGTAGGTTGCCGCGGTGTCCGGGTCGGACGTGAGCTCCGCCCAGGCCCGGACCGGGTCACCCGTGCGGACCTTCGCGGCCCGATACGCCTCCAGCAGCACCTCGCGCACGTACGGGTAGCGCACTCGGACGGGCGAGTAGGTGTACCAGCTGAAGGCGGCGCCGCGGGGGCAGCCGCGAGGCTCGTACTCCGGCGAGTCCGGGCCCACCGACGGGTAGTCCGTCTGCTGGGTCTCCCACGTGATGATGCCGTCCTTGACGTACACGTTCCAGGAGCACGACCCTGTGCAGTTCACGCCGTGCGTCGACCGCACCACCTTGTCGTGCGACCAGCGGTCCCGATAGAACGAGTCACCGCCTCTGCCGCCCTCCAGGTAGAGACGGCGCAGATCGGCTGACACCTCTCCACGACGGAGGTGTCGACCCAGCCCGACCAGTGTGTCCTCGGCGGTCATACCCTTCAGTGTTGGCGGCGGGGGGCGAACTCGCGCGCGCACCCCAGGCGGAACAACGGCCGATCTCTCACATGGTGAAGCGGACCGCTGTGCGTTCTTCCTTACGGTCGATCAACTGCTCTTCGTCGGGCGATGAAACACCGTCTCCCTAGGTTCATGCACGTCGGTCCGACGTCGGGCCGGCCCCGGAATCGGCACCTGTCGATCCGGGCGCGCCCGGCGTCGTCGGGGCCCGGCAAGGTCAGTCCGCCAGCTTGAAGGCCAGCTCCGTGTCCCACCGGGCCATGTCGGGCTGCTCGCGAGGGTCCGTGAGGTAGAACTCGAACCGGCCGGCCCACGCGTCGCCGGAGTCGATGTCGTGCCGGTCGAATGTGAGGCCCTGCGCTGCCGCCCACGTCAGGAGCGCGTCGGTGACGTCGATCAGCTCGTCGGGGTGGCCGTGGTGGACGGTCGTCACGTACCGCCCGGCCGGGACGACGCCCACCGTGACGTCGCCCGCGGAGGTGAGCCCGGCGTCGTCGGGCACGGGGAAGCCGGCCTCGACGACGAGCTCGGCTGCCATGTCGATCACGTGGTAGCGGAAGAACGGCGCGCCGGCGGGGTGCGTACCCCGCTCGGCGAGCCAACCGATCAGCTCGGGGATGCGGTCCGCGACCTTGGCGAACTGTGTCATGGTCACGTTCTCGGTGATACCGACGGTGGGCGTCTCAGGGCGCGTCTCGACGCGGAAAGGACTCATGCCGGGTGGACCGCTCGCCCCCGCGGAACTCATCGGTGGCAGACGGTCCCGACTCAACGTTTCGCATCCTCCGTGCGTTACAGGCGGGGAACGAGAGGAGCGTCGGACATGGCGCAGTGGGAGGCGGAGCTCGCGGAGCTCGTGACGCGGCGCAGCGGCGCGCTCGTGGGATACGCGTACTCGCTGACGCGGGACAAGTCGCAGGCCGAGGACCTCGTGCAGGACGCGCTGGTCAAGGTCTACTCCCGCCTGCGCCGTGCGCCGTCGGTCGAGACGCAGGAGCAGCACGACCTGGACCAGCCGCGGGCGACCAACGCGGAGGGGTACGTCCGGCGCGCGATCCTGACCATCTACCTCGACGGATACCGCCGACGGAACCACTGGGCCGGCCTCAAGCACCTCCTGGCCGACGACGCCTCCGCACCCGGGGCCGACCGGGTGGCGACCGCCCGCGTCGACGTGGGCGCCGCGCTGCGGCAGCTCACGCCCCGGCAGCGCGAAGCGGTGACCATGCGGTTCTTCGACGACCTGACCGTGCCGCAGATCGCCGCGGCCCTGGGCACGAGCCCGGGCACCATCAAGCGGCACCTGTTCGACGCGACGGCCGTGCTGCGCGAGGCCCTGGCCGAGGTCACGGCGCCCGCGGTGGACACGGATCTCGACGAGCGCCTGGACACGGTGGCGGGCGCGGTGCGCCGCCGTCGGACGGTCAAGGTCGGCGCTGCCGCCGGCCTCACGATGGTGCTCGCGGTTCTCCTGGCGATCGCCGTGTGGGGGCCGGGCCGGCTCCTCTCGGAGCCGGTCCCGCCGGCCACCCCGGGTCCCGACGCCGCGGTGGGGAGCGACTGGGCGCCCGATGCCTGGCGCTCGCAGGGCCCGCAGTACCAGTGCGGGATGGACACGGCGGACCTGGTGTCGTCCTCCGGCACCGTGCGCCTGGAGCTCACCGGCAACGTCGAGCCGGCGGACATCGCGTCCGTGGACGGCGGCCTCGCCGCTCCGGTCCGCGTGACCCGGACGGACAGCGAGGGCCCGACGCTGAAGGGCGGGCAGCCCCGCCTGGTCTTCGCGCGGGACGGGCGGGTGGTCGATCTTGGCAGAGGCTCGCCCACGAGCAACCACGCGCTGCCCTCCGCCGGACGATCGGCGGACGACGTCGCCCAGGCCACCGCAGCCACCGCCTGCGGTCGATGGACGACGTACAGCGGCGTCAGGGAGAACTGGGAGCAGTACGTGGACCCGCGCCCGGCCGGCACCTACGACGTGTACGCCGTGCTGTCGTGGACCGACGGGTCGGGCACGAACGAGCTCGCCGTGAGCGAGCCGGTCAGCATGGACGTGCCGGCGGTCGAGGTGACGGTCACCAGGCCGCTGACCGTCGACATCCGGGGCGGCTACCAGCCGTCGTGGCTGAAGGGCACGAGCCTGACCTGCGGGGCTTATGCCTCTGACATCCCCGGCGGCTCCGACATCCGGTCGGAGCGCTCCGGCCTGCGGTTGACGGCCGAGGCCACGGCCGAGGGCGGGGACCTCGCCGAGAAGGTCGTCGTCACGTTCACCGAGACCGAGGGCAGGGCCGTCGAGACGACCCGCGCGCCCGTCACGCTGGTCTGGCTCAGCAACGGCCGGGTGGTCGGGCTCGCCGACGATGTCCCGTCCGACCGCGCGGAGAACCTCCATGTCGACGCCGACGGCACCACCTCCGTGGACCTGCCGATCGAGCCGGAGCCGACGTGCCTCAGGGACCCGGAGGCCGGGCTGCCGACGGGGAACAACGAGAACTACTCCGTCTACGCTCTGACGGAGCTCGATCCCGGCTCGGGCGGCGAGCGCCAGTTCATCTCGGTGGGGGAGATGGGCGAGTACATCGTCTGGGGGTGAACCCGAACTTTCCGGCGATCGACTGCATCGGTTTCTCCCTTCCGTCCGTCAGGAAGCATGAACGGGAGAGAGGACGCCTGACATGGCGCAGTGGGAGGCGGAGCTCACGGAGCTCGCGACGAGTCGTGGTGGGGCACTGGTCGGGTACGCGTACTCGTTGTGCCGGGACCGGGCACGGGCGGAGGACCTGGTCCAGGACGCGCTGGTCAAGGTGTACTCGCGCCTGCGCCGTCCGCGCGGCACCACCGACGGTGGACAGCACGTCGTGGACCTGGACGAGCCCCAGCTGACCAATGCCGAGGGGTACGTCCGGCGGGCGATCCTGACGATCTACCTGGACGGCTACCGGCGGCAGAACCACTGGTCCGGCCTCAAGCACCTCCTGGCCGACGACGACATGTCGCCCGGCGCGGACCGCGTGGCCACCGCACGGGTCGACGTCGGTGTGGCGCTCGCCCGGCTCTCCCCGCGCCAGCGCGAGGTGGTGGTGCTGCGGTTCTTCGAGGACCTGACGGTGCCGCAGATCGCGACCGCCCTGGGCACCCGTCCGGGCACGGTCAAGCGGTACCTGTCGGACGCGATCGAGGTACTGCGCGGGTCGCTCGCCGAGATCGTGACGCCGGAGGTGGACACCGCTCTGGACGAGCGGCTGGACACGGTGGCGGGCGCGGTGCGCCGCCGCCGGGCGGCGAAGGTGGGTGCCGTGGCGGGTGTGTCGATGGTGCTGGCCGTGGCGCTCGCGTGGAGCGCGTTCGCGGTCAAGCCCTGGATCCGGTCGGAGCCGCTGCCCGCCGAGGACAAGATCGAGTACACGCCGGGGTACGTGCCCGTCCACTGGTCGCGCAGCACCGGTGTCTACTGCGGTATGCCGGTCGAGGAGCTCCTGGCGATGGACACGGGCACCCTCGACGTCGAGATCAGCGGCGCCCTGGCACCCGACCCGCAGGGAACCGAGACGTTCTGGAGCCTGCCGGTCACGATCTCCGGCGAGGTGCCGGACGGCACGTTCGACGGGCCAACGGACTACATGACCTATCCGTTGATCGTCTGGGCGCACGAGGGTCGGATCGTCGACCTGCCGAGGTACTGGACCGAGGCTGACAACGACGAGACACCCGGGGCACTCGTCGAGCACGGGACCTGGACCGGGTCCGCGTCGACCGGCAACGCGTCGTCCTGCCGTGCGGAGACCTTGGTGCGGAAAGAGACCAGTCTCGCCAGCTACTACGACAACGAGCGGGCCGGGGGTCAGTACGAGCTGATCGCGATCCTCGGCGATCCCGTTCGTGCCGACGACCCGAAGGAAGACGCAAGGCGCATCCTGGTCAGCGACCCGGTCACCGTCGACCTGGACAGCGGCGTGGCACCGCCGCCGGACCATGCGGGGCCGTCCGCCGACTGCAGCGGGGCCGCGTACGCCGGGCGGGAGCTGGTCGCTCCGGGCGTCCCGGACGGGGTGCGGGACACCGCTGCGCGACTGCTCGAGGCGGTCACCACCTGCGACGAGCGGCTGGTCGTGGAGCTGGCGAGCGACGAGCTGGACCTGGCGTCCACGTTCCAGGAGGAACCGCGATCGGTCAACGAGGCGTTCGCACTCCCGGAGACCGGCGACCGCACGCCCTACGCGATGATCGCGCGGCTCCTGACCGAGACCCAGCCGGCCGTCTGGGACGACGGGGGTACGGGGACGTGGCCCGGAGTGGCCACGTTCGTCAAGAACGAGGCCGCATGGCAGGAGGCAATCGGTGCGGGGGCCGTCAGCACGGAGCAGGCCGTCGTCGATCGTGCCGCCGGCAAGTACACCGGGTGGCAGCTGAGCATCCGGGATCGCGTCGGGGACGGGTCTACCTGGGCGACCTTCTACGACGGGGACGACACGAGCTGCTACAGCCCGTTCGTCGAACCGCCTCCGGAGTGTGCCGACCTGTGAGCTGCCCCGGCAAACTTCCTCGCCGCCCCCATCATCGTTCTCCCCTCCTCGTGCGTCAGGGAGCATGGAGAGTGAAAGGGGGCGTCACCGATGGCGCAGTGGGAGACCGAGCTCGAGGAGCTCATGGCGCGGCGCAGCCGCGCGCTGGCCGGGTACGCGTACACGCTGACCCGGGACATGACGAGGGCGGAGGACCTGGTCCAGGACGCCCTGGTCAAGGTGTTCTCCCGGCTGCGGCGTCCGCGTGACACCGCCGGCGGCGCGCACGTCACGAACCTGGACGAGGACCAGCCGCGGCTCACCAACGCCGAGGCCTACGTGCGCCGGGCGATCCTGACGATCTACCTGGACGGCTACCGGCGGCAGAACAGCTGGACGGGCGTCAAGCACCTCCTCGCCGACGAGGACCGCGCGCCGGCGGCGGAGCGCGTGGCCACGGCGCGGGTCGACGTCGGCGTGGCCCTCGCCAAGCTGTCTCTGCGGCAGCGTGAGGCGGTGGTGCTGCGGTTCTTCGAGGACATGACGGTGCCGCAGATCGCCGAGACCCTGGGGACCAGGCCGGGCACCATCAAGCGGCACCTCTCGAACGCGATGGATCTGCTGCGCGGATCGCTCGCGGAGATCGTGGCGCCCGAGATGGAGACGTCCCTCGACCAGCGGCTCGGCGCCGTGGCGGGGTCCGTACGCCGCCGCCGGACGGCGAAGGTCGGCGCACTCGGCGGTGCCTCGCTGGTGTTGGCAGCACTGCTCGCGACGGCGGCCCTGTGGGGGCCCGACCGGCTCCTGTCCGAACCCGTGGTGCCGGCCACGCAGGACCCGGACACGTCGAACGCGCAGGTCGGCGGCTGGGTGCCGAGCCAGTGGAGCGAGCAGGGCACCCAGTACCGGTGCGGCATGGAGGTGACGGAGCTGACGTCGACGTCCGACACGGTGGAGCTGGAGCTGACGGGTGGGCTCGAGGCCGGCGAGTACGGCCTCACCGCCCCGGTACGCATCACGCGGACCGACACGGAGGGGCCCGCGCTCGACGGTGGCTACCCCATGCTGGTCTTCGCGCAGAACGGCCAGGTGGTCGACCTGGGGGCGGGCTGGCACGAGGGCGGGTACGTGTTGCCCGAGGCAGGTGGGTCTCAGGACGACGTCGCCGAGGCGTCCGCCGCCACCGCCTGCGGTGACTGGACGGTCGGCCCGATCTCCGAGACGTTCCTCGACCCGCGCCCGGCGGGCACCTACGAGGTCTACGCGGTCATGCCGTGGAGCGACCTCGACGGCACGGGCGGCCTGGCCGTCAGCGATCCGGTCTCCATGGAGGTCCCGGAGCTCGACGTGCCGGAGGAGGAGCCCCTCGGGGTGGACATCCGGGACGGTCACCAACCGGAGTGGCTCGCGGGTACCGACCTGGCGTGCGGGTCGCACGCGGCGGACATCCCGGCCGGTCCCCGGTTGCCCTGGCTGCGGGACGGCGTGGAGCTGTCGGCGGAGACCACCGGTGAGACCTCGGCGCCCACGGAGGTGACGATCACGTTCACGGAGACCGCCGGCAAGGCCGTCGACACCACGCGCACCCCGATCGACCTGGTCTGGCTCAGCGCGGGGCGGGTGGTCGGCGTCGGCCGCGACGTGTGGTCCGAGCCCGAGGAGGACCTGCACCTCGACCCGAGGGGGACGGCGTCCGTCGTCGTACCCGTCGAGCCAGACCTGACGTGCCTCACGGACCCGGAGGCAGGGCTGCCCTCCGGCAGCGATGTGCTGACCGCTTTCGCGGTCACGGAGCTCGACCCCGGGTCGGACGGCGAACCGCAGTACCTGGCCGTCGAAGCGGTCATCGACTACTTCGTCGAGGAGCAGTGACCAACGAAACCCCCGTACGGCGCGTCATGGTGGGTGTGGAGACGATGACAGCACACACGCACCGGGGAGGTGACCATGGCCGGATGGGAGAGTGAGCTCGATGAGCTCATGCGGACCCGCGGGGGCGCACTCGTCCGCTATGCCTACATGCTCTCCGGGGACCGTGGGCTCGCCGAGGACCTGGTTCAGGACGCACTGGTCAAGGTCTACTCGCGGCTGCGGGGGCATCCCGGCCGGGGTCGCTCGGTGGGGGTGGCCCAGGGCAGCCGGGTGCACGACCTGGAGTCCCCGTTCACCAACGCGGAGGGCTATGTGCGCCGTGCCGTGCTGACGATCTACCTGGACGGCTACCGCAAGCGGCAGCGCTGGGCGGGCGTCAAGCACCTGCTGAGCGAGGACCCCAGCACCCGCGGTGCCGACCAGGCGGCGTCGGCGCGGGTCGACGTGATGGCAGCGCTGGCCCGGCTCGGTGCCCGCGAGCGTGCGTGCGTGGTGCTGCGCTACTTCGAGGACATGACGGTCCCGCAGATCGCCGAGGCTCTGGGCACGGCCCAGGGCACGGTCAAGCGATACCTGTCCGACGCCACCAAGAACCTGCAGGAGATCCTCCGACCCGACGACTTCTTTCCCGCCGAAGGGAGGGCCGCCCGATGAACAGCATCGATCGGAACGACAGCTGGAACAGCGACAACGACTTTCTGAGCGGTGCGCTCCGCGGCGCCGCAGACGAGATGCCTGGTGGGGAGGTGGACGATCTGCACGTGTCGTTCGGAGTGGTGCGCGACCGTGTCCGACGCCGCCGGGTGGCCAAGGTCGGCGGTCTCGCCGGCGTGAGCCTCGTGCTCGTGGGCGGGATCGCCTTCGGCGCGACCCAGACGTCTCTGCTGGAACGTGACGGCGTGGTGGCTCCGGGTGCGTCCCAGGGCGGCTTCACCGGGCCGGAGACGCCGGCCGGACCGACACCGGACACCACGGTGGACGGGCCGAGCGGGCCGCCCGCCCGGGACAACATCGAGTTCGGGTACCAGCCCAGCTGGCTCGAATGGAGCGACCTGACCTGCGGCATGCCGGTGGCCGACCTGACCACCACGGCGCCGGGCTGGTCGGTGTCGGCCGCGGGTGACATCTACTCCCTGACCTCGGACTTCGACGGCGAGACCACGTCGTCGCGCGGCATGGCGGCGACCGTCGAACAGGGCGAGGGTTCGCTCGACGTCGCACCGGTGCTCGTGTGGAGCCAGGGTGGTGTGGTGGTGGACCTGGGGCCGAACGTCTTCGAGGCCCCGGGGCCGCAGCGGGCGCCGCTCCTCGGCGGGCCGGACACCGCCGTCGAGGCGCAGGGCGGCGCGAGGCAGACCTGCCTGCCCACGAGCACCGAGACCCGTCCGGTCTACGAGGCCGCCTCGCCGGAGGGCGACTACGAGGTGCGGGTCGTCGCGTTCCCGCAGGTCGCGTCGGGGGAGCGGGCTACGGTGGTGAGCGCCCCTGTGGCGGTCCGGATCGACGCCGACGGCGTGCACACCGCGACGGGAACACGCGGCGGTGCGGCGACCATCGAGCCCCCGGCCGTGGCCACGGGCGAGATCTCGAGGTTCGAGCTCGACCGCACCACGGCCTGGGTCGCCGCGGAGATGACCCACCGCGACTACACGTCGGACGCCGCGATGGCGGTGGTGGGCCGGTGCGACAGCTCGGACCCGGCGGACACCGTCCCGGTCGAGGTGTTGGTGCCGTCCACGGGCGCGGTGCTCGCCACGTCCGACGTCACCTGTGACGGTCAGGAGCACCGCACCACGGTGGGTGTCCTGGCGGGCGGCGGCGAGGTGGCCGACATCCGCCCGGCAGGCGTGCCGGACGGCGTCTCGCGGCTCTGGGCGACGGTCGTCCCGCAGGGGGCCGGCGCCGATACCGCCACGGGCGAGTGCTCGGCGGACGGCCTGGACATGGAGTACGACCCGGCGGGATCGCCGGCCGAGGGCGCCGGCGAGACGGCGCGAGCCGTCGTCGAGGCCGCTCGGGCCTGCGACGCCGAGGCCCTGATCGCCCTGGCGAACGAGTCCTCCACGGAGCTGATGTACGGCACCGAGACCCCGGAGCAGACGTTCGGCCTGCCCGAGGGCGACGCCGAGCACTACCGCACCCTGGTCCGGCTGCTGGCCGGTACCCGCGGTGCGACTGACGGCGGAGACCCGGGCAACCCGACGATCGTCTGGCCCCGGGTCGCGAGCGCCGAGTTCCGTGACTCGGACGAGGCCTGGGCCGAGGTCGTGGAGGCGGGCCTGCTCACCCAGGCTGATGCTGAGGCACAGCGGGCAGACGAGACGTTCGGCTACACCGGGATGGCGGTCGGCATCGCCGAGGACGGCACCTGGCGCTACTACTCGTCGAGCGACTGATCCGAGGAGGTCCGGTCGACGTCCCAACGGTTCCTGTGCCCCCCTCGTAGCTACGTGAGAGGGGGGCACAGGCCCGCCGGGGTGAGGAGTTGGACGTGGCCGGACAACAGCTGAGCAGGGCGGCGTGATGAGCGCTCGGCGGGGAGAAGGTTGTCGAGGCCGAGTAGCCGTACCTGGAGTTCTCCACCCCGCTGCCGGCCGGGGACTACGAGGTCGTCTACGCCGCCCCGTACCGACTGCTCGACACCGAGAAGTGGGAGCTCGCCCTGAGCGCCCCTACCCGGTCACCATCCCCTGACGTGTCAGACGTTCAGGTCAGTCCGTTGACCTGAGCGTCTGACCGGTAGCTCGTGAGGAGGGCGGTGCTGCGGCGTCGACCCCAGCGCTCCAGGCGTGCTCGGCCCCCGGGAAGCGGGCCGAGCACGCGGTACCGCCACGTGTTGAGCGGCAGCAGGTAGGCGTGCGCCCACGGCGGGCGCAGCGGCAGGCCGAGCTCGCGCATGCTGCGCACCCCGAGGAACGTCGTGAGCATGGACAGCAGCCGCTCCCGTTCGAACCGGGCCCGCCACGGCTGCCACCACGGTGGGCCGGGGTAGGTCCGGTCGGCCTGCGAGTCGACCACGGCCCGGGCCAGCAGCGGGCCGGCGTCCGAGACCCCGGACTGCGCGAGCAGCACGTGGTAGTTGATGCGGTGGCGCGCCCATTCGTCGTCGACCAGGAAGTCCGGGTGCACGCCCAGCAGGTGCCCCACCCATTTCCACAGGTGCATCAGCGCCCGGCTGTCCGACGGCGGCACGCGCACCCCGAGCGCCCGGCACCCGAGGATCACGGTCGCGTCGAACAGGCCGAGCGTCGCCGCCTGGTCGGCCTGGTTGACGGGGAGGCCCCAGCGGGCGGTGTCCCAGGAGGTGGCGTTCCGGGGTGCGGTTCTCTGCGGCGAGGGGTCGTGGCGGGGAGGCGGGTCGATGAAGGACGCGTTGACCAGGGCGTGCATGGCGCGAACATGCACGGTGGACCGCCAGGCGGGGCCGTACGGGCGGAGCGCTCCGGGCTCGGACAGCCCGACCGTCCACTCCTGGGTCTCGGCGAGCCTGCGTAACGTCCCGCCGGTCAGTGCTCCCGTCGCCGCCAGCAGGTCCGTGGGCCCGCCGAACCGGTAGCCGCCCACGAGCGAGAGCTGGAGCAGCACGTCGGCGGCATTCTGCCCGAGCCGCCGGAGCACGGTGGCGCCCTCGTCGACAAGGTCCCAGTCCACCCAGTCGGGCACGGTGGTGACCTCGTCGAGAAACCGCTGCAGGGGATCGGCGTCCCCGTAGGGCAAGTGACCGAACCCAGCGTTCCCACCCCGCCCCGCCAGGGCCTCCCGGAGCTGCTGGTGGGTCACCCGGCCCGGCGTCCCCGCGGGGAGTCGCATGGCCACGGCGAGCGCCGCCCCGGCGGCGTCCTGCTCGAGGAAGGCACAGCCTATCCGGTTCATGAGTGCCTCGTCGACCCCGCGTACCCGGCCGAGCACCCGCAGCGGTCTGCCGATACGGGCGCCCCGCGTCTCGGCGGCGCGGTACCGGAGCGGGTACGTCGCCCGGGCAGGTCCGACGTCGTCCGGGGTGCGGGTCATGTCTCCATCCTGACCCTGCGCCACGCGTACGGACAGGGCGTACGGACAGGGCGCGAGAACGACGCCCCCCAACCTGGCGGCCCGTTGGTTCGTCGTAACGGTCGGCGCGGTAGGAAGGAGCCGGCAACGAGCCGGCGCGAAGACCTGGAGCTGCTTGCCCTGCACCACGGGCAACCAACCCCCTGACGTGTCAGAACCTCAGGTCACCACCGTGACCTGAGGTTCTGACACGTCAGCAGATAATGGGCGGCATGACGGACCAGATCCTCACCCCCGCCCAGCCGACGCCACCCGCAGAGATCCCCGCGGAGGCCCGCGCCCACACCGAGGACCTCGGTGCGTTCGTCGCGGCGTCGCCGTCGTCCTACCACGCGGCCGCCGAGGTGGCCCGGCGCGCGGAGGCGGCGGGCTTCACCCGTCTCGCGGAGGACGCCGCCTGGGCCGTCACCCCGGGCGGCCGCTACGTCGTGGTCCGCGACGGCTCGGTCATCGCCTTCACGGTGCCCGACGGCGCAGGCCCCCGCACCCCGTTCACCGTCGTCGGTGCCCACACCGACTCCCCGGGCTTCAAGCTCAAGCCCAAGTCCACCACGCAGGGCGCCGGCGGCTGGTGGCAGGCCGGCGTCGAGGTGTACGGCGGGCCGCTGCTCAACTCCTGGCTCGACCGCGAGCTCGAGCTCGCCGGACGGATCGTCACGCCCGACGGCACCGAGCACCTGGTGCGCACCGGCCCGATGCTGCGCATCCCGCAGCTCGCCGTCCACCTCGACCGGGGCGTGAACGACAACGGCCTCACCCTCGACAAGCAGCGGCACACCCAGCCCGTCTGGGGCCTCGGCGACGCCGAGAGCGCCGACGTGCTGGCGGCGCTCGCGGCCGACGCCGGCGTCGACCCCGCGTCGATCGGTGGTTATGACGTGGTGCTGGTCGACACCCAGCCGGCCCGCACCTTCGGCGCGGGCCAGGCGTTGTTCGCGTCGGCCCGCCTGGACAACCTGCTCTCGACCCACGCCGGCCTGACGGCGCTGCTGAACCGGGCCTCGGCGGGTGCGGCCGCCGGCGGGACCGTCGAGATGTTCGCGGCCTTCGACCACGAGGAGATCGGCAGTGCGTCCCGTTCGGGCGCGGCAGGACCCTTCCTCGAGGAGGTGCTGGTCCGCGTCTCGACGGCGCTGGGCGCCACCGCGGAGGAGCGGGCGCAGGCGTACGCGGCGTCGCTGCACGTGTCGTCCGACGTCGGCCACGCCGTGCACCCCAACTACGCCGAGCGGCACGACCCCGCCAACCGCCCGGTGGCCGGAGGCGGCCCGATCCTCAAGATCAACGCCAACCAGCGCTACGCCACGGACGCCCACGGAGCAGCGGCCTGGACCGCGGCGTGCGCGACGGCGGGGGTGCCCACCCAGGAGTTCGTCTCCAACAACGGGCTGCCGTGCGGATCGACGATCGGACCGATCTCGGCGACCCGTCTGGGCATTCGCACTGTGGACGTGGGAGTGCCAATTTTGTCGATGCACTCGGCGCGCGAGCTCACCGCCGTCGTCGATCCGTGGTTCCTGAGGAGGGCGATGGAGGCCGTTTTCACCCGCTGAATCGTCGAATCGCCCCGGAACGGGTGAAGAGCCGGGTTGTTCGGGGCGACCTGCGCTTTTGCATGTTTCCGTTGGTTCTGTCCGGGTATACATTTGATGCAATACGGACACAAGTTGGACGTTCGTCCAAGAATGCGTCTGCCTGACCTGCGAAAACGTACGGTCCGAGTCGGGCGATGGCTTGGAAGAAAATACCTAGTACCGTGCGGATGCATAGACCTCGGGAGGGTGATACCACTGTGGTCATCCGAGCCGAGAACTCGGCAAAAGAGAAATGCCGGACCTCAGGAGCCCCCGTTGCCTCGTGCCACCGTTCGCACTTGTGCCCGATGCGGCTGTGTTCTCAGCCGTTACAACTCCGAAGCTCGCTGCGCCGCGTGCCGGCGCACCGAGTCAGTCCCCGTGGTGTCGCTCCCCAGCGTCCCCGCACGGGTATGGCAGGACGACGCCGTCCGATCGGCACTTGCCGACTGGGACTTCGGTCAGGTCAGCCGCATGGTGCGTCAGCTCGTGCCACTGCGGCAGGAGGACGTCGCGGCCCTGACCGGGCTGAGCCAGTCCTACCTGTCGATGCTCGAGTGCGGCGACCGTCGCCTCACCGACGTCTCCCGCGTGGTCCAGTTCCTCACGGGACTGGGCACACCACCGGACCTGGTGCGGCTCCCGCTGCCAGGCATCAGCCCGCAGCCCGACGCCACGACGTCCCGCACCACCACGTCCCGCACCACCACGTCGTCGGCCGGTGCCGCGCCCGAGGTCGTGACGCCCACCGCGCCCGACCCCACGCTGCCGTGGACGGCGGACCGCATGCTCACCGCGCTCCGCCTGGCGCACGTCGCCGACAACACGGCGGACTGGCTGCCCTCGGACGCGAACGGCCCGGTGACGGCCACCGCGATGAGTGACGCGGCGGGAAGCGACTCCCCGCGGCCGGCGTCGGGCATCGCGCTCAACTCGATGATTCAACGCTGGGACCTGGAGCAGGCCGAGCCCCTGCGGCGGGCCACCGCAGGCACCCGGGTGTCGTTCGAGCTGTGCGGCCACCTGCAGGGCACGCTGGACGAGCTGCGGGTCATGGACAAGGGCTCGGGCAGCGGTGCCGTGGCCGACCTGGCCCGCGCGCACCTCGCCCTGGTGGTCCGCGTGCTGGAGCGCAGCACCTACGACGAGGTGACGGGCCGCAAGCTCGCCGCCGTCGCCGCGGACACCGCAACGCAGGCGGGCTGGTTCGCGTTCGACGCGGGCCGCACCGACACGGCACGCGCCTACATGCTGGCGGGCCTGCGCGCCGCGCACGCGGCCGCCGACGACCGGCTGGGCGCGGGCGCACTGTCCTACCTCGCGATCCACGGCTACTCCAGCGGCGACCCGCGGGACGCCGTACGCGCCGCGGAAGCGGGCCGACGTCGAATCGGCCGCCTCGACGCACCACACCTGGCAGCGACGCTGCTGACCCGGCAGGCCCGCGGCCATGCCGCCGCCGGTGAGGGCGAGGCGGCGCGTCGTGCGCTCGGCGAGGCCTCGGAGCTGTGCGCTCGTGGCCGCGGCGAGGACGACCCGCACTGGCTGTACTGGATGAACGAGGGCGAGATCCACGGGCAGGCCGGGTCGGCGCACCTTGCGCTCGGCAACACGGCACGCGCCGTGGAGAGCTTCGCGCACGCCATCCAGGCGGACCGCGCGGGCGAGCGCCGTACCCACGGCCTGTTCCTGAGCCGGGCGGCCCAGGCGCACGCCCGGGCCGGCGACCTCGACGCGGCCTGCGCCACCGGCGAGGAGGCGGTCAACATCGCCGAGACCGTGCAGTCGGTACGGCTGCGCGAGCACCTGCGGGACCTGTCGGCCGACCTCCGGCGCGGTGGGTCGACGCGGCGTACCGGGGTCGGGGCGCGGGTGCTGACCGAGCGGATAGCGGCCCTGGCGTCGTGACCGCACCGGTCGCCTCCCACGGTGGTGCCAAGGTCCTCGTCCTCTGGGACATCGACCGCACCCTCGTGTATGTCGGGGAGGTGGACCGGACCGCTTACCGGGAGGCGTTCGCCGAGGTCGTGGGACGACCCGCCGAGCGCCTCCCGGCCAAGGGCACGGGCATGACCATGCCGCTGGCGATCCGGGGACTCCTGGAGGACAACGGCGTCACCGGTCCCGAGGTGGACCGCCTGCTGCCCCGCATGCTCGAGGCGGTGCCGCTGCGCTTCGCGGCGCACGTCGGCGACGTCCGCCGCCTCGGGTCGGTGCTGCCCGGCGCCGTGCAGGCGCTCAAGACCGTGGCCGCCGAACCTGACCTGGTGCCGACCGTCGTGACGGGAAACCTCCGGGCGAACGCCCTCGTCAAGCTGCGCGTCTTCGACCTGGACCGGTACGTGGACGTGGCGGTCGGCGGCTACTCGTCCGACCACGCGCACCGCCCGGAGCTCGTGGCCGTCGCCCAGCGCCGCGCGGGGTTCCGGCACGGCGTGACGTTCGATCGCGGCAGCACCGTCGTGATCGGCGACTCCCTGGAGGACGTGCGCACGGGCCGCGAGGGTGGCGCGCGCGTGATCGCCGTGGCGTCCGGCACGACGCCCGGGGAGGAGCTCCTCGAGGCGGGCGCCGACGTGGTGCTCCCGGACCTCACCGACGCTCCTCGGCTGATCCAGGAGATCCGCCGGCTCACCGACAGTGCGGCGCCGGAGTAGACCCACCTGCATGGACCCCTGGAACGCTCGCGTTCTTGATAGTGACTGTCGTCACAATGTGGGTAGACTCTGGCTTCTTCCCGCCATCGACGTTGCCGGCGGGGCACACAGGCCTTGCACGGGTCAACCCCCGTGCAGGGCAACACATTTTCTGGGGTAACTCCCCGGAGCTCGTCGAGGAGGACGAATGCTCGAAGACGGCATTGTTTTCGGCGCAGGCAGCTACACCACGGTGGCGGTGATCGCCGTCATCGCGGTTGCCGCACTCGGGTGTGCGTTCGTGCTGCGTCGCCAGGTGCTCGCCGCGCCTGACGGAACTGCCAAGATGCAGGACATCGGCCAGGCCATCCAGGAGGGCGCCTCCGCCTACCTGAAGCGGCAGCTGCGCACCCTCGTGCTGTTCGCCGCTGTCGTGTTCGCACTGCTCTTCCTGCTGCCCGGCGACGGCGGCGTGCGGGTCGGGCGCTCCATCGCCTTCGTGTTCGGCGCCGGGTTCTCCGCGGCGATCGGCTATCTGGGCATGTGGCTCGCGGTCCGGGCGAACGTCCGCGTCGCCTCTGCGGCGACCCGCCCCGGTGGCCGCGCCGAGGGTGCGCGCATCGCGTTCCGTACGGGCGGCGTCGTCGGCATGTCCGTGGTGGGCCTCGGCCTGCTCGGCGCCGCGCTCGTCGTGCTCGTGTACGACGTCGACGCGCCCGCCGTGCTCGAGGGCTTCGGCTTCGGCGCGGCGCTGCTCGCCATGTTCATGCGTGTGGGCGGCGGCATCTTCACCAAGGCGGCCGACGTCGGCGCCGACCTGGTCGGCAAGGTCGAGCAGGGCATCCCCGAGGACGACCCCCGCAACGCCGCCACCATCGCCGACAACGTGGGCGACAACGTGGGCGACTGCGCGGGCATGGCGGCCGACCTCTTCGAGTCCTACGCCGTGACCCTCGTGGCAGCCCTCATCCTGGGCAAGGCCGCGATGGGCGAGCAGGGTCTCGTCTTCCCGCTGATCGTCACGGCGATCGGTGCGTTCGTCGCGCTGCTCGGCGTGCTCATCACCCGCGTCCGTGGCTCCGAGAGCGGGCTCGCCGCGATCAACCGCGGGTTCTACATCTCCGCCGTGGTCGGCGCCGTGCTGGCCGGCATCGCGGCCTTCCTCTACCTGCCGTCCTCGTTCGGGCAGATGACGGGCACCGCGGACCTCTCCGCCGTGACCGCCGACCCGCGGGTCGTGTCCGCGCTCGCCGTGCTCATCGGTGTGGTCCTCGCCGGCGTCATCCTCTGGGTCACCGGCTACTTCACCGGCACCGACAAGAAGCCGACCCTGCATGTCGCCGCGACCTCGCGGACCGGCGCGGCGACCGTCGTCCTCTCCGGCATCGGCGTGGGCTTCGAGTCCGCCGTGTACACGGCGGGCATCATCGCTGCCGCGATCTGCGGTGTGTTCCTGCTGGCCGGCGGTTCCGTGCCGCTCGCGCTGTTCCTCGTGGCCCTGGCGGGCTGCGGCCTGCTCACCACGGTCGGCGTCATCGTCGCCATGGACACGTTCGGCCCGGTCAGCGACAACGCGCAGGGTATCGCCGAGATGTCGGGCGACGTCGACGAGGAGGGCGCGCAGATCCTCACCGACCTGGACGCCGTCGGCAACACCACCAAGGCCATCACCAAGGGCATCGCGATCGCCACGGCCGTGCTCGCGGCGACCGCACTGTTCGGCTCCTACGCCGACGCGGTCTCCCACGCGCTCGCGAAGGTCAGCGATGTCGGCGGCGGCCTCGTCACCTCGATGCTGAGCTACGACATCATCTCGCCGGTCACCCTCGTGGGTGTCATCCTCGGTGGCGCCACCGTGTTCCTGTTCTCCGGCCTCGCGGTCGACGCCGTGACGCGTGCCGCCGGCGCCATCGTGTTCGAGGTGCGCCGCCAGTTCCGCGAGCACCCGGGCATCATGACGTTCGACGAGCGCCCCGAGTACGGCAAGGTCGTCGACATCTGCACCCGGGACTCGCTGCGCGAGCTCATCACGCCGGGCCTCCTGGCCGCGTTCGCCCCGATCGCGGTCGGCTTCGGTCTTGGCGTCGGCCCGCTCGCCGGGTTCCTGGCCGGCGCGATCGGCACGGGCGTGCTCATGGCGATCTTCCTGGCCAACTCGGGTGGCGCCTGGGACAACGCGAAGAAGATCGTCGAGGACGGCAAGTACGGCGGCAAGGGTTCCGAGGCGCACGCCGCGACGGTCATCGGTGACACCGTGGGCGATCCGTTCAAGGACACCGCCGGCCCGGCCATCAACCCGCTCATCAAGGTGATGAACCTGGTCGCGCTGCTCATCGCACCCGCTGTGGTGGCCATGAGCGTCCCCGCGGACGCGAACCACGCGCTCCGGATCGGCATCGCGCTCGTCGCGGCCGCCGTGGCCTTCGGCGCCGTGATCTGGTCACGCGTGCGGGCGTCCCGCGTCGACGCGGAGCAGCAGGCGGAGCAGGACCACGCGGAGGCGTCCGTGTGACGCCGATGTAGGCGGCTCGCGGCAGTCCGCTTCGAGAACGACCTCAGGTACCGGATCCAGCGCGGACCGGTACCTGGGGTCGTTCTCGAAGCGGACTTCTGCGTTCCATCCGAACCCGGCCCACTACTGGCCCACGCGGCCGTCCACGCATTCCCGCAGCAGGTCCGCGTGGCCCACGTGGCGGGAGTACTCCTCGATCATGTGGACCAGCACGTCGCGCACCGGGATCAGCTCGTCACCGCGGCGGACCGTCCGGCCCAGGCCGTCCTCGGGCAGTGCCTCCAGCCAGGCATCGGCCGACCGGACCTGATCCCGCCAGGTGGTCCAGGCCTCGTCGACCACCGCCGGATCCGCGACGGCGCCGTCGAAGTCCGCGTCGGGGTTCTCCGGTGACTTGCCGAACAGCCGGGGCAGGTCAGGCTGCTCCTGCAGCACCCGCTGGAACCAGGACTGCTCGACGTGCGCCAGGTGCCGCACCAGCCCGAGCAGTGACATGGTCGACGGCGGTACGGACCGCCGCGCCAGCTGCTCGGCGTCGAGCCCGTCGCACTTCATCTCGAGCGTGAGCCGGTAGTGCTTGAGGTAGTTCCAGAGGGTCTCCTTCTCGCCGACCGGCTGTGCCAGCGCCTCGCGCGGATCGTCGTCCGGATCCGCCCACATGTCGGGGTAGACGGTTGCCGAGGTCCAGCGCTCTGTGGTCATGTCCCCCAGTGCATCCCCGGTTCCGACGCGGGTCAACGGTATTGTCCGCCGGGTGCCGTCGGCGGTTCGCCGGGACCAGGCGGGGGACTCGCCCCCGCCGGGTCCGTCCGCCGGGGCACGAGCCGGAACCGGCCGACCTGTCCGTGGGAAGAGGCATCGTGCTCGCTCGAACTCGTCCGTTCGCCGCGCTGACCGGCATCGTGCTCGCTGCCGCGCTGGCCGCGCCGGCCGTGCTGTTCGCACCCGAGGTCGCGGCAGCCACGCCCGCGGCAGCCACGCCCGCGGTGCACACGGCTGCGGACGGGTACGCCACGTCCGGCTCGCCGACGGCGAAGCTGCCGACCGCAGACCTGCCGGCCGCCACCCTGGGCCGCGGCGTCGAGGCGGACGCCCCGGCCCGACCCACGGCGGGCGATCAACCCCAGCCGCCGGGTCCGCTGCCGGCGGGCGGCGGACCCGAGCTCCGGATGCCGGCGTCGTACCCGTACCAGCCGAAGCTCCGCGCCTACCCGCCGAACCCGTCGGACGCGACCCGCCGCAACGGCACGGTCAGCCACGCGGACCTGGCCCTGCGCCTGAACCGGCTGATGCGGCAGAGCGACCGCGTGTCCACGCAGGTCGTGGGGGAGTCGTCCGAGGGGCGCGACCTGTACCTGGTCACGGTGACCGCCCCGGAGCGGCGTCCGCAGACGGCCCGGCAGACCGCCTGGCGCGAGGAGATCCGGGAGCGGCCGGCGCACGCCGCACGGGACCGCGCCCTGCGGGCGGGCTACAAGACCCCGATCTGGTTCACCGCGAACATCCATGGTGACGAGTGGGAGGGCACCGACGCCGCGCTCCGTGTCATCGAGACCCTCGCGGCCGCCGACGACGCCGCGACCGCGGACCTGCTGGAGCGCCACCGGATCGCCTTCAGCCTCTCGCTCAACCCGGACGGCCGCACGCACGGGACCCGTTCGACCTCCCTCGGCCTGGACGCGAACCGCGACATGATCACGCTGGCCACGCCGGAGGCGCGGTCGTACGTGCGCACGCTGCGGGCCGTGCAGCCGCTGTTCACGGCGGACCTCCACGGCTACACGGGTGTGCTCCAGGTCGAGCCCGCCGGCCCGCCGCACGGGGAGAACTACGAGTACGACCTCTTCCTGCCGCACGCCTACGCCCTGGCCCGCCAGGTGGAGGACGACGTGGTGGCGGCCCGGATCCCCGGCAACACGTCGTACGACCCGGACACGGACGCCGTGGTCGAGGAGAGCACCGGGCACATCAAGATCCCCTACCGGGACACGCCGGTGGGCTGGGACGACTACCCGCCGGTCTTCACCGCGCAGTACGCGGCGCTGCACGGTGCGGTGACCAGCACCGTGGAGCTGCCGCTGGGCCGGACCGGTGCCACCACCAGCCCGGCGGACTCGGCCGTGGACACCGAGGTCGCCGTCACGACGGTGACGTCGATGATCCGCTACGTCCACGATCGCTCGGACGCGCTGCTCGCCGGTCAGGTGGAGATGTTCCGCCGTGGAGTCGCGGGGGCGCCCAAGGTGCCCCTGACGTCCCGGAACATCGACGGTGTGCCCGGCCCGGGCGAGTGGAGACGTCTCTGGGACGCCGCGGACGACCAGGACCTGGTGCGGCTCCCGCGGGCGTACGTGATCCCGGTGGGCGACGGGCAGCGGTCGGCGAGCGACGCGGCCGGCCTGGTCGACTCGCTCCTCTTCCACGGTGTCCGGGTCGAGCGGCTGGCGGCCCCCGCGCGCGTCGGCGGCACCACGTACCCGACGGGCTCGTACGTGGTGGACCTCCACCAGCCGCTGCGCGGGCTCGCGAACGCGCTGCTCGCCCCCGGCGCCGATCTCTCGGACGACGTGCCCACGATGTACGACGTCGCGGCCTGGTCGCCGGCGTACCTCTGGGGCGCGACGGTGGACCGGGTCGGCGCCACGACCGACGGCCCGGTCGGCCGCACCGGCCCCGTGGGTACCGGCCGGGCCGTCGACCTGCCGCGCGGGGTCCGGTACGCGGCGTTCGAGGTGTCGGGCGTGGCGGACCACCGGGCCCTGAACGACCTGCTCGAACAGGGTGTGGCGGTGCGTCTGACGGCGGACGGACGCGCCGTCGTCGGACCGCGCGGGCTGCGTGCGGCCCGCGGCGCGGCCGGCAGGCACCGGATCGACCTCGTCCCTGCGACGCGCGCGGCGTACCGGGCGGGGGAGCGTACGGGCGACGTGACCGTCGCGTACGCGGGGAACCAGGACGACCGGCTGGCCCTCCTGGAGCTCGGGTTCGACGACCTGGTACCGGTCACGGCGGGCACGCTCGACGCCGCGGCGTCCGCGGGCCGGCCGACGGGCCTCGAGGACGCCGACGTGCTGTGGATCGGCTCGTCCCTGAACCTCCCGGCGGGTTCGGCGGGCCGGGCCCACGCGCGCGCCTGGCTGCGCGACGGCGGCGCCATCGTCGGCAGCGGCGCGGGCGCCTTCTCCGCCGCGAAGGCGTACGGCCTGGTCAGTGGCACGGCGGCGACGGGCGACTCCGCGGGCAACGGGATCGTCGCCCTCGACACCCCGGGGGACGTGCTCGCCGACCATCCGCAGGGCCACGGGTTCGTCTACCCCGCGGTGTGGTTCACGGACCTCGGCGCGCACACGACGACGGAGCTGACCTACGGCGCCTTCCGGGCCGGTCACTGGCCCCGGTCGGGCGACGCAGGGGGGCGACGCGCCGCCGTCGGGCAGGCAGCGGCGGTATCCGGCAAAATGGGACATGCGCGGGCGTTCGTGTTCGGTACGTCGGTCTTCTTCCGCACCCATCCCCGGGGTGGCCTGAGCCAGGCGGCGACGGCGATCCACTGGGCGGCTCGGTGACCTCCATCGAGGTCACCTGGTCAGGATCCCCGGCATCACCCGGGGTCTGTGGAAAACCGGCTGCGACCGCTATCGTCTGCGGTGTTGTGCTACCGAACGCCCCGCGGTCCGCGGGTGTGGACGAGTGCCCCGACGCAGGAGCCCCCCTCGTGGGAGACCCGGAGCAGGAGAAGGTCCCGTGAGTGCCGACATCGACCCGACCGAGGCCATCCCTCAGGTCACGGCCGAAATGATCGCGAAGGCAGCGGCTCGACCGGCCGCGCAGCCCGCCGCCGAGCCGACCTCACGGCCGCGCCCGGACGCGGCGGACGTGCCGCCGCCCCCGGCGCCGGTCCCCGAGCAGCCCGCGGCGCCCGACGCGGCATCGCGCGACAAGGGCGGGGCACTCTCCTTCGCGCCCTCGGAACCGTACGGCGACCGCCACGCCTCGGCGGGGCACATCGCGGCCGGCCACCTGTCGTCGCTCGTACAGATCCCGACGGTGGCCTCGTGGGACCCCGAGCAGGTCGACCACGACGCGTTCGCGCGGCACCGCGCGGCGCTTGCCACGTTCTACCCCCGCGTGCACGCGCTGCAGAGCGAACCCGCGGGCGCCCACGGCCTGCTCTACCGCTGGCCGGGCCGGGGCCGTGAGGACGTGCTGCACCCCTTCCCCGTGGTGCTCATGGCGCACCAGGACGTGGCGCCGGTCCAGCGCGGCGACTGGCCGGGCAATCCGTTCTCAGGCGAGATCCGCGACGGCGCCGTGCACGGGCGCGGCACTCTCGACGACAAGGGCGGGTTGGTCGCGGTGCTCGACGCCGTCGAGAACCTGCTCGGCGAGGGATTCGTGCCCGAGCGGGACGTCTGGCTCTTCTTCGGTGCGGACGAGGAGACTGCCGGCACGTCGGCGCAGACCGCCGTGCGGCGCCTGTACGAGCTGGGCGTCCGGCCGTGGCTCGTGATCGACGAGGGCGGCGGCGTCGTGACCGACGCGTTCCCGGGCCTGTCCCGGCAGACCGCCATGGTGGGGGTCGCCGAGAAAGGGCTGCTCCGGCTGAACCTGCGCACGAGCGATGTCGGCGGCCATGCCGCGACGCCTGGGCAGCAGTCGGCGACGGCGCGTCTCGCCCGTGCCGTGACACGACTGAGCCGGCACCGTTTCGCGGCGCGGGTCAACGCGCCCACCGTCACGATGCTGGAGCGTGTCGCACCGGGCGCCCAGGGCAGCCAGGGCACGCTGCTCACGGCCGCGACCGAGCTCTCGTCGGGCCCTCTGCGCAAGATCGCGGCCTGGATGCTGGCCAGGAGCGGCCCCGAGGCGGCCGCCCTGGTCCGGACCACCGTGGCGGTCACCGAGCTCGAGGGCAGCGCGGGGGCCAACGTCGCGGCGACGTCGGCACGTGCGCACGTGGACGTCCGGATCGCGCTCGGCGAGACCGTGGACCGCACGGTGGCGCGGTTGCGACGCGTCATCCGGGACAAGAAGGTCGCGATCGAGGTGGTGGCCGGCAGCGAGCCCAGCGAGGTCTCGCCCGCGGACGGCCAACAGTTCGCGCTGCTCGGTGAGGCGATCGGCGCGGCGTACCCGGACGCCGTCGTGGTGCCCTACGTGACGCCGACTGCCTCGGACGCCCGCACCTTCACCCCGATCAGCGACCACGTCTACCGGTTCAGCCCTTTCGCGCTCACGCGTGAGCAGCGGCAGTCGATGCATGGCGTGGGCGAGCGGCTGAGCGTCGATTCCCTGGGTCGCGGAGTGCATTTCTATCGCGAGGTACTTCGCAAGATACCCAGTTGACCTGCGCATTCAACAAATCACCGAAATTGGACTAAGTTCTCCCTTTACGTAGGCGAGGGGGACGTCCATGAGCAGTTCTTCTGTACCGCCCGTAGTCCCGGGTGGTTCGCGCGCGCCCGTGCATGTCAACGTCCACACCTACCCGGCGCAGCTCCAGCACCCGCCGCGGTCCTATCTGGTGTTCAGCATCCTGGTGACCGTCTTCTGCTTCTGGCCCACCGGAATCGTGGCGCTGGTGAACGCCCTGCGCGTCAATCCGCTGTGGAAGGCGCAGGAGCACGACAAGTCCCGGCGCGCCTCACGGCGCGCACGCAACTGGGGCCTCGTGACGCTCGCCATCGGAATCGTCGTGGCGGTGCTGGTTGTGTTCTGGTCGAGCATCACTTACCTCAACAGATAGCAACTTCACCCCCAGTTCATCACATTGCACACGATTGCCCCTCCTGTCCTCCCCGGACGAGCGGGTAAAGTTCGCGGCTATGAGTGCGACACGGCGCAAGGGTTCGCGGGGCGGTCGTGCTGCGTCCCGCGCCGGAGGTCCTCCCGCAACCAACGCGCTCACGTGGGCCGAGAGCCTCGCCGCGGGGGAGTCCGCACCTGCTGCCAGCGCGCTGGAATGGGCCGAGAGCCTCGCGGAGAGCGAGCCCGCGCCCAGCCCGTGGGGCAGCACGGGGGACGTCGCCCCGGCGGCTCCGGAACCGGTGACCACGGACAGCGGCAGCACCCCCTGGGGCCCGGTGCCCGCACCCGTCGTCGTCGACGGCGGGGATGACGGCGGCGGCGGCGACGCGAACCCGTGGGGGCAGGTGGCGCCGGCGGAACCCGTCGTCGCACGCGGTCGTGGCAAGAACGCCGGCAAGGGCGGCAAGCCCGGCAAGTCCCGGTCCAAGGGCAAGGGTGCCAAGTCCGGCGCCAAGGGCGCTCCCAAGGTCGACCCGGTGCCCACCCCGGTGGGTGGCTTCCCGCTGAACACCGGTCCGGCGCCCGACGCCGCCCCGTTCGTACCCGGGCCTGACGGTGCCCTGCCTGACGGTGCCCTGCCTGACGGTGCCCTGCCCGACGGCGCCCTGCCCGACGACGCTCTGCCCGACGGTGCCCTGCCGGATGATGCCGCGCCCGCCCTGCCTGCACCGGCGGCGTCCCGCAAGGGGAAGGCCGAGGCGAAGGGGCCGGGCAAGCGCCCCCGGGGCCGCCTGGCCGCTCCGGACACCGCCCAGCAGAAGCGCATCAGGAAGACGCTGCGCCGCGGCCTGCCCCGGATGATGGACAAGCCGCTCGTGCTGGCGCTGGCCGGTGTCGTCGCCGTGGTGCTCGGCCTGGGCACGGGCTGGGGCATGGGCATGCTCCAGGGGGAGGAGACGTTGTCGTCCGCGGACGCTGCGTCGTGCGCGCAGACGCAGATGGCATGGACCCAGGCGGCCAACGCCCAGTCGGCGATGGTCGAGGACCAGCCCGAGACGCTGCGCAAGGGGTTCATCAACGCTCGCAACGCGATGGAAGGCGTGACCCCGCCCGAGGACATCGCCGAGGAGTGGGCGATCGCCTTCACCTACTACTCGACCGTGGCCAACAACATCGAGAAGGTGAAGCCCAACGACGGCCCGGCCGTGAGCGCGGCCGTGGGCGGTGCGCAGAAGGAGCTGGACACCGAGGCGATGGTCGAGGCGCTCAAGCGGGTGCAGGCCTACGTCGTGTCCAACTGCCGCGGCTAGGTCGCCCGCCGGGCGCTGCGGGCCTCCGGTCCTGACGGCCGCCCGCCTGGTGAGGGTGCGGCGTCTGCGGGCAGGATGGGCCCGTGCAGCCTCCCGTGACCGAACCCGCCCTCGTCGCCTCGCTCCGCGCCGACCTGGTCTCCTCCGCCTATGACGTCGACGGCGTCGAGGACCTGCTCGGACCGCTGGCCGCGGCCGCGCTGCACCGCGAGCAGCCGCTCCCGGCGCGGCGGGCCGTGGCAGCGGCGGTGGACGGCAAGCCGTCGGCCGACCGCGACCCTCGCGCGACCCTGGCTGCGTTGTTCCTGCTCGGTGAGCCTGTGCCCCGTGCCGCGCTGGACCGAGCCCTGCCCGGGCTCGGCACAGCGGGTGCCGAGCGCCTGCGCCTCGTCGCTGCCCAGGGCGCGGACGCCGACGACGACGTGCGCGCCGTCGCGGACCTGCGCCCCTACTCCTCCGTCGACGCCGTCGGTGACGCGCGCTGGTGGCTCGCTTCGGACCTCGGCGAGCTCGCGACCGGCGGGCGGCTGGCCACCGACCACGTGCTCGGCGCCGGGGGTGCGTCCCTCACGCTGGCACAGGTCACCGTGCGCACGCCGACCGGGCGGGTGCTCGACCTCGGCACCGGCTGCGGCATCCAGGCCCTGCACGCGGCGCGACACGCGCAGCAGGTGGTTGCTACCGACATCTCGCGGCGCGCGCTGGCGTTCGCCGAGTTCAACGTCGGGCTGAACACGCAGGCCGGACCGGAGGTCGACCTGCGCCACGGCTCTCTGCTGGAGCCGGTGGCGGGCGAGCAGTTCGACCTCGTGGTCTCGAACCCACCGTTCGTCATCACGCCGCACGCGGGTGCGGCCGGGCGCGCCGTCGCGGACGCCCTGGGCGACTACGAGTACCGCGACGGCGGCCGGGCGGGCGACGACCTGGTCCGGGACCTGGTGCTCGGTGTCGGTGACGTGCTCGCGCCCGGCGGTGTGGCCCAGCTGCTCGGCAACTGGGAGCACCGCCGGGGCGAGCCGTGGACCGAGCGCGTCGGTGCCTGGCTCGACCAGGCGGGCCTCGACGGCTGGGTCATCCAGCGCGAGGTGCTCGACCCCGCCGAGTACGCCGAGACCTGGATCCGTGACGGCGGCACGACCCCCGATCGCGAGCCCGACGCCTGGGCCGCCGCCTACGGTGCGTGGCTCGACGACTTCGCGTCCCGGGACGTCGAGGCGGTCGGCTTCGGCATCGTCACGCTCCGGCGCCCCGAGACCGGCTCGCCCACGCTGCGGCGCCTCGAGGAGCACACGGGGTCGGTGCGCCAGCCGCTCGGGGCGCACCTCGCCCGCAGCCTGGCCGGCCACGACTGGCTCGCGTCCCGCGACGACGCGGCACTCGCCGCGGCGCACCTGGTGACGGCCGCGGACGTGACGGAGGAGCGCTACCTGACGCCCGGCGAACCCGATCCGAACGTGGTGATCCTGCGCCAGGGAGACGGGCTCGGCCGGGGCATCCAGGCGTCGAGCCCGCTCGCCGCCCTGGTGGGGGTGTGCGACGGCGAGCTGTCCGTGGGCCAGATCGTCGGCGCGCTCGCCTCACTCTTCGAGGTCCCGGCGGACGCTCTGGCGGCCGAGCTGCTGCCGGCCGTGCGTGGACTGGTCCGTGACGGCTTCCTGGCGGAGTGAAGGCCGACGCCCTATGCGGAGCGCACCGTTTCCAGGACGTAACGGTCAGCCGCGCGGACCGATAAATCTTGTCCGGAACAGAGACATCCGCGTCTATGACAGATATTTTCCACCGTGTGGAACTCGACATGCGGCATTTGAGGATGGTCGTCGCGGTTGCCGAGTCGGGCAGCGTCACCAAGGCGGCCGCTGCCCTCGGCATCGCGCAGCCGGCGCTGACCGCGCAGCTGAACCGCATCGACCGGTCCCTGGGCGGGAACGTGTTCGTCCGCGATCGCTTCGGTGCGCGGCCCACCGAGCTGGGTGACCTGATACTGCGGCACGCCCGCGTGCTGCTCCCCGCCATGGCGGCCCTCTCCGACGACGCCGAACGGCTCGTCAACGGGGACGTGGCCCAGGGGGAGGCGGTGCGGGTCGGTATCACCGGCACGGCCCTCGGCGGCCTGTTCGTGAACCAGCTGCACATCGCGATCCCGGGCGCCCAGGTCACCACCGTCATGCCCTACCTCGCGGACGACGTCGCCTCGCGGCTCGCCCGGGGCACCATCGACGTCGGGCTGGTCGGGATGTGTTCCGACGTCTCGCCGCCTGCCGCCGTGGAGGTGGCGTGGACCCGCGTCTGCACCGACCCGATGTTCGTGCTGATCGACGAGCACCACCCGTACGCGGGCAAGCCCGAGGTCTCGCTCGCCGAGCTGGCCGAGGAGCAGTGGCTCTGCGTGCCCGCCCACGGCTGCCTCGAGGAGTGCTTCGTGTCGGCGTGCGTCCGTGCCGGGTTCGCACCGCGTGGCATGGGCGAGGCCGAGTGGACCACCGCCGTGGACCAGGTGCGGGCAGGGCGCGCGGTCGCCCTCGTGGAGCCCGGTCAGCTCGACCCGCCGGGGGTCGTGACCGTCCCGCTCGCCGGAGCCCCGCTGCGACGCACCCACTACCTCGGCTGGCGGCACGACGCGGACCTGCGCGTGGACCTCGAGGCCGTCGAGGGCGCTGCGCACCGGGCGCACCGCGAGGCGGTGCACCGCAGCCCTCAGTACGAGCAGTGGCTCGAGCTGTACGGGGTGCTCGGCTGACCCAGCGGCCACACCCCGCCGGATGGCTACCTCGACGCGTAGGGGTTTTGCCCTCCATAGGAAATATGTATGACCTGAGTGTGATCTGGGCGGCAGGTCCGACTCCTCCTAGGGTGGCGGGGCGGGTGAAAAACACCCGTTGGGTGGAACTTCACCCGGTTACGACCTAAGGAGTCGCTGGAGATGAGACGTACTTCCCTCCGGGGCCTCGCCGTGGCAACAGCCACCGTGGGCCTCTTTGCCGGCACCATCAACGCCGTCGCCGTCGCTGGTCCGTCCGAGGCCGAGACTGCTGCGGCGGGCTACGCACCGGGCCTGGTCGCGGCGATGGAGCGCGACCTGAACCTGAGTGCGACCGAGGCCGTGGCCCAGATCGAGGTCCAGGAGACACTGGCCGCTACCCAGCGCGGTCTGGAGAAGTCGCTCGGCGGCTCGTACGCCGGCGCATGGGTCGAGGGCGCCGACACCCTGCACGTCGCCGTGACGGACGCCGCCGAGGCTGCCGACGTCCGTGCGGCCGGTGCCGTGCCCGTCACCGTCGACAACTCGCTCAAGGCGCTCGACGCCTGGACGGCAGACCTGGACGAGGCGCTGTCCGCGTCAGACGTGACGTCGTACCACGTGGACGTGCAGACCAACGAGATCGTCATCGACGTGGTCGAGGGTGCGGCAGGCGACGTCGAGGCAGCCGTCGCCGAGGCCGGGGTCCCGGCCTCCGCCGTCTCCCTGAACCAGGCCACCGAGCGTCCGCGGACGTTCGCCGACGTCATCGGCGGCGAGGCCTACTACATCGACGGCAGCGCGCGCTGCTCGGTCGGCTTCGCGGTCACCGGCGGCTTCGTGTCGGCCGGGCACTGCGGCTCGGTGGGCTCCTCGGCGAGCGAGCCGTCGGGCACGTTCGAGGTGTCGGAGTTCCCGGGGAGCGACTACAGCTTCGTCTCCGTCGACTCGGACACCCCGGTGGGTGTGGTGGACGACTGGGCGGGTGGCACCGTGGCGGTCCAGGGCTCGTCGCCCGCCGCCGTCGGCGCGACGGTCTGCCGTTCTGGTTCCACGACCGGCTGGCACTGCGGCACCATCCAGGCGCTCAACGCCACGGTGAACTACGCCGAGGGCAGCGTCTCCGGTCTGATCCAGACCGACGTCTGCGCCGAGCCGGGCGACTCGGGCGGCTCGCTGCTCGCGGGTTCGCAGGCCCAGGGCATGACCTCGGGTGGTTCGGGCAACTGCTCGTCCGGCGGTCAGACCTTCTTCCAGCCGGTGGGCGAGGCACTGAGCGCGGCAGGGGTGTCGCTGCTGACCAACTGATCGGCTCGCGCCGGCGGCGTACCGGAGGCCGGTCGCCGTGTGGCCGCCGGAGGGCAGGTAGGGGGTTCCCCTACCTGCTCTCCGGCATGTCCGCATATTCCTCAGATATGTCCTAAACAGTATCTGGGAGTTCGCTGAAAGCGACCCTACGCTTTGCCGCACTGGGTGAATTCATTGCCCCGACGACAAGGAGTCGCTGGACATGAGACGCACATCCTTCAGAGCGATCACCGTGGCTACCGCCGCTGCGACGCTCCTCGCCGCCAGCATCACCGCCGCTACCGCGGGCGCAGCCGCCGGAACCGACAAGCCCGAGGCGTCCGGATACGCACCGGGCCTGGTCGCCGCGATGGAGCGCGACCTGGGCCTGACCACCTCGCAGGCCGTGGCCCGCCTCAAGACCGACGAGTCGCTGTCGGACAAGCAGCACGCCATCGCCAAGGCCCTCGACAAGGGCTACGCGGGGGCGTGGGTGGACGGCAGCGAGCTGTTCGTCGCCGTCACCGACAAGGCCGGAGCCGCCGAGGTCCGGGCCGCGGGCGCCACCGCCGTCACCGTCGACCGGTCCCTGGGCCAGCTCGACCGGCTGGCCACCAAGGCCTATCGGGCGGCGCCCGACGCCAAGGTCGCGAGCGCCTACGTGGACGTCACCTCCAACACCGTGGTCATGGAGGTGGCCAATGGCTCGAAGGCCGCGGTCGCGGCTGCCGTCGAGCGGGCCGGGATCTCGGCGGGCACCGTGTCCCTCGTCGAGGTGGCCGAGATGCCGCGCACCCTCATCAACGTGATCGGCGGCAACGCCTACTACATCGGCGGCTCGCGCTGCTCGGTCGGCTTCTCGGTCACCGGCGGCTTCGTCACCGCGGGCCACTGCGGCTCGCGCGGCGCCACCACCTCCCAGCCGAGCGGCACCTTCCAGGTGTCCTCGTTCCCGGGCAACGACTACGCGTACGTGAACGTGGGCTCGGACGACACCCCGATCGGCGCCGTCAACAACTACAACGGTGGCACGGTGAACGTCGCGGGCTCCACCGCGGCCTCCGTGGGCGCCGCCGTCTGCCGCTCGGGCTCCACGACCGGCTGGCGCTGCGGCACCATCCAGGCGCTGAACGCCTCGGTCACCTACGCCCAGGGCACGGTCTCCGGTCTGATCCGCACCAACGTCTGCGCCGAGCCGGGTGACTCGGGCGGCTCGCTGCTCGCGGGCACGCAGGCCCAGGGCCTGACGTCGGGCGGCAGCGGCAACTGCTCCTCCGGCGGAACCACGTACTTCCAGCCGGTGAACGAGGCGCTCGGCGCCGCGGGCGTGTCACTGATCACCGGTGGCGGCGGCGGCACGCCGACCCCGGGCTGCTCGGGCCAGGAGACGGCGTTCAGCGGTTCGCTGAGCAGCGGCGGCTACGCCTACAAGCCGGGCTCCAGCGGCTTCTCGGCGCTGTCCGGCACCATCACGGGCTGCCTCGACGGGCCGAGCGGTGCGGACTTCGACCTCTACCTGCAGAAGGTGAGGAACGGCTCCTGGGCCACCGTGGCCCAGGGCATCAGCGCCTCGTCCGACGAGACGGTGAGCTACTCGGGCACGTCCGGCACCTACCGCTGGGTGGTGGACTCGTACTCCGGCTCGGGCTCCTACACGGGCGGATACTCGACCAACCCGTGACCTGCTGAGCACACCCGAACGTGTCAGACGCCCAGGTCACTCCGGTGACCTGGGCGTCTGACACATTCGGGGTCAGGGGCGGGCCGTCGACTGGCGGACCAGCAGGAGCAGGGCGAACGAGCCGAGGGTCACCGCGACCACGCCGAGCATGCCCCCCATGTACGCGGTGAGGTCGCCACCGAAGGGCAGCCCCCAGCCGTAGCCGCGCACGCCACCGAGGGCGCCGACCGCGAGGACGCCGGTACCCGCCGCGCCGAGCAGCAGCAGACCCACCGCCCCGGAGGACCCGGGTTCCAGAGCGCTCCGCCCGGACCTGGCCACGGGTGCGTCCAGGGACGACGACGTGCTCAGCGCGCAGACCCCCGCGCTCCAGGCGAGCACCACGAGGATCGCGGCGACGACGTCGGACGGGCGGTGCCACTGGCCGACCAGTGTCGACACGCCCGTCGCGGCCGTGTAGGCGGCGCCGGCGACGGCGACCAGGGGGCGCCAGCGCCGGGGGACCGCGATGAGCAGGCCGGCCGCCACGGACGCGGCGACCGTCGTGTGGCCGCTGGGCAGGGTGTTGATGTCCGCACGCGAGATGTCGAGCAGCGCGGGCCGGTCGAGCACCACGTGCTTGAGCACCTGCGTGGTCAGGTTGGCACCGCCCACCAGGATCGCCACCTGCGCGGCGAGCCACCACCGGCCGCGGGCCAGGGCGAGGACCACCGCGACCGCGAGCCCGAGGCCGATGAACGAGTTGGACACCACACCGAGCACCGGCTCCGCGAGCTCCCAGAGCACGCCCTGGCCGCGCGCCGCGCCCTCGAGCGCGAGCTGGTCGGCGCGCTGACCGCGTCCGGAGGCGACGAACGTGTTCCACGTGGCCCACACACCCCACAGGGCGAGCGCCGCGACGAGGCCTGCGACGATCCGCGGTGCGAGCCGGGGCCGGGGCCGGTCGAGTGGGCCCGGCAGCCGGGTCACCGCCACGTGGTCGTTCGCGCCGTCGGGCGGTGTGAAACCCCTGGCAGTACCGACGACGTGGCCCTGCGGGCGCTGCGGCAGGTCGGGCAGCGGGAGCGTGGGGTCCGTCATAGGCTCAACGGTAGGGGAACGGCTGGAAGAGACCGTGTGGCTGGTGTGAGGCTCCGTCGGTGTTCCTGCCGCGAGTGAAAATCACCACGGTCATGTGAAACGGCCGGGCAGCCGTCGGTCGGCCCGGATAGGGTGCGATCCGTCGCGCCTGGCGTACCGTGAACTCTCCAACGCCGCTCGGCGCCCTCCCCCAGACCCCGCAGGAAGCAGGCAGGACCGGATGTCCCAGGCACGCAAGCTCGTGATCGTGGAGTCGCCCACGAAGGCTCGCAAGATCCAGAGCTACCTCGGCGACGACTACGAGGTCGAAGCCAGCGTCGGGCATATCCGCGACCTGCCGCAGCCCAAGGACCTGCCGGTGGAGATGAAGAAGGGCCCGTACGGCAAGTTCTCCGTGGACGTGGAGAACGGGTTCGACCCGTACTACGTGGTCCACGCGGACAAGAAGAAGAAGGTCAGCGAGCTCAAGAAGGCTCTCAAGGACGCCGACGAGCTCTTCCTCGCGACCGATGAGGACCGCGAGGGCGAGGCCATCGCGTGGCACCTGATCCAGGAGCTCAAGCCCAAGGTCCCGGTCAAGCGCATGGTGTTCCACGAGATCACCCGCGACGCGATCCTCCGCGCGCTGGAGAACACGCGGGAGCTGGACCAGGACCTCGTCGACGCGCAGGAGACGCGCCGCATCCTCGACCGTCTGTACGGCTACGAGGTGTCGCCGGTGCTGTGGCGCAAGGTGCGCCAGGGCCTCTCGGCCGGCCGCGTGCAGTCGGTCGCCACCCGACTCGTCGTCGAGCGGGAGCGCGAGCGCATGGCGTTCGTCTCGGCGGACTACTGGGACGTCGCGGGCACCTTCGCGGTCACGGGCGGAGCGTCCGACGGCGGCGCGGCCTCGGGCCAGCCGTCCTTCCGCGCGCGGCTCACGCAGCTCGCCGGCGACAAGGTCGCCTCGGGCCGTGACTTCGACGACCGTGGGCGGCTCAAGGTCCGCACCGGTGTGGTGCAGCTGAGCGAGGCGACCGCGAACGCCGTCGTCGCGGGGCTCCAGGACGCCGACTTCGCCGTGCGCAGCCTGGAGACCAAGCCGTACACGCGCCGTCCCGCGGCGCCGTTCACCACCTCCACCATGCAGCAGGAGGCGGGCCGCAAGCTGCGGATGTCGTCCCGTCAGGCGATGCGCACCGCGCAGGGCCTGTACGAGAACGGCTACATCACCTACATGCGTACCGACAGCCCGTCGCTGTCGTCCGAGGCCACGAACGCCGCGCGCCGTCAGGCCGCCGAGCTGTACGGCCCGGAGTACGTGCCCGGCGCGCCCCGTCTGTACCAGTCCAAGTCGAAGGGCGCCCAGGAGGCGCACGAGGCGATCCGCCCGGCGGGTGACTCGTTCCGCACCCCGGCACAGGTGGCCGGCGAGCTGAGCGGGGACCAGTTCCGGCTCTACGAGCTCATCTGGAAGCGCACCGTGGCGTCGCAGATGGCCGACGCGAAGGGGTCGACGGCGTCCGTCCGCCTCGGCGCGGTGATCACCGGCGGCGAGCAGGACGGCAACGAGGCGGTGTTCTCGGCGTCCGGCACCGTCATCTCGTTCCGTGGCTTCCTCGCGGCCTACGAGGAGAGCGCCGACGCCGACACCGAGGCGGCCGACGGCGCCGCATCGAAGGAGACGCGCCTGCCGACGATGTCGGAGGGCGACAGCCTGACCGGTACGGACCTCGCCGCCGACGGCCACTCCACGTCGCCGCCCGCGCGCTACACGGAGGCGTCGCTGGTCAAGGCCCTGGAGGAGCGCGGCATCGGCCGTCCGTCCACGTACGCCGCGACCATCTCGACGATCCAGGACCGCGGCTACGTGATCACGCGCGGCCAGGCGCTGGTGCCGACCTGGCTGGCGTTCGCGGTCATCCGGCTGCTCGAGGAGCACTTCGACCGGCTCGTCGACTACGACTTCACGGCCACGATGGAGGCCGACCTCGACCAGATCGCCGCCGGCTCGCGGGAGCGGGTCGCGTGGCTCCAGGAGTTCTACTTCGGCGAGGGTCCGGGCAACCGCGGCACGTCGGACGCGCTCGGCGTGGACAGCGACGGCGGCGGCCTCCGCGCGCTCGTCGAGAATCTCGGTGAGATCGACGCCGCGGCCATCAACTCGGTGGATATCGGCGAGGGCATCCGCGTGCGCGTGGGCCGTTACGGCCCGTACCTCGAGGACCTCGCGGCCGAGGTCGAGGAGGGCAAGACCCCGCCGCGCGCCTCCGTGCCCGACGACGTCGCGCCCGACGAGCTGACCGTCGCCAAGGCGCGCGAGCTGCTGGCAGCGGGGGCCGACGACGGCCGGGTGCTCGGCACGCACCCCGAGTCGGGCAACCCGATCGTGGCGAAGAACGGCCGGTACGGCCCGTACGTGACGGAGCAGCTGCCCGAGCCCGATCTCGACCCCGACCTGTCGGCCGCGGCGAAGAAGCGGGCGCTGGCCGCCCTGCCCAAGCCGCGCACGGCGTCGCTGCTCAAGTCGCAGGCCCTCGACTCGGTGACGCTGGAGGACGCCCTGCAGCTCATGTCGCTGCCGCGCGTCGTGGGCACCGACCCGGAGTCGGGCGACGAGATCACCGCGCAGAACGGGCGCTACGGCCCGTACCTCAAGATGGGCACGGACTCGCGCACCCTGCCGTCCGAGGAGGCCATGTTCACGGTCACCCTCGAGGAGGCGCTCGAGATCTACAAGCAGCCCAAGCGAGGGCGCGGCCGCACGGCCACCCTGCCGCTGCGCGAGCTCGGCGACGACCCGAACAGCGGCAAGCCGATCCACGTCAAGGACGGCCGCTTCGGCCCGTACGTGACCGACGGCGAGACCAACCGCACCCTGCCGCGCGACCTGACCCCGGAGTCGGTCACCGCCGAGCGGGCCATCGAGCTGCTCGCCGAGAAGCGCGCGCAGGGACCGGCCAAGAAGCGCACCACCCGCAAGGCGCCCGCCAAGAAGGCCCCGGCCAAGAAGGCGGCCACCAAGAAGGCGTCGACGTCCAAGAAGTAGGTGTGGGTGGTCGCGGTTAGGGTTGCCGCGTGAACGCACCGGGCTACTTCATCTCCTTCGAGGGCGGCGAGGGCGTCGGCAAGTCGACGCAGTCGCGGCTCCTCGGCGACTGGCTGGCCGAGCTGACCGGCCGCGAGGTCGTGCTCACGTTCGAGCCCGGCGCCACCGAGCTCGGTGCGGAGCTGCGGGCCGCGGTCATGCACGGCCAGGACATGGGCCCACGGGCCGAGGCGCTGATCTACGCGGCGGACCGCGCGCACCACGTCGAGACCGTCGTGCGGCCCGCACTGGGCCGCGGCGCCGTGGTGATCACCGACCGCTACCTCGACTCGTCGGTCGCCTACCAGTCGGGCGGTCGGGACCTGCCCGGCAACGAGGTGGAGCACCTCTCCCTGTGGGCTGCGAAGGGTCTGCGGCCCGACATCACGGTCCTGCTCGACCTCGACCCCGCCGATGCGGCCGAGCGGCGTGCCACCGCCGAGGGCAAGGGTGCCCTGGACCGCCTGGAGCGCGCGGGCCTGGAGTTCCACACCCGTGTCCGGGACACCTTTCTCCAGCGCGCGTCCGCGACCCCGGACCGCTGGGTGGTGATCGACGCGGCGGCGCCGGTGGACGACATCCAGGCGCAGATCCGCGTGGACGTCGCCGCCCGGCTGGGCCTCACGCCCGTCGTGGCCGAGGCCGGCGGACTGACCGATCCGGGCAAGGACGCCTCGTGACCGTCTGGGACGAGGTCGTCGGGCAGGAGTCCGCCGTCGCCGCGCTCCAGGGCGCCGTGGCGAACCCCGTCGCGATGACGCACGCCTGGCTCATCACCGGTCCGCCCGGCTCGGGCCGGTCCGTGGCGGCGCGTGCCTTCGCCGCGGCGTTGCAGTGCCCCCAGGGCGGGTGCGGCGTCTGCCAGGCGTGCACCACCACCCTCGCGGGCACCCACCCCGACGTGACCCTCCTGGCCACCGAGAAGGTGGTCATCACCATCGACGAGGTGCGGGACCTCATCATGACGGCCTCGCGGTCGCCGTCCGGCGGACGGTGGCGCGTGATCATCATCGAGGACGCCGACCGCATGGCCGAGCGCACCACGAACGTGCTGCTCAAGACCATCGAGGAACCGCCGCCGCACACCGTGTGGGTGCTGTGCGCGCCGTCGGTCCAGGACGTGCTGCCCACCATCCGGTCGCGCTGCCGCGGTGTGGTGCTGCGGGTGCCGCCGCCGCAGGCCGTCGCCGACCTCCTGGTGCGGCGCGACGGCGCCGACCCCGCGGTGGCCCTCAGCGCGGCGCGCGCGGCGCAGAGCCACGTCGGCCTGGCCAAGCGGCTGGCGCGCGATCCCGCGGCGCGCGAGCGGCGCACCACCGTGCTGAGCGTCGCTCGCCGCATCCGCGGTGTCGGAGACGCCGTGCTCGCCGCGGGCGAGCTCGTGGACGTGGCCAAGGCGGAGGCCCTGTCGGCCACCCAGGAGCGGGACGCGGCCGAGAAGGCGGAGCTGTTGCGCACCCTCGGCGTGGGCGACGGCGAGACGCTGCCGCCCCGCCTGCGTTCGCAGCTCAAACAGCTGGAGGACGACCAGAAGAGGCGCGCCACCCGGCACCAGCGTGACGTGCTCGACCGCGCGATGGTGGACCTGCTCTCCCTGTACCGGGATGTGCTGGTGGTGCAGCTCGGCGCCGAGGTCGACCTGGTGAACGCGGAGCTCGCCGACACCGTGCGCTCGCTCGCGGCCGACTCGACCCCCGAGCAGACGGTGCGCCGGATGGACGCGATCGGTGTGGCCCGTACGCGGCTGGGCGGCAACGTGGCGCCGCTGCTGGCCCTCGAGGCGATGGCCATCGCCCTGCGCCCGCAGGGGTGACGGTGGGCATACCTCGGCGGCGCGCTCCTGTGAAGATTTCGCATGGGTGAAGCTGAACCACTCAGGCAGATTGTCCCGGTTGGCGTCCGTGGTTAGGCTGCGGGACGCCCCCAGAGCTTTTTCAGCTTTTCAGTGCGACAAGGAGTCCACCGCCCGATGAGGATCCTCCTGCTGGTTTCAGCCTTCAACGGTCTTACCCAGCGGGCCTGGTGTTCCCTGAGGGAACAAGGGCACGATGTCGGTGTCGAGCTGGCCCCCACGTTCGAGTCGGCCGCCGCCATGACGCGTGCCGTCGAGCGCGCCGACCCGGACCTGATCCTGTGCCCGTTCCTCAAGCACCGCGTGCCCGACACGATCTACGACCGCTGGCCGACCGTCATCGTGCACCCCGGACCCGTGGGTGACCGCGGCCCGTCGTCGCTCGACCACGCCATCCGGGACGGCCGCGACCGCTGGGGCGTCACCGCCCTGTCCGCCGTCGAGGAGCTGGACGCCGGTCCGGTGTGGGCCACGGCCGTGTTCGACATGCCGGACAAGCCGATCTCGAAGAGCGCCCTCTACAACAGCCGTGTCGCGGACGCGGCGATGGCCTGTATCGGCGAGGTGGTCCGCAAGGTCGCCGACGGCGAGCGGCCCATCCCGGCCGAGGCCTGCCTGCGGATCGTGCCTGTCGACGGCGAGCTGCCGCTGCTGCGCCGCGAGGACTTCCGCATCGACTGGAGCCGGCCGGCCACCGAGCTGGAGCGTCTCGTCGCAGCGGCCGACGGCGCCCCCGGCGCCCCCGCGGGCATCAACGGCCGCTCGGTCTGCCTGTTCGACGCCGTCGCGTCGCCCGAGCACACCGGCGCCGCCCCCGGCACCGTGGTGGGCCGCAACCTCGACGCCGTGGCGATCGCGTGCGGCGTCGGCACCCTGTGGGTGGGGTACGCCGCCGAGCTGAGCGGGCGTCGCGGCGCCAAGCTCCCGGCCGCGCAGGTCATCGACGCGAGCAACGCCCCGTTCCGCCGCATCCCGGACGCCCTGGCAGAGACCACCTACGTGCGCGACGGCGCGGTCGGCTACCTGACCTTCCGCTCGTACAGCGGCGCGATGTACACCGAGCAGTGCCGTCGCATGACGACCGCCGTCGAGAAGGCCCTCACCGAGGACACCCGCGTGCTGGTCATCAAGGGCACCGAGCACGCGTTCTCCAACGGGATCCACCTCGGTACCATCGACGCGTCGCCGGACCCGGCCGCCGAGGCCTGGGACAACATCTGCGCGATCGACGAGCTCTGCCTCGCCATCGCGACGGCCGAGCAGCTCACGGTGGCCGCCTTCACCGCGAACGCCGGGGCGGGCGGCGTCATGGCCGCGCTGTGTGCCGACGTCACGCTTGCGCGTGAGGGCGTGGTGCTCAACCCCTATTACGACATGGGGATCTACGGTTCCGAGCTGCACTCGTGGAGCGTCCCGGCACGCGTGGGGGAGCACCGTGCGTCGCTGCTCCTGAACCGCAAGCTGCCGATCTCGGTCGCCGAGGCGGCACGTATCGGGCTGATCAGCGCCGTCGGGCCGCGCGAGTGGGGCGAGTTCAACACCTGGCTGTCCTCGGCCGCCCAGGGCTACGAGGAGCCCGCGACCCTCGGCTGGATGCTCGCCGCGCGTGCGGAGCGCCGGGCCACGGACCGCCCGCTGTCGTACTACCAGACCATCGAGCTGGCCGAGATGGCGCGGGACTTCTTCGACGACCGCAACGCCTTCTCGGTGCACCGCCGCGCGTTCCTGCGCAAGACGCCGGCGGACGCCACGCCCGAGAAACTGCGCTTCTCCACCGCGCGCGTGTGAGCGTCGGTCCGCCGGAACAGTGATCGGCTGGACGTCAGGTGGTCGGCAGCTCGGGCTGCCGGCCACCTGACGTTCTACCGACCAGTCCGACATACCGTGCAAGATCCCTGCACCCCGCCACATGACAAGGGTGGGGGCGTCGCGAGACCCGCGACCCACACCCGGCGATTTTCGACCGCGAGTGGAAGGATCTGGGCATGAAGATCAGGCAGATGGACCGGTCCGGTGTCACGGCACGGGCTCTCACACGTGCAGGTGCGACTGTCCTGGGCCTCGGCATGACGGCGGCGCTCGTTCTGTCCGGATGTGCGCAGTCCGACGTCGGCGGGTCGGAAGCGAGCTCGGCGGAGACCACCTCAGCACCGGAGGAGAGCGACATGACCAGCCCCAGCCCCTCGGACGGCACGAGCGCGACCGAGGGCGGCAAGGTGCCCCAGGCCGCCGACATGAAGGTGGAGGCCGGCAGCACGGGCCGCGGGCTGCCGCCGGGCCTGGAGGGGAACACCAACTCGACCGCGGGTGTCGCCTGGGCTCCGGAGAACGGCCTGCTGTACGTGGTGACCAACGGCTCCAGCTCGTGTCCCACCTACGCCGAGCCGACGGCGACCATGGGTTCCGGGAACGGCAAGGGCGCAGGGGTTGCCGCTGAGGACGGTGTGCTCGCGGTGCGGCTGACGCCGCCGGACAACGGCATCTGCACCATGGACTTCGTGCCGACCACCACGGTGGTCGAGGTTCCGGCCGAGGCCGACACCGGCGACGAGATCCCGGTGATGGTGGGCGACAAGGGGACGGTCCAGCTGCCGCCGCGGGCCGCGGAGGGCGAGCCCGGACCGGTCGCCTGGCTCGACTCGTGAGGGTCGCGTGTCGGTTCGCCAGCGGGTAAGAAATCTTCCCGGTACAACCGGTAGGTTGTCCGGGTGATTCGCCCCGCCCGCCGTCGTCAGCCTGCGGCCGTCGTCGCCACGCTGCTCGCCACCGTTCTCGTCCTCGCCGCCTGTGGTGCACCTCCCAAGGTGCAGACGGCCCTGGAGGACGTGGGCAAGGCGAGCGGCTCGGCGACGCAGGGCGCGCCCAAGGGGTACGAGGACTACTACGGCCAGTCGCTGGAGTGGACCGAGTGCGGCGAGGGCTTCCAGTGTGCGACGGCGGCGGCGCCGCTCTCCTGGCACGATGCGGGCTCCGGCAGCATAGAGATCGCGCTCAAGCGCATTCCCGCCTCGGGGCAGAAGACGGGATCGCTGCTGGTCAACCCTGGCGGGCCGGGCGGCTCGGGTGTCGACTTCGTGGGTGATCCGGCACGCTTCGGGCAGGCGGTGCGCTCGTCGTTCGACATCGTGGGCTTCGACCCCCGCGGGGTGGGGCAGTCGACGCCGGTCACCTGCTACGACGACGCGGGCAAGGACGAGTTCCTCACCACCGACTACCCCTACACGCCCGAGGGCCTGGCCCAGCGGCAGCAGTCGGTCCGGGACTGGGGCCAGGCCTGCGCGGACAACACGGGCCCCCTGCTGGGCAACGTCGACACGCAGTCGGCCGCCCGTGACATGGACATGCTCCGGGCCGTCCTCGGCGACGACAAGCTCAACTACCTCGGCTTCTCCTACGGTACGCAGCTCGGCGCCACCTACGCCGGCCTGTTCCCGAAGCGCTCCGGACGGCTGGTGCTCGACGGCGCGCTCGATCCGAACCTGAGCTCGGACGAGGTCGCGCTGCAGCAGGCAGAGGGCTTCGAGAGCGCCTTGCGCGCCTATGTGACCGACTGCCAGACGAGCAGCGACTGCCCGCTCACGGGCGACGTCACCAACGGGCTCAAGCAGATCCAGTCCATCGTCGAGGACGCGGAGCCCAACCCGATCCCGACGTCGTCCGGGCGTTCCGTGACCAAGAAGCTCGCGTTCTACGGCGTGGCCGTGACCATGTACGACGAGGCGTCGTGGTCGTTCCTCACCCAGGCCCTGCAGGAGGTGCTCTGGGAGGGCACCGGCGACGACCTGCTCTACCTGGCGGACGTCTACAACGACCGCGCCGAGGACGGCACCTTCAAGTCCAACAGCGAGGAGGCGTTCCGCGCTATCAACTGTGCCGACTCCCGCGCCGAGGAAGACATGGACAAGATGCGGCAGCTCGCCGGGCAGATCGAGCAGGCGGCGCCCACTCTCGGCGAGTCCTTCGGGTACTCGGGCATCGAGTGCACGGACTGGCCGTACCCTCCCGCGGAGCAGGAGTTCGACCCGTCCGCGAAGGGCGCGCCGCCGATCGTCGTGATCGGCACGTCGAACGACCCCGCCACCCCGTACCGCTGGGCCGAGGCCCTCGCGAAGACCCTCTCGTCGGGCGTGCTGGTCACGTACGAGGGCGAGGGCCACACGGCCTACGGGCGGTCCAACACCTGCATCGCCGACGCCGTGGAGGCATATCTGGTGGACGGGACCGCGCCGAAGGCGGGACTCACCTGCTGACCTGGTGGTGAGCCGTGCGCGGGTCGCTCGGCGGTCTCATGTCGGTCACGATCGGCGGGTTGAGGACGTCACACCGTTTCGCTTTGAAACCTGGGCCTTTCATTGGGTACAGTGAGGCCCGCTCACCCATCCGGTTCCGACCGGGTCGCGGTGCGTACGCCGCCTTAGCTCAGTCGGTAGAGCGTCTCACTCGTAATGAGAAGGTCGCGAGTTCGATTCTCGCAGGCGGCTCAGTCGAGAAACCCCGCTTGACCAGGCAAAAGAGCCTAGGTCAAGCGGGGTTTCTTCGTCGCTGGGGAGCCATCTAGGGAGCCAAGGTACTCCCGGGGTACTCCGGCTTGTCGTTGAGGCGTTCCAGACCGGCCACATCGGCACCCGTTCCGAGGAAATGCAGGTACCGGTTCGTCGTCGCGATGGACTCGTGCCCGCACCACGCTTGAACCGTGGTCAGGTCTACGTGGCGCGTGATCCACAGGCAGGCGGCGGTGTGCCGCAGGTCGTGCAGACGGCGACCCTGACCGGTCTTCTCCCAGTCGAGGGCGCGGAGCACGGCCGTCCTGTGGAGCATCGCGCCTGACGACGTCGTGAGCAGCAGCTCGTGCGCGGCCTTGCCACGTGCGAGGTCTTGCACTATGGACAGCACGCAGTTCGCGAGCGGTACACGGCGGGACCGACCGCCCTTGGGGCGCTTGCGCTGGATCCCTTCGGGCTGGTTGCGCCTGATCATCAGGCCGGGCGTCGGGACCTCGACGAAGTCGGCCACCTGGAGCGCTCTGGCCTCGCCCCAACGGAGCCCGGTCCAGCCCATCACGAGCAGCACGTCCGCGAGACGTGCGTCCTTCTCCTTCCAGATGTCGTAGGCGTCCTCCAGCTCTGCCTCTGTGAACGGGTGCATCTCGATCGCCTCCTCGGATGGCTTGGGGACGCGGGTGTTCGTGACGGGGTTGGCGGCGATCAGCTTTTCTCGGACGCACCAGCCGAAGAACGCCGACAGGCTGGCCCTGTAGCGGCCGACCGAGGCGGCGGTGAGCCGTTCAGGTGCACGGCCGCCCCTGTGCTTCGTCGAACGGGGCGGGGCGGTCGTGAGCAGACGCTCGTAGGAACGCGAGATCTCGCGGTCAGAGACAGCGTTCAGGTGCATGTTCAGCATGCTCGTAGGCATGAGCCGAGGGAGGTCCGCATCGGCCCTGTAGGTCTTGGCGGCCACAGTGTTCTGCCGGATCGTGAGCCATCGTTCGAGCACAGCGCGAACCTTCTCCTTCCCGGCCCGGGGATCGATCCCGCCGTCGAGAGCTGCCCGCTCGCGGCTGAGCCATGCCTTGGCCTCGCGGTGGGTGTCGAAGGTCCGGGAGCCGATGTAGGTCCGGCCGCTCGTGAGGCGGGCCTTGAAGCGCCCGGCGTCGGTCTTGATGATCATCAGGCGGCCACCTCTTCCAGCCAGGTCGTGAGGTCAGTGCGGCGGTAGCGGGGGAGCGTTGGGGCGAGCCAGACGACGCGCGGACCCTTGCCCGCCAAGCGCCAGCGGCACACCGTTGAGGGAGCGACCTTGAGCCAGGCGGCAACCTCCTCGGTCGTCAGGAGCTCGTCGGTCGGGAGAGCGGTGATGGTGGTCGCGGTCTCGGAGTAGACGGGTGCCGTTGTGGCGGTGGCCATGACGTCTCCTTGGGTCATTCTGCGGTTCTTGGGTCCGTGCGGTGAGGGGGTCAGCCCTGGCATGTGCCAGGGCTGCCAGGGCTGACCTGCCAGGGCTGGTTTCTGGTGTCTGACCTTGGGCTTCAGGCCTGGTACTTCCAGCCCTGGCAGCCCTGGCGCATGCCAGGGCTGAACCTCACTGCCGCAGGCGGAGCATGATGCGGGGACGGCCCTGGTATTCGTCGTCCGTGCGCTCGACCAGGCCGCGCCGGATGAGGCTGTCTACGGCGGCCTCGATGTACTCGCGCAGGTTCTTCCCGAGGGCTGCCCGGACGGTGCTGGCGGGCGTCGGTTCGGTGGAGAGCTTGGCGAGGATCTTGTCTGCCGTGCGGTGCACGGCGGCGTCGTCCTGGTGCTCGTCGAACGCGGCCCGGGCCTCGGCGCGGGCACGCACGGCGAGGGCGGCCTCGGCGCGCAGGGCGTCCTGCATCCGGCCCCGGGTGCGGTCGGAGACGTGCATGATGTAGTCCGCGAGCTGCCAGTCACCCTCGGTGACGTCGAGCCGTCGGGCGAGCAGCGCGAGCAGGGAAGCGACCTTGAGCCGCACGAGGTTCTGCTGCCCGAGTCCATCGGTGATGACCTCGCGCAGCCGGTCGAGGCGTTCCTTGCGGAGTACCGCCGTGATCGACGGGGCGACGGTCAGCGGGGTGCGGCGGTGCTCGGTGGCCAGGACCGGGCTGGACCAGGGCAGGGGCTCCGGGGCGTCGGGGGCGTCGTCGGGCGCTCCGGGGTCGGTGGCGGGCAGCCACAGGAACCGCTGAGGGGTTCCTCCGGCGGCGTCGTCGAGCAGCGGTCCTGCCTTGAGCGGCTGGACACCGGCCACGAGGGCGGCGCGGTAGGAGTGGGAGGGTGCGATCTTGCGGCGGGTCGCGTCGGAGTTCTGGAAGCCCAGGGCCTCCCCAGAGAACATCTTGCGCAGCTCGGATGACGTGGTGGATGCCTGGCGGCCGATGAGGGCGGTGAGGGTGTCCACCTCGGGGACGTCGAACCACACGGAGTAGATCGCGGGGGTGTTCTCGCCCTCGCTGTCGGTGTCGACGAACATGTGCGAGATGCCCTCACCGGATCCGAGGGGGCGTTCCTCGATGAGGCGGCCACCGCCGGGCGGGGTCGCGAGGAAGTCCTTGGCGGCGGCGGTGGCGACGCCCTTGCCGACGCCGGACGGGCCGACGAGGCCTACGAACACGTTGAGGGACGCGACGGCGGAGCGGTCGTTGCCCAGGGGCGGGATGACGACCGAGGGCGGCACGGAGAGTGCCACGCGGGCCAGGACGCAGCCCAGGACGGCCCAGGGTGAGGCGATGGCGGCGCGGGCGGTCTGGCGGATGGCGGCGAGCTCGGGGCGCGCCTCCCAGAACACGGACTCGGGGTCCAGGTCTCCGCTGCTGGTGTGGAGCTCGGGCACGGTGGCAGTCATCGGGTCACCTCCTGGGTGAGGCGTCGCCAGGTGGCGAGGGTGGTGCCGTCGTCGTCGGTCATCGCGGGTGCGCCGTCGGCCACCTCCTCGGCGAGCCAGGCGACGTTGGACACGGTCTGGGCGCAGGGCCGTTCGAGGCGCGGGAAGATCCATCGCCAGGTGATGCGGCGCATGACGAAGGTGTCGAGGTCGACGACGGCGAGCAGGTCACCTGCGGGGCTGGTCTCGGCGCGTACGGGGTAGGTCCCGGCCTGGGCCTCGGAGACCTCGAAGCGGCGTCGTTGGCCGTCCTGGGCGGGCCAGTAGCACCAGCTCGTGTGGGTGCGGTGGACGTCAAGGACGAACGCCTCGACGCGGCGGGTGGGCTGTGCCGGCACAGCGGCCGGGCGGCGGGTGGTGTGTCGCATGGTGGTGTCTCCCTCGTGGTCAGGCGGCGTGGCGGACGGCGTGCAGAACGGTGGGCAGGGTGGTCGGTGCCGACCAGGTGGCCAGGCACTCGGCGGGGGTCTGCAGGGGCTTGGCCGGGGTGCGCGCACGGCGGGCGCGCAGCTCGGCCTGGGACGGGCGGGCCAGCGTCTGGCGGGTGTTGGTGCGGATGCGTGCCCACAGGGCGTCTTGCTCGGCCCAGCACCGCAGGTATCCGGCTTCTATGCCGGAGGCGTGCCCGGCGTTGTACCCCTCGGCGTGCCCGGCCGTGCGGCCGTCGTGCCACCCGTTGGCGTGGCCGGTGGTGTAGCCGTGCAGCCATGCGGCGATGACCTGGCGGGAGTAGGTGCGGTTCATGGCGGGGTCCCTTCCTGGTGCGAGCTGGCGGGGTGGTGCTGCCCGGCCCGCGCGGGGCCGGGGCAGCAGGCAGCCGGGTTAGGCGTCCAGGACCTCGCGCAGCAGCGCGACGTGTGCGGAGAAGATCCCGCTCTCCAGGACGCGGGTGAGCTCGGCGTAGGAGTCGGCGGGGTACCACCCGGCGTGCCGGGCGTCGTCCAGGCCCTGGACGGCGGGCAGGGGCAGGCAGTGCATGGTCAGGACGGCGGGGACGGTGACCATCCACGCGTTGGCCCCGGCTCGCGGGTCGGGCACGCCCCGGGCGGGGAGCATGTGGAACTCGCCCGGGTAGCGGACCAGCCCGGTCTCTTCGGCGAGTTCGCGGGCGGCGGCGGTGGACGGGGTCTCGCCGGGGTCGAGCATCCCGCCGGGCAGTGCCCACCCGTGTCCGTCGGCCCGCTCCACCAGCAGGACGCGGCGGCGGTTGTTGATGTCGAACGCGAGCACGATGGCGTCGGCGGCCACGGCCTCGCCCCAGTGCCACAGCCCGTTCCTGCCCTCGGGCAGGCCGGTGGTGATCGGGTTGACCGGCAGGCCGCCCACGACCTGGAACGGGACGACGGCGCGGGCCTGGCGCTCGGTCCAGTCGATGTCGCGGGGGTTGGTGGTGTCGGGGCCGTGCTGGGTGGTGGTGTTGAACAGCGTCGCGGTGGACATCAGTGGTTCCCCTTCGGTGGTGGTGCGCTGGTTTTTGGCATGGGCCGAGCTAGGGGCCTGGCGGCGCGGTTGGTAGCGGTAGCGGGTCGCCGGTCCCTTGTCGGGTGCTGGAAAGCGGGGTTTTCGGGGGTTGTGCGGGGTGGGCCGTCTGGCCGCTACTTGCGCTACAACCGTTGGAACTACTGGGTTTCTAGGGGGTAGCGGGGGCGCTACCGGTAGCGGGGGTGGCCGCTACCGGGTAGCGGCTCCTCACGCCGTCGGGTCGGACCCGTCGCGGTCGTTGCCCGCTACCTCGTCCCCTTGGTCCTCGTCGTTCTGGGTGGAGAGCGGGGTGGTCATCAGGAGGATGACCAGGCCGATCAGGGAGGCCATGAACGCGGCGTGCACCAGGACGTAGGCGACCACCCCCGCGTCCCGGGCCGACCTCGAGAGTGCTCCGGTGATCAGGGCGACCAGGGCGCACGCGGTGACCCACAGCAGGCGCGCGCCCGGGGTGAGGTTGGTGGTCATGGTCAGTTCACCTCCGCGAGCTCGGCGGTCGGGTTGGCCTCGCGGGCGTCGGCCAGCAGGCGGCGCGCGGTGCGGTCGGTGACCTCGTGGCCATGGGCGGCGAGGGCGGACAGCGCGTCGCGGGCGGTGGCGGCCGGGGTCTCGGACAGCAGCCTGGACACGATGTCCAGGCGGACAGCCCGGTCACTGGTCGCGGGCCCGGCCGGGCCGACGGTCCGGCGCGGCTTAGGGCGGACCGTGGCGCGGACACGCGGGGTGTCCGGTCCGGTGGCCGGGACGGCGGACAGCCGGACGGTGTCCGTGTGGCTGTCCGTGGTGATGTCCGTCAGTTCGGCCCGGACAGCGTCGGCGGCCTGGTCGGTGTAGTCCGGCCCGGACACGACCGGGGCGGTCAGGTGTCCAGCGACGCGGTTGTTGGCCTCAACGTGCAGGCGGGCCACGTCGGTCACGGCGTCCGCGACGGCGGACAGCGAGTCCATCCACTCGGCCGTCCGGGTCCGCATCTCGGCCGGGGGAACCGACTTGAGTGCGACCGCCCGTGCGGCCCGGCGGCGGGCCTCTGCCTTGGCGATGTTGCGGCGTGCGGCGGGGGTGCCGTCGTCGGTGGCGTGCGCCCGGACAGCGTCCTCCGTCGTGAGGAACAGTGCGTGCATCCGCATGGACTGCCGGATGCCGGACCACGTCGCCCCGGACGCGAGGTGCCGGTCACCGATCAGGGCGAGGTGCCACATCAGGGCGGCCAGCAGCGGCACGACGAAGCGGAACAGAACGGCCCCGGCGGGGTGGTCGAGGTAGACCTCGTGGACAGCGGCGAACACCCCGGACGCGGACGACAGCGCCCACGTCAGGGACAGCAGGACCCCGCCGGGCCGGTTGTCCCGCGCAGCCTCACGGGCCAGCAGGGCGACGGTCACGAGGGAGAGCTCGAACACCCCGGCGGTGGTGTAGGCGGTGGCCGGGTCCATGCCCAGGACGTCACGGCCGAAGCCGACCATGGCGAGGTAGGCGGACACGGTGGAGATGAGGGCGACGGAGACAGCTCCGGCCAGGACCAGGCGGCGCGAACCGCTGGCAGGGTTGGGCGTGGTGCTCATGGGTCAGTCCTCCTTCTCGTCGGTGATCAGCTCGGGCGTGATGCCCAGGGCGGCGGTGATGTCGGCGTAGACGGGGCCGCGCCAGTTGTGGCGTACGCCGTCGGTACCGACCTTGTTCACCTGGGCGGTGTCGACGTCGCGGGCCTTGAGGGCGTCGGAGACCTGTTCCGGCTTCCATCCCGCGTACAGGTCGGGCTTGTGCTCGGCGAGCAGCGGCGCGAGCTCGGCGCACCACGCCTTGGGCAGCGGCTTGCCGTTGCGCTTGGGCCACACGGCGTGGACGTGGTCGAGGATCGAGGTGGTGTCGGTGTCCGCGTCGATCTCGCCAGCAGCCAGGCCAGTCAGGTACCCGGCAGAGACCTTGGCGGCCAGCGCGCGGGCGACGACCTTCTTCGCTGTGGCGGCGTCGATGAACGCGGTGCGGGTGATGCGCGGTGAGTCGCCCTCACCGACCAGCCACCCCACGCCCTTGTCCTGGGCGAACGAGAACGTGGTGGCGTTGACGCCGGAGTGGTACATGCCGGTGCCGAGCACCATGTCGTTCTCGGTGTGGCCGGTGACCTTGAGGCAGTACCGCAGCACGGCGTTGGAGCTGATACCGCGCGGGATGGACGAGACGTCGACGCGCTGGGTGGCGTTCCACGCCATGATCCCGACGGCGGGGCCGCGCTTGACCAGGTCGGTCATCGCGTCGGCGAACCAGTCGCCGTGCTCCTTGTGCTCGTAGAGCTTCTGGCACTCGTCGATGCCGATGAAGATCGGGTGCAGCCGCAGCGACTTACGGGAAGCGAGCTGGTCGGTGACCTTGCCCTCGGGGCAGATGTCCTCGGGCAGCTCCTTGATGACCTTGTACCGGCGGCGCATCTCGGCCAGCAGCGCCTTGAGGTCGGCCAGGATCGCGGCGATGTCCTCGGCGTCCTCACCGGAGCGGTAGAAGTGGGCGACCTTCTCGAACATCCGGAAGTCCGCACCGCCCTTGAGGTCGGCCAGGTGCACCTCACAGCGCGGGTCCAGGGCGGCGTTCAGCGCCAGGACGCGCAGGGTGAAGCTCTTACCCATGCGGGGCACGGCACCGATCAGCCCGGAGGCGAACATGAGGGTCGCGGACACCGACCGGCCGCGCTGGTCGACGCCGAGCGGCACGGGCTCGAACAGGTTGGTCGCACCGGCGGTGAGCAGGGGCCAGGTGGGGGTGTTGTGCGGTCCCATGGCCTCGTCGTTGACGTACAGGACCAGGCGCGCGGCGTGCTTGCGGTGGTCCGGCTCGGGCCAGACCTGGGCGATGTCGCGGCGCATCGTTGCGGCGATCTCCTCGCGCTTGGCGCACACCGCCGACGCGGTGGCACCGGCCGGGAGGTCGATGTCCGCGCGGAACCCCTCACCGTCACGCACCAGGGCAGCGAAGTGGATGGCCTTACGCCGCGAGCGAGCGATCCGGGCCTGCCGGGCGGACTCGGACTCGTGGCGCAGGTGGTCACGCCGCATGGCGCGCTCGGCGGCCTCCTGCTCCTCCTTGAGCGCCTGGTTGATCGCGGTCACCCCGAGCTTGGACAGGGCCAGGGTGATCAGGTCGGCGGTCAGGCGCGGCTCCTCGCCGTCGTCGCCGTGGTGGTCGACGACGCGGTGGACCTCGTCCGAGCCGACCCACCCGAGCAGCAGCACCAGGGCGGAGCCAGCAAGGTAGAGGTGGTTCAGCTCAACCATCAGGACAGCCGCGGTGACGCCACCCGCCACGACCAGCAGGGCGAGCAGGGCGAGGCCGAAGCGGCGGCCCGTGCGGGTGCGGTGGTCCTCCCGCATCTTGAGGTACGCGCCGCTGTCGCGGGTGGCGGCCATGACGGCCTCTCGGGCCTCCGTGTTGGCGCTGTCGCGCACCCACCCGACCACGGCCCGCAGGACACGGAACAGGCCCACCGGGGAACGCCAGACCAGGCGCAGCACGTAGAGCGGCAGGCGCAGCAGGTGGAACGCCAGTGTCGAGGCCACCGTGGTCACGGCCCACTTGATCGTGGCGGCGAACGCACGCGGGTCCCGCCACCAGCCCGGCAGGATCGGCCGTGCAGTGGCCTGGGGGCGCTTGGCCTGGCGGTGCCCGATCACCTCAGGCTGGGACTCGGCAACCTCGTTTGCCGGCACGGGCGCAGGGGTCAGAATCTCGCCGTCGAGGACCGACCCGTTCGCGTCGTCCTCGCCCAGCTTGTTGCCCTCGTCGAGGCCGCGTGCGCGGCGGGCGTCGGTCAGGCTCACCACCTCCCCCGCAGGCTCGGTGTCGGGGCCGTTGAGGATGGCCTCCAGCTCGGCGTCACTGGGGCGGTTGTTCTCGTGTCCGTTCATCAGTTGCCACCTCCGATCGAGTCGAACGGTGCTACGACCAGCAGCACCCCGGTCGCGACGCACAGCGCCACGTCCCACACGCTCAGCGAGCCCCACCGGACCCGGATGATCACGACGCACACCGCCAGCAGAAACAGCGGGATCAGGACCTCCATCAGGCCGCGCCACCCCGCAACGTCCGCACCGCCGGGCGGATGACCAGACGGCGCAGGCCCGTCGTCTGAGGGGCACCCGGCACGAACGCGGGGGCCGTGGTCGTGGCACGGTTGGTGGTGGTCTCGACGGCGGTCCGCATAACAACGTTCAGGGCGGCCACGGCCCGGCGGTGGGCCTTGACCGCGACCTCGTCCGGCGACATCGCCATACGGCACTCGGCGTCCACCACAGCGACCTCGGCCGCAATGACCGGCTCCTCAGCGGCGATGGCCGCGAGCTCGGTGGACGTCGGCTCGTCGTCGTCGAACGCGGCAAGTGCGGTGTAGGTGCTCATCAGTTCTCCCCCGTGGTGGTGCCGCCCTCAGCGGCGATGGCGGCGTTGTGGACGGCGCGGACGCGCTTGCGCATGGCCCTGACCTCGGCACGCATACGCGCCACGGTCCGGCCCTCGTCGACCAGCCCGGACGCGACGAGTAGCCGACCGGCCTTGGTCAGGCCCTCGGACAGGGCGAGGAGCAGCCGCCTCGCGGCTGCCAGATCCTCAGTTCGGCTCTGCGTCATCGCTAGGACTCCAGATGTTGAGGGGCCTAAACAGCGACCCCGAACGTCCGGCCCACTCTTGTTGAGGGGCCTAAACAAGACCGTAAGCCCACTTCCGTGGATCCGTCAAGGGGTCTAAACTCGTACGCATATGGATACCGACGAGTTCAATCAAGTCAGGACGGATGCGGACCCCATCCGCCAAGCCCGCCGCGCCACCGAACTTCTCGCCATCTACGGCCAGCGCACGACTGAGCTCGCACGACTCCGCAAGGCGGCGATCGATCGCGCCCACGACGAACTGGGCATGAGCTACACAGACGTCGCTGCCCAGGTCGGAATCACGAAGGGCCGGATTACTCAGCTCCGCAAGAGCGCGCCGCCCGTCGAGCGAGCGTTCTTCGGCGTTGGTCCGGTCACCGTGGCCGTGCCGGTTCGTGCAGTGGCGGACCGGCCTCATGGCGTCATCGCACTCGAAGACAGCACAGCGGCCGAGCGCCTGGGGGACCTTCTCGCCTCGCTCAGCTTCGCCGTTGAGTCGTACCAGATCCCGCCCGACGGCGCGTGGGAACCGCCCGCCGATGCCGTGGCGATCTGCGGACCCAAGTCATCTCAGGTCACCGCCGAGGCCATCGCGGCCGACCCGTATCTCTCCTTCGAGCCGGACCGCGACGGACGATGGGTGATCACCGACCGTGACACGGGTGAGGTCTTCGTGTCGCCGTCGGACAACGGCGATGCTTCACGAGACATCGCCTACATTGCCCGGGTGCCACGCCAAGGCGGAACCCTGGTCATCGTCGCCGGAGTCCACGCACTCGGGTCCATCGGGGCTGTCGAGTACCTGACCGCGAACCTGCCCGCGCTCTACGGTGCCGTCGGAGATGCGCCGTTCTCGCTCGTGGTGACCAGTGCCTTTGACGGGACGACCGTCACGCAGACCGAGGCCGCGTGGGGACCGAAGGTGCACCCGTGATCCGCGCGGCGACTCTGCCGGGTGGCTCGAACAATCAGGACCGCTACATCACGGGGGACGGCTTCGCCGCAGTGCTCGACGGCGCGACCTCGTTCGCCGGCAATCGATCGCACGATCCCGGCTGGTACGCCGAACAGCTCGCACAGGCCATAGGGGAGACGGTCCCGCGCAGCGGTTCGCTTGCTCAAGCAGTTGCTGAGGCGATCCGTTCGGTGCGCGATGCCCACGGCTTGTCGCCGGAGACCACACCTACCAGCACCGTTGCTCTTGCTCGCTGGTCAGCGGAGAGCGTCGAGACTTACGTTTTGGGGGACAGCTACGCCGTCGTCCTACAGGCCGACGGTACGGAGGACATTCACACGGATGACCGGCTCGACTCCGTTGCCGTGAACGAGCGTGCCGCGTACCGGAAGCGCCTGGCGGGTGGACACGGATATGACGGTGGGCACCGTGACCTCCTGTTGCTCCTTCAAGCCGAGCAGGCTCGGCGAGTTAACCGTCCCGACGGTTACTGGATTGCTGGGGCTGAACCGGAGGCCGCGCGCCACGGTTTCACCGCGACACGAGATCGGTCAAGCGTTGCCGCGATCGTGCTGGCCAGCGACGGCGTCGCCTTGGAGCGCTACCCGGGCGGCGTGGCGTGGGGAATTCTGTACAGGGATGCCGAAAAGTACGGGGTCGGCCATGTTCTCAGGTCCATCCACGAGTCTGAGCAGGCCGATCCCGATGGGAAGCGGTGGCCACGCTCAAAGGTTCACGACGACAAAACGCTCATGACCGTCCAACTCGACTCATCGTGAGGGCCTTGGCGCTGGACAGTGGTTGGTCGTCCGTGCGGGCCATGCCCGGTGTCTGACCGTGAATCGTGAGTGTTTCTTATCGTGAAAGGGTGTCACCCCCCGGTATCGTCGAATCACCCGCAGGGCGTGCTGACTATGCGCCGAACTTGCTGCAGAGTGGGCGCGTGGTCAATGTCGATCACTACAGGCTGGTGTTTCCAAGGCATGTGCCAAATGTGAAGGGTCGAGGGTGACCCGTGACCAGATCAGCGGACACATGCCATATGAGTTCTCGGCGATGGAGTACTACCCATTTCCGGCTATTTCTTCCGGGAATGTTCAATTAAGCATGGGGGCAGAGAGGGTTAGAATGACGTCTATAATCCACAGGCTTTCGATCGCGGGCCAGCCATACCACGCCCACAGCGAGGGCGATGGCAAATATTGGTTCGCTGGCGTGTGTCCGAACTGCGGCCCGACGCAGTACTACATGATTGCGGCTACCGTCGATGGCAACTACACGTTCACTGGTGAGACCGCTTGGCTTCGTTGCCCTACTTGTCGCAATGCGGCGGCAATAAACTCGGGGGTGCTGTCTCCCACAGCTGAGCCTCTACTTGCAGTGGATGGGTTGCCTGCAGAAGTTCACGCGGCGTGGGAGGAAGTGCGGCGCTGTGCTGGCGTCGCAGCACACACGGCCTCCGTGATGATGTGCCGCAAGATCCTATTCCACATCGCCGTTGAGAAGGGTCTGGCAGAGAAGAACGATAACGGCCGCGCTCCCAATTTCACGGAGACGCTAGATCATCTAAAGGCTCAAGGGCTGGTAACGCCTGTGCTCACTCCATGGGTTGAGCACATTAAGGATGTTGGCAACGAAGCGAACCACGATCTCCCGGAGATTAGCGCCGAGTCGGCCCAGAGGGTGGCAACGTTCACTCGCCAGCTCTTGGTCCTGACGTACGAGATGCCCGCACAGATGAAGCTGGCGGTGGGTGTCCCCGGCGAGTCAGACGAGTCCCCTGTCGCGTGATCACACAGCCGTGTGCGGTCTGCTGAGCCAGGGTACCCCCCAGGTACTCCCAGGGTGCACGGGGGCAGATCCAGTGCACTCGATGCACTTAGAGTCGCGCCCCTGAACCTCGGGCCGGAGCGCTGGGTTCGCGCTCGTAATGAGAAGGTCGCGAGTTCGATTCTCGCAGGCGGCTCAGTAACTCAAAGGCCCGGAACCTCCCTTGGTTCCGGGCCTTCCTGCTGCCTTCTAGCTGCCTCCTGCACCCCCGAGGGCTCCGCACCATCCTGTGCCGTGAGTTCGGTCGGATGGGATGGGATCGGTCGATCTACGGACCGATCTCATCCCATGCGACCGAATCAACCCCGGGGCCCAGCCCACCACGTCGTCAGGCGGGGAATGCTTCCGGCCCGAGCCGGCCCCAGGCCACGAAGGCGATCAGTGCCAGGTACGTCAGGTCGACGGCCATGAGCGTGTACTCGCGGCGGCTCAGCCGGGTCACCGCAGCGCCGACCATGATCATCGCCAGGCCCAGCGCGGCCAACGGCACCAGCTCCGGAGCGATGCCGACCAGGGCAGGCAGGACCAGACCCAGACCACCCAGGACCTCCAGGGCGCCGATGACCTTGATGCTGCCCGGCGCGAAGTCCTCGACCCACGCCGCGGCGGGGCCCGTCGCAGCGATCCTCTCCTTGCGCCTGATGACCTTGAGCCCGCCGCTGGCCACGTAGACCACGGCCAGCAGGCCGGCGACCGTCCACAGTGCAGTATTCATCAGGTTCTCCTCGGAGTCGGGCCGTTCGTTGCACTGCCCGACGACACCGGGACCCCGTGTGTGACATCGTCGCCGAGCTCGGGAACGCGCGGCTGGCCATCGAGAAGGTGGCCCGCGGGCCGGTGTCGGCAAGCAGGCGATCTATCGGTGGTGGCCCACCAAGGGAGTCCTGGTGCTCGACGCCGTGCCCGGCCCCTTCGGCCGCGCCCGGCAGGGCCTCACCGTCGCCCGGCGACCCTCACCGTCGCCCGGCGACCTCACGCCCGAGGATGCACGGGCGATCGTCCGGCACGCACTGGGCGGGCTGTCCGGTGCAGCGCCCAGCCCAGCGCCGCACCGAGGGCGTAGAACGGGAGGTCAGGCGCGTTGAACGTGGTGCCGAGCACCAGCCGGGCGAGCGTGCTGTGTGCGCCGAGCTCGGCGGGCACGCCGGTGAGCTGGAAGAGCTCGACCGCCACGCTGGACCCGAGGGCGACCGCGGCGGCTACCCACCCCCGGGCGCGCGGAGCCACCACGAGCACGAGCCAGAAGATCAGCAGGGCGTAGAGGGCGTCACCCGCGTACTTCGCCAGGTCACCGGCGAGCACCGACCGGACGCCGAGTCCCGCGGCGACCGTGAGCACGGCGGCGACGGCGGGCGCCGTGCGCCGTCCGACCGCTGGTGCTACCTGCCGGGCGAAACCTGACCGGACTGACGTCTCACTCATCGTGCGCGCTGCCCATGCGCGCAGTCTGCCGCAGCTGCCGCAGCCGGCTGGACGCGCGGGCCAGGTCGGGTGGCGCCGGGCGTCCGTAAGGCACCGTCAGCACCTCGTCGAGCGCCTCGGACGCCGTCAGTGTCAGGGACAGGTCCCGGTCGTAGAGCACGTCCACGAGGTTCACGAACCGCTGCTGCGTGTTCACGTGGCAGGCGGCGAACGGGACGACGTCGGACAGCACCCACCGGTCGAACCGGTCGGCGAGCGACAGCATGTCCAGCGCCGAGACGGGTTCCGCGCAGAGGTCGAGGAAGTCGAACCACACCGCGCCGTCGGACGCCCGGAGGGCGCGGATGCTCCGTCCGCCCCGCAGCGGGACGTCCACGGCGTCGTGCGACGCGGGCGGGACGACGCCGAGCCGGCTGAGGTCGCGCGCCGTGCCGGGGGCGGCCACCGCGCCGGACCGCCAGCCCTCGGCGGCGTCGTGCGCACGCAGCTCCCGGTAGTCCACCGGGCCGTCCACCCGCAGCACGTCCAGGGACGACTCCAGGACCGCGATGAGCGGTTCTGCGAGCTCGTGGAACAACGGGCTGGGCAGGAGGCCCTGGGGCGGGTAGTTCGACGTCGCCACGAGCGTCACCCCGCGGCCCAGCAGGGTGCGCAGCGCCCGGGACATCAGCATGGCGTCCCCGGCGTCGTGCAGGTGGAGCTCGTCGAAGCACAGCACGCGGGCGTCCCCGACCAGGGCGTCCAGGGCACGGTCCATCGCGTCGGGCGTGCCCGTGCGGGCCCACACCTCGGCGTGCAGCGCGCGGTAGAACTCGTGGAAGTGGAAGCGCGGGCCACCCACGAGGCCGTGGAACCGGTCCAGGAGCCAGGTCTTGCCGCGGCCCACCGGGCCCCACAGGTAGGCGCCCCGGGTGTCGCCGGGCCTGGCACCTCGGCCGGCGTCCAGGCCGGAGAGCAGGCCTTCCAGGTGCTCGGCCGCGGCCCGCTGGGCCTCGTCGAGCACATACCCCGCCCCGCGCGCGGCGTCGCGGATCGGCGTGGACTGCATGCGTCGAAGGTACCCTCTGAGCCATGGCATGGACCCGCCCCCGACGGCGCAAGCCCGTCACATACCTGCTCGGAGAGCCGGTCGAGGAGTACCCCGCGACAGTCCCCGAGGTGGAGCGTGGCCGCGTGCTGCGCATCACCGAGATCGGGGAGCCGGTGCTGCACAACCCGGCCCGGACCGTCGAGGAGTTCTCCACCCCGCAGCTCGCCCGGCTGATCGACGACCTGTTCGCCACCATGGAGTCGGCGCAGGGGGTAGGTCTCGCGGCGCCCCAGATCGGCGTCGACCTGCGGGTGTTCGTGTACGACCTCACCGACTCGACCGGTGACCGCCACGTGGGTCACGTGGTGAACCCGGTGCTCGAGATGGACCTCGACGCCGAGCCCGAGACCGAGGAGGAGGGCTGCCTGTCCGTCGTCGGCGCGTACGAGCCGCTGGAGCGCCCCGGCGCCGCGACGGTCCGCGGTGTTGACCAGCACGGCGCCCCGGTCCAGCTGTCGGGCACCGGCTACCTGGCACGCTGCTTCATCCACGAGTCGCAGCACCTCGACGGCGTCCTCTACTGGGACCACCTGAGTGCCGACCTCCAGGCGGACGCGCTCGAGCAGCGGGACGAGGAGCGGGCGCACATCATCGCGGAGCGCCGCGAGATCGCCATCGAGCTCGACAAGACCCCGCCCGACTACCCGGAGAAGCCCGCGGGCGGTCGCTGACTCTTTCTCAGAGGGTCCCGACCCAGGTCGCCACGGCCTCGGCCACCGCTTTCTCCCGGCCGACGCCGCGCATGTCGTGCGCGCCGGACAGCGTGACCGTCGTGACCGGTCCGGGGATGGCCGCGACGTGTTCGGCGAGCTCGTCGGGAGTGCCGAACTGGTCCTTGTCCCCGGACACGAACAGCGTGGGCACCTCGATCTGGCCGAAGTGCTCGACCCGGAGCTTCTCCGGCTTGCCGGGCGGGTGCAGCGGATAGCTGAGCAGCACCAGGCCGGCGGCGGGCAAACCTTCCGCGACAGCCATCGAGCACATCCGCCCGCCGTACGACCGCCCGCCGAGGAGCAGGTGGTTCGTCGGCACACCCAGCTCAGCGGCCCAGGCCGTCGCCTCGGCCCACAGGTGCGCGACGGCGACCGGGGCGCGGTCGGGCATCCGGCGCCCCTCCAGGCGGTACGGGAAGTCGACCCGGTGCACGGGCAGGGACGGTCGGGCGTCGGCCAGGGCGTGCTCCACGGCGACGAGCGCCGGGCTGTCCCGGTTCGCGCCGGCACCAGGGGTGAGCAGAAGGCCCGCGGGAGTGGTCACCGGCCCAGTCTGCCTCGGCCACCCTGAGCTGGCTGGGTCGGGCCGGGTCGGGTCGGCCGACGGTCAGGTGATCCGGCGCCAGAGCATCAGCAGGCCGCCCGCCGTGAGGACCGCACCGCTGCCGAGCACCGCCACCCAGCCGAGCGGCGAGATGATCTCGTCCTGCTGGGCCGCGCTCGCCTGTGCCCGGACGGGGGACTGGTCCTGGAGCCCACGCAGGAGGGTCGCGTCGGCGGGCGTCTCCGACGGCGACGGGCTCGGCGTGGCCGAAGGGCTCGGCGACGGTGTGGGGGTGGGCGTCGGTGCCGGGGACGGCGTGGGGGCCGTGGTCTCGGCGGGTGCCGGCGTCGGCGTCGGGGTGGACGGTGGTGCCGCGGCCGCAGCCTCGGGCGGTGCGGCCGGGGTGGTCGACTCCTGCGTCGGGGTGCCGCCCGACGTGGCGGTCGGCGTGGGGGTGGGCGTGCTTGCGGGTGCGGACGGAGCCGGCTGGACGACGGGCTCGGGTGCCGTACAGGCGGTGCGGCTACCGCGCTCGTGCCAGCTGCTCGCGTCCTCGACCTCAACCCACACCACGCAGTAGCCGTCCGGGTACGCGCGCCGGGCCTCCCAGAACGACGCCCAGCCGCTGTTCTGCTCGTCCCGGCTGAGGTCGCGCGCGTACGCGCGGGCACCGCCGTACGACCCGGCGGGCCGCACCACGTAGGCCACCTCGTCGCTCTGCCGGCCGCGTTCGAAAGCGACGCCGTCGACGGATACCCGGATGTCGTCACGGTTGAGCTCTGCGGCCGCGGCGCGCTGCCCGACGACACCCGTACCCACCAGCGCGAGCACCGTCATCAGGAGCAAGGTCAGGAGGAACGGACGCCGGGATGTGGCGCCGCGCACCGTCGGCCGCGGCAGCGCGGCGGAGGCAGTGGCACGGATCACAGCGGTGATCCTACCGCTGCGCGAGGTGCCGCTGCGGGTGAGGTCCGGGTCAGAACCGCGGACCCTCCTCGCCGTGCAGGAGGTTGCGGATGGGACGGGTGATGACGTCGACGCGGTCCACCAGGTCGGTGGGGCCCGTCACGACGACCGCACGGTCGGCGGCGGGGGAGTACACAGCGGTCACGTTGCGCACCGTGACACGCATGCAGCGCTTGGTGGTGCCGTCGACGCGGAACTGCTTGGTCTCGCACGGCACGTCGTCGACCTCGGCGACGATGGCGCGCATCGCGCTGCGGTAGTCCTGGTACGACTCGGCGAGCTCGGCCACATCCGCCATCTCCGGCGGCGCCGCAGGGTCGACATCGGCGTGCAGGGGCGCGACGAGCGCTCCGCTGCACGCGGCGCGCACGATGTCCTCGATCTGCGCCGGCGTGGCAGGCAGCCGGAGCGTCTCGACCTCGACGGTCTCGCCGGAGAAGGTGCGGTACGACCGCAGGAACCGTTCCTCGGTGGGGTCCGCGCTGTCGGAGACCCCGGTGACCTCCTCCTCGACCAGGTCGAGGCCCCAGGTCAGCGGGTCGTCCACCTCGCCGACCACACCGGAGAACCGTGCGAAGCGCGCGACGATCTGCTCCCAGGACTCGGGGGTCGGGCTCGTTTCGTCCGCCATGTGGCCTCCCCGGGGCGGGTGCGGGTCTGGGACGAGCCTGCCGGGTGAGGGGGGAGGCGTCAACGACCTCCGCCGGAAACTGCGCGGAATCAGCCTGGACACGCCGTCAAGTCGTCCTGTCCGGGCGTGTCGCGCTCCGGGCGGGGATGATCGCCGCCCCTTGCGGAGCCCTCATCGTCACGCCCCTGGCGAACAAGGGCATCAACCGGCCCATGGGCGCGTTGGGAGCGCATAGAGTCATTGCGGTCAGGCCTGGTACCGCCGGTGCAGGTGTACGCCGCTCGTGAGGGAGCAGCACATGTTCGAGAGATTTACGGATCGCGCCCGTCGGGTCGTCGTCCTCGCCCAAGAAGAGGCGCGGATGCTCAACCACAACTACATCGGCACGGAGCACATCCTGCTCGGCCTCATCCACGAGGGTGAGGGCGTAGCGGCCAAGGCTCTGGAGTCGCTCGGGATCTCGCTCGACGGCGTCCGCACGCAGGTCACCGAGATCATCGGTGAGGGGCAGCAGGCGCCGAGCGGGCACATCCCGTTCACGCCGCGCGCCAAGAAGGTGCTGGAGCTGTCGCTCCGCGAGGCCCTGCAGCTGGGCCACAACTACATCGGCACGGAGCACATCCTGCTCGGCCTCATCCGCGAGGGTGAGGGTGTCGCGGCGCAGGTGCTCACCAAGATGGGCGCCGACCTGAACAAGGTGCGCCAGCAGGTCATCCAGCTGCTGAGCGGCTACCAGGGTAAGGAGCCGGTCTCCGCAGGCGGTCCCCAGGAGGGCCAGCCCGCAGGCTCGGCAGTGCTCGACCAGTTCGGCCGCAACCTCACCCAGGCCGCGCGTGAAGGCAAGCTGGACCCGGTCATCGGTCGTACGCAGGAGATCGAGCGGGTCATGCAGGTCCTGTCCCGTCGCACCAAGAACAACCCGGTGCTGATCGGTGAGCCCGGCGTTGGCAAGACGGCAGTGGTCGAGGGTCTCGCGCAGGACATCGTCAAGGGTGATGTCCCGGAGACGCTCAAGGACAAGCAGCTGTACACGCTCGACCTGGGCGCGCTGGTCGCCGGCTCGCGCTACCGCGGTGACTTCGAGGAGCGCCTCAAGAAGGTGCTCAAGGAGATCCGCACGCGCGGCGACATCATCCTGTTCATCGACGAGATCCACACCCTCGTGGGTGCGGGTGCTGCCGAGGGCGCCATCGACGCGGCCTCCATCCTGAAGCCCATGCTGGCTCGCGGTGAGCTGCAGACCATCGGCGCCACCACGCTCGACGAGTACCGCAAGTACGTCGAGAAGGACCCGGCCCTGGAGCGTCGTTTCCAGCCGATCCAGGTGGCCGAGCCGTCGCTCGAGCACGCCATCGAGATCCTCAAGGGCCTGCGCGACCGCTACGAGGCACACCACCGTGTGTCCATCACGGACACCGCGCTCGTCTCCGCGGCCACGCTCGCGGACCGGTACATCAACGACCGGTTCCTCCCGGACAAGGCGATCGACCTGATCGACGAGGCCGGTGCCCGCCTCCGCATCCGCCGGATGACGGCGCCGCCGGAGCTCAAGGAGCTCGACGAGTCCATCGCCGAGGCGCGCCGCGAGAAGGAGTCGGCGATCGACGAGCAGGACTTCGAGAAGGCCGCCGGTCTGCGTGACAAGGAGAAGCAGCTCACGCAGGTCCGCGCGGACAAGGAGAAGGCCTGGAAGTCGGGCGACCTCGACACGGTCGCGGAGGTCGACGACGAGCTGATCGCCGAGGTCCTGGCGATGTCCACGGGCATCCCGGTCGTCAAGCTGACCGAGGAGGAGTCCGGCCGCCTGCTCCACATGGAGGAGGAGCTGCACAAGCGCGTCGTCGGTCAGGAGACCGCGATCAAGGCGCTGTCGCAGGCCATCCGCCGTACGCGGGCCGGCCTCAAGGACCCGAAGCGTCCCGGTGGCTCGTTCATCTTCGCCGGCCCGACCGGTGTGGGTAAGACCGAGCTCGCCAAGGCGCTCGCCGAGTTCCTGTTCGGTGACGACGACGCTCTCATCCAGCTCGACATGTCCGAGTTCTCGGAGAAGCACACGGTCTCGCGACTGTTCGGCTCCCCGCCCGGATACGTCGGCTACGACGAGGGTGGCCAGCTGACCGAGAAGGTCCGGCGCAAGCCGTTCTCCGTGGTCCTGTTCGACGAGGTGGAGAAGGCGCACGCCGACATCTTCAACTCGCTGCTGCAGGTGCTCGAGGACGGCCGGCTCACCGACTCGCAGGGTCGGGTGGTCGACTTCAAGAACACCGTGATCATCATGACCACGAACCTCGGTACGCGGGACATCGCCAAGGGCGTCCAGACCGGCTTCAACTCCGGCGGTGACCTGGTGACCTCGTACGAGCGCATGAAGGCGAAGGTCAACGAGGAGCTCAAGCAGCACTTCCGGCCCGAGTTCCTCAACCGCGTCGACGACGTGGTCGTGTTCCCGCAGCTCTCGCAGGACGAGATCATCCAGATCGTCGACCTCGAGATCGCGAAGCTCGACCGCCGGATGCACGACCGCGACATGGGCCTCGAGCTCACGACCGCGGCCAAGCAGCTGCTCGCCGAGAAGGGTTACGACCCGGTGCTCGGTGCGCGTCCGCTCAAGCGGGCCATCCAGCGGGAGATCGAGGACACCCTGTCCGAGAAGATCCTGTTCGGTGAGCTCACCGCGGGCCAGCTGGTGATCATCGACGGTGAGGGTGAGGGCATCCTCGGCGAGTTCACGTTCCGCGGTGTGGAGCGCGACGAGCGTCGTCGTCCGACCTCGGCCGAGCCGCAGTCGGTGCCGGCGGGCGCGGGGCTGGTGCCGCGCGACCTGCCGCCGTCGGGCCAGATGGCGGCCGGCGGGGCGTGATCGCCCGGTAGTACCCGGTCCTGACACAAGGCCCGGTCGTCCCGAGAGGGATGGCCGGGCCTTGTGTCATGCACGTCGGCGGTCGGCACGGCGAGATCGGCGGTCTGCACAGCGAGGTCGGCAGTTGGCGTCCAGATCGGCACAGGCCTGTGCCGATCTGGACGCCAACTGCCGACCTCGCTGTGCCAGTGGCACCCCAGCTGCCACGCGTCCAGGCCAGCTGCTTCAGCCCATCTCCGGCACCGTCAGGCCCGCCGGGAGCAGCCCTGGCAGCACCTCGCGCAGCGCGGCGACGCGCTCCGCCCGCGCGGCGCCCCGCAGTCGCTCCACCGGGGCCGTGATGCTGACGGCCGCGACGGCACGGCCGGCCCGCAGCAGGGGTACGGCGATGCAGGCGATGCCCGCCTCGTTCTCCTCCGTCTCGTCGGCCACACCGCGCGTGCGGGCCCCGGCGAGCGCGTCGCGGAGGCGGTCGACGGACGTGTCCGTGCCCGCGAACCGGTCGAGGGCGGCTTCGTCGAGCTCCTGGACCGAGAGCAACGCGCGCCCCAGCGCGGTGGTGGCGGCCGCGCGCCGTCGTCCGACGGCCGACCACACGCGGACCGCGCGCTGTGGCTCGACCTTGTCGAGGTAGACCACCTCGCGTCCGGCGAGCACCCCGAGGTGCACCAGTTCGTCGACGCGGGCGCTGAGCGCCGTCAGAGCCGGGTGCAGCAGGGCGGGAAGGTTCTCCTCGGCCAGGTACGAGCTGCCGAGCGCCAGTGCGGAGGGGCCCAGCCGGTAGGCGCCGTCCGGCGTCTGCTCGGCGTACCCGCGGTGCCGCAGCGCGGCGAGCGTGCGGTGCAGGGTCGGCTTGCTGACCCCCACCGACGCGGCCAGCACCGACAGCGAGGCTCCGGCGGCGCCGAAGCCCGCGAGGGTGTCGAGGGCCAGGAGTGCCTTGTCGACGCTGCCGAGCGGACTGGCTTCCATCGGGTCCCTTCACGTAGCATGCGTTTCGCAGTGAACAACAGGCGTTCACCATAGCGAAACGGAGATCGGATGTCATCCCCGGACAGCACAGTCCTCGACACCCTCGCCGCACACCGGCTGGTACCGGTGGTCGTGGTCGACGGCGCCGACGAGGGCGCCCGCCTGGCCGACGCGCTCGTCGCGGGCGGCCTGCCCGTCGCCGAGATCACGCTGCGGCTCGCCGGCGGCATCGACGCGATCCGCGCCGTAGCGAAGAGCCGGCCCGACGTCGTGATCGGCGCGGGCACGGTGACCACCGCCCAGCAGGTCGACGACGTCGCCGAGGCCGGCGCCCGCTACATCGTCTCCCCGGGGCTGTCGGCCGCCGTCGTGCAGCGCGCGCAGGAGCATGGCATCCCCGTGCTGCCGGGCGTGGCGACGCCGACGGAGATCATGGCGGCGCTCGACCTGGGCATCGACGTCGTCAAGCTGTTCCCGGCGGGCGTCGTGGGCGGGCCTGCCGCCATCAAGACGTTCTCCGCCCCGTTCCCCGGCCTGCGGTTCGTGCCGACGGGCGGCGTCAGCGCCACGAACCTCGGCGAGTACCTCGGGCTGGAACCCGTCCTCGCTGTCGGTGGGTCCTGGATGGTGGACCGCAAGCTCGTCACGGCGGGGGACTGGGACGAGATCACCCGCCGCACTCGTGACGCCGTGGCGCTCGCCGCCCGGATCGACCAGTCGCAGGGAACCCAGTCGCAGGGGACCCAGTCGCAGACGAACCAGGAGAAGAACCGATGACCTCGCTGAACGTCCGCTCCGCCGCCGAGAGTGCGTACGACGTCGTCGCCCTCGGCGAGGTCATGCTCCGCCTCGACCCGGGCGACCGCCGCGTGCGCACCGCCCGGAGCTTCGACGTCTGGGAGGGCGGCGGCGAGTACAACGTGGCGCGTGGCCTGCGCCGCTGCTTCGGCCTGCGCGGCGCGATCGTCACGGCGCTCGCCGACAACGAGATCGGGCGCCTGGTCGAGGACTTCATGCTCACGGGCGGCCTCGACACGCAGTACGTCCGGTGGGTGCCGTACGACGGCATCGGACGCACCGTCCGCAACGGCCTGAACTTCACCGAGCGTGGCTTCGGCGCGCGCGGCGCCGTCGGCGTGAGCGACCGCGGGCACACCGCCATCGCGCAGATGCGGCCCGGCGACGTCGACTGGGACGCGCTGTTCTCCCGCGGGGTGCGCTGGCTGCACACCGGTGGCATCTTCGCGGCGCTCTCGGAAAGCAGCGCCGACGTCGCCGAGGCCGCGATGGCCGCCGCCCGCCGGCACGGCACGATCGTCTCCTACGACCTGAACTATCGGCCCTCCCTCTGGAAGGGCATCGGTGGCGAGGAGCGGGCCCGCGAGGTCAACCGGCGCCTGGCGCAGCACGTGGACGTGATGATCGGCAACGAGGAGGACTTCACGGCCTCGCTCGGCTTCGAGGTCGAGGGCGTCGACGAGAGCCTGACCGACCTGGACACCGGCGCGTTCCGCTCGATGATCGAGACAGCGTCGGAGGCGTACCCCAACTTCCAGGTGATCGCCACGACCCTGCGCGGGGTGCGTTCGGCGTCGCGCAACGACTGGGGCGCGATCGCGTGGTCGCGCAAGGAGGGCTTCGCCGAGGCAACCCACCGGGCCGACCTGGAGATCTTCGACCGCGTGGGCGGCGGCGACTCGTTCGCCTCCGGACTGGCCTACGGGCTCATGGAGCTCGGCTCGCTGCAGGAGGCCGTCGAGTACGGCGCCGCGCACGGCGCGCTGGCCATGACGACCCCGGGCGACACCACCATGGTGACGCTTGCCGAGGTGGCCAAGCTGGCCGGCGGAGGAAGTGCCCGCGTACAGCGCTGACCTGCCCGGAGGGTGCAAGGATTGGCGTCATGTCGTCCAAGAGCATCCTGTTCATCGGTGGAAGCGGAATCATCAGCCACGCCTCGGTGGCCCGGGCCGCACGGCTCGGGCACCGGGTGACGGTGCTCAACCGCGGGAGAACGTCCAGCCGCGCGCTTCCGGCCGAGGTGGAGACCCTTGTCGCGGACGCGAACGACGCCGCGTCGGTCGCCGCGGCGGTGGGTGGCCGGGAGTTCGACGTCGTCGCGCAGTTCCGGGCGTTCAGCCCCGAGCACGTGGCGCGGGACGTCGCGCAGTTCGCGGACCGGACCGGGCAGTACGTGTTCATCTCGTCGGCGTCGGCGTACCAGACGCCGCCGGCGCGGCTGCCCGTCCGGGAGTCGACACCGCTGCGCAACCCGTTCTGGCAGTACTCGCGCGACAAGATCGCGTGCGAGGACCTGCTGGTGCGGGAGTACCGCGAGAACGGCTTCCCGATGACCGTCGTGCGGCCCTCGCACACCTACGACCGCACGCTGCTGCCGACGTCGGGCGGCTGGACCGACGTCGCCCGGATGCGTGCGGGCAAGCCCGTGGTGGTCCACGGCGACGGCACGTCGCTGTGGACGCTGACGCACACCGAGGACTTCGCGGTCGGGTTCGTGGGGCTGCTCGGCCACCCGCTCGCCGTGGGGGAGAGCTTCCACATCACCGGCACGCACGCGCCGACCTGGGACCAGATCTACACCTGGCTGGCCGAGGCCGCCGGCGTGCGCAGCCTGGACCTGGTGCACGTGGCGTCCGAGACGATCGCCCGCGTGCTGCCCGAGATGGGCCCCGGCCTGGTGGGCGACAAGGCGCACTCGATGGTGTTCGACATCTCGAAGGTACGCACGCTGGTGCCGGAGTTCGGCACCACGATCACCTATGACGTGGGCGCCGAGGAGCAGATGTCCTGGTTCGACGCGCACCCGGAGGCCCAGGTCGTGGACCCGGAGCTGGACGCGGCGTTCGACCGGCTCGCGGCGCACGCCCGCTCGGTCTGACCCCCGACCGCGCTCCGTCGGCCGAGCTTGTCGAGACCTGGTGAGGTCTCGACAAGCTCGACCGACGGGAGCGGGAGGTCAGGCCGGTGGGGCCGTCGACTCCCGGACCACCAGCTCGGTCGAGAGGTTGAGGCGGCGCACCTTCGGTGACCTGCCGCGTGCGATGTCCAGCAGGATCTCCGTGGCGGCCGCCCCCATCTCGCGGAGCGGCTGCCGCACCGTCGTGAGCGGCGGCCCCACCCAGGAGGCCAGCGGCAGGTCGTCGTAGCCCACCACCGACAGGTCCTCCGGCACACGCAGGCCGAGCTGGTGCGCCGCGCGCAGCACGCCGAGGGCCTGCATGTCGGACCCCGCGAACACCGCCGTCGGGCGGTCGGGGAGCGACAGCAGCTCCAGGCCGTGACGGAAGCCCGTCTCGACGTAGAAGTTGCCCTCCCGCACCAGCCCGGGGTCGGGCTCGGCGCCCGCCTCCTCGTGCGCCGAGCGGAACCCGTCCGCGCGCGCCCGGCTGCACAGCATGTCCCACGGCCCGGTGATCATCGCGATGCGCCGGTGGCCCTGCGCGAGCAGGTGGCGGGTGGCCTGCAGCCCGCCGTTCCAGTTGTCGGAGCCCACGGAGGCGACGTCGGCCGGTGGCTCCCCGTCGGTGTCGATGACGACGTACGGGATGCCGCGCCGGTCGAGCTGCTGGTGCTGACCCTCGGAGAGGTTGGCCGCGACGAGCAGCACGCCCAGGGGCGGGCGCCCGATGGTCGTGTCGAGCCATCGCGCGGGCGGACGGTGCTCGCCGCCCAGCTCGGACAGGATCACGCTGGTCCGTGACTCGGCGGCGGCGTCCTCGACGCCCCGGATGATCTCCATGGACCAGCCGGAGCCCAGGCGGTGGAAGACGAGGTCGATGAGGCCCGTGCCGGCGGGCAGGGGCGCCGCGCGGCGTCTGCGGTACCGGTGCTTCTCGAGCGCCGCCTCGACGCGGTCGCGGGTGGCGGGAGCGACGTCGGCCCGGCCGTTGAGCACCTTGGAGACCGTGGGCACCGACAGCCCGAGCTCGGCGGCGATCGAGGCGATGGTGGGTCCTGGCCGTACGTCAGTCATTCCGCAGGCCTTTCGGTCCGATCGCAGAAACTTTCGATGCCGAGGGTACACCCCTGGCGGTGGAACCTGAGGCCCTGGTCGGAAGTGACCACATCGTGACCGGACGAGGCATGGGCCGCTCTTGACGGTGTGCCGGTAATCATCCTAATGTCCCAGCCAATGACTCTCGGTAAAGTCGCCGATAGTTTCGAAAACGTTCCACGACGGCGTGGCGTCCTCCTGACGAGGCCCGGCACGACGAGGTGACCGGAGGACTTGATGGCACGAGGCACAGGGACGGTCGACGCCGTACCCCGGACCGGCGCTGGGCGGCCCGGTCGGGGCGCGGGTGGCTCCGCCGTCGGCACGGGGCCCCTGCCTCCGCAGCAGCTCCGCAACAGCGACACCTGGCGCGTCTCCCTGCGCAAGCACTGGCGCCTGTACACGTTCGTGGTCCTCCCGGTGGTCTTCCTGCTGGTGTTCCGCTACGTGCCCATGATCGGCAACGTCATCGCGTTCCGCCGGTACCGGCCGGGTGGCTCGATGTTCGGCGACGAGTGGGTCGGCCTCCACTACTTCGAGATGTTCATCGGCAGCAAGCCGTTCTGGGACGTCTTCTGGAACACGGTGATCCTCGGCGGCCTCACCCTGGCGATCTGCTTCCCGCTGCCGATCATCCTGGCGCTGATGCTGAACGAGCTGCGCTCGCGGCTGTTCAAGCGCGTGGTGCAGACCATCACCTACCTGCCGCACTTCATGTCGATAGTCATCGTGGCGGGCATGGTCTTCCAGCTCACCGCGATCAACGGCACGATCAACCAGATCATCGAGGGGTTCGGCGGTGAGGCGATCCCCTTCATGCAGCGGGCCGACTGGTTCCGCACCATCTATCTGACCTCCGAGGTGTGGCAGACGGTCGGCTGGGGCACGATCCTCTACCTCGCGGCCCTGACCACCATCGACGAACAGCTCTACGAGGCGTCGCGGATCGACGGCGCCAACCGGTGGCAGCAGACCTGGCACATCACCCTGCCCGGCATCCGGCCCACGATGATGGTGCTCCTCATCCTGAACATCGGCAGCTTCATGGCGGTCGGGTTCGAGAAGGTCCTGCTGCTGTACAACCCCCTCACGTACGACACGGCCGACGTCCTGTCCACGTACCTGTACCGGGTGGGCATCGGCGAGGGCGGCAACTACTCGTTCGCCGCCGCGATCGGCCTGTTCGAGGCGCTGATCGGCGTCGCCCTGGTCGTCACGGCCAACCAGATCTCGAAGCGAGCGGTGGGAGCCTCCCTGTGGTGACGACGAACACTCCCGACATCACGGCGGTCAGCCCTGCCACGATCACCGTCAAGGACACGCCGGGCTACCGGGTGTTCCGGGCCGTCAACGGGTTCGTGCTGGTGGTGATCACGTTCCTGACGCTGTACCCCTTCGTCAACATGGTGGCGAAGGCGTTCAGCTCCCAGGCCTACATCGCCGCCGGCCAGGTCAACCTGTGGCCGCGCGGGTTCAACCTGACCACCTTCGCGAGCGTGATGGGTGACTCGATCTTCTGGGTCAACTACCGCAACACGGTGGTGTACACCCTGCTCGCCACGGCCATCGCCATGGCGCTGACCACAACCTTCGCGTACGCGCTGTCCAAGCCGTACCTGAAGGGCCGGGGTGTGCTGATCGGCCTGGCCATGGTGACCATGCTCTACGCGGGCGGCCTCATCCCGAACTACCTCCTCATCGACGCCCTCGGTTTCAAGAACACGATGTGGGCGATCGTCGTGCCCGGCGCGATCAACGTCTTCAACCTGCTGGTCATGAAGTCGTTCTTCGACAACTTTCCCAAGGATCTCGAAGAAGCCGCCGAGATCGACGGCATGTCGCAGTTCGGCGTGTTCTTCCGCATAGTGCTCCCGCTGTCCAAGGCGGTCATCGCCACGATGACCCTCTTCTACGCGGTGCAGTTCTGGAACTCCTGGTTCCAGGCGTACCTGTACCTCAACGACCGCGACATGTATCCGGTGACGCTCTACCTGCGCAACCTGCTCGCGGCGGCGACGTCCACGACGGACCTCGGCAGCGACACCGTGCAGATCCAGGCGAACGTCCAGTCCGTGGCGATGCTGCTCACGGTTCTGCCGATCGTCTGCGTGTACCCGTTCATCCAGAAGTACTTCGTGTCCGGCGTGATGCTCGGCTCCGTCAAGGGCTGACGCCGCCGTCCGGCACGCGAGGACCACCCCGATCCAGCCCGACCGTCAGAGGCGACGGCGTTCACAACCTGAAGGAGAACCATGAGGATCACCCGCAGACGGGTCGCCGCCGGCATCGCCGCATCGGCTCTGGTCGTCACGCTGACCGCGTGCTCGACCAGTGGTGGCGGTGCGGAGGAGTCCGGTGAGATCGACATGGAGTCGCAGGTCGGCTACATGGAGGACTTCGAGGTAGGCACCACGTTCAAGGCGACCGAGCCGGTCGAGTTCAGTCTGCTGTACCGCGACCACCCCGACTACCCGTTCAAGGACGACTGGCCGCTCGTCGAGCACCTCAAGTCGGATCAGAACGTCGAGTTCGAGTACGTCAACGTGCCGCTCGCCGACCTGGCCACGCGACGTTCGGTGCTCATCAGCTCGGGCGACGGCCCCGACATCATGCCCTCCATCTACGCCGGGGAGGAGACGCAGTTCCGCAACGCCCTGCTGCCCATCTCGGACTATGTGGAGCACATGCCCAACTTCCTCGACAAGATCGAGAAGTGGGGCCTGCAGGCCGAGATCGACCAGCTCCGGCAGGAGGACGGCAAGTACTACCTCCTGCCCGGCATCCACGAGATCGCGAAGCCGCAGTACTCCATCGCGGTCCGCACCGACCTGTGGGAGAAGGCGGGGATCAGCGAGGACCCGGAGACCTGGGACGAGTTCAAGGAGCAGCTCGAGGCCGTCAAGAAGGCCAACCCGGACATCAAGTACCCCTTCAGCGACAAGTGGTCGATCAACAGTCCGATGGAGCAGACGCTCAACGCCGCCGCGCCCAACTTCGGTACGTCCGCGGGCACAGGCTTCATCAACGGCCTCTGGTGGGACGAGGACGCCGGTGAGTTCAGCTACGCAGGCGCCTCGGACGGCTACAAGGACCTGGTCACGTACTTCGCCTCGCTCGTCGAGGACGGCCTCATGGACCCCGAGTCCGTCACGCAGGAGATGGAGCAGGGCGAGCAGAAGTTCGCCTCCGGGAGCGTCGCCTCCATCAGCTCGAACGACCAGGAGCTGGTGAAGTACCGCGACAACTTCGACCAGCTCGGCACCAAGGGCGCCGACGTGCACCAGATCGTCGTGCCGGCCGGGCCGTACGGCAGCTACCTCTCGGCGGGCTCGCGCCGCGAGTCGGGCATCGTGTTCGGCGCCGAGGCGGCGAAGGACGACGACTTCCTCGCGATGCTGCAGTTCGTCGACTGGCTGTACTACTCGGACGAAGGTCTCGAGTTCAGCAAGTGGGGCGTCGAGGGCGAGACGTTCGAGTGGGACGGCGACAAGCGCGTGCTCAACGAGGACATCGACGTCAACGGCCTGAACCCCGGCGCCCCCCAGGAGCTCCGCAAGGACTTCGGCTACCACAACGGCGTCTGGATGCTCGCGCACGGCTCCACGGAGGAGCTCGACAAGTCGATGCTGCGCGACGAGGTCGTCGAGTTCCTCGACGGCATGAACGCGAAGGAGGAGCTGCCCCTCCCGCCCGCCATCACGTACGACGAGATGGAGCAGGAGCAGGCGACGCTCTACCAGACGAACCTGCAGGACATCGTCTACCAGAACACCGCCCAGTTCATCGTGGGTGACCGCCCCCTCAGCGAGTGGGACGACTACGTCGCCGAGCTCGAGGCCGCGGGCATGGCCGACTACGTCGAGCTGGCCAACGGCGCCGTCTCCGGCGGCGAGTGACCGTCACCCAGCGCTGAACCAGGTGTGCGGGCCGTCGTCGACGGCCCGCACACCTGCCCACGCCCGAACCACCGAGGAGACCCGTGCCCCGCACGACCGTGCCGGCCCAGGCCGCCGGAACACTCAGCGACGCCTGGCGCACCTGTGTCGGCACCGGCCGGTTCGGCCTCGCGCTGCGCAAGGACTACCAGGACTCCCTGGCCCTGGCGCAGCGCGAGATCGGCTTCCGGTACATCCGGGGCCACGGCGTGCTGCACGACGACGTCGCCGTCCACCGCCCGTACGACGCCGGCGGGCACCGCGGCACCGCCTACGTGTTCGCCTACGTGGACCAGGTGGTCGACGCCTACCTGGAGCTCGGGATCAGGCCCTTCCTCGAGCTCGGTTTCATGCCCTCCGGCCTCGCGTCCGGCGACCAGACGGTGTTCTGGTGGCTGGGCAACGTCACCCCGCCGCGCGACCACGCCGAGTGGGCGAGCCTGGTGCGGGCGCTGCTGCGGCACCTGATCGACCGGTACGGCCTCGACGAGGTGCGCACCTGGCCCGTCGAGGTGTGGAACGAGCCCAACCTCCCCCACTTCTGGAAGGACGCCGACCAGGCCGCGTACTTCCGCCTCTACGAGGCGTCCGCCCGCGCCGTGCAGGACGTCGACGCGTCGCTCCAGGTGGGTGGCCCGGCCCTCTCCCCGGGCGCCGACGACTGGTGGGAGCCCTTCGCCGAGTTCGTCACCGCGCGCGACCTGCCCGCCGACTTCCTCTCCGTGCACGCCTACAGCTCCGGCCCCGCCCAGCACGTGCCGTTCGGCGTCTACCAGACGCTGCGCGGACCGCAGCACCTGCTCGATCAGTTCGCCAGGCCGCACAAGCTCCTCGCCGGGACGGCGCTCGCGGGCCGCCCCCTGCACGTCACCGAGTTCAACTCGAGCTATCGCCCCGACAACCCGGTGCACGACACCGCGTACAACGCCGCCTATCTCGCCCCGGTCCTCGCGGAGGGCGGTGAGCACGCCGCCTCGTTCGCGTACTGGACGTTCAGCGACATGTTCGAGGAGGCCGGCGTACCGGCCACGTTCTTCCACGGTGGGTTCGGCATGCTGGCCCACCGGCAGGTGCGCAAGCCCACCTTCCACCTCTACGCCTTCATGGCACGGATGGGCCGGGAGATCCTGGCTCGCGGCGCCGACCACCTGGTCACGCGGCATGCCGCGACCGGTCAGGTGACGGTGCTGGCCTGGCAGCCGGTAGGGGGCAGCGACGACCCGGAGGAGCCGGCCCGGCACGACCTGCGGCTGAGCGTCCCGGCCCCCGCGGACCCGACCGGCGGCCCGCATGGCAGGGTCTTCGTCATGCGACACGACGTGGACGAGACCACCGGCAACGCCTGGGCGGCCTGGCGCGAGATGGGGCGGCCCGCGTCGCCGTCGCTCCGACAGCTGGACGCGCTGCACGAGGCGAGCGAGCCCGGGCGCCGCGCGTACTCGCTCCCGGTCGCCGCCGACGGCCGGGTGGACCTCGACCTGACGATCGGCCGGCACGGCGTCACCCTGGTGACCCTCGACACCGTGCGGGACGAGACCCCGTCCTGGATCGACGACAACCGGATCCTGGGCCGTGGCTGAGCGCCGCGAGTTCGGTGACGGACCCCTGGGCCGGGCCGCCAACGCGATCTACTGGTACCTGGTGGTCGAGGTGCTGCTCGTGCTCACGTCGCTACCGGGCCTGGTGGCCCTCGCCCTGCTGGACCGGTCGCCGGGCAACATCCCGCTCGTGGTGCTGTGCCTTCTGCCGGTGGGCCCGGCGGTGTCGGCAGCGCTGTTCGCCCTGCGCGACCGGGCCGGTGCCGGGGCGCCGACGCCCGCGTCGTCCTTCTGGCGGGGGTATCGCCTGAACTGGGCGGACGCGCTGCGTGTGTGGACGTTCGCGCTCGTGGCGCTCGGCGTCGTGGGGTTCTCGCTGGCGAACATCGGCGCCTCCGGGGTGCCCGGGTGGTACACGCCCGGATTGCTCGTGATCGGCGTCGGCCTGCTGCTGTGGACGGTGAACGTGCTGGTCATCGTCTCGTTCTTCGGCTTCCGGGCGCGGGACGCGGCGCGGCTCGCCGCCTACTACCTCGCGGCCCGGCCGCTGGTCACACTCGGCACGCTGTCCCTGCTGGTGCTCGCCGCCGGGGTGATCGTGCTCCTGACCGAGGTGGTGTTCGGCCTGCTCGCCGTGGTGTGGCTCGCCCTGGTGCTGCACAACGCGCGCAAGCTCACCGCCGATGTCCAGGAGCGGTTCACCACCGGCTCCTGACCCACGGTCAACCGGACGTTGTCCGATCCGGGCCTGTGCGCCAGGGTGAGCCCATGGTGATGAAGCAGGGGGACCCAGGACGGCTGACCTATCGCTATCTACGGGTGGCGATCGTCGCGGTGGTGCTCGTGCTGTTCGTGTCGCTGACGATGCAGATCGTCGCCGACCACGGGCGGCTCGGCTCCGGCGAGGAGTGGTGGCACGCGTCGATCAGCGCGTACTTCTACTCACCGGTCCAGAGCATCTTCGTGGGCACGCTGATCGCCATCGGCACGTGCCTCATCGCGCTCAAGGGACGCCACGGCGCGGAGGAGGTGCTGCTCAACTTCGCCGGCATGTTCGCCGTCGCCGTGGCGCTGGTGCCGACGCCGCTCGACGCCGCGATGTGCACCGGCGAGCCCTACTGCCTGGACGTTCCCGAACGGGTGCTCAACAACGTGGGGACGCTGCTGCTGGTGGGCGGGGTGGTGCTGGTGCTGGCCACCTGGCCCCGCCGCCGCGACCTGGGCGGACGCGCCGGCTGGGACCTGTGGCTCACGTGGCTGACGTGGGCGGGCACCGGGGTGTGGCTCCTCGCGTGGCCCGTGAGCTTCCTGCTGGTGGCCCACTACGCCGCCGCGGTGCTGCTGTTCGCCTGCCTCGTCGCCGTCGCGTGGATCAACGGCTCGGACGACCTGGTCACCACGCAGTCCCTCGGCCGGCTGCGCGGCATGTCCGCTGCGGCCTACCGGGTCTGGTACCGGTGGATCGCGGTGGTCATGGCGGCCGTGCTCGTCGTGGGGCTCGTCACCATGGTGGTGCTCGACCGCTACCTCCCCGAGCTGTTCCCGCAGACCCTGTTCGTGGTGGAGACGGCGATGATGCTGATCTTCATGCTCTTCTGGACGCTCCAGACCATCCAGTTCTGGGACGTCGGGCTCCCCGCGCGGGCTCGGGTCGAGGACCGGAAGGTGCCGGGGGACACGCCGGACGCAGCAGGGGACGTGGCCCGATGAACGTGACCCGCTCGATCGTCCTGTTCCTCGCCGCGGCACTCTTCGAGATCGGCGGCGCCTGGCTCGTGTGGCAGGGCATCCGTGAGCATCGAGGATGGCTGTGGATCGGCGCCGGGGTGATCGCGCTCGGCCTGTACGGGTTCTTCGCGACCCTGCAGCCCGACGCGAACTTCGGCCGCATCCTCGCCGCGTACGGCGGCGTCTTCGTGGTCGGGTCCCTCGTGTGGGGCATGGCCGTCGACGGGTTCCGTCCGGACCGCTGGGACGTCACCGGGGCGCTGATCTGTCTCGTCGGCGTCGCCGTGATCATGTACGGGCCCCGGGGCGGAGCCGCGTAGCGGTGGTGCGCGCGGGCGGTCAGTACAACCACGGCGCCGCGTCCCGCACGGCCGTGCGGAGCGCCGGCGTCAGGCTGCGCAGGTACGTGGCCGTCAGGTGCGAGCCGTCCCGGTAGACCATCACGTTGCCGACCACGGGCGGGCACGACCGGCGCTCGCAGATCATGTCCGAGAGGTCCACGTGCCCGGCGGTGGCGGGCATGCCCGGATAGCCCGGCACCGGGTTGCGCTTCGCGAACACGTCCGACCGGTCGAGCGTGCAGCGGGCGGCGTCCCGCCCGTGGGACCTGACGCAGTTGGGCGGGCTCCAGGTGAACCGGGGGTTGTCGCGGATGGTGACCGTCGGGATGCCCGCCTGGTCGAGGTGCTGCCAGGCCGCGACCTCGGTCGGGATGACCACCTCGGGGCGGTTGTCGTAGGTGTGCGTACCGGTCACGAACACGGCGTCGGGCCGCAGGTCGTACGCGACGGACAGCACGTTCGCGCTCCAGCGTGCGCAGTCGTCGCCGGGCACCGGCTCGTACCTCAGCCGGCACTGGCCCTTCCCCGCCACCAGGACGCGCCAGTCGTGCTCGCGCGCCAGCCGGTTCAGGGCGGGCGCCCACTGGTAGGTGTGCGATCCGCCGGTCACCAGCACGGTCCGGGTCGGCTCGGACGGGTCGTTCAGGGTGCACATGCGCACCTGGTCCAGGCCCGGGCCGTCGCCGTGCTCCTGGATGCAGTCCTCGTCATGGTCCACGCGGGTGTAGTCCGTCCTGGCGATCTCCGGGCTCGGCCGCACGGGGGCGACGACGGGTTCGCGGCTCGTCGCGGCACCGCTCGCCGAGGCACCGCTCGCCCCGGACGGTCCGCTCGACGTCACGCGGGGCACCTGCGCGGTCAGCGCCCCGGCGCCCGTGTACTCCATGGAAAGGTGCTGCAGCGCCTCCAGCTCCGCCACCTGCCGCACGCGGAGCTCGACGCTCACCGCCGCGGTGGGCACGACGACGAGCGCCGTCGCCAGACCGCCTGCCGCCAGCGCGAAGGCCGCACGGGCCGGGGTGAGCGTGCGCGGCACCGCGAGGGCGACCGGGCGGGCGACGACCTTCTGGGTGACCCACGCGAGCATCAACGACACGGCCAGGACGACCGCGGCCCCGCGCCAACCGACCGCGGGGAAGCCACGCAGGGCCAGGTAGAAGATGAGTACGGGCCAGTGCCACAGGTACAGCTCGTACGAGATGCCGGCCACGAACCGGAACGGCGCCTGGTCGAGCAGTTGGCGCGGCCCCCAGGCCTCGGGCGTGCCCGCACCCGCGAGCACCAGCAGCGCACCGGTCACCGGCCAGAGCGTCCAGGGGCCGGGGAAGAGCGTCCCGCCGTCGAGCAGGAAGCCCGAGGAGATGATGAGGCCGAGGCCGGCCCATGCGCCCAGTGCGCGCAGCGCGGTGGCGCCGCGCAGCGGGACCAGCGCGAGCAGGGCTCCGGCTCCGAGCTCCCAGAACCGGGTGGCCGTGTGGAAGTACGCCGTCGGCTGCAGCACGGCGGTGAGGTGCAGCGCGTAGGCGAACGAGGCCGCCGAGGCGAGCGCGATCACCAGGGCGAGGTGGCGGCGGACCCGCACGTGCGCCCGTCGGCACAGCCAGGCGACCACGAGCACGACGAGCGGCCACGCCAGCAGGAACTGGCCCTGGACGGACAGCGACCAGAAGTGCTGGAGCGGGCTGGTGGCCGGGCCCGCCGCGCCGTAGGAGAGCTCGTTCGCGATCAGGTCCCAGTTCTCCACGTAGAGACCCGACGCGATCACCTGCCGCCACACGTCCTGCCACGTGCCGGTGGGCAGCAGCGCCCACGCGGCCACGGCGACACTGCCCAGCACCACAAGGGCCGACGGCGCGAGGCGCGCCAGGTTCCGCGCGTAGACCGACCCGAGCCGGAGGGTGCCGGACTCGGTCCGGCGCAGGAGCGACCCGGTGACCAGGAACCCGGAGACCACCAGGAAGACGTCGACACCGCCGGACACACGTCCGGCGCCGAACAGGTGGAACAGGACGACGAGCAGCAGCGCCAGACCGCGGAGGCCGTGCACCTCGCCGAGGTGCCGACGGGTGGTCGGGACGGCGGGCGACGTATCGGTGCCGGCCGGGACGACGTGCATGCGGGACCGCCAGATGTGCAGGGGGATGAACCTGTCAGGTTGTGCTTACACACCTGGGGACGTGCCTACCTGGCGAAACGATGCCCCTGTTACCGAAGCGCTACCGGAGTTCACCCGCTCAAAAGAGGGTTCGTCCGTGTACGTCGGGGATGCCCGACTCTCGCAGGGAGCGTGTGTTCACCTGGTCCCGCCACTCGGTGGCGCTGCGGAACCGCTCCGCGAACCGCTTCGGGGCACGTTCGGGGAGACGGGGGTCCACGAGCCTGTCGTGTCGCGCGCCGGCGCTGCGTTGGGCATGCTCGGCGTCGACGGCGCAACGACGCGACGACGCGACGACGAGGAGACCCACCATGAACGACCCCGTGACCACGCTCGACGCACGCTTCAGCGATCCAGGGGCTGAACCGACCACCTGGCAGGCGGCCGAGGAGGTGCTGGAGAGCGCCCAGCTCAGCTGGCTGACGACGGTGCGTGCGGACGGCCGCCCGCACGTCTCGCCGCTCGTGGCCGTCTGGTACGACGGCGCGCTGCACTTCACCACCGGCCCTGAGGAACAGAAGGCCGTCAACCTCGCGGTGAACCCGAACGTCGCGGTGACCACCGGTGCGAACACCTGGGACGAAGGGCTCGACGTCGTGGTCGAGGGCGCGGCGCTGCGTGTCACCGATCCGGGCATGCTGGAGCGGCTCGCCGCGGCGTGGCGCACCAGGTGGACCGGGCAGTGGGAGTTCGAGGTGGGCGACGGCGCGTTCCGGAACGACGTCGGCGGTGTCGCGCTGGTCTTCGCCGTCGAACCGGTCAAGGTGCTGGCCTTCGGCAAGGGCACGTTCACGCACACCCGTCACGTGCCGCGGGCGGCTCGGTAGCGGGCGGCTGCGGTCAGCCGCGGGCAGCTCAGTAGATCGTGCGGCCCCGCTCGTCCGGGATGCCCGACTTCCGGAGGAAGTACGTGTTCACCTGGTCCCGCCACTCGGTGGCGTTCTGGAGCTGTTCGGCGAACCGCTCGGACACGCGCTCGGCGAGGCGCTGGTCCACCAGGGGCGATACCGCCGACCACGCCTCGATCGCCCGCTCCACGCCGTCCACGCCCGCGAAGTGGGAGTCGTAGATGTGCTGGATCACGGTGCTGCCACTGTGCAGCACGTGCGTGTACGGCACGTGGTGGAAGAACAGGAGCAGCTCGTCGGGGCACGTCTCCGCCGACTCGTACGTCTCGCGCCAGGGCGAGGGGTACTGGCCGGCGTACCCGGTGCCGGTCCGCGCCGTGCGGTCCACGCCGATGCCGTCGCGGTCCGCGAAGTGGTACGTGCCCCAGGGGGTGTACTCGTACCCGTCGACGTCCGGGCCGTAGTGGTGGCCGGGGCGCACCATGAAGCCCACGCCCAGCGGTGACGTGTGCTGCTCGTACGTCTCCCACGACCGGTCCAGCACCGTGTGCAGCGCCTGCCGCACGGCTTCCGGCGCACCCGGGAAGGTCAGGCCCGCCCACTCGTCGAGCAGCGCCGTCGCGTCCAGGGTGGGGTCCCAGCAGAGCCGCCCGTACGCGTAGAGGTTCGCCTGGGCGAACGGGTGCCCCGTCCAGAACTCGTCGTCACCCGCGTTCGAGACCGCGGCGAAACCTCCGGCGGGCTTGTGCCACGTGCCGGTGCCCGGGTCCTCGGTGGCCTTGGCGCGGCCCGTGGCGAGGTCGGCAACGGTGGGCGAGCCGGCGTCGTCGGCGGACCAGAACCGGAAGTCGAGGATCTCGTTCCACTGCGGGCCCAGGTAGACCGCGTGCTGCTGCTGGCCGGTGTACTCCTGGGTGACCTGGAGCTCGAGCGCGATGCGGGTGCGCGGCATCGCGGCCAGGACGGGCGACACCGGCTCGCGCACCTGGAAGTCGAGCGGGCCGTACTTGACCTGCACGATCACGTTGTCGGAGAACGCGCCGTCGAGCGGGTGGAAGTGGTCGTGGGCCGCGCGGGCGCGGTCGGTCGACCGGTCACGCCAGTCCTGCTTGTGGTCGTAGACGAACGCCCGCCAGTGGATCAGGCCGTCGTACGGCTCGACGGCCGCGGCCAGCATGTTCGCGCCGTCGGCGTGCGTGCGGCCGTAGGCGAAGGGACCGGGCTGCCCCTCGGAGTCGGCCTTGACCACGAACCCGCCGAAGTCCGGGATCGCGTCCCACACCCGAGCCGCCGCGCGGACCCACCAGTGTGCGACGTCGGGGTCGAGGGGGTCCGACGTGCCGAGCCCGCCGAGCACGATGGGCGAGGCGAACGAGACCGACAGATGCACCCGGATGCCCCAGCGCCGGAAGACGGCGGCGATCCGGACGACGTCGCCCAGGTCGTCGGTCAGCAGGTGCGCCTCACGCTCGTGCACGTTGACGTTGTTGATGGCGACACGGTTGATCCCCACGGCGGCCAGCAGCCGGGCGTACCGTTCGACGCGCGAGAGGTCGCTGCGGACGAAACCGTTGTCGTAGAAGATCGAGCCGCCGGAATAACCTCGCTCCACCTGCCCCATCACCGGATGGGCCGCCACGTTGTCCCAGTGGTCGAGCATGCGCAGGTCCGTCGCGGGCGCGTGGGTCTCGTCGGCGTCCGGCCCGTCGAAGGCGGCCTCACCCAGGCGCACCACGTGGAACAGCCCGTGCAGCAGCCCGGTGTCGCACCGCGCCTGGACCACGACGGCGCCCGCCTCGCGCGTGAACCGGAAGCTCCCGTCGACCTGGCCGTTCCCGGCGTCGGCGGTCTCGACGGGTGACGCCTCGCCCGGCGACGGGGCCAGCGTGAGCACCAGCTCGGCGTCGGCCACGCCGTCGCCCGCCTCGAGGCGGGAGAACGACCCGCCGAACCGCGCGGTGGCCGCCGCGACCTCCTCCGCGACGGTTCCCGCGAGGACGCCGTCCCCCGCGACCACCACCCGGCGGCTGCCGAGCGCGGCGAACGCGTCGTCGGGGAGCCAGGCCGGATGTGGTTCGGTGAGGGAACGCGAGGAGTCGCCGGTCATGGATGGTCATCCCGTCCGTTGTGCGTTTGATATGCGGGTTTGCGGGGAGTCTCCACCCTAACGCCGCCGCCCGCCGCCCCTCCTTCCCAACGAGACCGTCGCTGCTCCGCTTTCGACCCCTTCAAAGCGAAGCAGCGACGGTCTCGTTGGGGATCGAGGGGGTTGGGGACGGCCGGGGTCAGCGGCGGGCGTAGGACTGCTTCGGGAGGTGGTAGGCCAGGTCGGCCGCCGTGTCCAGCGCCTCGTCCAGGTCCAGGCGGTGCTCCGCGACCAGCCGGGCCAGGTATCCGGCGTCGACCCGGCGCGCCAGGTCATGGCGGGCCGGGATCGAGCAGAACGCCCGGGTGTCGTCGACGAAGCCCGACATGTTCGAGAATCCGGCCGTCTCCGTGGCCGCCTCCCGGAACCGACGCATGGCGTCCGGGGCGTCCAGGAACCACCACGGCGCACCGAGGCGGAGCCCCGGGTACACGCCGGCCAGCGGTGCCAGCTCGCGCGAGTACACGTCCTCGTCCACGGTGAAGGCGATCATCCGGAAGCTCTCCGAGCCGCCGAACGCCTCCAGCACCGGGCGCAGACCCTGCGCGAACTCGGTCACCACCGGGATGTCGTACCCCTTGTCCGGCCCGAACGTCGCGGCGACCGCGGCGTCGTGGTCGCGCAGCACACCCGGGTGGACCTGCATGACCAGCCCGTCCTCGGCCGACATCGCCGCCATCTGGAAGAGCATGTGGGCCGAGAACGCGGACTCCTCCGCGGCGCTGATCCCGGAGCCGTCCGCGGGGGAGCCGGCGCCCAGCGCCTTGTCGAACAGGGCGGCCGCGACGTCGTCGGGCAGCGGGGTGGTGTCCGCGCTGAAGTGGCCGTGGTCCGTGGCCAGCCCGCCCGCCGCGACGAACGCGGCGCGGCGCTCGCGGAGCGCCTCCAGGTAGCCCGGGTAGGTGTCCGTGGCGATGCCCGACGCCGTGGCGAGCCGTTGCAGGTCGCCCCGCCAGGTCTGCCGTGCGGGATGCAGCAGCGGGTCCGGCCGGAAGGTCGGCAGCACCCGGCCGGGCAGGTCGGCCTCGAGGCGGGCGTGCTCCTCGAGCGTGCTCCAGGCGGGGTCGGTGGTGGCGATGGTCTCGATGCCGAACCGGTCCAGGAGGGCCCGCGGCCGGAAGGCGGGGTCGGCGAGGCACTCGGCGATCTGGTCGTAGACCTGGTCGGCCGTCTCGGACGACGGCCGCACGGTCACACCGAAGATCTCGACGAGCTCGTGCTCCATCCAGTACCGCGTGGGCGTGCCGCGAAAGTGCTTCCACCCGGCGCAGAACCGCCGGAAGATCTCGCGCGGGTCCGACTCGAACCCGGGCCCGTCGGCGGGGCCCACACCGAGCTCGGGCAGCCGGGCGCCCTGCGACACGAGCATCCGGGTCAGGTAGTGGTCGGGAACGACGAGGAGCTGCGCCGGGTCGGGGAACGGCTCGTCGTCGGCGAACGCGGTGACGTCCACGTGGCCGTGCATCGACACGATCGGGAGGTCCCGCACCGCCTCGTAGATCTCGCGGGCGAGCGACCGCGTGACGGGGTCGGCAGGCAGTGCCCGGTCAGGGTGCAGGGTCCAAGCGGTCATACGTGTGCTCCTGGCGTCGTTGCCGTACCGGCGCGTGGGCGGCCGGACAGAGGGAATGAAACAGGACGAGATGGATGCGAACGTTTGCAGCCTAATCTACGGTAGGGTGCAAACGTTTGCAGCGTCGCTCACGTCACGAGGAGGTGCCATGGTCACGGTGCACGACGTCGCTCGCGCCGCCGGGGTCTCGATCTCGACCGTGTCGCGGGCCCTTGCCTCGCCGGAGCGCGTGGCCGCCGAGACGCGTGAGCGCGTGACCCGCATCGCGGCCGAGCTCGGCTACCGCCCCAACCAGGCGGCGAGCGGTCTGCGGATCGGTCGCACGCACGCCGTCGGGCTGCTGGTGCCCGACCTGGAGAACCCGTACTTCGCGACCGTGACCAAAGCGGTGCAGGCCCGGGCCCGCGCCGAGGGATACGAGGTCTTCGTCGCAGACTCCGACGAGGACCCCGAGGTCGAGGCCGAGCTGATCGGCGCCCTCGCCAGCCGGACGGACGGACTGATCGTGGCGTCGCCGCGGTCGGCCGAGGCCGAGCTGCACGCGGCCCTGGCCGGCGTGACCGCGGTCCTCGCCAACCGGGAGCTGTCCGCGGAGCCCGGTTCCGCGACCCCGGCCGTCCCGTCCGTCTGCGTGGACGACGCCGACGGCGCCGCCCAGGTGCTGGGGCACCTGTACGCGCTGGGGCACCGGACGGTAGGCATCGCCGCCGGGCCGACGTCGTCGTGGTCGGGCGCGCGGCGCGTCGCCGGGCTGACGGCGGCGACCGGGCGCTGGGACGTCGAGCTGGTGCAGCTCGGCGTGTTCCAGCCCTACTTCGCCGGCGGCACGCAGGCCGCCGACTACGCGCTGGCGAGCGGCGTCTCCGCCGTCGTCGCGTTCAACGACCTCATGGCGCTGGGCGTCCTGGACCGGCTGCGGCAGCGCGGCGTCGACGTGCCGGGCGACCTGTCCGTGGTCGGGTTCGACGACGTCCAGGTGGCGACCCTCGTCTCGCCCGCCCTCACGACGGTGCGCGCGCCGTTGGCCCGTCTGGGGCGCCGCGCCGTCGATCTGCTGCTCACCCGCCTGCGCGGTGGTACGGCGACAGGCGTCCAGCTCCCCGTGGAGCTCACGATCCGCGGGTCCTCCGGACCCGCTCCCGCCGGGACGGTCAGCTGACGCCCGTCCCGGCGTACGAACCCCGGGCGAAGAAGCCCGAGAGAGAGGAAGGCACCATGCGCACCTCGAAGAAGGCCGCGGCGCTCGTCGGCGTCGCGGCACTGACCCTGCTGACCGCCTGCACCCCGCCGGCACCCCCCGGAGGGGAGAGCGGCGGGGCCGTGACCGACGCGGCCGACGTGCCCGACACGCCGTCGGAGCCCGTCACCCTGAACATCCTCGACGTCGCGGGAAACCAGCGGCTCACCGAGGGCATGGTCGACGAGTTCGTCGAGAACAACCCCGACGTCATCGAGTCGGTGACCTGGGAGACGGGCGGCGCTCCCGACGTCACCGGCATCGTGAAGCCGCAGGTGGACAGCGGCAACCTGTCCATCGACGTGGTGTTCACCGGCAACGACGGCCTCGCGGCCGGTATCAGCCAGGACCTGTGGATCCCGGTGGTGGACGACTACGGCGACCGCGTGTCGAACCAGGAGAACTACCTGGAGCCGGCCGCGAACATGCAGGAGCTCGCCCAGGGCTACGGCGTCGTGACGACGTACTACCCGTCCGGCCCGCTGCTGCAGTACGACCCCGAGGTGGTCGGCACGCCCCCGGCCACGCCCGAGGAGCTGCTCGAGTGGGCCGAGGCCAACCCGGGCAAGTTCGGGTACGCCCGGCCGGCGAACTCCGGCCCCGGCCGCACCTTCCTCATGGGCCTGCCGTACCTCCTGGGTGACGAGGACCCGAGCGACCCCGAGAACGGCTGGGACAAGACCTGGGCGTACCTCAAGGAGCTCGGACGGTACGTCGACACCTACCCCACGGGCACCGGCCAGGTGGTGACCAACATGGCCGACGGCACCTGGGCCATGATCCCCACCACGACCGGCTGGGAGATCTCCCCGCGCGCCGAGGGCCAGCTGCCGAACACGCTCGAGGCCGCGGCGTTCGACGACTTCACGTGGGTGACCGACGCGCACTACGCGGCCATCCCCAAGGGCCAGAGCGCCGACAAGATCAGCGCGATCATGCTCCTGCTGCAGGACATGCTCACCCCGGAGCAGAACGCCAAGGCGTACGACTCCGGCTACTTCTACCCCGGCCCGGCCGTCGAGGGCGCGACCATCGACCTGGCGCCGCAGGAGTCGCAGGACCTGCTCGAGGAGTTCGGCCGGCCGGAGTTCGACGAGCTGATCGAGTCCCAGGACGCCGTGGTCCCGCTGGACGCCGACTCCATGGTGACCGCGTTCGACATCTGGGACCGCGAGGTCGGCGGCGGCAAGGTGGAGGAAGAGCAGTGAGCGACTTCGAATCGCTGGAGCTGCGTGGCGTCGGACGGCGGTTCGGCGGGGTGGACGCCCTGGCCGGGCTGGACCTGACGATCAAGGCGGGCGAGTTCGTCGCACTGCTGGGTCCGTCGGGCTGCGGCAAGTCGACGGCGCTGAACTGCCTGGCGGGTCTGCTGCCGCTGACGCACGGCGAGATCCTGCTGGACGGCCGGCGGATCGACACGCTGCCCCCGGAGCGGCGCGGGTTCGGCATGGTCTTCCAGTCGTACGCGCTGTTCCCGCACCTCTCGGTGGAGAAGAACGTCGCGTTCGGCCTGCAGATGCAGGGCGTGGCACGGGCGGAGATCGACCGGCGGGTGCGCGAGGCGATCTCGCTCGTGAAGCTCGGCGACCACGCCAAGAAGCTGCCGGGCCAGCTCTCGGGCGGACAGCAGCAGCGGGTGGCCATCGCACGTGCCGTGGTGCTCGAACCGTCGCTCGTGCTGATGGACGAGCCGCTGTCCAACCTCGACGCCAAGCTCCGGCTCGACATGCGCACCGAGATCCGGCGCCTGCACCAGTCGCTCGGCCTCACCACGGTCTACGTGACGCACGACCAGGAGGAGGCGCTCTCCCTGGCCGACCGCCTGGTCGTCATGCGGGAAGGCCGCGTGCAGCAGGTCGGCACGCCCGACGAGCTCTACGAGAGCCCGACGAGCTGGTACGTCGCGGACTTCATGGGGTACCGGAACATCCTGCCCGCCACGGTGGTCTCGACGTCCGGGAGCGAAGCAGTGGTCGAGCTCCCCGGTACGGCCGACGGCGGGGTGCGGCTCACCGGCCGCGCGATCGGCGCCCTCGCCGCGGGGGACCGCGTGCGGGTGGCCGTCCGGCCGGAGGATTTCGCCGTCTCGGCGGTCGGCCTCGTCGAGACCGGGGTCTCGACAGGCTTGTCCGGCGGGTCGTCTTCGGCCGGTTCCGGGTCGATCCCGGGCACCGTGTCGGTGGTCGAGTACCACGGGCGCGAGCACGCCGTGGGCGTCCAGACCGGCGACACGATGCTGCACGCGCGGGCGTCGTCGGCGCCCCAGGTCGGCGGTGCGGTCGCCCTGACCGCACCGGTCGAACGGGTGCTCGTGTTCCCGGAGGAGCTCGACGCCGTCGTGCCGCAGGCGGTGGCGGCGTGAGCCGCGCCCCGCGCCCGGCCCGCTGCGGAGGTGCGCCATGAGCGCCGTCGGGCAGCGGCCGCAGCGGGCCACCGCGAGCCTGCGGCACCGCCTGGCCGAGCGGGGCGTGGACCCGACGCTGCTCCTGCTCGTACCGGGCCTGGTGGTCGCGGTCGCGCTGTTCGTGTACCCGTTCTCGTACGGCATCGGGCTCACCGTCCAGCCGACGGCGGCCATGCAAGAGCAGTGGGGCGGTGGCGTCCTCGCCAACTACGTGGCGTTCTTCCGCGACCCGTTCGTCTTCGACTCCATCGGCATCACGATGCGGCTCGCGCTCCCCGCGGCCCTGTTCAACGTGCTGGCGTCGATCCCGGTGGCGATGGTGCTGCGGCAGCGGTTCCGCGGCAAGCGGCTGCTGACGTCGCTGCTCGTGCTGCCGATCACCCTGGGCACCGTGCTCACCGCGCAGGGCCTGCTGATCTTCGCCGGGCGCCAGGGCTGGATCAACCGTGCGCTGCTCGAGATCGGCCTGATCGACGAGCCGCTCCGGCTGGTGAACAACTACCTGGGCGTCATGTTCTCCCTGGTGATCACCGGGTTCCCGTTCGCGTTCCTGCTCATCTCGTCCTACCTGTCGGGCATCGACCCGTCGCTGGAGCAGGCCGCGAAGACGCTCGGCGCGGACTGGTGGCAGCGGTTCCGGCGGATCATCCTGCCGCTGCTCGCACCCGGCCTCGCCACGACCTTCATCCTGACCTTCGTGCTCGCGTTCTCCGTGTTCCCGTCGGCGCGGCTCGTCGGTGACGCCATGGGCGAGACCCGGGTCATGTCGCTCATGGCGTTCCGGGCGTTCGGCGAACAGAACGACTACTCGATGGCGTCCACCATCGCGCTCATGATGGGCGCGGTCGAGCTGTTGGTGGTGGTGGCCGTGCTCGGTCTGCGGTCGCTGCTGTACCGCGGAACCACAGGAGGGAAGGGCTGATGGCCGCTTCGACGCTGGAGCGGCCGCTCGCCGCCCGTCCGTCCACCTGGTTCGTGTGGGCCGGCATGACCGCGTTCGGGGTCTTCCTGCTGGGGATCCTCGTCGCCGTCGTGGTCGACTCGTTCGGCCGGCAGTGGTTCGACACCTGGCTGCCCGACGGCCTGACCGTCGAGCGCTACGTCGAGGCCTGGGACCGGTTCTCCCTCGGCGAGGTGGTCGGCGTCACCGTCGGCGTGGCCGTGCTCGTGGTCGTGATCTCCGTCGCCGTGGGGGTGCCCGCCGCGTACGTGCTGGCCCGCCGCGACTTCCCGGGCAAGCGCGCCGTCATGCTGCTGTTCCTGCTGCCGGTGCTCATGCCGCCCATCACGTACGGCATCCCGCTCGCGACCGTCATGTACTCGTTCGGGCTCGGCCGCACCCTCACCGCCGTCGTGCTCGTCAACCTCGTGCCGTCCGTACCGTTCGTGATCCTGACGATGACGCCGTTCATCGAGCAGATCAACCCGGCCATCGAGTCCGCCGCGCGGATGTGCGGGGCGCGGACGTGGCAGGTCTTCACGCGGGTCCTGGCGCCGCTGCTCGTGCCGGGCATCCTCGCGGCGGGCATCCTGGTGCTCGTCCGGACCGTCGGGCTGTTCGAACTGACGTTCCTCGTGTCGGGTCCTGGTTCGGACACACTCGTCGTGGCGATCTACCGTGGCATGACAGCGGCAGGTGGTGGCGAGGCACGACAGCTCATCTCCGCCATGTCGGTGATCTACACGGCGACCATGCTGGTCATGCTCGTCGTGGCGCTGCGGTTCGTGAACCCGACGCAGCTCGTGGCACAGGTGAAGGAGACACGTGATGACTGAGGACCGCCTGCACAGGGACCGGGTCCCCGAGGGCATCGACGCGCCCGTGACGCCGACGGCGGTGGGCATGGTCCACCTCGGCATCGGCGCGTTCCACCGCGCTCACCAGGCCGTCTACACCGAACGTGCGGCGATCGCCACGGGCGACACGTCGTGGGGCATCCTCGGCGTGACCCAGCGCTCCGCGACGGTCCGCGACCAGCTGCGCCCCCAGGGCGGGGTCTACGCGGTCCTGACGGCGGGGGAGCAGGAGTCCTCCGTCGAGCTCATCGGGTCCGTGGTCGACGTCGCCTACCCCGCCGAGGAGACCGAGCGCGTGCTGGCGGCGCTCGCGGCGCCGACCACCCACGTGGTCACGCTGACGATCACGGAGAAGGGGTACGCGCGGACGCCGGACGGGTCGCTCGACCAGGACGCCGTGGCCGGCGACCTGGAGGCCCTGCGGGCTGACGCGCGGGGGGAGGCCCCGGTGCGCGCGGCGACGTCGGCCATCGGCATGCTGGTGCGCGGGCTTGCGGCGCGTGCCGCCTCCGGTGCGCCGATCACGGTGCTGACCTGCGACAACATGGTTGAGAACGGCCGAGTGCTCGAACGTCTGGTGCGGCAGGCCGTGGATGCGGGCCTGCCCGGGGCGGACGGTGACGCACTGCGTGCGTACCTGGATGCGCACGTCACGTTCCCGTGCTCCATGGTGGACCGCATCGTGCCCGCCACGACGCCGGCGCAGCGCGACCACGTCGAGCAGGCGCTCGGTGTGCGCGACGAGGGCCTGGTGGTGGGCGAGCCGTTCGCGCAGTGGGTGATCGAGGACCGGTTCGCCGGGCCGCGCCCCGCGTGGGAGGCGGCGGGAGCCATCCTGACCACGGACGTCGGGCCGTTCGAGCAGGCCAAGCTGCGGCTGCTCAACGGCACGCACTCGCTGGTCGCGTACTCCGGCTGGCTCGCGGGGCACGCGACCATCGCCGAGGCCGTGACGGACCCGGTCATCGCCGAGCGGGCCCGGCAGTACCTCTTCGAGGACGCGCTGCCCACGCTCACCCCGCCGGACGGCCTGGACCTCCACCAGTACGGCGAACAGATCCTGGCCCGCTTCGCCAACCCGCACACCGGACACACCACCGTGCAGGTGGCGATGGACGGCACGCAGAAGATCCCGTTCCGCTGGGGCGGGGTGCTCGCCGACGCGCTGGCCGCCGGATGGGAGCCCCAGGGCGTGGCGTTCGCGCTGGCCTCCTGGGCGGAGTACGTCCGACGCCGGACGCGCTCCGGCGAGGGCGTGGACGACCCGCGCGCCGAGGAGCTGGCGGCGCTGATCGACGATGCCGAGGTGCCCGGCGGGTCGGACGGGCTGGGTGACGTCGAGGGACTGGCCGGCGCCGAGGAGGACATCCGGGCGCTGCTCACGCTGCCGGGGCTGCTGCCGGTGGGTACGCCGGACAGCTTCGTGGACGTGGTCGCGGGGGAGATCGAGTCGGTGCTGCTGTAGGGGTTGGGGTGCTGGTGAGGTTGGGGTGCTGCTGAGGGTTGGAGGCTGGTGAGGGTTGGAGTGCTGGTGGGGGCCTGAGATCGGTCGGTTGTACTGCCCTCTTGTTCGAGGTCGGCCCTTTGCATCGAGATCGGCACATCAATGTGCCGATCTCGATGCAAAGGGCCGACCTCGTGGCGCCTGGCGATCAAGGGACCGAAGTCGTGGCGAGTATCCCCACCGTGGACCAGGTCAGTCACCCCAGACCGGTCCACCCAGGCCTCCCACCTCACACCCCACCAGCCAGCGACTCCCAGCCCTCAGCCCCCGGCCCCCGGCCCCCGTCCCCTGGCCCTGGCCCCGGCCCCGGCCCCGGCCCTCAGCCCTCAGCCCTCAGCCCTCAGCCCTCAGCCC